>Ga0308157_10000181_pt1 | contig 261446 bp, 253 predicted proteins | sample PhyBR1_FD_201035 | JGI IMG/M metagenome (GOLD analysis project Ga0308157, IMG submission 201035) | Phyllosphere microbial communities from UC Gill Tract Community Farm, Albany, California, United States - DLSLB.R1 | ecosystem: Host-associated > Plants > Phyllosphere > Unclassified | place... | reverse complement strand
CGATCGACAAGGTCGGCAAGGAAGGCGTCGTCACCGTCGAGGAGTCGCAGACCTTCGGCACCGAGCTCGAGCTCACCGAGGGCATGCGCTTCGACAAGGGCTACCTGAACCCGTACTTCGTGACGGACGCAGACCGCCAGGAGGCCGTGTTCGAGGAGCCCTACATCCTCATCGCGAACTCGAAGATCTCGAACATCAAGGATCTTCTCCCCGTCGTCGACAAGGTGATCCAGGACGGCAAGGAGCTCGTCATCATCGCCGAGGACGTCGAGGGCGAAGCCCTTGCGACTCTCGTGCTGAACAAGATCCGCGGCATCTTCAAGTCGGCTGCCGTCAAGGCTCCCGGCTTCGGCGACCGCCGCAAGGCTCAGCTGCAGGACATCGCGATCCTCACCGGTGGTCAGGTCATCACCGAAGAGGTCGGTCTCAAGCTCGAGAACACCACGCTCGACCTTCTCGGCCGCGCACGCAAGGTCATCATCACCAAGGACGAGACGACCATCGTCGAGGGTGCTGGCGAGACCGACCAGATCGAGGGTCGCGTGACCCAGATCCGCCGCGAGATCGAGAACACCGACAGCGACTACGACCGTGAGAAGCTCCAGGAGCGTCTCGCCAAGCTCGCCGGCGGCGTCGCCGTCATCAAGGCGGGTGCAGCGACCGAGGTCGAGCTCAAGGAGCGCAAGCACCGCATCGAGGACGCCGTCCGCAACGCGAAGGCAGCAGTCGAAGAGGGCATCGTCCCCGGTGGTGGAGTCGCACTCATCCAGGCCGGCACGAAGGCTCTCGACGCTCTTGAGCTCACGGGTGACGAGGCGACCGGTGCGAACATCGTTCGCGTCGCCATCTCGGCTCCGCTCAAGCAGATCGCGCTCAACGCCGGTCTCGAGCCCGGTGTCGTCGCTCACAAGGTCTCCGAGCTGACCAGCGGTCACGGCCTCAACGCCGCGACCGGTGAGTACGTGGAGATGTTCGCGGCCGGCATCATCGACCCGGCCAAGGTCACGCGCTCGGCTCTGCAGAACGCAGCCTCGATCGCCGGCCTCTTCCTCACCACCGAGGTCGTCGTCGCCGACAAGCCCGAGAAGGCCGCTGCTCCGGCAGGCGACCCGACGGGTGGCATGGACTTCTGATCCAGGCCCCGACATGACAGGAACGCCCCGGCCTCGGCCGGGGCGTTCCTGCGTTCCATGGGGGGCGATGGAACGGCTCAGGGTCAGCGGAACAGGCTCGCAGAGTACTGATCGGCGTCGGAGTACTGCGTCGCCGCCGACCCGAGGGCCGCGCTGATCGACTCCAGCACCTGTTCGACGTGCAGTTGAGCCGCGCTCCACTGATCGCTGCACCCCTGGAACGCGACGGATGCCGCACCGGTCCACGACGACTGCAGCTGCGTGAGCTGCCCCTTCAGCGCGAGCGATTCACTGCGCAGCCTCTCCATGGTTGCGCGGGTGGCACCTGTGGCGGCGAAGACCGCGTCGGTGTCGACGGTGTAGACGGACATGGGAACTCCTCTCATCGGAGCCCCGACACTACGAGGACGAGAGCGCCGTCGAGGGGGCCGGAAGCCGTATCGGTGGAGGATCGCGCCGATGGCTCCGCAGTGCAGAAGCAGTCAGATCGAGTCGAGGTCGAGGCGCTCGAGCGGCTGCGTGTCCTCCAACAGGTGCTCGGGCGTCGCATGCGCCGGAGCGAGCGGGAATGTCACGGTGAACGTCGCTCCGCCGCCCCGGGTCTCATCGACGCGAACCGTCCCGTGCAGGGCCGACACGATGGACGCGACGATCGCGAGGCCGAGTCCCGATCCGCCGGTCTCGCGTGCGCGCGAGGTGTCGGCGCGCCAGAAGCGTTCGAAGATCTGCTCGCGGATCTGCGGCGGGATGCCCTCACCGTGGTCGACGATCGCGATGCTGCCGGTACCGGCGGCGCGGTCGGAGTCGACGACGAGTTCGATCGGGCTGTCCTCCTTCGAGAACCGGCGGGCGTTGCCGAGCAGATTCGCGACGACCTGGCGCACCTTGTTCTCCTCGCCGAGGATGATCGGCGGTGTCCGCACCGGTGTGTCCCTGGCCTCAGTGAAGTCGATCTCCGGCCGCTCGGGCTCGGCGTTGCGCGGACGGCGCCGCAGTCGCGCGAGTGCCCCGGTGCGGGTGCGGCCGGTCGCGGTCGTTGTCGTCGTCGGATGCGGGGACTGCGCGGGTTGCGGTGCCACGGCCACGGCATCCGCGGTCCTGTCGATGACCGTGATCGTGCGGCCCGGTGCGGCCGCACGCAGATCGAGAGCGGCGTCCCTGGCGACCGGGCGCAGATCGAGCGGTGCGATCTCGGGCTCGCGCTCCTCGTCGAGACGGGCGAGGGCGAGCAGATCCTCCACGAGCACACCCATCCGGATCGCCTCCTTCTCGATGCGCTCCATCGCCCTGGCGGTGTCCTCCTCGCCACGGATCGCGCCCATCCGGTAGAGCTCCGCGTAGCCGCGGACGCTCACGAGCGGGGTGCGCAGCTCGTGGCTCGCGTCGCCGATGAAGCGGCGCATGTGCTGCACCGTGCGGTCGCGCTGGGCGATCGACTGGTCGATGCGTTCGAGCATGGTGTTGATCGCGAAGTTGAGGCGTCCGACCTCGGTGCTGGGTTCGAGATCGGTCAGGCGCTGACTGAAATCGCCCGAGGCGATGAGCATGGCCGTCGACTCGACCTGACCGAGACGACGGAACGTGAGGGTGACCAGACCGCGGATCAGAAGTGCCGCGATCAGGATCGTCACCAGCGCGACGGTGGTGTACACGCCGAAGTAGGTGGCGATGATGCTGTCGGCCTCTTCCAGCGGGAGCGCGACGTACTGCACGTAGAGCGTGCCGGCCGGCCCGTCGCTGACCACGACAGCACCGTGGAAGGCTCCGCCGTCCTCGCCCTGCAGCGGGATCCCGGTCTCCTCCTCCTGCGCGTGCGCCTGAGCGATGGTCATCGTCTCCGGGAACACCGGCCGCTCGGAGTCTGCCGTGCCGCCGGCCTCGGCGAGCCGCGTGCCGTCAGCGGCGTAGATCGCGAAGTAGTAGTCGGATGAGCGAGGGGCGTTCTCCGACGCCGAGAGGTCGAGGGCGCCGTCGACGAGCTCCACGTTGAACCAGCGGCTGGCCAGGTCGCTCGTGACCAGAGACGGCAGCTGCGCGTCGATATTGCTGATCAGGGAGTTGCGCAGCAGCGGAACCGTGCCGATCCCGGCGACCACGAGACCCAGCGCGAGCACGGCGACCGTGACACCGGTGACCTTGGCGCGGAGGCTGATCTGCCGCCACCAGCCGGTGACCGCGTCAGGCTTGTGCCCCATGCGGCTCCCTTTCGAGGGTTACTTCCCCACCTTCAGCATGTAGCCGAAGCCGCGCTTGGTCTGGATGACGGACTCTTCGGTGTGCGGGTCGATCTTCCGGCGCAGGTACGAGATGTAGCTCTCCACGATGCCCGCATCGCCGTTGAAGTCGTATTCCCACACGTGGTCGAGGATCTGCGCCTTCGACAGGACGCGGTTCGGGTTGAGCATGAGGTAGCGCAGCAGCTTGAACTCGGTCGGGCTGAGCTCGATCGGCTCCTTGCCGACGAACACGTCGTGGGTGTCCTGATCCATCGACAGCTCGCCGGCACGGATGATCGACTCCTCATCCGCCTGCATGGTGCGGCGGAGGATGGCCTGCGCGCGGGCGACGATCTCGTCGAGCGCGAACGGCTTGGTGACGTAGTCGTCGCCTCCGGCGTTGAGGCCCTCGATCTTGTCCTGGGTATCGTCCTTCGCCGTGAGGAAGAGGATCGGCGCGGTGAATCCGGCGCCGCGAAGGCGCTTGGTCACGCTGAACCCGTTCATGTCGGGAAGCATCACATCGAGGATGATGAGGTCGGGTTCCTCCTCGAGCACTGCGGAGATCGTGGCGGCGCCGTTGGCGACCGTCTTCACCTGAAATCCGGCGAAGCTGAGACCCGTGGAGAGCAGGTCGCGGATGTTCGGCTCGTCGTCGACGACCAGGATGCGCGCATCAGTCATGTCCCCATTATGGTGACTTCGCTGATGCAGTGGCTGGATATCCGTCGGATCGGCGGATCAGCCGGCCCGACGATCAAGCCGCGGCGAGAGCGTCCGCGTCGAGGATCGTGTAGCTGTAGCCCTGCTCGGCGAGGAAGCGCTGGCGGTTCTGGGCGTAGTCCTGGTCGACAGTGTCGCGAGCGATGAGCGTGTAGAAGCTGGCCGTGTGACCGGATTCCTTCGGGCGCAGCAGCCGGCCCAGGCGCTGGGCCTCTTCCTGGCGTGAGCCGAACGAGCCGGACACCTGGATGGCGACCGATGCCTCAGGCAGATCGATCGAGAAGTTCGCGACCTTCGACACCACGAGCAGTTCGATCTCGCCCTCGCGGAACTGGCGATACAGCTCTTCTCTCTCATCCACGGGCGTCGCACCGGTGATCTGCGGCGCATTCAGCGATTCGGACAGCGTCTCGAGCTGGTCGAGGTACTGGCCGATCACGAGGATGCGCTCGCCCGGATGCTTCGCGATCAGCTCCCGAACGGCGTCGATCTTCGCCGGAGCGGATGCCGCGAGACGGTAACGATCCTCATCGGTGGCCGCCGCGTACTCGAGACGGTCGTAGGCGGGAAGGTCGACGCGCACCTCGTAGCAGGCGGCGGGGGAGATGAAGCCCTGCGCCTCGATCTGCTTCCAGGGTGCGTCGAAGCGCTTGGGGCCGATCAGGCTGAACACGTCGCCCTCGCGGCCGTCCTCGCGCACGAGCGTGGCGGTGAGCCCGATGCGGCGCCGCGCCTGGAGGTCGGCGGTGAGCTTGAACACGGGCGCCGGCAGGAGGTGCACCTCGTCGTAGACGATCAGGCCCCAGTCCAGGGCATCCAGCAGCGCGAGGTGCGCGTACTCGCCCTTCCGCTTCGCGGTGAGGATCTGATAGGTCGCGATCGTGACCGGCTTGACCTCTTTGACCTGACCGGAGTACTCGCCGATCTCGTCTGCCGTCAGGCTGGTCCGCTTGATCAACTCATCGCGCCACTGCCTGGCCGAGACGGTGTTGGTGACGAGGATGAGGGTCGTCGTCTTGGTCGCGGCCATGGCGCCGGCGCCGACGATCGTCTTGCCGGCACCGCACGGCAGGACCACCACGCCGGAGCCGTCCTTCGAGAACGCATCGACCGCATCCTGCTGGTACGGGCGCACCCGCCATCCGTCCTCGGCGAGGTCGATGTCGTACGGGGTCCCGGGCGTGTAGCCGGCGAGATCCTCCGCCGGCCAGCCGATCTTCAGCAGCTCCTGCTTGATCTGGCCGCGTGCCCATGCGTCGACCGCGTAGCGATCGGGAGCGGGGTGGCCGATCAGCAGCGGCTGGATGCGCTTGTTGTTCGCGACCTGGGCGAGCACCGCAGGATCGTTCGAACTGAGGATCAGCACGCCCTCGTCGTCGCGTTCGATCACCAGGCGGCCGTATCGGTTCACGGTCTCGCGCAGATCGACCGATACCGACGGCGGCACGGGGAAGCGCGACCAGCGATCGAGCGTCTCGAGCATGTCTTCCGCGGTGTGGCCGGCGGCGCGGGCGTTCCACAGGCCGAGGCGGGTGATCCGGTAGGTGTGGATGTGTTCGGGGGCGCGTTCCAGCTCGGCGAAGATCGCCAGTTCGTGCCGGGCGCTCTCCGCATCCGCATGCGCGACTTCGAGCAGAACGGTGCGGTCGCTCTGGACGATCAGTGGGCCATCAGACATAGCTGACCAGTCTACCGCGCTCGGGTGTCACGGGCTCGACGTCGTCGGAGCGGGCGGTGACGGATCGAACACCCGCGCCGAACGGATGCTCTTGACCGGCAGCGTGCGCTCGACGTCCGCGGCACGATCCCGACCGCGCAGCCGGCCACCACCGAGTCCGCTGGCCTCGAGCAGGAATTCGCGCGTCGAACCGTCAGGCATGCCCACCTCGACGACCAGCACGGCCTTGGTGCGCACTGCCGCTTCGAGTTCGCGGTCGAGCCACGCCGCATCCGCATCAGGTCCCTGGTGATCGCGGAGCCGTGCGATGAGCGGATCGTACGATGGCGGCTCGCTCATCTCCGCCGGCGGTGCAGGGTTCCGGTCGACGACCTGCGGTCGCCCGTCCGAGCCCACGATCGTGGCCGGGTAGCGCGCATCGGTCAGCGCCCAGTACACGGTGTCCCGCCCCACCCTCGACGACAGGCCGGAGGCATCGCGCGACAGGCCGAGCGGGCGCAGCGACTGATCGACGCCCATCGCGTCGAGCAGCGTGACATCGGTGCTGGCGACTCTCGTGCGCTCCGTCTGCGGATCGGTGAACACGCGCACGAGCCCGTGGCGTTGGGCGGTCTGCGTGACGAGGTACTCGAGCGGCTGGGGTATCCCCGTCAGCGAGAGCTGCTCGAGGAACTCGAGGATGGACGATGCCGTCTCCCCGGCGGCGAGCGCGTGCGAGACGGACTCGCTCGTGAACCGGTAGGACGAGGCCTGTGCAGTGGACTCGCGTGCCGCGATGCCCCGCAACCGCACGTCGAGTGCCGGCGCGAGTGGACCCGGGGCGATCGCGGACAGATCGTTCTGCAGGAAGATCCGGTCGACCTCGGCAGGGAGCAACCGCTGCAGTTCGGAGATCTCGGCGGGGCGCCCTTCGCGGATGGGTGCCGCCCAGGTCGGCTCGCTGTCCTGCTCGGCGATGAGGCCGAGCAGGTGAGCGCGGTCGCGGAGCGCGGCGGATCGCTCGCTCCAGGACGGATCCCACGGATGCTGGTGCTCCCACGACCGCACCGGCAGCCACCCGCCGGAGTCGTTGCGCAGCCCGCGGGGGAGCGCGACGCGGAAGGCCTCGCTCAGGCGGGTCCACCGTTCGAGGGCCGTGAGTCGGAGCCAGCTCTCACCGAGCGCGGTGAGGCGCAGCAGCCGATGCGCCGTGGTCACGAGCGCGGCATCCGCCGCGAGTGCCACGAGCGCGTCGATGTTGTCGAGCGCAAGACCGGCATCGAGCAGTCGCCGCTTCTCACCGGCGGCGAGGCTCCCGCTGGTCAGGAGCGCCAGTGGGGTCTCCCTCGCCATCATGAGCAGATCTGCGAGCGCCGAGACACTGGTGAATGCGCGTTCAGCGGCGTGCGCCTCCGCGATATCCGAGGCCGGCACCGCATCCTCCGGTGCGGGCAGCGCGGGAAGCTCGCGAGCGCTCACGGCGTCGACGACCGGCGGATACGGTGTGCCGTCCGGGCGCAGCAGCGCGAGCGCGACCAGCGCGGCGCTCTCCTCCGTTGCAGGGGCTCCGGCGACGGATCCCTCGCCGCCGTCCGTCGTGCGTGCGACCGCGCGGTGCAGCTGCGTCGCCTCCTGCAGAGTCAGTCGCGGCAGCATCCGCTCGATGGACGCCGTCTCGAGCAGCTCCTCCGCGGCGTCGAAGAAATCCGACCACGATGAATCGGGCCGCACTCCGCGCGCCTCGAAGAGGGCGGACAGCTGCGAATCGCTCGCAGCAGCCAACCACACAGCGAGCGGGCGGGCATGCGTGCTCATCGTCAGGAGCGCTTTGCGGCGCGTCCCTTCCTCACGAAGCTCATCACGAGCAGCGCGATGATCATCGCGAACGCGATCGGCAGACCGTACGGCGGGATCGCCACGATGACCGGCCAGACGCCCTCGGAGAACGACGCCTGCGTCATTCCGGTGGCACTGCCGATGATGATCGCGAAGAAGCAGATCACGGAGAGTGCGGCGAGCGTCAGCGCCGTGAAGGCGAGGATGCGATCCAGGCGGCGGACGGGAACGTCCGGTCCGGAATTCTGCGTGCTCATCCGTCTCAGCCTAGTCCCTCCAACACCGGTAGGCTGGGGGTGGACGCGTACGAGCGCGCCTTCTTTTCCGCACCATCACACAGCGAGGTTCTCCATGCCCACCGGCAAGGTCAGGTTCTACGACGACGAGAAGGGCTTCGGCTTCATCGCCAGCGATGACGGCCAGGATGTCTTCCTCCACGCCTCCGCTCTGCCCGCAGGCGCGACGGTCAAGCAGGGCGCCCGTGTCGAATTCGGCGTCGCCGACGGCAAGCGCGGTCTGCAGGCGCTGTCAGTGCGAGTGCTCGAAGCACCCGTGAGTCTCGCGAAGGCGAAGCGAAAGCCCGCCGATGACATGGCGATCATCGTCGAGGATCTCGTGAAGCTCCTCGACAGCATCGGCGGCGACCTCCGTCGTGGTCGTTACCCGTCGTCCAGCCACGGTCGCAAGATCGCCGCGATGCTGCGCAAGGTCGCTGAGGACCTCGATGCCTGATGCCGACGCACGCCTGATCGGCGCGCATGATCTCGCGCTCGCGGCGCTGCACGAGATCACTCCCGCCTCGACCGTCGGTCCCGCGGCCGGCTACCTCGTGGAAGACGACGGTTCGGTGTCGCTGCGCTTCGAGAACCGACTGCCCGGATATCCCGGCTGGTACTGGACCGTCACCGTCGCTCGCGTGGACGACGCGGAGCCGACTGTCCTCGAAGCGGAACTGATGCCGACCGACGCCGCCCTCCTCGCGCCCGAGTGGGTGCCGTGGGCCGAGCGCCTCGCGGAGTACCGCGCGCACCAGGTCGAACTCGCCGAGCAGGCGGCAGCCGCTGCTGAGGGCGGCGAGACGGCGGATGTCGAAGATGCAGACGACGACGACGCCGATGATGAGGGCGACTTCGACGATCTCGATGATGACGACGACGACGAAGATGACGACGATGACGCCTCGGAGCCGCGCGCTCTGCATGCGGGCGACCTCGACGGCGTCGACATCGATGAACTCGACGATTCCGCCGCGGATGACGATTCCGACGACGACGATTCCGACGAAGAGGAATAGGCCGCAGGGCGACCCGGCCCCGCGCCGGTATCAGGCTCCGGTGTTCGCCAGGACGTAGTCGATCGAGCGGATGAGCTGACGGACGTCGTCGGGCTCTATCGACACGAAGGTCGCCACGCGCAGCTGATTGCGTCCCAGCTTGCGATACGGCTCGGTGTCGACGATGCCGTTCGAGCGCAGGGTCTTCGCGATCGCCGCAGCGTCGATGCCCTCGTCGAAGTCGACCGTCACGACGACGGGGGATCGGTGCGCCGGGTCTGTGACGAACGGCGTCGCCACGGCGGATGCCTCCGCCCAGTCGTACAGCGCCTGCGAGGATTCCGCCGTGCGCGCTCCGGCCCAGGAGAGACCGCCGCTCTCGTTGATCCACTTGAGCTGGCTGTCCAGCAGGTGAAGGGTCGTCAGAGCCGGCGTGTTCAGCGTCTGGTTCAGACGTGAGTTGTCGACGGCGTTCTTCAGACTCAGGAACTCGGGGATGTACCGGTCGGATGCGGCGATCCGCTCGATCCGCTCGATGGCGGCCGGCGACATGACGGCGAACCACAGCCCACCGTCGGAGCCGAGGTTCTTCTGCGGCGCGAAGTAGTAGACATCCGCCTCGCTCACATCGATGTCGATGCCACCGGCGGCGCTGGTCGCGTCGATCACAGTGAGGGCGCCGTCGGCGTGAACGCGGGCGACCGAGGCGGCGACACCTGTCGAGGTCTCGTTGTGCGGCCAGGCGTACACGTCGACACCGTCGACGATCTCTGCGGTGACGAGAGAGCCGGGTTCGGCCGTGCGGACGTCGGGCGCTTCGAGCCACGGTGCGGCGGCGGCCTTGGCGAACTTTCCGCCGAACTCGCCGAATGTGAGGTTCTGGCTGCGCCGCTCGATGAGACCGAAGGCCGCAGCATCCCAGAACGCGGTCGATCCGCCGTTGCCGAGGACGATCTCGTACCCCTCGGGAATGCGGAACAGGGACGCGAACTGCTCGCGCACGCTGCCTACCAGGTTCTTCACCGGCGCCTGACGATGCGAAGTGCCCAGGATGCCGGCCCCCGAAGTGACCAGCGCCTCGAGCTGCGCTGCGCGCACCTTCGAGGGGCCGCACCCGAAGCGGCCGTCTACGGGCAGGAGGTCACGGGGAATCTCGATCGCCATGCGTCGATTCTAGGGGCGCGAGCGGACGCCGTTTCTCCGTGTGACCCGCTCCGAGGCCCACGCGAGAATGTAGGCTTGCCTAAGAAGACCCGGAGGGCCTAATGACGGACTTGATCGACACGACGGAGATGTATCTCCGCACCATCCTCGAACTCGAAGAGGAGAACATCGTTCCGCTGCGCGCGCGGATCTCCGAGCGGCTCGGTCACTCGGGGCCCACGGTCTCGCAGACCGTCGGCCGCATGGAGCGCGACGGTCTCGTCGTGGTCTCCGAGGACCGCACGCTCGAGCTCACGGATGCAGGCCGCCGCAAGGCCGTCGACGTGATGCGCAAGCACCGTCTCGCGGAGCGGTTGCTCTCCGATGTGATCGGGCTGGACTGGGCATTCGTGCACGAAGAGGCCTGCCGCTGGGAGCACGTCATGAGCGAGCAGGTGGAGCGCCGGCTCGTCGAGCTTCTCGGGCACCCCACCGAGTCGCCCTACGGGAACCCGATCCCCGGTCTCGACCAGCTGGGCGACATCCCCGCCCGTACGTTCGACGACGGGGTCGTCGGTCTCGTCAAGCGGCTCACCGCGGCGGGCGAGCCGATCGAGGGCACTGTCCGGCGTCTCGCCGAGCCGGCCCAGGTCGATCCGGAGCTTCTCGAGCAGCTCCGCGATGCGGGCGTCGTTCCCGGTGCGCGTGGCAACTACCGCTTCAGCGAGGGATACGTGCTGATCCAGATGGACGGCATCGACGAGGGCCTTGAGCTGCCCGTCGAGCTCGCCTCGCACATCTTCCTGGTGGGCGAACCGGCCTGACGGGACTCGGCTGCGACGCCGGTACGCGCCTTTCGGGGAATTGCCAGCGTCTCAGGGTGACAGAATCGTTATCTTCCGGTAACCTCGGACAGGTCGTCAGTGAAGAAGCCCGCTGATGGCATTCCCGCGAAGATCGCCTCACCGGCTCGTCCTCTCCGCGGACAATCCGCACAGAATGCCATCGAGTAGGTGGCACGAGTAGCAGAGTGAAGACGAGCCAGCGCACCCGAGCGTCGAGGCACTGGAGGATTCCCTTTTGGCCGCAGATATCGAACCGACCGCGAACACATCTGAAAAGTCTCTGAAGCGCAGTCGCGCCGGCGCCCCTCGCGACGTCGCGCGAAAGATGATCAAGCCGATGCGGTCGATCGCCATCTTCGGCGCGGTCGGTGCACTCGTCGCCGCGGTGGCGTTGCCTGCATACGCGGCATCCTCGACGCCGGTCGACGCGACCGCCACCCTTCAGCAGGTCGCCGCCGACGACTCTCAGTCCCTCGTCGTGGCCTCCGCCGCGACATCCGCTCCGCTTGACCGGTCGACGTACAGCGCGACCACGCAGGAGGAGATCGACGAGAAGAAGGCCGAGGAGGCTGCTGCTGCCGCCGCCGCGGCTGCCGCTTCCCGAGCCGCCGCAGCCGCTTCGTCCGGTGCGTCCGGCGGAAGCATCGACATCGGAAGCTACGCGCTCGTCTCGCCGGGATCCGGTGAAGTCCGATACCCGCTGCCGCGGGGCTCGTACACCGAAGGCCGCACGACGGTCGGCCCCGACAGCGGCGGCCACGACGGCGCAGACATGCTCGCCCCGGCAGGCACGCCGATCTACGCGGCAGCCGCCGGTGTCGTGCGTGTGTCGTCCGAGAGCTATTACGGCTACGGCGTCGCCGTCGTGATCGACCACGTCATCGGCGGTCAGGCCGTTTCGACGACGTACGCGCACATGACGAACGGAACGCGCCAAGTCTCGGCAGGGCAGACGGTCGCGGCCGGCCAGCTCATCGGCGGGGTCGGCAGCACCGGAAGCTCCACCGCGAATCACCTCCACTTCGAAGTGCACGTCAACGGCAGCATCCTCGAGCCGTACTCCTGGCTCGCAGCGAACGCGGGCTGAGCCCGCCGAGTCGATTCACGACCCGACACGGGTCTGAGTGTTAACCCGGCGTTTCGTCATCCTTCGGTGCGATGGGCTAATCTGATCCCGTCGTCGCACGGACGGGAGAAGCCGATGGAACGAATACCGAGCATCCGCACCATGGATGCGCTCGGTCGTTACGTCCTTCGGCATCGCCCGCAGGGATGCACCGATGTTGTCGTGTGCGAAAGGCGCTGTCTCTGAGACGGCGCCTTTTTTCGTCCCTGCGCAGATTCTGCTGTTCGAGTGACGTCGTGTGATTCGAGAGTGCCGGGAAGCCGTCCCGGCGGATCGAGAGGATGACGATGCGCACACTAGTTCTGAACGCCGGGTACGAGCCGCTCGCGGTGGTGTCCTTCAAACGAGCTCTGGTGCTCGTGATGAATCAGAAGGCCACCGTGGTCGAACGCGTGGAAGACGATCCCGTCTGGGGCGCGCGCGGTCCGTACGACCGTCCGGCCGTCATCATCCTCCGCAGATACGTGCGGCTGCCGATGAGCAGGCGCGTGCCGGTGACCAGGCGTGGAGTCCTGCGGCGCGACAACCACCGCTGCGGGTACTGCGGCAAGGCCGCTTCGACGATCGATCATGTGCTTCCGCGCTCGCGCGGGGGAGCGGATTCATGGGAGAACCTCGTCGCGTGCTGCCTGCGCTGCAACAATGTCAAGAGCGACCGCACCCCGCAGGAGATGCGCTGGGAGCTGCGCTTCGCGCCGCGTCCGCCGCACGGTACGGCGTGGACCGTACGAGGGACGGAGCGCAGCGACCCGTGCTGGGAGCCGTACCTCGCACTGGCTGCGTGACAGCGGCCACCTGCGCACATGGATAGACTTGTCTGGCCAGCCTCTGTAGCTCAATGGAAGAGCAGTTGCGTCCTAAGCAAACGGTTGGGGGTTCGAGTCCCTCCAGGGGCACCGAGTTCTCATGGTGATCAGACAGAACGACCTCGCTGACGATCCCGAACGGACACAATGAGCGTGCCAGAGCAGTCCCACCTCTCCGAACCTTCGCGCCGCACGGTCATGAAGGGTGCCGCATGGTCGGTGCCCATCATCGCTGCGGCGGTGGCGACCCCGCTCGCCGCCGCCTCCGTCATCGACGCGGGGGCTTTCGCACTCCGCGGCAGCTGTGGCATTCTCGACCTCCTCGGCCCTGGCTTCACCTTGGAGGCCGGTCCGACCACGCCACTGCCCGTCGGTACGACCGTGACGATCATCGGCTCCGGCATCGCGAGTATCGGCGTCTTCAGCGTCAGCGGCGGCACGGCCACCGTCGCAGTCCTCTCGAGCACGAGCCGCCAGGTGACGCTCACCACCCCGCTGCCCGCGGGCGCGACGATCGCCTTGCGCACGACCCTGTCGATCACGGTCGCGTTCCAGCTCAACGCGGTCGTGACGCTTCCGTCCGGCTACAGCGGCTCCGGCGCGAAGACCGCCGCCAACGTCAGCTCCACGCTGCTCCTCTGCTCAGCCCGCTGAGGAAGCGGGAAGGGTCAGTCGGTCTCCTCGTCCATCTCCGTCTGCGGTCGACCGATGATCCCGATGCCGACCGCCTCATGACTCGGCTCCGGTTCTGATCTCTCCGGAGCCTTGGGCGCTTCGTCGGGCGCCTTCTCCGTACTCGGCTCCTGCAGGTCATCCGTCGTCGGCTCTTCCGCATCGTCCGGCGGGGCCGGCTCCCCGGGCTTGTTCGAGGTCGTGGTCTCATGATCCTCCGTGCGCTCGCGCTCGGGAGACTCACCCGGATCCGTCTGGGCATCCATCACGCCCCTCCATTCTCGCGATCTTCGCCCTCGGCCTGCGAGGGGTGACCGAGGCGCTCGGGATCCGGATGCCCGTCGGCACTCGCGGGATCCTCGCCCTCCGCCTGGGAGGTGTGGCCGGCGCGGGACGGATCGGGATGCGTCCCGCCTCGGGAGTCGGCCTCGTCGTCGGGGTCGACGGATCGCCATTCGCCCTCGGTGCTCGGTGCTCGGTCCTCTGAGTCGTCTACCGGCGCCGGTTCGACTTTCTCCGGGCGCAGGCCCTGATCCTCGATGCCGCTCATGAGCTGTCCATCCTCTCGATCGATGTGGGACTGCCACACTAGACCCCGGGTCCTCGAGACACGACCCGCTTGACCGGAAGGATGCTCCGCGTTATACGCATACGATGAACAGGTGCAGATCATCGACACCCTCGGTGCGGTCGGCGAGGCGATGTCGTGGATCGGACTCGGTGTCGGCATCCCGCTGCTCGTCATCGCCGGCATGGTCGCGCTCGCCGAGGGGCACTGGGAACGCGTCGACATCGCCGTCGTGGAGCGCCACGGGGTCGCAGTCGCACGCTGGTTCGCCCGCGGGGACTTCCATGAACGACCCCTCCGGGATTCCGAACTGACGGCGGAGGACTGGCACAGCGGCTACGTCAGCACCAGGAACCCGGAGAACGCACGGATCCATCCGCCGATGGGCAGGCGCCTGCTGCTCACGCTCGGCATCATCTTCACGGCCGCCGGCGTGATCGGCTTCGTCGTGTCATTCCTGCCGGCCTTCGTCTGAGCAGGCGGGCCGCCGGGCTCGGCGTCAGTCCTCGCCGCGCCCCAGTTTCGACGGCCACCAGATCCGTCGCCCGATGTCATAGCTCAACGCCGGAACGAGCAGGGACCGCACGATGAACGTGTCGAGCAGCACTCCGAACGCGACGATGAACGCCAGCTGGACGAGGAACAGGATCGGGATCACCGACAGCGCGGCGAAGGTCGCGGCGAGCACGAGTCCGGCTGACGTGATCACGCCGCCCGTGATGGAGAGCCCGCGCAGCACGCCCTGCCTGGTGCCGTGCGCGATCGACTCCTCGCGCACACGGGTCATCAGGAAGATGTTGTAGTCGATGCCGAGCGCGACCAGGAACACGAAGCCGTAGAGCGGCACTGCGGGATCCGCGCCGGGGAAGTCGAAGATCCCGTTGAACACGAGTGCGGAGACGCCCATCGCCGTGCCGAAGGAGAGCACCGTGGTCAGGATCAGCAGCACCGGCGCGAGGATCGAGCGCAGCAGAAGCATCAGGATCAGCATGATCACGACGAGGATCACGGGGATGATCAGATTGCGGTCGTGGATCGAGGCATCGTTCGTGTCCACCGAAGTCGCCGTGACACCGCCCACCAGGGCATCGTCGTCGGCGAGCTGGATGCGGATGTCGCGAACCGTGGATGCTGCGGCGTCGGAGTCCGCGGCATCAGTCAGCGTCGCCTGCAGCATGACGTCGCCGTGGACGACGGTCGGCTCTGGCGCGGGTGTGCCGGGAGGACCCACAGCGGAGATGCCGTCGGCCGTCACATTCGCGGTGCCGCTGGGGGAGTCGGATGCGGTGACGGCGACAGCATCCACGCCGTCGTGCGTCAGCAGCACGTCGGCGACGTCCTGCAGAGAGCCCTCGTCCACGACCACGTATGCGGGGCTTCCCGAACCGCCCGGGAAGTGCTCGCCGAGCGCCACCTGTCCGTCGCGGGCCTCTGATTCACCGATCACGAGATCGGACTGCGGCACTCCGACCGCGTCGAGTTGCGTGACGCCCACGGCTCCCGCCAGCAGCACGAGCGTCGTCGCGATCCAGATCAGGCGAGGTCGCCTTCTGATCAGCCCGGCGAGCTTCGCCCACAGGCCCTTCGTCGGCATGCCGCCTTCGGCGGCCACGACGTCCGGCTCGAACGCCGGTCTGCGCGGCCAGAACACTGCGCGTCCGAACAGGAGCAGCATGGACGGCAGCAGCGTGAGTGCCGAGAGCATGGCGAAGACGATGCCGATCGCGGCGACCGGGCCCAGTGTGCTGTTGGATTTCAGATCGCTCAGCAGCAGACAGAGCAGCCCGGCGATCACCGTCCCGCCGGACGCGAGGATCGGCTCGAACGATCCCTTCCACGCCGAGAGGACCGCGGCGCCCTTGTCGTGCGTGACGCGCAGCTCTTCGCGGAAGCGGGCGACGAACAGCAACGCGTAGTCGGTCGCCGCGCCGATCACGAGGATGAACAGGATGCCCTGCGTCTGACCGCTGAGCAGCAGCACCTCGGCCTTCGCGAGCCACCAGACGGTGAGCAGCGCGACGCACAGGGCGAACAGGCTCGTCGAGAGCACGACGATGGGCAGCAGCAGCGATCGGTATACGAGGATCAGGATCACGAACACGGCCAGAAGGGCCACGCCGAGCAGCAGTCCGTCGATCCCGGAGAACCCGGCTACGAGGTCGGCGCTGAATCCGGCGGGCCCCGTGATGTAGACGATGACACCGTCCGGCGCCGCCTCCTGCAACTGCGCACCGAGCGCCTGCGCGGTGTCGGCGAGTTCTGCATCGCTCCGGATCGGGATGAACGCCTGAGCGGCGAGGCCGTCATCCGAGGCGATCGCGGGGGAGACCTCGTCGCTGATGCCCTCGAGCTCGGGTGCATCGGTCACGGCATCCGTGATGCTCTCGAGCTCTGCGTCGGTGAGCTCCTCCGTCCCGACGAACACGGCGATCGCCGGGATCGAATCGCCCTCGTTGAACTCGCCGAGTAGCTCCTGAACCCTAGTGGCGTCGGCAGACGAGGGAAGGTAGCTGGTCTGGTCGTTCGAGGACACCTCGTCGACCTTGCCGAACAGGGGGCCGCCCAGACCCGCGGCGATGAGCCAGGCGAGGATCAGCACGACGGGGATGAGCACGCGGGCCCAGGAGCGGCGCCGCACGCGGACGCGCTCGGTCGGACTGCTGTCGTGAACCATGTCATCCCCAATATCTCTAGCCAGGCTAGAATAAACCGTAGCATGTAAAGAGATGAGGAGATAGCATCGACCTCATGCCCGCATCCGACGACGCCGAACCGAGGCCGTTCGCCTCCGGTACGGAGATCTACGACGTCGACGTGAGTGATCCCGCAGGCGAACTCGTCGATCGTGCGGGGATGGCCCCGCAGGACATCCGTGAGATCAGTGGACTGATGCAGGCGCTCGGCGGGCTCCGTGATGCCGAGCAGAAGCTCTCCGAGGCCTCCCTGCGCTACATGAAGCTCAATCAGACCGACATGCGGGCGCTGCACTTCCTGATCGCGTGCGAGAACCGTGGCACCACAGCCACACCGGGCGGCATATCAGCCCACCTCGGCATCTCGACCGCCTCGACGACGAAGCTGCTCGATCGCCTGGAGCGCGGGGGGCACATAACCCGCTCCGCCCATCCGACGGACCGGCGGGCGCTGGCGATCGCGATCACGCCCGCCACGCGGCGTTCTGCGATCGAGACGGTCGGCAGGCAGCACGCGCGACGTTTCATCGCTGCCGCGCGGTTGACCTCCGAGGAGCGGGAGACCGTCCGACGATTCCTCGTGGACATGACGACGGAGATCGCCCTCGGCGATGTGCCGTGGGCGATCTCCGAAGAAGAGTGATCGGGTCGTTCGACCGGTCAGTGCGCGGCGCGGTACGCGTCGACGATGCTCCCGGGGATGCGACCGCGCTCGGAGACCGAGTGGCCGTTCGCATTCGCCCACTCGCGGATCGCCGCCGTCTCGGGTGATCCGGCGGAGCGCTTCCGCGACGCGCCGCCGCGCGTGGAAGACGTCGCGGACGAACGACGGGCAGCAGAGATATACGGCTCGAGCGCTTCACGGAAAGCGTCGGCATTCGCGGAGGTCAGGTCGATCTCATATGCAGTGCTGTTGAGAGAGAAATGGACGGTCTCGCCTTCTCCGATTCCCAGAACGGTTCCATCGAGATCGTCTACGAGTTGATGCACAATACGTCGGGCCATTCCGTCAGCTTACGCGCGAAAGAATGCATCGACAATCATTTCGACAGCAATGGAATTCGCGCGCGACTCATGGCGTGAAAGCGCCGACGTCATGGACGCTGCGTATTCAGCAGAATTCAGGGGAGCAATCCGGCTCGCCGAGCGCGGGCGACGGCCGCGTGTCTTGTCGATGCGTCCAGCTTCGACATCGCCGTACCGAGATAAGCCTTGACCGTTCCCTCACGCAATCCGAGCTGGGCGGCGATCTCGGCGTTGGTCGCTCCGAGCGCCGCGCACGCCAGAACATCGGTCTCGCGGCGGGACAGGTGCACGGTCGGAACGGGAGCGGTGGTCACCCGGGGCTCTTCACCGGCCACGGTGAGCAGCCGCTTCTCCAGTCGGGACAGCCTTTCGCGCACTCCGGCATCCGTGATCTCCGCGGAGATGCTGCGCAGTTCGGCATAACTCTCCCGCAGCTCCTCCAGTCGGGAGGAGGAGAACGACTGCGGGCGAGGCGAGAGAGTGCGCATGCGCCGTTCGACCTCGTCGCGGATGCGCAGTTCGGATGCCACGGATTCCGCGACCGTCATCGCCGGGGCCGTGCTCACTCCTCCGACCGGCGTCTCCTCCCACGCGCCGGCGTAGAGCACCCCGCGAGAGCGACCGCCGACCACGATCGGAATCGCCAGGAGCGTGCGCAGTCCCTCTCCGAGGACGAAACCGTCGTAGTCGTGGGTGATCTGCTGGGATGCGCCGTAGTCGCTGGTCATGCGCGGGCGCAGTTCCGTCATCGCACGCCCGCCCAGACCGCGTTCCGGGCGTACACGCAGTCCTTCCAGGCTGTGCGTGCGATTGCCCACGATGCTCGTCACCGAGACGACGCCGTCTTCGATGAGTCCGCCGAACGCGACGGGGAAGCGGGTGCGACGAGACAGCTCGCGCACCGCATGAGCGACGAGATCTGCTTCGTTGTCCAATGTGATCGTGGTGCTCACCGAAGTACCTACTTTCGGGGGTGACGATGCCGTTCCCCGTTTCGTAGCGTCGACCCTACCACCCGCGCGGCACCGCTGCGCGAGCTCCCCGACATGTGGCAAGGAGGCCTCATGACCGACCGAATCGACTCTGAACCGGCAGGTGGAATCGACTACATCGCCGTCGAGGAATCACCGAGATTCCGGCAATTGAAGAAGACGCAGCGCTCATTCATCTTTCCTATGGCCGCTTTCTTCCTCATCTGGTATTTCGCCTATGTCCTTCTCGCGGCTTTCGCGACGGATTTCATGGGACAACGCGTGTGGGGCGATATCACCATCGGCCTGCTGCTCGGGCTCGGACAGTTCGTGACGACTTTCGCCATCACGATGGCATACGTCTCCTTCGCCAATCGAAAACTCGATCCCAAAGCGCAGGAGATCCGTGAAGAACTCGAGAAGGCGGAGGCCGGCGCATGAATGTCACACCCATGGCCGCCACAGCGACCGCTGACAACAATCCCATTCTCAACATCGCGATCTTCGCGGCTTTCGTCGCAGTGACCCTCTTCATCGTCATTCGGGCAAGCCGCAACAACAAGACCGCGGCCGATTACTATGCGGCCGGTCGTTCATTCACAGGGCCGCAGAACGGATTCGCGATCGCCGGAGACTATCTCTCGGCCGCATCCTTCCTCGGTATCTGCGGTGCGATCGCGGTGAACGGCTACGACGGCTTCCTGTACTCCATCGGATTCCTGGTCGCGTGGCTGGTCGCGCTCCTCCTCGTCGCGGAGCTCATGCGCAACACCGGGAAGTTCACGATGGCGGATGTGCTCTCCTTCCGTCTCAAGCAGCGCCCCGTTCGGATGGCCGCCGCCATCACCACGCTCGCGGTCTGCTTCTTCTACCTCCTCGCGCAGATGGCCGGAGCAGGCGGACTCGTCTCGCTGCTGCTCGGCATCGACGGCCGGCTCGGGCAGTCGATCGTGATCGGCGTCGTCGGCGTGCTGATGATCGTCTACGTGCTCATCGGCGGCATGAAGGGCACCACCTGGGTGCAGATCGTGAAGGCCGTGCTGCTCATCGCCGGCGCAGTCGCCATGACGATCTGGGTCCTCGCGCTGAACGGTTTCAGCCTGAACACGCTGCTGGAAGCCGCCGTCGAGAAGTCGCCGGCCGGCGATGCGATCCTCGCTCCCGGACTGCAGTACGGCGCCAACCCCTGGGACTTCCTGTCGCTGGGAATGGCGCTGGTGCTCGGAACCGCCGGCCTGCCGCATGTACTCATGCGGTTCTACACCGTTCCGACGGCGAAGGAGGCGCGGCGTTCGGTGGTGTGGGCGATCTGGCTCATCGGCGGGTTCTACCTGCTGACGCTCGTGCTCGGCTACGGCGCGGGTGCGCTGGTCGGCGCAGAGGTCATCCAGGCCGCACCGGGAGGCGTGAACTCGGCGGCACCGCTGCTGGCGCAGCATCTGGGCGGCCCGATCCTGCTCGGCTTCATCTCGGCGGTCGCCTTCGCGACGATCCTCGCGGTGGTCGCAGGGCTCACGATCACCGCGGCGGCCTCGTTCGCGCATGACATCTACGCGAACATCATCCAGAAGAACCGCAAGAACTCCGACGGGACCGCTGCCGATCCCGACCCGAACGGCGAGGTCAGGGTCGCCAGGCGCACAGTGGTCGTGATCGGCATCCTCGCGATCCTCGGCGGGATCGGAGCGCAGGGGCAGAACATCGCCTTCCTCGTCGCGCTCGCCTTCGCGGTCGCGGCGTCGGCGAACCTGCCGACGATCCTGTACTCGCTGTTCTGGCGCCGGTTCAACACCCGGGGCGCGGTGTGGAGCATGTACGGCGGACTCGGGTCGGCGATTGTGCTCATCGTGTTCTCCCCGGTGTTCTCGGGGTCGGAGACCGCGATGATCCCCGGAATCGACATCGTGCTCTGGCCGCTCAACAATCCGGGTATCGTCTCGATCCCGCTCGGATTCCTCCTGGGGTGGCTCGGCACGATCACGAGCCGCACGCTCGAGTCTCCGCAGCTCGCGGCGGAGATGGACGTGCGCTCGCTCACCGGTTTCGGGGCCGAGAAGGCGACCGAGCACTAGTCCCGCCCGTTCAGCCGAGTCGAGGAACCCCCGCAGGCCCACACCGCGGGGGTTCCTCCGTCTATCGCTCCAGGTCGAGCAGGTAGCGTTTGTGCTCGGGATGAGCGCCGTACTGGCCAGGACTGCCGTCCGAGCGCACGACGCGGTGGACCGGCACGATGACGGAGAACGGCGTCAGCCGGCAGGCGGTTCCCACCGCGCGTGCCGCGCCAGGGCTGCCCGCGACCACGGCGACCTCGCCGTAGCTCATCGTCTGACCCCATTTGATGGACGTGATCGCCTGCAGTGCCGTGCGGTGAAACCCGTCGATCAGACGCCAGTCGAGCCGTACGTGCTCATCGAAGCGCACAGCGTCGCCAGCGAAATAGTCATCGAGCAGATGCGCGAGCTCGTCGGCGGCGCCGGGATCCGGCACCGGCACCTCACGCAGGCGAGCGGAGACGTCTTCGAGAAGCCAGGGAACGGAGGGGTCGACGGATTCGGAAAGGTCGAAGCGCACGATCCCCTCGTCGGAGAAGACCACGAGCGCGTCGCCGAACGGAGTGGGGGCGAAGTCGTAGCGGAACGTCATGACCCCATCCTGACGTGCGCCGCCGACGCGCGTGCACGCGAAGTCCTCAGTGGGGGAGAAGCTGCGGAACCGGGTCGCATGTGCAGGAAAAGTGGGCCAATCCGGTGAAACCCGCCCGGGATGCAGGGTCTGCGCGGCCTCGGAGCCTAGTCTGTCCATGTGTGGCGACGTGAAGAGAAAGCTGCGGATGCCGCGGCAGCGGAAGCCGCGATGAACCTCGGCGACCGACAGGGCGACCAGATGGCGATCGCGGTGTCGCACATCGCCGACGCCGAACGCGCCAGACTGCGTGCCGAAGCCGCAGATCTCGGGGGCCCCTCGCCGCTGGTCACCTACCGCGACACGATCGAGGGCGGCATCGACATCTCCCGCGCGCATCCAGGGAGCCTGCCGCAGTTCATCACCGGCAGATCGACGCTGCTCTCCAATCTGTTCCGAGATGAAGTGGGGCTGCGCACCGCCAGACTGGCCGCCGAGCGCATCACGGCGAAGCACACCGAGCTGCGCACAGTCCGCGGCATCGAGGCCGTGCATCTCGCTGTGGGCCTCGCCGGCTGGCGCATCGGCGGCGCAGACTTCGCAGCGCCCGTGCTACTGCGCCCGCTCGCCATCCGTCGCCACCACACCGACTTCGAGCTCAAGCTGCAGGGCGCCTTCATCGTCAATCCTGAACTCGTACGAGTGACCCGCGAGCACTTCGGCATCACGATCGACGCAGACGCGCTCGCCGCGCTCGCGTACGACGGCGGCATCTTCAAACCGCAACCGGTCATCGACCGTCTGCGCGCGGCGACCCAGTCCATCGACACGTTCACCGTGCTTCCGCGGCTCGTGGTGTCGACGTTCGCGGATGTCGGCGCCGCGATGACCCGCGACAGCCGCACGCTCGAGCATCCCCTGCTCAACGCCCTCGCCGGTCACGTCGCCGACCGCGAGCAGGTCACTGCAGCGCGCCCCGCGCCGCACATCACGAGCCCGGATGACCGCGCGCCTGCCTCCGACACGCTCCTTCTCGATGCCGATGCCGAGCAGGAATCGGTGCTCGCACGCATCTCGGCCGGCCATTCGATGGTGGTCGCAACGCTTCCGGGAACGGGTGGGACGCAGACGGTCATCAACGCGCTCGGCGAGCTGGTGCGCGCAGGAAAACGCGTGCTGGTCGTCTCGGCCCGGCGCTCGACGCTCGACGGCGTGCGCCACCGGCTGTCCGGCATCGCCCTCGACAGCCTGGCGGTCTCGCCCGCAGGGATCCGTCGCGACCTCGTCCGTGCGATCGGACGCAACGAGAAGGCCACCGCGCCCAAGGTCAGCGACGTCGATGACGCGCTGGTGCGCCTGCGCACGGTGCTGCGCGACTACCGCAAGGCCCTCACGACCCCTGTCGCCGGGCTGGATGCATCGGTGCTCGATGCCACGCGGCACCTCGCGAGGCTCGCCTCGCTTCCCACGCCGCCCACGACGACGGCACGACTGAGCACCGAGACGCTGCGCGGACTTGCGGGCGATCGCACTGCGGCCGCCGCTGCGCTCGTGCAGGCGGCTCGACTCGGAGAGTTCCGCTTCGGGCCGAACGATTCGCCGTGGTACGGAGTGAGCTTCAGCAGCACGGAGGCCGCGCGGTCCGCGCATGAACTCGCCGGCAGGCTGCACGCCTCGAGCGTTCCCGCTCTGCTCGAGCGCGGCTACGAACTCATCTCGCAGACGCACATGCGTCCGTTCGCCACGATCGACGAGCTCGGCGAGTACCTGCGTCTGATCGAGGGGATCCGCGACTCGCTCGACAGGTTCAGCCCGACCGTGTTCGAACGCCCGCTGGGTGAGCTCATCCAGGCCCATGGCTCCCGTCGCGACTCGCCGGGCATGTCCGGCGCGAACCGGCGCAGGCTGCGGCGCCTGGCCAAGGAGTACGTGCGTCCCGGCGTGCACATCACCGAGATGCACGAGGCGCTGCTGCGCATTCAGCAGCAGCGCACGCAATGGCAGCGCTTCGTCGACGCCGGCGTCGCTCCAGAGATCCCGCTCGGTCTGTCGGACGTGTACGGATCCTGGCAGCGGGTGAGCGCCGAGCTCGCAGAGCTGGATGCCGCCCTCGGTCGTCGCGAGCCGTTGGCGTCGCTTCCGGTCGAACGGCTTGTGCGCACTCTCGCGGGCCTCGCGGCACGCTCCGACGTGTTCGACAATCTCGTCGAGCGCGCGACGATCAGGGACACGCTCGCCACGCTCGGTCTCGAGCCGCTCCTCGCCGAGCTCTCGGTGCGTCACGTCGCAGAAGACCAGGTGGCGAACGAACTGGAGTTCGCCTGGTGGCAGTCTCTGCTCGAGCGCGCGCTGCAGGACGACCGTGCGCTCCTTGGGGCGAACACCGCCGTCGTCGACCGGCTCGAGCGTGATTTCCGTCTCGTGGATGAGGCTCATGCGTCGATGGCCGGCCCGCTCCTGGCCTGGCAACTGGCCAACCAGTGGCGAATCGCGATCGTCGACGAACCCGCCGAGTCCCAGAATCTGCGGCGTGCTCTCACTCAGGGCGTGCCCTCGACAGCCGAGATCGTCAGTGCCGCTCCGACCCTCATGAACGTGCTCGCCCCGGCGTGGATCTCCTCGCCGTACCAGGTGCCGGAGATCCCCGACTCGGTCGAGTTCGACACCGTGCTCCTGGTGGATGCCGCCGCGATCAACCTTGCCGAGGCGGCGCCGGCGATCCGCCGAGCGCGTCAGGTGGTCGCCTTCGGCGATCCGGTCACTCAGCGACCGACTCCCTTCCAGGTGGCCGTCGATGCCGACCGCGAGTGGGAGGCGGAGGTGCCGTTCGACGACGTCTCGGTGTTCGAACGCCTGGCGGAGCTGCTGCCGGTCATGACCCTCACCCGCAGTTATCGCGCCGGCGGTGAGGACCTGGCCGAGCTCATCAACGATGCGTTCTACGGCGGCGAGATCATCTCTCTGCCCTGGGCTGGTTCCTACCTCGGGCGAGGCAGTCTCACCGTCGACTACGTCGAGGGCGGAGTGGGCGCACCCGACCCCGTCTCGGGCGCCGTCGAGAGTCCGGACGCCGAGGTCGCCCGCGTTGTGACGCTCGTGGTGGAGCACGCCGTGCACCGCCCGTCCGAGTCGCTCATGGTGATCACTGCGAGTGCGCGTCATTCCGAGCGCGTGCGCGCGGCCGTGACCAGTGCATTCGCTGGCCGGTCGGATGTCGCCGACTTCGTCGGACGTGACACCGCGGAGCCGTTCGCGGTGCTCACACTCGAGGAGTCGGTGGCGGAGAGCCGCGACCGTGTGATCTTCTCCCTCGGGTACGGCCTCACCAAGCACGGTCGCGTGCTCAGCGACTTCGGCGATCTCTCCACGCCGGACGGCGAGCGGCTCCTGACGGTCGGGATGACCAGGGCGCGTCGTTCGATGGTGCTGGTCTCGTCCATCCGTCCTTCGTCATTCGACGACGGGCGCCTCGAGCACGGAGCATCCACTCTGATGTCCATCCTCGGCGGGCTCGCGGCGCGGAGTCGCGATTCGCGACTGGAGGACCTCGCCGACCCGCTCACGCTCGCCCTCGCCCGCGAGCTGCGCAGACTCGGCGCGTCGGTCGACGTGGACTATCGCGGTCTGCTGCCGTTGGTCGCCCAGCACGGTGGCAAGGCTGTCGTCATCGAATCCGATCCCGAATCGCGTGGGGAGTCGCTGCGTGAGACGCTGCGGCTTCGTCCGCATGTTCTGCGCCGACTCGGCTGGCACTATGTGCGCGTGCATGCGTTCGACCTCTACAGCGATCCCGTGACGGCGGCGTCGCGTATCGCTGCAGTGCTGGGCATCGCCGCGGATGCCGTGCGATCCGACACCGACACGCAGCCGATCGATCTTCCTGGCGATGCCTGACGAGAGAGCGCCGCAATCGAAGCGTCAGCGCATCGTGCGGGTCCCCGGCAGCAGGCGTGCCCAGCTCACCCCCGCCCCTGATACCGACCCGTCGCCGGATGTCGTCACGAATGCGGCGCGCACCAGGAAACCCGATGGCGACGGCGGTCCCAACGACGCGCGCCTGCGCGACGACGTGCCCCCGCACTACTGACGCACGACAGCACGAGGCCCCCACCCCCGAAGGGATGAGGGCCTCGACAGCTGCTCCGGTCAGCTCAATGCGTCCCTGCGGAGTGCGTCGCGGATCTCGATGAGCAGTTCCTGCTCGGTCGGCAGCGTCTCCTCCTCGACGGCGGGGTTGCGCGCGGCCTGACGCTCCTTGTATTTGTTCATCGGGACGACGAACACGAAGTACACGACGAGCGCGACCGCGAGGAAGCTGATGATCGCCGAGATCAGCTCTCCGATCGGGAAGGTGACCTCCTGGCCGTAGATGCCGGTCATCTGGATGCCGACCTCTCCCGTCGCACCCGCGTCGAAGAACAGCGAGACGAGCGGGGTGATGATCGCGGAGACGACCGCGTTGACGATCGCGGTGAACGCACCGCCGATGACGACGGCCACGGCGAGATCGATGACATTGCCCTTGGTGATGAATTCCTTGAATCCCTGGAACATGGGAACCCCCATCTTTCGATGCTTACCTCAGGTCGAGGCTGGAGCCGCAGCAGGTGCCGGGTTGGCGCTCGTCGACGATTCCGATTTCGAGGATGCCGAAGATCCGGGCTTTGCACCAGAGCCACTCCGTGAGTCGGTGCGATAGAAGCCGGATCCGTTGAAGGTCACGCCGATGGAGCCGTACTGCTTCCGGAGCGGTCCGCCGCACTCAGGGCAGACCGTGAGGGCGTCATCGGAGAAGCTCTGGACGGCGTCGAATTGGTGGCCGCACGTGGTGCAGGCATAGGCATAGGTGGGCATATCGTCTCGGATGGATCAGTGTCGCGCTGGCGACAGGGTGAGGGTGCGAGTGGGGGTCACGACACCGGTGACCGGCTGGTCGTGCATCTCTCGCGGAAGGGAATCGAGTATCTCGGAATCATAAGTCACGGCGTACACCGGAGGACATTTCTGCATGGATCCGATGGTCTTGTCGAAATAGCCGCGACCCCAGCCCAGTCTCATGCCGGTGCCGTCGACGGCTGCCGCAGGGATGATCATGAGGTCGACGTCGTTCACCGCGATCGGGCCGAGCACCTCGCCGGTCGGCTCGGGAAGTCCGAACAATCCCTCGGCGACGTCGCCGGAGTCGTCCGCGACCGCCCAGTCCAGCAGCCCGTCGGCGCGGGTCACCGGCAGGAGGACACGGATGCCGCGTTGCACGGCCGCAGTGACGAACTCCCGGGTGCCCGGTTCCGTCGTCGCGGAGAGGAAGCAGGAGATCGACGAGGCGGAGTGCGCATCGACGAGAGCGTCGAGCTGTTCGCGGATGCCGGCGGCTGCGGCCTCGCGCTGACTGTCCGAGAGCAGCTGGCGGCGCTCGCGCAGCTCTGCACGCAGCGCGCGCTTCTCCTGCTCGATGTCGGTGGACATGCCTCGAGTCTACGTGTCGTGGCGATGACGGCCCCCGCTAAGCTGGCCTGATGGGACACCAGAAGATGAAGGCAGTGATTCCGGCAGCCGGCCTCGGCACGCGGTTCCTGCCCGCGACCAAGGCGATGCCGAAGGAAATGCTTCCGGTGGTGGACAAGCCGGCGATCCAGTACGTGGTCGAAGAGGCGGCTGCTGCGGGGATCGACGACATCCTCGTGATCATCGGTCGCAACAAGAACATGATCTCCAACCACTTCGACTCGGTGCCGGAGCTCGAGGTGAAGCTCACCGAAAAGGGCGACATGGCCCGCCTCGAGCGCGTCATGAAGTCCAGTGACCTCGCCGACATCCACTATCTGCGCCAGGGCGAGCCCAAGGGCCTCGGGCACGCGGTGCTGCGCGCCAAGGCGCACGTGGGCGACAGCTCGTTCGCGGTGCTCCTGGGCGACGACCTCATCGACGAGCGCGACGAGCTGCTGACCACCATGATCGAGATCAACGAGCGCACCGGCGCGACCGTCGTCGCGCTGATGGAGGTCGACCCGTCGAGCATCCACCTCTACGGCGCCGCAGCCGTCGAGCAGACCGACGAGACCGACATCGTCCGCGTCACCGGACTGGTGGAGAAGCCCGCCGCGGAGGACGCTCCGTCGAATCTCGCCATCATCGGCCGCTACATCCTGCCGGCCGCGGTGTTCCCGATCCTGGAGCGCACCGAGCCTGGCAAGGGCGGGGAGATCCAGCTCACCGATGCCCTGCAGGAGCTCGCCGCCGATTCGGAGGGACCAGGGGTGATCGGTGTGGTCTTCCGCGGACGCCGCTACGACACCGGCGACCGCGTCGACTACATCAAGGCGATCGTGCAGCTCGCCACGGACCGCGATGACCTCGGTGCCGAACTGCGACCGTGGCTGAAGGAATTCAGCGAGCGCCTCTAGGCGTTTCGGGGCGGGTATGCGCATGGACCTGCTGCAGGGGCACCGTCATGGTCCGGTAGAGCTTCGGCTCATCCGCAACCGCGACGCGCGCGTGCTGCAGCATGAGCTGCTGGACAATCGCGCGTGGCTGCAGCGGTGGGAGGCGACGATCCCTCACGGCACGGCGTCGTTCGACATGCGTCTCAGCATCCGCCGTCTGCTGCAGCAGTACCGCGACGGAGGGGGATACCCCTTCGTGATGGAGTACGACGGCGAGATCGCCGGCCAGCTGAACATCTGGGGCGTCTCCCGCGGATCCCTCTGCTCGGCGACGATCGGCTACTGGGTCAGCGAGCGGTTCGCGGGCAAGGGCATCACGCCGACGGCCGTGGCGCTCGCGACCGATGCGGCGTTCAGGGAGTACGGACTGCATCGGATGGAGATCTGCATCCGTCCGGAGAACGAGGCCAGCCTGCGCGTCGTGCAGAAGCTGGGCTTCCGGTACGAGGGACTGCGGCGCCGCTACATCCACATCGACGGCGACTGGCGTGATCACTACGCCTTCGCGCTCACTCGCGAGGATGCCCCCGAGGGAGTGCTCGCGCGCTGGGTGAACGGACGCGTTCCACAGGACGCGGCGACGATTCCGCCGTCCGACCGCCTCCCGATCTGAGAATCATCGCGCTCCCGCGGCGACACGCGCCCTGAGTGAGGGGCAGGCGGCGCCCTGTCGCATACCGTTGTCCCTATGGATGGGCCGGTGCTGAGTGGGGGCGTGATCGTCCTCGTCGCCGTCCTGCTCTGGATGCTGTATCTGCTGCCGTCCTGGCGCGGGCGCTACCAGTACAACGCCGCAGAACGCAACGCGGTGCGGTTGAATCAGGCGCTGCGCGTGCTCGCGGAGACGAGCGAGACGCCGGCGGAGGTCCATCTCGAGCTGAACGCACGCACCGCACATGCGCAGCAGAAGCTTGCGAAGCGGCTGCAGTCGGAGAAGGAAGCGGTCGAACTCGTCCGGCTCCGCGAGGAGCTCGCCGCGACCAGGGCCGATCCCGTGGTGCGCCAGGCCTGTGCCAGGCGTCGTGTGCGCGTGACGGCCTCCGTGGTCCTGGTGATCGGTCTGTCCGTGGCAGGAACCGGTGTGTGGCAGGTCGTCACCGACGGCGCCCAACTGCTGATCTGGGTGGGCGGCGCTCTCGCGCTCGTGGCTGCCGTGACACTGCAGAAGATGGCGTCCGTCGCCCGCCGCGCCGCACGGCGGCCCGCACCCGTCGTGACCGATGAGGCGCCCGCACGGGTCTCGCCCCCGCTGCACGACCAGGGGCGCGCGTCGTGGACCCCGAGACGGCTTCCGGAGTCGATGGCGGCGGTGGCCGGGTCGGCCACGCAGATCGCCAGAGCGGAGATCGAGGCGCAGGAGCAACTGCGTCGCGCCGCGAGGGTGGCTGCGCTTCGCGTGCGCGCGGAGCAGATGGCGGCACCCGCGCCCGTCTCGCTGCCCGCTGCCGCGCAGACGACCTCTCCGTATGCGCGCATGGGGATCGTCGACGATCAAGAGATCGAACAGCACGTGCGGCAGCTTCTCGAACGGCGTGCCGCCGGTTGAACGGGCCGTCGGCGCAGGGCACCGTTCGAGCGTGATAATCTAGCTGAGGTTCACGGGCCTATGGCGCAGTTGGTAGCGCGCCTCGTTCGCATCGAGGAGGTCAGGGGTTCGAATCCCCTTAGGTCCACACTGTGTTGAGACAGTGAAGTACAGGCTCCGCTTCGGCGGGGCCTGTTCTGCTTCCCGGCCCGCTGTTCAGGTCGGACGGCCGGCCTCCTGGATGATCTGCGCCACCACGTCGGCGTCGTAGTGGAAGACCACATCGTCGGGCGTCAGACGCTCGAGGAACGGCACGACCCGCACGCGATCAACGTCGACGGTCACGACGGCGCCTCCGAAGCCGTCGATCGCCGACTCCTCCGCAGGATCCGCGAAAGCACGTGACAGGTTCGTGACGCCGGGGGCCACGGTCACGAGAACGCCGTCGACGATCTCCGTGATCGGCAGGTGATAGTGACCGCTGAGGATGACACGCACGTCAGTGCCGCGCACGACATCGAGGAGCCTCTGTCCGTCGTGCTCATCCAGCGCCAGCGCTTGCAGCAGCTCGGTCTGCGCGCGCAGCGGAGGGTGATGCACGACCACGACCGTGCCGTGCGCCACCGGCTCGGCGATGGCCTCCTCCAAGAACAGGAGCTGCTCGGGCTCCAGCGTGCCGTAGCCCGCACCCGGCACCGAGCTGTCCAGCACCACGACCCGCCAGCCGTCCTGATCGACGACGGATGCCACTGGACGGTCGAGGTCGATTCCTGGCAACTGCCGCTCATCGGCATCCGGTTGTCCATCTCCCAGCACCGAACGGAAGGCGTCGCGCCGATCGTGATTGCCCATCGCGAAGACGGCACGAGCTCCTCGGGCGAGGGCCCACGGTGTGACAGCATCCCGAATCTGAATGTACGACTCCGCCGAACCGTCCTGGCTGACATCGCCGGAGACGACGACGAGATCGAACATGAGGTGGCCGACGTGCGAGAGAGCACGCCGAAGGTGCTCCGCGGTGTCGACCACGCCGTAGTGCCGGCCGCCGTCGCCGGAGAAGTGCGTGTCGCTGAGGTGCAGGATGCGGAGTGCGCTCATGCAAGACACTCTTGCAGGATCATGCGCTCAGCCCAAGGATCTAGCCCAGCAGCAATGTCGCGATCAGCAGCACTGGTACGCACCCCAGGGTCGTGATGAACACGGTGTCGCGTGATATCGATTCGCCGATGTCGTAGCGCTGCGAATAGTTGAACACGTTCTGCGCCGTCGGAAGTGCCGCGAGCACGACGACGATCAGCACCTCGTGGGCGGACAGCCCGAACACGAACTGGGCGACGACCCACGCGACCACTGGCATCACCAGAAGCTTCAGCACGCTGGCGAGCAGCACGTCGCGGCGGTGCCCGGCGGAACCGAGGACGCGTTGCCCGTGCAGGGAGATGCCGTAGCTGATCAGCAGCACCGGCACGCAGGCGTTCGCGAGCAGGACGGCCGGTTCCATCACGATCGCCGGCAGCTCGACGCCGAGCACGGAGACCAGGGTTCCCGCCGCCGAACCGAGGATGATCGGATTCGTCGCCGTGCGGACGAACGTGCGCCACACCGAACTCCTGCCGCTCGTCACGGCGTCGAGGATCGTCAGCGAGATGGGGGTGAACACCAGCAGCTGCAGCAGGATGACGGGCGCCGGGTACGCGGCGCTGCCGAGAAGATAGAGCGACAGCGGGATGCCGATGTTGTTGGAGTTCACCTGACCGGCGGAGAGAGCGCCGATCACGGTCTCGCCCACATCGCGTTTCCAGATCAGGGTCGCGACGAGCCAGTACATCCCGATCACGACCACTGCCGCGATCGCGGACACCGGCAGCAATGACGAGAACAGCACCCTCGCATCCGCCTGCGCGAGCACCGTGAACAGCAGGAACGGTGAGAGGACGAAGAAGGTCAGGCGACCGAGCACATGGCGGGCGTGCTCACCGAGCAGGTCGATGCGTCCGACGATGTACCCGACGGCGATGGCGAGTCCCACGACGACGAATCCGGTGAGAGTATCGAGCACCCTTAGAGCGTAGTGCTCGCTGTGTCCATCCAGCGGGGCGAAGCCGCCGTTTTTTCCGCCTCACCGGGTAATTTGACTTCCCTGTGGAACCGGCTATGGTCATGGGTTACACCCGCCAGCCGAACGAGAGGGGAAGCGAGTCCCGATGTCAGGAAAGACACCCAACGCAAAAGCAGGAAAGAAGGCCGCGCAGTCGTCGCTGAAGGAGAAGCGAGCGGCGAAGCGTGCGAAGCAGGAACCGGCCGCGTTCCTCAAGCCCCGCAAGGGCGCGAACGGCTGATCGGAGACTGAGCCGGTTCCTGTGGAGGGGGTCGTCGGGCGGGTGGCCCGGCGGCCCCCTCCACCCCTGTCGGAGAGCTGGGGGACGCCACCGGCGGCGCGCTGCTCTGAGGCGGAGCCGTCAGGCGCCCGCTCGGCCCTGCAGCCTCCTGGCGAGCTCCTGTGCCGTCTCGTCGACCGCAGTCGCAAGCACTGAGACGTCGCGGTGCGTGTCCGGATCCTCCGGCCACGTCACCGCGACGGCGGCGACGGGCCATCCGGAGCGGTCGATGACGGCGACGCCGACCGAGGAGAGGCCGGTGCTGACCTGGCCGTCCTCCGTGGCGAAGCCGGCCGCACGGATGCTGCGCAGCAGCTCGCGCAGCTCCTTCGGACGCGTGGGACCGAGGCCTGTGCGCGAGGGGAACGCCGACGCGTCGGGGTACAGCGCGCGCACCTGTTCGCGGGGGAGCGCGGCCAGCATCGCACGGCCGGTCGCGGTGAGGTGCGCCGGGAGCCGCACTCCGACATCGGTCACGAGCGCCGGCCGCCGCGGAGCGCGCTCCTCGACGATGTACAGCACATCGCTTCCGCTCATCACCGCGAGGTGCGCGCTCTCGCCGACACGGTCGGCCAGAGCGGCGATGAGCGGCCTGCCGAGACGCGCGAGAGGCTGCTGGCGGGCGTAGCCGCCGGCGAGCTCGAAGGCGGAGGCGCCGAGGCCCCAGCGTCGTTCTTCGCGCAGGTGCAGCACGAACCCGTGCGCGGCGAGGGTCGTGAGCAGGTGGTAGACCGTCGACCGGGGCAGGCCGAGGTCGCGGGCGATGGCGGATGCCGCGACGGGAGCGGTCCGCGCGGCCAGATGACGCAGAATGCGCAGCGTGTGCTCGGCGGCAGGAACCTGCGGGCCGCCGCTGTCTGGTATCACAGACACAGGATGTCACGGATGCCTGCGCGCCGCCATCGCCGGGGTGTGGAATCAAGGCATGACTGAATCCGTTCTCGTCGGCGCTGCGCCGCTCTCACCCGCAGAAGTCGTCGCGGTCGCCCGGCAGGGCGCGCGCATCGCTCTGGACGAGTCGGCTCTCGACCGTGTCGCCGAGACGCGAGGCGTGATCGACGCGCTCGCCGCGGATCCGCACCCGCACTACGGCGTGTCGACCGGTTTCGGTGCGCTCGCGACCACATTCATCGCGCCGGAGCGCCGTCACCAGCTGCAGGCGAGCCTCATCCGCTCTCATGCGGCAGGCACGGGCGTCGAAGTCGAGCGCGAGGTCGTCCGCGCGCTTCAGCTGCTGCGCCTGCAGACACTCGCCTCCGGACGCACGGGTGTCCGACCGCTCGTCGCGGAGACCTACGCCGCCATGCTGAACGCAGGCATCACCCCGGTGGTGCGCGAGTACGGCTCCCTCGGCTGCTCAGGGGACCTCGCACCTCTCGCGCACATCGCGCTCGCCGCGATCGGCGAAGGCGATGTCCATGATGCGTCCGGTGCCCTCGTCCCGGCATCCGCCGCCCTCGCCGCCGCCGGCATCGCGCCCCTCGTGCTGGTCGAGAAGGAAGGCCTCGCACTGATCAACGGCACCGACGGGATGCTGGGGATGCTGCTGCTCGCGCTGCACGACCTCGAGATGCTGCTCACGACCGCCGACCTCGCCGCTGCGATGTCGATCGAGAGCCAGCTCGGGACGGATGCCGTGTTCGCCGCCGATCTGATGGCGCTGCGTCCGCAGACCGGGCAGGCGGAGTCAGCGGCGAACCTGCGTTCGTTCCTGGCCGCATCTCCCATGGTCGCCAGCCACGCGGGGCCGGAAGACGGACGTGTTCAGGACGCCTACTCGCTGCGCTGCTCGCCGCAGGTGCACGGCGCCGCCCGCGACACCATGGCGCACGCGTCGACGATCGCCTCCCGCGAACTCGCGAGCGTCATCGACAACCCCGTCATCACGGTGGACGGGCGCATCGAGTCGAACGGCAACTTCCATGGGGCGCCCGTCGCCGCAGTGCTCGACTTCCTCGCGATCAGCGTCGCCGACGTCGCGAGCGTGTCCGAGCGCCGCACCGACCGGGCGCTCGACCCGGCGCGCAGCCGCGGCCTCCCGCCGTTCCTCGCACACGAGGTGGGGGTCGATTCCGGGCTGATGATCGCCCAGTACGCGGCGGCGGGGATCGTCTCCGAGCTGAAGCGCCTCGCCGTTCCGGCATCCGTCGATTCGATCCCGTCGTCCGCCATGCAGGAGGATCACGTGTCGATGGGGTGGGCGGCCGCGCGAAAGCTCCGCCGGGCGATCGACGGACTCACCCGTGTGCTCGCGATCGAGGTGCTCACTGGTGCACGCGCCCTCGACCTGCGGGCGCCACTGCAGGCTGGCCCTGCCACCGCAGCGGTGCGCGACCTGGTGCGCACCGTCGCCGAAGGGCCGGGGCCCGATCGCTTCCTCTCGCCCGAGATCGAAGCCGTCACCGAACTCGTCAGATCGGGCGCCGTCGCCCGGACAGCGGAGGAGAACGCACATGCCTGAGATCCGCGCAGCCAGAGGCGCTGAGCGCACCGCGAAGAGCTGGGGTGCCGAGGCGGCCAAGCGGATGCTGATGAACAACCTCGATCCGGAGGTCGCCGAGCACCCGGAGGACCTCGTCGTTTACGGCGGCACCGGCCGCGCCGCGCGGTCGTGGGAGGCGTACGACGCGATCGTCTGCACCCTCGACGAGCTCGAGCCTGACGAGACGCTGCTCGTGCAGTCCGGCAAGCCGGTGGGTGTGTTCCGCACCAACGAATGGGCACCGCGCGTGCTGATCGCGAACTCGAACCTCGTTGGCGATTGGGCCACCTGGCCGGAGTTCCGCCGTCTCGAGGCGCTCGGACTCACGATGTACGGGCAGATGACCGCCGGATCCTGGATCTACATCGGCACGCAGGGGATCCTGCAGGGCACGTACGAGACCTTCGCGGCGGTCGCTCGCTCGATGGGGCGCGAATCCCTCGCCGGCACACTCACGCTCACCGCCGGCGCCGGTGGCATGGGCGGTGCGCAGCCGCTGGCCGTCACGATGAACGAGGGCGTCGTGCTCATCGTCGACGTCGACGAGACGCGCCTCGCCCGGCGCGTCGACCACGGATACCTCGATGAGCTCGCCGCCGACCTCGATGCGGCGGTCGCCCGCGTCCTCGCGGCGAAGGAGGCAGGGGAGGCGCTCTCGGTGGGTGTGGTCGGCAACGCCGCCGAGGTCTTCCCCGAACTTCTGCGACGCGGCGTGCCGATCGACGTCGTCACCGATCAGACCAGCGCGCACGACCCGCTGGCCTACCTGCCGACCGGCATCCCTGTCGCGGAGTGGAAGGCCGCCGCCGAGCGGGATCCGGAGGAGTTCACCCGCCGATCGCGCGAGTCGATGGCTCAGCATGTGGCGGCGATGGTGGGATTCCAGGATGCCGGGGCGGCTGTGTTCGACTACGGCAACTCCATCCGACGGGAGGCCGAGCTGGGCGGGTTCGAGCGTGCCTTCGAATTCCCCGGCTTCGTGCCGGCCTACATCCGCCCGCAGTTCGAGGAGGGCAGAGGACCCTTCCGCTGGGTGGCGCTGTCGGGTGATCCCGAGGACATCCGCCGGACCGACAGGGCCATCGCTGAGCTGTTCCCCGAAGACACCGCGCTGCACCGCTGGCTGGCGAAGGCAGGCGAGAAGGTGCACTTCGAGGGACTGCCCGCCCGCATCTGCTGGCTGGGGTACAAGGAACGTCACCTCGCGGGCCTGAAGTTCAACGAGATGGTCGCGTCGGGCGAGCTGACGGCGCCGATCGTGATCGGCCGTGACCACCTCGACGCGGGTTCCGTCGCGTCTCCCTACCGCGAGACCGAGGCGATGAAGGACGGTTCGGATGCGATCGCGGACTGGCCGCTGCTGAACGCGCTGCTCAACACCGCTTCCGGTGCCTCCTGGGTCTCGCTGCACCACGGCGGCGGCGTCGGCATCGGGCGCAGCATCCATGCCGGTCAGGTGTGCGTCGCTGACGGCACGGCCCTCGCTGCCGAGAAGCTCGAAAGAGTGCTGACCAACGACCCGGGCACGGGCGTCATGCGGCACGTCGATGCCGGGTACGAGCATGCACGCGAAATCGCCCGCGAGCGCGGCCTGAAGGTGCCGATGCCATGAGCACGCTCATCACGAACATCGGGGAGCTGACGACGAACGCCGACGACGGCACGTTGCATGCGGCCGCTGTGCTGCTCGAGGACGGCAGGGTCGCCTGGGTGGGGCGGGCCGTCGACGCGCCCGCCGCGGCAGAGATCGTCGACGCCGCCGGCCGCGCCGTGATCCCCGGATTCGTCGACAGTCACAGTCACATCGTCTTCGGCGGGGACCGCGCCGCCGAGTTCGAGGCGCGGATGGCGGGACAGAAGTATGCCGCAGGCGGCATCCGTTCCACCGTCGCCGCCACCAGAGCCGCGAGCGACGAGGAGTTGCGTGCGCGTCTGCGGGGATTCGTCGACGAGATGCATGCGCAGGGCACGACGACGATCGAGATCAAGAGCGGCTACGGGCTCGACATCCACACCGAGCAGCGGCTCGTGCGGCTCGCCGCCGAGGTCACCGATGAGGTGACGTTCCTCGGCGCGCACGTGGTGCCGGCGGAGTACGCCGACGATCCGGGCGCCTACGTCGACCTCGTCACGGGCCCGATGCTGGATGCCTGCGCACCGCACGCCCGCTGGATCGACGTCTTCTGCGAGACGGGCGCGTTTACGGTCGAGCAGTCCCGGCGGGTGCTCGAGGCGGGGATCGCGCGCGGATTGGCCCCGCGTGTGCACGCGAGCCAGCTCGGTCCTGGAGGCGGCGTGCAGCTCGCGATCGAACTGGGTGCGGCATCCGTCGATCACGGGACGTACCTGACCGACGAGGACGTCGCCGCGCTGGCGGCGTCGGACACGGTGCTCACCCTGCTGCCCGGCGTGGAGTTCTCCACGCGGCAGCCGTATCCCGATGCGCGCCGGCTCATCGACGCCGGCGTCACGGTCGCGCTCGCGTGCGACACGAACCCCGGCTCGAGCTTCACCTCGTCGATGCCGTTCTGCATCGCGGTCGCCGTGCGCGACATGCGGATGACGCCGTCTGAGGCGCTGTGGGCGGCGACGGCCGGGGGAGCGCGCGCGCTGCGCCGGAGCGACGTCGGGCTCATCGCTCCCGGCGCCCGCGCAGACCTCGTGATGCTCGAGGCCCCGAGCCACGTGCATCTCTCCTACCGCCCCGGTGTGCCGCTGATCCGCGCCGTGTGGAAGGACGGCACGATCGTCTAGGCGGTGACCGGCACCGCCGACCACTCGATCGCCGCGCACGTCAGCATGCCGAACAGTGCCACCGCGGCCATGGCGAGCATGAGCACGGCCATGATCCGCAGCCGGCGCTCGCGGTCATCCACCGTCCAGCGGTTCACCAGCAATGCGGCGTACAGCACGATCACGAGGATCGCGGTGATCCACGCCACTGGAGCTGACCGACGGGGATCCACGACCGTGAGAAGGCTCAGCGGCACGAGGCAGATCAGCCCGAACAGGCCGGCGACGACGATCCCGATCCGCGATCTAATCCTCGTCGAGTCGTGCGCGCAGCATCTGCTTGCCCTGCTCGCCCGCCTTGGACTCGGGTGTCGCATTCATGAATCTCTCCTTCGGTTGATGACCTCAGGATCGACCACGTCTCCCGGACTCTGAAGGGGGTGGAATCTTCGCGTCCGCAGGCGTATCGTCAGCGTGCGCGGTCCGGGCGCAGAGCCCTGCCAGCGAGCAGTTCCAGCACGCACAGCGCGGCGAGGCGCACGGTGCGTCCGTCCTCCGCGTCGGCCGTGGCATCGACCTCCGCGATGTCGGCGCTCACGACCCTCGCATCCGACGACACCGCCCGTGCGAGCGCGCGCAGCTCCCATGCCTGGAGTCCGCCGGGCACGCTCGCCGGGCATCCCGGTGCGACGGAGCGATCGCACACGTCCACGTCGATGTCGAGGTGGATGCGGCCGGCTCCGGCGCCGGCGATCTCCAGGGCCTCGGCGACGACGTCGTCGACCCCTCGGCGGCGCAGCTCGTCGATCGTGATCACTCTGATGCCCCAGTCCGCCGCCCGGCGCGCGTAAGCCGCGGAGTTGGCGAAGTCGGCGATCCCGATCTGCACGATCCGCGTCGGATCGATCCGTTCGGTCGGAACGTTCGAACCGGCGGGGGTGTCCTCCACGAGTCGTCGCACCGGCGTGCCGTTCGAGACGCCGTCGCGCAGATCGAAGTGGGCGTCGAACGTGATGAGACCGGATGCCGCGGCACCGAGCGCGACCGGATACGTGAGGGAGTTGTCGCCACCGAGAGCGATCACGAACGCGGGCGCGAGCTCGCGCACCCGTGCGATGACGGCCGCTTCGCCCCGATCGCCGTCCGGCTCGTCGACGTCACCGGCATCCCGGATCCGGAGGACGGCATCGAGATCGACGACAGGCGGACCCATCAAGGTCGGGCTGTACCGCCGAAGGGCCTCGCGCACTGCACCGGGGGTCGCGTGCGCGCCGGTGGGGGAGAGCGATGTCCGCCAGGTGGGAACGCCGAGGATCACGGCATCCGCCGACCGCTCGAACTCGGGCCAGGCGCCCGCGCGGGGCCACAGCGGATCGTTCGACAGTGCCATGTCAGACTCCAGGGATCAGGGCGTGCGCGATCGCGAAGATCGCCAGGCCGGCGAGTGCGCCGACCACGGTGCCGTTCAGGCGGATGTACTGCAGATCGCGTCCGACCATCAGCTCGATCTTCTCGGTCGTCTCGGCTGGATCCCACCGCTCCACCGTGTCGGTGATGATCGAGGCGATGTCGTGCCGGTAGCGATCGACGAGGAACACCGCGGCATCGGACACCCATGTGTCGACGCGGGTCTGCAGCGCGGCATCCGTCGTCATACGCTCCCCGACCTCCTGCAGTGCCTGTGCCGCGCGCAGGCGGAGTCCGCTCGAGGGGTCGGCGAGTGCTGTCAGCAGCCCGGCCTTGGCGGTGTTCCATGCTTCGGCGGCCAAGGCGCCCACGCGCGGACTGTCGAACAGCGACGCCTTGGCGTTCTCGAGCTTCGCGCGCGTGGCCGGATCGTTCTGCAGGTTGTCGGCGAGACGGGCCAGGTAGCCGTCGATCGCGAGGCGTGCCGGATGCTGCGGATCGTCCTGCACGGCGTGAACGAACTTGACCGCCTCGTGATAGACGGTGTCGTCGACGAAGCGGTGCGCGAGTCGGGGCACCCAGGAGGGGAGGCGGCGCGAGACCAGACCGGTGAAGGACTCGGCGTTCGAGTCCAACCAGGTCGCGATGCTGTCGGCGGCGAGATCCACCGCGCCGTGATGGGCGTCGGCGTCGACGATCTTCTCGAGCCACACGCCCGCAGGAGGTCCCCATTCCGGTTGCACCAGGTGCTCGCGGGCGAGATCGGTGATGAGGTCGCGCACGTCGTCGTCGCTGAGCGCGTTCAGCACGGCGGTGGCGATCGTCGCGCCCTCGGCGGCGACGCGCTCGGCATGAGGCTTCTGGTGCAGCCACTCGCCCGCGCGCCTGGCGATCGCCGTCGTGGCGAGCTTGGTGCGCACGACGTCGGCCGCGAGGAAGTTCGTCTCGACGAACTCGCCGAGTGTGCGACCGATCTCGTCCTTGCGATTGGGGATGATCGCCGTGTGCGGGATGGGCAGGCCGAGCGGGCGCCGGAACAGCGCGGTGACGGCGAACCAATCGGCCAGCGCGCCGACCATGCCGCCCTCGGCGGCCGCACGCACATAGCCGAGCCAGCCCAGGCGCTCCTGGAACGCGAAGGCGAAGACGAACACGACCGCCATGAACACGAGCGCGCCGATCGCGATCGCCTTCATACGGCGAAGGGCCCGCAGACGCTCCTGGTCGGCGGGGGACAGCAGGGCCATGGGAGTGCGCGGCATGTGTGTCATCCTCGCACGCGCGAGCCGCGCATCGCCCGACCGGGGTAGCCTCGAATCGTGATCGAAGACATCAAGAAGCGTGCTCTGCACCGCACCAGCATCCTCGAAGGTCAGCTGCGCGGGGTCGCCAGGATGATCGAGAACGAGGAGTACTGCATGGACATCATCACGCAGTCCCGTGCGATCCAGAAGTCCCTGGAGTCCCTCAACCGCCTGCTGCTCGAGAACCACCTGCGAACACATGTGACCCACATGTTCGAAGAAGGCGGCGAAGAGCGCGAGCAGGCGGTCGGAGAGCTGCTGAAGGCATTCGAGTTCGACCGGAAGTAGATCGCCGCTAACCCTCGAGCGGACCGAGCAGTGCGCTCGCCGCGGTCGAGTGCGCCGACTCGGGATCAGACGGGTGGAACATACCCGCCAGTACATCGCGGTACAGCCGTGAGAGCTCGTTGGAGGAGAAGTACGAGCCGCCACCGGCGGTGAGGATCGCCTGATCGACGACGTGTTTCGCCATCACGACCGCCCGGTGCTTGGTGCCGGACAGCAGCGTGAACCAGCGGGCGCCGTTGTCGGTCTGCGCGTCGACGTCGCGAGCGAGGGCCGCGATCTGCGGGGGGAGCGCGTCGTACGCGAGGCTCATCTCCGCGATGCGCCACCGGATGTCGGGATCCTGGGCGTACGTCAGCCCGGTCTTCTTCGAGGTGCGTTTCTGCACGGTCTCCACCGCGAGATCCAATGCACGGCGGGCGATGCCCGTGTACACCGATGCGAGCAGCAGTTCGAAGACGCTGAAGATGCCGAAGATGATCGGGTCGGGGCTCGGACCAGGGTCGATACGCCGCACCACGTGCTCTGCCGAAGCGCGTGCGCCGTCCAGCCGGGTGGTGCGGCTCTGCGTCGCGCGCATGCCGAGGGTGTCCCAGTCGTCGCTCGTCGTGACGGCGTCGGTGCGGTCGATGAAGGCGAACACCAGCTTCGGGGCGTCGCTACTCGTCGTGTCGAGACCGTGCAGGCCCAGCTTGGTCCACACCGGGGCGAGCGAGGTGAAGATCTTCGTCCCGGTGAACGCGTAACCGCCGTCCTCGTGCGGCACCGCGGCCGTGTCACTGCCGAACAGCACCAGGTCGTTACCGCCCTCGCTGATCCCGAACGCGAAGACTTCGCCGCGGACAGCGCCGTCCTGCACGAACTCCATGCCGGGCACTCCACGGTTGCTGAACACCTTCGCCACGCCGGTCCACACCAGGTGCATGTTGATCGCGAGAGCCGTGGCCGGCGCCGCGGCCGCAAGACGCTGCTGCAGCACAGCGGCCTGCTCGAGGCTGAGACCCGCGCCGCCGCGCTCGAGCGGAACGAGGATCCTCAGGTATCCGGCATCCCGCAGCTCGTCCAGATCCTGCTCGGGGAACGTGTTCTCCCGATCGTGGACCGGTGCGCGCTCGCGGATGCGCGCGAGCAGGTCGTCGGGCAGGAACTCGGCGGGGTCGAAGGTCATGACAGTGCCTCCAGCAATTGGCGGATGGTCTCATCTGGCTTGTCCCGGTGCGGGGAATGGCCGGCCCCCGCGACGATCGACATCGAGATCTTCTCGTTCGATGCGAGCACGGCGTCGGCGGTCTTGCCGGTGAACAGGCTGTACACCTCCGGGTCGGCGCCGATGATGTGCGTCCGGACGGCAAGGCGACCGGCATCCGCCCGCACGTCCCACGGCCGGTTCTGCGCGCTCGTCTGCTCGACCGCCCATCTGCTCCCTCGCGTGACGGCGTCGATCTTCAGCTCCAGGTCCTGCAGATGCCAGTGCGGATGCTCTTCCCGCACGACCTCGATCCGGTTGTCGGCGAACGCGCGCTCCTGGCTGCGACGAACGATCGAGGCGTCCTTCCCGTCGACGAGGATGGCCGGGTCGATGAGGACGAGCCTGCTCACCCAGTGAGGATCGGATGCCGCGGCCACGGTGCTCGCTGCGCCACCGAGCGAATGCCCGATGACCGCATCCCATGCGCCGCCGCGGGCGGGGGCGAGGGCAGCGAGGTCAGCGGCATAGGCGCCCACGGTGTAGTCGAGCGTGCGCGGGGCGTCGCCGTGGCCGCGCAGATCTATCGCGACGACGTGCCAACCGGCATCGGCGAGCGCGTCGCCCAACCGCCACATGAGTGCGCCGGAGGAGCCGAGACCGTGCACCAGCAGGGCGGTGCTGTCGGCGTCGGGATCGCCCCAAGAGAGCTGAGGCAGGTGAACCGGAGCAGGCATGCTCTCAGCCTACGAGTGATCAGTCGATGGGCGGCATGTCCGCGGCGATCGTGAGCACGCGCTCGGCCGCGATGTGCCCTGCCGACAGGCGCTCGGCGAGCGGCTTGCCCTCGAGCGTCGCCGCGAGGTACCCGCTCGCGAACGCGTCGCCGGCACCGACCGGCTCGACGACGTCGACCACCGGCGCGGGGACGAAGACCGGGGCGGCATCAGCGTGGAAGGCCGTGGCGCCCACGTCTCCGTCCTTCACGACGAGCAGGTCGCAGTCCGGCAGGAAGGCGCGGATCTCCTCCGCCGTCGACGTGCCCCAGATGCGCTCGGCCTCGTCGCGGCCGACCAGCGTGATGTCGGCGGCGTTCGCCAGCCGTGCCAGGGTGGCCGCGGCATCCTCCATCGACCACAGTGCGCGACGGTCGTTCACGTCGAACGAGACCAGCGCACCTGCGGCGCGTGCGTCGTCGAACAGCCGATCGACCATGTCGCGGGTGGACGGCGAGAGTGCGGGGGTGATGCCGGTGGTGTGCACGATCCTCACACCGGCGAGTCGCTCTGCGGACAGCATCCCCGGCGCCATGCGCGAGGCGGCGGAACCGCGTCGGTAGTAGTAGACGGATGAGCCCTCTGCGGCCGGATCCTTGAACATCACGCCGGTGGGGGCATCCTGGTCGAGCTCGACCCACAGCTCGATGCCGCGCCGGGTCAACTCCGATGAGATGCGAACGCCGAGCGGATCGTCGCCGAGGCGGGACGCCCAGACCGCGCGGTGGCCGGCGGCGGCGAGACCGGCGGTCACGTTCGACTCGGCGCCGGCGAGACCGAGGGAGGCTTCGTGCGCGTCGGAGAGCGCAGCATCCGTCGGGGTGATCAATGCCATCGTCTCGCCGATGCACACGACCTCGGGGGCCTGATCGGAAGTGCGTGCGCCGGGAAGGGAAGGGATGCTCATGAAGGGGTGACCGCCACTGGTTCGGTGTCAGGGAAAGGACTGGGATCGCGATCGCGCAGATCGGGCAGAGCCCGGACGAAGATCACGGAGACCATCACACCGACGATAGCGAACAGCACCGCTGCGAGATACGCGCCCTGCGGTCCGCCGGTGCCGTCGACCAGGAATCCGGCGATGGCCGAACCCGCTGCGGCACCGATCAGCTGGCCTGTTCCGGCCCACCCGAACGCCTCGGCTGTCTCGCTGAACTTCACGCTCGCGGTGGTGATGGCGAAGAGCACGGCGAGCGCGGGAGCGATGCCGAGCCCCGCGAGGAAGAGCGCGCCGCCCAGCCAATAGGCGTTGAGCATGACCATGGTGAGGGTCAGGCCCACCGTGACGATGATCAGGCGCCGGGCCATGGCCCACGGCCCGATCGGGATGTGCCCGAAGGACAGTCCGCCCACGAGGCTGCCGCACGCGAAGACGCCGAGCACGACGCCGGCCTCGAGGCTGCCGTGCTCGAAGGTGGCGACGACGCCGACCTCGACGGCCGAGCATGCACCGATCACGAGGAAGCCGATCAGCGTGGCGAGCGCCACAGGAGGCTTGAGGAGCACGCGACCCAGAGCCCGGCGGCTGCGCGGGATGCGCACGCGTCCCACCTCAGGGCTGAGGATGAACCAGCCGCAGCCGAGCACCAGGACGATCGCGACGAGGATGAGTCCCTCCGTCGTGCCGACCTGGGTGGAGACGAGGGTGATGACCACCGGCGCGAGGATCCAGATGATCTCCTGCAGAGAGGCGTCGAGAGAGAACAGCGGCGTCAGCTGCGAGGAGTTGACCAGCTTGGGGTAGATGGTGCGCACCGCCGATTGGATCGGCGGTGTCGACAGGCCCGCGATGAGTCCGAACGCCATGTAGCCGGCGAGGTTCAGCGGCAGGAGGCCGAGGGCGAGTACCGCGAGGGTGCAGACCGCGGCGGTCAGGGTGAGCACCCTGCGCATGCCCCATGCGCCCATCCAGCGGCTCGTGACGGGCCCGGAGACGGCCTGGCCGACCGACGTCGCGGCGAGCACGAGGCCGGCGGCGCCGTACGACCCGGTCTGCTGCTCGACATGCAGCAGGATCGCCAGCGATGCCATGCCGCTGGGGAAGCGCGCCGTCAGCTGTGCGGCGATCATGCGCCCCACGCCAGGGGTGCGAAGAAGGTCCCGATATCCCGCCACGGCACAACGCTACCCGGGTCGTGAGAGGTGTGGTGCGGGGTCTTGTTCACGACACGCCGCGACACGCCGAAGAGCGCTCTCCACAGGAAATCGGATGTCGGAACCCCCGGCTAGCGTGCGACCTGTGGATGGATCTCTGGCGGCGACCTGAGAACCGCGAGATCATGCGCTTCGCGAGCCTCGAAAAGAGTTCGCGATCTGTGGATGAAACGGTGGACAACCTGTGTTGTATCAGTGGAGAGCGGTGGAAAACTACACGGATGTAACTACTAGCCCTTGTGGTCACCCGCAATGTCCGTACCTATATGTAGTATTGAACTCCCGGCGGGGGGTCTGCCGGAGAATTCTGATCTGAGGGGAAAACAAATGTCGATCACGGTCTACACCAAGCCTTCGTGCGTGCAGTGCAACGCGACGTATCGCGCGCTGGATGCCAAGGGCATCGAATACGAGATCCACGACCTCTCCGAAGACGCTTCGGCGCTCGAGCAGGTCAAGGCACTGGGCTACATGCAGGCGCCTGTCGTCGTCACCGACGAGGACCACTGGTCGGGCTTCCGCCCCGACAAGATCGACGCCCTCGCCTCCCGCCTGGCATAGGGCCGCAGGTCGATCGCCGGAGCGAAAGGGGTGAGTCATGACAGCAGTCGCGACGACCGCGCCGCTCCTGGTCTACTTCTCCAGCACCTCGGGCAACACGGCCAGGTTCATCGAGAAGCTCGGACTGTCGGCGCGGCGTATTCCGCTGCATCGGGGTGACGGCGACCTCACAGTCGATGAGCCCTTCGTGCTCGTCACTCCCACATACGGCGGAGGCCAGGGGCGTGGTGAGGAGAAGGGCGCTGTACCCAAGCAGGTCATCCGGTTCCTCAACGACGAGCGAAACCGGCAGAACATCCGCGGAGTGATATCTGCAGGAAACACCAACTTCGGCGACTCCTTCGGGGCCGCCGGTGACATCATCAGCCGCAAGTGTCATGTGCCGCACTTGTACCGGTTCGAAGTATTCGGCACGCAGGACGACGTAGATCGCGTGAGCGACGGATTGGAACGATGGTGGGTACTGCAGTTGAAGAAGGCACTGTGACCGAGCAGGCCGCATTCAAGGCGAACGCAGCATACGAGGGCCTCGATTATCACGCCCTCAACGCGATGCTGAACCTCTACGACGCGGACGGCAAGATCCAGTTCGACGCCGACAAGCGTGCAGCGCGGGAGTACTTCCTGCAGCACGTGAACCAGAACACGGTGTTCTTCCACTCCCTCAAGGAGCGTCTCGACTACCTGGTCGAGAAGGAGTACTACGACGGCTCCCTGCTGGAGAAGTACTCGCACGAGTTCGTCCAGAAGCTCAACGACCTCGCCTACGACAAGAAGTTCCGCTTCGAGACGTTCCTCGGCGCGTTCAAGTACTACACCAGCTACACGCTGAAGACGTTCGACGGCAAGCGCTACCTCGAGCGCTTCGAGGACCGCGTCGTCATGACGGCGCTCGGACTCGCCGACGGCGATGAGGAGCTGGCGGTCAAGCTCGTCGAGGAGATCATCTCCGGTCGCTTCCAGCCGGCGACACCGACCTTCCTGAACGCCGGCAAGGCCCAGCGCGGTGAGCTCGTCAGCTGCTTCCTGCTGCGCATCGAAGACAACATGGAGTCGATCTCGCGCGGCATCAACTCGTCGCTGCAGCTGAGCAAGCGCGGCGGCGGCGTCGCCCTGCTGCTCTCGAACATCCGCGAGGCCGGCGCGCCGATCAAGCAGATCGAGAACCAGTCCAGCGGCATCATCCCCGTGATGAAGCTCCTCGAAGACAGCTTCAGCTACGCGAACCAGCTGGGTGCGCGTCAGGGCGCCGGAGCGGTCTACCTCAACGCGCACCACCCCGACATCATGCGCTTCCTCGACACGAAGCGTGAGAACGCCGACGAGAAGATCCGCATCAAGACCCTGTCGCTGGGTGTCGTCGTGCCCGACATCACGTTCGAGCTCGCCAAGAACGGCGAGGACATGTACCTCTTCTCGCCGTACGACGTCGAGAAGGTCTACGGTGTGCCGTTCGGTGACATCTCGGTCACCGAGAAGTACCGCGAGATGGTCGACAACCCGCGCATCAAGAAGACCAAGATCAACGCGCGCGAGTTCTTCCAGACGATCGCCGAGATCCAGTTCGAGTCGGGCTACCCGTACATCATGTTCGAGGACACGGTGAACAAGGCGAACCCGATCAAGGGCCGCATCAACATGTCGAACCTCTGCAGCGAGATCCTGCAGGTGAACACGCCGACCACGTACAACGACGATCTGTCGTACGACCAGATCGGCAAGGACATCTCGTGCAACCTCGGCTCGATGAACATCGCCCTGGCGATGGATGCCGATGACCTGGGCATCACCGTCGAGACGGCGATCCGCGGACTGACCGCCGTCAGCAACCAGAGCCACATCGCCTCGGTGCGCTCGATCGAAGACGGCAACGACCGCTCGCACGCCATCGGCCTCGGCCAGATGAACCTGCACGGCTACCTCGCCCGCGAGCACGTGCACTACGGCTCGGAAGAGGGCCTCGACTTCACGAACATCTACTTCTACACCGTGCTGTTCCACGCGCTGCGCGCGTCGAACCTGCTCGCGATCGAGCGGAAGCAGGCGTTCGACGGCTTCGAGGACTCGACGTACGCGTCGGGGGAGTTCTTCGACAAGTACATCGACCGCGCATGGGTGCCCGAGACTGAGAAGGTCAAGGAGCTCTTCGCAGGCAAGCACATCCCCACGCAGGACGACTGGGCTGAGCTCAAGGCATCCATCCAGAAGCACGGCATCTACAACCAGAACCTGCAGGCTGTGCCGCCGACCGGCTCGATCTCCTACATCAACAACTCGACGAGCTCGATCCACCCGATCGCGTCGAAGATCGAGATCCGCAAGGAAGGCAAGCTCGGTCGCGTCTACTACCCGGCGCCGTTCATGACGAACGACAACCTCGAGTACTACCAGGACGCATACGAGATCGGCTACGAGAAGGTCATCGACACGTACGCCGCCGCCACGCAGCACGTCGACCAGGGTCTGTCGCTGACGCTGTTCTTCAAGGACACCGCGTCCACGCGCGACATCAACAAGGCGCAGATCTACGCATGGCGCAAGGGCATCAAGACGATCTACTACATCCGCCTCCGCCAGCTCGCGCTCGAGGGCACCGACATGTCCGAGTGCGTCAGCTGCATGCTCTGACCCTTCACAGGCTCAGGGACGAAAAGGAAACAAAGGATATGACACCCGAATCGCTCAAGCTGGTCGAGCACGTACAGGCGATCAACTGGAACCGCATCCAGGACGACAAGGACCTCGAGGTCTGGAACCGTCTGGTGAACAACTTCTGGCTCCCCGAGAAGGTGCCGCTGTCGAACGACGTGCAGTCGTGGAACACGCTGACGCCCGACGAGCAGCTGCTCACGATGCGTGTCTTCACCGGCCTCACGCTGCTCGACACGATCCAGGGCACGGTCGGCGCAGTGTCGCTGATCCCTGACGCGATCACCCCTCACGAGGAGGCGGTGTATACCAACATCGCCTTCATGGAGTCGGTGCACGCCAAGAGCTACTCCTCGATCTTCTCGACGCTCGCGTCGACGAAGGAGATCGACGAGGCGTTCCGGTGGTCCACTGAGAACGCGAACCTTCAGAAGAAGGCGCAGATCATCATGGACTACTACCAGGGCGATGACCCGCTCAAGCGCAAGGTCGCCTCGACCCTGCTCGAGTCGTTCCTGTTCTACTCGGGCTTCTACCTGCCGATCTACTGGTCGTCCAAGGCGAAGCTCACGAACACGGCCGACCTGATCCGCCTCATCATCCGTGACGAGGCCGTGCACGGGTACTACATCGGTTACAAGTATCAGAAGGGCCTCGAGAAGGAGACCCAGGAGCGCCGCGACGAGCTGAAGGACTACACCTTCAACCTGCTCTTCGAGCTCTACGACAACGAGGTGCAGTACACGCAGGACCTCTACGACGGCGTCGGCCTGACCGAGGACGTCAAGAAGTTCCTGCACTACAACGCCAACAAGGCGCTGATGAACCTCGGCTACGAGCCGATGTTCCCGTCCACCGTGACGAACGTGAATCCGGCGATCCTGTCCGCGCTCTCGCCGAACGCCGACGAGAACCACGACTTCTTCTCCGGCTCCGGTTCGTCGTACGTGATCGGCAAGGCCGAAGCCACCGAGGACGAGGACTGGGACTTCTAGAAACCGCAGGTCAGCGGCTCATTCTGTGACCGCGAAAGGCCCCCGGTTGGCTGCTCATCACGAGCGGTTGGCCGGGGGCCTTTTCGCGTCTGCCCACGTCTTGCGCGCTGTGCTCATTGCGTGCGCGATGGCCTCGAGGTCGTCGTCGAACATGGCATGCGGGTGAGGGATCGGATCTGCGCCCTCGCCGAACGAGAGGGATCAAAGTCGGGGTGACGCTTTTGCAAGATCAGGCGTATCGTTCGCACTAGAGCGCGACCCCGAGCTCTGGGGGACTCGTCGATGGCGCTCTGCGCGGGAGGCTCTTGCCTCGCGGTTCTAACCAAGCCCGCTAAGCGAGAGCCTTCCAGTCGTTCGCTTGCTTGTAGGTGCGTCCGTCGTCAGGTACCCCCAGACCCCGGCGGGCGCACCGTTGACGTCATGCCAGGGCTCTGAGGAGAGACGCCGGTGCTTCTACCTGCGGCGTGGTAGGGCGTGAGGGGCCGGCTACCGTCGTGAGGCACTCTGCCGAGCCGATCGGATGGTGTCGTGCCGAGAGGGGCGCTCTACGTGTCCCAGTCTGTGATCGAACGGTCGAACGAGATTTGCTCTGTCGTCGCCATTGGCTCTCGTCCCGTGGTGACCACGATTCTCGATTGCCCCGAGACGAGCACAGAGACACGGGGGTTCCTCCCGGACAAGTCGACGAACGTAGGTCCAGATCGTGCGGCCGCTTCGATCCTCGACATCACGTCAACCCGGTCCTGATCGTCTTCGAGCAGGTACTCTCGACCGTCGATCTCGACGTAAGTTCTGGTGTCTATTTCGTCGCCGTCCATGCCAGCAGGGTAAGACTCGGTCACTGCGGTACTAAGGGGGTTGTGCGATGCGACGATAGGAGAGTACGCGTCGTCGCACAACGCCAGGTTAGCGGTGTCTTCGGCAAGATCGAGGGAGGCGCGTATTGTGCGTTCATGGGCACACTCGAATACAACAGCTCTCGTCCACCGATCGAAGTTGACGATGAGACGCTCGCGCATCTGAAGATCGTGATCGGAACGAAGCTTCGCCGCCAGGAGAGTTTCATGATGACGTGGCTCCCGGATGAGAAGAATCCTTCTGGTCGTCTCACCATCTGGATGCATCCCAGCATCCCTCTGGTGCTGGACTTCGAAGTATCGAAGATGCCTCAGATCAATCCGAAGCGGATTGAGCGGATGATGGAGCATCTCAGTGCGCGCGGAGAACTCGTCCTCGATCAGATGCCGAAGTAGGCCTCATTCGTCGGGCTTCTCTGTCATGGGCCGAACCTCACCCATGCGCGGACGTGTTCGAGGGCGCAGGTTGTGAGAGGTCAGTCGCCGCCCGATGCTTTCGTCATCTTCTTTCGAAATCCGAACGCGGCGAGCCCGGAGGCGATGACGGCCACCGCGGAGATCAAGAAGGCAAGAAACGCAGCGAGAATCATCGACTCGACGTGACCACCCATCGTCACCCACAAGCTCAGGATCGCGGCCACTGTCGCGATGATGAAGATCGCCGCATCGAGAACGTCGACGAAACGCTGAAACTTCTTGCCCTCGGTGGTGTGCCATCGCCACGCAACGGACATCGCAGCAAGCATTGCCGTCAGCAGGCCGACCCAGCCGACGACGTCTTCAAGTTTGATCACGACTCCACCCTGCCAGAGTCATGTCGCTCCGTCGTCGTCTTCCCGACCGAAGTTATCCACGGACGCGAGCGTCATCGGGATGTGCGGGATGCCGTCTTCCTCATACGGACTGCCGGAGCGGAGGAAACCGAACCGCCCGTACCAGTGCTCGAGTTGTGTCTGCGCGTCGAGGGCGATGGGAAGACCGGGCGATCGCTCCCGGCATCGCGCGAGCGCAGCTCGCATGAGTTCGGCGGCGTATCCGCGTCCGCGGGCCGACTCGGCCGTGGCCACTCGCCCGATCCGCATCGCGGCGTCGTCTCGGAGGATTCGGAGGGTTGCCACGACTACGCCGGCTTCCTCGCACCAGAGGAGCTCAGTACCAGGTTCGATGTCGCGTCCGTCCACCTCGGCGTAGGCAGCTTTCTGTTCGACGACGAAGACGCTCACGCGCAGCCAGAGGATTCCGTAGAGGGTGAGGGGATCGATCTCGGACACGGCGGCGCGGCGGAATTCAGGCACCTCTCGACCGTATCGCGCTGGCACGGGCGCGCAGCGCGTAGGCTCCTTGAGATGGGCAGACGAGGACATCGCGTGAGCGGCGATCGGCTGATCAACGTGCGCAGGGTGGCACGTTGGGCCCTCGCTGCCGCCCTCACGACGACAGGGGTCGGGCACCTCACCTGGGGCAGGAGCGGGTTCCGCATCACTGTCCCCGATTGGGCGACCCGAGTCCTGCGCCTCGACAAGGACGCGATCGTCGTCGCGTCAGGGATCGTGGAGATCGCGCTCGCGGGAGCGCTCGTGGCGCTTCCGAAGGAGCGTACGCGCGTGGGCTAGGCGGTCGCGGCGTTCTTCGTCGCTGTCTTCCCCGGCAACGTTCACCAGTGGCGCACCGGGCGCTCGGCGCCGCTGCTCGACACCGATGGCCGGCGGCTCTTCCGGCTGTTCCTCCAGCCGCTTCTCGTCCTCTGGGCGCTGTGGAGCACCAGCGCGCCGTCCGGACGCCGCTGACATCGGAACCACCCGCGCGATACGGTGTGGTCATGAAGACCGTGCCGTTCGCCACCGCCACCGCTCCTGCCGTCATCGCAGGGATGATGCGCATCAAGGACAAGGAAGACGCCCAGATCCGTGAGCTCTACGGATCCGCCCGCGACGCAGGCATCGACTTCTTCGACCACGCCGACATCTACGGCGGACGGATGCACGCCTGCGAGGAGCGCTTCGCTCAGGCGCTCACGCTCTCGCCGGCAGAACGCGATGAGATCACCATCCAGACGAAGTGCGGGATCGTCCCGCAGGACGGCACGTTCGACTTCTCCTACGAGCACATCCTGCGCCAGGTCGACGGATCGCTCCGGGCGCTGAACACCGACCGGATCGACGTACTCCTGCTGCACCGCCCCGACGCTCTCGTCGAGCCGCAGGAAGTGGCTCGTGCGTTCGACGAACTCGAGGCGTCCGGAAAGGTACGCGCGTTCGGCGTCTCCAACCACACCCCTCGCCAGATCGACCTGCTGCGCACCGCGGTGAAACAGCCGCTGGTGGCGAACCAGCTTCAGCTTTCGCTCACCCAGGCGCCGATCATCGCACAGGGCATCGCCGCGAACATGGGCGGCACCGATCAGGCCGTCACTCGGGATGGGGGAGGCGTCCTGGAGTACTGCCGCATCAACGGCATCACCGTCCAGGCCTGGTCACCGATGCAGGCGGCGGCCGGAGCGGGCACGTTCGTCGGGAACCCGGACTACGCCGAGCTGAACGAGGTCCTCGATCGGCTCGCCGATCTTCACGGCGTCACACCCACAGGCATCGCGGTCGCCTGGGTCACACGGCATCCCGCGAACATGCAGGTCGTGATGGGCACCACCACGCCGGAGCGCCTCGTGGCGGCAGCGGCAGGCTCCGATGTCGTGCTCACGCGCCCCGAGTGGTACGAACTGTTCCGCGCGGCCGGGCACATCGTCCCGTGAGACTCATCCCGGCCGCATCCAGCGCCACCGCCGCGGCGCGGTAGGCTGGGTACGGCAATCACAACAGGAGGCAGCCGTGATCATCAGCTTCATCGTCTACTTGGTGCTCTTCGTGGGCGGCATCGTGCTGATGGGCCTCTCGCACGGCCTTCCTGACTTCCAGGCGCTCGTCTTCTGCGCCGGGCTCGCCGCGTTCTGCCTCTCCATGGCATGGATCATGCGCGCAGGACGCAGCGGCGCCACCCGCCGCTCGAACAACTGGGATGGCGGCCCCTCGGCCTCCTGAGCGGGCTCAGGCCCTCTTCGCGAGCCGTGCCTCGAGGTTCGCCTTCACGGCCGGCCACTCCGGTTCGATGATGGAGAATTCCACGGAGTCGCGCAACGCGCCGTTGCGGTAGCGCGAGATCGCGCGCATCACACCGTCCTGCTTGGCTCCGAGCCGTTCGATCGCCGCGCGGGACTGGAAGTTCACCCACTGCGTCGTCAGTCCCACGCGGAACACGCCCAGCGTCTCGAAGGCATGGGTGAGCAGCAGCAGTTTCGACTCGGCGTTGGTGCCGGTGCCGTGGGCCGACGGTCGATTCCAGGTGTAGCCGATGTGCAGTCGCGGCACCTCGCCGACCAGGTCGTAGTACGTCGTCATCCCGATCACGCGACCGGATGCATCGACGGCGGTGAACGGCACCATCTCGCCCTTCTCTGCCAGCGCGAGCCGTCGGTCGATCTCGGCGGCCACTCCGTCAGGGGCGGGCACCGAGGTGTACCAGGCGGTCTGCCAGAGGTCCTTCTCCTGCACCGCCTCCACGAGGGCGTCGTGGTGCGAACGATCCAATGGCTGCAGTTCGACCAGTCGTCCGGTCAGGGTCACGGGGCCGGGCGTGGTGCGAAACTCCATGGCGACAGTCTATGAGCGACGGCTAGGGTGAAAGCATGCCGTTCCTCTCGATCCTCATCATCGCGCTGATGATCGGCGCTCTGATCGACGTGATCACGCGCGACGACTCGCAGGTGAAGTATCTGCCGAAGATGGTCTGGGTCATCATCGTCATCCTGCTGCCGCTCATCGGCAGCGCCCTCTGGTTCGCTCTCGGTCGCGAGTATTCCGGTGGCGGCATATCGATGCCGCGCATGCCGAAGCGTGCTTCGCGTCAGAGCGGTCAGGCGACGCCTCCGGCCCCGTCGTGGTCACCGCCTGCCGAGACCCGCACGACCGAGCAGCAGATCGCCGACCTCGACCGGGAGATCCAGGAGTGGGAACTTCGCCAGCAGATCGAGGCGCGTAAGCGCGAGCACGGCGAACCGGACACGGCGTGACCGGCGTCCGGCGCGCCGTCCTCGGCGGGGGAAGCGGTGCGCTCGGCAGTGCGCTCGCTCGCGCTCTCACCGCCGACGGATACGACGTGCGGGTGATCGGCCGGAACGGCCCCGACGCGCGGTGGGACGACCCCGACGGCATCCTGCGTCTCGTCGACGGCGCGGAGCTCGTGATCGGCCTCGCCGGAAAGTCGGTGAACGCCCGCTACACCGACGCCAACCGGGACGAGATCCTGCGCTCACGTGTGGACACCACCCGCGCTCTGAACGAGGCGATCGCGCGTGCCGAGCATCCGCCGCTCGTGTGGATGAACGCGAGCACGGCGACACTGTACCGCTACGCCCTCGATCGTGCGCAGACCGAGCAGGACACCGACTTCGACACCGGATTCTCGCCCGATGTCGGACGCAACTGGGAGGCCGAGCTCTTCCGCGGCGACCTACCAGACACACGACGCATCGCGCTGCGCACCACGATCGTGCTCGGTGAGGGTCCGGTCGGCGACGTGCTCTTCCGCCTCGCCCGGTTCGGGATCGGCGGCCCGCAGCACGACGGATGGTGGTTCCCTCACCGTCGCTATCGCGGAATCGGTCCGCATCCGACCGAACCCCGGCAGTCGGGCGTCCGCTCCCACGGGCGGCAGCGTTTCAGCTGGATCCACGTCGACGACTTCGTCGGCGCGATCCGGTTCCTCCTCGATCACCCCGAGATCGACGGGCCGGTCAACATGGCGGCGCCCGGTGCGGTGGAGAACCGCGAGCTCATGGCCGCCCTGCGCCGCGCCGTCGGCATGTCGTTCGGGCTGCCGGCATGGCGCTTCATGCTCGAACCGGCGATGTGGGTGCTGCGCACCGAGTCCGAGCTGATACTCAAGAGCCGCTGGGTCGCGCCGGGTGTGCTGACTGAGGCCGGCTACGAGTTCGCGCATCCCGAACTCGACGAAGCCCTCCGCGACATCCGCGCCCGGCGCTAGGCGCGTCCCGCTCAGGGCTCGCGCAGCCGCACCAGCCGTTCGTGCCCGGTCTCCTCGAGCTCCGTGATCTCGTCGCGGGACTTCAAGAAGTCGGAGAACGAGCGGTAGCCGAGGGCCTTCTCGCTGAACGACGGATCCATGCGTCGCATGTGCGTCTTCACCGCAGAGCTGTGCAGCCACTCGTCGGCGTCCGCCTTGTCATGGCCGAGGCGCAGGGCGCGCTCGAGCAGCAGCGTCGCCTCGTCCTGCTCGGTGAGCGCCGTGGGCTCCTGCTCGGCGATCACTTCGGGTTCGGCCGGCTTGGCCGCCTTCTTGGCGCGCGTCCGCGGGGCCTTGGCCTTCGTCGGTGCTTCCGCCTCGGCATCCACGTCGACGTCCGCCTTCGGCGTCACGGCGACCGGTTCCGCCTTGGCCGCGACCTTCTTGGCCGCGGGGCGCACGACGCCGGGAAGCGAATCGTACGACTCGAACTCATCGCACGCGGCGGCCAGCGACTTCGCGGTCGAGCCGGCCACGCCCACGCCGATCACGTAGCGCCCCAGTCGCTTGCAGCGCTGTGCGAGCGGCACGTAGTCGCTGTCGCCGGCGACGAGCACCACGTGGGTGAGATCGGAGAGGCGGAACATGTCTTCCACGGCATCCACGGCGAGGCGGATGTCGGCGCCGTTCTTGGCGTACGCAGCGGCGGGGAACAGCTGCACGAGGTCGACCGCGCGCGCCACGAGCTGCGAGCGGTACTCGGCGTTGACGGGGGAGGACCAGTCGGCGTAGGCGCGGGTGAGCACCAGCGTGCCGAACGACGCGGCGTAGTCGATGATCGCGCCGACCTCGATCATCGCCGCCTTCAGCCGTTCGACGACCTCTGGGTCGTGCGGATTCTCCGCGATGCGCTGACGATCCTTGCCATAGGCGTTGCGGCCGTGGACGCGGTCGTACCAGGAGATGACGATGTTGTCGAAGTCGAGATAGACGGCGACGCGAGGATCCTGGGTGTCAGCCATGGTCGCGCTCCTCACCGGGGTAGCTCACGCCGATCTGGGAGCGGATCTCGTCGAGCGTGCCCATGATGGCGACGCTCTCCGTGATGGGGAGAACATCGCCGGCGAAGTTGCCCTCGCTCACGAGCCGTTCGGCGGCGAACGCCTGGTACTGCATGCCGCGTCCCTCGACCTCGGAGGTGTAGGTCTCGCGCACCGTGCCGTCCGGTGCGACCACGCGGAAGGTCGTCGGCGTGTACCAGACCCGGTCGATGTCGATCCGCGCCTCGGTGCCGATGATGGATGCGGCATTGGGGCCGGCCGCTCTGGACGACGACAGGCTCGTGGAGACCGCGCCCCCCTCGTGCGTCATGATCGTCGCGACCTCGGAGTCGGCGCCGGTCTCGACGAGCCGTGCGGTGGCCTGGATGGTCGTCGGTGCACCGAGGACATCCCAGATGAACGAGATCGGGTAGATGCCGAGATCGAGCAGGGCACCGCCGCCGAGCTTCAGGTCGTTGAGGCGATGCGCGGGGTCGGAGCTGATCAGCTGCGTGTGATCCGCGGTGACGGCGCGGACCTCGCCCAGCGCGCCCTCCGCGAGGGTCTCACGGATGCGCACCATGTGCGGCAGGTAGCGCGTCCACATCGCCTCCATCGCCAGCAGGCCGCGTTCGGCCGCGATGCGCTGCAGATCCTCGGCCTCGGCGCGATTGACGGTGAACGCCTTCTCCACGAGCACGTGCTTGCCGTTCTCGAGGGCGAGCTTCGCCCCTGCGTGATGCATCGGATGCGGCGTGGAGACGTAGATGATGTCGACGTCGGGATCCGCGACGAGATCCTCGTACGTGGCGTGCACGTGCGGGATGTCGAACTTCGCGGCGAAAGCGTCGGCGGAGGACTGCGAACGCGAGCCGACGGCGACGAGATCACGCCCGGCGGTGCGCAGATCGGAGGCGAAGGCGGACGCGATGCCGCCGGTTGCGAGGATTCCCCAGCGAAGACCAGTCATGTTCTCAGCGTAGAGCAGTCGCGAGCGCCTCCTGCGGGACGAGCGGGAAGACCTGCTCGGCGATGCGGTCGAGTTCTTCATCCAGCGGCGACGCCTGGATCAGCAGCAGCGTGATGCCGGCCTCGGCGTAGTCGTTGATGCGTTCGGCGACCTGTTCGGCCGTGCCGACCAGGTTCGGGCGCAGCCCGCGCGTGCCGACCGAGTACTCCCGGCGACTGAGCTCGAGCGACAGGTTCGAATGACGGGTGAACTCCTCGAAGGATGCGTAGCCGGGCGAGTCGGGGTCCACCGTCGTGATCCGGTCGAGCTCTCGCTGCGCCTCCGCCTCGGTGTCGCGCACGATGACGTACGCCGGCATCCCGAACTCAGCGATAGGACGACCATGGATCCGCTCCGAGCGGGCGTTCATGTCCGCGACGTTGCTGCGCACCTCGTCGAGCGTTCCGCCGTGCATGACGTACGCGTCGGCGAAGTCGGCGATGGCTTCGCGTCCGGAATCGCTCTCACCGCCGGCGAAGACCACGGGGTGCACCTGCGGCTTCGGCTCGACGATCGTGCCCTCGAACTCGTAGTGATCACCCGCGTACGAGAACGGCGTCTGCTCCCACAGCCCGTTCAGAACCTCGACGAACTCCTTCGCCTGCGTGTACCGCTCGTCGTGCGCGGGGAAGTTGCCGCCGAACTGCCGGGCCTCCTCTGCCCACCACGCGGCCACGACGTTCAACGACACCCGTCCCGGCGCGATGCTGTCGAGCGTGCTGACCGTCTTCGCGAGCACCGCTGGCAGGTGGAAGCCGGGGCGTACGGCCGTCATGACCCGCAGGCGATCCGTGACCGCGAGGATCGCGGCCGACAGCGACCACGCCTCGAGGCTCGGCGCCTCGACGCCCTTGCGATCGTTGAGGTACAACTCCGGCACGAGCGTGGTGTGGAAGCCGAGCCGGTCGGCCTTCACCGAGACCTCGCGGATGTGCTCCCACGTCGCGGCCATCCGCCCCTCGTCCGTGACGTTGCGCAGGAATCCGCCGTATACGGGTGTCCAGTATCCGAGATTGATGCTCATGATGTCTCCTGGTCGGGTGCGCCGCGTGGCGCTGCGGGTGAGGGCGATGCTCAGATGCGCGCGAGCGCGCTGTCGAGGTCTGCGATGAGGTCGCCGGGATCCTCCAGCCCGGCACTCAGCCGGATCGTGTTCAGCGAGATGCCTGCCGCGGCGCGCTGGTGCGCGTTCAGGTGGGAATGGGTCATGGATGCCGGATGCGAGACGAGGCTGCGTGCATCGCCGATGTTCGCCACCAGGCGGAAGACCTCAAGGGAATCGACCACTTGCGCGACGCGGGTCTGGGCGCCGGCATCCTCGACACCCGCGAGATCGAACGAGAGCACGGAGGGTACGCCCCGCGGCAGGTAGCGTTCGGCGAGCGCGTGCCAGCGGTTGCCGGCGAGGCCGGGGTGGTGAACGGCGGCCACCTTCGGATGCTGCGACAGGTGCTCGGCGATCGTCAACGCCGTCGCGCTCTGACGCGCCACCCTCAGATCGAGCGTCTCGATGCCCTGCAGGATCTGCCACGCGTTGAACGGTGAGAGGGACGGCCCGAGATCGTGCACGTACTTGGACTTCACCAGCGCGGCGAAGGCCTGGCCGATCCCGAAGCGCTCCCAGAGCACGAGCTCGCCGAACCGCGGATACGGAGCCGTGAACTGCGGCCATCGCTCGGGCTGCGCGCCGAAGTCGAACGAGCCCTGATCCACGACGACACCACCGAGCGATGTGCCGTGGCCGGAGAGGAACTTGGTCGCGGAGTGCACGACGAAGTCGGCGCCGTGCTCGCCGGGGCGGATCAGGTACGGCGTCCCCACCGTGTTGTCGATCACGAGCGGTACGCCCGCCGCGTGGGCGATGTCGGCGACGAGGCGGAAGTCGAGCACCTGGGCGATCGGATTCGCGACTGATTCCGCGAAAAGTGCACGGGTGGTCGGGCGGATCGCGGCCCGCCACGCCTCCGCGTCGTCCTGGTCGACGAACGTCACCGCGATGCCGAAGTCGTCGAACGTGTCCTGGAAGAGGTCGACGGTGCCGCCGTACAGCTGGTTCGCCGAGACGATGTGTCCGCCGCGGCCGGCGAGCGCCATCAGCGTGACCGCGACAGCCGCCTGGCCGGAGGCGACGGCGACGGCTGATGATCCGCCCTCCAGTGCGGCGACGCGCTCTTCGAGCACCTGCTGGGTGGGGCTGGCGTTGCGGCTGTACAGGTTCCCGGCCCGGCGCAGCGCGAACAGGTCGGCGGCGGCGGCGAGCGAGGCGAACTCATAGGCGGCGGTCTGATAGATCGGCGGAACCGCGCTGTTCTGGGGGACTCCGGTGGTGTAACCGCCCTGCACCTGCTGCGTCGAGAAAGCGGTCATGCGGCGGCTGCCCCCACCGAGTGCCGCACGACAGGGGCGTGCACGTCGCCGCTGCGCAGCCGCTCGAGCCAGAGCACGACGGATGCCGCGACGCTGCGATGCGACTGGTCGTTCAGTGCGTCGTGCAGGCCGTCGACGGTCTCGATCAGTTCGAGGTCGGGCACCGCGCTCAGCAGCGCGCCGGCCTCGGCGATGGGGGAGACCGCGTCCGCGGATCCGTGGAACGCGAGGACGGGCACGGCGATCGCCGCGAGGTCGGGTGCGGCCGGCGCCCGTTCGACGCTCGCGCTGGCAGTGCGCGATTCGGCCGTGCCGAGCACGCCGAGATGGACGGGGCACGCGGTGCGCTGCTCGTCGGTCGGCTCATCGGCGCCGTCGACCTCGACCGGTGTGCCGGCGATGATCGCACCGTCGGGCGTCTCTCCCTGGGAGAGCACGCGCAGAACGGCCGCCGCGCCGGTGTCGGAGCCGACCAGGACCGTCGGCACGTCGTCGATGCCGGCCAGCCAGGCCGCTGCGGCGTCAGCGTCCGCTTCGAACACGGCCACGGTGTAGCCGTCGGCGCTGATGCGCCTTCCGAAACGCTCGTACACGGGTGCGCGCTCGCCGCGGCCCGTGACGACGGCGAGGATGCCGCGCACGCGGGCAGGGGGCGTCCAGATGGCTGCGGGGGAACTCGTGGTCATGCGTCCATAGTGAGCGCTGATCAGGTGCGCGCGACACGCATGTGTCGAACTGTTGCAGTCTGTGTCGTCCCGCATCGGTGCTGCTGGTTCGCGGTTGCGTGGCCTTCTACTTTCACATCCATGACTTCACGACACCCCTTCGCGTCACTTGCCGCTCTCAGCGTCGCAGCCCTCGCGTTCACCGGATGCGCCGCGTCTCAGGCGCCGGCCGACGACAGCAGCGGTACCAGCTCGCTCACCTGGGGGTGGCGCCTGCCCACCAGCTGGGACCCGGTGACATCGACCGCCGGCTGGGACACGCATGCGCTGGCGCTCGTGTACGACGGGCTCACGCAGCTCGACACCGAGGGCGAGCCCGTACCGGGACTGGCCGAGTCGTGGGAGTACAACGCGGAGGGCACGGCGATCACCTTCCACCTGCGCGAAGACGCCGCCTTCAGCGACGGCACACCGGTGACGGCCGAGGCCGTGAAGAGCAACCTCGAGCGCGGGCGAGACCAGGAGAACTCCACTCTGGCCGGACAACTGCGCATCGTCACGGGAATCGACGTCGTCGACGAGCGCACCGTGACGGTGCATCTCGACCAGGCCGACTATCAGGTGCCGTACCTGTTCGCCGGCAAGACCGGATTCATCGTGAACCCGGCGGCCTTCGACGACGTCACCACTCTCGCCACGCAGCCGGAGGGCGCCGGTCCGTTCGCGTTGACCGAGTACGTGCCCAACGCGCACGCGACGCTCGAGAAGAACGACGAGTACTGGAACGCCGACCACATCTTCATCGACGACCTGTCCGTCGTCCCGGTCGCAGACGACGCGACGGCGGTCGCCGGTGTGAACACCGGGCAGTGGGATGTCGCGATCATCCCCGCATCGCAGGCCGAGGCCGCGGAATCCGCCGGTCTCGATGTCGAGGAGATCAAGGCGCTCACCGTCAGGGCCCTGGATGTGAACGGCACGGTGGCGCCGTTCGACGACCAGAGGGTACTGCAGGCGATCAGTCATGCCACCGATCGTCAGGCGCTGATCGATTCCACATACTTCGGGCACGGCACCGCGAACTGGCAGCCGTTCCCGGACGGCTATGTCGCGCACAGCGAGGAGCTGGACGACCTCTACCCGCACGATGTCGACGCCGCGCAGGAGCTGCTCGCCGAGGCGGGCTACCCGGACGGCGTCGACATCACGCTCACCCTCGGTGAGGATGACACGGCGCTCGCCGAACTGCTGCAGGCGCAGTGGGCCGAAGCGGGCATCCGCGTCACCCTGAACGTGCAGGCGGCGGCCGCGATCTCGCAGAACTACGTGCAGCGCACGTTCCCGTTCGTGCTCGACAGCTACTCGGGTCGGCAGTCACCGCTGCAGGCGCTCGAGGTCCTGTACGGCCCGGAGGGGTTGATGAACCTCGGCCGTCAGACGCCGGCCGAGCTCACGGCCGCGATCGACAAGGCACGCGCCACGCCGACGGATGACCCCGCATACGCGGAGACCATCCAGGACGCCGTCGAGGTGGGAGTGAAGCTGCAGCCGAACACCTTCCTCTTCAGCTGGCCGCGCATCCTCATCCACCCCGACGACATCACCGGCATCCAGCACTGGCTCGACGTGCAGCGCTGGGAAGACGTGAAGGTCGAGGGCTGAGACGTGACGACGACCGTGACCGCCGAGGCGCCGCCAGCGCCCGAGATCGAGGACGTGCTGAGGGTGCGTCGCGCGTGGCCCGCGCTGCGCACTGTGCTCGCCACCCTCGGCACGGCGGCCACGGTCTTCGTGCTCGCCACCTTCGCGACCTTCGCGCTGGGAGCGGCGAGCGGGTCCAACCCCGCGGCCGTCGCTCTGGGCGAGGTCGCCACGCAGGAGGACATCGACCGCCTTAACCACGTCTTCGGGCTCGACCGTCCGTTCCTGGTGCGTTACTTCGACTGGATCTCCGGCGCCGTCACCGGCGATCTCGGGGCGAGCTGGTTCACGACCATCCCCGTGGCGGACAGCATCGCGCAGGCGTTCCCGGTGAGCCTGTCGATCGCCGTCGGGGCGATCCTGCTGGCGCTGCTGTTCGGTTTCGCAGGGGGTCTGCTCGCCGCTGTGAACCGCGGCGGCCCCGTCGATCGCGCCGTGACCCTGCTGACCACCGTGTCCGCGACCGTCCCGGCGTTCGTCGCGGCGATCGCGCTCATCCTGCTGTTCGCCTACGCCATTCCGATCTTCCCCGTCGCGGGCTACGTGCCGCCGGAGAGGGATCTGGGCGGCTGGCTGCTCTGCCTCGTGCTGCCGGCCCTCGCATTGAGCCTGGACGCGGGCGCCGACATCGCCAGGCAACTGCGCACATCGCTCGTGGGCACGCTCAACGAGAACTTCATCATCGGCGCGCGGGTGCACGGTCTCGGTCCGGGACGGATCGTGCTCGGGCACGCGCTGCCCATCGCATCGACCCCCGCGTTGTCGGTGCTCGGTGTGCATGCGCCCCGACTCGTCGGCGGAGCGGTCATCACCGAGGTGATCTTCGGGATGCCAGGACTCGGTCAGCTCGCCAACCGCGCGGCGCTGCAGGGCGACATCCCCGTCGTCCAGGGCGTGCTGCTCATCACGATCGCCATGGTCGTCGTCATCGGTGTGATCATCAACCTCGTCATCGCCCGCACCGGCGGTACGGATCGGAGTGCCGCATGAACGCCCTGGCCCGCCTGTGGGCAGCCGGATGGACAGTGCGCATCGCGATCCTCGTGATCGTGGGCGTCTTCGTGATCGCCATCGCCGGCCCGGTGCTCGCGCCATACGACCCACTCGGACAGGACACCGCGAGCGCGCTGCAGGATCCGTCGCCCGCTCACCTGCTCGGCACCGACTACCTCGGACGCGACGTGCTATCGCGGCTTCTCGCCGGAGCACCCGCCTCGCTGCTGAGCGCGTTCGGGGCGGCGGTCATCGGGCTCCTGATCGGCGCCGTGCCCGGTGCGCTCAGCGCGTTCGCACCCAGGATCGGCGAATGGCTCTCGCTGCGCGTCGTCGATGCCCTGCTGTCGTTGCCGTTCATCCTGTTCGCGATCGTGTTCGCCGCCCTGCTCGGCAACGGTCTCATCCAGGCGACACTGGCGATCGGCATCCTGATCGCGCCGAGCTTCTTCCGCATCGCGCGTGCAGCGACACTGCGGGTGCGCGATTCGCAGTACGTCGAGGCCGCCGCGTTCCTTGGCGGATCGGCGTGGTGGGTGCTGCGCCGGCACGTATGGCGTCAGGTCGCTCCGAACCTCGTCGTCGCATCGGTGTCGGCACTGGGCGGCGCGCTGCTCGCCGTCGCCTCACTCACCTTCCTCGGCATCGGCGTTCAACCTCCTGCGCCCACCTGGGGAGGGATGCTGTCGAGCGATCTCGGCTACCTCGGCCAGCGGCCGTTCGGTCCGGTGGCGCCTGCGCTCGCCATCATCATCACAGTCGGCGCGCTGAACCTGATCGCTGACGCATCCCGCGACGTGCTCGGGGCGGATGCCGTGGTCACTCGCTCCGCACGCAAGGAGGCCACCCATGTCTGACGTGCGCATCAGCACTGCTCCGCGGGCGTCGTCGACCGTGCTCAGCGAAGCGCTCCCACCATCGTTCGACGAGAGCTCGCTGGTCAGACCGGCGGTCGCATCGGCCGAGAACCTGGTGATCGCGGCATCCGACGGCACCGAACTCGTGCACGGCGTCTCGGTCGCCGTACGCCCCGGGGAAGCAGTGGGAATCGTCGGCGAGTCCGGCAGCGGCAAGACGCTCACCTGCCGGGCGCTGCTCGGCATCCTTCCCGCAGGTCTGTCGGTCACGGGCGGGGCTGTGCGCATCGGCGACCAGGATCTCACGCGCGCGTCCGAGAAGACCTGGCGGCGGCTGCGCGGCACTCACGTGGCCGCCGTCTTCCAGGACCCGGCGTCCTACCTCCATCCCGCGATCCCGGTCGGCCGGCAGCTCGAGGAGACGCTGCGCATCACCGCAGGGGTTCCGAGGCGCCAGACGCGCGGGCGGGCGCGCGAACTCCTCGACGATCTCGGCATCCGCCGCGTCGATCTCGTGCTGCGTCAGCGGGTCGCCGAGCTCAGCGGAGGGATGCTGCAGCGCGTACTCATCGCGATGGCGCTCGCCGCGGATCCGGCCGTGCTCATCGCCGATGAGGCGACGACCGCGCTGGATGTCACCGTGCAGGCCGAACTGCTCGAGCTGCTGAAGCGGTTGCGGGTCGAGCGCGACCTCGCGCTCATCCTGGTCTCGCACGATCTCGCCGTCGTCTCGCAGGTCTGCGAGCGGGTGCAGGTGTTCCGTGACGGAAAGGTGGTGGAGGCAGGGGCCACGTCGCGTGTACTGCGTGCGCCGGGACACCCGTATACGCGCGAGCTGCTGTCCGCGCATGCGGCCTACGGACTGGAGAGGTATCTCGCATGAGCGGAGACGGATCGGTGCTCGAGCTCGACGAGGTCTCGGTCGACTACGGGCGGGTGCGCGTGCTCGACGGCGTCTCGCTGATGATCAGACCGGGCGAGGTCGTCGGCGTGGTCGGCGAGTCGGGTTCCGGCAAGACGACGCTCGCCCGCACCGTGCTGCGCGCCGTCGCGCCGGCCGAGGGGCGCGTGAGCGTGGCGGGACGCGACGTCACCCGGGTACTCGGCGCGGCACTGCGCGCCTGGCGCCGCTCCGGCGCCGTGCAGTACGTGTTCCAGGACCCGCTGCGTTCGCTTGACCCGTCCGTCGCTGTCGCCGACTCGATCGTGGAGGGACTGCGGATCGCCAGGGTGCCCGCAGCGGATGCCGCGCGCCGCCGCGCCGCGGCTCTCGATGCCGTCGGGCTCGACGAGGACCTCATATCCCGGCTGCCGTCGGGACTCTCCGGCGGGCAGCGTCAGCGCGCAGCGATCGCCAGGGCGCTCGTCGTCGAGCCCCGGCTGCTCGTGCTCGACGAGCCGGTGAGCGCCCTGGATGCGGCGAGCCGCGACCGGGTCGTGCAGGCTCTCATCGCGTTGCGCGATCAGCGGGGGAGCGACCTGGCGATGCTCGTGATCTCGCATGACATCGGTTCGCTCGCGGCCATGAGCGACCGGCTGGTGGTGCTGAACCGCGGCCGCATCGTCGAGGACGGCCCGACCAGGCAGGTCGTCGCGCATCCGGAGCATCCGTACACGAGACGTCTCATCGACTCCGTCCCCCTCATCCACACGCCATCCGCCAACCGCCCCTGAACACTGGAGCTGCAGACATGCCCATCGAAATCCTCGGAATGATCGCCACGACCGCAGGGTCGGAGTCGAAGGCGATCGCCGGACCCGTCGTCGACCCCGCCTACGTGCGCGAGTTCTCGCGTGCGCACGAGGAGGCCGGGTTCGACCGGGTGCTCATCGGCTACAGCGCGAGTTCGCCAGACGGCTTCGCCGTGGCGTCGGCGGCGCTGCACTCCACCGAGCGGCTGAAGGTCTTGATCGCTCACCGGCCCGGTTTCGTGCCACCGACCATCGTCGCTCGCAAGCTCGCCACGCTCGACCATCTCACCGGCGGTGGTCGCGTGGCGATCCACCACATCACCGGCGGCAGCGAGGCCGACCAGCGTCGGGACGGCGACTACAGCGAGAAGCAGGATCGCTACCGTCGCACCGGCGAGTTCATCGATGTGCTCCGCAAGACCCTGACCGAGGAGGAGCCATTCGACCACGACGGCGAGTTCTACCGTGTCGAGGGCGCGTACTCGGCTGCGAAGCCCGCGACGGATGCCGGGATCCCGATCTTCTTCGGCGGTCTGTCGGACGGTGCGGTCGAGGTCGGAGCGAAGAACGCGGACGTCTACATGCTGTTCGGCGAGCCGCTCGCCGAGGTGGCGGAGCACATCCGCACGATCCGCGCAGCCGCGGCGAAGGAGGGTCGGACGATCGAGTTCAGTCTCTCCACCCGCCCGATCATCGCCGACACCGAGGATGAGGCCTGGGCGAAGGCCGACCGCATCTACGCCGAGACCGAAGATCTGATCGCGTCGCAGAAGGACGGGAACACGCTGTCGTTCGCCCGCTCACGCGGTGCGGAGCCGGGCGCAGTATCGGCCGACCGTCTGCAGCAGATCGCGAAGCGCGGTGACGTGCACGATGAGCGGCTGTGGACCGGGATCACACGACTCACCGGCCCTTCGGGCAACTCGACGGCGCCGGTGGGCACACCGGAGCAGGTCGCTGAGGCGCTGCTGAAGTACTACGACCTTGGCGTCACGCGATTCCTGATCCGGGGCTTCGACCCGCTCGGTGACGTGCGCGACTGGGGCGAGGAGCTGGTGCCTCTGCTGCGCGAGGGGGCACGTCTTCGCGACGAGCAGAGGGCGGCGGCCTGAGCTGTCGGAGCACGTCTCCTACGGCACCAGCGTGATCTTGCCCCGGGCGGCGTGCGCCTCGACGAGCTCGTGCGCCTGGGGCGCCTCCGAGAGAGGCAGTTCGGCGCCGAGCTCGACCTGGAAGTCGCCCGCCGCGATCAGGGCGATCGCGACGTCGACGCCTTCATGGCGCCAGGCGAGCTCCTGCTCGGTCAGAGGGGTGGGCGCGCCGCCGCTGAAGGCGCGGATGCCGAGCTTCTCGGCATCCGGTCCGCGGACGATCGTCGCGATGCGATCGCGGTCGGAGATCAATTCCTTCGACACTTCGATCGCCTCGTCGGTGCCGATGCAGTCCAGCGCGACGGTCACGCCCGCGGGAGCGGCTGCGCGGACTCGATCGGCCAGGCCGTCGCCGTATGCGACGGGGATCGCACCGAGCTCGCGCAGTTGGTCGTGACGTGCGGGGCTGCCGGTGGCGATCACGGTGGCACCCCATGCGACGGCGAACTGGATGGCGGCCTGTCCGACCGCGCCGGATCCGGCGTGGATGAGCAGCGTGTCGCCGTCGCCGACATCCAACGAGCGCAGGCACTGGTAGGCCGTCCCCACCGGGATGCTGAGAGCCGCGCCCTCGGCGGCGGTGACGGCATCCGGAAGACGGAAGAGATGGGCGACCGGCACGACCAGATGGGTCGCGTACGTGCCGACCGTGTCACCGATCGCGACCCTGTCACCGACCGCGAACTCGGTCACTCCCTCGCCGACGGAGTCGATCACACCGGCACCGTCCAGACCGACGCGGCGCGGTTCGGTGATCGGCGGCATCGGGCGCTTCCCACTGCGCCGTTTAGCATCCAGCGGATTCACACCCGCTGCCTCGATCCGCACCACGACCTCGCCGGGACCGGCGACAGGATCGGGGATCTCCACGAGGTGGAGGACGTCAGGTGAGCCGATTTCGGTGTGAACGATCGCGCGAGCCATGCCGCCCAGGCTACCCGCAATGACTCAGGCGGTCAGCCATCCCGGTCAGCGGGCGGACAGCAGCTTCTGGATGCGCTGCGGCGAGACCGGTTGCGCGGTACCGAGGCGCTGTGCGAACACGCTGATCCGGTACTCCTCCAGCAGCCAGCGCGCCTCCACCAATGCGGGAGCGGCGTCTGCGGCGAGCGGGATGGTGCCCCCGGCATCCTCGAACGCCTTGGACACGCGCTCGAACTCGGTCATCCGGGCGCGATCCTTGCCCGGCTCGTTCGACAGCGTCTTGAGCCGATCGAGCATGCCGTCGAGGTACCGGGGAAGGTGCGCGAGGCGCTCGGCGCCGGTCGCCGAGATGAACCCGGGATGCAGCAGTCCGTTCAGTTGGGATCGGATGTCGTTCAGCGGGCCGAGCAGCGCGAGCGAGTTCTCCGATTTGATGCCGCGCTCGACCTCGCGGGACTTCGTGAGGATGCGTGCGACGAGAGAGACCGTGGCGAACAGCTGGTCCACGAGGATCGCGTTGACGGCGTCGCGCGCCGTGGTGAACTGCGCTTCGGTGCGGATCGGGTGGGCGGGCAGGGTCGCCCTCACCACGGCGGCCCTGGCATCTTCGATCAGCGCGGAGGCGGACGAGTACGGCGATGCCGCGAGGGCGAGCTTCTCCTGCGAGGTGAGGTGCTCCTGCACATAGGACGCAGGAGAGGGCACATTCAGCAGTACGAGGCGCAGCACCCCGTCTCGAGTGGCCGCATCTGCGGCGTCGGCCGTCGCTTCGACGCGCACAGAGACGCTCTTGCCCTTGTCGATGATCGCGGGATAGCCGCGTACGACGCCGCCTGCGACCTTCGTGTCGAGCACCTCGGGGAGGTCGCCGAAGGTCCAGTTCGTCAGACCGTCCTGCTCGATCGATCCTCGAACGGATGCCGCGGCCACCGCCTGTGCGTCGGGGCGTCCTCGCCCCCTCTCGGGACGCGCGATCGAACGTGCGACGCTGGACCGGGCGCGGTCGGACAATGACCGCTGAAGCTCGCCGAGGTCTCGGGCAGAGCCTGCGACGCGGCCGCGCTCATCGACGGCACGGAAGTTCATCCGCAGATGCCCCGGCACGCGCTCGTCGTCGAAGTCGGCAGCCGAGACCGGCTGATTCGCCAGCGGCTGGATCATCCGCGCCAGTGCCTCCTTCAGCGAACGGGGAGGGAGTCCGCCGTGGTTCTCCGGTCCCTCCTCAGCGAGTTCCGCTCCGAATCTGTCGGCCCAGTCCGCTGCGGGCACGACGTGCCGGCGGATCGCCTTCGGCAGCGCGCGCAGCAGCGCTGTGACGAGGTCTGCGCGCAGCCCAGGCACCTGCCAGTCGAAGCCGCGATCCTCGATCTGGGCGAGCAGTGCGAGGGGGACGACGACGCTGACGCCGTCGTCCGGAGCCCCCGGCTCGAAGCGGTAGGCCAGCCCGAGCACCTGGTCGCCCTGCGTCCAGCGCGTGGGGAAGTCGTTCTGATCGGCCCGTTCGTCGTCTTCGATGAGGTCGCTCTCGCGCATGACGAGCAGCTTCGGCGTCTGCGACAGCGTCTCGCGCCACCACTTCTCGAACGAGCGCACGTCGAACACGTCGGAGGGGATCCGCTCGTCGTAGAAGCGGAACACCTCTTCATCGCCGGCGAGGATGTCGCGTCTGCGTTCGCGTTCCTCGAGCTTCTCGAGGCGCTTGCGCAGCTCGGCGTTGCTGCGCCAGAAGGCACTGACGCGCTTGTCGAGCCTGGTCGGATCCCATTCGCCTTCGACAAGTGCATGACGCACGAACATCTCGCGGGACGCGGCGCGATCGATGCGGGCGAACTGCACGCGCCGGCGAGGGATGATCTCGACACCGAACAGCGTGACCTTCTCGAAAGCGACGGCGGCACCGGCATCCTTCGACCAGTGCGGCTCGGACACCGAGCGCTTGGCGAGGTCGCCGGCGAGTGACTCGGCCCATGCCGGATCGATCGCGGCGACCGTGCGTGCGAAGGTGCGGGAGGTCTCGACGATCTCGGCGGCGATGACGGCCTGCGGGCTCTGTTTGCGAAGGCCCGACCCGGGGAAGATCGAGAAGCGGATGCCGCGTGCGCCCCGGTACTCCGCGATCCGGCGCTTCGGGTCCTTCTGGGTCTTCGACTGCCCCTTCGGCGGTGTCTTGGCGTTCCGCTCGTCGAGGATGCCGATCTGCGAGAGAAGACCCGCGAGCAGGGCGCGATGGATGGCGTCGGGGTCGGCGGCGCCCTCGTTCTTCGACATCGGCGGAGCTTTCACGAGCGAGCGCAGCTGGCGATGCACGTCGAACCACTCGCGGACGCGTACGTAGTTGAGGTATTCCGAGCGGCACAGGCGCCGGAACGCGCTGGATCCGAGCTCTCGCTGCTGCTCGCGCAGGTGGTTCCAGAGATTCAGGGTCGCCAGGAAGTCGCTCGTCGGGTCGGCGAAGCGTGCGTGCATCCGTTCCGCGGCGTCGCGGACGCCCTGAGGCGCCTCCTGCGACGGGCGTTCGCGGACGTCCTGGATGGTGAGTCCGGCGACGATCGCCAGCACGGGCTCTGCGACGCCGTTCTTCTGCGCCTCGAGCAGCATGCGGGCGAAGCGCGGGTCGATCGGCATCCGGGCGATGTCGCGGCCGATGCGGGTCAGCCGCGGGGTGTCGCGACCGAGGTCGGCGGCGCCGAGCTCGGTGAGCAGGTCGAACGCGGCCTTGATGCCGCGCGAATCCGGTGGCGTGAGGAACGGGAACGCGGCGATGTCGCCGAACCCGAGCGAGAGCATCTGCAGCACGACCGAGGCGAGAGAGGTGCGCAGCACCTCGGGTTCGGTGAACTCCGCCCGCTTCTCGAAGTCGTCCTCGCCGTAGAGGCGGATGGCGATACCGTCGCTCGTGCGGCCCGCACGCCCGGAGCGCTGGTTCGCCGACGCCTGCGAGATCGGCTCGATCGGCAGCCGCTGCACCTTCGAGCGGTTGCTGTACCGCGAGATGCGTGCGGTGCCGGTGTCGATGACGTACTTGATGCCGGGGACGGTGAGGCTCGTCTCCGCGACGTTCGTCGCGAGGATGACGCGGCGGCGAACGCCTGCGACGCGGCTCGGCTCGAACACCCGATGCTGCTCGGCTGCCGACAGCCTGCCGTACAGCGGGAGCACTTCGACGGGAGACCTGCTCGACGCGTAAGCGGCGCGCACGGCATCAGCGGCATCCCTGATCTCGGCTTCGCCGGGAAGGAACACGAGCACGTCGCCCTGCGCTTCGCGGTCGAGTTCGCGCAGCGCCGTGACGATCGCGGAGACCTCGTCCTCCGTCTCATCCTCGGAAGGCGCGCGGTACCGGATCTCCACGGGGTAGGTGCGGCCTGAGACCTCGATTATCGGCGCCGGCGTGCCGTCCGCAGCGGCGAAATGTGCGGCGAAGCTCTCCGGATCGATCGTCGCCGAGGTGATGATGACCTTCAGGTCAGGGCGCTCGGGGAGGATGCGGGTGAGGTAGCCGAGCAGGAAGTCGACGTTGAGGGAGCGTTCGTGCGCCTCGTCGATGATGATCGTGTCGTAGCGACGCAGCAGCCGGTCGCGGTGGATCTCATTGAGCAGGATGCCGTCGGTCATCAGCGCGACCTTCGTCGCATCCGACACCTTGTCGGTGAAGCGCACCTTGTAGCCGACGGCTCCGCCGAGTTCGACGTGCAGCTCTTCAGCGATGCGCTCGGCGATCGTGCGGGCGGCGAGTCGGCGCGGCTGCGTGTGCGCGATGTTCGTGCGGCCGAGCTCGAGGCAGATCTTCGGCAGCTGGGTGGTCTTGCCCGATCCGGTCGCGCCGGCGACGACGACGACCTGGTTGTCACGGATGGCGTCGGCGATCTCGTCCCTCGCGGCGCTGACGGGCAGCTCCGGGGGATAGGTGATCACGAGATCGGCAGAAGACATAGCCCTCAATCGTATGACGACGAGGCGGCGCGAGGCGACCTGTCATCACAGGTCGTAGGGTGGTTGCATGACGATCCCCACTGTGACTCTCAACGACGGACATTCCATCCCGCAGCTCGGCTACGGCGTCTTCAAGGTGCCGCCGGCAGACACCGAGCGCACGGTCAGCGAGGCGCTCGAGATCGGCTATCGCCACATCGACACAGCGGCCATCTACGGCAACGAGGAAGGAGTGGGCGCGGCGATCGCGAAGAGCGGCATCGCTCGCGACGAGCTCTTCATCACCACGAAGCTCTGGAACGACCGCCATGACGGCGATGAGCCGAACGCCGCGATCGCCGAGAGCCTCGAGAAGCTGGGCCTCGAGCACGTCGATCTGTATCTCGTGCATTGGCCGACGCCCGCCAAGGACAACTACGTCCACGCGTTCGCGAAGCTCATCGAGCTGCGCGACGCCGGCCTCACACGCAGCATCGGCGTCTCGAACTTCCTCGCCGAACACCTCGAGCGCGTGGTGAACGAGACGGGCGTGACCCCGGCCGTCGACCAGATCGAGCTGCACCCCGCATATCAGCAGCGCGAGACCGTCGCGTGGGCTCGGGACCACGGCATCCGCATCGAATCGTGGGGTCCGCTCGGACAGGGCAAGTACGACCTCTTCGGCACGCCGGCGGTCGCCGACGCCGCGGCAGCGCACGGTAAGACGCCGGCGCAGGTCGTGCTGGGCTGGCACCTGCAGAAGGGCACGATCGTGTTCCCGAAGTCGGTGCGCGCCGAGCGCCTGCGCGAGAACCTCGACGTTTTCGACTTCACTCTCACCGAAGCCGAGATCGCGGCGATCGACGCTCTCGACCCGCTCGACGGATCGGGCCGAGTGGGCACGCACCCGAACGAATTCAACTGAGCGTCTGACTCTTACATGACGCCCCGTGTCGCTCCGTGCGCCACGGGGCGTCATCGTGGGTACGTTCTATGGCATGACCGCTCCCTATCGCATCGTCGCCGTCTCCGGCTCGCTCCACGAGCCCAGCAAGACGACCGCGCTTCTGCGTGCCATCGCCGCCGCCGTCGCCGAGCGCGCCGAGGTCGAGGTGCAGCTGATCGAGCTCACCGCCGTCGGTCCGGAACTCGCCGGAGCGCTGCGCCGCGATCGCCTGCCCGCGAGCGTCGAGGAGCAGCTGGTCGCGATCGAGCAGGCCGACCTGCTGATCGTCGGCAGCCCGGTCTACCGTGCTTCGTTCACCGGGCTGTTCAAGCACCTGTTCGACTTCGTCGGCCAGTACGCGCTCGTCGGGAAGCCGGTGCTGCTGGCGGCGACGGGCGGGGGAGAGCGCCACGCGCTCATCATCGAACACCAGCTGCGGCCGCTGTTCGCGTTCTTCCAGGCGCTCACGCTGCCACTCGGCGTCTACGCCAGCGACACCGACTTCGACGGGTACGTGATCAACTCCGAGATCCTGCAGGCGCGCATCGCGCTCGCGGCCGAGCGCGCGCTCCCGCTCGTCGGATACGCGGCGTCGAGGACGACTGAGGCGCTCGTCGGCTGAAGACGGCTCGGGTCAGCGATCGAAGCGCCCGTCCGCTGAGCGCTGCACGGGCGTAGCGTGGGCGCCATGACGAATCGTCTCGCCGACACGCTCAGTCCGTATCTGCGCTCGCATGCCGACAACTCGGTCGACTGGTTCCCGTGGGGCGCGGAAGCGTTCGCGGAGGCGCAGCGGCGGGACGTGCCGCTGCTGATCTCGATCGGCTATTCGACGTGCCACTGGTGCCATGTCATGGCACGGGAATCGTTCTCCGACCCGGAGACGGCGGCGCTCATCAACGACGGCTTCGTCGCAGTCAAGGTCGATAGGGAAGAGCATCCCGATGTCGACGGTGCGTACATGGCAGCGGCATCCGCGTTCACGCAGAACCTCGGTTGGCCGCTGACCGTCTTCACGACACCGCAGGGCCGCACGTTCTATGCGGGCACCTACTGGCCTCCTTCCGCGAGGGGCGGCATGCCCGGATTCAGCGACGTGCTCGCCGCGGTGCGAGAAGCCTGGACACTGCGCCGCGAGCAGGCGATCGAATCGGCGGATGCCGTGACCGAGGCTCTGGTCAGCGCTGCCTCCGCGACACCGTCTCCGCTGCCGTCGACGGCGGGCCTCGCGGCGGCAGCGGCGACGATCGCTGCGCGTGAGGACTCGTCGTTCGGCGGTTTCGGCGGAGCGCCGAAGTTCCCGGTCGCGACGTCGCTGCGGTTCCTGCAGAGTCCACTCGTGCGTCGTGAGGCGTCAGATGCGGCCGCCTCTGCGACGCGCGCGCTCGCCGCGATGGCGGCATCCGCTCTGCGCGACACCGACGGAGGCTTCTTCCGGTACGCGACGCAGCGCGATTGGACCGTTCCCCACTACGAGCGGATGCTGACGGACAATGCGCAACTGCTCGACGTGGCTGTCGCTGAAGGCGACTTCGTGACGGCCGAGGGCGTCGTCGGTTTCCTGCTCGAGGTCTTGCGGCGTGAGGGAGGCGCGTTCGGCGCAGCGCAGGACTCGGAGTCGTGGATCGACGGGCAGCGCAGCGAGGGCGGGTACTACCTCGCCTCCGACCGATCCGCACTCGCGCCGCCCGAGGTCGATGGCAAAGTCATCACGGGGTGGAACGGTCTCGCGATCGGTGCCCTCGCGCGGGCGGGTGCTGCGCTCGGAGTTCCGGGATGGGTGGATGCGGCGGCTGCGGCGGCCACTTTCGTGCTGGCGACCAACCGCTCGACGGAAGGGCGGCTCGTGAGGGCGTCACTGGATGGCACCGCATCGACCGCCGTCGCGACGCTCGCGGATCTCGGTCTTCTCGCGGAGGGTCTCTTCGCACTGGCCGTCGCCACGGGCGATGCGTCTTGGGCGGTGACGGGACGCGACCTTCTCGATGAGGCGCTCGAAGACGGCGCCGCAGACGATCCCGTGCTCGCGGCGCAGGGCGTGGCATCCGCACCCGATCAGACCGACGGCGACCTGCCCTCGGGGGTGTCCGCTCTCGCGGCGGCGGCGCTGATGGCGTGGCGTCTGGGCGCAGGGGATCGGTATCGAGCTGCCGCGGAGGAGCAGGTGCGAATGCACGCGTCGTCCGCTCTGCAGCATCCGTTCGGCCATGGTTCGCTGCTGGCCGTGGCCGCGGGACTCGTCGAGCCGCCCCGTCAGGTGGTCGTCGTCACCGACGATCGTTCAGCGCCACTGGTGGTCGCTTCGCGTGGAATGGACGCCGACGTGATCGCAGCAGTGACGCCCGCGCAGGCGCGCGCGTTCGCGGAGGCGGGATTCGAGCTGTTCGAGGGCAAGGATGCGACGTCCGGCCTCGCTTACGACTGCCGGGCATTCGTCTGCCGTCTGCCGACGGCCGATGCGGGGGAACTCGTCGCGGCGAGGTGAGCCTCTGGCCGAGGTGGGTTCTCGTCAGTTGCGGTTCGTCGAGTGACGGAAAAACGTCTTCGGAAAAGTTCCCTGATCTGGGTGTGGCGGGGTTGTTGGCGGCGACGGATCCGATCGAGCAGTCCGCGCGGCGCATCAGTGATGAGGACCGTGTGGAGGCCGACCGGCAGTTGGCGGACTTCGCCCGCGGGATGGACGCCGATGCTGCCGACGGTGACGCGCCGCGCCCGATCCCTCTTCCGGAAGACCTGGGAGTACTGGCGCGGGTGATGGTGGCGTATCTGGACCCGGATGGTGCGGAGCCGGCGGAAGAGGCCGCGATGCGGGGGCGGTACTTCTCGATCGGGAAGGTCAAGGACGGTGCGGCGCCGGTGCGGGGGAGCCTGCTGCCCGAGGTCGCGGCGCAACTCGCCCTGCTGATCGACAGCCTCCTCAGCCCGAAAGTCAACGGGGCGGACGAACCGGGCAGGGACGGCGAAGCAACCGAGGGTGCACGCGCGGCGGGTGGCGTGCGGTTCGAGCCATCCGCCGACGAAGAGACAGACGAAGGTCCGGTGTTCACCGATACCCGTACCCGTGGGCAGAAGCTGCATGACGCTCTCGCCACGATCTTGAACACTGCCGCCCGGACAGACTTGTTCCCGCACCTGGGCGGCGCGGCGCCCACGCTCACGGTCTCGGCGACGGCGGCGGATCTTGCCGCAGGGTACGGGTGGGCGCAGATCGGGCACACCGGCGACCTGGTCCCGCTCACGGCGGCACTGCAGACCGGGTGCGCGGGCGGGATCCAACGGATCCTGTTCGATGACCGGGGCCGGATCGTGTCGATCGGCACCAGTGGCCGCATCTTCAACGCCCTGCAATGCCGGGCGATCACCGCGAGGGATGGTGGGTGCGTGATCCCCGGGTGCACGATCCCCGCGACGTGGTGCGAGGTGCACCACGTCCAAGAGCACGCCGCCGGTGGTCCGACGCATACTGACAACGGGGTGCTGTTGTGCTGGTTCCATCACCGCACCCTGCACCTGACCGAGTGGGTGATCCGCATGAACCACGGTGTCCCCGAAGTCCGCGGCCCCGCATGGTGGGACCCCCACAAGAGCTGGCACCCCACCCGCAGCCCCCACCACCGACAACCCGTCCCCGGATGAGGAGCGCCAGCATCCGCGTCTAGCATCGAGTCATGAGCGAGGAGACGCCGGAGACCGAGCTCGCGGGCGGAAACACGAACGAAGTGACACTGGTCGACGGAGAGGTTCGACGGCCGGCGGGGGCATGGACGATGAAAGTCCACGCATTTCTGCAAGAGCTTCACTCCGCGGGCGTCGAGGGTGTTCCACGGGTTCTCGGCATCACGGCTGATGGCCGCGAACGGCTTTCCTTCATCGAAGGTGAGGTTGCGCACTATCCGCTGCCGGAGTGGCTGTGGAATGACCGCATCCTGGTGAGCGCCGCACAGCTCCTCCGACGCATCCACGATGCCGGCGCCGAGAGCGTCCACCGTGCGAGCGGGTGGCGGATGCCGTCGCGCGAGCCGATGGAAGTCGTGTGCCATAACGACTTCGCGCCGTACAACCTCGTGTTCCATCACAAGGAGCTCGTCGGAGTCATCGACTTCGACATGGCGGCTCCCGGACCGCGTCTGTGGGATCTCGCCTATCTCGCATACCGGCTGGTGCCCTACGTGGAAGATGCGGAAGCGCCGGCAGACGTTCGGGAGGCAGAACCCGAGCGACTGGCGATGCTGTTGTCGGCGTACGGCACCGACGCATCGGCCGACGCGATGTGGACGATCATGGCCGCTCGACTCGACGCGCTCGCTGAGCACTCGCGGGCCGGATCCATGGCCAGGCCCGAGCTCGCGGCGCACGCGGAGATGTACGAGCGCGACGCCGTCCGGCTGCGCGACCGACTGACGTGAGGGCGGCGCACTACACCCAGGTCGGCATCCAGTTGTGGATGAGCCAGAACTCGTACGGCACGTTCATGCCCGTCCACACCGGGTAGTAGAACGCCGAGACCAGCACCGTAACCGCGAGGAACACGACCACGGTGCGCTCTCCCGCCTGCCGTCGATGAAGCGGCTGGTCCCGCCGCCCGGCCAACTCGCGCAGCGCGAGCACGAGCGCGAGCACCAGGAACGGCATCATCACCACTGTGTAGAACTGGAAGATCGTGCGCTCCGGGTACAGCAGCCACGGCACATATGTGACGGCGAGACCGACCAGCGGGATCGCATACGTCCACGGCATCGGTGTGCGCTGCACCAGCCCGCGCACGAATCGGTAGAGCAGGAAGAGCGCAGCGGCGACACCGGCGTACCAGATCAGCGGATTCGGAACCGATGACACCACCGAGATGCAGTGATCGGTGCCGCACGTCTGATCGTCACCCACCCAGACCGCCGTCGGACGGATGAGGAACGGCCACTGCCACGCCGGACTGGCGTACGGGTGCCCGCTGCTGAGACCGACGTGGAACCCGTACATCGACTCGTGATACTTCCACAGCGCGGCCAAAGGGTTCTCGGACGCGTGCCGATCGTAGCCGCCGGCCGTCACCAGCCAGCCCGTCCAGGTGATCAGGTAGGTGAGCAGCGCCGCCGGTACCAGCAGCACGAACGAGACCGCGCCCTGTCGGAACGCGGCATCCGTCGGCCAGAACAGCACGCCGGCACGTCGGCGCGCCAGCGCATCCGTGACCACGAGGTACAGGCCCAGGCCCGCCAACGCATAGAGTCCCGACCACTTCACCGCGCACGCCGCGCCCAGCGCGACACCCGCAGCGATCACCCACGGGCGGCGCCAGATCACCGTGCCCCAGAGCGCGTCCGGCGCATCCGGATCGGCGGTCTCGACCAGCGGGATGCTGCGCCGGCGGTCGTACAGGATGAACAGGAACCCGAGCAGGATGAAGAAGGTGAGGATGCCGTCGAGCAGGGCGATACGGCTCATCACGATGCTGAGTCCGTCGATCGCGAGCAGCAGCGCCGCGACGGTCGCCGCGACGACCGATCGTGTCAGCTCCTTGGCGACGAAGTACACCAGCAGCACCGTCGCGGCACCTATCAGAGCGACCATCAGGCGCCACGCCGCGCTGTTGCCGGCACCGAAGACACCCATGCCGAGCGCGATGATCCACTTGCCCAGCGGAGGATGCACCACGAAGCTGCCCGTTGCGCTCAACGCCGTCGTGTCGCCGTTGAGGAACGACTCGTTCGCCCCGTCGCCCCACGTGCCCTCGTAGCCGAGAACCCACAGCGACCACGCGTCCTTGACGTAGTAGGTCTCATCGAACGCGAGCACATTCGGATGCGACAGGTTCGCCAGCCGCAGCACCGCCGCGAGCGCCGTGACTACGAGCGGTGCGAGCAAGCGGACGAGCCGATTGCCGTCCGGATCCAGCAGCACTCGATCGCGCAGCCGGCCCCACCTGGTCAGGCGCTCCTCAGGCGAGGGCAGCAGAGGCACGGGCGCGGTCACGGCACAAGCCTAAGCGGCAGTGCCCGCCTAAGCTGATCGTGTGATCATCCTCGCCGCGACTCCGATCGGAAACCTCGGCGATGCGTCCCGCCGTCTCATCGAGGTGCTCGAGAACGCCGAGATCGTGGCGGCGGAGGACACGCGCACGACGGCGCACCTGCTCCGCGCGCTGCAGATCGAGAATCGACCCCGTCTGGTCGCTCTGCACGATCACAACGAGAAGCATCTGGCTGCCGAGCTCGCTGCCCTCGCCGCAGAGCAGGACATCGTCGTCGTCAGCGACGCCGGAATGCCGGCGGTGAGCGACCCCGGTTACGGCCTGGTCGCCGAGGCCGTCGCGCAGGGAGTCACGGTCACCGCGATTCCAGGGCCGAGTGCGGTGCTCATGGCGCTCGCGATCTCAGGATTGCCCACCGACCGCTTCACGTTCGAGGGCTTCCTGCCGCGCAAACCGGGGGAGCGGCGCACGGCCCTCCGCGCGGTGGCGAGCGAGAAGCGCACGATGGTGTTCTTCGAGTCTCCGGCCCGCCTCGCCTCGACTCTCTCTGACATGGGAGAGGCGTTCGGTGCGGATCGTCGCATCGCCGTGTGCCGTGAACTGACCAAGTTCTACGAAGAGGCGCGCCGCGGCACAGCCGCCGAACTCGTGCAGTGGGCCGAGAACGGCGTCAAGGGCGAGATCGTCGTCGTCGTGGAGGGCGCCCCTCATCAGGACGTGTCGGCCGAGGATGCCGGTGCCCAGGTGCAGGCACTCGTCGCCGGGGGTATGCGGCTGAAGGAGGCCTGCGCAGAGGTCGCTGCGGCGACCGGACTGAGCTCGCGCGACCTCTACCAGCAGGCCCTCGCCGCGCGAAAGCCATGAGCGACGCGAGCCGTGCACGTTCTTCGGAGAAGTGCGCTCGGCTCGGAGAGAATCGTCCGAATCGCTCCGAAGACAGTGCAATTCTCCGAGCGAAGCGTGCGCACCTCGCACGGCGACAGGCATGCCGGAGCCTGCGCAGCCCTTCCGCGCGTAAGCTCGTCGAATGAGGCGAGAATCCGCGGCCGGAGTCCGATGGCGCGCCGCTGCCGCGGGCGTCGCCGCCGTGCTCTTCGCCGCAGGTCTCGGTGAACTGACGGCATCCCTGCTCGCACCGTCCGCGAGTCCGTTCGCAGCGATCGGCGGCGGCCTGATCGACATCGCGCCGAGCTGGGCGAAAGACCTGGCGATCGCACTGTTCGGCACGGCGGACAAGGTCGCACTCCTCACGGCCATCGCTGTGGTCGCCGCTCTGCTCGCCGCCGCAGCGGGTCTGCTCGAACTGTGGCGACGCGGTGCCGGGGCGGCGCTCTTTGTCGCGCTCGGCCTCGTGGGCGCGGTGGTGGCGACGATGCGGTCCGACGGGAGTCCCGTCGCCTGGCTGCCCTCGATCCTGGCGGGCGCGGCCGGAGCGATCGCCCTGCGCGTGCTCCTGAGACGTGCGCCATCCGCGGACACGGATGATGCGCCCGAGGGTCCGGATCGCCGGCAGTTCCTGGTGTGGACAGGCGCCACCGCGGCGCTCGGCATGGCGGCGCTCGTCGTCGGCAACCTCGCTCGGGCGACGGTGCGCACGGTCGAGGCGGCCCGCGCCGCCGTGCGTCTGCCCTCCGCGGCGACGACTGCACCGGCGGTGCCGGCGGGCGCCGAACTGGCGATCGACGGTCTGGCTCCGCTCGTCACTCCCAACAGCGAGTTCTACCGCATAGACACGGCACTGGTGGTGCCGCAGGTCGATCCGGCTGATTGGAGCCTGCGTGTGCACGGCATGGTCGATCAGGAGGTCGTCCTCACCTGGGACGAGCTGCTCGCGCTGCCTATGCAGGAGAGCGACATCACCCTCGCGTGCGTGTCCAACACCGTCGGCGGCGACCTCATCGGCAATGCGAGGTGGCTCGGCCACCCGGTGCGCGAGCTGCTCGCGCGGGCCGGCGTGTCAGCCGACGCCGACATGGTGCTCTCGACCTCGATCGACGGATTCACCGCATCGACGCCGCTCGAGGCGTTCACCGACGATCGCGATGCGCTTCTCGCGGTCGGGATGAACGGCGAGCCGCTCCCGCTCGCGCACGGCTTCCCGGTGCGACTGGTCGTGCCGGGCCTCTACGGATACGTGTCGGCGACGAAGTGGGTGACCGAACTCGAGGTCACCCGCTTCGACAGGACGAGCGCCTATTGGACGACGCGAGGATGGTCGGAGCGTGGACCCATCAAGCTGCAGTCCAGGATCGATGTGCCCCGCGACGGGCGCGACGTCGAATCCGGATCGTCGGTGATCGCCGGGATGGCTTGGCATCAGCACGTCGGCGTCGAGGGTGTGGAGGTGCGCATCGACGGTGGGCCCTGGCGGCGCGCGGAACTGGCCACGGCGATCTCCGACGACACCTGGGTGCAGTGGAGTCTGCCGTGGAAGGCGGAGGCCGGCACGCACGAGATCGAATGCCGCGCCCTCAGCCGCGACGGTGAGACGCAGACGTCGACGCCTGCGCCACCTGCGCCGGACGGCGCGCAGGGCTGGCATCGCATCAGCGTGACCGTACGCTGAGCGGGCCCCGCGCTGACCCTAGGCTCGTCGTCATGACCGATGTTGCGATCGCCGCCGCCTATGACGCCCGCGCCGCCGAGTACATCGAGATCGCGGGCTCGATCGCGCAGATGGACCCCGCCGACCGCGACCTGATCGGCGCGTGGCGCGACCGGTCGCAGGGACGGATGCTGGATGCCGGATGCGGCCCTGGACTGTGGACCGAGTTCCTCCACGACGGACACCGCGACGTCACCGGCGTCGACATCGCGTCGAAGTTCCTCGCCGAGGCACGCCGGCGTTCGCCGCAGTCGGTCTTCGAGCAGGCGACGCTGCGCGATCTCCCGTTCGAGGACGCGTCGTTCGGCGGCATCCTCGCCTGGTACTCGCTGATCCACACCCCGCCCGTCGAGCTTCCGTTGATCCTGGCCGAGCTCGCCCGCGTGCTCGAGCCGGGAGGGTCGCTGCTGATCGGCTACTTCGACGGCCGTGCGCGCGAACAGTTCTCCCACGCCGTCGCGCCGGCCTACTTCTGGTCGGCCGACGCCCTCTCCGAACTCCTCGGCGACGCCGGCTTCGTCGTCACCGCCACCGAGCGACGCACAAGGGAGCCGGGCGAGATCAGCAACCGGCCCCACGGCGCGCTGACAGCATCCAGTGCCCCGCGTAACCACGCCGGCATACCCGCCTAGAATTGACCGCATGCCCGCAGGCGAATCCTTCTACATCACCACGCCCATCTACTACCCCTCCGATGTGCCGCACATCGGTCACGGGTACACCTCGGTGGCGACCGACACGCTCGCGCGCTGGCACCGTCAGTCGGGCGATGACACCTGGATGCTGACCGGTACGGACGAGCACGGACAGAAGATGCTCCGTGCGGCCGCGGCCAACAACGTCACGCCGCAGGAATGGGTCGACAAGCTCGTCACCGAGAGCTGGTTCCCGCTGCTGGAGACCCTCGACGTCGCCAACGACGACTTCATCCGCACCACGCAGGAACGTCACGAGAAGAACGTGCAGGTGTTCTTCCAGCGGCTGTACGACGCGGGCTACATCTACGCCGGCGAGTACGAGGCGCTCTACTGCGTCGGCTGCGAGGAGTTCAAGCCGGAGTCGGAGATCGTCGACGGGACCGGACCCTTCGAGGGCCTGAAGGTCTGCGCGATCCACTCCAAGCCCCTCGAGCTGCTGCAGGAGAAGAACTACTTCTTCAAGCTCAGCGAGTTCCAGGACCGTCTGCTCGAGCTCTACAAGACCGAGCCCGACTTCGTGCGCCCGCACTCCGCGCGCAACGAGGTCGTCTCGTTCGTGTCGCAAGGCCTGAAGGATCTCTCGATCTCGCGCTCGACCTTCGACTGGGGCATCCCGCTGCCCTGGGACGAGTCGCACGTCATCTACGTGTGGGTCGACGCACTGCTCAACTACGCGACCGGTGTCGGCTACGGCTCGGACGAGGAGACCTTCGCCCGCCGCTGGCCCGCGTATCACGTCGTCGGCAAGGACATCCTCCGCTTCCACGCCGTGATCTGGCCGGCGCTGCTGATGGCTGCCGGCGTCGACGTGCCCAAGGGCGTCTTCGCCCACGGCTGGCTGCTCGTCGGCGGCGAGAAGATGTCGAAGTCCAAGCTCACCGGCATCGCGCCGACCGAGATCACCGACGTCTTCGGCTCCGACGCGTACCGCTATTACTTCCTCTCCGCGATCGCGTTCGGACAGGACGGATCCTTCTCGTGGGAGGACCTCGCCGCGCGCTACCAGTCCGAACTCGCGAACGGATTCGGCAACCTCGCCTCGCGCACGATCGCGATGATCGAGAAGTACTTCGAGGGCGTCGTGCCGGAGGCCGCGGAGTACACCGCGCAGGATCTCGCGATCCAGAAGATCGTGGCGGATGCCGCGGCTGCAGCCGATAGATGGATGGAGCAGTTCCGCATCGACGAGGCGATCTCGTCGATCTGGACCATCGTCGACGCGCTGAACGGCTACATCACGGAGAACGAGCCGTGGGCACTGGCCCGCGACGAGGACCAGCGCGACCGACTCGGCACCGTGCTGTACACGTGCGCGGAGGGACTGCGGGCACTCGCCGTGCTCCTGTCCCCGGTGATGCCTCAGGCGACCGAGAAGCTGTGGTCGGCACTCGGCGCGGCCGAAGGTCTCGGATCCCTGCAGTCGCAGCCGATCCGCGAATCCGGCGCCTGGGGCGTGCTCGCGCCGGGCACGACGGTGCACGCGCTCGTCCCGCTGTTCCCCCGCGTGGAGTCGCAGGCTTGACCGAGAACCCCAGTCAGTACGTTCGGGAGCGGGCGACGGAGGGCCGCAAGGACCTCCGTTACCCCGCCGCTCCCGAGCCGCTGACAGTGGCGGTGTACGACAACCATGCGCACCTCGAGATCACCGACGGCGTCGAGCCTCTTTCGTTGAACGAGCAGCTCGACAGGGCAGAGGCGGTCGGCATCGCCGGTGTCGTGCAGGCGTCGGGCGATGTCGAGTCGTCCCGCTGGGCGGTGGATGCCGCGGCATCCGATCCGCGTGTGCTCGCGGCCGTGGCGATCCACCCGAACGACACGCCGGTGTACGCGGAGGCCGGACAGCTCGACCAAGCGATCGGTGTGATCGACGAGCTCGCGGCTCACCCGCGCACGCGGGCGATCGGCGAGACCGGCCTGGACTTCTTCCGTACCGAGGAAGAGCGACGAGGACCGCAGTTCGAATCGTTCGAGGCACACATCGCTCTCGCGAAGAAGCACGGCATTGCGATGCAGATCCACGACCGCGACGCGCACGACGCCGTGCTGGAGACCCTCACCAGAGTGGGAGCGCCGGAGACCACGGTGTTCCACTGCTTCTCCGGCGACGACGCGATGGCCCGTATCTGCGCGGATGCCGGGTACTACCTGTCCTTCGCGGGCAATGTCACGTTCAAGAACGCGCAGAACCTGCGCGATGCGCTGCACGTCACCCCACTCGATCGCATCCTGGTCGAGACGGATGCGCCGTTCCTCACACCCGTGCCCCTGCGCGGCCGCCCGAACGCGCCGTACCTGATCCCGCTCACGCTGCGGTTCATGGCCGCAGAGCTCGACCTCGCTGTCGACGAGCTCGCCGGGCACATCGCCGCTAACACGCTCCGCGTCTACGGAGACTTCGCGGACTGAGACTCAGACCGCGGCGACACCATCGGCCTCGTCGGCCACCGGCTTGGCGTTCACGATGTGCGAGATCGGCTTCCACACCAGCACCAGGGTGACGGCGGCGCCGACGAACGCGAACCACCACGGCGCCGTCAGCCCCCAGACCTGCGCGATGATGCCGCCGAGGGCCTGGCCGATGACCATGCCGCCGACCATGTTCACCGACGCGACCCTGCCCTGCAGCTCGTGCGGCACCAGCCGCTGACGCACGGTCGTCGAGATCGTGCCCCACACGAACGCGTACGAGCCGAACACGAACATGATCACGAGTGCCACCCAGCCCACGCTGGTGAGCGCGAACGCGAGGTGCATGAGCACCTCGAGCGACAGCGCGACGCGCATGAGGGTGGCGAATGACACGTGCCGCTCCATCCACCCGAACGTCAGAGTGGCGAGAATGCCTCCGGCGGCGGATGCCGTGGTGAGGGCTCCATAGCCGACTGCGCCCATGTGCAGATGCTCGGTCGCATAGAGCACCAGCACGCCCCAGGGAGCGGCCCAGGTGATGTTGAAGGTGAGGATGATCAGCACGAGCATCCGCACGGGAGGATTGCGCCACATCCATCGCACGCCCTCGGCGATGTCGGTGTGGACAGGGGCGTGCTTCTCGAGCGCCGTGCGCGGCGGCACAGGCGTCCGCGCCATGCGCGAGATCAGCACGACCGCGAGCAGCACGCATACGACCTCGACGAGGAACGGCAGGGCGTGACCGGCGGCGAACAGGAACGCGCCGATGGGCGGACCGGCGAACTGGTTCGCCACGAGATATCCCGCCTGCAGCCGGGCGTTGCCGGTGCCGAGATCTACGGGCTTCACCAACATCGGAAGCAAGGTGCTGCTCGTCGTGTCGACGAACACCTCTGCGGTGCCGTAGAGGAACGCCGCAGCGAGCACGATCCAGATGTTCGCCGTGTCGGTGAACAGGAACACGCAGAGCCCTGCCAGCACCAGCGCCCGTGCCGTGTTGGCGAACATCACCAGGCGTCGTCTGTCGAAGCGGTCGGCGATGGCCCCGGCATGCAGACCGAAGATCAGCCATGGCAGGAACTGCAGCACCGCACCTGCCGCCACGAGGATCGGCGACGACGTCATCGACGCGATCAGCAGGGGAGCGGCTGCCAGCGCGATGCCGTCGCCGACGTTGCTCGTCCATGAGGACGCCAGCAGCCAGCGGAAATCGCGGCCCATGCGGCGGGGCGCGACGAGTTCTCCGAGCGAGGGCACCCGAACACATTACCGGCATGGGGGACAATGGCAGGATGACCGTCACCCTGCTCGGCGCCACCGAGATCCGCCGTCTTGCCGCCGAGCTCGACGTCACACCCACGAAGAAGCTCGGACAGAACTTCGTCGTCGATGCCAACACCGTGCGCAAGATCGTGAACGTCGGGAAGGTGCAGGCGGGGGAGCGTGTCGTCGAGGTGGGCCCGGGTCTCGGTTCGCTCACGCTCGCGATACTCGAGACCGGAGCATCCGTCACCGCCGTGGAGATCGACCACCGACTCGCCGCGCGGCTGGCGCAGACGGCCGCCGATCACGGTGTCGCGGAGGAAGCACTCACCGTGGTCGATGCGGATGCACTGCGCGTCACCGAGCTTCCCGGCGATCCGACCGTGCTGGTCGCGAACCTGCCTTACAACGTCTCCGTCCCGGTGCTGCTGCATTTCATGGAGACGTTCGCGAATATCCAGCGCGGCGTCGTGATGGTGCAGGCCGAGGTCGGCGAGCGCCTCGCCGCTCCTCCGGGGAGCAAGGTCTACGGCGCCCCCAGCGTCAAAGCGGCGTGGTACGGTCCGTGGCGCCTCGCGGGCAACGTCTCCAGACAGGTGTTCTGGCCGGTGCCGAACATCGACAGCGTGCTCGTCGCCTTCGAGCGCGACGCCGAGCCGCGCGGCAGTGAAGAGCTGCGCAGGGCGACCTTCCGGATCGTCGACGCGGCCTTCCAGCAGCGTCGCAAGATGCTGCGCCAGGCGCTGTCCGTCGTGCTCGGCGGCACCGCTGCCGAAGCATCCGCAGTGCTCGAGAAGGCGGGCGTCGCCCCCACCGCGCGCGGCGAGCAGCTGACCATCGACGACTTCGTGAGAATCGCCGAGGCGCTGGACGCTAACCTGGACTCGTGACCGAGACGCCGCGCTTCCCCACCGACATCGCCGAACTCCACCGCCCGTACGCGGCAGAGGAGGACAGGTACAAGAACTTCGAATACCGTCAGGTCGGCGCGTCCGGTCTGTACCTCCCGCCGATCTCGCTCGGGCTGTGGTGGAACTTCGGCGACAACATCCCCCTCGACAACCAGCGCACCCTGCTGCGCCACGCCTTCGACAAGGGCATCACGCATTTCGACCTCGCCAACAACTACGGCCCTCCCTACGGTTCCGCCGAGAAGAACTTCGGCCGCATCTTCGCCGAGGACTTCCGCCCGTACCGCGACGAGCTGATCATCTCGTCCAAGGCCGGTTACGACATGTGGCCGGGGCCGTACGGCAACTTCGGCAGCCGCAAGTACCTCCTCGCGAGCGCGGAGAACTCGCTCACCTCGATGGGACTCGACTACGTCGACATCTTCTACTCGCACCGCGCCGATCCCGTGACGCCGGTCGAGGAGACCATCGGTGCGCTCGACACGCTCGTGCGCCAGGGCAAGGCGCTCTACGTCGGCATCTCCTCGTACAGCGCGGAGCGCACCGCGAAGGCCGCACAGGTCGCTCGCGAACTCGGCACGCCGCTGGTGATCCACCAGCCGTCCTACTCGATCCTCAACCGCTGGATCGAGGACGGGCTGACGGATGCGCTGCGCACCGAGGGCATGGGCGCGATCGCGTTCACCCCGCTCGCGCAGGGGCTGCTCACCGACAAGTATCTCGGCGACGGCACTGCGGAGCGTGCGCAGAAGCGCCGATCGCTCTCCGAGGAGCCGCTCTCGACAGAGGGCCTCGGGATCCTGCGCAGCCTCAACGAGATCGCGAAGGAGCGCGGGCAGTCGCTGGCGCAGCTCGCGCTGTTGTGGACGCTGCGCGACCCGGTGGTCACCTCGGCGCTGATCGGTGCGTCGCGGCCGGAGCAGCTCGATGAGAACATCGCGGCGCTCGAGGGTCCCGCGCTCACCGACGATGAGCTCGCTCGCATTGACGCCCTCTCCGACGGCATCGACGTCAACCTCTGGGCCTCATCGTCCGCTCTGTGAGAACCGGATGAGCCTCGCCGCATTCCCGGAAGCGGTGCACGTGCGCGCCCCGGGGAAGATCAACGTCTACCTGGGCGTCGGCGGCCGTCACGACGACGGGTACCACGCGCTGGCCACCGTGTTCCAGGCGGTCTCGCTCTACGAGGACGTCATCGCCCGTGACGCCGACGAGTTCAGCGTGAGCGTCGTCGGCGTCGCCGATCCGAGCACCGTGCCCGTCGACGATCGCAACCTCGCGATGCGCGCGGCGAAGCTGCTCGCATCGGCGACCGGCTACACCGGCGGCGTCCAGCTCGAGCTCCGCAAGAGCGTCCCTGTCGCCGGAGGCATGGGTGGAGGGTCTGCGGATGCCGCGGCCGCCCTGGTCGCGTGCGACGCCCTGTGGGGCACCGGCCTCTCGCCGCACCGACTGCACGAGCTCGCCGCCAGGCTCGGAGCCGACGTGCCGTTCGCTCTGCACGGGGGGACCGCGGTCGGCACTGGACGCGGCGATCAGTTGAACCCCGCCCTCGCGCGCGGTCGCTTCGACTGGGTGCTGGTGCCGAGCGACGAAGGACTGTCGACGCCGCAGATTTACGCGCGACTGGATACGCACCGTGCGGAGAACGGCGCTCTCGCCGATGATCCGCCGCTGTCGCTGGATGTGCCGATCCCGGTGCTCCAGGCGCTGCGTGCGGGCGATCCGCACTCGCTCGCCGCTTGCATGTTCAACGACCTCGAAGTGCCCGCACTGCTGGAGCGACCCGCACTCGACGACATCATCAACGAGGGGCTGCACGCCGGAGCCCTGAGCGGGATCATCTCGGGCTCCGGTCCCACCGTCGCATTCCTCTGCGAGACACCCGAGAGCGCGCGATACGTGCAGAGTGAACTCATGGAGGCCGGACGCACGGCCCTGCACGTGCACGGCCCGGTAGCCGGCGCCAGGATCATCTCGGCCTGAGTTCATCCGATCTTCACCGAAACCGTGATCGGGAGCGTCTCGGCGTGCCTAACGTGGTGTCAAAGCCACCGCCGAAGTCAGGAGTGATCATGGGACTGTTCAACCGCAAGTCGATGCAGCAGCGTCAGGAAGACGCCATGAAGATGGCGGAGGACATCGGCCAGGGGCGAGGCTTCGTCGGCAAGATGACCAAGGCGGTGATGGGCTCGGAGTTCACCGAGCAGCTGCAGGGCGTGACGGGATCGTACCGCCAGCTCGAATACACCGCGCAGTTGAGGGCCTCGGGGGTTCCGACCGAGACGGTCTCCGTGGTCTCGGTGCAGGACACGGGGCAGACCATCAACGACAATCCGCATGTCATCCTCCACCTCGACGTCGCCGGTCAGCCCACCGCGATCGCGACGCTGGTGTCGCGGCTGGAGATCCCGCGGACGGGCGACCAGGTTCTCGTGATGCGTGATCCGCAGAGCGGGAACCTGCTGTACGCGGGTCTCGCGCCGCGCGCCTGACAGCGCGGAGACGAGGAGGAGGTCGGGGTGCGCAGTGCACCCCGACCTCCTCCTGCGCCGTCCGGGCTCAGCGCACCGTGCCGGCGCGACGCTTGTTGTAGATGTCGAACGCGACAGCCAGCAGCAGCACGAGACCCTTCACGATCTGCTGACTGGACTGCGGCACCCCCATCAGCTGCATCCCGTTCGTCATGACGGCCATGACGAGGCCGCCGACCAGCGCGCCTCCGACACGACCGACTCCGCCCATCGTCGAGGCGCCGCCGATGAAGCAGGCCGCGATCACATCGAGCTCGAACATGTTGCCCATGCCGGGCTGCGCGCCGTTCGAGCGCGAGGAGAACACCGCAGCGGCGACACCGGTCAGGAAGCCCATGTTCACGAAGATCCAGAAGTTGACGCTGCGCACGTTGACTCCCGAGAGGCGGGCGGCCGACAGATTGCCGCCCACCGCGTAGACATGACGACCGAAGACCGTGCGGTTCGCGATCACCTGATAGATCAGGATCAGCACGGCGACGGTGATCAGGACGATCGGGAAGCCGCGGTTGTAGGCCAGGGCCCAGGCGAAGGCCAGCAGCACGGCCGAGACCACGACGAGCTTCAGCACGAACAACGGCATCGACTCGACCGTCTGGTTGTAGCCCTGGCGCGTACGCCGGCTGCGCAAGGACGAGACGACGACGCCGATCACGGCGAGCACGCCGATCACGAGAGTGAAGATGTCGACGGTCTGCGGCACCGCCATCAGCCCCTCGCCCTGCCCCACGGTGATCGATCCGAACGTGCCGTCCAGGAACCCGCTCGCGACCTCGCGGTAGGCGGTCGGGAAAGGTGACAGCGACACGTTGTCCAGCACCAGCCAGGTGAGGCCGCGGAAGAGCAGCATGCCGGCCAGGGTGACGATGAACGCCGGGATGCCGACGTACGCGACCCAGTACCCCTGCCATACACCGACCACGATGCCCGTGATGATGGCGGCGATCACGCCGACCCACCACGGCATGCCCATGCGGATGACGAGCACGGCCGACACCGCTGATGCGAACGCGAGGACCGAGCCGACCGACAGATCGATGTGTCCGCCGACGATCACCAGGATCATCCCCAGCGCCATGATCAGGATGTGCGCGTTCTGCAGCACGATGTTCGTGACGTTCTCCGGGCTGAGCAGCGTTCCTCCGGTGAGGATCGTGAACAGCAGGATGATCGCGATGAACGCGATGTAGATGCCGGATGTGCGCAGGTTGTGGGTCAGCAGGTCTTTGACCTCGGTGAACACGTTGTTCATGCCGCGGCCTCCTTCGGGGAAGAGTTTTCGATCGTCATGAGGGACATGAGCGCCTCCTGCGTCGCATCCGCGACGGGGAGCTGCCCGGTGATTCGCCCGTAGGCGAGGGTGTAGATGCGATCGGAGAGGCCGATCAGCTCCGGAAGTTCGCTGGAGACCAGGATGACGGCTTTGCCCGCCGCGGCGAGCGCACCGATGATCTCGTAGATCTCGTACTTGGCGCCTACATCGATGCCGCGCGTCGGCTCATCGAGGATGAGGACCTCCGGATCCGTGTACAGCCATTTCGCCAGCACGACCTTCTGCTGATTGCCGCCGGAGAGGTTCCCGACGAGCTGGGCGACCGTTCTCGATTTGATGTTGAGGTCTTTGCGGTACTTCTCCGCGACCTCCACCTCTCGGTTGCCGTCGATGAACGGTCCGGTGGAGGTCAGGTTCCCCAGAGCGGCGGCCGAGATGTTGGTCTTGATGTCGGTGATCAGATTGAGGCCGTACTCCTTGCGATCCTCCGAGACGTACGCGATCCGATTGCCGATCGCGTCCTTCACCGTGCGAGTGGATATCTCCTCGCCCCGCAGGAACACCCTGCCGGAGGCATCCCGTCCGTAGCTGCGCCCGAAGACGCTCATCATGAACTCGGTGCGACCGGCGCCCATGAGCCCGGCTATGCCGACGATCTCGCCCGCGCGCACCGACAACGAGGCGTCGTCGACGACGACGCGGTCCTGCTGCGTGGGGTGGAGGACGCGCCAGTTCTCGATGCGGAAGATCTCTTCGCCGATGCTCGGCGTGCGCTCTGGGAAACGGCGGTCCAGCGATCTGCCGACCATGCCGCGGATGATGCGGTCCTGGGTGGCATCGGCACCGTGCATGTCGATCGTCTCGATCGTCTTGCCGTCGCGGATGATCGTGGTCGAATCGGCGATGTCGATGATCTCGCCGAGCTTGTGACTGATGATGATGCAGGTGATGCCCTGCTCGCGGAGACCGCGGAGCAGACCGAGCAGGTGCTCGGAGTCGGAGTCGTTGAGTGCGGCGGTGGGCTCGTCGAGGATGAGCAGACGGACGTCCTTCGTCAGCGCCTTGGCGATCTCGACGAGCTGCTGCTTGCCGACGCCGAGCTGTCCCACCGGCGTCGTCGGATTCTCGTGGAGGCCGACGCGCTCCATGAGAACCGCCGCGCGGGCGTTGGCCTCGTGCCAGTCGATCAATCCGCGGTGGATGACCTCGTTGCCGAGGAAGATGTTCTCGGCGATCGAGAGGTGAGGCACCAGCGCCAGCTCCTGGTGGATGATGACGATACCGGCGTGCTCGGAATCCTTGATCGCGTTGAACCGCCGCGGCTCGGAATCGAAGACGATCGATCCGTCGAACGAGCTGTGCGGGTACACGCCCGACAGCACCTTCATCAGGGTGGATTTGCCGGCACCGTTCTCGCCGCAGATCGCGTGGATCTCGCCGCGGGCGACGGTCAGGGTGACATCGTCGAGCACCGTGACGCCGGGGAAGTTCTTGGTGATGTTGCGCATCTCGAGGATAGCGTCGGACATCGCAGCTCCTGTCTGTGAGTGGGGGACAGCAGCCGTGACGCCCGTCCGCCGCGCCAGGCACGGCGGACGGGCATCACAGCCGGAGGATCATTCCGCGACGCCTGCCGCGACCTCTTCCTCGGTCCAGTAGCCGGAGTCGACCAGCAGCGAGGTGATGTTGTCGGCCACGACGATGTCGGACTCGAGCAGGAAGGACGGGACGACCTTCACGCCGTTGTCGTACGTCTCGGTGTCGTTGGCCTCGGGCTCCTCAACCTTCGCGAACGAGTCGGCGGCGGCGACCGCCTGCGTGGCGAGCTTGCGGGTGTCCTTGAAGATGGTCGCGTACTGCACGCCGTCGGCGATCATCTTCACCGACGCGATCTCGGCATCCTGGCCGGAGACGATCGGCAGTCCGCCTTCGATGCTCGAGCCGTAGCCCGCGTTCTCGAGGGCCGTGATGATGCCGCGCGAGATGCCGTCGTACGGCGCGAGCACACCGTCCAGCGGCTTGGAGCCGCCGGCGTACGTGCTGGTGAGCAGGTCTTCCATGCGCTTCTGCGCCGTCGCCTGATCCCAGCGCAGCGTCGAGACGGTGTCCATGTCGATCTGCCCCGACGGGACGGTGATACGGCCGTCGTCGAGGTACGGCTGCAGGGTGTCGATCGCGCCGTCGTAGAAGAACTTCGTGTTGTTGTCGTCTGGTGAGCCGGCGAACACCTCGATCGCCTTGGGATCGGTCTGGCCGGTGTCCTCGTTGTTCTCGTCGAGGAAGCCGAGCCCGCGCAGCAGCGACTGCGCCTGCTGCACGCCGACGGTGTAGTTGTCGAACGTGACGTAGAAGTCGACGTCCTCGGTGCCGTTGATGAGACGGTCGTAGGCGATGACCGGGATGCCCTTGCTCGCGGCGTTCTCGAGCTGGGTCGCCAGAGCGGTGCCGTCGATGGAGGCGACGATGAGGATGTCGGCACCGTTGGTGATCATCTGGTCGAGCTGCTGCTGCTGGCGCGGGATGTCGTCGTTCGCGAACTGCAGGTCGACCTCGTAGCCGGCTTCCTCGAGCTGCGACTTGACGGCGTCGCCGTCGGCGATCCAGCGCTCGCTGGTCTCGGTCGGCATCGCGACGCCGACTGTGATGTCGCTCGCCTCGGGGTTGCCCTCCGACTCGGGAGCAGGGCTGCCGGAGCAGGCTGCGAGTCCGAAGGCGAGGGCGAAGGCGCCCGTCGTCGCCACTGCACGCAGGAGTTTTCTACGCATTGCGTTCTCTCTTCCTTGAAAGGTCAGCAGCCCGTGCTGTCGGACCACTCTGTCTTCTGCGGGTCGGCTCTCGTCGTCCGCCCCCGAAGCATTGCATATTGACGTACCTGCGGACAAATTATTTTTTTCGGTAGCATGGCTGGATCCGATCGACGCTCGAAGAGGTGGTGCGATGCCCGACACGGTGCTGCGCATGTCGGGCGTCACCAAGCGCTTCCGGGGCGTCACGGCGTTGAATGACGTGTCTCTCGAGGTGCGCCGCGGCGAGGTCCACGCCATCTGCGGCGAGAACGGCGCGGGCAAATCGACGCTCATGGAGATCCTCAGCGGGGTGCATCCGCATGGCAGCTTCGAGGGGACGATCACGTTCGACGGGCGAGACATGCAGTTCCGCTCCCTCGCCGACAGCGAGGCCGAGGGCATCGTCATCGTGCACCAGGAACTGGCCGTCGTGCCGCAGCTCTCGATCGCTGAGAACCTCTTCCTCGGGCACGAGATGACCAGGTTCGGCCTCGTCGACGAAGACCGCACCCATGCGCGTGCGGCCGAGCTCATGGCCAGGGTGGGACTGCACGAGAGCCCGGCGACGCGGATGTCCGAACTGGGGATAGGCAAGCAGCAACTGGTCGAGATCGCGAAGGCGCTGGCCAAGGACGTCCGGCTGCTGATCCTCGACGAGCCGACCGCCGCGCTGGGCGGCGAGGATTCGGATCGTCTGATGGCACTGGTCGATCGGTTCCGTTCCCAGGGGATCACCTGCGTGCTGATCTCGCACAAGCTGCAGGAGGTCCTGGGCATCGCCGACCGGATCACCGTGCTGCGCGACGGCTCGTCGATCGAGACGATGCGCCGCGACGATCCGGAGACGGATGAGAGCCGGATCATCAGGGCGATGGTGGGGCGGCCCCTCGATGATCTCTTCCCTCCGCGTGAGCCCGACATCGGCGACGAGCTGTTCCGCGTCGAGCACTGGAGCGTCCATCACCCGAGCGACCCCCAGCGGCTCGTGATCGACGATGTGAGCTTCCATGTCAACTCTGGGGAGATCGTGGGGCTCGCAGGGCTCATGGGAGCGGGGCGCACCGAGCTCGCGATGAGCATCTTCGGCCGCTCGTACGGCTCGACGATCACCGGATCGGCGTTCAAACGCGGCGAGGAGATCGAGCTCCGCACGATCCGCGAGACCATCGCTCACGGCATCGCGTACGCACCGGAGGATCGCAGGCAGGACGGACTCAACCTGCTCGCCTCGGTGCAGACGAGCATCTCCTCGGTGGCGCTCGGACGGCTCGCCCATCGCGGACTGGTCGACGGCGTCCGCGAGCGCAAGGTGGCAGAGGCGTATCGCTACAAGATGAACATCAAGACCCCGACCGTGAGTGCGGCCACCGCGACCCTCTCCGGCGGCAATCAGCAGAAGGTCGTGCTGTCGAAGTGGATCTTCAGCAATCCGGATGTGCTCATCCTCGATGAACCCACCAGGGGCATCGACGTGGGCGCCAAGTACGAGATCTACGGCTTGATCAACGAACTCGCCGCCCAGGGCAAGGCGATCATCGTCATCTCCTCCGAACTGCCGGAGGTGATCGGGCTCTCCGACCGCGTCTACACGCTCGCGGAAGGGCGTATCACCGCCGAAGTGACCAGGGCGGATGCGACTCAGGAGCTGCTCATGCGACACATGATGGTCACCCACTGATGGCTGCGCGCCAGCACGTGGCGGACCGTGATCTCGTGGGGCCGTCGCCGACGACGGCCCGGCCGGCGGCGCGCACCACGAACGAGGACGTGCGCCAGCAGAACCTGTCGACCGTTCTGCAACTGGTGCACGGATACGGCGCCCTGTCGCGATCGGAGATCGGTGCGCGGACGGGGCTGACGCGCTCGACGGTCACGGCGCTGGTGCAGGAGCTCCTCGATCTGAAGGTCGTCTGCGAGACATCGGTGAAGCCGACCGGCAGGGCCGGTCGTCCGTCGCTGGGAGTCGCGGCGGAGGACCGCGTCGTCGCGCTGAGCGTGAGCGCCGACCCGCACGCCGTGTCCGTGGCTCTGGTCGGCCTCGGCGGGGCCGTGCACTCCCGAGTGCGCCACGACCTCGCCAAACCTCCGAACCCGAGGCGATTCGCCCAGCTGACCTCATCTCTTGTCGACGGCATGCGTGCGGACATCGATCGCCATTACCGCCTCGTCGGCGCCGGCGTCGCCGTTCCAGGGCTCGTGGACAGCGGCGGGACGGTGCTGCTGTCTCCTTCGCTCGGCTGGCGGCGGGAGAACCTCGCGCACCGGCTCGCGGATGCGATCGGCATGGAGGTGACGGTCGGCAACGACACGAGCGTCGGTGCGATGGCCGAGACCCGTTTCGGCGTCGGACGAGACGTCGACAACGTCCTGTACCTGAGCGGATCCATGAACGGGATCGGCGGCGGGCTGGTCCTGGACGGCGCACTGGTGCACGGCACATCGGGGTTCGCGGGGGAGTTCGGCCACACCGTGGTCAACACGTCGGGAGCGCTCTGCTCGTGCGGACGCCGCGGATGCCTCCAGGTCGAGGTGCACCCGGCGAAGGTGCTCGCGCTGCTGGGCAGGCGCGGACTCGACGAAGACGAGCTCGACATCGAACTCGGCCTCGTACGAGACCCCGTCACCCTCGCGGAGGTGGCGCGGCAGGTCGATGTGCTCTCGGTCGCGCTGACGAACTTCGTCAACGCGTTCGCACCGCAGATGGTCGTGCTGTCCGGATATCTCGGTGTGCTGCTGGCGACGAGCAGAGAGCGTCTGTCGGCCGCCGTCCGACTGCACCCCGTGGGCGCCGAGGGTCGCACCGTGCGTCTCGAACGCGCGCACATGAGGTCGCACCTGATGCAGATCGCACCCGCCGAACTCGCATTCGAGTCGCTGCTGATCGATCCGGTGGCCAGGGCACCGCGGGTCTAGCCTTCGCCGGTCGTGCCCCTCGGCCCAGGGGCCATGACGTGCGCCGATCTGCGCGAGCAGACATAATGAAGTGACGATGTGATCGTGCACATGGGAGGAGGCCGCGCGATGTCCAACGCCTCCGAGCGCGCACGACTGCCCAGCATCCGTGACGTCGCGCGCCTCGCCGGGGTCTCGCATCAGACGGTCTCTCGTGTACTGAACGACCATCCCAGCATCCGCCCGGAGACGAAGAAACGCGTGCAGGATGCGATCGCGGTGCTCGACTACAAGCCGAACCTCGCCGCACGAGCGCTCGTCACGAGTCGTTCTCGTACGATCGGAATCCTCTCGGCCACGATCGGGGAGTTCGGACCTACCTCGTCGATCGCGAGCATCGAGGATGCCGCGCGCGTCGAGGGGTACTCGGTGACCACCGTGAATCTGCCGGCCACGACGCCGGAGGCGATCGGCGACGCGATCAGGCAGCTCGGGCGGGAGCAGGTGAGCGGGATCGTCGTGCTGGCGCCGCAGGTGCGTGTGTTCAACGTGCTGCGCGGCATGGCCGTCGGCGTGCCGTTCGTCAGTCTGCAGACCGCCTCAGGCTCCGACGGGTTCTCGCTCTCCGCCGACCAGGTGGACGGGGCGCGCGCGGTCACCGAGCATCTGATATCGCTGGGGCACAGTGACATCGTGCACCTGGCCGGACCGCAGGACTGGATCGAGGCGGAGTCGCGAATGCGCGGGTACCTTGAGGCGCTGCGCGAAGCCGATCTGCCGACGTTCCCGCCGATCCGTGGTGATTGGACGGCCGATTTCGGCTACTTCGCCGGCACGGAACTCGCGCGCCGCCCCGACTTCACAGCGGTCTTCGCGGCGAACGATCTGATGGCGATCGGCCTCATGCACGGCTTCAGGGATGCCGGGATCGAGGTGCCGCGCCAGGTCAGCGTCGTCGGGTTCGACGACATCCCCGTCGCCGCGCACGTCTGGCCCCCGCTGACCACGGTGCACCAGGACTTCCCGTCGCTGGGGCAGCGCGCCGTGCACATCCTGCTGGCGCAGATCCGCGGTGAGGAAGTGCCGGAATTCGGCCCCGCCGTGCCGCAGCTGCGGCTGCGCTCCTCCAGCGCTTCGCGCTGACACCGTCGCGTCCGCGTCTCGATAGCGCAACGACAGAGGTCCCGTACTTGACACCGGAGATCAAGAGGCGCAATATTGTGTCTCATGTGAACGGTCACATTAAGAACGGCCGTCAAGTATCGAGGAAGATCCGTGAGCAGCACAGCAGCGATGCCAGCAGTGTCGGGGCCGATCTTGGAGATGCGCGGCATCACCAAGGAGTTCCCCGGAGTCAAGGCACTCTCCGACGTCTCGATCACCGTACGCGCGGGTGAGATCCATGCCATCTGCGGTGAGAACGGCGCCGGCAAGTCGACGTTGATGAAGGTGCTCTCCGGCGTCTACCCGTACGGCACCTACGACGGCGACATCCTGCTGTACGGCGAGGAGCAGCGCTTCAAGGACATCGTGGCCAGCGAGCAGGCCGGCATCGCGATCATCCACCAGGAGCTCGCGCTGATCCCCGAGCTGTCGATCACCGAGAACATCTTCCTCGGCAACGAGATCGCGAGCGGCGGCGTCATCGACTGGAGTGCGGCCAAGACGCGCGCCACCGAACTGCTCGCCCGCGTCGGCCTCAACGAGGACCCGGACATCGCGATCAAGCATCTCGGTGTCGGCAAGCAGCAGCTCATCGAGATCGCCAAGGCACTCAACAAGGACGTGCGCCTGCTCATCCTCGACGAGCCGACGGCGGCGCTGAACGAGAACGACTCGCAGCACCTGCTCGATCTGATCCTGGGCCTCAAGGCCAAGGGGATCGCGTCGATCATGATCAGCCACAAGCTCAACGAGATCGAGCAGATCGCCGATGAGATCACCATCATCCGCGACGGTCGCACCGTCGAGACCCTCGACATCACCAAGGGCGAGATCAACGAGGACCGCATCATCCGCGGCATGGTGGGGCGCTCCCTGGAGAGCCGTTATCCCGATCGCACCCCCGAGATCGGCGAGGTCTTCTTCGAGGTCAAGGACTGGTGGGTGCAGCATCCGACGGTCTCGGAGCGCATGGTCGTCAAGGGCTCAGGGCTCACCGTCCGCCGTGGCGAGGTCGTCGGCATCGCCGGCCTCATGGGAGCCGGACGCACCGAGTTCGCCCGCAGCATCTTCGGCCGCTCGTACGGCAACTTCCTCGGCGGCCAGATGTTCAAGGACGGCGAGGAGATCGAGCTCCGCGACGTCTCCAGCGCGATCCGTCACGGCCTCGCGTACGTCAGCGAGGACCGCAAGACGCTGGGGCTGAACCTGCTCGACACGATCAAGCGCGCGATCGTGTCGGCGAAGCTCTCGAAGATCTCGACCAGGGGAGTGGTCGACGACCGCGAGGAGTTCTCTGTCGCCGAGCGGTACCGCAAGGCGCTGCGCATCAAGACGCCGACCGTGGAAGAGGGTGTCAACAAGCTCTCCGGCGGGAACCAGCAGAAGGTCGTGCTCGCCAAGTGGATGTTCACGGACCCCGATCTGCTGATTCTCGACGAGCCGACCCGCGGCATCGACGTCGGCGCCAAGTACGAGATCTATTCGATCATCAACGAGCTCGCGGCTTCGGGTAAGGGCGTCATCGTCATCTCCAGCGAGCTGCCCGAGCTGATGGGCATCTCCGACCGCATCTACACGATCTTCGAGGGGCGCGTCACCGACTGCATCCCCGCTGACCAGGCAACTCCGGAGGCGCTCATGCGCAGCATGACCTCCACGAATCAGAAAGCGAACGCATGAGCACCAGCACGACCCCCGAGGTCAAGAATCAAGGATTCCACTTCCGCGACATCCGCAAGATGTTCGGCGGCGCGCAGTCCTCGATGCGTCAGTTCGGCATCTTCGGCAGCCTGATCGTCATCGTCCTGCTGTTCGAGATCCTGACACTCGTGCGCAACGGCCCCAACGGTGCGACGCTCACGCCGGGCAACCTGATCAACGTCATCAACCAGTACTCCTTCATCCTGATCCTCGCGATCGGGATGGTGATGGTGATCATCATGGGTCACATCGACCTCTCGGTCGGCTCGGTCGCGGCGTTCGTCGGCATCATCGTCGCGAAATCCATGGCGGAATGGAACCTCCCGTGGCCGCTCGCGATCGTGCTCGGCCTCGTCGTCGGAGCGCTGGTGGGCGCCTGGCAGGGGTTCTGGGTCGCATACGTAGGGGTGCCGGCGTTCATCGTGACGCTGGCCGGCATGCTGTTCTTCCGCGGCGCCAACCAGTGGATCGGCAACTCGCAGTCGATCCCAGTGCCCAAGGAGTTCGTGTACATCGGCGCCGGTTACCTGCCGGAGGTCGCCCTTCCGCTCCCGTTCAACGTTCCGACCATGGCCCTCGCCCTTCTCGCGGTGGCGTGGCTGGTCTTCTGGGAGATCCGCACTCGCCGGGTCCAGCGCAAGATGGGCTCCGACATGGCGCCACTGTGGGTGAGCGTGACCAAGGTCGTGCTGCTGTCCGTGGTCGTGCTCGCCGCGGGTTGGATGTTCGCCACCGGTCGTCCAGGCACGAGCTTCCCGGTGTCCGGGCTCATCCTGCTCGCACTGGTCATCATCTACTCGTTCATAACCCGCAACACGGTCTTCGGCCGGCACATCTACGCCGTCGGAGGCAACCGTCAGGCGGCGGGTCTCTCCGGCGTGAAGGACCGCTGGGTCGACTTCTTCGTCATGATGAACATGTCCGTGCTCGCTGCCCTCGCCGGCATGATCTTCGTCGCACGTTCGCAGGCCTCCGGCCCCGGTGACGGCAACGGGTGGGAGCTCGACGCGATCGCGAGCGTGTTCATCGGCGGCGCCGCCGTCGCCGGTGGTATCGGCACCGTGATCGGCTCGATCATCGGTGGTCTCGTGATGGCGTTCCTCAACAACGGCCTTCAGCTGCTCGGTCAGGGTGCCGACGTCGTCTCGATGATCAAGGGCCTCGTGCTCCTGGTCGCGGTCGGCGTGGACGTCTGGAACAAGCAGCAGGGGCGGCCGTCGCTGATCGGGTTCATGATGCGCAAGCGCAATCGACCCGACGCCCCCAACCTCACCGACTATCCCAAGTCCAAGTAATCCACACCAAGAAACAGAAAGAGATCGCATGAAGAGAATGGCATTTGCGGCCACAGCGATTGTCGCCGCGACAGCTCTCGCCCTCACCGGTTGCTCCGGCGAACGTGGCGGCGACACCGGAGGCGGCACCGACGAGGAAGTCACCGGATTCGAAGCAGGCTCGACGATCGGTGTCGCGCTGCCGGACAAGACCAGCGAGAACTGGGTTCTGGCCGGTCAGCTGTTCACAGACGGGCTGGAGGAGGCCGGCTACAAGGCCGACGTCCAGTACGCACCTGCGAGCAACACCGTCGCCGAGCAGCAGAACCAGATCCAGACCATGGTCACCAACGGTGCCAAGGTCATCATCATCGGCGCGAAGGACGGCAAGCAGCTGGCCACGCAGGTGCAGGCGGCCAAGGATGCCGGCGCCTACGTGATCGCGTACGACCGACTGATCGAGAACACCGACGCACTCGACTACTACGTCGCGTTCGACAACTTCAAGGTCGGCAACCTCCAGGGCCAGGCCCTGCTCGACGGGCTCGCCGAGCGCGCCGGTCACGAGGCGCCGTACAACATCGAGCTGTTCTCCGGCTCGCCGGACGACGCCAACTCGGCCGTCTTCTTCGACGGTGCGATGGAGGTTCTCCAGCCGGCGATCGACGACGGTACCCTGAACGTCGTCTCGGGTCAGACCGAGATCGCCCAGACGGCGACGGAGGGCTGGCTGGCCGAGAACGCGCAGAACCGCATGGACACGCTGCTGACCGGATCGTACGGCGGTGACGTCGTGCTCGACGGCGTGCTGTCGCCGAACGACACGCTGGCCCGCGCCATCCTCACTGCTGCGCAGCAGGCGGGCAAGGGCGTTCCGGTCGTCACCGGTCAGGACTCCGAGGTCGAGTCGGTGAAGTCGATCATGGAGGGCATCCAGTACTCCACGATCAACAAGGACACCGCGCTGCTCGTGGAGCAGGCCATCAAGATGGTCGGCCAGCTGCAGAAGGGCGAGGAGGCCGAGGTCAACGACACCGAGTCCTACGACAACGGCTCGAAGGTCGTCCCGTCGTACCTGCTCGACCCGGTCATCGTGACGAAGGAGAACGCGGCAGAGGCCTACGCCAACGTTCCGACGCTCCTGGAGATCGTGGAGTCGTACAAGTAACGACTCCCATTGGGGACGCGCGAGCCGTCCGGACCATCTGGTCCGGACGGCTCGTTCCGTCCGGCGGCGGTCACCGCGCTGCGGGGACGCCCCTGGCGTCATCGACCGCTGCCAGCGCGAGCTCGCAGAACATCGACTCCGCCCACGAGAACCAAGGCCGCGAGAACACCGTCGGGTCGTTCACATCAACGCTCTCGTGGATGTGCCCCGTCCCGGCATCCGTGTCGCTGATCATCCGCAGAAGGCGGATCCGCTCGGCGGGTGTCCCTACGAGGCCCTGCACTGCCAGTGCGATCGGCCAGACTCGTCCCGTCCTGGTGTGCGGACTGCCGACACCGCGCAGCGCCGAGCCGGAGAACCAATACGGGTTCTCAGGGCTCAGCACGAATTCGCGAGTCGCTTCCCAGACCCGGCGGTCGATGACGTCCGGCGCGATGAGCGGGAGCGAGAGCAGCGATGGCGTGTTGGCATCGTCCATGCGCAGCACGCCGCCGAGGCCGTCCACTTCGTAGGCGTAGATGGAGGCGCCGGCCGGCCCGTCCACGATTGCGAAGCTCTCGACGCCCGCTCGCAGGTCGGCGGACAGACTCCGGGCACTCGAGGCCAGGTCGGGATCCGCGCAGACGGCCTCCGCGATCTCTGCAGCGGACAGGAGAGCCTGCGCGGCGAACAGGTTCGCGGGAATGTTGTAGCCGTAGGTGCAGGCGTCGTCCGACGGCCGGAACCCGCTCCATGTCATCCCCGTGTATCCGACCGCGGATCCCCTGCCGCCTCGCGCCAACGTCTCGGTCGGAACCGCGGTGGCGCGTTCGAAACGATAGGGCGAGTCTTCGTGGTGCTGTTCGAGACGCAACTGGGCGACGATCGCGCGGAGACCGGTGTGGACGACGTCATCTATGAAGTCCGTGCGTCCGGTCGTCTTCCAGAGTGTATGGGCGAGTGCGATCGGATAGCAGAGGCTGTCGATCTCGTACTTCTGCTCCCACACCGCGGGGTCAGCGCAGATGTCATCTGCGTCGTAATGCGCCCCGGTCGGCCCATCGTTGAATGCGTTCGCGTACGGGTCGTGCGCGAGGAACGCGAACTGGCGCGCGACGACGGATCCGACGAGGTCGGCCAGCCACGCACTGCGGTCGAGGAACCGCAGGTACGGCGTCAGCTGGGTCGTGGAATCGCGCAACCACATGGCGGGGATGTCACCGGTTATGACGAACACCGATCCCGTCTCATCGACGCTGATCGTGCGGGTGAGCGTGCGCAGCAGGGCGGCCTCGACGAGTTCGCCGGTGCGGGCCCCGCAGAAGGCGCCGACCTCTTCTGCCGCAGTCCTGAGGAGATCGATGGTGGTTCGATCAGGTGTCAACTCCGTCGACCTGCTCATCCTGCGCTCTGCTCCTCGGTGATCAGCACTGTCGCGGCATCCTTCGGCGGATCATGTTGCGGGCTCGTCCAGGCGAGGATCTCGACCGGCGAAGGTACCGGCCGGCCCGTCGCCCAGGAGCCCAGGGCGTCGAGCCCGAGCGTGAACCGCACGGCGGCCGACCCACCGGCCGGCACGCGGACGCGACGGACGTCGAGCACTGTGCGCCGCCTGGGGCGCAGGCCGAGCTCGTGGCGCCGGCCGTAGAGGGGCACGGCGATCGTGGCTTCGGAGGCAGAGCCGTTCGCGATGTCCGCGACGAGCGTGCTGACGGCTCCATCGGACAGGGCACTCGCTGTCATCGACGAACGGCCGGACCGCAGGCGCACCGTGACGCCCTTCGGCATACCGGTGCCGAGGAGATGACCGACGGGGTACCGTGCGTCGACGTAGCCGCGCGCCGTCTCCCTGCGCTCGTCGTGCGCGACGGGCAGGACGCCGTCGACCGAGGGGAACGTCGCAGGAAGCAGTCCCCCGGCAACATCAGCGGATAAGGCATCCACGATCGCCTGCCCGCCGCTCGGACCAGGGAACGGAGCCACGATCAGCGCGTCCGACAGCGCAGCCACCTCGGCCAGCGGCCGCGGTCGGCCGTCGATGACGACCGTGACCACGCGCACCGAGGCTGCACGCGCCGCCCGAAGGACGTCGAGCTGAGCCGTCGGCAGCGCCAGCTGCGACAGATCGACCCCCTCGCCGTTCGTCGTGTCGGCGGCTGGAGCGTCGACGGCTCCGTTGGCGGCGAACTCGTCGTCGTAACTGCGGCGACTCGTCCCTCCGAGCACGACGACCGTGACATCCGCGCCCGTGCACGCCGCGGTGACCGCATCCAGTTCATCCGCGCCCAGCCCTTGGCGATGCGTCGAACCGGGGGCGAATAGCACGTTCTCGCTCCCGTACCGCCGGATCAGCGCGGAGCGCACGGTCGACGCCTCCGGATCCTCCGGTGGCCGGGGAGGGGAGTAGTCGCCCAGTTGCGCCTCGAGATCGTCGGCGTTCGGCCCCACGAGAGCGATCACGGCGGACGAGGCGATCGGGAGGGTGTCGCGGTCGTGGACGATGACGACTGATTCCTTCGCGGCCGTTGCGGCGAGCGCGATCAGTTCGCGGCCCTCGTGCGGAGATCCGCGGTGCGGATCACCGGTGCCGTCGAGGAGGCCGAGTCGCGCCTTCAAACCCAGGACGCGATCCGCCGCGCGGGTGACGTCGTCCTCATCGAGCAACCCGCGTTCCACGGCCTCCACGACATGCGTGAAGGCGTCGTCCCACAGGCTGAGGTCCACGCCGGCGTGGATGGACAGTGCCGCTGCGGATGCCGCGTCGGGCGTGCAGTCCCGAAGGCGGTCGATGGCCGTCCCGTCCGCCATCACGATGCCCTCCCAACCCCATTCCTCGCGGAGCGTGCCGGTGAGCAGCTGACGGTTCGCGCTGCAGGGGACACCGTCGATGTCGTTGTACGCGGCCATGAAGCCGGCCACGCCCGCTCGCGCGGCGGCGTAGGCCGGTCGCAGATGCACCTCACCCAGCTCGCGGACGCCTATCGGGGCACCCGATCCGTTGCGCCCGCCGATTCCTGCCCCCTGTGCGGCGAGATGCTTCGCGACGACCGCGACGTGCGCGCGGTCGATGGCTGCGTGCGAGCCGGTGCCCTGCATGCCGCGCACTGTCGCCTCGACGAACGCCGCAGCGATCGCCGGATCCTCGCTGAAGCACTCCTCCGCACGTCCCCAGCGCGGGTCGCGCAGGACATCGAGACCGGATACCAGGGCGACATGCGTCCCGCGGGCGCGTGCCTCGGCAGCGACCTCCCCGGCCAGATGCTCGGCGAGTTCGAGGTCCATGGTGGCCCCGAGAGCGAGATTCACCGGTAGCGTGGTCGCGCCCAGAGCCATCAGCCCGTGGGGTGCCTCTTCGACGAAGAGCGTCGGGATGCCGGCACCGTTGCTGATGACATGGTCCTGCACCGCGTGATACGCCTCGGCACTCCGTTCGGGCGGGATGCCGTTCTCCCACCGGACCTGCGACCACGGGTCGGCGCGCAGCACGCCGTAGACGGCTCCGACGCCGCCCCACCTGTCCACCTCTCGGCGGAGCACATCGGTGATCCTGGGTTCTCCGTCGATCCAGCGGACGGCCTCCCAACCCTTGAGGCGCTGGTTGATCTGTCCGACGCGTTCGCGCAGCGAGAGGTCGTTCGCAGAGGTCATCCCTTGATCGCTCCCGATACGAGCGCGCGCTGCATCTGACGCTGCAGCACCGTGTAGACGAGATACACCGGGAGCAGGGTGAGCAGGGTGCCTGCCATCAGCACTCCGTAGTCGGTACCGGCATCCACCTTCAGCGTCGGCAGCGCCACCTGGATGGTGCGCTGCGCGGTGTCCGGGCCGATCAGGATCAACGGGTACAGGTACGCGTTCCAGAACGACAGGAAGTTGAGCAGGAGCACGGTGGCGATTCCGGGAATGCAGATGGGAAGGTACACCTGGCGCAGCACCTGGAGCGTCGTCGCCCCGTCCATCGACGCGGCTTCCTCCAACTCGCGCGGAATCGTGCGCATGAACGACGTCAGGATCACGATCGACAGCGGAAGCGCGGTGGCCGGCAGCAGGAGCACGACGAATGTGCGGGTGTGGAACAGGCCGAGAGCCGCGGCCAGCAGGAAGGTGGGGAACAGGGCCGCGAACGACGGGATCAGGAAGCCGAGGCTGAACACGGTCTCGATGACCCTGCCCACTCGACCCTTCGCCCGTGCCAGGGCGAAGGACGCCGGGAGCGCGAGCAGCAAGGTGAGCACGAGTGCGCAGACCGTGGTGATCGCGGAGTTCGCTATCGCGAGCCAGAGGTCAGCCTGCTGCACCGCGGTGGCGAAGTTCGACAGATCCCACTGCGTCGGCAGTGCGAGCGGGGATTCGAAGATCTGCTCGTTCGTCTTGAACGAGGAGGTGATGAAGTAATAGAACGGGATCAGCAGCGCGGCCGCGTACAGCCAGGCCAGAGTGCCGCTGGTGATCGATCCCACGCGATCGCGCAGAGGGAGGACATTGCGTCGTGCCATGAGGTTCGCCTTCGTCCGAGGTCAGTGGGTAGCGCGCAGGAAGCGGCGGATGACGCCCATCCCCACCAGCCCGATGATGAAAAGGATCACGCCCACCGCTTGGCTGTAGCCGAGGTCGGTCTCGACGAAGGCCTTGCGGTAGATGAGGTAGGACAGGGTCATCGTGGAGTTGCCCGGCCCGCCCTGGGTCAGCAGCAGCACGGTCTGCGCGGAGTTGAACAGCAGGGACAGGAACTGCAGCATCGTCACGACGCCGATGAAGTCCTGGGCGATCGGCCAGTACATCCGCCAGGCGATGCGCCAGTCTCCCGCTCCGTCCACTCGTGCGGCTTGGATCATCTCGGAGTCGACGCCGTCCAGTCGCGCTGCGATGAGCACGGCCGAGTACCCGATGCCGCTCCACAGCTCGACGGCGATGATCGCTCCCAGAGCGGTGCTCGGATCAGCCAGCCAGGCGTTGCCCTCAAGCCCCAGCGGACGCAGGACGCCGTTGACGAGACCGTCGGGATTGAGCATCGCGTAGAACACCATGGCCGTGGCAGGAGCCGAGATGAGTGCGGGGATGAAGAGCAGATAACGCAGGAGGCGGTGCCCCGGCGGCTTCTGCACCACGTAGAACGCGAGCAGGAAGGCCAGCACGATCATGATCGGCAGCCCGACGACGATCTGGATCGCCGAGTTGCCCAGAGCGGCCCAGAACGTGGCATCGGCGAACACCGCGGAGAAATTCGCCCATCCGGCTGCGGTGGGTGTCTCGAGCATCCCCGGCCAGTCGAGGAAGGCGATGACGAAGATCGCGACGACGGGCCCGATCATGAACACGGCGTACCAGATCAAGGCAGGCAGGGCCAGACCGGGGAAGCGCTCGCGCAATGTGGAGCGGCGTCGTGGCTCAGGCTTGCGTGGTTCGGAGGATGCAGGGGCGGTGGGAGATGGGGCGAGCGCGGTCATCATTGTCCTTCCGGGCCGTCAGGCCGCGTCGTAGGCCTTCTCGAACATGTCGATGATCTGATCGACGGAGGCACTGCCGTACGCCATCGCGGTGGCGCGGATCATCGGCTCGAACACGGCGTCGGGGATGAGCAGGTCGGGGAGCATCACGGGCGTGACCTGATCGGTCGTCAGCTGCGACGCCTGCGCCACGAGGGGGAAATCAGTGCTGACGACATCCGTGATCCTGCTCATGTCGCGTCCGGAGCCGAGGATGAACTGCTTGGTGACCTCGGGGCTGTACAGGTTCTGGATGAACGGCTTGAGCAGGTCGAGCTTCTCCGCGCCGTTCGCGCTGATCCAGATGCCGTGTCCGTTGTAGCTCTGGATCACACTCGGATGCTCGAGGACACCGCCGCGAGACGGCTTCGGCCACCCGCCGACGACCACTTCCGCCGCGCGCTCCGCAGGCACGAGGGCGAGTGCAGATGACATCGCAGGGACGATCGCGGCCTTGCGGGTGTTGAACTGAGTGAGTTCGGAGTCCGAGGTGTAGCCCTGCACGTTGTCGACGAAGACTCCGGCGTCGCGGAGTTCGACGAAATGCTCGACTCCGGCGATCGCACCTGGAATCTCGGAGAGCTTGCCGCTCGAGAACGCTCGACTGGCTTCTTCCTTGGTGAGGAAGCCCTGCAGGATCTGCAGGAACATCTTCTGCCCGCTCCAGTCGGAGCCGCCGACCGTGACAGGACCGATTCCCTTCGAGCGGAGCGCGTCGGCGACCGCGATGAGTTCATCCGTCGTGGTCGGCAACTGCACGCCGGCTTCGTCGAGCAGGCCGATGTTGAACGAGACGGGCCAGTTCGTACGGGTGAAGGGGAACGCGCGCAGATGGCCGTCCTCGTCGGTCCACTCCTCGATCGCCTCAGGAATGATCTTGTCCCGCAGCCCCCATTCGTCGAGAAGTTCTTCGACGGGGATCGTCGCCTCGAGGCGTGTCCATGAGAGCGTGCGTCCCTGCAGGTTGACCATCGCGATGTCGGCTTCCTTGCCGGCGAGGGCGCTCGTCTCGAAGACGATCGGCAGGTCGGAGCCGTTCTTGAGCAGCGCGACGGTCTGGTCGTTCGCGCGCTGGTATGCAGCCACCACGTCGGAGAACACCTGCGCACCCGAGACGGCACCGCTGAGCTGGGTGTGCACGGAGAAGGCGCCCGACGCGCTCGACGCGGGCATGAGCGGGCCGCATCCCGCCAGCAGCGGCGTCACGACGCCGGTCCCGATCAACGCGCCGAGGAACGTTCGCCTGCTGATGCCTTCGGACAAGGAGACCTCCTGAGAGCTGCGGTGCATCTGATAGGGGATGATGGTCGCTCGTTCGGGATTTAGTAAAGCGGTACACATCAACTGGCGGCTAATGTATACCGCTTTACATTCACGGGTCAAGCCCCTAATCTCTCTCATGAGATGAACGAGAAGAAACCAGCCCGAGTCACCATCGCCGCCGTCGCCGCGCGAGCGGGCGTCTCCCCTTCCGCCGTCTCGCATGTCTTCAACGGGCGCCCCAATGTCTCCGAGGCGACAGCTGCCCGCATCCGGGAGGCCGCGGACCAACTGAACTGGCGCCCGAACTACGCCAGCCGCAAAGTCGGAGGGCAGGGAGGGCGCAGCCTCGGGCTCGTCGTATCGCGAGTCGGAGGCAGATTCGAGCGCGACCCGTTCTTCATGAGGCTGATCGCCGGGCTCACGCAGCCACTGGCCGAGATCGACTGGTCGCTTTCGCTCACCCTCGTGCGCGCCGAGGACGAGCAGCGCGTCTATCGGGAGTGGTGGAGTGAACGGCGAGTGGACGCCTTCCTGCTCGTCGATGTCAGAGACGACGATCCGCGCATCGCACACGTGCGCGAGCTCGGAGCCCCCGCCGTGCTGCTCGGCGCGCCGATCGATGACGCCGTCCCCGCTGTGACCGTGAGTGATGACACGGCGTACGACCAGGTGCTCACTCACCTCGGCGACCTCGGACATCGGCAGATCGCACGCGTGAGCGATTCTCCCGGACTCGTGCACGCCCGCGACCGCGACCGTCGCTTCACCGAGGCCGCGCGGCGAAGCGGCATCACCGCAGAAGTGCTGCGATGGGACCCGGCGACCTCCGACCCCGTCGCAGATCTGCTGCACCGCGCCGGCGCGGCCACGGCGCTCGTCGTGGACAGCGAAGCGATGGCCGCCGAGATCGTCGCGCATGCGCCGGAGATCGGGGTGCGGGTACCGGAGCAGCTCTCCGTCGTGGCGTGGGAGGACTCCTGGGTCTCGACGCTGGTCCGGCCGCGTCTGACGGCCCTCGATGCGCCAGTGGAAGAGAGCGCCCGCACCGCAGTGCAGATGCTGCGCAGACTCGTCGACGGCGAGGAGATCTCGTCGCAGACCGTGTCCGGCCGTCGCCTGATCATTCGTGAATCGACCGCATCACCCACCAGCAAGAAGGATGAGACTTCCAGTGACTGACCGCACTCCGCGTTTCGGAGCGAACTACACGCCCTCCAAGGACTGGATGTTCCAGTGGATGGGGATCGACCAGGATGTCGTGCGCGCCGACTTCGAGGCGCTCGCCGGTCTCGGCATCGACCATGTCAGAGTGTTCCCGCTGTGGCCGGTCCTCCAGCCCAACCGAACCTTGATCCGCACGCAGGCGCTGGATGACATCGCACTGGTGGCGGACATCGCCGCAGAGTTCGGACTGGACATCGCTGTGGACGTCATCCAGGGCCACATGTCCGGGTTCGACTTCGTGCCGGCGTGGCTGGTGAACTGGCATGACGGCAACATGTTCGTCGGCGAGGCCGCGATCGCCGCGCAGGCCGAACTGGTCGCGGCCGTGTACGACGCGGTCAGGGATCGTCCCAACCTGATCGGGTTGACCCTCGGGAACGAGCTCAACCAATTCCAGCTCCCGAATCCGTCGGCGATGCCGGCGGACAGCGACCAGATCGGTCACTGGCTGTCCTCTCTCCTGACTGCGCCGTCGGATCCTGACCCGCGCCATCTCATCACGCACAGCGAGAACGACCATCTCTGGTACCGCGACGGGCACCCGTTCCTTCCCGTTCACGCGTCACGCCTCGGCGACATCACCACGGTCCACTCCTGGATCTTCAACGGAACGGCGGCGACCTACGGCGGGCTGTCTGCGCAGTCCGTGCGCCATGCGGAGTGGATGATCGAGCTCTCCAAGGCGTTCGCGACCGATCCCGGGCGTCAGGTCTGGTTGCAGGAGGTCGGTGCGCCTTCGCTGAACCTCGCGGATGAGGAGATGCCGGAGTTCGCGGCGCGCACCGTGACGGCCGCCCTCAGCGCGCCGGGGCTGTACGGCATCACATGGTGGTGTTCGCATGACGTGTCCCGCGCACTCGGGGACTACAAGGAGCTCGAGTACTCACTCGGTCTCCTCGACGTCGACAACGCGGTGAAGCCGCTCGGGCGGGAGTTCGCGGACCTCATCGCGCGAGCACGCGCGGGCGAGCTCCCGATCGCGGAACCGCGCAGCGTCGGCGTCGTCGTCGACGTGGATGATGACGATCTCCCTGTCACTCGTACGGATCTGGCACCCGGCGGAGCGGTCTTCGAAAGGTGGCACGAGCTGCGCGAGCAGGGTGAGGCGGTCACGGTCATCACGTCTCGCACAGCGGCGGATGCCGGGCGGCTCGCGGATCTCGGAATCACCTCGGTGGACCTGACGCGCTCGGTGTGACGGCGCGCGGACGGCGGCGATCAGCCGCCAGCGCGGCGCAGATGCAGTTCGCGGAGTTCGTCGGCGAACGCGGCGACGGGCCCCGAGACCGGTACGGCGGGCGCCACGGTCGTGATGGGCAGGGCAGCGACGGGGGAGGGAGCTGCGCCGCGCTCCGCGCTCCACTCCACGAGCTGCGCGGTGCTCGCGGCGTAGACGATGCGCCCGAGTCCCATCCATGCGTGAGCCGCCGCGCACATCGGACAGTGCTCACCCGAGGTGAAGACGGTGCTCGACGCGCGTTCCTCGGGCGTGAGGTTCGTCGCCGACCAGCGCGCGATCTCGAACTCCGGATGCCGCGTCTGATCTCCGTGCTTGACGCGGTTGCGGTCTTCGAACCGCACCGCGCCCTGCGCATCCACCAGGACGGACCCGAACGGCTCGTCGCCGTCCTCGAGCGCCTCGCGGGCGAGATCGACGCACCGGCGAAGGTGCGCGTGTTCGACTTCGGTGGGCAGGTAGAACGTCGTCATGGCACCGAGGCTAGCAATCAGCCGACTGCCGTAGCCTTGGAGTGACATGGCACATCTTCTCGGGGCCGAGGGCCTCCACCTGGAATATCCGACCAAGGTCGTCTTCGACTCCATCACCCTCGGCATCGAGGAGGGCGATCGCATCGGGATCGTCGGGCGCAACGGCGACGGCAAATCCTCTCTGCTCGCGATGCTCGCGGGACGCAAGGAACCGGATGCCGGACGTGTGACGATGCGAGCGGGCACCACGGTCGGTGTGCTGGATCAGGCCGACACCCTCGACGACTCCCTCACGATCGCACAGTCGGTCGTCGGCGACTTGGAGGAGTACGAGTGGGCCGGCGATGCCCGCGTGCGCGATGTCATCCAGGGGCTGCTCGCTGACCTGGACTGGAACGCGCAGGTGCTGGGCCTCAGCGGCGGACAGCGACGCCGTGTCGCCCTCGCCGCTCTGCTCGTCAAGGACTGGGACATCGTCGCCCTCGACGAGCCGACCAACCACCTGGACGTGGAGGCGATCACCTGGCTCGCGGGGCATCTGAAGAAGCGCTGGGCCGTGAATTCGGGCGCGTTCCTCGTCGTCACGCACGACCGATGGTTCCTCGACGAGGTCTGCACCGAGACGTGGGAGGTGCACGACCGGATCGTCGAGCCCTTCGAGGGCGGCTACGCGGCGTACATCCTGCAGCGCGTGGAACGCGACCGCATGTCGGCCGCGACCGAGGCGAAGCGCCAGAATCTCGCTCGCAAGGAGCTCGCATGGCTGCGCCGTGGAGCGCCGGCTCGCACGAGCAAGCCGAAGTTCCGCATCGACGCGGCGAACGAACTGATCGAGGATGTGCCGGAGATCCGCGACAAGGTGTCGCTGCAGTCCCTCGCCGTCTCTCGCCTCGGCAAGGACGTCGTCGACCTGCTGGACGCCGGCGTGCAGTACGGCGACCGCGAGGTACTGCGCGACGTGGAGTGGCGCATCGCGCCCGGCGAGCGCACCGGCATCCTGGGCGTCAACGGTGCAGGCAAGTCGACCCTGCTCGGTCTCGTCGCCGGCACGATCGAGCCGACCAGCGGTCGGGTCAAACGCGGAACGACGGTCAAGGTGAAGACTCTGACGCAGCGGATCGACGAGCTGACAGCGGTGTGGAGCGATCCGGTGCGCAAGGTGATCGAGGGCCTGCGCACGGAGTACACCTTCGGGACAGGGTCCAAGTCGCAGTCGCTCACCCCCGGCCAACTGCTCGAGCGCCTCGGATTCTCATCCGCGCAGCTCTCGACGCCCGTGAAGGACCTGTCCGGTGGACAGCAGCGCCGCCTGCAGCTCCTGCTCGTGCTGCTCGAGCAGCCCAACGTGCTGATCCTCGACGAGCCGACCAACGACATGGACACCGACATGCTCGCCGCCATCGAGGACCTCCTGGACTCCTGGCCCGGGACGTTGCTCGTGGTGAGTCACGACCGGTACTTCCTGGAGCGCGTCACAGATCAGCAGTTCGCCGTCATGGGCGGACGACTGCGTCACCTGCCGGGCGGAGTGGACGAGTACCTGCGTCTTCGGACGGCCGAGCAGAGCGGGGCACCGTCCGCGACCAAGGCGTCGACATCGAAGCCGGGTCTCGACGGTGCGGCGCTGCGCGCTGCCCAGAAGGAGATCGCTGCAGCGGAGCGCAAGATCCAGAAGCTCACCCAGCAGATCGACAAGGCGAAGCACGCGCTCGTGGAGCACGACCAGTCCGACTACGAAGGCCTCGCCGAGAAGATGAAGCGGATCAGTGCCCTCGAGGCCGAGGTCGAGGAGAACGAGACGCGCTGGCTCGAGCTCAGCGATCAGCTCGGCTGAGCCCCGGAGGGTCAGAGCGGAAGCGTTCGCAGCTCGAGCATGGTCGCGAAACGCGCCTCCGGATCATCGAGGTCGATGCCGCTGACCTCCACTGCCCTGCGCAGCCGATAGCGGAACGTGTTCGGGTGGACGAAGCACGCCGCCGCGGCGCTCCTCACGTCGCCGAAGCTGTCCAGCCAGGCGGCGAGCGTCTGCACCAGACGCGCGTCACTGCGTGCGTCGTACTCGAGGAGACGCTCGAGCGCCGTCGAGACGACATCGCCGCGCGACGAGCGGAGGTCGCGCAGCTCGAGCACGAGCGACTCGGTCTCCACCTCCGAGATCCTGGCGATCATGCGCTGTCCGCGGCTCTCGGTCAGAACGCGCAGCACGCGTCGCGCCTGCGTCCGCGAGCGGGCGATGTCGGCGACGGACTGCGCAGGCTGCCCGATCCCGATCAGCGCGGGAAGGCGCGGTCCCACCCGCTGCAGGAAGTCCTCGGCCAGGCGCGCGGAGCGCTCCTCCGCCGCCACATCGGCGACGGGCAGGATGCCGTAGACGGTGTCTCCGACGAGCGCCACCGCCGCTCCGCGCTGCACGGCCGACAGGTGCAGCGCGAGCGCATCGGTGAGTCTCTCGCGGTCGGCGATGAGGTCTTGATCGCTTCGCGGCACGCCGTCCTGAGTCGGGGCGAGCATGGCCGCGGCGACGCAGACGCGCTGACCGGCCAGGCCCAATCGGCTGAGAGCGTCGCGCGCTCCGGCGCCGCCGTCCACCGCCCTGCTCACGAGCTCGGCACGCAGACGGCGTTCGGCATCCGCTCCTGCGCGGACGCGCAGCAGATGCAGGGCGACGAGCTTCGCGGCATCGCGCAGGGTGGAGGTGCGCTCCGGGGTGAGAGGTCCGTCCATGGCCGCCCAGATCGAACCCAGAACCTCATCGCCTGCCCGCACGGCGATCGCGATGCGCTGCGTCGTCACCCCCTGACCGAGATCCATCGGGTCGATCACGACGGGGACGTCGTCGCGATACAGATCGCGGAACACACCCATCTCGGTGAGCGCGCGCGCGTAGCGATCCGGCACCTGGCGCCCGATGATCGTCTCGACCCTCGACTCGTCCGCCGCCTCCTGGCCACCGGAGAACGCGAGCACCCGCGAGGATCGATCCTCGATCGTGACGGGAGCATCCAGGAGGGCCGCGATCGCATTCGCGACGGCGAAGAGGTCTCCAGCGGAGACGCCCCCGAGCGACTCCGACGGTGTGCGCCCGACGTCGTCCTCCGAGAGCACGGAGCGCAGGAGCGCCGCCAGCTGCGTCCAGGTCGCTCCGCGCGCGAGGCCGAGGATGGCGACACGGGCGTCATCCGCCGCCATGAGGACAGCATCCGGAAGATCTGTCGACGCCCGCACCACCACAGCCACGGCGCCGCGTTCTCCGGCGTCCGTCACCAGCGCCGCCAGTGCCGCAGGATCCTGCATCCCGACGGCGAGGACGATCGCATCCGGCGGATACACCGGTTCGTCGACCGGATCGTGGATCAGCACACCGCCGATCTGCTGATCCACATCGATGGCGCCGTGGGCGACGTCGAGGAGGGTCACGCCGAGGTCGTCGTAGACACGACCCCAGCTCGACCGGGTCAGCGAGCTCATGTCCGCGAGCATAACCTCACATCGGCACCCACTCGGTCCAGGTCGTGAGCTCGTCGAGTACCTCGGGTACGGGGGTGACGCCGAGGCCGGGCCCCTGCGGCACGGCGAGGTGGCCGTCCTTCATCACGAACGGCTCGGTGATATCGGTCCGGTAGAAGCGGTCGCTGGCCGACACGTCCCCCGGAAGGGTGAAACCGGGCAGCGAGGCCAGGGCGATGTTGGCCGCGCGGCCCAGACCGGACTCCACCATCCCGCCGCACCACACCGGGGTGCCGTGCGCCATCGCGACGTCGTGGATGCGTCGCGCCTCGAGGTAACCGCCCACCCGTCCCGGTTTGACGTTCACGATGCTGGTGGCTCCGAGGGCGATCGCGGCAGCGGTCGTCTGCGCCGACGTGATCGACTCGTCCAGGCAGATGGGCGTACGGAGGATGCGGGCGAGCTCCGCGTGACCGAGCACGTCCTCCTCCTCGAGCGGCTGCTCGATGAGCAGCAGACCGAACTCGTCGAGGCGGGCGAGATGCTGGGCGTCGCGCAGCGTGTATGCGGTGTTCGCGTCCACCTGGAGCTGCACATCGTCTCCGATGCGCTCGCGCACTGCGCGGACCACGTCGATGTCCCACCCCGGCTCGATCTTCAGCTTGATGCGCACATAGCCCTCGTCGAGGTACTCGTCGACCGCGTCGAGGAGCCGGGGGACCTCATCCATAATTCCGACCGAGACCCCGCACGGCACCGTGTCGCGCACGCCGCCCAGCTCACGGGCGAATGAACGGCCGGCCGCGCGCAATTCGGCATCGAGCAGCGCCATCTCGATGGCGGCCTTCGCCATGCGGTGACCTTTGAACTTCGCGAGCTTCTCGCCGACCATGTGCGCCCCGGTCAGCTCCGCACCGGCGAGTGCGGGGGCGAGGAAGCGCCTGATGACGTCGACGGCGCCCTCGGTGTACTCGGGGGAGTAGACGGGGTCGGGGAGCGTGACGCATTCCCCCCATCCCTCCGCGTTCTCGGTGATGGCCCTGATCAGCAGGATGTCCTTCGCCGTCTGCGTTCCGAACGAGGTGCGGAACGGGGACACCAGCGGCATCGAGACGCGGCGCAGCTCCAGTCCTTCGATCTTCATCACGAGTCCTTCCCCTGGCGCACGAGGTATCCCTCGGCCCGATCGAATCCGATGATGCGTCCGCCGGCGTCCAGCAGCCCGGTGAGCTGCTCCCGCACACGGCGTCGCCACTGCTGCGCGGCGGCGATGTCCTCCCGCCGGACGCGCTCGATGTCGGCCGGCACCGCGACGGCCGTGTCGCCCGGCTCCCTCGCCACGGTCAGCGAGGCGCCGGACGCGCACGCGATGGCCTCCGCGCTGCGCAGGCGCCAGCTCACGAGGAGGCGGTCCGTCTCATCGTCGGTGTTGATGCCGTCGGCGATCTCGCCGTAGAAGTTCGCGAGATACTCCACCGGCACCGCGCCGAGCTTGCTGAGGTTGAAGTACGCGTTGCGCGCGACGAGCGGATCGAAGGTCCACTCGACCGTGTCGATGCCGCGCGACAGGGCCCACGCCCGCTGATGCTGCTTGAGGGCGAAGCCGACTGATCTGCCGGCGTGGGCGGGAGCGATGCCGGCGATGTGGCTGTGCAGGGCATGTCGATCGGGATCGGCGTGGAACGCGATGGCCACGCCGATGAGCTCGGCATCGACGAAGGCGCCGGCGATGTAATTGCCTGCCTTGCTCATCGCGCGGAGCAGTTCCGGCGGCACTGGCGGGTTCTCCGGTGAACGCTTCCAGATGTCCGAGAGCAACCGGATGGCCTCCGCCTGCTCGCCCATGCCGGTCAACTCGCGCAGGTCGACGCCGGCGGCGGACGCCGCCCGTTCGGCGTCTCTGACGGCTGCCACTGCGACCGCATCGTCTCGCGTCAGTTGTGCCATGGCTCTTCCGTTCTCGATATCTCGGCGACCAGCTCGGTCAGAAGGCGTGTGCGCGGAACGATCTCGGCGACGAGGGCGTGCTCGTCATCGGCATGTGCACCGCCACCGACCGCGCCGAGCCCGTCCAACGTCGTCACGCCCAGCCCCGCGGTGAAGTTCCCGTCACTCGCGCCGCCGACCGCGGCCTGCCTCAGCGGTGCGAGGCCCAGACGATCCGCGACCTTCGCGGCGAGTGCGAACAGCGGCGCCGACATCCCGAGCTCCAGCGGCGGGCGGTTGACGCCGCCGCGCACGTCGACCCCGGCACCGGGTACGACGCATGTGTAGCCGCGCAGAGCGGAATCGACGCGCTCGAGTTCGGCGATCGTGCGCGCGCGCACGTCGATCCGCACGCGTGCCTCGGCGGGGACGGTGTTCGTCGTCGTGCCGGATGCGGCGAGGGTCGGGGTGACGCTCGTGCCGGCGCTCGCATCCGACAGCGCGGCGGCCGCGATGATGAGGTGCGCGAGCTCCACACCGGCGTTCACCCCCTTCTCCGGCTCGAGCCCGGCGTGCGCTGCGCGTCCGGAGACGACCATCTCGTACAGCGCGACGCCCTTGCGCTCGGTCTTGAGCGCGCCGCCGTCCGCGGACGCCTCCAGCACGAGGGCGGCGCTCGCGCCGCGAGCCGTCTCCTCGATCAGCGCGCGTGAGCGAGGAGAGCCCAGCTCCTCATCCCCGGTGACGAGGATCGTGACGCCATCGCGATCCTCGAGCGCCGCGACTGCGTGCAGGGCCATGGCGAGGCCGGTCTTCATGTCGAAGCTCCCCGGGCCGGAGAGCACGCCCCCGCGCACGCCGTACGGCAGGCGCCGCAGAGTGCCGAGCGGCCAGACGGTGTCGTGGTGCGCCAACAGCAGCACGCGCGTCGATGAGCCGAACCGCCATCGCAGATGCGCGACCCCCTCGACCTCGATGCGCTCCGGTGCCGAGCCCAGCAACAGCGTGCCGAGCTCGGTGACCAGATCGGCCGAACGCGAGACGGCGGCGTGATCGTCCGAGGGCGACTCGCACTCGATCAGGCGGCGGATGCTGTCCACCATCGTCGCCTCGGTGATCGGACGCGCGCGGAGAGGGGAAGGCGTACTCATCAGCCGGCCGCAACCTTGGGGGTCGCCCGTGCGCCGAAGTGCACGTACTCCTCGCCGGTGGGCAGCGCGTAGAACGTCACCGTGACCCACGTCTGGGTTCCAGGCTGACGCAGCGCGAACACGTTCTCGCTGAGCGCGGTCAACGAGTACTCGTCCACCGGATCGGCTTCGAGTTCGGCGAGCGGTCCCAGCGTGGTCGTGCGCATCATCGGGCTGCCGTCTTCTGCGACGTAGACCTCGGTGCGCACGGAGGCGCGCTCGTACGTGCCGACGAAGGGCGTGAGATCGACGTCGATCGGTTCCGCCGGCGGCTGGACGGGCTCCTGCATCCGCACACCGGACAGCTCGGCGAAGATCTCCCGGTACAGATCGCCGTACAGGTCGCGGGTATGGCCGCCATTGGTCAGCAACGTCACCGCGACCCCGGATTCCGGGTGCACGCGCAGGAAGGCGGCCTGCCCGATCGTGTTGCCGTCGTGGCCGTACAGCCGTGCGCCGTTCCAGTCGAATCGGATCCAGCCGAGCCCCCACGAATCGCCCAGCACGTGCTTGTCCGGCACCTCGGCGTGGAACGCCTGCATGTCCGACACGGTCTGCGCTGACAGCAGCCGCTCGCCACCGCCGCCGATGCCTCCCGCGAGATGCAGCCTGGCGAAGGCCAGCACGTCCTCTGCGCGCGCGGCGATGAGACCGGCAGGGCCGAGCGAGCGCGGCAGCCCCCATACCGGGGCGAGGACCTGGTCCTCACCGGCATCGACGTGACCGACCGCTGCGGAATGCAGCAGCGCCTCTTCCGGCAGCGTCACGGTGTGCGTGAGGCCGAGCGGGGTGAACAGCAGCTCGCGCATGGCGTCGTCCCAGGTCTTGCCCGTGACCTGCTCGATGATGCGCCCGAGCAGCGAGAAGCCGGCGTTGCAGTACGACCACGTGGCGCCGAGCGGGTGGTTCTCGTCGACCTCTGCGAGCAGGCCGACGTACTTCTCGAGGCAGTCGTCGCCACGACCGGTGTCGGTGAACACGTCGCCGTCGAGACCGCTGGTGTGCGTGAGCAGATGACGGATCGTGATGCCGTCCGTGAGGTGATCGTTCGCGAGACGTACGCCGGGAATGATCTCGTGCACCGGCGTGTCGAGCGTGAAGCGGCCCTCTTCGACGAGGCGCATGATCACGGTCGCCGTCCAGACCTTCGAGATCGAGCCGATCTGGAACAGGGAGTCATCGAGCGTCGCCGCGGATGCGGGCGGCAGGTTCCGGTTGAGGATTCCGGTCGAGCAGATGACGACGTCATCCGCTCCCTGCGCGTCGTACCGCAGGATGCCGAGCTGCGCACCCGGCACCCCATGCAGGGCCGAGAGTGCGTCGAGGCGCCGCTGCCAGTGCGCGGCGTCGATACGTGCGGGGCGCGGTCCGTCGGCACTGCCGGCGTACTGCTGCACCCATTCGACGACGCGCCGTGCGTAGTCGACCCGGTGGCTGGGCACGCCCATCAGCGGGAAGATGTGGCTGCCGCCCGGGTACACCACCAGGCGCGTCGGCACGTCCCGTTCGCGCAGCGCCGCGTACCACTGCTGCGCCTGGCCGAGAGGGCAGCGAAGGTCCTTCTCTCCGTGCAGCACGAGGGTGGGTGTGGTGACGTTCTCGACCGCGGTGTACGGCGACATCGCCATGAGGCTCTCGCGGTCCGCCGAGCTCCACGGCATCCTGCCGATCTCGAAGACGTTGAGCAGGTGCGCGTCGTCGCTCGAGCCGCCCATGCTCACGAGGTCGGAGACGATGCCGCCGGCGGCTGCGGCGGCGAAGCGATCGTCGTGAGCCGTGAGGTAGGCGGTCATGAACCCGCCGTAGCTGTAACCGGTGATCGCCAGTCGCTTCGGATCGGCGGTGCCGTCGGCGACGAGTTCGTCGATGGGCTCGAGGAAGTCGTTCGCGTCCGCGACGCCCCAGGCCTCGTTCACGCCCTTCCAGAACTCCTCGCCGTATCCGTCGCTGCCGCGCGGGTTGATCATGACGATCGTCCACCCCTGTGCCGCGAGTTCCTGATGGAAGACGTGCATCTCGTCCATCGCGCCGTTCCAGGCATTGTGCGGGCCGCCGTGCACATCCACCAGAAGCGGGGTCGGTCCGGTCACCGATGGGTCGCGCACGATCCAGCCTTGAACCACGGTGCCGTCGCTGATGGTGAACTCACGACTCTCGCGCACGAACAGCTCGACGCCCTCCGGCGCTGAGCCGTGCGACGTGACCACGTCGCCGGCACCGGTCGCAGGATCGATCCGCACGATCTCGCCGAACGACGTGGGCGTCGACAGCGCGACGGTGGCGGTGCCGCCCGCGACCGAGAGGCCGCTGACGACCTCGTCCGCGCCTCCGAACACATGGCGGGGGTCGCCGCCGGCGCGCGGGACCGCGTACAGATGGGTCGCCCCGCGGTCCCTGACGGCGAAGAGCACGTCGCCAGAGTCCGTGACCTGCGGCAGCGCGCCGGGGTAGGCCGGAGCGCCGGGCATGACGTTGCGGTCCAGGGAGGCTGCGAGATCCGTCGCGCTCCCGGATGCGAGGTCGACAGTGAACAGGCCGGCGTGACCGACCGGCTCGCCGCTCCAGCCGACGACGATCAGCGATCCGCCGTCTGGCGTGTACGACACCGTCGCCGCGTAGCCGTCGGTGAACGCGAGCGCGCGCGGCGGTGCGGCGGGGTCGGCCGGATCGACGGCGTGCACCGCGGAGCGTGCCTCGAGGTCGGTCGCGTCGGAAGGGCGGGCGGTGTAGGCGAGCGTCGTCCCGTCCGGCGACCACGCAGGGCTGCCCACATGCACGTCGCCGTCGGTGAGCCGCCGGACATTGTCGCCCGCCAGATCGAGCACGTGCAGCTGCTGGCGCACCCCGCGGATCAACCAATCGCCGTCGATCATGTAATCGATGGCATCGGTGACGATGGGGGCGCCTTCACGCGCTGCGCGCTGCTCGTCGGTCTCCGTCTCGCCGGATTCCACGGCCACGGGGGCGGTGAACGCGATCTTCGACCCATCGGGGCTCCAGACGGCGGCGCCGGCGCCGAGCGGGATGCGGGTGCGCTGACGCGGCTCGCCGCCGGCGAGCGGCAGCGTCCACAACTGGCCGTCGCGCAGGAAGGCGAGCTCGTCACCGGCGGGGGAGAACACCGGAGCGGCGTCGCTCGTGCCATGAGTGAGCGCGCGGGTGGCGCCGTCCTCGACGAGCCAGATCGCGCTGGTCGCCCGATCAGCATCGACGTCGACGCCTCCGAGGACGTACGCGAGCCGTGCACCGTCGGGGGAGAGGGCCGGCTGACTCGGGACGGTGAGCGCGAGGACGTCGTCGATGCGCATTGTGCGGGTCACGTTGTGCTCCTTCATTACGTGGTGGATCTTCGTCACGGGGTGAATCGGATGGGTCGGGGGATCGCGGCGAGAAGCTCGCGGGTGTATTCGTCCTGCGGATCGCCGAGCACCTCGGCGGCGGTGCCCTCCTCCACGACGCGGCCCTCATGCATCACGGCGACGCGGGAGGAGACGTAGCGCACGACGGCGAGATTGTGCGAGATGAACAGCATGGAGAGGCCGAGTTCGGCCTGCAGTTCGCGGATGAGGTTGAGGATCGTGCCCTGGATCAGCACGTCCAGCGCGGAGGTGATCTCGTCGGCGATCAGCACCCGCGGCTTGCCGGCCAGAGCGCGGGCGATGGCGACGCGCTGTCGTTGCCCACCGGAGAACCGAGCGGGGAAGGCGTCCGCCTTGTCCGGATCGAGGTGGACCAGCTCGAGCAGGCGGGCGACCTCCGCCGCTCGCGCCCGCCGCGTCATCCCCGAAGGCATGATCTCCGAGATGCTCGCGCCGATGCTCATCCGCGGATCGAGCGACGAGTAGGGATCCTGGAAGACCATCTGCAGCGGGCGGGGACCGCGTCGGGGGATCGGCTCGCCGTCGACGAGGATGCGCCCGGAGTGCAGGGGGACCAGACCGACGGCGGCGCGGGCGAGGGTCGACTTGCCCGATCCCGATTCACCGACGACGCCGAGCACCTGACCGTCGGGCACGATGAGCGAAACATCATCGACCGCGGTCATGGCGGTCCGACCGTGGCCGTATCGCACGGACACGTTCTCGAAGCGGAGCTCACTCATCGCGTCGTCACCTCGTCCTCGATCCCGGCGAGGGGTCGTTCCAGATCGGTCCCCATATGCGGGACGGCCGCGAGCAGGGCACGGGTGTACGGATGCCGTGCCGAAGAGAGCTCTGAGGTCCGAAGCTCTTCGACGATCTCTCCCGCGTTCATGACGAGCACCCGGTCGCACAGTTCGGCGACCACCGAGATGTCGTGGCTGATGAACAGGATCGACGCGCCGTCCTGCTCGCGGATTGCCCGCAGCAGCTCGAGCACCTGGCTCTGCACCGTGACGTCCAATGCGGTGGTGGGCTCGTCCGCGATGATCAGCCGCGGGGAGACCATGAGTCCCATCCCGATCATCGCCCGCTGCCGCATGCCGCCGGAGAACTCGTACGGGTACTGGCGAACCCGTCGCGCCGGCTGCGAGATCCGCACCGCGGCCAGGCGATCTGCGGCGCGCCGCCGCGCCTCTCGTCTGTTGAGCCCGGCGTGCTCGGTGGCCACTTCGGCCAGCTGGTCGCCCATCCGCATGGTGGGGTTGAAGGACGACATCGGGTCCTGGAAGACCATCGCGAGCGATGTGCCGAGCAGGCGGCGCCGTCGCTGCTTCGTCGCGGTCTGCAGGTCGGTGTCGAGGAATCGCAGCACGGATGCTTCCACGCGTCCCGGATCGGCGACGAGCTGGGCCACGGCCAGTGCGGTCATCGACTTGCCGGAGCCGGACGCTCCGACGATGCCGACGATCTCGCCCTCGCGGACCGCGAAGGAGATGCCGCGCACCGCGTGCACGGCGCCGGTGGGGCCGGGGAACGTGACGCGCAGGTCCTGCACCTCGAGCACGATTCCGTCGGGTTCGGCCGGAGCTGGTGCGGTCGGGGCGGTGACGGTGCGCGGCCGCCGCGAGGCTCGTCGGCGTGCGACCGAGAGGAGGACGGCGTCGTCCGAGATCCCGAGGGTGCGCGCCGCGGATTCGCCGAGGAGATTGAAGGCGAGGCCGGCGATCACCACGGCGATGCCGGGCGCGAGTGCGGCGAGCGGATTCAGGTAGATGCCGCGCACGCCGTCCATCATGAGCCGGCCCCAGTCGTATTCAGGCGGCTGCACTCCGAGGCCGAGGAACGAGAGCCCTGCGAACGCGAGAAGTGCGCCACCGGCGCCGATCGTGGCGTTGACGATGAGAGGTTCGCCGATGTTGGGGAGCACGTGCCGCAGCAGCACGCGGAACCTGTCGACGCCACCGACCCGTGCGGCGGCGACGAAGTCGCGCGCCTCGATGCCGGCGATGAGGTTCTGGCACAGGCGAGCGAACGCGGGGGCGCCGGCCAGGCCGATGGCGAACACCGCGGCGGTCGAACTGCTGCCGAAGATCGCCGCGAAGAAGAGCGCCAGCAGCAGCCCTGGGAAGGCGACGGCGACACCGGTGAACCAGATCACCGGTCGTCCGAGCACGCGTCCGAGCAGGAGGGGCGCGACGCCGAGGACGAGGCCTGCTCCGACCGCCACCGCGGTGGCCAGCACGGCCAGCACGACGGAGAGCCGTGTCGCGACGAGAGTGCGCAGCAGCAGATCGCGGCCGAGGTTGTCGGTGCCGATCAGATGCTCGAAGGAAGGACCGGCGAGCAGGTCGTCCGTGTCGGTCACCGCCGCCTGCTCGCCCCAGAGCAGAGGAGCGAGGACGGCGGTGAGCACGACGAGCGCGAAGAGCGCCATCGCGGTGGCGCCCAGCGGGCTGCGCAGCATGAGACGGAGAGTGCGCATCATCCCTCCGCGACCGTCGACTGGGGGTTGAGCACGGCGAGCGTCGCGTCGACGACGGTGTTCACGAGCAGCACGCCGATGCCGTAGACGAGCACAGTGCCCTGAACCAGCGGATAGTCCTTCGTCTGGATCGAGCCGACGATCGTGCTGCCGAGTCCCGGCCAGGCGAAGACTGTCTCGACGAGCACGGTTCCGGCCACGAGGCTGCTGAGGATGAGCCCGCCCAAGGTGAGGGTCGCGGTGAGCGCGTTGGGCAGCACATGGCGGAGATTGATCTTCCAGCTGCGCAGCCGCTTGGAGTGCGCGGTGCGGACGAAGTCGGTCTCGAGCACCGAGAGGACCTCCAGCCGGACGATGCGCGCGAGCACCGCCGCGGGGCCGAGAGCCAGCGCGAGCACGGGCAGGATGTACGAGGCGGCTCCCTCCCGCCCGGCGACCGGCAGCCACCCCAGCTGGACTCCGAACACCGCGACGAGCGCGACGCCGAGGAGGAACTCGGGGATGGAGCCGAGCAGCACGCTCGTCGAGCTGAAGCCGAGTTCGAGGCCGCGGGCGCGCCCGCGCTGGGTGGCGATGGCGACCGCGACTCCGATCGGGATCGAGATCAGCACGGCGACGACGAACGCGAGCACGACGAGCGCCGCCGTGGCAGGAAGCCGTTGTGCGATGGTGTCGGCCACGGGCAGCTGCGATCCGATCGATATGCCCAGATCGCCGGTCAGCACCCCCTGGAGGTAGTGCAGATACTGCTGCCACAGCGGGTCGTTGAGTCCGAGGGACTCCCGCCGCGCGTCCACCACCGCCGCAGATGCGGTCGGTCCCAGCGAGGTGCGCACCGGGTCGCCGGGGACGAGGTGGATCATCAGGAAGGATGCCGTCACCAGCACCCACAGCGAGACGAGCAGCCGGCCAGTGCGGCGGAGGATGAATCGCGGCCATCGACTGTCGCCGAGTCGGGTGGCATCCTCCGCCACACGGGCTGTCACCGTGCTCGTACTCATAGGTTCGAGATCCACTCAGCCGAGCATGCGGATGCTGGTCGGTGCGATCTGGCCGGTCCATTCGAACTCGGCTCCGCTGCCGAACATGTACACGGTGCCCTCTGCGAACGGCACCATGTCCGCCGCCTCGACCAGAGCGGACTCCGCCTCCTGCCACTTCGGGCAGCCCTCCGTGCCGGGCAGCTGCGTCGCCTCGGCGATGGCGGCCTCGTAGTCGGAGTTCTGGATGGCGGAGAAGTTGACGCCGTCCGGGGGGACGATGCCGCTGAGGAATCCGATCAGCTGGTCTGGGCTGTTCACACTGACCGGAACCCAGCTGACATCCCATGCGCCGGTGCTGAAGATCGCATCGAGGATCGAGGGCTCGTCCTGCTCCCTGCCGTCCACCTTCACGCCGATCTGCTCCCACGCCTCGATCGCGAGTTCCGCAGCGGCCGTACCCGCGGCGCCGAGGCCGTTCTGATACAGGAACACGATGCTCAGGGGAGTGCCGTCCTTGACGCGCACTCCGTCAGCGCCGAGCTCCCAGCCCGCTGCGTCGAGTGCCGCGTTCGCCGCATCCACGTCGTAGTCGGGAAGGACGTCGGACACCGAGTCGAAGGTGCAGCCTCTGGGGTCCACGGTCGCGAGAGCGGTCGCCGGGCCGCCCTTGCCCGTCGTGATCACATTCGCCAGCTCGTCGAGATCGACGGCCTGCGTCAGCGCCATGCGCACAGCAGGATCACTCGTCGGATGGCCTTCTGCATGGTTGTACCACTGCTCGCCGACGACCGCGCTGGATTCCAGGGTGAACAGGTCGGCGCCGAGCGCGCGCTCCGCGTCCGGCCCGAGGAGCTGCGCGGCGTTGCCCTCACCGGAGAGCATGAGGTTCGTCGCTGTCGTGCCGTCCGCGACGATGCGGATGTTGACGACCTCCGGGATGCCGGTCTCGTCGACGGTGGCCCCGTCCGGTCCCCATGCGTACTCTTCGCGGAGCTCGAACGTGTAGTGGTCGTTGGGCACGGCTTCGGTGAGGACGTAGGGTCCGGTGCCGTTGGATGCCGCCGCGAGCGTGGAGCGGTCGGCCAGACCGGCATCGCACACCATCGGGAGGTTCGCGAGGCCCAGCAGCAGGAAGGGTGCTGGCGCGCTGAGAGTCAGCGTGATGGTGTCGCCCTCCGCCACGGTGGACACGCCCACGGGGAAGAAGGCTCCGAGGAACGCACTCTGGTTCGCGGGATCCGAGATCCAGTTGAGATTGTCCGCCGCGGTCTGCGCGGTGAACTCCGAGCCGTCGCTGCAGAGGATGCCTTCCTTCAGCTTCAGCGTGGCGGTCAGACCGTCGACGCTCCACTCCGAGGCGAGCTGGCTCTGCGGATTGCCCTCGGCGTCGACGGCGACGAGTGTGTCGTACGCGAAGACGGTGACGTCGAACAGAGCGCTCGCGGCCGACATCTGCGGATCGAGGTTGCCGGGGTCCGCATTGAGGATCTGAGTGAAGGTCCCGCCTTCGACCGGTTCACCCGTCGGTGCGCCTCCACCGTCGGACGCGCATCCGACGAGGGACAGTGCGAGAGCGCCGACAGCGGTGACGGCCGCGGCGACAGTGCGTTTCGGTGTCATTTCGATTCCTCCTGGGCGATGAATGCTCGGGTCATGCCTGCGATGGGTGTCGTGCGTCGTGCTGTCGATCCTCAGGCTGTGCGCGCGAGCGCACGCCCGAACTGGACGTAGGAGTGCCGGCCCTCGGCATCCGGAGCGAGGAACGTGTACACGATGTGCATGCCGTTCTTCTCGTCGCGCATGATCAGCGAGTCCTCGCCGAAGGCGATCAGCTCGTCCGTGGACGGCTGCTCGCCCATCTCGAGCAGAAGGCCCTTCGGGCGCTGCTCCAGCCAGACCCTGCCGGTGTCGTCCTGCGACACCTCCATGTCGAAGATCGAGTTCGAGTACGTGCCGATGTACGGCGCGGCATCCACTGCGCCTGGCTGCGCCGTCGGAACGGGGGCCGCAGGCAGACCCTGTCCGGTGAGCTCGCGCAGCAGCGGATCCACGATGTCGTGGAGGAGCCCTGGGCCGTCGCCCCCGTTGGTGAGCAGCACGATCGCCACCTGCGCATCCTGCGCGATGCGCAGGTACGAGGCCTGCCCGATCGTGTTCCCGTCATGGCCGTGGAGGCGCACGTCGTCGTCGCGGTCGATCTCCCAGCCCAGACCCCACGCGGCACCGAGACCCGTGATGACCGGCAGACGGATGCCGGTGGTCCGCATCGCCTCCACCGCTGACGGGGAGAGCACGGAGGTGCCGTCCGGCGCGGTCCCGCCGGCGAGGTGCATGCGGGCGAAGCCCGCGAGATCACGCGCCGTCATCGCGAGCATCGAACCGGCCGGCTCGTTCGAGCGGGCCATCGCCCACAGGGGTGCCGCTGTCGCGATGCCGTCGTCCCCCGGCGCCATGTGGCCGACTGCGGCGCGGTGGAGGATGGCCTCATAGGGGCTCGGCGACACCCGTTGCAGTCCGAGCGGCGCGGCGATGTGCTCGATGAGCGCCTGCTCCCAGCTCTTGCCGCGCAGACGCTCGACGAGCAGGCCGAGCACGATGTAGCCGGCGTTGTTGTAGGAGAACATGAAGCCGGGCGCGAACGTCTGCGGCATGTCAGCGAGGAGCGCGACGAACTTCTCGATCGCGTCGTCTCCCCGTCCGGTGTCCGTGAAGATGTCGCCCTCGAATCCGGCCTGGTGGGTGAGCAGCTGACGCACCGTGATGGATCCGGTGGCGGCGTCGTCTCCGAGCCGGAACTCCGGCAGGTACGTGCGGATCGGCTGGTCCAGCTCGACCAGTCCCTCGTCCACGAGCTGCATGACGAGCGTCGCGGTCCACACCTTCGTGATGGATCCGATCTGGAAGACGGATTCGGGAGTCGCTTCTACGCCGGTCGTGGTACTCAGCACACCGACCGCGTGATCGATGATCTCGCCGTCGATGACGACGGCGACCGCAGCGCCGGGAACCCCACGTGCGGATGCTCGGCGTGCGAGTTCGGTCCTCAGGAATTCAGCGACCTCTTCGTGGCTCTCCATGGCCTCACCCTATTCACGCGAGCAGCGGCGATTTTCGTATCCCAGGACACATTCATGGATACATCTTCGTCGCTCAGGACGAATGGTGCTCGTGAACGGCGTGCATCTTTCGATGCAGCATCCGATCTTCAACCTTCCGCCGCTCGTGCCGCGGGCACCCCGATTCCTAGCGTCGTAAAGGCGGGGCATGAGGCTCCGCTCCTCGCGAAAGGAACCATCCGATGACCTCCCAGACCATCACCCCGCCTTCGGGCCGGATCAGTCCGCGCGAACGCTCAGGCCCGGTCGGCCTGATCGCCCGGCATCCGCTCGTCTCGTTCTTCGTGCTCGCGAACGCGTTGAGCTGGATCGCGTGGATCCCGTACATCCTGTCCGACAACGGCCTGGGCGTCTGGGACTACGAGTTCCCCGTCGTCCTCGGCACGAGTCAGTTGCTGGGCGTGCTGCCCGGCGCCTATCTGGGACCGATCACCTCCGCCCTCCTGATCACCGCACTGGTCGACGGCAGACCAGGACTTCGCCGTTGGGCGGGGCGGCTGTGGCGCTGGCGCGTGAACTGGCGCTGGTACGCGCTGGCGCTGGTGGGCGTGCCCGTCGCGCTCATCGCAGGCAGCTTCGTCTTCTCCGGCGGAGCCATGCAGGCGCCGTCGATCGAGGCGCTCGCGTTCCTTCTGCCCGGACTCGCGCTGCAGATGATCACCACCGGCCTCGCGGAGGAGCCGGGCTGGCGCGACTTCGCACTGCCCCGCCTGCAGGGGCGCTTCAGTCCTCTGAAGTCCAGTTTCATCCTCGGCCCGCTGTGGGCGCTGTGGCACTTCCCGCTGTTCCTCACCGAATGGGGCGGCTACCCCGACGCGGACTGGACACGCATGGCGTACTTCGCCGGTTTCTGCATCGCCTTCAACATCGTGATGTCGTGGGTGTTCAACCGCACGAACCAGTCGCTGCCGCTGTCGATGCTGCTGCACGTCGGCGTGAACAACACGGCGTCGATCCTCCTCCCGGACATGTTCCCGACGGTGGACGGCAGCACGCTGTCGCTCATGCTGATGGTCATCGCGACGCTGGCGGCCGCGGTGATCATCGTCATCACCCGTGGCCGTTTGGGTGCGCCGGAGCCGACGGCCCCGAGCCCGTCGATCGCCACGCAATAGACTCCGGACATGGCTGTCGCAGACACTCTTCGCGCACCGCGAGCGGCAGACGTCGCCGCCGCCGCGGTGACCGCAGCGGCCGCATTCGGCGCACTGCTGCTGATCCGCGAGCTGCTGGCCGACAGCGGCGGTGACGTGCCGATCACCCCGGCTGTCGGCACGGCGCAGTGGTGGCTGGTCGTCGCCGTCATCGTCGTGCAGTGCGTGTCGCTGTCCTGGGCGCGCCATGCGCCCAGGACAGTCGTGCTCACCGTGACCGCGATCGTCTTCCTGTTCGCGCTGAGCCTGCCGGGCGTCGTGTTCGACGTCGCCACGTTCGCCGTCGCCGTCGCGGTATTCTTCGCATACGGCAGCGGGTCGTCGCGCACGCTGTGGGTGGCGCTGATCCTCTCGGCGGCGCTGTTCGCCACGGCGAGCGTGGTCAACAGCATCGGGGGAGAAGGGGCCGACCCCCTTCTCTCCGCAGGTGAGGCCACGGTGCAGGTCGGCGGACTGTTCGTCGTTCCGATCCTGCTCGCCGCGATGCTGCGCGCCAGACGCGAATCGCGCGAGGCGCAGCGGCGCGAGCTCGATGCGCTCACCAGGGAGCGGGACGCCATGGTGGATGCGACAGTGGCACGCGAGCGCACCGTGATGGCCAGGGAGCTGCACGACATCGCCGCTCATCATCTCTCCGGGATCGCCCTGATGGCCTCGGCGGTGGAGCGGCAGATCGGCACGGATCCGGATGCCGCGCGCCGGGCGGCGGCGCAGATCCGCGCCGAGAGCACCACGGTGCTCCAGAACCTGCGCCGCGTGGTGGGTCTGCTGCGCGAGGACGGCGGCGGGGAGCGTTCGGTCGAGACGTTCGCCTCGGTGCCGGACCTGATCGCCGGAGTGCGCGCCGAGGCCGCCGCCGACGTGCAGCTGCACATGACAGGATCGTCAGCTGATCGGCGGTTCGGGTCCGGCGTCGGTCCGCTCGCTCAGCTCGCCGCGTACCGCACCATCCAGGAGGCGCTCGCGAATGCGGCGATGCACGCCCTCGGTGCGGACATCGTGGTCGAGATCGACGACACGAGCGCGACAGAGGTGCGCGTCGTGGTGCGCAACGCGGCAGCGCCGGCTCGTGCGGTGTCTTCCGGTGGAGGGTTCGGCCTGGTGGGGATGCGCGAACGGGCCGACCTCGTCGGGGCCGAACTGCGCCACGGGCCGACATCCGACGGCGGCTGGGAGGTCAGCCTGATCATCCCCCGCGAGTTCGTCGCAGAGCGACAGGGACCGAAGGAGCACAAGCCATGATCAGGGTGCTGATCGCTGACGACCAGGCGCTCGTGCGCGCGGGACTGTCTGCGCTGCTCGACGCGGAGGACGACATCGAGGTGGTGGGCGTCGCGGAGGACGGCGTCGAGGCGCTCGCGCTCGCCACGGAGCTCCGACCGGACGTCGCCTGCCTCGACATCCGGATGCCGGGACTCGATGGCATCGAGGTGACACGGGCGCTGTCAGCTGAGGGGGTGCAGGATCCGGTTCCCGTGCTCATCCTCACCACCTTCGATCTCGACGACTACGTGTTCGGTGCTCTGGAGGCCGGCGCCGCGGGCTTCCTCCTCAAAGACGCCGAGCCGGACCTCATCATCGACGCCGTACGCCAGGTCTCCGCAGGTCACGGCACGATCGACCAGGCGCTCACGAAGCGCATCCTCCGTGAGTTCGTGCAGCGGCGCCGTCTGCAGCCGGTGACGGCGCACCGGGCAGACGGAGTGCTCACCGCACGCGAGCGCGAGATCCTCCTGCTGCTGGCGCAGGGCATGTCGAACGAGGAGATCGCCTCGTCACTCGTCGTCGAGGTGTCGACCGTGAAGTCGCACCTGGCCAGGATGCTGCCGAAACTCGGGGTCCGCTCACGTCTGCAGGCCGTGGTCTGGGCGTATCAGAACCGAGTGGTCGCCGTCGCGGATCCGGACGCCGGGTCCGGCGCGTAGCGCAGGGTCTGCCGCGAACGGAAGTCGCGCTCCTCTCCGCTGAGCGGATCGGTGAATCGCAGCTCGCGCGCCAGCAGCTGCAGGGGCCGGTCATGATCGTCCGGCGTCTCATCCGTGAGGATCGGATAGAGGTTGTCGTGCAGGATGCCGAGACCGATGCTCGCGAGGTGCACTCGCAGCTGATGCATCTTGCCGGTGTGCGGGCGCAGCAGCGTGTGGACCACGTGCTCGTCGGCGCCGAGCAGTTCGACGAGCGTCTCGGAGTTGGGCTCCCGCTCGGTGTCGACGTCGACGCACACCTGGCTGCGCAGCTTCTCGATGTGCAGGCGCACCGTCCTGGGCAGATCGTTCGCCCATCCCTCCGGCCGCGCAGACACCGCCTCGTACACCTTCTCGATCCGGCGGCGCTGGAACAGGGTCTGGTACGCGCCTCGCGTCACTGCGCGCGCCGAGAACATCAGCAGGCCGGCCGTGGCGCGATCCAGCCGGTGCACCGGGGCGAGATCGGCGTTGTCGAGCAGGCGGCGCAGGCGCACGAGCGCGGAGTTCTGCACATACCTGCCCGCAGGCGTCGAGGGCAGGAAATGCGGTTTGTCGATCACGACGAGATCCCTGTCCTGATGGAGGATCTCGATGTCGAACGGGATGTGCGTCTCCGCCGGCGGCTCGCGGTAGTACCAGACGAACTCCTCGGCACCGAGCGGCGCGTCGCGGGAGACGGCGGAGCCGTCGAAGGCGACGATCTCGCCGTCGTCGAACCGCGACAGCAGACGCTGCGGATCGAGGTGGAAGAACCGCTCGACCATGTACGCGCTCACGGTGGGCCAGGGGCCGGTGAGCGGCACGTGCAGTCGGGTGGCACCGACGCCGTCGCGAACGGGGAGGGGGGAGCGCATCGCCATCAGAACAGGTTCACCATCGGAGCGCCGCCATCAGGAGTCATAGCTCAGGCTGAGCTTGCGTAGAAGAGACGCCATCCGGTCGCGGTCGGCGCGCGAGAGCGCCTGCAGCAGTTCCGCCTCGACGTCGACGAGGCGCGTGATGGCGGCATCCACGCGCATCTGGCCGTCTTCGGTCAGGGTGACGAGCACGCTGCGTCCGTCACCGGGATCCGCCTCGCGCCTGACGAACCGGCGCCCCACCAGCCGGTCGATCCGGTTCGTCATGGTGCCGCTCGAGACCAGCGTCTGCTGCAGCAGCTGCTTGGGGGAGAGCTGGAAAGGGGTGCCGGCACGCCGCAGCGCGGAGAGCACATCCCACTCCCAGGGCTCGATGTCGCTGCGGCGGAACACGTCGCGGCGCGCACGGTCGAGGTGCTTGGAGAGGCGGTCCATCCGTGACAGCACCTCCAGAGGGGAGAAGTCGAGATCGGGGCGCTGGGTGTTCCACGCGCCGACGATGCGGTCGACCTCATCTACCTCGCTCATCCTCCTATTATCGGTCAGGGCCGCCGCACGCATACGCGCGAGGCAGACGATCCGGCATGGCAGACTTGTCTGGTGACCCTGACGGTCACGGTCCGCCGTGGTGTAATGGCAGCACGACAGCCTTTGGAGCTGTTAGGTCTAGGTTCGAATCCTGGCGGCGGAGCATGACGGAGAACAAGCTCGCGATCATCGTGCTCGCCGCAGGCCAGGGCACCAGGATGAAGTCCAGACTGCCGAAGGTGCTGCACCCGATCAGCGGTCGCCCGCTCGTGGGGCACGTGCTGACGACGGCGACCGCGCTCGACGCCGCGCACGTGGAGGTCGTCGTACGTCACGAGCGCGACCAGGTGGTGACCGCGCTCGCCGCTGACTACCCGCACGTCACGTTCGTCGATCAGGACGAGGTTCCGGGGACAGGACGCGCTGTCCAGGTCGCCGTCGATGCGCTGCCCAGCGGTTTCGACGGCGATGTGCTGGTGCTCTCCGGCGACTGCCCGCTGGCGGACGCGGAGACGCTGACCTCGTTCATCGCGGCGCACAGGGCAGCCGACGCCGCCGCGACGCTGATGACGGCGGTCGTGGACGACCCGAACGGCTACGGCCGCGTGATCCGTGACACCGACGGCGGAGTCGATCGCATCGTCGAGCAGAAGGACGCCACCGCCGACGAGGCATCCGTCACGGAGATCAACGCGGGAATGTACGTGTTCCGCGCCTCCACGTTGCGCGAATACCTCCCCGCCATCGGCGTCGACAACGCGCAGGGCGAGATGTACCTCACCGACGTGCCTGGGCTCCTCCGCCGCGACGGCGGCCGGGTGGCGGCATCCGTCGTCTCCGATGTCACCGTGACCTACGGCGTCAACGACCGCGCACAGCTCGCAGAGGTGGGCCGCCTCCTGAACGCCCGCATCGTCAGGCGCTGGCAGCTCGAGGGCGTCACGATCGTGGATCCCGCGACCACCTGGATCGACGACGACGCGAAGCTCGCGGCGGATGTGACGATCCTGCCGAACACGCACATCGTCGGTGCGACTGTCATCGAATCCGGTGCCGTCATCGGCCCCGACACGTCGCTCGTCGACTGCGAGGTCGGTGAGGATGCGGTCGTGCGCCGTTCCGAGGCGACGCTCGCCGTCATCGGCGCTGGTGCGACCGTCGGTCCGTTCTCCTTCCTCCGCGCCGGCACGTCGCTGGGGGCGAAGGGCAAGATCGGCGCGTACGTCGAGACCAAGAACGCCCAGATCGGCGACGGCAGCAAGGTGCCGCACCTCTCGTACGTCGGCGACGCGACGGTCGGTCGTGGCGTGAACCTCGGCGCGAGCACGATCACGGCGAACTACGACGACGTCAACAAGCACCGCACCGAGATCGGGGATGAGGTGCACACCGGCTCGCACACGGTGCTGGTCGCGCCCGTTAAGCTGGGTGCAGGTGCGAAGACCGGTGCAGGCGCCGTCGTCCGCAAGGATGTCCCCGCTGGAGCGCTGGCCGTGAGCGTGGCCCCGCAGCGCAACATCGAGGGCTGGGTCGAGAAGAACAGAGCAGGAACGGGCGCGGCGGACGCCGCAGCCCGGGAACAATCGGCGGAATAGGCGGAGCATGGCGCGCAAGAAGAAGACCGTTGAACTGGATCGGGACAACGGTGTCGCGCCGGGACTCGTCGCGAAGACGAAGAAGCGACTCGTCATCGCAGGCGGACGCTCTCACCCCGCGCTGACATCGGCCGTCGCAGAGGCGCTCGGCACGGAGATCGCTCCGACCGAGCATCGCACCTTCGCCTCCGGCGAGATCTACTCCCGCTTCGAGGTGTCGATCCGCGGGTGCGATCTGTTCCTCATCCAGACCTTCGGTGAGCCGGTCAACGAGTGGCTCATGGAGACCCTGATCATGATCGATGCCGCCAAGCGCGCATCGGCCAAGCGGATCACCGTCGTCGCCCCGTACTACCCGTACTCGCGGCAGGACAAGAAGGGGCGCGGGCGCGAGCCCATCAGTGCGCGCCTGGTCGCCGACCTCCTCAAGACCGCCGGCGCCGACCGGGTCATGAGCGTCGACCTGCACGCCGCGCAGATCCAGGGGTTCTTCGACGGACCCGTCGATCACCTCTTCGCGAAGCCGGTCCTGCTCGAGTACTTCCGCGAGAACCTCACAGCGGAAGACCGCGAGACCCTGACGATCGTCTCACCCGACATGGGGCGCGTCCGGGTGGCTGACACGTGGTCGGACAGCCTGGATGCGCCGCTGGCGATCATCCACAAGCGTCGCGACCCGAAGGTCGCCAATCAGGTGTCGGTGCACGAGATCGTCGGCACGGTCGACGGGCGCACATGCCTGCTCGTGGACGACATGATCGACACCGGCGGCACGATCGTGAAGGCCGCGCAGGCGCTCAAGGCGAACGGCGCGCGTCGAGTCATCGTCGCCGCCACGCACGCGATCTTCAGCGACCCGGCCAACGAGCGTCTGCAGGACGCATCGATCGACGAGGTCGTCGTCACCGACACGATCCCGCTCACCGAGTCGCGTCGCTGGGACGGGCTGAAGATCCTCCCGATCGCTCCGCTGCTGGCACGCGCGATCCACGAGGTGTTCGAGGACGGCTCGGTGACGAGCATGTTCGGCGGCGACGCGTAGTCGAGAACACACAGCCCGCTCATAGTAGGGCACCCTAACCTCGGGAACGTGAAGAGCATGAGCGTCGCGTCCTCCATTCGAAAGGGCGCCGCCGTCGCCGGCGTCGCCGGCCTCCTCGTCCTGGCGGGATGCTCCGGCACCGCCGATGCGGAGGACTCCACGGACACCGGGGCGGAGTCCGACAGTGCGACGGGCTCCGACTCGTCGGGGTCAGGGGAGTACACGGACGGCACCTACTCCGCCGACGGCTCGTACCAGACACCGGAGACCGTCGAGCAGATCTCGGTCACGCTCACGCTCGAGGACGGGGTCGTCACCGAGGTCGAGGTGACCGGCGACCCGCAGGCGCGCGAGACCGAGCAGTACCAGGGGCAGTTCATCGACGGCATCGCCGAAGAGGTCGTCGGCGTCGCGATCGATGAGCTCGACGTCAGCCGCGTCGCCGGGTCCTCGCTCACGAGCGGCGGATTCAACGATGCGGTCGAGGACATCAAGGAGCAGGCGGCAGCCTGAGCACCGTGTCCTCCTGGGGCTTCGACGCGATCGGCACCCGGTGGGAGATCGAGACCGCGGACCCGCTGAGCGACGCCGAACGCGCGGGCGTGCGTGCGGTGATCGACGACTTCGACCGCACCTGGTCGCGATTCCGCGCCGATTCGCTCGTCTCCTCGCTCGCGAGCGGCGGTGACGCGCCCAGCCCGGCGGACGCCGTGGCGATGCTGGATGCGTACGCCGAACTCTCCGACGCCACGCAGGTCGCCGTGAATCCGCTGGTGGGGGAGAGCCTCAGCGCGCTCGGCTACGACGCCGCGGTCTCGCTCATCGCCGGCGCCGCTCGGCCGGCTCCCGCCGATTGGAGGGGCATCCTCACCTGGTCCGACGCGCGCGTGTCGCTGGCGGCTCCCGCCCTGATCGATGTCGGAGCCATCGGCAAGGGCCGTCTCGTCGACCTCGTGCTCGCAGAGCTCGCCGGCGTCGCCGGCAGAGTGATCGTGGATGCGGGTGGTGACATCGCCGTCCGCGGCGCCGAGGTGCGCATAGGTCTCGAGCACCCCTTCGATCTCACCAAGGCGATCGGGGTGGCGAGCATCCGCGACCAGGCGCTGTGCGCCTCGGCCGTGAACAGGCGGGCCTGGGGCGACGGCCTGCACCACGTGCTCGACGCGCGCACCGGTGCACCGGTGCGCACGTGGGCCGCGACGTGGGCGATCGCGCCGGATGCGATGCGTGCGGATGCCGTGGCCACTGCGCTGTTCTTCGACGGCGGGCCCGAACTCGCCGCGCGCTGGGGCGTGGAATGGGTGCGCATGAGCACGGCGGGCATGGCCGAGCGATCGCCGAACTGCCCCGTGGAGCTCTTCACGACCCCCGGCATCCGCAGATAGGGAAGAGTTGTACTCGTGACGTTCTCATTCACAACCATCCGGCAGCGGGTTCTGGCCGTCCTCGGGGCGATGTCGATGTACCGTCTCGTACTGTTCGCGCTCGTCGCGCTCGCGCTGATCGCGCTGGTGCTGTCGTTCGTCGGAGTGATCGTGTCGCCGACGCCCCTCGAGCTGCTGGCGTCCTTCGTCGTGCTCACGGTCGTGATCTCCGCCGTCGATGCGGGAGTCCAGAAGATCCTGCACCTGCCGTGGCGCGTGGAATCGTCACTCGTGACCGCGCTGATCATGCTGTTCGTGATGCGCCCTGGCGCGGAACCGACCGCTCTCATCGGGCTCGCGCTGGCCGGCCTGCTCGCCAGCGTCTCGAAGTACCTGATCGCCTGGCGCGGGCGTCACATCCTCAACCCCGCGGCCTTCGGCGCGGCGGTGGTCTCGATCATCGGCTCGTTCGGCGCCTTCGAATGGCTGGGCACATCGGCCTCGTGGTGGGTCGGCAACGGTGCGCTCGCGATCCCCGTCGCCGTGCTCGGACTCGCGGTGCTCTGGCGCACGGAGAAGGTGCGGGTCGTGCTCGTCTTCCTCCTCATCGCGATCGCCACGGCGGTCGTGCGCCAGGCGGTGCAGGCGCAGCAGTTCGACATCGACTTCGACATCGCGAGCGCGTTGCAGTTCGCGGTACTGCAGAGTCCGTTCCTTTTCCTCGGCGCATTCATGGTGTCCGAGCCCCTGACGAGCCCGCCGCGGCGCTGGCAGCAGTTCTGGGTCGCCGCACTGGTCGGCGTGCTCGCCGGATGGCCGATCCTCGTCGGCGGGCTGTTCACGCTCGGTCAGGAGCGCGCCCTGCTGATCGGCAACCTCCTCGCGTTCGCCTTCGCGCTGCGCGGTTCTGTGCGTCTGACGCTCGAGAAGCGCGAGTTCATCACCCCGACCGCGCAGGAGCTCACGTTCCGTGCCAGGGGGAAGCTGCGCTTCCTCCCGGGGCAGTACCTCGAGCTCGACGTGCCCCATCGTCATCCTGACGCACGAGGCACACGGCGCGAGTTCAGCATCGTCTCGGCCCCGGCCGACCTGCCGACGCTGCGCATCGCGTACAAGAACGGCGATCAGAAGCACCCGTCGAGCTACAAACGCGCGCTCGCGGCGGCGGAGCCCGGCGCGACTCTCGCCGTCACCGGCACCTGGGGCGACTTCGTGCTGCCCAAGGGCGAGGCGCCAGTGCTCATGGTCGCCGCCGGCATCGGTGTGACGCCGTTCGTCTCGCAGCTGCGCCAGCTGCACGCCGAGGGACGCGCCCGCGACGTCGTGCTGGTCTACGTCGCGGCCGAGGCGTCAGAGCTCGCGTTCCGGTCCGAACTCGCCGAGACCGGCGTGCGCACGGTCGTGTTCACCAGGGACGCCCCTTCCGGTCTCCCGGCGCAGTGGACCTGGGCGCAGGGCGTGCGCCTGGACGCGGCAGGACTCGAGCAGGTCGTCTCCGACATCTCGGCCAGGCACGCCTTCATCTCCGGCCCTCCGCGGCTCATCGCCGATCTCGCCCCCGCGCTGCAGAAGGCGCGGTCGCTGACCACCGACGCCTTCGCAGGATACTGACGACGCCGACCGCGACTACGACGCGGGTGCGGAGGCCGGCGAGACGGGGAATCGCACCGTGAAGGTCGTGCTGCCAGGCTCGGAGTCGACGCCGATCGTGCCGTGATGGCCCTCCACGATGGCCTTCGCGATCGCGAGGCCGAGACCGGTCCCGCCGGTCTGACGTGCGCGGGAGCTGTCTCCTCTGGCGAAGCGGGCGAAGAGCTCATCGCGCACCTGCGGGTCGATCCCGGGTCCGTCGTCGTGCACGCGGATCACGGCATCCTCGCCTTCCCTGGCGACGCTCAGAGTGATCGTGGTGCCCTCGGGTGTGTGCGTGCGCGCATTGGCGAGCAGGTTCGCCACGACCTGATGCAGCCGACCCGCATCGCCCAGCATGACGACGGGCTCTTCGGGGACCTCGATGATCCAGTGGTGCCCCGGCGCGGTGGGCCGCGCATCCGTGAGCCCCTCGAGCGCCAGCTGGGTGAGGTCGACCGTGCCGTGCACGAGTTCCTGCCCCTCGTCGAGCCGCGCGAGCAGAAGCAGATCCTCAACGAGGCGCGTCATCCGCAGCGACTGCGCCTGGATGCGCTCAAGGGCCGTCTGCGCCGTCTCTGGCAGCTCCCGATCCCGCAGGGACAGTTCGGAGTACCCGCGGATGGATGCCAACGGCGTGCGCAGCTCGTGGCTCGCGTCGGCGACGAACCGTCGCATCCGCTCCTCGTTCTTCTGCCTGGATGCGAGCGAGTCGTTCACGTGGTCCAGCAGCGTGTTCAACGCGGCACCCACCATCCCGGTCTCGGTGCGGGGGTCCGCTTCGGACGCCGGTACTCGCTCCGTGATGCTCACCTCACCGCGATCGAGCGGCTGATTGGCCACCCGGGTGGCCGTGCCGGCGACCGCCCGCAGGGGCCTGAGGCTCACCCTGATCGTGATCGCGGTCGTCAGGGCGAGCAGGATGAGTCCGCCGAGGGTCGCGAGCGTGATCACGGTGAACAGCTGGGCGATGCTGCTCTGGATCGCGTCACGGGGCAGGCCGGTGACGACGTTGATCTTGTCCGAGTACTGGGTCACCGAGGTCTGCGTGACGAGCAGCTGATACGAACGACCGCCCGGTCCTGGGAAGGTGATCGTCCCGGATGCTCGACCGCTCAGGGCCTCGTTGATGGCGGCGAGCTGCTCGTCGCTGAGGTCTCGCACCTGGCCTGAACCGTCGACCATCACGCCGCTCGCGGCGCTGTCGGGAGGGGACACCGCCAGCAGTATCCCCGTGGCTGGCGGGGCGACGTTCTCCATCGCCGACTGCGCTGTGAGCGGCCGGTTGTAGATCGCCGCCGGCTTCGACGCCTGTGCGACGAGGCTGGTCGTGCGCAGCGACAGCGAGTTCAGCTGCCCGGCGAGCTGTCCCTCCTGCGCCGTTCCCAGCAGTGTGCTGGTGATGACGGCCACGATGATGAGGATGAGCGAGACGAAGCCGATCACCGCGGCCATCAGCCGCGTCTGAAGGGTCAGCGGTCGGTGCGTCATCCCCGGCTCGATCAATGCGGGGCCTTGATCATGTATCCCACACCGCGCACGGTGTGCAGCAGCGGTGCGCGACCGGCGTCGATCTTCTTGCGCAGGTAGGAGATGTAGAGCTCGACGACGGACGACTTGCCTCCGAAGTCGTAGCTCCACACGCGGTCGAGGATCTGCGCCTTGGAGAGCACGCGGCGTTCGTTGCGCATGAGGTAGCGCAGCAGTTCGAACTCGGTCGCCGTCAGTTCGATCTCGGTGCCGTCGCGCTCGACTTCGTGGCTGTCCTCGTTGAGGGTGAGGTCGCCGACGCGCAGGATCGACTGCCCGTCCTCGGTGCTGGCGAGCCCGGTGCGACGGATGATCGCGCGCAGACGGGCGATCACCTCCTCGAGACTGAACGGTTTGGTGACGTAGTCGTCGCCGCCGGCGGTGAGCCCGGCGATGCGGTCGACCACGGCGTCCTTCGCCGTCAGGAACAGCACCGGCACGAGATTGCCGGATTCACGCAGGCGCCGCAGCACGCTCATGCCGTCGAGGTCGGGCATCATGATGTCGAGCAGCAGCGCGTCCGGCTCGAAGTCTCGAGCGACCTGGAGTGCCTCGAGGCCGGATGACGCGGTGCGCACTTCCCAACCCTCCATGCGCAGCGCCATCGCGAGCAGATCGGTGAGCATCTGCTCATCGTCCACGGCGAGGATGCGCAGGGGCGAGCCATCGGGGCGGCGCAGTTCGGGCTGATCAGTGGTCATGGACCCATTCTGAGGAATCAGCTATGGGATTTCTATGGAGCGCGCTATGGGTGGCCTGTGAATCACGGGGCGGCGATCAGTGGATGATCGGCGCTTCCTGCTCCCAGATCGAACTCATCTCGGTGAGCGTGCGGTCCATGATCGACACCATCGAGGCTGCGGCCTTGTCGGCGTTGCCGGTCTGGATGGCCGTCGCGATGTCGACGTGCATCTGCAGCGCCTCCGGCGCCGGGTACTGGGGCATGAGGTCGTACTGACTGCGGCCGGTGAGCACTTCGGCGACGAGGTGATGCAGCTGTGCGAACATCTCGTTTCCGCTCATGGTCAGGATGAGGGAGTGGAACTCCTTGTCCAGATCGAGGAACTTCTCGGCGTCTCCTTCCCGTCCGGCCGCCCACAGCCTCCCTGCGAGGCCGACGAGGTCGCTCGCCTGATTCAGCGGGGCGCGCATCGCCGCCATCCGCGCGGCGGCCGGCTCGATGGCTCCGCGCAGTTCGGTGAGAGAGCGCAGCTGGGCGACTCTGCTGGGACCGGCCAGTCGCCAGCGGATGACCTGAAGGTCGTACACGTTCCAGTCGGTGAGGGGGAGCACCCGCACGCCCACGCGTCGCTTCGGGGTGATGAGCCCCTGCGCCTCGAGCGCGCGGAGCGCCTCGCGGACGACCGAGCGCGACACCTGGAATCGGCTCTCGATGGACTCCGTCGTGAACGTCGCCTGCGGTGCGATGACACCGGCGCAGATCTCTCGACCAAGTGTGTCGAACACGAGGTTGCGTCGATCGACCGCAGGGGCTGATGCGGCGGGGGAGGCCGGAGCGGCCTCCGCGCCGGGGAGCGAGGTCATGCCTTGATCATATCTTTCTGGTCACAGATATTGAAAAGTCTGACTTGTGGTGGCAATCTTGGCCACTGAGCAGATGTAACGGAACGTCTGCACCAGGGAACCACGCGACGGCGCGCGGTTCAGGACGGAGTCACAGTGAAGTACCGATCCAAGACCGCCCGCTTCCTCGCGGCGGCAACAACCGCAGTCGTCGCGGGAACGCTCGTCAGCTGCAGTTCCGGCTCGGAGATCGACGAGAGCGAAGGGATCGAGGGCACGACGATCCGTGTCACCCTCGCCAACCACGTGTGGACCGAGACGATCAAGGAACTCATCCCCGAGTTCGAGGAGGAGACCGGCGCGAAGGTCGAGATCTCCCAGCTCGCGGAGGACCAACTCTCCGACCAGTACAACGTCAAGCTCAACGCCGGCACCGACGAGATCGACGTGCTCATGTACCGTCCGCTTCAGGAGAACAAGCTCTTCGCCAGCAACGGCTACCTCTCGGACATCACCGAGCAGGTCGAGGGCGACGAGGAATGGGACTGGTCCGATTTCCAGTCGGGCCCGGCCTCGCTCACCACCTACGAGGATGCCGTCGTCGGCGTGCCGATCATCACGGAGCGCACGGTGCTCTACTACCGCAAGGACCTGCTCGAAGAGGCAGGACTCGAAGTGCCGACCACCCTGGACGAACTCGATGCCGCCGCCGCGGCGATCCACGCGCTTCATCCCGAGGTCGCCGGTTACGTGGGCCGCACCGGCAAGTCCGCCGCCGTGACCCAGTTCAGTGCGTTCCTGTTCAGCTCGGGCGGCAAGTGGATCAACGAAGACGGCACGTCGGCGATCGACAGCGAGGAGGCGCGTGCCGCCTACCAGTACTACGGCGACCTGATCAGCACGCACACCGACGCCACCATCAACCCCGAGATGAGCTGGCCGGAGGCGTTCGCCGTCTTCCAGCAGGGGCAGGCCGCGTTCATCGCAGATGCGGACAGCCTCTACAAGAACATGACTGATCCGTCGCAGTCGACGGTCTCCGATCAGGTCGGGTTCGCGGCCTTCCCCGAGGGTGAAGCAGGGTCGAAGCCGTACAACGTGGCGGCATGGGCGCTCGCGATCAACGAGAGCTCAGCGAACCAGTCGGCGGCGTGGCAGTTCATCCAGTGGGCGACGTCGAAGGAGATCACCCTCGAGATGTCCACGCTCGGTGTCATGGGTGCGCGCACCTCCGTCTGGGAGGACGAGGAGGCGACCGCCGAGTACCCGGCGGAACTGGTCGAGGCGATCAAGATCAACGGCGAGAACGGCGTCGGTGAGGATCGTCCGCTGGTGATCCAGGTGGCAGAGGCGCGTGAGATCGTCGGCGGGCCGATCGTCGCGGCGATCGCCGGCGACGATGTGGATGCTGCCGCCGAGAGCTCGAACGAGGCATTCGACGAGTTCCTTCTCGAAGACGCCGAATAACCATCCTCAGTCCGTCGCCGCCCCGGTCCCGATCGGGGCGGCGACGGCGGACCCTCACGGAAGCACTCATGACTGCACTGCGCACCCCCGAGGATGTCGGGGCGAGGGAGAACTTCAGCCGCTGGGCCAACCGGCACCGCAAGTGGCTGTTCGCAGGTCCCTCGATCGCTTTCACCGCCCTTCTGCTCGCCATCCCGCTCGGCTGGACGCTGTTCCTGAGCTTCACAGACGCCAAACGCTCCGTCAGACGCAAGTTCGACTTCAACGGACTCGAGAACTACGCCGAGGTCCTCACCGACACCGAGCGCTTCTGGCCTGCGGTGTGGCGCACCTTCGCCTTCACCGGAGGAGCGCTGTTCTTCGAGCTGATCCTCGGAATGATCATCGCGCTGCTGCTGTGGAAGCCCTTCCGCGGCCAGGGCGTAGTGAGGACCATCATCCTGCTGCCGCTGGTGGCGACGCCGGTGGCGGTCGGCATGATGTGGCGGCTGCTGTTCGAGCCGAACATCGGCTTCGTCAACGAGATGCTTTCCTGGGTCGGCATCCCGCCGCAGCCGTGGCTGGCAGACCCCGCCACGTCGCTCGCGACCCTCACGTTCGTAGACATCTGGCAGTGGACGCCCATGGTGGCCCTGATCCTGCTCGCCGGACTCACCGGTCTGTCGGAGGAGCCGCAGGAGGCGGCGAAGGTCGACGGGGCGAACGGGTGGCAGCGGTTCTGGTACGTGACGGTGCCGCTGATGCGCCCCGTGATCGTCGCGGCCGTGCTGCTTCGAGGCATCGACGCGCTGAAGACCTTCGACATCCTCTACGCGACCAAGGGCAAGGGCGGGGGCGCGTTCCACGACGTCGAGACGCTCAACGTCTACGCGTACGGCCTGAGCTTCGACTACAACGAGTACGGATTGGCGTCGGCGGTTCTCATCCTGTTCTTCCTGCTGATCCTGGGTGTGATCTGGGTTCTCCAGATGCAGCGAAAGGGCAAGGACTCATGATGACCACGGCAGACACCCGCACGCTCGTCACCGGTGGCGCGAGGCCGCCGATGCTGCGCCGACGCAAGTTCCGCTGGGGTCCGGTGGGACGCTTCGTCGGGCTGGCGCTCATCGTGCTCGCCTTCCTCGGACCCATTGTCTGGATGGTGCTGGCGAGCTTCAAGCTCAATGTGCAGATCTACGATCCCACGAAGGCGTTCCTCTTCGATCCGACGCTCGAGAACTACGGCACGGTGTTCGACCCGCGTCGTGGCAACTACCTCGTCTACATCTGGAACTCGTTCTTCGTCGCCTTCATGGCCACCGCGCTCTCGCTCGTGCTCGCCGTTCCTGCCGCGTACGCGATGAGCCGCTTCCTGATGAACAAGTCCGCGATGGTCGTGCTGCTGGCTCGGATCATCCCCGGCGTGAGTCTTCTCGTGCCGTGGTACTTCATCTTCGCCCAGCTGAAGATGACCGGCGGCTACCTGCCGCTGATCCTCTCGCACATGTTCGTCTCGTTGCCGCTGATCCTCTACATCATGATGTCGTTCTTCGATCAGCTGCCCGAGGAGCTGGAGGAGTCGGCCCAGGTCGACGGACTCACCGCGATCGGGGCGTTCTTCCGCATCACTCTTCCGCTGTCGGTACCCGGCATCGCGACCGCGACGATCCTGTCGTTCATCTTCTCGTGGAACAACTTCATGTTCGCCCTGGTCCTCTCCGGCAACTCCACCAAGACGCTGCCCGTCGCGATCTTCGACTTCATCGGCTATGCCTCGATCGACTGGGGTGCACTGATGGCGGCCTCCGTGGTCGTGACGACGCCGATCATGCTGATCGCACTGTTCACCCAGCGGTACATCGTGACCGGTCTCACCGCCGGCGCGACGAAGGGCTGAACCATGCAGGCGACATCGACGATCTCCATCGTGGTCATGGGGGTGCAGGGCATCGGCAAGTCGACGATCGGCAGGAGACTCGCTGAACGGCTCGGCGTGCGTTTCGTGGAGGGCGACCGACTGCATTCCGAGCGGAACATCGAACGGATGGCGGCGGGAACGCCGCTCACGGACGAGGATCGCGTGCCGTGGCTGCATGCGGTGGGCGAGCAGCTCACCGCGCATGTCAGCGACGGCGGGGCTGTCGTGGCGTGCTCCGCTCTGCGGCGCGAGTATCGGGAGATCATCCGCGAGCACGACCCCGCGGTGTATTTCGTCGAGCCATGGGCGCCGATCGAACTGGTGCGGGAGCGGGTGGGCTCGCGCACGCACGAGTACATGCCGGCCTCACTGCTGCAGTCGCAGTACGACACCCTCGAGCCGCTCGACGCCGACGAGCGCGGCATCCGGGTCAGCGTGACAGCCGAGCCGGACACGATCGTCGACGCGGTCGTGGCCGATCTCCCCCCGAAGACAGGACGAGACGAATGACCGCCGTGATCGATCGCGTGGAGTCGTTCCCGATCGCGCCGCGCTGGCTCTTCGTGCGCATCGAGACCAGCGACGGACTCGTCGGGTGGGGGGAGGCCTCGCTGGAGGGCTACGCCGACGTCGTGCGTGCGGCAGTCGATCAGTTCGCCGCGTACCTCATCGGCACCGATCCCGGCCTGATCGAGGACCACTGGCAGGTGCTCACCAAGAGCCAGTTCTACCGCGGAGGGGCAGTGCTCGCGAGCGCGGTCTCCGGCATCGACCAGGCGCTGTGGGACCTCAAGGGCAAGCGACTGGGCGTGCCGGTGCACGATCTCCTCGGCGGCGCGGTGAGGGACCGGATCCGCGCATACGGATGGGTGGGCGGTGACGACCCGGCGGAGATCGCCGACCAGATCTCGGCGCAGCTCGATGTCGGCCTCACCGCCGTGAAGATGAACGGATCCGGGAAGATGAGCCGCAACGGCTCGGTGGCCGAGCTCGACGGCGTCGTCGCGAGGGTCGCCAGCGCGCGCGCCACTCTGGGGCCCGATCGCGATGTCGCCGTCGATCTCCACGGCCGGTTCACGCTCGCGACCGCCCGTCGGCTGGCGCCGCTGCTGGAGCCGCTGCATCCGTTCTTCATCGAAGAGCCGGTCGTCCCCGAGAACTCCCACATGATCGGAAGGATGGTCGATGCGACGACCATCCCGATCGCGACGGGGGAGCGGCTGTACAGCCGGCAGGAGTTCCTTCCGGTGCTGCAGGCCGGCATCGCGATCGCGCAGCCGGATCTCTCGCACGCCGGCGGCATCTCCGAGGTGCGTCGGATCGCCGCGCTCGCCGAGACGTTCGACGCGGTGATCGCTCCGCATTGCCCGCTCGGTCCGCTGGCGCTCGCCGCATGCCTGCAGGTCGGCTTCGCGACGCCGAACCACCTGATCCAGGAGCAGTCGATCGGCATCCACTACAACAAGGGCGCCGAGGTGCTCGACTACGTGCTGGACACCTCCCCGCTGAAGTTCGTCGACGGAGGCTTCGAGCGGTTGACCGGGGCGGGTCTGGGTGTCGAGATCGACGAGCGCGCGGTGCGCGAAGCCTCATCCCGCTGGGAGACGTGGCAGAACCCGATCTGGCGTCATGCCGACGGATCGGTGGCGGAATGGTGAACGTCCACGAGAATGGAGCCCGCAGTGAAGATCGATAAGGCCGAGGTCATCGTGACCAGTCCGGACCGCAACTTCGTCACGTTGAAGCTGACGACGGATGACGGGCTGAGCGGACTGGGGGATGCGACGCTGAACGGGCGTGAGCTCGCGGTCGTCGCATATCTGACCGAGCATGTGGTTCCGCTGCTGGCCGGCCGTGATGCGCATCGGATCGAGGACACCTGGCAGTTCCTGTACCGATCGGCCTACTGGCGGCGGGGGCCGGTGACGATGGCGGCGATCGCCGCCGTGGACATGGCGCTGTGGGACATCAAGGCGAAGGCCGCCGGGATGCCGTTGTACCAGCTGCTGGGCGGTGCGAGCCGAATCGGACTGATGGCGTACGGGCACGCGTCGGGCAAGGAGCTGCCGGAACTGTTCGACAGTGTGCGTGCGCACCTGGATCAGGGCTATAAGGCGATCCGCATCCAGACCGGGGTTCCGGGGCTGAAGGCGATCTACGGGATCGCGTCGCAGGCCGCCGACGCCGGTGGGGGCGAGGCCCGCTACGACCATGAACCGGCCCGCCGCGGTGCGGTGCCGACGGAGGAGGACTGGGACACCCGGTCGTACCTGCGCCATCTTCCCGGCGTCTTCGAGGCCGTACGAGCCGAGTTCGGCCCCGAGATCCCTCTTCTGCACGACGGGCACCACCGGATGACGCCGATCCAGGCGGCGAAGCTCGGGAAGGACCTCGAGCCGTACGACCTGTTCTGGCTCGAGGACTGCACGCCAGCCGAGAACCAGGAGGCGCTGCGCCTGGTGCGTCAGCACACGACGACGCCGCTCGCGATCGGCGAGATCTTCAACACGGTCTGGGATTTCAAGGATCTGATCCGCGAGCAGCTCATCGACTACGTGCGCGGTGCCGTCACGCACATGGGCGGCATCACCGCGTTGAAGAAGACGATCGACTATGCGGCGCAGTATCAGATCAAGTCGGGCTTCCACGGGCCGACGGACATCTCGCCGGTGGGGATGGCCGCGCAGATGCACCTCGGGCTCAGCATCCACAACTTCGGCATCCAGGAGTACATGCAGCACGGCGAACGGACGAACCAGGTCTTCCAGCAGTCATTCACCTGGAACGACGGCCTGCTGCACCCCGGCGACGCACCGGGGCTGGGGGTCGAGCTCGACGTCGACGAAGCGGGCAGGTACCCGTACGAGCAGGCCTACCTGCCCTACAACCGCCTGGCCGACGGCACCGTCCACGATTGGTGAGTTAGCGGCGCGCGACGGTGGCCCGAATGTCCGGGCACCGGCATACGATCTGCGCATGACAGAAAGTTCACAGACAGTACGTCCGGCGACCCCGGAGGACGTCGCCGCACTGGTGCGCCGCGCGCACCATGAACCCATCACCGTGGTCTCGGGCGGCCACGGGCCGTGGTCGCACGATGAATCGCCCGGTCTGCGCATGGAACTCGCAGAGCTCGCCGACATCCGCATCGACGGCACTGCAGTGCACGTCGGCGGCGGCGCGACATGGGGAGCGGTCGCCGCAGCCCTCGCAGGGGAGGGGCTCGCCATCAGCTCCGGTGACACCGCGACGGTCGGCGTCGGCGGCCTCACCCTCGGCGGCGGGATCGGTTGGATGGTTCGCGACTGGGGGCTCGCGGTGGATCAGCTGCGCGGCGCGCAGGTGGTGACGGCGTCAGGGGAGATCGTCGAGACCTCCGCGACCGAGAACCCCGACCTCTTCTGGGCGCTGCGCGGAGGGGGCGGCAACTTCGGTGTCGTGACCCGGTTCGATTTCGAAGCGCATCGCATCCAGGGCATCGTGTACGCGGAGTACGCGATCGGGGGCGACCCGGCGGCGGCACTGCGCGCCGCTCGCGATGTGATGCGCACGGCGGCGCGTGAGCTGACGGTGACGTTCATGGATGTCCCCGCGATGGATCCGAGTGCACCGGCCGGCGCGCGGCTGGCCGCGGTATGGGCGGGCGACGACGTCGACGCGCTCGAGGAGACGCTCGCACCGATCGCGGCGCTGGACGGCATCGACGCGACGGTGACGACTCCGGCGTACCGGGACATCCTGCTCGAGATGCCAGTGCCTGATGCGGGGGAGGAGGCGCCCGCTCCTCCCGGCTTCATCGGAGGCAACGGCCTCTTCGCCGAGCTGGACGACGAGATGATCGACCGGCTCGTCGCGTTCCGTGCGGCCTACCCGGCTTCGGTGGTCTTCCTGCGCTCCCTCGGCGGTGCGTATGCCGATGTGCCTCAGGACGCGACGGCGTTCCCCGCCCGGTCGGCCACATGGTTCGTGATGGCGGGAGGCTTCGACATCCCCGGCATGATCGATGACGACACCCGGGCGGCGATCCTCGCCGACTGGCGCCGGATAGAATCGGGCCGCCTCGCCGAGTACGGCAACTTCGCCGACACGGAGCGCCCCGCCGCTGTGCCGGGGATGTTCACCCCGGAGGCGTACGACAGGCTGCGCACGGTCAAGGCGAAGTGGGACCCGCAGAACCGCTTCCGGCGCAACCACAACATCGCACTGTGATGCGAGAAGGGCCGGTGACCTCGCGGTCACCGGCCCTTCTCAGCGGAGCAGTCTCTCAGTGGGTGTCTTCGGCTTCGATCTCGGTGCGGTCTCCGGACCAGAGGGTGTGGAAGGTGCCTTCTTTGTCGATGCGCTTGTAGGTGTGCGCGCCGAAGAAGTCGCGCTGTCCCTGGACGAGCGCGGCGGGGAGGCGGTCGGCGCGGATGCCGTCGTAGTACGACAGCGACGACGAGAACGCCGGGGCGGGGATGCCGGACTGCGCGGCCGCGACGACGACGCGTCGCCATGAGGCCTGGCCGCGGGTGAGTGCTTCCGCGAAGTACGGCGCGGTCATCAGCACGGGCAGGTCGGGGTTGTGGGCGTACGCGTCGGCGATGCGGTTGAGGAACTGCGCACGGATGATGCAGCCACCGCGCCAGATCTTCGACACCGCGCCGAGGTCGATGTTCCAGCCGTATTCTGCGGCACCGGCACGGATCTCGTCGAAGCCCTGGCTGTACGCGACGATCTTGGACGCGTAGAGGGCCAGGCGCACGTCTTCGATGAACGCGTCGTGCTGCTCCGCCGGGACGGTGAACGCGTCGTCGGGGCCGGGGAGAGCGCCCGCGACGGCGCGCTGCTCGGGGTGCGAGGACAGCGAACGGGCGAAGGTGGCCTCGGCGATGCCGGAGACCGGCACACCCAGCGACAGGGCGGTCTGCACGGTCCACGCACCGGTGCCCTTGGCTCCGGCCTGGTCGAGGATCACATCGACCAGCGGCGTGCCGGTGGAGGCGTCCACCTGGCGCAGCACCTCCGCGGTGATCTCGATCAGGTACGACTCGAGTTCGCCCGTGTTCCATTCGGCGAAGATCTCGGCGATCTCGGCCGGGGTCTTGCCGGTGCCGCGACGGATGAGGTCGTACGCCTCGGCGATGAGCTGCATGTCGGCGTACTCGATGCCGTTGTGCACCATCTTCACGAAGTGGCCGGCACCGTCGTGTCCGATGTGGGTGACGCACGGCTCGCCCTCGGCGACCGCGGCGATCGATTTCAGGATCGGGCCCAGCGTGACCCAGGACTCGTCCGAGCCGCCCGGCATGATCGACGGGCCCAGGAGCGCGCCCTCCTCGCCGCCGGAGATCCCGGCGCCGACGAAGTTGATGCCCGTCTCACGGACGGCCTTCTCGCGGCGGATCGTGTCGGGGAAGTACGCATTGCCACCGTCGACGATGATGTCGCCCGGCTCGAACACCTCGGTGAGCGCCTGGATCACGGCATCCGTGCCCGCACCGGCCTTGACCATGATGATCGCGGTGCGCGGCTTCTGCAGCGACGCGGCGAACTCCTCGTACGTGGATGCCGGGATGAACCCCGCCTCGGGGTGCGCATCGAGCACGCCCTGCGTCTTCTCATAGCTGCGGTTGAAGATCGCCACCGTGTTCCCCTCACGCGAGGCGAGGTTGCGGGCGAGATTCGAACCCATGACGGCGAGTCCGACGACTCCGATGTTCGCTGATGCTTCGGGCACAGACTGCTCCTCGGTCGTGAAGTTAGGGATGCTCTCAGATTATCGCGCTCAGCGGTCTGATTACGCGTCGGCGGAACGAGAGGCCGCGAAACCTCGCACGGCCGTCATGGAAAGCAGGGCAGACTGGGTGGATCAGGATCGGCGATCTGACGCCGCTGACTCAACGCTAAGGACCGCAGGTGGAGAACGTCGTCGCAGAGACCCCCGAGGAGGACGGCGTGCGCATCGTCGTGATGGGCCCGAGCGGTTCAGGCAAGTCCACCGTCGGCGTCGAGCTGGCAGAGGCCGTCGGTGCGCGCTTCATCGATGGCGACGACCTGCACCCGGAGGCGAATGTCGTGAAGATGGCGGCGGGCACGCCTCTGGACGACGAGGATCGGATGCCGTGGCTGCGCCTCGTCGGGCAGGCGCTTCACGCGCAACCGCGCATCGTCATCGCGTGCTCCGCGCTCAAGCGCGAGTACCGCGATGTCATCCGCGGGGAGGAGCCGGAGGCCTACTTCGCCGAACTCGTTACGGATCGCGCAGTGCTCGAGCAGCGGATGCGCAGGCGTCCGGACCACTTCATGCCGCCGGCGCTGCTCGAATCGCAACTGCGCACGCTGGAGCCTCTGGGCGCCGACGAACGCGGCGTCAGGGTCATCGCGTCGGGCGACGTGGCCACGGCAGTGGCGGCGATCATGGCGGCTGCGGGGCTCGCGCCTCAGTCCTTGCGGTAGCCGGTGCGGCCCATCGAGAACAGGGCGCCGATGGTGAACACCGTCGCGCACACCGCCATGGCGCCGATGAGCCAGAGGATGACGTGTGAGAGGAAGGCGCCGTCGAGCATGCCGGACTCCATATTCTGCGAGGGGAAATGAGCTGAGTTTCAGCCTACTCGGTCATCCGGTACGATAGAGGAGTTCCTCGGCGAGGGATGCTTCGCGTGCGCGGCATCCGTTATCGACGCGGCGAACCAAGCCTCGTGGCTTTTTCGCACGTCTGCGTCCGGGAAGCCGACCAATAGACCACCACGCGGCGAGCAGTTCGTCGTGTGCCCCGAAGGAGAATCCATGTCTGAGGACACCAAGGTCCACGCCGAGGTCCGCGACCAGTTCGGCAAGGGCTTCGCCCGTCGCCTGCGCGCAGCCGGCAAGATCCCCGCCGTCATCTACGGCCACGGCACCGAGCCGGTGCACGTCGCACTGCCGGGCCACCAGGTCGCGCTCATCATCCGCCGTGCGAACGCGCTGCTCGAGCTCGACATCGAGGGCAAGGCATCGCTCGCCCTCGTGAAGGACGTGCAGCGTGACCCGGTGCGTCAGATCATCGAGCACATCGACCTCCTCGTCGTGAAGAAGGGCGAGAAGATCCAGGTCGACGTCCCGATCGTCGTCGTCGGCGAGTCCTTCGCCGGTACCGTCGCCAACCTCGACGCGACCTCCATCGCCGTCGAGGTCGAGGCCACCCACATCCCGCAGAACTTCGAGGTCTCGATCGAGGGCCTGGAAGAGGGCCAGCACATCACGGCCGCCGATGTGAAGCTTCCCAAGGGCGCGACTCTGCTCGCCGACCCCGAGACGCTCATCGTCGCCATCTACGTCCCGACCGCCGAGGCTGCCGAGGACGAGACCGAAGAGGTCTCCGCCGAGGGCGAGGCCGCAGAGGCTCAGACCGAAGAGGCCGCCTCGGAGTGATCCACCCGCACTTCGTGCACAGGTGATTCCTACGCAGAGGGGACGCGAGCGCATCGCGTCCCCTCTGTCGTATCCTGACGACGTTCGAAAGGCATGAGAGTCATGGCCGACACCTGGCTGATCGTGGGACTGGGAAACCCAGGACCCCGCTACGAGGCGACCCGGCACAACGTCGGTCAGATGGTCGTCGATGAGCTCGCCGCCCGTCGCGGCGAGAGCTTCCGTGAGCACAAGGGCGGAGCGCGCGTCGTCGAGACTTGGGTGCGACCGGGCGGGGACAAGCTCGTGCTCGCGAAACCGAATTCGTTCATGAACGTCTCCGGCACCCCGGTCGCGGCCCTGGCGCGGTTCTACTCCGTGCCGCCCGAGCGCACGGTGGTGATCCACGATGAGCTGGACATCCCCTTCGACACGCTCAAGCTGAAGATCGGCGGCGGACACGGCGGACACAACGGCGTGCGCGACGTCGCGCGTGCGATCGGTTCGGCCGACTTCCCGCGGGTACGGGTCGGCATCGGCCGGCCACCCGGCCGCCAGGATCCCGCGGACTGGGTGCTGTCGCCGTTCGGCAAAGCGGAGCGCGAGACGCTCGCGATCCTCGTCGCCGATTCAGCGGATGCCGTCGAGCTGCTCGTCAGCGAGGGGCTTCTGGCCGCTCAGCAGAAGCATCACGCCCCGCGCTGAACAGGGGCTTCACGAGCCGAGGTAGGAGGCGGAGCCTGCACCGGCACCGAGTCCGAGCGACACGACCAGGACCGTGAAGAAGATCACGGGCCCGAGCACGCCGAGAATCAGAGCGGTGATACCCCATGCGCGACCCGCGCGCTTCACGATCGCCATGATCCCGAGGACGATCGCCGTTATGCCGGCGAGGGTGCCCACCCAGAACGAGATCTCGCCCATCAGCACCTGCTCGCGCACCTGTGCGAGGAACGAGAGGTCGCTCGTGGTCCCGTCGATCTGCTGCGCCACGGTCGGCAGTTCGAAGCCGATCTGGTAGCCGGCTGCACCAGCGATGATCGTGGCCACGACGGCCGCGACGACCGACAGCGCGAACGCGATGATGCCCAGCGCAGAGGACCTGGGTGAGCTCGGTGCCTCCGACGGCTGGTAGCCTCCCGCCGGCGCCGCGTATCCGCCCACCGGTGCTGGATATGCGCCGGGGGGTGCCTGATACTGCGGGGCAGGAGGTCCCTGATTCGGGTACGCCGGACCGGCAGGCGGCTGATACCCCGGCGCCACAGGAACCGGCGGCACGGGACTGCCGGAGGGGACGCCGTCAGGCGAGGGCGGCGGGAACTGCGGGTCGGTCACGCACACCATCCTAGAGTGCAGGCGGGGACTGCCGGTCAGACTCGACGCAGCAGTCCGACTTTGTCGTAGACATCGGCGAGCGTCGCGTCGGCCACGGCGTCGGCACGGGCGGCGTTCGCGGCGAGGATGCGGTCGAGTTCGGCGGGATCGTCGAGGAGTTCGAGCGCGCGTGCGCGCACCGGTTCGAACTCCGCGACGACGACCTCGGCGAGGCCCTTCTTGAAGTCGCCGTAGCCACGACCGGCGTACTCGTCTTCGATCGCGGCGACCTGACGGCCGGAGAGCGCCGCATAGATCGTCAGCAGGTTCGACACCCCGGGCTTCTCCTGGCGGTCGAAACGGACGCTGCCCTCGTTGTCGGTCACAGCGCGCATGACCTTCTTCGCGGACTTGGCCGGGTCGTCCAGCATCCAGAGCACGCCGGCGTCGCTCTCGGCGGACTTCGACATCTTGGCCGTCGGATTCTGCAGGTCGTAGATGCGCGCGGTGTCCTTCTGGATCACCGGCATGGGGACCGTGAAGGTCTCGCCGAAGCGGGAGTTGAAGCGCTCTGCCAGATCGCGGGTGAGCTCGACGTGCTGCTTCTGGTCGTCACCGACCGGCACCACATCGGTCTGGTACAGCAGGATGTCGGCGGCCATCAGCACCGGATAGGTGAACAGGCCGACGGAGGTGGCATCCGCACCGTAGCGCGACGACTTGTCCTTGAACTGCGTCATGCGTCCGGCTTCGCCGAACCCGGTGATCGTGCTGAGGATCCACGCGAGCTCGGCGTGCGCGCGCACGTGCGACTGCACGTACAGCGTCGACTGAGAGGGCTCGATACCGGCCGCGATGTACTGCGCGGCCGTACGGCGGGTCTTCTCCCGCAGCTCCTTCGGATCCTGAGCGACCGTCAGAGCGTGCAGGTCGACCACCGAGAAGTACGCGTCGTAGGAATTCTGCAGGTCTCGCCACTGCAGGAGGGCCCCGATGTAGTTGCCGATCTGGAGGGAGTCGGCGGAGGGCTGCATTCCTGAGTAAAGGCGAGGCTTGTCGGTCACGTTGTCAATCCTACGGGGATGCCGGCGAACGCTCGGCCGCGCTCAGTAGGTGTAGTCGACGATCACGGGGGCGTGATCGCTCCACCGTTCGGCATAGGTGGCGGCGCGTGCCACGCTGTACGCCGTGACGCGTTCCGCGAGCGCGGGAGTCGCCAGGTGATAGTCGATGCGCCAGCCGCTGTCGTTGTCGAAGGCCTGCCCTCGCATCGACCACCAGGTGTACGGCCCCTCCACCTCGCCGTGGAACCGGCGGCCCACGTCGACCCATCCGAGTCCAGGACCGACGGTTCCGTCGACACCCGTGACCTCTGCGTCCCTGTCGCCCAGGAATCGATCGAAGTAGGCGCGCTCGCGCGGGAGGAAGCCGGCCTTCTTGCGGTTGCCCCGCCAGTTCTTGATGTCGAGTTCTCGGTGGCCGACGTTCAGGTCGCCCGTGACGAGTGCGAGCGCGTCATCCTGGCCCAGATCCGTGAGCCGAGTGCCGAAGGCCTCGAGGAACTTCCACTTCTCCTCCTGCTTCGGTGTGTCGGCCTCGCCGGAGTGCACGTACGCGCTCACCACGGTGAGCGTGCGATCGCCGATCAGGAAGTCGCCTTCGATCCAGCGGCCCTTCGAGTCGAAGTCGTCGGCGCCGAACGCGGTGCGATTGGCCAGCGCGGGAGTACGGCTCGCGATGGCCACGCCTGCGCGGCCCTTCGCGGTCGCCTCGTCGTGGATGAACGACCAACCGGGAAGTGCGGCCTCCAGATGCTCGTCCTGACCGCGCACCTCCTGCAGGGTCAGGATGTCGACGTCTGCGGTGTCGAGCCAGCTGCTCATCCCGTTGCGGGCCGCGGCCCTGATCCCGTTGACATTGACCGAGGCGATACGCAGATGAGGCATGGGATCAAGCCTAGCCAGCGCGTCCGACATCGCGTCGCGCGCCCGACAGCTCGGCGAGCAGGCGATGAGCGGCCGGGGCCTCCGGCGTCGCGGGCGTCGGCGGATCCGCGAGCAGCTCGTCCAGTTCGCTCTCCGCGGCGTGCACGGCTCGCCTCGCACTCCAGGCGCGGTACCAGGGAGCGCGCTGCTGTGCGTCGCGGGCATCGCGCAGGCGTATCCGCGCGGCGATGAGCAGTGCCTGATACTCCGCGATGATGCGATCCTCCTCCGACTGCTGAAGCAGCGGAAGGTCGCGATCCTTGGCTGAGACGGCTATCCACGCCGCGGCCACCAGCATGACGACTCCGTTGATGCGGAACCACAGCAGGAGGCCGACGAAGATCGCGAACGTGGCGAGCAGCGGATTGCTCGGCGTGTAGCTCAGCAGGAACCCGGCGCCGAATTGCAGCACCGTCATGGCGCCGCCGCCGAGCAGCGCGCCTGGCCAGATCGTGCGCCACCGCAGCGAAGTACCGGTGAGGAAGCGGACCATCGCTGCCAACGCGGTCGAGAGCAGGGCGAAGGACACCAGCACCGTCCCGAGGCGGATCAGCAGGTTCACCGATCCGGAGACCGCATCCCACCCCAGCAGTTCGAGAAGCCAGGTCAGTACGGCGGCGCTGATGTAGCTGAGCGCCGACCCCGCTATCAGCGCCACTCCGAAGACGAGCGCGGCGAAGAAGTCGCGGGCCTTCAGCAGCACGTAGCTGCGCCTGTCGGGCGGAAGGCCGAACATGTCGCGCACTGCGCGCCGTGAGAACGTCACCCAGCCGATGGCGGTCCAGACGACGGCGATCAGAGCGATCAGACCGGTGATGCTGAGGACGCCGGTCATGTTCGCGGCGATCTCATGCGCCTGGCTCGGGGTGAGCAGGTCGCTGTCGTCGCTGATCAGATCGGGCACGTAGCTGTTGACGACGCCGATCAGCGCGTCGACGGCCTCGGCGCTCCCTCCGAGCCACAGCCCGGAGATCGCGAAGGCGAGGTAGATGGCCGCGAAGATCGCGAAGAGTGCCTGGTAGCTCACCCCGGCCGCGAGCAGGAACCCGTTGTTCTGGAGGAAGTGGCGCCACACTCTGACCGGGAACAGCGCGAGCGTGCGTCTGCTCAACCTCGTCGCGCGCTCGACGGCCGCGTCAAGGCGCCGCGCAGGCGCATCCGCCTCAGAATCAGACACGCCCTCACCCTATCCAAGGGTGAGGGCGTGTCCGGGACGCGAGGTCGATCAGCGGCGTCCGCGAAGAACGGCCTGCTTGACCTCTGCGATGGCCTTGGTGACCTCGATGCCGCGAGGGCAGGCCTCCGAGCAGTTGAAGGTCGTGCGGCAGCGCCACACGCCTTCCTTGTCGTTGAGGATGTCCAGACGCACGTCGGCGTTGTCGTCGCGCGAATCGAAGATGAAGCGGTGCGCGTTGACGATCGCGGCCGGTCCGAAGTACTGACCGTCGGTCCAGAACACCGGGCACGACGAGGTGCAGGCGGCGCACAGGATGCACTTGGTGGTGTCGTCGAAGATCGCACGGTCGGCGATCGTCTGGACGCGCTCCTTGCCCTTCTCAGGGGTGGAGTTCGCGACCAGGAAGGGCTGCACCTCGCGGTAGGAGGCGAAGAACGGCTCCATGTCGACGATGAGGTCCTTCTCGAGCGGCAGGCCCTTGATCGCCTCGACGTAGATCGGCTTCGAGATGTCGAGGTCCTTGATCAGCGTCTTGCAGGCGAGGCGGTTGCGGCCGTTGATGCGCATGGCGTCCGAGCCGCAGATGCCGTGCGCGCACGAGCGTCGGAACGACAGCGAGCCGTCGACCTCCCACTTGATCTTGTGCAGCGCGTCGAGCACGCGGTCGGTGGAGAACAGCTCCACGTCGTAGTCGACCCAGCGCGGCTCGGCGTCCTTCTCCGGGTCGAACCGACGGATGGTGAACGTGACCAGGAAGGACTGGATGGCGGGGTCAGCCGCGGCGGGCGCCTCTGCGACAGCATTCGACATTTCAGTACTTCCTCTCCATCGGCTGGTAACGGGTCATGACGACGGGTTTCCAATCGAGCTTGATGTGGTCGGCCGGCGTCGACGAGTGCGGGTCGCCGGTGAGGTAGGCCATCGTGTGCTTCATGTAGTTCTCGTCGTCGCGCTTGGGGAAGTCGTCGCGCATGTGACCGCCACGGCTCTCCTCGCGGTTCTGCGCCGCGTAGACGACGACCTCGGCGATGTCGAGCAGGAAGCCCAGCTCGACCGCCTCGAGCAGGTCGGTGTTGAAGCGGTGGCCCTTGTCGTCGACGTAGACGTTCCTGTACCGCTCGCGCAGCTCGGCGATGACGCCGAGCATGTGCTCGAGCGAATCATGGGTGCGGAACACCTGAGCGTTGAGGTCCATCTCCTCCTGCAGCTTCTTGCGGAGGACCGCGACGCGCTCGGTGCCCTTGCTGTCGCGCAGCTGCTCGAGAAGGCCGGAGACGAACCCGGCAGGATTCTCCGGCAGGGGGACGAACTCCGCGGTCTTGGCGTATGCGACGGCGTTGTTGCCCGCGCGCTTGCCGAACACGTTGATGTCGAGGAGCGAGTTGGTGCCGAGGCGGTTCGAGCCGTGCACGGAGACGCAGGCGCACTCGCCGGCGGCGTACAGCCCGGGGACGACGGTGTCGTTGTCGGCGAGCACCTCGGCGTTGTTGTTGGTGGGGATGCCGCCCATCGCGTAGTGCGCGGTCGGCATCACGGGCACGGGGTCGGTCACCGGGTCGACGCCGAGGTACGTGCGGGCGAACTCGGTGATGTCCGGAAGCTTCGTCTCGAGCACCTCGGCGCCCAGGTGGGTGCAGTCGAGGTAGACGTAGTCCTTGTGAGGGCCGGCGCCGCGGCCGTCGAGGACCTCCTGCACCATCGACCGCGCCACGATGTCGCGCGGCGCGAGGTCCTTGATGGTGGGGGCGTAGCGTTCCATGAAGCGCTCACCGGACTCGTTGCGGAGGATCGCTCCCTCACCGCGTGCGCCCTCGGTGAGGAGGATGCCGAGACCGGCGAGGCCTGTGGGGTGGAACTGGAAGAACTCCATGTCCTCCAACGGCAGGTTCTTGCGCCACACGATGCCGACGCCGTCACCGGTGAGGGTGTGCGCGTTGGAGGTGGTCTTGTAGATCTTGCCGAAGCCGCCGGTCGCGAAGACCACCGCCTTCGCCTGGAACACGTGCAGTTCGCCGGTGGAGAGGTCGTATGCGACGACGCCTGCGACCTGAGTGCCGCCGTCATCGCCCTTGACCGTGATCAGATCGAGCACGTAGAACTCGTTGAAGAAGTTGATGCCGAGCTTGACGCAGTTCTGGAACAGCGTCTGCAGGATCATGTGACCGGTGCGGTCAGCGGCGTAGCACGCACGGCGAACGGGGGCCTTGCCGTGCTCGGACGTGTGACCGCCGAAACGGCGCTGGTCGATCTTGCCCTCCGGCGTGCGGTTGAACGGCAGGCCCATGTTCTCGAGGTCGATGACCGCGTCGATGGCCTCCTTGGCGAGGATCTCGGCGGCATCCTGGTCGACGAGGTAGTCGCCGCCCTTGACCGTGTCGAACGTGTGCCACTCCCAGCTGTCCTCCTCGACGTTCGCGAGGGCCGCAGCCATGCCGCCCTGCGCCGCGCCGGTGTGCGAGCGGGTCGGATAGAGCTTGGAGATCACTGCTGTCTTGGCGCCGGGCCCCGCCTCGATCGCCGCACGCATGCCGGCGCCGCCGGCACCCACGATCACGACGTCGAACTGGTGGTAGTGCACGCCGTCGCGGACGACGGAATCCTGGGTCTCAGTAGTCACTTCTCGTTGCTCTCTTCTCAGTTCCCGACGACGCCTGCGGCCACGCAGGTGTCCCACAGCGTGCTGGATTCGGTCACGCCGAGGCAGGGGTCGAAGGTGAAGACGACCAGCGTGCCCAGCACGATCAGGAGCCCGGCTGCGAGGCCGACCGCCCAGACCAGGGTCTTGCGCACCTTCTCGTGCGTGACGTAGTCGTTGATGATCGTGCGCATGCCGTTGCCGCCGTGCAGGAGCGCCAGCCACAGCATCAGCACGTCCCACCACTGCCAGAACGGAGTGGCGAACTTGCCGGCGATGAAGGCGAAGTCGAGGGCGTGGATGCCTTCACCGACCATGAGGTTGACGAAGAGGTGTCCGAAGATCAGCACGATCAGCACGACGCCGGAGCCGCGCATGAACAGCCAGCCCCACTTCTCGATGTTGATCCCGCGGCGGCGGCGCGCCGGTGCGGCGACGGTCTGGGCGGACATCAGTGACCCCCTCCGAAGCCGGCGAACGCGAGCATCAGGTGACGCGGCACGAAGCCGGCCATGAGGACGATCCACACCGCGATCACGCCCCAGAACAGCTGACGCTGGAAGCGCGCGCCCTTGGACCAGAAGTCGACGAGGATGATGCGCAGCCCGTTGATGGCGTGGAACACGATGGCGGCGACGAGGACGACCTCGCCGAGCGCCATGATCGGGTTCTTGTATGTGCCGATGACCGCGTTGTACGCCTCGGGGGAGACGCGGATCAGTGCTGTGTCGAGCACATGCACCAGCAAGAAGAAGAAGATCGCGACTCCGGTGATGCGATGAAGCACCCATGACCACATGCCTTCGCGACCCCGGTAGAGGGTTCCGCGCGGCGTCTTGGAAGTGGTCTCCGAAATCGACGGTGCCAAGCGAGTGCCTGCGGACACGGTCGTCCTCCCTGATCGATACGAGGTCGGCAGCGCGTACTGGGTCTGAGCTGACCGCAGACGTGCCCGATCGTGCTCCATCCTATTCCCGTTCGATCGTCCGGAGCGACGAAGGGTCGCCTAACTCTCTCGACGTCGAGATTGTTTCGGACGGCTACGCTGGGGTCATGAGCGAGCCGATCGATGACTTCTACGCCGTGATCCCCGCCGGAGGGATCGGAAGCAGGCTCTGGCCGCTCTCGCGCGCGGACGCGCCCAAGTTCCTGCACGACCTCACCGGGTCAGGCAACTCGCTGCTGCGCGACACGTGGGACCGTCTGGAGCCCCTCACCGGCACGGACCGGATCTCGGTCGTGACGGGCCGGGCGCACCGCGCCGCGGTCGAGGGGGAGCTGCCGGGCATCGCCGACAAGAACGTGTTCCTCGAGTCGGAGCCGCGCGACTCGGCCGCCGCCATCGGGCTCGCCGCCGCGATCCTGCACCGCAGGGATCCCGACGTGATCATCGGCTCCTTCGCCGCCGACCACGTGATCCGCGGCACGCGCACGTTCGAGTTCGCCGTCCAGCAGGCCGTCCAGGTCGCGCGCGCCGGATACATCTGCACGATCGGCATCCAGCCCACCGAGCCCTCCGTCGGATTCGGATACATCCGCAAGGGCGACGAGCTCATCGTCGACGGCGCTCCCGAGGCGGCGACGGTGGAGAGCTTCGTGGAGAAGCCGGATCTCGAGACCGCCAAGCAGTACTACGCCGACCGCTCCTACCTCTGGAACGCCGGCATGTTCATCTCCAAGGCGAGTGTGCTGCTCGACGAGCTGGCCGCGAACGAGCCCGAGCTGCACGCCGGTCTCATGGAACTCGCCGAGGCGTGGGACGACCGCGACCGTCGGGGCCCGGTCGTCGACCGCGTGTGGCCATCGCTGAAGAAGATCGCGATCGACTACGCCGTCGCCGAACCGGCGGCCGACCGGGGTCGCCTCGCGGTGATCCCGGGCCATTTCGACTGGGACGACGTCGGAGACTTCGCCTCGCTGACGAAACTCATCAGCAACGGCCGCAAGAACGATCTCGCCGTCCTCGGCCCCAAGGCGAGGGTGCTCTCGGATGCGGCCACGGGGATCCTCGTCAGCCAGACCTCGCGGGTGATCAGCCTCGTCGGCGTGAAGGACATCGTGGTCGTCGACACACCGGACGCCCTGCTCGTCACGACCACCGAGCACGCGCAGCGCGTCAAGGGCGTCGTGGAATCCCTCAAGCTCACCGGCCGCGGCGACGTTCTCTAGCCCCACTTCCGCGGGTGTGATCGCACGCCGACGGCACAGCCCCGATCCGTCGCGCCCGGGTGCCGGTCAGATCGGCGAGGGGATCCCCAGCGGCTGGTCGACGTCGCCCAGCCCGGTGAAGAGCGTGTGCAGGATCCGCTGAGCCCACTCGGATGACGGTGACCCCTCGGGCCGGGCGAGTGCCGCCTCGTGAACCAACGCCGTGTACACGCCGCGCGCCCAGAGCGGGTCGACTGCTTCGCGCAGCAGCCCGACATCGCGGGCGCGACGGAAGAGGAGATCAAGGTCGGCGACGACCTCCGGTGCGAGGCCACTCTGGTCGGCGTGTCGCCAGGACGCTCGCCAGTCGGTCTTGAGGTCGAGCGTGGTGACCGTCAGCTGATACAGCGCCACCAGCGGTGGTGCCGTGCGCACGTCGGCCGCGTTCAGTGCCTGGCGAAGCTTCTCGTCGAGCTGTTGAGCGAGCGCGTCGTACAGCGCGTCGCGTGAGGTGAAGCGCCGATGCACGGTCGCGCGGGCGACTCCGGCCGCCTTGGCGACCTCTTCGATGCTCGCGCCGGGATTTCGTGTGAACACCGCATCCGCCGCTTCCAGGATGAGGCCGATCGATCTCTCGGCATCGGCACGCAATGGGCGTGCGGCGGGAGTTCTTCGGTTCGACATCTGAACAGTCTAAGGCGCAGATATTGACTTAACTGCGTCAGCGCTGTAACAGTTAACGTACTGATCGAGATCGAGAGGAAATCATGGAGCTTCACCTTGCAGGAAAGAAGGCGCTCGTCACGGGGGCGAGTAAGGGAATCGGGCTCGAGACCGTCCGTGTCCTCCAGGAGGAGGGCGTCACGGTGGCAGCCGTCTCACGAACAGTCACCGCGGAGTTGGCGGCGACAGGGGCGATCACGGTGACGGGAGATCTGTCGCAGTCGCAGGCGCCGGCCGCTGTCGTGGCGGAGGCGCTCAAGGCCCTCGGGTCGCTCGACATCCTCATCAACAATGTCGGAGGCGGCGCCGCCACCCCTGGCGCAGGCTTTCTCGACTTCGATGACGACGCGTGGACGGCAGCCCTCGCCCTCAACCTCGCAGCCGCCGTGCGTACGACGCGTGCAGCTCTTCCCGCGCTGCTGGCATCCGGTGGCGCGGTCGTGAACGTCTCCTCCGACAGCGCTCGGAGGCCGCATACCGCTCCGCTTCCTTACAGCGCAGCCAAGGCCGCGCTCAACGCGGTGACGAAGGGGCTGTCGGAGGAGTTCGGGCCGCGGGGCGTGCGGTTCAACATCATCACCCCGTCGTCGACGCGAACGGCGCTCTGGGAGGGAGAGCAGAGCTTCGGTGCCGACCTGGCGGAGGCGATGAACCTCACGCAACAAGAGCTCGTGGCCGCCCTCCCGGTGCAGTCCGGGATGATCACCGGGCGCCTGATCGAACCCCGCGAGGTCGCGACCGCGATCGCCTACCTCGCCTCGCCACTGGCAGTCAGCGTGCACGGCGCGAACTGGGTGGTCGATGCCGGCGTCTCGAAGACCGCGTAGCGACGTCCGGTCAGTGGCCCACAGGACCCGTACCCGGCCCCGGGCCACGGGTCTATTGCGAGTTTGTAACCATTAACCGCAACCGTGATGTCGGATGCCGTAACACTGGGTAACTTGTCTCAACGGGCATTGCGATTGGCGCAGGCCAGTAGTCGTGGAGGCTTACGTGACCATTTCCACCAAGAAGCGCGCTCTCGCCGCGCTCGTGGCGACAGGCGTCGCCGTCGCACTCGCAGGCTGCGGAGCCGCTCCGGAGGACGACGGCGCCGGCGCAGGCGGCGAGACGATCGACTTCCTGCCCTGCATCGTCTCCGACGCAGGCGGATTCGACGACAAGTCGTTCAACCAGCTCTCGTTCGAAGGCGTCGTGCAGGCCGCCGACGAACTCGGAGTCGAGTACAAGAACGTCGAGTCCAACAGCGAGACCGACTTCGCACCGAACCTGGAGAGCCTCGTCTCGCAGGGCTGCAACGCCATCGTCTCGGTCGGCTTCGCGCTGTCGGCGGCGACCGTCGAGGCCGCGACCGCCAACGAGGGCGTCGACTTCATCCTCGTCGACGACGCCGCTGACAACGACTTCGACGGCGAGAAGGATGCCGAGAACGTCAAGCCCCTGCTGTACGACACGGCTCAGGCCGCGTTCCTCGCCGGCTATCTGTCCGCCGGATACTCGGAGACCGGCAAGGTCGGCACCTACGGCGGCATGGAGTTCCCGACCGTCACGATCTTCATGGACGGCTTCTACCAGGGCGTCAACTACTACAACGAGCAGAACGGCACCGCCGTCGAGGTCGTCGGATGGGACGGCAAGGCCGGTTCGTTCACGGGCGGCTTCGAAGCCGGCCCCGAGGCCAAGACGGTCGCGCAGAACATCATCGACCAGGGCGTCGACGTGCTCCTGCCGGTCGGCGGACCGATCTACCAGTCGGGTCTGCAGGCCATCAAGGAGTCCGGCCGTGACATCGCACTGATCGGCGCGGACGCCGACCTGTTCGTCACCGACCCGACGACCGAGGACTTCGTGCTCACCTCGATCCTCAAGGACATGAAGCTCTCGGTCTACGAGGCGACCATGAGCAGCGCGAACGAGGAGTTCGACGCCGAGGCGTACGTCGGAACGCTCGAGAACAAGGGCGTCGGCATCGCCGAGCTGCACAACTTCGAGGACAAGGTCGACCCCGAGCTGTGGACCGCTGTCCAGGACCTGCAGCAGCAGATCATCGACGGTGAGGTCACCGTCACCTCGTACCTCGGCTGATCGAGTAACGAGACACAGGGGGAGGTCGGCGACCCGCCGGCCTCCCCTCGCCGTTGCCCGGGCTCCCACAGGAACCTGGGACGAAGCACCTTTGCTGATTAGGATCTGACACATGAAGCTAGAACTGCGCGGCATCACGAAGAGGTTCGGCGCGCTGACGGCCAACGACCACATCGATCTCACCATCGAACCGGGGGAGATCCACTGCCTCCTCGGGGAGAACGGCGCCGGGAAGTCGACGCTGATGAACGTGCTCTACGGCCTCTACCAGGCCGACGAGGGCGAGATCCTGCTGGACGACGTCGAGCAGCACTTCGCCGGACCCGGCGACGCGATGGCGGCCGGCATCGGCATGGTGCACCAGCACTTCATGCTGATCCCCGTGTTCACCGTCGCCGAGAACGTCATGCTCGGCCACGAGAAGACGACCTTCGGAGGACGCCTCGACCTCGCCGCCGCTCGCGCGATGGTGCGCGAGATCTCCGACCGCTTCGGCTTCCAGGTCGACCCGGATGCCGTGGTCGAAGACCTCCCCGTCGGTGTGCAGCAGCGGGTGGAGATCATCAAGGCCCTCTCTCGCGACGCCAAGGTGCTCGTGTTCGATGAGCCGACTGCCGTGCTCACGCCGCAGGAGACCGATGAGCTGATGGCGACGATGCGTCAGCTCCAGGACGGCGGCACCTCGATCGTCTTCATCACCCACAAGCTGCGCGAGGTCCGCGAGGTCGCGGACCGCATCACCGTCATCCGTCTCGGCAAGGTCGTAGGCGAGGCGTCGCCCACGGCGAGCAACGAAGAGCTCGCCTCCCTCATGGTCGGCCGTGCCGTCGAGCTGAAGGTGCACAAGGACGCCCCGAAGCTCGGCGAGGAGTCGCTCGTCGTGAAAGAGCTCACTGTCACCGATCCCCTCGGGACGGTGCTCGTCGACGACGTCTCGTTCTCGGTGCGCGGTGGCGAGGTGCTGGTGATCGCCGGTGTGCAGGGCAACGGCCAGACCGAGGTCACCGAGGCCATCGTCGGACTGCAGCCACGCGTCGAGGGCAGTGTGCGGCTCAACGGCGAGGAGCTGGTCGGGCGTTCCGTGCGCGACATCCTCGACGACGGTGTCGGCTTCGTGCCCGAGGATCGCAGCGTCGACGGTCTCGTGAAGGAGTTCTCGATCGCCGAGAACCTCATGCTCGACCGCTCTGTCGGCGCCCCCTTCGTCAAGGCGGGGACGCTGCAGCTCGGCGCGCTGGACGAATTCGCACGCGAGAAGATCGCCGAGTTCGACATCCGTACGCAGGGACCGGCGCAGCAGGCGGGGCGCCTCTCCGGCGGAAACCAGCAGAAGGTCGTGCTGGCCCGTGAGCTCAGCCGCGAGCTCTCATTGTTCGTCGCGGCGCAGCCGACGCGCGGCGTCGACGTGGGCTCGATCGAGTTCATCCACAAGCGCATCATCGAGACCCGCGACTCCGGCATCCCCGTGATCGTCATCTCGACCGAGCTCGACGAGGCGGCCGCGCTCGCCGACCGCATCATGGTGATGTACCGCGGCAAGGTCGTCGGCATCGTTCCCGGCGACACCACGCGCGAGCAGCTCGGCCTGATGATGGCGGGCATGATCGAGACCGACACGACGGCCGTGGCCGCCGCGACGTCAGCCGACACCGAGGAGACGAGCGCATGACCGGCCCAGAGCTGAAGCCGATCCCCTCGGCCCCCGCGGACTTCGGCAGCGACTCCAAGGTCGCGGACCCAGAGCCCTCCCGGTGGCACGGCGCCTTCCGCCGCATCGTCACCGGCAACGGTCTGATCTCTGTGCTGTCGGTCATCCTGGCGCTCATCGCCGGCTCGATCATGATCGCCTTCACCGATCCAGAGGTGCAGAGCACCGCAGGGTACTTCTTCGCGCGGCCGGGCGACATGCTCGCCGCGGTGTGGAGCTCGATCTCCGGCGCCTATGTCGCCCTGTTCCAGGGGGCGATCTACAACTTCCGCGTCGACGGCTTCGCCGCAGGGATCCGCCCGCTCACCGAGACCCTGAAGTTCGCCACGCCGTTGATCGCCGCAGGACTCGGCGTCGGCCTCGCCTTCCGTGCCGGTCTGTTCAACATCGGCGGCCAGGGCCAGATGCTGATGGCCGCCGCCGCCGCCGGCTGGGTCGGCACGAGCATGGACCTCCCGTGGCCGCTGCACATGCTGGTCGCCATCGCCGCGGGTGTCGTCGCCGGAGGCGTGTGGGCCGGTATCGCCGGCATCCTGAAGGCGCGCACCGGTGCGCACGAGGTGATCGTGACGATCATGCTCAACCACATCGCGGTGTACCTGCTGGCGTGGATGCTGGCGACGCAGGGGATCCTGCAGGCGCCAGGATCCAACAACCCGAAGACGGCGGCGATGGCGGACTCCGCCGTGCTGCCCGGCATCCTCGGCCCTCAGTACAAGCTGCACGCCGGTTTCATCCTCGCCCTGATCGCCGTCGCCTTCACCTGGTGGCTGCTGGAGCGTTCGAGCCTCGGCTTCCGATTCCGCGCGGTGGGGGAGAACCCCAGCGCCGCGAAGGTGGCAGGCATCAGCGTCGGCAGGATGTACTTCTACGTCATGCTGATCGCCGGAGGACTCGTCGGCATCGCCGGCGTCAGCCAGATGCTCGGCACCGTCACGAGCGGGTTCGGCGGTGACATCGACGCGGGCATCGGGTTCGATGCGATCACGGTCGCCCTGCTGGGGCGCTCGACGCCGCTGGGCATCCTGGCTGCGGGCATCCTGTTCGGCGCGTTCAAGGCCGGCGGGTTCGCGATGCAGGCATCCGAGAACGTGCCGATCGAGATCGTGCTCGTCGTCCAGTCGCTGATCGTGCTGTTCATCGCTGCTCCGCCTCTGGTGCGCGCGATCTTCGGACTGCCGCAGCCTGGCGCGAGGAAGAAGCCGACGAAACCCAGGAAGCCGAAGAAGAACGCGGCGCAGATCACCGAGGAGGTGTCCGCATGACCGTCACGGCCGAAGCTGTGGTCAGCGACGAACAGCGTCGCGTCACCATCACCTCCTGGAAGACCCCGATCATCTTCGGGCTGTTCACGGTGCTGTTCGCGCTGCTGCCTCTGATCGTGCCGCGCGAGGGCGACAGCACCTTCCGGCTCGTGCGCTCCGCCGACGCGGCCATCCAGCTGCCGGAGCTCGTGCTGCCGGCCAACGCCACGGCGTGGGTCGCGGTCGTCGTGCTCGCCGCGATCACTGCGCTGTCCGCGGTGTGGACGCGCGCGCAGCGCCGACTGCCGCTGTGGCTCACGGTCGTCTACGTGATCGTGCTGCTCGTCGGGTTCCTCGCCTGGGCATCCGCGGGCGGTACCCTCCCGATGATCGGTCTTCTCGGCGGTGCACTCGCGCTCGCGACGCCTCTGATCTTCGGTGCGCTGGGCGGCGTGATCGGCGAGCGGGTCGGCGTCGTCAACATCGCGATCGAGGCGCAGCTGCTGGCCGGAGCCTTCATGGCCGCACTCGTCGGCTCGGCCACGGGGAGCCCGTGGGCGGGCCTCATCGCCGCGATGGTCGCCGGCGTGCTGGTCTCGCTCGTGCTCGCGGTGTTCGCGATCACCTACTACGTCAACCAGGTCATCGTCGGTGTCGTGCTGAACGTGCTCGTGGCGGGCCTGACGACCTTCCTCTACCGCCAGGTGCTGGGCGCCGACCCCGCCAGGCTGAACTCCCCGCCGTTGTTCCCGGTGATCCCGATCCCGCTGCTCAGTGAGATCCCGGTGCTGGGTCCGGTGCTTTTCCGCCAGACGATCATCGTGTACCTGATGTACATCACGGTGTTCCTGGTCTGGTTCGGGCTGTACCGCACTCGGTGGGGACTGCGCCTTCGCGCAGTGGGCGAGCACCCGCAGGCCGCGGACACCGTGGGCATCAAGGTCGCCCCCACTCGCTACTGGAACATGATGCTCGCCGGCGCCATCGCCGGCATGGGAGGCGCGTTCTACACGCTGGTCACCAACCCGCAGTTCGGCCGCGAGATGACGGCGGGTGCGGGATACATCGCCCTGGCCGCCGTGATCTTCGGCAAGTGGGACCCGGTCCGCGCCACGCTGGCTGCGCTGCTGTTCGGCTTCGCGACCAACCTGCAGGGCGTGCTGTCGGTCATCGGTTCGCCGGTGCCCAGCCAGTTCATGCTGATGCTGCCGTACGTCGTGACCATCTTCGCAGTCGCGGGGCTCGTCGGCCGATCGCGTCCACCTGCGGCATCCGGCGAACCGTACATCAAGAGCTGAAGCATCGAGACCTGAGGAACAATGACTGACATCGACTGGGACGAGCTGCGTCAGGTCGCCACCGACGCCATGCGCAAGGCCTACGCGCCGTACTCGCGCTACAAGGTGGGCGCCGCGGCCCTCGTGGACGACGGCCGGATCGTGGCCGGATGCAATGTGGAGAACGCCTCGTACGGCGTCGGACTGTGCGCGGAGTGCGCCCTGGTCGGCGACCTGCACATGTCCGGCGGTGGGCGGCTCGTGGCGTTCGTGTGCGTCAACAACGACGGGCAGACGATCATGCCGTGCGGCCGCTGCCGTCAGCTGCTGTTCGAGCACTCCATGCCGGAGATGCTGCTGGAGACCGTCTCCGGCATCCGCACGATCGACGAGGTGCTGCCCGACGCGTTCGGTCCGCGTGACCTGGAGGATGTCCGATGAGCGCACCGGAGCCGTACGACGCTATCGACGTCATCCGCGCCAAGCGAGACGGCGGCGAGGTCCCTGAGCCGGCACTGCGCTGGATGGTCGACGCGTACACGCGCGGCTACGTCTCGGACGCGCAGATGGCCTCGTTCGCGATGGCGGTGTTCCAGCGCGGCATGCAGCGCGATGAGATCCGCGTGCTCACCGACGCCATGATCGCATCGGGCGAGCGGATGAGCTTCGCATCCCTGGGCAAGAAGACGGTCGACAAGCACTCCACCGGTGGCGTCGGTGACAAGATCACGCTGCCGCTCGCACCCCTGGTGGCGTGCTTCGGCGTCGCAGTCCCGCAGCTCAGCGGCCGCGGCCTCGGGCACACGGGAGGCACGCTCGACAAGCTCGAGTCGATACCCGGCTGGCGCGCGGCGCTCAGCAGCGAGGAGATGTTCGCGCAGATGCAGGGCGACGTCGGCGCCGTGATCTGCGCGGCGGGCTCGGGTCTCGCGCCGGCGGACAAGAAGCTCTACGCGCTGCGTGACGTCACTGGGACCGTCGAGGCGATCCCGCTCATCGCGTCGAGCATCATGTCGAAGAAGATCGCGGAGGGCACGGATGCGCTCGTCCTCGACGTCAAGTTCGGCTCTGGCGCGTTCATGCAGGACATCGACCGCGCTCGCGAGCTCGCGCAGACCATGGTCGCGCTCGGCACCGATTCCGGTGTCGCCACCACGGCGCTTCTCACCGACATGAACGTGCCTCTCGGCCTCGCGATCGGCAACGCCAACGAGGTGCGGGAGTCCGTGGAGATCCTCGCAGGGGGAGGACCTGCAGACGTGCGCGAGCTGACCGTCGCGCTGGCGCGCGAGATGCTCGCCCTCGCCGGTCAGCCGGACGCCGACGTCGAGGCGGCGCTGGACGACGGCCGCGCCATGGACAGCTGGAAGGCGATGATCCGCGCACAGGACGGCGATCCGGATGCCCCGCTGCCGATCGCTCGTGAGAGCCATGTCGTCACGGCCGCCGCCGACGGCGTCGTCACGCGCATGGACGCCCTGCCGTTCGGCATCTCGGCGTGGCGCCTGGGTGCGGGGCGGGCTCGCGCCGAAGACCAGGTGGTGCACGCGGCCGGCATCGATCTGCACGTCAAGCCAGGACAGCGCGTGACCGCAGGTCAGGCGCTGTTCACGCTCTCCGCGGAGGATGCGGCACGCTTCCCCCGTGCCCTCGAGGCGCTCGAGGACGCATGGTCGATCGGAGACACCGCGCCCGAGATCGGGCCACTCGTCCGCGAGCGCATCACCGCGTAGGCTGGAGGCGCCTTCGCCGAGTCTGTCGAGGCGCCGATTCCGAGAGGACACCATCCCATGTCGATCGCCGCCGACGGTGACAAGAAGGTGCAGGGAGTCTCGCTGCGCTCGCTGCCGAAGATCTCGTTGCACGACCACCTCGACGGTGCCGTGCGCCCGTCGACGATCGTCGAGCTCGCTGCCGACGCGGGGCTGCAGCTGCCCGCGACCGATGCGCGCTCGCTCGGAGACTGGTTCGCCGCGCAGAGCGACTCCGGATCGCTCGTGGACTACCTGAAGACGTTCGAGCTCACCGTCGGCGTCATGCAGACCGCCGAGAACCTCACGCGCATCGCCCGCGAGTTCGTGGAGGACCTCGCCGACGACGGCGTGATCTACGGCGAGGTGCGATGGGCGCCCGAGCAGCACCTCGCAGGGGGGCTGTCTCTCGACGAGGCCGTCGAGGCGGTGCAGCAGGGCATCGAGGACGGCGAGGATGCCGTGGATCGCTCTGGGCGCAGCATCCGCGTCGGTCAGATCCTCAGTGCGATGCGCCAGAGCGACCGATCCCTCGAGATCGCCGAGCTCGCGCTCGACAACCGCGAGGCCGGTGTCGTCGGCTTCGACATCGCGGGTCCGGAGGACGGATACCCCGCCTCCGATCATCGTGAGGCGTTCGAACTGCTCGCCGAGAACTTCTTCCCGGTCACCGTGCACGCGGGAGAGGCGGCCGGTCTCGCGTCGATCCGCAGCGCGCTGCTCGACGGCCGTGCCCTCCGTCTCGGTCATGGCGTGCGCATCGTCAGTGATCTCGACGTGATCGAACGCGAGGGCGATGAGGTCCAGGTGCGCTTCGGCGATCTCGCCCGGTGGGTGCGCGACCGCGAGATCCCCCTCGAGTTGTCGCCGTCGTCGAACGTGCACACCGGTGCGATCGAGGCCTGGGGCACCGAGCTCGCCGATCACCCGTTCGATCTGCTGTATCAGCTCGGATTCTCCGTCACGGTGAACGTCGACAATCGCACCATGAGCCGCACCTCGTTGACCCGCGAGCTCGCGCTGCTCGTCGACGCCTTCGGGTACGACCTCGATGATCTCGAGGCGTTCCAGTTCAACGCGGCGTCGGCGGCGTTCCTCCCCGTCGAGGAGCGCGAGGAACTCGTCGAGATGATCGCCGAGGGCTTCCAGAACGACTGACGGGCGCAATCATGCCCGCGCCCGCCGTGTTCATCGCCGGCCCTGCTTCCTGGAACTCGATCGTCGTCCTGGATCGGCTGCCGGAGCCGTCGCCGCACATGCAGTTGGCGGAGGCGAGCTGGGAGACGGTCGGTGGGACGAGTGCGGGCAAGGCGCTGAGCCTCGCGGCGCTCGCGACGCCGGCCGTGCTGTACGCGCTCATCGGCGACGACGAGCACGGACGCAAGATCGACGCCGCGCTGAGCGCCGCCGGACTCGACGTGCGGTGGGGATCGAGCGCCACGACCGAGCGGCACCTCAACCTGATGACGCCGGCGGGCGAGCGCGTGTCGCTCTACCTGTCCGGAGTCTCCGCGCAGACAGGGCCGGTACCCGACGACGTGCGCGCAGCGATGACGGATGCCGAGGTCGTCGTGCTCGATCTCGCGGCGGAGCCGCTGCGACTGCTGCCCTTCGCGACGGCGAGCGGCAGACCCGTGTGGGTCGACGTGCACGACTACGACGGTGAGGCGGATTTCCATCGCCCGTTCCTCGAAGCGGCCGATGCGGTCTTCTGCAACGCCGACAGGCTGAGCGATCCCGTCGCGTTCCTGCGATCACGCGTCGACGCCGGGGCGTCGTTCGCGGTCTGCACGCTCGGCGCCGAGGGCGCGGTGGCCGTGGATGCCGACGGCGAGACGCACCGCGTGGATGCCGTGAAGGTCGAGGTCCTCGACACCAACGGTGCCGGCGACGCGTTCTTCGCCGGAGTGCTGGCCGCACGGCTGGCCGGTGCGGCGCTGCCGCAGGCCCTGGAATCCGGCGCGGCAGCGGCCTCGAGAGCCCTCGGCAGCAGGCACCTGCATCCGCTGCTGGACGGCGTCATTCTCTGAGCAGCTCATCGTGACCGCTCCAGTGCGTCGCGCTCGTGGCGTACCGCAGCCCGATAGGCGTGGTTGTTCACGTAGTACGACATCCGGGGGAGGCCGAGGTAGCGGTAGCCCCCGGTGACGTCCGGCCACGGGCTGCCGGTCACCCGCTCGCGGAACCGCTCGGCGCTCTCGGGTGCGCGCTCGGCGGCGGCGAGGTAGCTCGCCAGCAGCTCCGCCTGTTCGAAGCGGCCCTGCCATCCGATCCCGGAAGCCTCGATCATGCCCATCATGTACAGGCCGTTGAAACTCGCAGGGAACATGTTCAGGAAAAGCCTCGGCGAGGAGCCGCGCCACTGCAGGTGCTCCCGATCGACGAACGGATAGTCCAGTCGGTAGCCCGTCGCGAGCAGCACGAGGTCGTAGTCGCCGCTCGATCCGTCGCGGAAGCGTACGGTGTGCCCGTCGAACCTGTCGACGTCGGCGCGCACGTGCAGATCGCCCTGCCCGAGGTGGTTCAGCACCATCGTGTTCACGATCGGGTGCGACTCGTAGATGCGGTAGTCGGGTTCGGGGAATCCGAAACGGACCGGATCGCCGGTGAACGCCTTCAGCACGCGCGAGTCGACGGCCTGTTTGATGCGCGCGGGCAACGGCCTGCCCTGGTTGAGCGTGTCGCTCGGACGACCGAACAGGTAGCGCGGCACGAAGTAGTAGCCGCGACGCACGCTCATCTCGACGGATGCGGCGTGGTGCACGGCATCCACGGCGATGTCGCACCCCGAGTTGCCCGCACCCACGATGAGGACCCGCTTGCCGTCGAGCTGCGATGCGTCCTTGTACGCGCTGGTGTGCATGAGCTCACCGGCGAACTCTCCCTCGAAGGCGGGCGTGTTCGGCTCGGCGAGAGTGCCGGTCGCGATGATGACGCCCGAGTACCGGTGCGTTCCGACACCGTCGGGCCCCATGCACGTGAGGTCCCATCCGCCGTCACGCGGTTCGAGCCGGGTGACGCTGGTGTCGAAGCGGAAAAGCCCAGTGAGCCCGAAGCGCTCCGCGTAGGAGCGGAAGTAATCCCGCAGCACGCGGTGGCTCGGATAGTCCACGTCCGAAGCCATCGGGAACTCGGCGAACTCGGTCGTCGTGCGGGAGGAGATGAGGTGCGCCGATTCGTACACCGTGCTGCGCGGGTTGGTGATGTCCCACAGTCCGCCGACGTCGTGCGACGCCTCGAAGCCGTCGACCTCGATGCCCTGCATCCGCAGTGCACGCGCGACAGCCAGGCCGGACGGTCCTGCGCCGATGACGGCGTATCTGCTCATGGTGCTCCCCGCACGACGCTGTGCTCGATCTGTCGCCCCCCAGGCTCGATCGTAGCGGCACCGTCGTGCGGGAAGTCGTCAGAGTGTGTGCAGCTCATCCTGCCGCGCGGCGAAGACCGCGTGCACGGCGTCGAAGAGCGGATGCTCCGGCTCCAGCCCGGTGACGGTGGCGGTGAGCACGTCGGCGTCCTCCGTGCGCAGCATCCGCTGCAGTTCCACCGACTGCTCGTCCGTCTCATCGTCGAAGGCGATGGCGGCGCCGACGGCGGCGACGAGTGCCGACGTCGACAGCCCGTGTTCCGCCGCCTGGACCGCAGGACCTATGAAGCGCTCGTTGCGGGAGAGCTTGCGCAGCGGCTGGCGCCCGACGCGCTGAACCGTGTCGACCAGTTCCGGGTTGCGGAAGCGCTCGAGGATCGTGGCGCGGTACTCGGCGAGCTCTGCCGGGTCGAGCCCGTGCACGGCGCTGAGCACCGCGGAGGTCTCCTCCAGCGCCGCGCCCACACGTGCGGCGATCGACGGATCGCTGAGGGCATCCGAGATGCGCTTGTGGCCGGCCTGCGCCCCGAAGTACGCGGTCGCCGCATGCCCCGTGTTCACGGTGAAGAGCTTGCGCTCGATGTAAGGGCCGAGATCGTCGACGAAGTGCGCGCCGGGGATGTTCGGCAGTTCGCCGCCGAACGGGCGCGACTCGATCGCCCACTCGAAGTACGGCTCCACGGTCACGTCCACGCCGCCGCCTGCGGGCTGCGCGGGCACGATGCGATCGACGGCGGTGTTCGCGAAGACGGCGCGCTCGCTCACCGACGCGTCGAGCTTCTCGATCTCGGCGCGCAGCTGATCGGTGGCGCCGATCGCGTTCTCGCACGCCATGATCGTCAGCGGAGGGAGTTCGGGGGAGCGACGGCCGAGGCCGGCGACGATCGCGGGCGCGATGAAGCGCAGTACGGTCGGACCGACGGCGCACGTGACGACGTCGGCGGTAGCGACCTCTTCGGCCACGGCTTCAGGGTCCGTGCCGCTGTTCACGGCGCGGTACCCGGTGACCACCCGGTCGACGCCTCCCGGACCAGCCTCGTGGACCGTGTATGACTGCGTGGCGTTGATGGCGTCCACCAGGGCGCCGGCGACGTCGGAGAAGACGAGTTCATAGCCGCCCTCGTGCAGCAGCATCCCCACGAAGCCGCGCCCGATGTTGCCGGCGCCGAAGTGGACGGCCTTCATCCTTCGTTCACCGCCGAAAGCAGTGCGTACAGCTCGTCGGGCGTCGCAGCGGCGTTGAGCTTCGCGACGTCGTCCTCGTCGGAGAACAGGATCGCGATCTGGGAGAGGATCTCGAGGTGCTCGTCACCGCGCCCCGCGATGCCGATCACGAACGTGGCGTTCTCTCCCGCCCAGTCCACTCCGCCGTCGTACCGCACGACCGAGAGGCCGGAGTCGAGGATGGCGTCCTTCGTCTCGTTCGTGCCGTGCGGGATCGCGAGTCCGTTGCCCATGAACGTCGACACCGTCTCCTCGCGCTGACGCATGGCGTCGACGTAGGCAGGGGTGACGGCGCCGGCGGCGACCAGGATGTCGGTCGCCTCCTGCAGCGCTTCCTCCTGGGTGGCGGAGCCGGGGTGGATGCGGACCTGTCCGATGGAAAGTACGCTCATGCTTCTTCCTCCTTCTGAGACTTGACCATCTCGACGACCTCTTCATACTGCGGCGCATTCATGAAGTTGTCGACCGAGACGTGCAGCGAATTCGGGGACTTGCCCTTCGCGCGATCGGTCAACTGCTGCTGGGTGATCACCAGATCGGCGGTGCCGTCGAGGTTCGCGATGGCCTGGTTGGTGACCTTCACGTCTTCGATGCCCGCCTTCTTCAGCTTGTTGCGCAGCACGCTCGCACCCATCGCGGACGAGCCCATGCCGGCGTCGCACGCGAACACGATGTTCTGGATCGGCGTCGTGGCCACGGCGGTGGTCGTCGTCGCACCGGCACCACCCGCGGCCGCGGAGGCGGCGAGGTTGGACAGGTGCTCGGACTTCTTGCCCTTGTTCGCCTCGGTCTGCGCGATCGCCGCGCCGAACGTGTCGCCCTCGGCGGCCAGATCACGCTTGCGTGAGGCCCGCAGGATGACCGCGGTGATCAGGAACGTCACGACAGCGGCGATGATGACCGACAGGTACACGACCACCAGGTTCCAGATGCCGCCGCCGATCGCTGCCGCGGTCACGGCGATGATGCTGCCGGGAGCGGCGGGGAAGCCCAGTCCGCCGCCGAGGAGCATGTTGGTGGTGACGCCTGCTGCGCCTCCGGCGATCAGAGCGAGGATCGTGGTCGGCTTGCTGAGTGCGTACGGGAAGTAGATCTCGTGGATTCCACCGAAGAACTGGATGATCGCGGCACCGGGGGCCGATGCCTTGGCGGCGCCGACGCCGAAGAAGGTGAACGCGAGCAGGAGCCCGAGGCCGGGGCCGGGGTTCGCCTCGATGAGGAACAGGATCGACTTGCCGGTCTCGCTGGCCTGCTCGATGCCGAGCGGGGTGAACACACCGTGGTTGATGGCGTTGTTCAGGAACAGTACCTTCGCCGGCTCGACGATGATCGACACCAGTGGCAGCAGCTGCAACGAGACGAGCCAATCGACGGCTGCGCCGAGCACGGTGCTGATTCCGAGCATCACGGGACCGAATGCGAAGAAGCCGGCGATCGCGAGGATCATTCCCAGGATGCCTGCGGAGAAGTTGTTCACCAGCATCTCGAAGCCGGGGCGGATCTTGCCGTCCCAGAGGCGGTCCATCTGCTTGGTGATCCATGCTGCGAGCGGGCCCATGATCATCGCGCCGAGGAACATCGGGATGTTGGTGCCGACGATGACGCCCATGGTCGCGATCGTCGCGACGACGCCACCGCGCTCGGCGTAGACCAGACGGCCGGCGGTGTTCGCGATCAGCAGGGGCAGCAGATATGTCACCATCGCACCGACCAGGCCGACGTAGCCCTGGAAGGTGCCGTTCTCACCCTCGGTCAGCGCGGTCATCGCCCCCGGCCAGTTGATGAGCGCGGAGTCGCCGCCTCCACCGATGATCTCGGCGACAGGAGCCCAGTGCCATCCGAACGGGCTCTCCGCGCCGAAGAAGCCCTTGGGAATGAACAGCATCGTGATGAAGCCCCAGGCGATGAAGGCTGCGATGTTCGGCATGATCATGCCCGAGAGGAACGTGCCCAGTCGCTGCACGCCCACCCTGAGCCCGTTCTGCTTCGGGGCCGCTGTTGACGTCGTCGTCATGATGTCGTCTCTTTCTGGTGTGAATGGAGGGCCGCGGCGGCAACAGCTACGGCATTGCGGGCGCTCGCGGCATCATCTGCCGCCAGTGCCACCTCGGCGAGGTGCTTCGCCTCGTCGAGCGTGCGCTCGGAGAGCGCGAGTCGTACATCGGCGAGGGCCGCCGATGCCATCGACAGGCTGGTGGCGCCGAGGCCGACCAGCACCGCCGCCAGCAGCGGGTCCGCTGCGGCCTCGCCGCAGACGCCGACCGGTTTGCCGAGGCGGGCGCCTGCCGCGCCCACCTCTCCGACCAGCCGCAGCACCGCGGGGTGCCACGGATCCTGGAAGCCGGCGACCGAGCCGAGCATGCGGTCGGCGGCCATCGTGTACTGGGTGAGGTCGTTCGTGCCGATGGAGGCGAAGTCGGTGTGCGCGAGCACCCGGTCGGCCAGCAGCGCGGCGGCCGGGATCTCCACCATGACGCCTGCGGTCTTCACCCCGTACTCGCGGGCGAGCGCCGTGAAGTACTTCGTCTCCTCGACGGTGGCCACCATGGGCGCCATGACCCACAGATCCGCGTCGGTATCGGCGTCGGCCTCGGCGAGGGCGGTGAGCTGCTCGCGCAGGATGTCCTCGCTGGCGCGCAGCGACCGCAGGCCCCGCAGGCCCAGTGCGGGATTCTCCTCATGCGCGTCGTTGAGGAACGCCAGCGGCTTGTCGGCACCGGCATCCAGCATCCGCACGACGACCTTCTTGCCGGGGAACGCCGAGAGCAATTCGCGGTACGACTTCCGCTGGTCCGCCACTGTCGGGGCCTGGGCGGAGGAGAGGAACAGGAACTCGGTGCGGAACAGCCCGACGCCCTCCGCTCCTCGCGCCACGGCATCCGCCGCATCCGCCGGCTTGCCGAGGTTCGCGAGCAGCGCGACGGCGGTGCCGTCGGCGAGGGCGCCCGCCGTGAGGGGTGCGCTCCCTGCGGCGTCCAGCGCCGCTGCTCGCTGCGATGCGCGTTCGAGCTGTTCGGTCGTGGGGTCGGTCGTGACGGTGCCTGCCGCGGCATCGACGATCACCGTCGTCCCCGTGGTCAGCGCCGCGGCCTCCGTCGCACCGACGATCGCGACGATGCCCTTCTCCCTCGCGAGGATCGCCGTGTGAGAGGTGGGGCCACCGTCCGTCGTGACCAGCGCGAGCACCTGCTCGAGGTTGAGCAGTGCCGTGTCGGCGGGGGCGAGATCGCGAGCGACGAGCACGAACGGATGCCCCGGATCAGGCACGCCGGGCGGATCCACGTCGCGCAGGTGGGCGAGCACGCGCTGTGCGATGTCATCCAGATCCGCAGCGCGCTCGCCGAGATAGCCGCCGACGGCCTCCAGCGTGGCGCGGAACCCCGCGAAGGCGTCGTGCACGGCCCACTCGGCTGTGCCGCCCTCATCGATGCGGGAGTCCACCTCGTCCTGCAGGGTCGGATCCTCGGCGATCATCGCCTGCGCCTCGAGCACCTCCTGCGCCGCGCCGCCCGCGGTGTCCGCACGCTGCTGCAGCTCGGTCGCGACCGCGGCGACGGCTTCCCTGGCACGGGTGCGCTCGGCATCCGCGCCGATCGTGCTCGGCGTGTTCTCGGGGGCGGGCAGCGGCTCCGCCATGCGTACGACGGGCCCCTGGGCGATGCCGCGGCCCACGCCGACGCCGCGCAGCTCGGTCATCCGGCCGCCTCCTGGTCGTGATCGGTCGTCAGCAGCTCGGTGAGCGAGTCGAGCACAGCCTCTGCGCCTTCACCGTCGGCCGTGAGGGTCACGTAGTCGCCGTACTCGACCGCCAGGGCGATGACTCCGAGGATGCTCGCCGCGTTGGCCGGTTTGCCGGAGTCCTTGGCGATCGTCACGGAGATGCCGGAGTCCTTCGCAGCCTGCGCGAACAGCTTCGCCGGGCGTGCGTGCAACCCGTGGGAGGAGCCGATGCGGACGGTGCGTGAGATCTCGGTCATGATGTTCCTTTCGCGGTGGACGGTGGTTCGTTCGTCGAGGAGGGGAGCGACGCACGGGCGGCGGCGAGCGTGCGGACGCCGTCGTGGTCGGCGAAGACGTCGTCGGGCAGTACGGCCACCGGCGCGGACGACGCGGAGCGGATGGCGTCCAGCCGGTCGGCGAGGTGCGGACCCACGAGCACGAGATCCGCGAACGCGGTGGAGATCGTCTGCTCGGTGCCGGCGGAGGTGTCCCAGTCGAGGCCGGCGGCGGATGCCGCGCGCCGCAGTCGCTGTGCGACGAATGTGCTGGACGCTCCCGCGCCGCAGACCACCAGGATCCTCATCGATGCCACCTCTTCCTGTCCTCCATTCTGGGAAGAGGCTGTGAGCGGCGCCACCAGGTTCCTTTCCGCCCCTGCGGAACCTTCCGCCGCGCCCCGGCTGTGCGACGGTGCTGGCATCATGGGAGCATGTCGCGCCAGCGTCAGGATCAGCTCCTGCAGACCCTTCTCCGGCAGGACGAGTGGGCGACGGCGGCGAGCCTCGCCGATCTGTTCGGTGTGACGCCGCGCAGCATTCGCTCCTACGTGGCCGCCCTCAACGCCCGCGCGGCAGGCGGCGACGCGGTCGAGTCCGGACCTGCCGGATACCGCGCCGGTGCCGGCGCGCATGCGACCCTGCGCGCGCGGGCGACGGGGGAGTCCGCACCGCGCGATCGCCTGCACACCGTCGTGCGGATGCTGCTCGACGAATCCGACGGCATCGATGTGTACGCCACGGCCGATCGGCTGCACGTCAGCGAGGCCACCCTGGAATCCGATCTCGCCCGTGTACGCGGCCTGCTCGACGGCACCGATCTCCGGCTCGAACGCGATCGTGAGATCGTCCGCCTGCAGGGGACCGAGATCGCGCAGCGCCGGCTGCTGAGCCGGCTCGCGCACGACGAGATGGATGCCGGATCGTTCCATCCCGAGAGCATCCGCCGCGCGCTCACCGGCAGCGCGGTCGCCGCGCATGCCGTGGCGCCGTTCAAGACCGCGCTGGTGCGCGAGCTGGGTGCGCTCGGCTACTACGTCAACGAGCTCGCGATCTCCGACGTGCTGCTGCACATCGCGATCGCCGCCGATCGCGTCTCGGCGGGGCGCGCGCTCGACACCCCGCAGGCGGGTGCCTCGGAGGAGATCCCGAAGCTGGGCGGCGTGATCACGCAGCTCGCCGAGGAGCACTTCGGTGTGGCGCTCGGAGAGGGCGACAGCGCGCACCTCGCGACCCTCGTACTGACGAGGGCGATCGCGCCGGGTCAGAGCATCGGGCACGATGCGGCGCGCAGCGGTGTGGATCAGGTCGTCGAGGCGGCTGTGCGCGCCGAGATCGTCCAGGCTGCGGCGGACTACCAGGTCGACCTCGTCGATGAGGCGTTCATCCTGCGACTCGCGCTGCACGTGCAGAATCTCCTGCGGCGCGCCGAGGAGCAGGCGTGGACGCGCAATCCGCTCACACGGTCGCTGAAGTCCTCCTACCCGATGATCTTCGAGGTCGCCGTGTCCATCGCCAGCGGTCTGCACGACCGGCTGGGCGCACCGATCCACGACGACGAGATCGCCTATATCGCGATGCACATCGGCGGGCGCCTGGAGCGCAGCCGCAAGGCCGAATCGATCCTCACCGCGACGATCGTCTGCCCCGGCTACTACGAACTGCACGAGCTGCTGCGCTCGAGCGTCGATCGCTCACTCGGCTCGTCGGTCGAGGTCACCAGCGTCGTCACGAGCGTCGATCCGGACTGGGATGCCATCGACACCGACCTTGTGCTGAGCACGATCGAGCCCGGTGCGACCGGCGACCGCTACGTGCGCATCCAGCCGTTCCTCACCGACGCCGATGTGGAGCGCGTGTCGCAGGCAGCCGCACGCATGCGCCGTGCGCGACGACTGAACCGGCTGCGCGCGGAGCTGTCGCGTTACTTCGTCGCGGATGCGTTCGTGCGGCCGTTGCCGGACGAGGGCGAGGAAGCCGTCATCCGTCGACTCGGCGGTCTGCTCGTGGACGCCGGACTCATCGGCGGTGACTACGTCGAGAACACGATCGTCAGGGAGCGGATGTCGTCGACCGCCTTCACCGATGCCCTGGCGGTGCCGCACGCCCTGCAGATGACGGCGCAGCGCACGGCGATCGCGATCGGAGTCGCCGACGGATCCGTGTCATGGGGCGAGGGACGCGTGCAGGTGGTGGCACTCGCGGCGTTCAGCGAGAGCGACCGCACCGCGTTCCAGACGGTGTTCGAACAGCTGGTCGAGGTCTTCAGTGAACGTGAGAGCGTGCAGCGCATCGTGCGCCGTGGCACGACGTTCGAGGCGTTCCTGGATGAGCTGGTCGCCGTGATCGACGGGTGATCGATTCAGCGGTCGTGGCGCACGAGCACTTCGGTCATGGCATCCAGCACTCCCGCCGCCGCCGATGACTCCGACGTGGACAGCGTGACCTCATCACCCTGCGCCAGCGCGAGATCCATCACTGCGAGCACGCTGCTGAGATCGACCTCCGCACCGCCCTTCGTCCGAAGAGTGATCGGATCCCGGTGGGACTGCGCCAAGCGCACGAGCTCGGCGACTGGCCTGGCGTGCACACCGTTGTGCGCGCTGATGATCACGTGTCGGGTGGGCATACAGCGATGCTAGCCGGGCTCACGTCGCGAGGGCGAGGAGCCCGCGGATGAACACGACGACCGTCCCCGCCCAGGCGCACGACAGCATCGCCCATCTGGCAAGCGAGAGCGGGATGACCCGTGTCAGAAGCGCACCGCCGATGATTCCCGCCGCCGTGCAGACTCCGAGAACGGCCAGATCGGTCACCGGAATCGAGGGCATTCCTCTCAGAAGCACCGAGACGAGCCCGTATCCGAGGAGGATCACCTGGGCGCTGGCGGCGAAGCGGCGCTGATCCCAGCGGTCGCCGACCGCGAACGCGGCGAGGGCGGGGCCGGAGAGACCGCTGGAGGCGTGCATGAAGCCGGCCACCCCGCCGGCGAGCAGCGCACCCCGTCTGCCGCGCAGAGAGGCGGCGACGACTCCGCCCAGCCGGTGCGCGAGCAGCGCCAGCGCCGCCATGCCCGCGATCATGAGCAGCAGAGCCGGCTCCGGCAGGAGCCGGGTCAGCAGCGCGCCGAACGGTGCGGCCACGAGTCCGGCGCCGAGCAGCCACAGGATGCGTCGCCAGTCCAACTGATTCCAGGCTGAGGGAAGCGCGATCGCCGAGGCGATGATCGCGAGCAGTACGGCGACGGTCACACCCTGGATCGGCCCGTACACGACCACGGCAGGGCCGATCAGTACGAGGATGAACGCCAGACCGGTGACGCGCTGGATCACCGCCGCGACGACGGCCGCGACGCACAGAAGGGCGAGAGTCATCGCACGACGTTGATCAGGAGCGCTCCTCCAGCAGTGCGCGCACACCGGCCTCGAGATCGGCGACGGCGCGTAGGGAGTCCTCCGCCGAGTCGGCCCGTGCGTCGATGTACACCTTGAGCTTCGGCTCGGTGCCGCTCGGCCGCACGATCACCCGCGAGCCGTCGGCGAGGCGGTACCGCAGCACGTCTCCCGACGGTTGCCCCTCCGCCGCCTGCAGGAGATCCTCGGCGGAATCGATCGCCGTGCTCCCGATACGGCTCGGCGGCAGCGTGCGCAGCGCGAGCATGATCCCGTCGATGATCGACAGATCGTCGACGCGGATCGACACCTGGCCACTGGCGAAATGGCCGTACGTCTCGCCGAGCTGCGCGACGAGGGTCGCAAGGGTCTCTCCGCGCTCCCGAGCCTCTGCGGCGAGACCGAGCACGGCGATCGCCGCGGAGATCCCGTCCTTGTCGCGCACGGTCTCCGGATTGACCAGGTACCCGAGCGCCTCCTCGAATCCGAACACCATGCCGGGGGCGCGCGAGATCCATTTGAAGCCGGTGAGGGTCTCGTGGAAGTCGAGCCCGTGATGCGCGGCGATCGCCCCGAGGCCGGGCGAAGAGACCAGCGAGCACGCGAGTGATGCGCCGGGCGTGCCCTCCGCCGCACGTGCCGCGCGAGCGCCCAGCAGCAGGCCCACCTCGTTGCCGCTCAGCCGGCGCCATCCGCCGTCCGCCGATTCATCGGGGATCGCGACGGCCAGGCGATCCGCGTCCGGGTCGTTCGCGATGATGAAGTCGGCGCGCGTGCGCCCGGCCGTCGCGAAGGAGAGATCCATCGCACCGGGCTCCTCCGGGTTCGGGAACGACACGGTGCGGAAGGTCGGATCGGGGTGCAGCTGTTCGCCGATCGTCTTCGGCTGGGGGTAGCCGGCGGTGCGGAGAATGCGCGAGAAAGTCTCCCAGCCCACGCCGTGCATCGCGGTGTAGACCCAGTTGAGGCCCTTCGCGGATTCCGGAGCAGGAGCGACAGCAGCCGTCTCGCGGATGTAGGCGGACACGACATCCTCCGCGGCCGTCTCGTACGACGCCGAACGCGGCAGAGCCGTCACATCAGCGCGGTCGGCGACGCGCTGGATGTGCGCGGCGATCTCGGCGTCGGCGGGGGCCACGATCTGCGACCCGGCGTTCGCACCACCGAGATAGACCTTGTAGCCGTTGTCATCCGGCGGATTGTGGCTCGCGGTGACCATCACGCCGGCATCCGCGTCGAGATGACGCACGGCGAACGCGAGCACCGGCGTGGGCAGCAGGCGCGGCAGGAGGATCGTGCGAAGGCCGGCGCCCGCGAACAGCTCGGCCGAATCGAGGGCGAACTGCCGGGAGTTGCGGCGACCGTCGTATCCGACCACGACGGTCGGGGTGCCTGGCACGTGCTCACGCAGGTATTCGGCGAAGCCGGCGGCGGCCTGGGCGATCAGCACCCGGTTCATCCGGTTGCTTCCCGCGCCGAGCGCGCCGCGCAGTCCGGCGGTGCCGAAGGCGAGGCGGGCGCCGAAGCGGTCGTCCAGGTCGGTGATCGCCGCGGCGTCACCGGATGCCGCCCTGGTGACGATGCCGGCCAGTTCGTCGCGGGTCGCGGGATCCGGATCCTGCCGCAGCCACGCGCGCGCCTGTGCCAGTCGAGCCTCGGCCTGCTCGCTCACAGCGCCTCCACCACTCTGGCCAGCAGCGCCGAGATCACGGGCTCGGCCTCACGACCGGCCTCGATGACCTCGGTGTGGCTGAGCGGTGTCTTCTGGATGCCTGCGGCGAGGTTCGTGATCAACGAGAAGCCCAGCACCTCCATGCCCGCCTCGCGGGCGGCGATCGCCTCCAGCGCGGTCGACATGCCCACGATGTGGCCACCGATGGTCTTCGCCATCTGCACTTCGGCGGGGGTCTCGTAGTGGGGTCCGCGGAACTGCGTGTACACGCCCTCGTCCAGCGACGGGTCGATCGTGCGTGCGATCTCGCGCAGCCGCGCCGAGTAGAGGTCGGTCAGGTCGACGAAGTTCGCTCCCTCCAGCGGAGAGTCCGCTGTGAGGTTGATGTGGTCGCTGATGAGCACTGGCTGGCCGGGTTTCCACGTCTCGCGGATTCCGCCTGCACCGTTGGTCAGCACCATGATCGCCGCACCCGTGGCGGCCGCGGTGCGGACGCTGTGCACGACACGGCGGACGCCGTGGTCCTCGTAGTAGTGGGTGCGGGCGCCGATGACGAGCACGTGCCTGCCTCCGGGCGTGCGGATGCTGCGGAGCGTACCGACGTGGCCCTCGAGAGCCGGCTTGGAGAAGCCGGTGACCTCGGTGGCCGGGATCGTCGCGATGGTCTCCCCGAGCAGGTCGGCGGCCTTGCCCCATCCGCTTCCGAGCGTGAGGGCGATGTCGTGCTTCTCGACGCCGCTGAGCCGCGCGATGTCCGCGGCGGCGAGGGCTGCGACCTGGAACGGATCGGCGTTCGGGTCGTCGAGAGGGTTGTCGTGAATGTCGGTCATGGATCCACTCTAAGAGTGGTGACGGCAACGCACTCAGGATTGCGGAAGAATGGGGGTCATGTCTTCCACTCCTTTCGAGCGCACTCAGCGGGTCGCCGTCCTCGGCGGCGGTCCCGGCGGTTACGAAGCGGCGCTCGCCGCAGCCCAGCTCGGTGCTGAGGTGACGCTCGTCGAACGCGTCGGCGTCGGAGGATCGGCCGTGCTCACCGACGTCGTGCCCTCGAAGAGCCTGATCGCGACGGCCGATGCCGCGGTCGCGATCTCGGAGGCCAGCGACCTCGGTGTGCAGTTCTACGCGAAGGGTGCGAGCGGCAAGCCGCTCAAGCCCGAGATCGCGATCAACCTCGCCGCGGTCAACAAGCGGCTGCTCGCCCTGGCAGGGCAGCAGTCGGAGGACATGCGCGAGACCCTGCTCGAGGCGGGGGTGCGCATCCTGTCCGGTCACGGACGACTCGAGGGCCCGAACGCGATCGTGGTGGCCACCGGCCCCGGTGGAACCGATTTCGATCGCGTGGAGGCCGACACGATCATCGTGTCGGTCGGTGCATCGCCGCGAGAGCTCGACAGCGCGAAGCCCGACGGCACGCGCATCCTCACCTGGACGCAGCTGTACGACATGAAGGCGCTGCCCGAGCACCTCATCGTCGTCGGCTCCGGCGTCACCGGCGCCGAGTTCGCTTCGGCCTACATGAACCTCGGCGCCAAGGTGACCCTCATCTCCAGTCGCGAGCAGGTGCTGCCGGGCGAGGACCAGGACGCGGCCCGCGTGCTGGAGAAGGTCTTCAAGCGCGGCGGCATGACCGTGCTGTCCAAGTCGCGAGCCGACAAGGTCGAGCGCACGGAGACCGGCGTGCTCGTGACTCTCTCCGACGGGCGCACCGTCGAGGGCAGCCACTGCCTGATGGCGGTCGGCTCGGTTCCGAACACCGCTGGCATCGGTCTCGAGGAGGCTGGTGTCGAGCTCACCGAGTCCGGCCACGTGCGCGTGAACCGCGTCGCCAGGGCGTCGGTGCCCAACGTCTACGCCGTCGGCGACTGCACGAACTTCATGCCGCTCGCATCCGTCGCGTCCATGCAGGGTCGCACCGCGGTGTTCCACGCGCTCGGCGACATCGTCATCCCGCTCGAGAAGATCAAGGTCACCTCGAACATCTTCACGGCTCCCGAGATCGCCACGGTCGGCTGGGGCGAGAAGGACGTCGAGGACGGCGTCGCCGACGGGCTCGTCTACAAGCTGCCACTCGCGGCGAACCCGCGCGCGAAGATGATGGGCATCAAGGACGGCTTCGTGAAGATCATCGCCCGCAAGGGCTCCGGCACCGTCATCGGCGGCGTGATCGTGGCGCCGAAGGCGTCGGAGCTGATCTACCCGATCGCCGTCGCCGTCGAACGCCGCCTCACGGTCGACCAGGTCTCGCGTGTGTTCGCGGCGTACCCGTCGCTGTCGTCGAGCATCACGGATGCCAGCCGCGCGATGCATCTGGTGAACATCAGCTGACGCCGGCTCCGCCCGACTAGGAGATCAGCAGCAGCTGATGTCCTGAAGAGACGGTCGCACCGGCGGTCGCGTTGATGCCGCCGATCACGCCGTCCTTGTGGGCCTGCAGGGGCTGCTCCATCTTCATCGCCTCGAGCACGACGACCAGGTCGCCCTTGACGACGTGCTGGCCATCCTCGACGGCGACCTTGACCACAGTGGCCTGCATGGGCGACTTCACCGCGTCTCCCGAAGCGCCTGCCGACACCGACGTGGCATGGCTGCGCCTGGACGGCGGTACGGCGGCCGGACGGCCGGAGACGCCTGAGGCGACGGCCACGCGATCGGGCAGGCTGACCTCGAGGCGCTTGCCTGCGACCTCGACGACAACCGTGTGGCGGCTCTCGGCGGGTGCCGGAGCATCCAGCTCGCCGTCCCATGCCGGGATGTCATTGTCGAACTCGGTCTCGATCCAGCGCGTGAAGATGCCGAACATGCCGTTCTCCGCGGTGAAGGCGGCATCGCGCACGACCTTGCGGTGGAACGGGAGCACGGTCGGCAGGCCTGCGACCTCGAACTCGTCGAGAGCACGGCGGGCGCGCTCGAGCGCTTCGGCGCGGTCCCGGCCAGTGACGATGATCTTCGCCAGCAGCGAGTCGAAGGCGCCGGAGACGGCATCCCCGGCCGTGACGCCGGAATCCAGGCGGATGCCCGGCCCGCCGAAGGTCTTGAACACGTGGATCGGACCGGGCTGCGGGAGGAAGCCGCGACCGGGGTCTTCACCGTTGATGCGGAATTCGAACGAGTGACCGTTCGGCGTCGGGTCGTCGTAGTCGATGGTCCCGCCGGCGGCGATGCGGAACTGTTCGCGCACCAGATCGATTCCGGTGACCTCCTCGGAGACCGGGTGCTCGACCTGCAGTCGCGTGTTCACCTCGAGGAAGGAGACGGTGCCGTCGGCACCGATGAGGAACTCGCACGTGCCGGCGCCGACGTAGCCGACCTCGCGCAGGATCGCCTTGGACGACTCGTACAGCTGGCGGTTCTGCTCCTCGGTGAGGAACGGCGCCGGTGCCTCTTCGACGAGCTTCTGGTGGCGGCGCTGCAGCGAGCAGTCGCGGGTGGAGATGACGACGACGTTGCCCTCGGCATCCGCCAGGCACTGCGTCTCGACGTGGCGGGGCTTGTCGAGGTACTTCTCCACGAAGCACTCGCCGCGTCCGAACGCGGCCACCGCTTCACGGGTCGCCGATTCGAAGAGCTCGGCGACCTCGTCGAGCTCACGCGCGACCTTGAGGCCTCGTCCACCGCCGCCGTAGGCGGCCTTGATGGCGATCGGCAGGCCGTGCTCCTTCGCGAAGGCGACGACCTCGTCCGCGCTCTCGACCGGGCCCGGCGTGCCGGGGGCGAGGGGGGCGCCGACCTTCTCAGCGACGTGGCGCGCGGTGACCTTGTCTCCGAGCGCTTCGATCGCCTCGGGCGACGGTCCGATCCAGATCATGCCCGCACCGATCACGGCGCGGGCGAACTCGGCGTTCTCGGCCAGGAAGCCGTAGCCGGGGTGGACGGCGTCGGCGCCGGCGCGGCGCGCGACGGAGAGGATCTTGTCGATCTGGAGGTAGGTGGTGGCGCTGGTGTCGCCGTCGAGGGAGTACGCCTCGTCCGCGAGGCGGGTGTGCAGAGCATCCCGATCCTGGTCGGCGTAGACGGCGACGGAGCCGATTCCCGAGTCACGGGCGGCGCGGATGATGCGTACGGCGATCTCGCCGCGGTTCGCGATGAGGACCTTGGCGATATCAGGCATGAATGTCAGCCTAGCGAGATCGACGTCGATACTTTTGACGACTCTCCACAAGAAACACGCAAGAACGTGGCGGGATCCCTACGACCACAGATCCGTCCAGGTCACTCCGAGCTCACCGGCCAGTCGGCGGACGGTCGACAGGGACATGCCGACGACCGTGGACGGGTCGCCGTCGACGCGCGTGATGAACGCACCGCCGAGGCTGTCGACGGTGAAGGCGCCCGCCACATGCAGCGGTTCACCGGTCGCGACATAGGCCGAGATCTCCTCGTCGGATATGTCGTCGGCGAAGGTGACGGATGCCTCCGCGATCGCGGTGGCCTCACGCGCAGCGGCGCCGGGGGAGACGCGGAACACGGAATGCCCCGAGTGGAGCACCCCGGTCGCACCGCGCATCTCGTGCCAGCGGCGCGTCGCCTCCTGCGCCGTGTAGGGCTTGCCGTACACGCGACCGGCGAGTTCGAACATCGAATCGCCGCCGACCACGAGTCCGTCGAAGTCCGGTTGCTCCGCCGCGAGCCGATGCGCGACGTCTGCCGCTTTGGCGCGTGCGAGCAGCAGTACGAGCTCTGCCGCCGGCAGTGGCGCACCCCGCTCGGCCGCCGCCTCGGCGGCCACGGCCTCCTCATCCGTCTGCGGGGCGAGCGTGAGCGGTTCGATACCGACCTGACGCAGCAGCATGAGGCGGGCGGGAGAGGTGGAGGCCAGGCATACGCGCATGTCCATCACCGTATCCTGGAGGGATGACTTCTTCAGCGGGCCAGACGCTCGACCTCGACATCACCGGTATCGCGCACGGTGGCACCTTCATCGCCCGTCACGAAGGTCGCGTGGTGTTCGTCTCGGACGCCGTTCCCGGTGAGCGCGTGCGCGCCCGCGTGACCGACGGCGCGAAGTCGTCGTTCTGGCGGGCGGAGGCGCTCGAGGTGCTCGAGGAGTCGCCTCATCGTCGGCCGCACGTGTGGAAGGAAGCCGACATCTCACGCGATCCCGCCGATCGCGCGGGCGGCGCGGATCTCGGCCACATCGACCTCGCGCATCAGCGCACCCTCAAGCGTCAGGTGCTCACCGAGGCGCTCGACAAGTTCGCGGGATCCGGCCTGGAAGCCCCGGAGATCGCGGCGATCGACGACGGCGACGGCACCGGCTGGCGCACGCGCGTCTCGCTGCACGTGGACGCGGACGGTGTGGTCGGCCCGTTCGCCGCGCGAAGCCATCGCGTGATCCCGGTGCAGTCGCATCCGCTCGCCCGACGCCGCGTCGCGGCCGAGGCGCTCTCGCTGAAGAACGCGAAGCCCGGTCGCATCGATCTGGTCCAGGATTCGGACGGCAAGGTGCATGTCATCCGTCGCCCGGAGAGGGGCAGGCGCCAGCCGTCCGAGGTCATCAGGGAGCAGGTGGGGGAGCGCACGTTCCGAGTGGATGCGGACGGCTTCTGGCAGGTGCACGCCCGCGCGGCCGACACGCTCGACACCGCCGTGCGCTCCGTTCTCGAAGGACGCGTCGACCCGGCCAAGACCCACCTCGACCTGTACGGCGGGGTCGGCCTGTTCGCCGCCTCACTGGCCGAGCTCGGAGCCACCGACCTCGTGACGGTGGAATCGAGCAGCCGTGCCACCGAGCACGCGAAGCACAACCTCGACCCGTTCGACGTCGCCGCCGTCACCTCCCGGGTCGATCGCTATCTGGAGGGCCTCCCGTCCGACACCAGGACCGGAGCCGTCGTGCTCGACCCGCCGCGCGCCGGCGCCGGACGCGCTGTCGTCGAGGGCGTGCATGCGCTGAGCCCCGATGCGATCGTCTACGTCGCGTGCGATCCGGTGGCTCTGGCCCGCGACCTCGGCACGTTCCGCGGTCTCGGTTGGAATGTGGAGTCGCTGCAGGGGTACGACCTGTTCCCGCACTCGCACCATTTCGAGGTCGTCGCGCTGCTCAGCCGGTGAGCTCTCAGCAGATCGATAGGGTGGAGCCATGAGCAGGGTCGCCCTCATCGATGATCACGAGTCCGTCCGCCTCGGGCTCGAGCTCGCGTGCGAGCGCGACGGCGAGCAGACGGTCGTCTTCTCCGGCAGCACCGTCGGGTCGTATCTGGCATGGCGTGCCTCCACTGTCTCCGCCCCTGCCGACGTCGTGGTGCTCGATCTGACTCTCGGCGACGGCACGACGGTCACCGAGAACGTGAGGGCTCTGGTCTCCGACGGTGCCAGCGTCGTGATCCACAGCGTCGCCGACCGGCCGGCCGCCGTGCGTGAGGCGCTCGCCGCGGGTGCCGCAGGCGTCGTGAGCAAGTCCTCCGCGCTGGACGACGTGCTCGACGCGATCCGCACCGTCGCACGCGGCGACGCGCTCAACAACGTCGAATGGGCCAGTGCGGTGGAGGGTGATCGCGAGTTCGCAGACGCGCAGCTGTCGGTGCGCGAGCGCGAGGTCCTCCGCCTGTACGCCGCCGGACTCCCTCTGAAGGTCGTCGCGGAGCGCCTCGGAGTCGCCTATTCGACAGCCAAGGAGAACATCACCCGCGTACGCGTGAAGTACGTCGAGGTCGGTCGGCCCGCACCGACCAAGGTCGATCTGCTCCGCCGCGCGATGGAGGACGGAATCGTGGCGGCCGACGGGGCCTCCAATGCCGGCTGACACCGTCCTCAAGGACGCCTGGAGCCGGATCCCGTCGCTGGGCGCCGCAGAGACGGCCTTCGAGCGCTTCACCGGCAAGCGGATGGAGCGCATCCTCGCCACGGTCGTGGCGATCGGCTCGGCAGTGCTGGGGACGCAGGCGATGTTCGCGGCGATCGGCGCCATGGCCTCAGGGACCTCCGCCATCCACGTCACACTGCTCGTGATCGTCTACGTTCCGCTGATCGCGATGCTGGTCGCGTGCGTGATCGGTCGCGGGGTGCGTCTGGCTTCGGGATCGTTCGCCGTCGTCTATCTCGTCGCGCTCGCCAGCTGGCCTCTCACCGTGGGCGCGAGCGATCATCGCTCCGTCAACCAGCCCTGGATCTTCTTCCTCGTCAACGTCGGCGTCGCAGCGGCCATGCTCGCCTTCCCGGTGCGGATCCAGATGGTCTGGGCCGTGTGCGTGCCGGTCGTCTACGGGTACGTGCGTCTCGTCGAGGGGGAGTTCACCGGCTCGTTCTGGACGCAGACCGCGTTCGACGTCTCGTTCACTCTGATCCTGGGAGTCGTCATCCTGTCTCTGGGGTGGATGTTCCGGTCGGTCGCCGCGGGGGTCGACGACGCCCGAGGGCGTGCAGTGGCGTCCTATGCGGGTGCCGCGGCAGCGGCGGCCGCCGAGGAGGAGCGCGTCGCGATGGCGGCACTCATGCACGACAGCGTGCTCGCGGCGCTGATCGCCGCCGAACGCGCCGACACCGAGCGCGCGCGCGATCTGGCCGTGGCGATGGCGCGCGAGGCGCTGACGCGGCTTGCGAACACCGAGGCGGCCGTGGCGCAGGAGGGCAGCGACGAGCCGGTCGGCACCGCGCAGATCGTGATCGAGCTGCGGCGTGCGCTCTCCGAACTCGGTGCGGACGCGATCGTCGAGGAGCGCGGGGGATCGGGTCTCATCCCCGGCCGTGTCGCGCGCGCCCTGGTCCTCGCCACCCGTCAGGCGATAGGGAACGCGGTCACGCACGCGCACGGACGCGGACTGCATCTCGTCGTGGAGGGCTACGGCGACGACGGCCTCACGGTCACGGTCATGGACACCGGGGGCGGATTCGACATGGACGCCATCGGCGAGGACAGACTCGGCATCCGCGCGTCGATCGTCGCCCGGATGGCCGGTGTCGCCGGCACGGCCACGATCGATTCCGACGGCGATGGCACCACTGTGGTGCTGGGATGGAGGCGCGAATGAACCGCTCCGTCCGCAGCGTCGCCACGTCGCTCGCGATCGGGTTCGCCGTGTACTTCGCGGCGCGCGCCGTGTGGTGGACGGTGCAGCCGACCGCCCCGCTGCTGATGGTCGCGGCGATCCTGCTGTATCTCGTCGTCGTGGTGACGACAGTGCTGCTCGAGGCGCCGTCAGGACCCCAGCTGCCTCGGTGGTGGGGTGCGGTCGCTGTCATCGTCGCCGCGGTGATCCCGGTGATGGCCAGCGAATCGCTGAGTCATCTGCACCGGACCGCCCCGTTCGCGACCTGGTACATCGGCGCGCTCGGCCTGCTCGCTGTGGTGTGCATCGTCCGGCGTCGATCGATCGCGGGCTGGTTGGTGATCGCCGCGCTCACGGTCTCGTCCGCCGTGTGCATCGGTCCTTTCGTCGCGCTGGAGCTGGGACTCGTCGGATCGATCATGTGGACGGTGGTGGCGCAGCTGCTGGTGCTGTTCTGGGATCGTGCCGTGCACGACACCGAGCATCTGGCCGACATCCAGCAGGCGGTCTCGGCATGGCATGCGACCCAGCTCGTGCGCCAGCGCGAGCGCCGAATCCGCGTGAAGTACGCACTCGCGGTCGCGGGGCCGGTCCTGACCAGGACGGTCGCCGCACGCGGCATGCTGACGGACGAGGAACGACTGGAGGCGCGGCTCGCCGAGGGGCGCCTGCGCGACGAGCTGCGGGGCGCGAGTCTTCTGAACGATGCGGTGCGCGATGCGATCCAGCAGGCGCGGTTGCGCGGAGCCGCGGTGACCGTGTTCGACGAAGGCGGCCTCGACGAGCTCGACGAGGATCGCCGTGCGGAGATCCGTGACGAGCTCGCCCGCGTGCTGCGCAGCGCCAAGGCCGGTCGGGTGATCATCCGTGCCGCGCGTGACCCGCAGACCGCGGTGACCGTGGTGGGCCGATCGGGTTCCGGCGATTCCTCCGACGAGGATTCTGTCGGGTTGTGGCACGAGATCCCGCGAGAACCGGCGACGGATGCCGCGCGCGCCAGTGGCGGCGAATGAGTTGAGATGGGCGAGGGGCGGCGAAGCCGCCCGCCCCTCGCCAGGTGCGATGCAGTTACCCGAAAACTGACCGCAGATGGTCGATCACCGTCTGCCTACCCTGGGGCAAAGAGACCGACCGAACGCGAAGCGTTGATCTAATTCTGCTGGGACGCGCGAAGGTTGTCTGTAGGTATTTTGGGGGACACGGATCCGGCCCGCTCACACGACCCGTGACACCTAGCCCGAGAAGCGTCCCCAGGGGATGTCGCGACGCAGTGGCGTGCGCAGTGGACGCTGCGTGCGCCGCCATGCCGAGATGCGCGGCTCCGCAGCGACAGCATCCGCCAGCTCCGTGCTGTACGCGTCGCTGACCACCGCGACGAGGGCGGCGAGCTCTTCCTCATCGGCGGTGCCGCGGACGATCCGCACGTCGGCCGATGGCTGTTCCGGCGCGGTCACAGCGGGATGTTCCCGTGCTTCTTCGGCGGGAGCTCGCTGCGCTTGCCGCGCAGCGAGCGCAGCGCCTTCGCGATCGAGACGCGCGTGTTCGCCGGTTCGATGATGCCGTCGATCTCACCGCGCTCTGCCGCGAGGAAAGGAGACGTGACGCTGTAGGTGTACTCGTTGGCGAGGCGGGTGCGCACGGCGGAGACGTCTTCGCCGGCTTCCTCGGCCCTCTTGATCTCGCCGCGGTACAGGATGTTCACGGCGCCCTGACCACCCATGACGGCGATCTCAGCGGTGGGCCATGCGAGATTGACGTCGGCGCCGAGCTGCTTGGACCCCATCACGATGTACGCGCCGCCGTAGGCCTTGCGCAGGATGACCGTGACCAGCGGCACGGTGGCCTCGGCGTAGGCGTAGATGAGCTTCGCGCCACGACGGATCACGCCCGTCCACTCCTGGTCGGTGCCGGGCAGGTATCCTGGCACGTCGACGAGGGTGACGATCGGGATCGAGAACGCGTCGCAGAAGCGCACGAAGCGACTGGCCTTCTCGCCGGCTTCGATGTTCAGCGTTCCCGCCATCTGCGACGGCTGGTTGGCGATGATGCCGACCGAGCGTCCTTCGACGCGGCCGAAACCGATGACGATGTTCGGGGCGAACAGCGGCTGCACCTCGAGGAAGTCGTCGTCGATGACGTGGTCGATGACGGTGTGGATGTCGTAGGGCTGGTTGGCGGAGTCGGGGATGATCGTGTTCAGCGTGCGATCGGCATCCGTGGTCTCCCACTCGAAGTCGCTCTCGTACCCGGGGATCTCGGCCATGTTGTTGTCCGGCAGGAAGCCGAGCAGGGTGCGGGCGTAGTCGATCGCATCATCCTCGTCCTCCGCGAGGTAGTGCGCCACGCCGGATCGGGTGTTGTGCGTGAGCGCACCGCCGAGCTCCTCCATGCCCACGTCCTCGCCGGTGACGGTCTTGATGACGTCGGGTCCGGTGACGAACATCTGGCTGGTCTTGTCGACCATGATGACGAAGTCGGTGAGGGCAGGGCCGTACACGGCGCCGCCGGCGGCCGGGCCCATGATGATCGAGATCTGCGGGATGACGCCGGACGAGCGGGTGTTCAGGCGGAAGATCTCGCCGTACTTGCTGAGGGCGAGCACACCCTCCTGGATGCGGGCGCCACCGGAGTCGAGGATGCCGATGACGGGGATGCCGCCCTGCAGGGCGTACTCCATGATCTTGATGATCTTGTCGCCCGACACCTCGCCGAGCGAGCCGCCGAACGTGGTGAAGTCCTGGGAGTAGACCGCGACCGTGCGGCCATGGATGGTGCCGATGCCGGTGACGACGGAGTCGCCGTACGGGCGGTTGCGGTCCATGCCGAACGCTGTGGTGCGGTGGCGCACGTACTCGTCGAACTCGACGAAGCTGCCAGGATCGACGAGCAGTTCGATGCGCTCGCGAGCGGTCATCTTGCCCTTGGCGTGCTGCTTCTCCTTCGCCGTCTTCTCGGCGTCGACCACTGCTTCGCTGTAGCGCGCGCGGAGGTCGGCGATCTTGCCGGCGGTCGTGGAGAGGTCAGGGGTGTCCGTCACGGATTCCACACTAGCGGCGGCGGGCGGGCGGACGTTGGATGCTCGCCACAACGGGTCGGCAGATCCTTTGGCAAGACCCGCCGGTCGCGGCGCGATCAGTGGCGCGTCGGCGAGGATCAGGCCGATCGTCGTTCGGGCGACAGCGACACGAGAAGGCGGTGAAGATGCCCGGACCCGTCCAACAGGGCGAGGCTGCGACGGGTCAGGTCGGAGAGGCGTCGGTGAAGCAGATCCCGGGCATCAGATGTCAGCCCGTGCGTGCGCAGCTGCTCCAGCACGCGAGCGATCGGCGGAAGCGGGTACCCGCCGGCGCGGAGAGCCGCCACGACCCTCGCCTCGGTGATCGCGCGTGCACGATACGTCCGCGCCCGTGAACCGTCTGCACGATCCGGCTCGATGAGGCCTTCGGACTCCCAGTGCCGCAACGCCGAGCTGCGGACGCCGAGCGCCTCGGCCAGTTCGCTGATCGTCATCGCGTCGCGTTCCTCGAACACGCGGGCGCCGTCGGCCACGACAGCGTCCAGACCGCGCAGTGCCTCTCGCACGCGTGCGCGATCCCTGGCGATGCCGGCGTGGAGCTCGTCCACGTGTTCGGCGGCCTCGTCGATCGGGCAGCTCAGCAGCATCGGCATCAGCCGGCGGGCCTGCACCGGTCCGATGGCTGATGCCAGGGCACGGTACGCGTGCAGAGCGATGATGTGGGCGTGGTGGTAGCGGCGGTAGCCGTTCGATCCTCGAGCGGCCGGAGGGATGACGCCCATGCGCTCGAGGTCGCGCACTTGCTGCGTCGAGTAACCGGCATCGCGCGCCACCTCGACGGTGGTGAGGATCGTGCCTTGAGGGTTCTGCACCCGACAACCCTTGCATATCGCTGCCAGGTCCACATAGGTACTTGAGCCTCAGGATTGAGATATGCAGATGAAGCAGATCGTGGAGACCGTTCGACGCTTCGACGGTGCACTCGTGGTGACGCCGGACGCCGGAGGCGCGATGCCCGAGTTGTCGTGGGGCGACGCGTTCTTCTACTACGCACCGGCCGGCGTCATGCCAGAGCGCACGCAGCCCTACGCGACAGTGGTCACGAAGGATTATCCCGACGATGGCGGCTCGCATCTCGACGCGCCAGGGCGGTTCCGCGTCACCATCAACGTGGGACGCGATCGCGCGTCGACGCTGGTCGTGCGCGACGCGACGCCCGCGGATGTCGACGTGTTCTTCCCGCATCCGCTCTATGGCGCAGCCGGATGGGTGTCGGTGGTGAATCCGGGGCCGCTCACCGCGGATGCGGTCGTGGAACTCCTGCACGACGCGCATCGTGCCGCGCACATCAGGACTGACCGTCGTGCCGGCTGACCGGCTCTCACCGCAGTCGCTGTCGGAATCGGACCGACGAACAGTCGCCGTGTGGGCGGCGGACTGCGCGGAGCATGTGCTGGCGTTGTTCGAGGTGGAGGCGCCTGACGATGCTCGCCCGAGGGATGCGATCGCCCGCACACGTGCCTTCGCCCGTGGCGAGCTCAGCGCCGCTGAAGAGATCCGCCGGCGTTTCGTGGCGGGCCGTGCCGCGCACGCCGTCACCGGAGAAGCGGCGGTGGCCGCCGCCCGTGCCGCCGCACAGGCATCGGGGGTGGCCCACATGGGCGCTCATGCGCTCGGCGCCGCCGCCTACGCCGCGAAGGCGGCTGGCGCGGCGGGGGCAGGGCAGGATGCGATCGGTGAAGAGATCCGCTGGCAGCTCGCGAGCCTGTCCGAGCGCGCGAGGATCGCGTTGCGGCGACTTCCTCGTCTCGGCGAGGACACTGCCGGACCGCTCGGCGCCGGGCTGCTGTCGTCCGGCGTCCTCGGCACGACCATCCGAACCATTCAGGCGCAACTCGAGTGACCGGTCGGTGAGCGTCACACCACGAACCGCCAGACGTACTCGAGCCCGTCCGCGGGACGGAACCAGGCGACCGTGACCACGGCGTCGTCGTCGGTGCCGGATGCGCACAGGCACAGCTCGATCTCCTCGGACGGCAGCACTTGGCCCCACAGCTGCGTGCGCTCGGGCGCGTCACCGCTGTCGCGGAACACCCGCACGAAGTCGGCTGCATCGCGCCCGTCGTTGATGACGACGGGATGCGACGCGTCTGCACGTATCACCCGCCACGGCACGCGGTATGCAGGCGGAGGGGGCAGCTCGTTCGGATCGACGGGTCTCAACATGACCGTCACGGTAGGAGCGGCATCCGACGTGCGAGGCGCCCCGGGAGGGCGGACCAGAAGAACGGGGGAGAAGCGTCAGGAACCGGGATCTGTGGAGTGCGAGTCGCCTGCGTCGAGTTCCTTGCGCTTCAGGTGCGTGAGTTCCCCGACCCGGTGTCCCACCCACCCAGCCCCGCGCGCGACAGTGCCTGCAGCACCGGCGACGGCGGACCCGGCGTAGCGGGCGCCTCGCAGCACCCTGGTCTCGATCTTCTCGGCGCCTGTGACCGGTTCGAGCTCAGCCGGAAGCACGGCCGGAGCAACACCGAACGCACGGCGCGACGTCGTGAGCACGCGCCTGCCGAGCAGATGGTTGCCCGCACCGCCGACGGCGGCCCCGACGCCGAACGGCAGCGCCTTGCCGAGGAACGACGCGCCGCCTGCCGCCGCGAAGTGCTTGACGAACATCGTCTTGAGCCGATCGACGACCGGTCCCACCGCTGCGCGCGGGAGCGACTTGGTCACGAGTTCGCCCCAGTAGGATGAACGACTCGCCCCGCGGCCGGTGACCTGCTTGGCGAGCTGGCCGACCAGGTCGACACCTTCCTTGCCGAGCATCAGCGTCATCACCAGCGCCCGCGCCCGATCGGGATTCTCGATCGCGATGCCGTGGACCTCGGCGAGAGACTGGGCGAACAGCGCGGTCGACTCGACGAACCCGATGGTCTCGACGCCGGACAGCGCCAGGGTGATCCCGGTGCCGATCCCCGGCACGACCGCGGTCGCGCCGACGGCAGCGCCACCGGTGGTCACCGCGGCGAGATAACGACGTTCGAGGATGCGCACGAGCTGGTCGGGTGTGGCCTGCGGGTTGCGCAGGCGGATGCTGCGGATGTGCGCCAGCACGAGCGGGCGCTGGATCGCGAGCACCCGGTCGAGGCCGCGTACGGCAGTCGGGTGCTCGGCCGAGCCCACAGGTGGGATCCCCGTGTCCCAGGCGGAGTCGTCGGGGAGGGAATGGATCTTATGCACCTTCTCAGCCACAGCACGATCCTAGATACGCAGGCAGGGAGAACGCAGAGAGCCGCACCCTGTATCAGGGCGCGGCTCTCTGCGAAGCGGTGATCAGACGTACAGGTTCGCCTGCTCGAGGTCTTCGGCGAAGTCGACCTCGACGGCGTAGAGATCGGACACATCCATCGGCTCGAGCAGCAGGCCGTCTTCGGCGATCGCCAGTTCGAGGCCGCCCTCGAAGTACTCCTGGTCGTCGACGCGTGCAAGCTGGCGCATGAACGCCTTCTTGTACGTCGAGGAGATGTAGTTGATGCCGATGGCCTCGCCGAGCCCGCCCTTGACGCTCTTGGAGAGCTTGTCGATGAAGCCCTCGGCGGTGACGGTGTACTTGACCTCTTCGTCGCTGACCTTGGAGGTGTTCACGGCCACGAACGACTGGTCGCGCTCGATGAACTCGATCGCACGGCCGAGGATGCGCGGGTCGAACACCACGTCGCCGTTCATCCAGAGCACGCCGCCCTTGCCCGTGGCTCCGAGGGCTCGCAGCAGGCTCTTGGACGTGTTGGTCTCGTCGTAGCGCTCGTTGTGCACGTAGTTGACGTGCGGGAAGGCTTCGATGATCGTCTCGGCGCGATACCCGACGACGGCGGTGACGCGGGCGTCGCTGCCGAACACGGCACGGATGTTCTCGTGCTGCTGCTGCATGATCGTGCGTCCGTCGTTGAGCTCGGTCAGCGGCTTCGGAAGGGCGCGGCCGAGGCGCGAGCCCATGCCCGCGGCGAGGATGACGGTCTGAAGAGTCACGAATACTCCTTAAAAAGAATCTGTGTTCACGGTCGGTTCACCGACCAGACACTTCTTCGTGCCGAGTTCATGTTAGCGATGCCCCCTGGGAACCCCCGGGACAGGCCGTCGCCGTTGCCATTTCGTGATCGAGTACACACCTGACGCACAGGTGCAGCGCGCTGCGGAGTCAGGCGTTCACTGAATTGTTTCGCCGCACCCTCGGAAAGTCCAGTGCCATTGATACCGTAGGACGGTGACTGCTTCTCCAGATGATCGCGCCGATGGGCCAGACGACGTGACGGCGGCCCCCGTCGACGGCTCGGCGAAGAAGCCTCCGGCGAGATCGGCATCGCCGAAGACCAAGAGCACAGCGGCGCGGACGAAGACGACGACCGCGAACTCGAGCACCGCGAAGTCGACCAACACGAAATCTGCCGCGGCGAAGTCTGCCGCTGCGCCGGTCGGGAAGACGCCAGCCAAGACGATGGCCGAGAAGGCCGCAGCGGTCAAGTCCGGCGAGGTCAAGGCCGCGGCGGCGAAGACAGCGGCTGCGCGCACCACCGCGGCGAAGACGGCCGCGGCGAAGTCCGCTGCCGCTCGTAGCGCGGCGGCCAGGACAGCGACCAAGACCGCCGCTGCGAAGGCTGCGGCGGCCAAGACGACAGCAGCGAAGTCGGCCGCAGCGAAGAGCGCTGCCGCGAAGGCAGCTGCGGCGAAGGCGGCCGAGGCGAAAGCCGCCGAGGCCGATGCGGCGGGATCCGGCCCGGCGACAGACGCAGACGAGCCGGCGCAGCCGACGACGGAGACGTCGGCCGCGACCGCACCCGCGGCACCTGTGCGCACGCCCGCAGCCAAGCGCCCGGCTCCGAAGAAGACGGCGCGGACGACGAAGCCCCGCGCGACGAGTGCGGCGACGCGACCCAAGCCCGTCGTCGCGGCGGACGCCGCAGCGCCGACGGCTGAGACGGTCGCGTCGCCCGAGCCCGCGGCTCCGCGCCCTGCCGAGGACGCAGGCGCGGAGGACGTACTCTTCGCCGACCTCCTCTCGTCCGAGCCGGCTCACGCCGATGCGGCAGCGGAGAGCGCGGACGCAACACCTTCGGTCACCGAGCCGGCTGTCGCGGAGTCGACGTCCCCGGAGTCACCGGTCGTCGAGCCCGAGGTCGTCGAGCCCGAGGACGTCGTACCCGAGGACGTCGAGCCCGAGGTCGTCGAGCCCGAGGACGCCGTACCCGAGGACGCCACGCCCGCAGCGGTCGCCGACACCCTCGCGGGCCCGGCATCCGCGGAGCACGCCGTCATCCTGCGCGACCTCGTCAAGGACTTCGGCGATCAGCGTGCGGTCAACGGCATCGACCTCACTGTTCCCGCCGGCTCCTTCTACGGAATCGTGGGGCCGAACGGGGCGGGTAAGACGACCACGCTGTCGATCCTCGCCGGCCTGCTCCGCGCGACATCCGGGCAGGTCATCGTCTGCGGCATCGATCAGGCGGAGGACTCGCTCGGAGCCAAGCGTCTGATGGGCGTGCTGCCCGATCGTCTGCGCACCTTCGACCGACTCACCGGCCGCCAGCTGCTGCACTACTACGGTCTGCTTCGCGGACTGGCCTCCGACGTGATCGACAAGCGCACCGCGGATCTCGCCCGTGCGTTCGATCTCGCCGATGCCCTGAACCGCGTCGTCTCCGACTACTCGGCGGGTATGACGAAGAAGATCATGCTCGCGGGTGCCATGATCCACTCGCCACGGGTGCTCGTGCTCGACGAGCCGTTCGAGGCCGTCGATCCTGTGTCCTCCGCGGTCATCCTCGACATCCTCCGCGCGTATGTCGCGCACGGAGGCACGGTCATCCTGTCCAGTCACGGCATGGACCTCGTCGAGCGGGTCTGCTCGCGCGTCGCGATCATCGTCGGCGGTGATGTGCTGGCCGAGGGGACGATCGATGAGGTGCGGGCGGGGTCGACCCTCGAAGCGCGCTTCGTCGAGCTCTCCGGCGGTATCAGCGAGGTGGAGGGACTCGAGTGGTTGCACACGTTCTCCGACTGAGGCTGATGCTGATGCTCGGCGCTCTCCGGGGCGGACGAGCTGTGCGCACCCTGCTCGGGCTGGCCGCGGTGGTGATCGTGACGGTCGCCGTGTGCATCGCCGTACTGAGTCTCGCCGACGCGCCCCTCGCCGTCGCCCGTGCCGTGATCGTTCTGGGCGGCACCGCGGTTCTGCTCGGGTTCCTGATCGGCCCGATCCTCACAGGGACGGTCGATCAGCTCGATCCGCGCAGGTTCGGCGTCTTCGGCGTGGACGAACGGCAGATGCCGTGGATCCTCGCGCTCGCTTCGCTGGTCAGCGTGCCCTCGTTCGCGCTGCTCGCCGTCGGCGTGTGCATCGTGATCCTCGTCGTGCAGTCGGGAGCTCCCTGGATCGCGGCCGTGCTCTTCGCGCTGCTCGGTGTGCTCGCGTCCGCTCTCGCGTCCCGCATCGGCATGTCGTTGAGCGCACTCCTTCTGCCTGAGCGTCGTTCGCGCGAGCTCACCGCGCTGTTCGCCCTCGCGGTCGTCGTCGTGGCCTTCCCGGTCGCCGTGTTCCTCGCCTCGTTGGAATGGGACGGCGCAGTGCCCCGTCCGGTGGCGGTCGCGACGACGGTCGTCGGCTTCACGCCGTTCGCCGCGATCCCCGCCTTCCCGTTCGCGATCGCCGCCGGCGACACCGCAGGGGCGTGGATCAGTGGGATCGTCGCCGCGGCGACGGTGGTCGGCGCCTGGCTCACGTGGTCATGGGTCGTGCGCCGGCTGCTCACGACCACTGAGCGCCCGGTGGCATCGCGTGAACGGGCGGGCCTCGGCTGGTTCGCGCTGCTTCCCAGCAACGCGTTCGGTGCGATCGCCGCGCGGAGCCTGGTGTACTGGCTGCGCGATCGCCGCTACATCGTGAACATCATCGTCGTCCCCATCGCCGGGATTCTGACGGTCTTCCCGCTGCTCGTCGCGGGTGTGCCGCTGTACATCGCCGCGCTCGTGCCCGTTTCGGTCATGGCGCTGTTCTTCGGCTGGCTCCCGCACAACGATGTGGCGTACGACTCGACCGCACTGTGGACGCATGTCGCCAGCGGCGTGCGCGGTCTCCCTGATCGCCTGGGCCGCCTGGTCCCGATCGCGCTGGTGGCGATCCCCGTGCTCGCGATCGCCATACCCTTGACGCTCGCGCTCATCGAGAGCTGGTATCTGCTGCTTCCGATGATCGGGCTCGCATCGAGTCTCTTCCTCTCCGGTCTCGGCCTGTCCAGCATCTCCTCCGTCGTCTCCCCGTACGCGGTCTCGCGGCCCGGTGACAGCCCGTTCCAGCAGCCTCAACGATCGGCATCTCGCGGCTCCTTCGGCCCGGCTGCCGCGTTCATCGGCACGCTGATCGTCAGCGCTCCGACGCTGTGGCTGTTCATCATGACGATCATCACCGACGGCGTCTACAACCCGCTGACGTTCTGGGTCGGCCTCGTCACTGGCGCCCTGGTCCTCGCGCTCGGCACGTTCGCGGGTGGCCGGATCTACGACCGCGGCGGCGCACGCCTGATGGAGTTCGTCGAGACCGCCTGAGTGCACGATCTGCGCCCCGCGCAGGCCTGAGGACGGTTAGACTCACCGCTATGAGTACTCCGCTGGACAGCCCCGATCAGGGCGGCGTGGCAACGCTTGATCGCGAACTGGAAGAACTTCTCAACGAAGAGAACCTCGAGCCGGGCGACCACGAGCGCTTCTCGCATTACGTGAAGAAGGACAAGATCCTCGAGTCGGCGATCTCCGGGAAGCCGGTGCGTGCCCTGTGCGGCAAGAAATGGACTCCGGGTCGCGATCCGGAGAAGTTCCCGATCTGCCCCACGTGCAAGGAGATCTACGAGTCGATGGTCAACTGACCGCGCTCGAGAGCCCCGCTTCGGATTACTCCGCGTCGACGAACACCGTCGGGATCGCGGGGTCGGATTTGCTCAGCGCGAGTGCGCGCACCGGCATCTCCTCGCGCACGCGCATGTGATGCTCTCGAGCGGATGCCGTGCCCTCTGCCCCCTCGTAGCGCTCGTCGATGTCTCCGCGGTCGACGAGCATCACCTGCAGCGAACGGGAATCGGGGTGCTCGGCTCCGGTGCTGATGTCTTCGAATCCATCGGAGACCACCACGGTCTCGGCCACCGCGACGCCGTCGCGCAGGGTGCGGAACGCCGCCTTGCGCCCGCCCTTGGAGGCCTTGTCGGTGGACGCCTTCGCGACCCCGATCCACGATCCGGACGGATCCTGGCGGGCCACGAGCTTGTAGACCATACCGGCCGTCGGATACCCGGAACCGGTCACCACCGAGGTTCCGACGCCGTATGAATCGACGGGAGATGCGGCGAGGGCGGCTATCGCGTACTCGTCGAGGTCGCTGGTCACCGTGATCCTGGTGCCGGTGGCGCCGAGTTCGTCGAGCTGCGTGCGCACCGCTGCCGCGACCGTCGGGAGGTCACCGGAATCCAGGCGCACGCCGCCGAGCCCTGTTCCCGCGACGCGGATGGCGGTCTCGACCCCGGTGCGGATGTCGTAGGTGTCCACGAGCAGAGTGGTGTCGGTGCCGAGGCTCTCGATCTGCGCGCGGAAGGCGTCCTCCTCCGTATCGTGCAGGAGCGTCCATGAGTGCGCGGCAGTGCCCATGGTCGGAATGCCCCACTGCCGTCCCGCCTCGAGGTTGCTCGTCGAGCTGAAACCGGCGATGAACGCCGCGCGGGCAGCCGCGACAGCCGACCGCTCGGCGGCTCTGCGCGAGCCCATCTCGGCCAGCGGGCGCTCGCCGGCGGCCATGCTCATCCTCGAGGCGGCCGTCGCGACGGCCGAGTCGTGGTTGAGCACGCTCAGCGCGAGCGTCTCCAGCACGACGGCATCCGCGAAGGTGCCCTCCACCGTGAGGATGGGGGAGCCGGGGAAGTACAGCTCTCCCTCGCGGTAGCCGTGCACCGTCCCCGTGAACCGGTAGTCCTCCAGGTACTTCAGCGTCTCCGCATCCACGACGCCGCCGTCGTGCAGGAACCGCAGTTCATCCTCACCGAAGCGGAAGTCGCGCATGAGCGAGAGCAGGCGTCCGGTGCCGGCCACGACGCCGAAGCGTCGACCGCCGGAGAGCCGCCGCGAGAAGAGTTCGAAGACGCTCGGCCGCGCGGCTGTGCCGTCCCGCAGAGCTGCGCCGAGCATCGTGAGTTCGTATCGGTCTGTGAGCAGCGCCGTAGACGAGGTCATGCGCTCAGCTTAGTGAGCGCGGCGGGTAGGCGAGCGCGGCGGACACGGCGCCGCCCTGAGCGCGCAGTACGAGTCGAAGGGTAGGCTCGGTAGTCATGAATGACGCGCCGATCGGAATCTTCGACTCCGGTGTCGGCGGGCTCACGGTGGCTCGCGCGATCCGTGCCCAGCTGCCGCGGGAATCGTTCGTGTACATCGGTGACACCGCCCATTCGCCTTACGGCCCGAAGCCCATCGCCGACGTGCGCCGCTATTCGCTCGAGGTGCTCGACACGCTTGTCGATCAGGGCGTGAAGATGCTCGTGATCGCGTGCAACACGGCATCCGCCGCGATGCTGCGCGACGCCAGGGAGCGTTACGACGTGCCGGTGATCGAAGTGATCGGGCCCGCGGTGCGCCGCGCGGTATCGACGACGCGCAACAACCGCATCGGCGTCATCGGCACCGTGGGGACCATCGGATCGCGCGCCTACCAGGACATGCTCGAGGTCAATGAGCGGCTCTCCGTGTTCACGGCCGCGTGCCCCCGCTTCGTGGAGTTCGTGGAGGCCGGCATCACCGGCACCGCTGAGGTGCTCGCGGTGGCGGAGGAGTACCTCGCTCCGCTGCGCGACGCCGACGTCGACACTCTGGTGCTCGGATGCACGCACTATCCGTTCCTGCGCGGCGCGATCGGCTACGTCATGGGCGACGGCGTGAGCCTCGTCTCCAGCGACGACGAGACGGCCGGCGACGTGTACCGTCAGCTCGTGCGCGGCGATCTGCTCGCACCGCCGGATGCCGTCGCCACCGCCGTGTACGAGGCCACCGGTGAGTCCACCGAGGAGTTCACCGCGCTCGCCAACCGGCTCATGGGCCGCGAGGTGCGCGACGTGCAGCACGTGCAGACCGGTGTGATCACGCTTCCCGACCTCTCCGAACTGGCTGAGGCCGGTATCTCCAACCCAGAAGGAACCTCATGACCGACATCGTCCGCGCCGACGGCCGTTCCACCGACCAGCTCCGCGAGATCACGATCGAGCGCGGCTGGAGCGCGAACGCCGAGGGCTCCGCGCTGATCAGCTTCGGCGGCACGAAGGTGCTGTGCACGGCATCCTTCACGAACGGTGTGCCGCGCTGGCTCACCGGCAAGGGCAAGGGGTGGGTGACCGCCGAATACGCGATGCTGCCGCGCGCGACGAACAGCCGCAACGATCGCGAGAGCGTCAAGGGCCGCATCGGAGGGCGCACCCATGAGATCTCCCGCCTCATCGGACGCGCGCTGCGCGCGGTCGTCGACACCAAGGCGCTCGGCGAGAACACGATCGTGATCGACTGCGACGTGCTGCAGGCCGACGGCGGCACCCGCACCGCTGCCATCACCGGGGCATACGTCGCTCTCGCCGACGCGATCGAGTGGGGACGCGAGAAGAAGTTCATCGGCAAGAACGCGAAGCCGCTGCTCGACTCCGTCTCGGCGATATCGGTCGGGATCATCGACGGCACACCCATGCTCGATCTGCCATATGTCGAGGATGTGCGCGCTGAGACCGACATGAACATCGTCGTGACCGGTCGTGGACTGTTCGTCGAGGTGCAGGGCACGGCCGAGGGGGCGCCGTTCGACAAGCGCGAACTCGACGCTCTGCTCGAGCTCGGCCTCGCGGGCTGTGAAACGCTGAAGGGGCATCAGCTGAAGGCACTGGCAGGCGAGTGACGATGAGGATCGTCCTCGCCACGCACAACCCGCACAAGGTCGCGGAGTTCCAGCAGATCCTCGCGATGACCAGGCCCGACCTGGAGGTCGTCGGCTACGACGGTCCCGAGCCGGTGGAGGACGGCGTGACGTTCGCCGAGAACGCCCTGCTCAAGGCTCGCGCCGCCGCTGCGCACACCGGCCTCGCGTCGATGGCCGATGATTCGGGCATCTGCGTCGATGTGCTCGGTGGGTCGCCCGGCATCTTCTCCGCGTACTGGGCCGGGCAGAAGAAGGACGCCACGTCGAACCTCGAGCTGCTGCTCGATCAGCTCGCCGACATCGCCGATCCGCACCGTGCTGCGCAGTTCGTCTCGACCATCGCGCTCGTCATCCCCGACGGAGCCGAGCACACCGTCGCCGGTGTGTGGCCGGGACGTCTGGCACGTGAGGCATCGGGTTCCGGCGGCTTCGGCTACGACCCGATCTTCATCCCCGACGGGCAGGAGGCCCCAGAGCGGTCGGTCGGGGAGTTCTCCGACCAGGAGAAGCAGTCGCAGTCGCACAGGGCGCGTGCCTTCCAGGCACTCATCCCGCTGCTTCAGACGCTCTGAGCGCGACTGCCGCACGCCTCCGCAACTGAGAATCGTTACCCTTCCCGACTAGGCGGATCAGCGCTCTCCTACGCTGTTCCGGCCGTAGCCTGGATGCATGCACGATCACGCACACGGGACAGGGATCCGCGGTTTCAGCAACCGCCGGTTGCTGACGATCTCGCTGTGCCTGACCGCGACGGTGATGCTGGTGCAGGTGGTCGGCGCGATCCTCACCGGCTCGCTCGCCCTGCTGGCCGACGCCGCCCACATGTTCACGGATGCCTCGGCACTCGTGGTCGCGCTGATCGCGACGGCTGTCGCTGCGCGTCCGGCGGATGACCGGCGCACGTTCGGCTATCAGCGGGCCGAGGTGTTCGGCGCGCTGATCAACGCCATCATCCTCATCGTGCTCTCGGTGCTCGTCGGCATCGAAGGCGTGAAGCGTCTGCTGGAGCCGGCCGAGACCGAGGTGGCCGGTCCGCTCATGCTCATCGTCGCGGTGATCGGCCTGATCGCCAACGCTGTGGCGATGTGGCTGCTCAGCGCCGCGCAGAAGACGAGCATCAACGTGCGCGGCGCGTACCTCGAGGTTCTCGGCGACATGATCGGCTCGGCGGCCGTGATCGTCGCGGCGATCGTCATCGTCACGACCGGATGGATGCCGGCGGATGCGATCGCGTCGTTGCTGATCGCAGTCATGATCATCCCGCGCGCGATCGCGCTCCTGCGCGAGGTGTTCTCGGTTCTCGCCGAGTCGGCCCCGAAGAACACGCACGTCAGCGAGATCCGCGACCACCTGCTCGCCTTCGACGGTGTGCGCAGCGTGCACGATGTGCACGTGTGGCAGCTCACACGCGGCGCGCCCGTGTTCACTGCCCACGTCAAGGTCGATCCCGCGCTGCTCGCGGCCGGACGCTCCGATCTGCTGCTCGAAGAGCTGCAGGGCTGCCTCACCGACCACTTCGATGTCGCGCACTCGACGTTCCAGATCGAATCCGCCGAAGCGGGGGAGTGCGAAGAAGCACACGCCTGACGCGCGGATCAGGATTCGACGACGATCTCGTCCACGATTTTGTCCGGACGAAGCCCGCGCCAGCGGGCATGACGGAGGATGCCGTCCGGCGTCCAGTTCGCGAACTCGACCTCGCCGACCAGAATCGGGCGCACCCAGAGCGCGTCGCGCGCGTCCGGAGCCGGAACACCGGTGATCTCAGCGCTCTTCGTGCGAAGCGGCTCCAGCTGGGCTGCGAGATCACCGAGCATCCGCTCCGTGAAGCCGCTGCCGACCCGTCCGACGTAGCGCAGGGCTCTTGCCTCGGCATCCGGGATCCCGAGCAGCAACGAGCCGATGCGGCCTTTGCGGTCGCCCTTACCCGGTCGGATGCCGGCGATCGCGACCTCCTGCGTGCGGGTGTGCTTGATCTTCAGCCACGAACCGGACCGGATGCCTTGTCGGTATGTGGATCCGGAGTCCTTCGCCACGACCCCCTCGAGATCGAATGCCGCGCTGGTCTCCAGCGCCGCATCCAGGTCGTCGAAGACCGGTGGCACGAGGATCGGCGCGTCCACGCCGTCCACGAGCGTCTCCAGCAGGGCGCGCCGATCGCGCAGCGGCAGGCCGGTGAGGTCATGACCGTCGAGCCGGAGAAGGTCGAACGCGTGGTACCGGACGGGGGTGCGGACCACTTCTCGCTCGATCTCGCGCGCCTTCGTCAGATGCATGCGGCTCTGCAGTCTGCTGAAGCTCGGGCGGCCGGAGGCGTCGAGAGCGACGATCTCGCCGTCGATGACGGCATCCTCGACGGCGAGGTGGGGAGCGCCGTCAGCGGTGAGCTCGGGATATCGCGCCGTGATGTCGGTGCCGCTGCGCGCGTGCAGGCTCATCCGCCCTTCCGCCCAGGTGCCGATGGCACGGATGCCGTCCCATTTGATCTCGATCCATGGATCGCGCAACGAACGGACCAGCCCGACCGTCCCCGACTCGGCGAGCATCGGGCGCGGGGGAGCCCCGACGGGGGTCGTGTCGGACGGTGCATCGTCGACGGAAGGCGCACGGCGGCGCTTCGACGCGGCGGGGCGGCGCGCAGCATCCTTCTGCTCCTTCATGCGATGCAGCAGCCAGGACGACTTCTCGCCCGACCCGTCGGTGCGGATCAGGGCGAGTCGCGCACGGCCGAGCGGACCCGCACCGGAGAACGTGCCGATCACCTCGTCGTCGCGCCATTTCTCCAGCTCGACGGTGCCGGTGTCCCACACCGTCATCTTCCCCGCACCGTATTCGCCCTTCGGGATCTCGCCGCGGAACGTCAAGTACTCCAGCGGATGCGGCTCCGTCATCACGGCGAGGTGGTTGCCTTCCGGCGTCTCGGGGACGCCCTTCGGCACCGCCCAGCTGACCAGGACCCCATCGCGTTCGATGCGCAGGTCGAAATGCGTGCGCCTGGCGTGATGCTCCTGGATCACGAAGCGGGGGAGCCCGCCGGCATCCGGTGCCGGAGGTGCCTGCGGCATGGGCTCCGGAGTCTTCTTCGCGTCGCGCTTCTCACGATACGGCTCGAGAAGATCTGAACTCGCTGCCGCGACCAGGCTCGCGAGAGGGTCGATCCCCTCGCGGACACGCTCCATGACCTCGTCGAAGCGCAGCTGGCGCAGGCCGGGGTCATCGAGTTCGTCCCAGGTGCGGGGAGCCGCCACCGTCGGGTGCGCGCGCCCGCGCAGTGAATACGGGGAGATGGTCGTCTTCTTGCCGTTGTTCTGGCTCCAGTCGAGGAACACCCTGCCACCGCGGACCGCTTTCGACATGGTGCTGGTGGCGATGTCGGGATGGTCGGCCTCGATGGCGCGGGCGAGTTCGCGGGCGATCGCCGAGGCCTGGTCGCTCGTCTGCGTGCCGTCCAGATGGCTGTAGAGGTGGATGCCCTTGCTACCGCTCGTCACGGGTAGCGGATCCAGGCCGATGTCGCGCAGGATGTCTCTGGCGAGCCCGGCGACGTGCGCGCACAGCGGAAGGTCGGCACCGGGGCCGGGGTCGAGGTCCAGCACGAGACGGTCGGGGCCCTGTCGTTCGCCCGATGCGCTGAACCGCCACTGCGGAACATGCAGCTCGATGCTCGCGACCTGGGCCAGCCACACCAGCGTGGCCAGGTCATCCGCGATCGGATACTCCTTCGGGCCGCCGGAGTGCTCGATCGGCATCCGGTGCACCCAGCTCGGCGCCCCGGCATCCAACTGCTTCGCGAAGAACGCATCCGCCGGGGCATCCGCGGTTCCGACGCCCTCCACCCAGCGCTTTCTCGTGATCGGCCGCCCGGACAGGAGCGGAAGCATCCGAGGGGCGACCGCGGTGTAGTAGGCGATCATCTCGCCCTTGGTGGTCCCCGTCTCCGGGTAGAGCACTTTGTCGAGGTTGGTCAGGCGCACACGACGTCCGTCGACTTCGACGACCTGCCCGCCTGTTGCCATGACGAAAGAGTAACCGCAACCCTCTGGCATTCGACTGCTCCCGCGGTGTGTACTGGTCTCATGAGGTCGATCTGGAAGGGAGCCCTGACGTTCGGGCTCGTGAATGTGCCGGTGAAGGTGTACTCCGCCACCGAGGACCACGACGTCTCCCTGCACCAGGTGCACGATGAGGACGGCGGGCGCATCCGGTACAAGCGCACGTGCGAGGTGTGCGGCGAGGTCGTCGCCTATCAGAACATCGACAGGGCCTACGAGGACGACGGCCAGATGGTCGTCCTCACCAAGGAGGACCTCGACGCGCTGCCGGCCGAGCGCAGCCGTGAGATCGATGTGGTCGAGTTCGTGCCGAGCGAGCAGGTCGATCTGCTCACGCTTGACAAGGCGTACTACCTGGAACCGGATTCCAAGTCGCCCAAGGCGTACGTGCTGCTGCGAAAGACCCTCGAGCAGACCGACAGGACGGCGATCGTGCGCTTCACGCTTCGTCAGAAGACGCGGCTCGCCGCACTGCGGGTGCGCGGGGATGTGCTCGTGCTGCAGACGCTGCTGTGGGCCGACGAGGTGCGCGCGGCCGAGTTCGCGTCACTCGACGAGGACGTGAAGATCTCGAAGAAGGAGCTCGAGCTCTCATCGAGTCTCGTCGACAGCTACTCCAGTGACTTCGATCCCGAGTCGTTCGTCGACGAGTATCAGAAGGAGCTTCGCACCCTGATCGACGCGAAGATCGAGGCGGGCGAGACGTTCGACGTCAAGGAGACCTTCGCCGAGGAGGGCGAGGACGAGAAGGGCGGTGAGGTCATCGACCTCATGGAGGCTCTCAAGGCGAGTGTCGAGCGCTCACGGGCGAAGAAGAAGGATGCCGGGTGAGCGCCGTTCGCTGAGAGTCAGTGCTTGCCGTCGCCGTCCAGGTCGGGAGCGCGGTCGAAGACCTCAGGGTCGAGCGTGAGGTGCTCGGCCTCAGCCGCGTCGACCGTCGCGTCGCCCCCCGCGGCGGCGAGTTCCTTCTTGACCTTGTAGCGCTCCGAGAAGTAGTGCCACAGCGTGATCACCGCAGTGCCGCCGACGGCGACGAGCAGGATGATGTCGATGTACTCGGTGACGAGGTGCGCGATCCACGGGATGTAGGCGATGAGGTAGCCGAGCATCGTCAGACCGAAGCCCCACAGGAGGGCGCCGATGAGGTTGTAGAGGCTGTATTTGCGCCACGGCATATGCCCCACGCCCGCTGCGACGGGTGCGAAGGTGCGCACGATCGGCACGAATCGGGCGAGGATCACGGTCAGTCCGCCGTAGCGCTCGAAGAACGCATTCGTCCGCTCGACGTTCTTGCGGCTGAAGAGTCCGGACTCCTTGCGCTCGAACACGGCGGGGCCGCCCTTGTGGCCGATGAGATACCCGACCTCACCGCCGACGAACGCGGCGAGGGCGATCAGCAGCGCGACGAACCAGATGTTCAGACCGAACACGTTGTTCGTGTGGGTGAGAAGCCCTGCGATCACGAGCAGGGTGTCGCCCGGAAGCAGGAACCCGACCAGAAGACCGGTCTCCGCGAACACGATGAAGCAGACCACCAGCAGTGCCCAGGGCCCGGCCGCGCCGATGATGAGCTCAGGGTCGAGCCAGGGGATGAGGGCGATCTGATGCATGGTGTCCCATCGAGCAGGTCGTGCGGCGGTCAATCGATACGTGCTGTGCGGAAGGTGGGACTTGAACCCACACGCCCTGGGGCACAGGAACCTAAATCCTGCGTGTCTACCAATTTCACCACTCCCGCGCTCTGCTTTCAGTCTAGGGGCGCACTTCGGTGCGGAAAAGGCGGGTGAACCCTCGCATCTGATGAGGGGAACCCCGAAAGGGGACCGCCGGAAATGATTGACACATTCAACAATTGATGCTGGAATCTGCTTAACCCGAAATTCAGCCCTGCTTCAGTGATGAGCAATAGGCCACAGTTTCCAGATCGACAGTACATAGAAGTGCCGTATGACGGATTCGGATCCGCCGTGACCGACGACAGAAAGAGCCCGATGATGCGCAAGACCCCCTACCTCGTGTCCTTGGCGATCCTCAGCCTCGCCTTGGCCGGCTGCGGCGGAAGCCCCAACGCTCGCCCGGCCGATGACACAGCCGAGACGCCGGCCGAACTGGTCTTCGCCGTCGTGCCCACAGATGACAGCAAGGCACTCGAGGCGTCGTTCGAGCCTCTGGTGGCCGCGATCGAGGAGGGCACCGGCATCACCACCCGCATCGAGGCGGTCAGCAGCAACGCCGGCGTCATCGAGGCGCAGGCCGCCGAACGCGTCGACATCGCCGTGTACGGCGCATTCTCGTACTACCTGGCCAAGGATGTCGCCGACGTCACTCCGGTCGCGATGGATCAGCTCACCCCGGAACCGGGCTCGGGGGCCGTGAACTCACTCGGGGTCGTCGCCGCGGGATCCGACATCACCTCGATCGAGGATGTCGCCGGCCGCACCGTGTGCTTCACGGATCCGGCATCGACGACCGGCTACCTCGCGGCAGCGGCGGGACTGCTCGATGCGGGCATCGATCCCGAATCGGACATCACGCCCGTGTTCGCGGGCAAGCACGATGTGGCGGTCACGCAGATGCTCGCCGGCGACTGCGAGGTCGCCTTCGTGGCCAGCACCTTCGTCACCGACATCCTGCCCGCGCGGGGCCTGATCGCTGAAGGGGACACCGAGACGGTGTGGACGTCACCGGACATCCCCGGCACGCCGCTGGTCATCGGAGACTGGCTGAGCGCGGAGCTGAAGCAGAAGATCGTCGACGCGGTCCTCGAGCACGACGCGATCACGGCAGCCGAGGCAGGTCTGTGCGACGACGCCCAGCGCGAGGCCCCCGCACCGTGGGGCGACGAGTACGTCGGCACCATGGCGTGCGAGTGGGGCGGCACCGGTGCATTCGCGTTCGAACCGGCGACCGACGGGGATTACGACACCATTCGCGACATCTGCGAATCCACTCAGGCAGAAGTCTGCCGCCAGGACTGACCGAAGGTGCAAGCGAGCATGCTCACGATTGAATCCGAGAAGCAGATGACGAGAACAGACACCGCCGCCCGCAGCCTGGTCATACGCGACCTCGACAAGAGCTTCGGCGCCAAGTCGGTGCTGCGGGGCATCGATCTGGAGGTCTCGCCGGGGCAGTTCGTCGCCCTGGTGGGTCCGTCGGGGGCGGGCAAGTCGACGCTGCTGCGCCTGATCAACGGCAGTCATCGACCGACGGGCGGATCCGTTGAGGTGCTCGGGATCGACCCGGCGACGTGCAGTCGCCGTGAACTGCAGCGACTTCGCGCCCGCGTCGGCTTCGTCTTCCAGCAGTTCGGTCTCGTCGGGCGCCTCTCGGCGGTCGAGAACGTGCTGATGGGTTCACTGGGGGCGCTGCGGATGCCGCGCTACGGAGTGGCGAGCTATCCACGGGCGCTTCGCGAGCGCGCGACCGTGCAGCTCGAGCGCGTCGGACTCGTCGATCAGCGCTTCCAACGCTGCGACACGCTCTCTGGGGGCCAGCAGCAGCGCGTGGCGATCGCTCGCAGCCTGCTGCAGGACGCGGAGATCGTCCTCGCAGACGAGCCGGTCGCCTCGCTCGATCCGACCGCGAGCGTGTCGGTGCTGGCCATGTTGCGCAGGCTCAGTGCCGAGGACGGGTTCACCGTGATCTGCTCGCTCCACCAGGTCGACCTCGCTCTGCAGGTGAGTGATCGCATCGTCGCCGTGCGCGACGGCGGGATCGTCCTCGACGCCGCGACGAGCGACACGACCGAGGACCAGCTCAGGGCGGTCTATCGCACCGCCGAGGCATCCGGCGCATGACGCAGACACTCGAGGATCCTCCCCGCGTCGGACGGCGGGCGGGCGACGACACGCGCCCGGTCCGGCGTGCGACCACGTGGGCGATCCCGCTCGCCTACCTCGCAGTCACCGCGTTCGGTGTGTGGTGGATCGACATCCGCCCGGAGGCGCTCGCCGCCGGCTTCGGCGACATCGCCCGACTGCTCGAACGGATGCTGCCACCAGAGACTGGCAGCGTTCCCAGCCTGCTCTCCAGTGCGCTCGAGACGCTGTGGATCGCGATCGCGGGCACCGGCATCGCCGCGCTGCTGTCCGTTTTCCTCGCGGCCGCCGCGGCGAGCACGTTCACCGGTCCGCGCGTCGTGCGATGGATCGCACAGCTCATCATCGTCGTGACGCGAGCTGTGCCCTCTCTCGTGTTCGCGCTCATCTTCGTGAGGATCTTCGGGCTCGGACCGCTCGCCGGCGGCATGGCCATCGCAGTGCACTCGGTCGGGATGATCGGCAAGATGATGGCCGATGTGTTCGAGGAGCAGGATCCGTCGCCGAAGGACGCCGTCGCCGCCGTGGGGGCGGGACGACTTCAGAACTTCGTCGCGACGACCTTCAGCCGCGCGCTGCCGGCGATGACGTCGCTCGTGCTGTACCGATTGGACATCAACATCCGCGCGTCCGCTGTGCTCGGCGTCGTGGGTGCCGGCGGCATAGGTGTCGCGCTGCAGACCGCCATCGGATCCTTGAACTACCCCCGCGCGGCAGGCATCATCCTCGTCATCATCGGGATGCTGCTCGTGCTCGAGGTCGTGTCGTACGCCGTTCAACGCGCGGTGGCCGAGCATGCCGACATCGGCACGGCGACCGAGCTCTACGGACGCAGAACCGATCCGGTCGTCACCGGTTGGAGCCGCGGGCGGACACTGCGCACCGCCGGTGCGTTCGTCGCCGTCGCGCTGTTCGCGTTCTCGCTCATGCAGCTGGGCTTCAATCCCGCGCGACTCGGGCGAGCGGGGGAGAACGCTCTCGCGCTGCTCTCCGGGTTCGTGCCGCCCATCATCACGATGGACGTCCTCGGCGGCGTGTTCGAGAGCGTCATCATGGCCCTCACCGCCACCACTTTCGGGGTGGTGCTCGGCCTCGTCATCGCAGTGCTCTCGACGAACCTGGTCATCCGGTTCGCGCCGCTGTCGCTGCTTCTGCGGGGAATCATCGTGCTCGTTCGAGGCGTTCCCGACATCATCTATGCGCTCGTGTTCGTGGCCGCGCTGGGGCTGGGGCCGTTCGCAGGGTTCCTCGCCCTGGCGATCTCGTGCACGGCCCTTGCAGCCAAGTTCTTCACGGACGCGCTGCAGAAGGTCGATCCGGCGCCGCTTCGCGCGCTCGAGGCCACCGGGGCGAATCGGCTGCAGGTGTTCGTCAGCGGCGTGTGGCCGCAGTTCGTGCCGAGCTTCATCGGGAACAGCCTGTTCACGTCCGACCTCGCGCTGCGCGAGTCCGCCGTGCTGGGCATCGTCGGGGCCGGCGGTATCGGCTTCCTCCTCGACGAATCGGTCGCATCCCTGGACTATCAGACGACGGCGGGCATCCTCATCTGCCTGGTGGCTGTGGTCGTGGCCCTCGAGTCCGTCGCGCGCTGGGCGCGGAAGAAGGTGATCTGACGTGGCGACATGTCCATTCGGGTACGGTTCCGACGACACCGTCGCCGCGAAGCCGGATGCTCGAACGCGCGAGGAGCGCGGCTCGGAGTGGGCGCCGGCTCTGGAGGAGGAGTTCGGCAGCGCACACGCCGACTATGCGGCGCTGCGCGCCGGCAACGCGTTCCCGTGGAGTGAGGAGTTCGGAGGATTCTGGGCTGCCACCACGTACGACGACGTCGTGCGCATCGCCCAGGACGACGAGCTGTTCATCACGTCAGTGCAGAACGTCGTGCCGCACGTCCCGCGGAGCTCGCGGCGCCCACCGCTGCACTTCGACCCGCCGGAGCACACCGCGTATCGGGACGCGATCGATCCGGTGCTGCGCCGCAGCGTCGTGAGAGCCCACGAGGCGGCGTTCCGCACGAGCGCAGAGGATCTCGTCGCGAAGATGTTGCGCAGCAGCGCCCCCGATGCGGTCAGCGACTTCGCGGCGCCGTACGTCATGGACTGCTTCGCCGCGTTCCTGAGCGTCCCCGCACCACTGACGCGACGCATCCGCGAGGTGGGCGTGCGCTACTCCTTCGCGATCCAGGACATGGATGACGCCGTCATCGCGGAATGCAGTGCGCAGCTCTACGAGATCGCCGAAGGCGTCTACGAGGACCGGCTGTCGCAGCATCCGGATCCTGACCTCGATCTCGTCGCGAGCCTCGACGCGGCCGCGCAGGATCCGGCGAACCACATCACGAGAAAGACCGCCGTCGCCACGGTGAGGCAGATGATCGTCGCGGGGATGGGGGCACCGCAGGCAGCACTCGGCAGCTGCCTTGTGCACCTCGCGCAGGATCAGGACCTGCAGCGGCATCTACGGCGGCACCCCGACGACCTTCCTGCCGCCATAGAGGAGTTCCTGCGCCTGCACGCCCCGTACCGGGTGTTCGCGCGCACCGCGGTGCGCGACACGACGATGCGAGGGCGCCTCGTGCGCGAGGGGGAGCCGATCGCGTTGCTGTTCCCGTCGGCGAACAGGGACGCAGAGGTGTTCGACGCTCCGGACGACTTCATCCTCCGCCGCCCTGGCAACTCCCATCTCGCTTTCGGCCGTGGCGCCCACAGATGTCCGGCGGCGACCATGGGGCGACTGGAACTCCTCGTGGCGCTGCAGACGATCCTCGAGCGCACCGAAGGATTCGAGCTCGCCGGTGAGGTGACGATGATGAACTGGCTCGAATACGGACCGCGTTGCGCACCGCTGACGCTGCACCCGACCCGCTGAACCGGTGCGGAGTGGACACGTGACAGAATCGCCCCATGCCGTCGCCTTCCGAGACAGTTCTGCCGCGCTCTCAGCGCGGTGCGCACTCTCAGCAGCTGCTGTCGGTGCTGCTCGGCGACTACTGGTTCGCGCGGGCCGAACCTCTGCCTTCCGCAGCGCTCGTGGATCTTCTCGGGCTCTTCGATGTGAGTGCGGCCGGTGCGAGGGGCGCGATCCAGAGACTCGCCCAGCGGGGATTCCTGGTGGGCGCCAGGTCTGGACGCCACACGGAGTACGCCGTGGCGCCCATGACGCGCGAGATCATCGACTCGCATGTGCGGGTGCTCTTCCTGAGCCACCGCATACCGGAGTGGGATGGAACCTGGACGGTCGTGGCGTACTCCGTACCGGAGGACGCCGCTGGGACGCGACGTGCGCTGCGCGATCGGCTCCGGCTCTTGCGTTTCGGCCCGCTGTACGACGCACTGTGGCTTCGCCCGGGAGACGCGTCCGAACCGATCGCCGGAATGCTGTCGAGCATGCCTGTCGAGCTCGGCCCCGAGCAGGTGACGGTGTTCACCTCCGCACGCCTTCCCCGGGGGACCGATCGGGAGGCGATCGTGGGAGCGTTCCAGCTCCAGGAGCGCGCCGCGGGTTATCGGCGGTTCCTCGATCGCTGGGCGCCCGTCGCCCGACGCCTCGAGAGCGATGGTCCGACGGTCGTGCTGGACGCGATGTCGGACTCTGCGGAGCGTCCGGCCGACGAGGCCCTCCGTATCCGGACGTCGATCATGGCGGATTGGCGGATGCTGCGTCGCAGCGACCCGCAGCTGCCTGACGAGCTGCTCGGGGCGGACTATCCACTGCATCGCGCCGTCGCGGTGTGCGCAACCGTCTACGACGCACTCGGCCCCGCGGCCGAGTCGGCAGTCCGGCGCATCCTTCGGCCGTACCGTGACGATCTCGCCGGACACGTCACCCACCACACTTTCGCAGCAGCGACGTCGCTGCTGACAGAGGGCTGAACCCTCATCACCTCGGGCGCTCGCACGCCCGGCAAAGGACATCACCATGCCTTCAACGTTCTTCCCGCGCGCGGCCGCCTGCCTGATCGCCGCCGGCGCGCTCGTCCTCACGCCCCTCACAGCCGGGGCCACGTCGACCTCGAGCGCGATCCCTGCCTCGTCCACCGCCGGCTCGGAGCAGCACGGCGAGACGCGCGGCAGCCTGGCCAGCGGCAGCCGGTACGTGCTGCTGACGCCCGCGGATTGGAACGGCACGCTGCTCGTCTGGAGCCCCGGTTACTCGGGCAGCGCCGGCGGCGAGGCCGTCGCCGGACCGGACGCCGACGTCATCTCCTGGCTGCTCGACGAGGGGTACGCGCTCGCCGGCTCGAAGCCTTCGAGCTCCGGATGGAGCGTGCAGGATCTGCTCGTCGACCAGCCGCAGCTCGCCGACGTCGCCGGCGCCTCGCTGGGCGAACCCGAACACGTGGTCGCGTGGGGGTCGTCGATGGGTGGGCTCACCTCGGTCGCGCTGCTCGAGAACCATCCCTCGGTCTTCGACGCGGCATTGCCGCTGTGCGGGTCGGTCGCCGGCACGATCCCGATGCTCAATCAGGCATTGGACGGCGCGTTCGCGCTGCGGATGCTGCTGGCGCCGTACGACGATCGCCTGGAACTCGTGGACGTGCAGGACGAGCCGCAGCGGCAGGCGGCCTTCCGCGAGGTGCTGGACGAGGCGCAGAAGACGCCGCAGGGTCGCGCCCGCGTCGCATTGGCCGCGAGTCTCGCTCAGATACCGCGGTGGACTCAGCAGGGCACTGTCGAGCCGGGACGCGCAGACATCGCGGCGCAGCAGGAGCAGCTGTACCGCGCGTTCATGTTCGGCGTGATCTCTCCGCGAGAGCCGCTGGAGGCCCGCGCCGGAGGCAACTTCTCCTGGAACACGGGAGTCGACTATTCGAAGTCCCTGAACGGATCAGACAATGCGCAGCTCGTTCGCGCGCTGTATGCCGAAGCCGGTCTCGACCTGAGAGAGGACCTGGATGTCCTCGAGAGTGCGGATCGCATCTCTGCCGATACGGCAGCCGTCGAGTACATGCAGCGCAATGCGACGCCGACCGGTCAGATCTCGGCGCCGGTCCTGACGCTGCATGAGACCGGAGACACCGCGCCGACCGTCGCCCAGGCGCAGACGTACGCCGAACGAGTCCGTCACGCCGGCGCCAACGCGCAGCTCCGGCAGGTGTTCGTCGATCGTCCGGGGCATTGCGCCTACTCGGATGCCGAGCTCGCCGCCGTCGTCGGCGCGTTGCAGGACAGGCTCGACACCGGGCGCTGGGCGAACGTCGCCACGACGGCTGCTCTGAACGCCCGTGCAGATCAGGTCGCGGCTGAGAGCGACCTCGATCGGGGGACGGGGACGTTCGCGCAGTTCCGCCCCGACTCGATGCTCCGGCCCGAGCGCGAGGACGGGTGAACCTCGCCGCCGCCGTCGGCGGCGGGATACGGTTCTGAGCACTCCCTTGTGGATAACTTCCGAGGTCGGGCGCCGATTCTTGCGAGGATGCCCGTGTGAGCCAGAGCACCCTCGTCGTCGCCGAGCGCGTGCGCCGGCGTCTGCGTGCGGAACGCACCGATCCCTCGCTCGCGCCGGAAGAAGCGCGTCGCGTCGCGCAGGCAGAGGTCCGCAGGCACAACGACCTCGCGCTGTCGCGTGGCGAAGAGACGATCGACGACGAGATCGCCTGCGTACGCGACGTGCTCGCCTCGGTCAGCGGTTTCGGGCCCCTTCAGCCGCTCCTCGATGATCCCGACATCGAGGAGATCTGGTTGAACGGGCCCGACCGCGTCTTCGTCGCGCGCGAGGGTGTCTCGGAGCGGATCGGGCTGCGTCTGACCGACGCGATGATCCGCGACCTCGTGGAGCGGATGCTGCAGGCGACCGGCCGCCGCGTCGACATCAGCCAACCGTTCGTCGATGCCTCGCTGCCGGACGGTTCCCGACTGCACGTCGCCATCGCGGATGTCGTCCGCGGCTCCTGGGCTGTCAACATCAGGAAGTTCCTGCCCCGGTATCGCACGCTCGATGCGCTGGTCGAGCTGGGAATGCTGCCGGCGGAGGTCGCCGAGATGCTGCGCACGGCGATGCGCGACGGGCTCAGCGTTGTCGTCTCGGGCGCGACCCACGCGGGCAAGACCACCCTCCTCGGCGCTCTGCTCGCCTCGTGCGCGGACAACCAGCGCATCATCACGGTGGAGGAGACCTTCGAACTGGCCGTGCAGGGTCCCGATCTCGTCGCGCTGCAGGGGCGTCAGGCGAGTCTGGAGGGCAGTGGCGAGATCACGTTGCGCCGTCTCGTGAAGGAGGCCCTGCGCATGCGGCCCGATCGCCTCGTCGTCGGCGAGGTCCGCGACGCGGAGGCGCTCGATCTCGTGCTCGCGCTGAACACCGGGGTACCGGGTGCGGGCACCGTGCACGCGAACTCGGCGGTCGAGGCGCTCGAGAAGTTGACGATCCTGCCCCTGCTCGCCGGCCGCAACATCGATCGCTCCTTCATCGCACCGGCACTCGCAGCCTCGGTCTCGATGGTCGTGCACTGCACGCGTGACGCCGCGGGTGCCCGGCGCGTCACCGAGGTGATCGCGCCGACCGGAGAGGTCGTGGAGGGGCGCATCATCACGCGAACCATCTACCGGGCGGAGTCATCGGGATGACGCTGCTCATCGGCGCGATCCTCGCGGCCGGACTCCTGCTGTGCGCATCGCCATGGCTGTGGCCGCGACGCGACAAGGAGCAGCGGGAGACGAGCAGCCGCGGTCGGCTCGTCCGTCTGATGGATGAAGCAGGGTACGCCTCCGTGCCGCAGCGCACCGCCGTGGTCGTCATCATCGCCGTCGCGGCGGCTGCGGCAGCGGCCACCTGGCTGGTCACCGGCATCCCGACGCTGGCGGTGCTGGCAGCCATCGGGGGAGCGGCCGCTCCGATAGCGTTCCTGCGGGCGCGTCGACTGCGGCTGCGCAAGGCACGGAGACAGCTCTGGCCGGACGTCTGCGATCTCCTGATCGCCTCGATCCGCGTCGGGCTGTCATTGCCGGATGCGGTCGCCTCCCTGGCGGAGTCGGCGCCCGCGATGGTGCGTCCGGCGTTCGTCGTGTTCGCGAGGGATCTGCACTCGACCGGACGCTTCGAGACCAGCATCGAGAGGCTGAAGAGCTCGCTGGCCGATCCCATCGCCGATCGGATCATTGAGACTCTGAAGATGGCGCGCCAGGTGGGCGGGACCGAGCTCACCGGCGTGCTGCGTTCATTGTCATCGTCCGTGCGCGCGGACGCCGCGCTGCGCGGCGAGGTCGAAGCGCGGCAGTCCTGGATCCGCGGTGCGGCGGTCCTCGGCGTGATCGCACCGTGGGTCATCCTCGGGCTCCTGGCCCTGCGACCGGAGGGCGCGCAGGCGTACACGAGCCCAGAGGGAGTGCTCGTGATCTGCGCCGGTGCGGCTGTGTCGGTCGTGGCATTCCGCATCATGGTGCGCATCGGCCGTCTTCCCGAGCCCAGACGGTGGTTCGCATGAGCGGTGTCACGGATGCCGCCATGGCGCTCCTCCTCGGCGGGCTGCTTGCGGCGGGGATGCTGTGCATCCTCGCCGCCGCCCCGCGCTGGGGTGCCGCGTCCCTGACGGTCCGCATCGCTCCCTACGTGCGGGATGCCGTCGAGGATGCAGCGCTGCCGACCGGCATCCTTCCCCGAGTGGGAGTCCTTCCCCTCCACGGCGGAAACGGCTGGGAAGGCCTCAAGCGCGTGTTCGCGCGCGGCCTCGGCGGCAGCGACGCACTGGCGCTCCGCCTCGCACAGGCGGGCATCGATGACACGCCCGCGTCCTTCCGCGCCCGCCAACTCGGGTGGGCGGTCACCGGATTCGGCGCCGGATGCGTGCTCGTCGTGATCCTCGCGCTGACTGGACGGATGACGCCGCCCGCCGCAGTGCTGCCGGTGCTGGTCGGTGTCGCGGGTGCGGTGGCCGTCGATCTGATGCTCACCGCCAGAGTCAAGGCGCGGCTGTCGCGGCTCAGCGACGAGCTGCCGACCACGTTGGAGTTCCTCGCGCTCTGCCTGTCGGCGGGCGAGGGGTTTCTGGACGCGCTGCGCCGCGTCGCCTCGATAGGTTCGGGCGAGCTCACCCACGAGCTTCGACAGGTCGTGCTCGCCGTCGGCACGGGGTCGCCGCTGGCGGATGCCCTCTCTGAGATGTCCGCACGGCTGCGGCTGCCTGGGTTGTCGCGAGCGGTCGATCAGGTGATCGCGGCGCTCGAGCACGGAGCACCGCTGGCCGGCGTGCTGCATTCGCAGGCGGCGGACGCCCGGGAGGACGCCAAGCGGGTGCTCATCGAACAGGCCGGCCGGCGCGAGATCTACATGATGCTGCCTCTGGTGTTCCTGATCCTCCCGCTGAGCGTGCTGTTCGCAGTGTTCCCCGGACTGTTCATCCTGCGACTCGGACTCGGCTGAGACGACGACCTGAACCACCCATCCACGAGAGGACAGATGATGAGAGCAATCCAAGGCTGGTGGGCAGCGCTCACCGCCGACACCAGGGCGCTCGCCGAAGACGAATCCGGCGACGTGCCCGGCTGGGTTCTGGTGACGTTGATGACGGCCGGGCTCGTCGTGCTCATCTGGGCCGTGGCCGGACCGGCTCTGACCGGACTGTTCGAGCAGGCGATCTCGCGAGTGTCCGGGCTCTGACGTGCGCTGGCGCGAGGCGGCGACGGACGATCGCGGGTCGAGCCCGGTCGATTTCGTGCTCGTCGGCTCGCTGCTCACCGTCCTCACCCTCGCCGTGCTGCAACTGGGCTTCGCGGTGTACGTGCGCAACGTCGTGCACGATGCGGCCGTGGAGGGCGCGCACTACGCGGCCCTCGCCGACACCGCGCTGGAGGAGGGCGCCGACCGCACACGCATGTCGATCACCAGAGCGGTCGGTGCGGGCTACGCCGAGGACGTCGCCGTCGCGGAGAGCGACCGGCTCGGACACCCGACGGCGGTCGTGACGGTGCGCACCACGTTGCCCATCATCGGTCTGCTCGGCATCCCGTACGCGATGGAGGTGAACGCGGATGCCCCGCTGGAGACTCTGGGCGAAGAATGACGACGGATCAGCGGCGCTGGAGTTCATCACGGTCGGCGTCATCCTGCTCGTCCCGCTCGCATACCTCGTGATCACGCTCGGCGCCGTGCAGGAGAGCCTTCTCGGCGTCGAGGCCGCCGCACGGCACACAGCGCGGGTGATCGGCCAGGCGGATGACGTCGACTCCGCAGCGGCGAACAGCGACGCCGTGCTCGCGAGTGTGCTGGAGGAATACGGGATCGACCAGGGGAGCGTCGACGTGTCGATGACCTGCACCCCGGCCGTCGCGGCGTGTCCATCGGCCGGTGCGACGGTCATCGTCACCGTCACCACCCGCGTCTCGCTGCCGTTCGTGCCGCCGATCTTCGGGCTGGACAGGGCGGCGAGCATCCCGCTCGAGGCCGCCGCCGCGCAGAAGGTCTCACGTCTGTGGGGCACGGGATGATGCGCCGTCCCTCATTCGCGAGGCTCGCGAAAGAGGCGAATGAGCGGGATGCCGAGGACGGCAGCGTCCTTCCGCTCCTGCTGGGATACGTCGTGCTCGCGATCGCCGTGATCTTCGTCTGCACCTGCGCGACCGACCTGTACATCGCGCAGAAGCGACTCGATTCCCTCGCGGATGCCGCCGCGCTCGCCGGCGCGGACGGCTTCACCCTCGTGGTCGACGGTGAAACGGTACGGGCAGAGCTGACGGACGCCGGAGTGCACGAGCAGGCGATCGCGATCGTGGGTGCGATGACGACCGATGCGGCTCTCGTGTCGGCATCCGCACCCGACGGTGTGACAGCGCGCGTCACGGTCGCGGCTGCCTGGCATCCGCCGCTGTTCTCGCCGTTCGTTCCCGGCGGTGTGCCGCTGGAAGCCACGGCGACGAGCCGTACGGCGTTGCGCTGAGACGAGCGACCTAGCGATCAGGGCGAGGGCTGAACCGGGGGATCCAGCGGATGAACCCGAGCGCGCCGAGCAGGCCGACGACGCCGATCACGCCGGACGCCACCGACAGCGACGCGATCGCGGTCACGCCGGACACGATCAGCGGGGCGATCGCTCCGCCGGCGTCGGTGAGCGTCCGCCATGAGCCGAGGAACGCCGCCGGCTCCTGCTTCGGCGCGGTGTCGGCACCGAGAGTCAGCAGGATGCCGCTGGAGAGGCCGTTGCCGACGCCGAGCACCGCCGCCAGCATCCCGAACCACAGCACCGCGGCGTCCCCGTCGTGCGTGAAGGAGAGCGCGAGGAACCCGATCCCCATCAGCACCATGGCCGGCATCGCCGCCCACAGCCGGCCGAACCGGTCCATCACCTGGCCGCTGGCGTAGAACAGGGCGAAGTCGATGGCACCCGAGACGCCGACGACCAGGGCGATGGTCTGCGCGTCCAGCCCCAGCGAGACGCCCCACAACGGCAGAACGACCTGCCGTGCCGATCGCACTCCCGACAGGCACGCGGCTGCGAGTCCCAGCTTCCCGAGCACGCTCCTGTGCTGCCACATCGTGCGGAATATCCCCACGCGGTCGACGGTCGGGATGGACCCCGTCACCACCTCACCGGAGTCCTCGGCGAAGGCGGAGCTCAGCGCGACCGGCGGTGTGGTCTTCTCCGGATCGGGCCCGAACAGCACCAGCACCACCATGACGACCAGGCACGCGAGGAAGAACCAGATCGCAGCATGCTCGTCGCCGAAGACCTGCAGCAGGACGGCCGTCACGAACGGCCCCACGAACACACCCAGTCGGAAACTGCCACCCAGCAGAGACAGCGCACGGGCGCGGAACGCCACCGGCACGCGCGTCGTCATGAAGGCGTGCCTGGCGAGGCCGAAGGCGGCCGCGCAGAACCCGAGCAGGAAGACGGATGCCGCGAACGCGGCCAGCACGGGGGCGAAAACCATCCCCACGACCGCGCCGATCGAGATGACCCCGGCGATCACCATCGTGAAGCGCTCGCCGATGCGCGCAACCGCCCACCCGGCCGGAAGATTTCCGCACAGCTGCCCGATCACGAGGGCGGAGGCGACCAGTGCGGCGGAGGCGACATCGGCGCCCATGTTCGCCGCGATCACCGGGATCAGCGGGATGACGGCGCCCTCGCCGAGGGCGAACAGGATCGTCGGCAGGTACACCATCGGCCCGAACTCTCTCAGGACCGACGACGCGCTGCTCACACGACCACGCTACTCCGCGTTCAGCACACCTCCCTGCGGTGCGCGGGCTCGGCAGGCGTCGCCAGGTCGCGGTCGCGCAGGATCGTCGACGGAGGCGTGTTCGCATCGGCGCACACCTCCGTGAACGGGCGGGGCAGATTGTCGGTGTACTCGATGTTCAGCACGCCCGTGCCGTAGGTCTCGACATACGCGGAGCACTCGTCGTACGCAGCGCACTCCTCGCTGACGGCGAAGTCGAAGTGCGCTTCCTCGCGGAGCACGGCGGCGAACTCGGCGGCGTTCTTCTGGCCGGCGCTGAGGCCTGCGGAATGCGCGACGGTCACCAGTCTCGCCGCCACTTCGACGCCGTCGTCGACAGTGATCCGTCCGCCGGCCCTGGTGAAGGAATCGAGGTTGTCGAACTCGACCGCGTCGAATCCGTCCGCCGCGCATCCCCGGATCCAATCGCCGACGGTGGCGACGACGATCTCCTGCCCCGCGGGGGAGGAGACGTCCAGCAGCGCTTCGTCCGGCCAGTCCGGGTCGCGCACGGGCAGTCCGGAGTCGTCGACGAGCACCGCATCCGACGGCCAGTCGTCGAGCTCGCCCGGCTGCGTCTGAAAGGCGTTGATGTAGCAGATGGAGTACAGGCCGCTCTGCGGCGCATCAGTGCGATCGCGCACGACGACCGTGACATCGTCGGCGGGCGGATATCCTCCGCCGAGCTGGTAATCGAACACCGGGTCGTGGGGCAGAACCGCGAGGTCGATCGGATCTGCGGCGGGCCCTGACGCCGTGCACGCGGTGAGGGCGAGCATGCTCGCCGCGGCGGCCGCGACGGCGAAGGATCGTCTCACGCGGATACGCACACCTCAGACTAACCGCGGCAGGATAGGCTGGGGTGTCATGCTCGAACTAGATCTCTCCGCCGAAATCCAGGCGCTCAGGCACACCTTCGGCGATATCAGCGAGGTCGTCGATGTTTCCCGACTTCGCGAGGACATCGCCCGGCTCAGTGAGGAAGCGGGCGCACCCGACCTCTGGGACGACACCGAGCGCGCTCAGAAGGTCACCAGCGCCCTCAGCCACCGCCAGTCCGAGCTCGCCCGCATCACCGGCATCGCGCAGCGCCTCGACGATCTCGAGGTGCTCGTGGAACTCGCCAACGAGATGGGCGATGAGGAGTCGGGCCAGGAGGCACGGGGCGAACTCGCCGCGCTGACCGACGTCATCAACCAGCTCGAAGTGCAGACGCTGCTCGACGGCGAGTACGACGATCGCTCGGCGATCATCACGATCCGCTCGGGTGCGGGGGGCGACGACGCCACCGACTTCGCCGAGATGCTCATGCGCATGTACCTGCGCTGGGCCGAGAAGCACAAGTACCCGACCAAGGTCATGGACACCTCCTACGCGGAGGGCGCGGGCATCAAGTCCGCGACCTTCGAGATCGACGCTCCGTACGCGTTCGGCACGCTGTCCGTCGAGGCCGGTACGCACCGCCTCGCGCGCATCAGTCCGTTCGGCTCCGCTGACAAGCGTCAGACGAGCTTCGCCGCTGTCGAGGTCATCCCCCTCATGGAGGAGGCCACCGAGGTCGAGATCCCCGAGGGCGACATCCGCGTCGACGTCTTCCGCTCCTCCGGCCCTGGTGGGCAGTCGGTCAACACGACAGACTCGGCAGTGCGCCTGACGCACCTCCCCACCGGAATCGTCGTCTCGATGCAGAACGAAAAGTCGCAGATCCAGAACCGGGCCGCAGCCATGCGCGTGCTGCAGACCCGCCTGCTGCTGCTGCAGAAGGAGAAGGAAGCGGCGACGAAGAAGGAGCTCGCCGGCAACATCACGGCGAGCTGGGGCGATCAGATGCGCTCGTACTTCCTCTACGGTCAGCAGCTGGTGAAAGACCTGCGCACCGGCCAGGAATCCGGCAACCCCGCCGCCGTGTTCGACGGCGATCTGGACGACTTCATCTCGGCAGGCATCCGCTGGCGCAAGCGCAGGGATGACGACTGAGCTCTCTCCGTCTCGCAGGGGTGTCGCTCGCGTCGAGCGACAGGCGCGCGCTTAGGCTCATAACGCCATGATTCGGTTCGAGAACGTCACCAAGCGCTACCGCGGGACGAAGCGACCGGCCCTCGCGGGGGTCGACTTCGAAGTCCAACGGGGCGAATTCGTCTTCCTCGTCGGAGCCTCCGGGTCGGGGAAGTCCACCTGCCTTCAGCTCATCCTCCGCGAGGAGGTGCCGTCCGCCGGACGTGTCGCGGTGCTCGGGAGAGACCTGCGCTCGCTCGCGAACCGCAAGGTGCCGTACTTCCGCCGTCACATCGGCTCGGTGTTCCAGGACTTCCGTCTGCTCTCCACCAAGACCGTGTTCCAGAACGTGGCCTTCACTCTTCAGGTGACCGGCTCTTCGCGAGGGTTCGTCCAGCAGGCAGTGCCGGAGGCGCTGGCACTGGTCGGGCTCGAAGGCAAGGAGAAGCGGATGCCGCATGAGCTCTCCGGCGGAGAGCAGCAGCGCGTCGCGATCGCCCGCGCGCTCGTCAACCGCCCTCAGGTGCTGCTCGCGGATGAGCCGACCGGAAACCTCGACCCTGCGACATCGGTCGACATCATGCAGTTGCTCGCACGTATCAACGCGGGCGGCACGACGGTGCTGATGGCCACCCACGAAGCAGCGTTCGTCGACCAGATGCAGCGCCGCGTGATCGAGCTGCGCGACGGCGAGATGGTGCGCGACGAGGTGCACGGCGGCTACGGCGACCGCTCGATGATCCCGCAGCTCGTCCCTGAGCAGGAGCGCGGCGCCGCGGCGACCGCTGCCCTCACCGCCGTGCAGGAGGTGCAGCGTCAGACCGAGTCGCTCGAGCCCCTCACCGCCGAGATGATCTCGCAGATGAAGGCGGCGCGCAGCGCTGACGCTCCCGCGGCGCCGGTCGCAGATGTGACGGCATCCGCGCAGGCTCCGGCGGCCGAGCAGACTCCGACGAACGTCGGCCCTGGCACGCATCCGATCGTGCTGCCGGATGTCGACGTCGCCGAGCTCGGTGTCGCCGATCGCCTCGGACTCTCCGACGGCAAGGACGACGAGGAAGTGGGGCCGACATCGTGAGGGTGGGTCTGATCCTCACCGAGGCACTCGGGGGCCTTCGGCGCAACATCTCGATGGTGATCTCCGTCGTGCTGGTGACGTTCGTGTCGCTGACGTTCGTCGGCGCGGCGATCCTCATGCAGGGCCAGATCAGCACCATGCGCGACTACTGGACCGAGCGCGCGCAGGTGTCGGTCTCGATGTGCTCGACGGTCTCGACCGGCGAGAGCTGCATCGACGGCGCCGCCACACCCGAGCAGGTCGATCAGGTGCGAGCCGAGCTCGAAGCGGATCCGCTGGCGTCACTGATCGGCGACCTCCGGTTCGAGACCAAGGCGGAGGCCTACGCCAACATCACCGAACTCCTGGGTGAGGAACAGGCCAGCGTGCTCACCGAGGAGCAGATGTCGGAGACGTTCTACGTCACCCTCAAGGACCCAGGCCAGTCCCAGGTGATCGTCGAGGCGTTCGCCGGAATCAGCGGCGTGGAGGAGGTGCGCGACCAGCTGCAGTACCTCGATCCGCTCTTCTCCGCGCTCACCGTCGCGACCTACATCGCGGTCGGCATCGCCGTGCTCATGCTCATCGCCGCCATCCTGCTGATCGCCACCACGATCCGGCTGTCCGCGTACGCCAGACGCAAGGAGATCGGCATCATGCGCCTGGTGGGCGCCTCGAACCGGTTCATCCAGACGCCGTTCGTGCTCGAGGGCGTGTTCGCGGCGTTCATCGGCTCCGTGCTCGCCAGCGGGGCCGTCATCGCCGGCGTGCATTTCGGTGTCAACGGCTATCTGAAGGGCAGGGTGCCGTTCATCACCACCTGGGTGACGATGCAGGATGCTGCGTTCGTCGTGCCGGTGCTCATCGGCATAGGCGTGATCCTGGCCGCGTTGTCGGCAGGGTTCGCGATCCGCCGGTGGCTGCGCACGTAGCATCCGGCCGCGCGTCCCGGCGGTGGCCCTCGCCGTTGTAGACTGATGGGCTGTCGTGCGTTCGGCGCGGCACGGATCAGGAGAGCATCATGCCCAGGGAACGCGGGGAGAAGGTCGTCGCGACCAATCGTCGCGCACGTCACGACTACAACATCGAGAAGTCGTACGAGGCGGGGATGGTGCTCACCGGCACCGAAGTGAAGTCATTGCGGCAGGGCCGCGCGAACCTCAGCGACGGGTACGCGTTCGTCAAGGGCAACGAGGTGTTCCTCGACTCCGTGCACATCCCGGAGTACTCGCAGGGGCACTGGACGAACCATTCGTCCAAGCGCATCCGCAAGCTGCTGCTGCACCGCGAGGAGATCGAGAAGCTGCAGCACGCGGTGTCCGCCGGCGGCTACACGCTCATCCCGCTGAAGCTCTACTTCTCCGACGGCAGGGCGAAGGTCGAGATCGCCCTCGCGAAGGGCAAGCGCGAGTTCGACAAGCGTCAGACGCTGCGCGAACGCCAGGACACCCGCGAGGCCCAGCGCGCCATGCGCATGCGCAACCGCGTGGGCGAGTAGCCGACCTACAGCTCCGGTTCGAAGCCGAACACCTCGCCGAGGAAGCGCAGTTCACGCTCCAGGGCGTCGATGATCGTCTCTGCACGACGGAAGCCGTGCCCCTCACCGGGGTACACGACGAACTCGTGCGGGATGCCGCGCTCCGCAAGGGCGTCGCGGATCGACTCCGACTGCGACGGCGGCACGACCCGGTCGTCAGCGCCCTGCAGCAGCAGCACCGGTACGTCGATCCGCTCCGCGTGCGTGAGCGGGGAGCGATCGATGTACACCTGTTCGGCCGCGGGCAACGGACCCACGAGGCCGTCCAGGTAGTACTTCTCGAAGTCGTGCGTGTCCTCCGCGAGCGCGCGCAGATCCGTCACGCCGTAGCGGCTGATGCCCGCAGAGAACACCCCTCCGCGCACGAGTGACGCGAGCACCGTCCACCCACCCGCCGACCCGCCGCGGATCGCGATGCGGTGCGGGTCCGCACGACCGGAATCGGCCAGTCCGTGTGCGGCGGCCAGCACGTCGTCCACGTCGGCGACGCCCCACTGGCCGTCCAGTCGTTCGCGGTACGCGCGGCCGTACCCGGTGGATCCGCCGTAGTTCACATCGAGCACGCCGATCCCGCGGGTCGTGTAGAACGCGATGGCGGCGGATGCCGCGCCCGCGACGTGCGCGGTCGGTCCGCCGTGCACGAGCACGATGTACGGCGGGAGCTCGCTCTCGGCCGCGGTGGCGTCGGGGTTGGAGGGTGCGTAGTCGAACGCGTGGACGGGCCCGTTCGCACCGTCGAATGTGATGCGGGTCGCCGGGGGCATCCAGTCCTCGTCGACCGGTCGTCCGCCGCGCACCCGTTCGACGGCGCCGGAGTCGACGTCGACGCACCACAGGCCCGCGCTCACACCGGCGCCGCCGCCGGACAGGAGCACTCGCGAGCCGGACGCGTCATCGACGCTCACATGGGCCGTGGCCGGCACCTCGATGCGATCCTCCGACCCGTCGTGCCCGATGAGCACGACCTCGTCCGAGCCGTTCGTGCGCACGGCGACGATGCGGCCGTCGGCCAGCGGCTGGTACCAGCGGTTCCCGAGCACCCAGAGGCCGTAGCCGGTGTCGGCGTCCGCCGGCGCGATCGGCTCCGGAGCGCCCGCATCGAGCCCATTCATCTCCCGTCGATAGAGATTCCAGCGTCCGGTGGGGTCGTCCGCGTATACGAGTTCTGTGTCGCTGATCCACTCGGGCTGCAGCGCCGCGCGTGCGCGCGTGTCGGCGAAGACATCCCCGCCGACCTCCGTGACGCAGAGCATGGCCTCCTGCCACGGCATCCGTCGCCCGCTCCACTCGACCCACGCGATACGCGTGCCGTCCGGTGAGAGCGCGGGGTGTGCGAAGAACGCACTGCCCTGGAGGTGCACACGAATCGCGGTCTCGTCCGAGGCGGCGGATCCGTCTGTCGGGATCTCGGCGATCGCCCGGCGGTGAGGCTCCGCAGCGAGATCCTCGCGCACCGCCAGCAGACGCCCGTGCTGCAGACGCAGCCCGCCATGGTTCGGGCCGGTGCCGTCCGCGCCGGTCGGTGTCAGCGGTTCCGGCGCCCCGCCACGCGGCATCCGGTACACGCGCTGATCACCGGCATCGACGAAGAACAGCGTGCCGTCCGCGTCCGCCGTCCATGCTCCACCGCCGTACTCGTGCACGCGCGATCGGGCGCTCCACGGCTCGCGGAGGAGCACCGCGCCGTTCGAGCTGCGCACCGTGACGCGGCCGCCCTCGGCCGGCACCGACTCGCCCCACCAGATCTCGTCGCCGACGAACCTGGCGCCATCGATGCGCGGCGCGGATGATGCGATGTCGGCGGCGTGGAAGGGGGAGGACCAGGTTCCGTACGGCTGCATGCCTCGAGCCTATTCGCCGTCCGCCTGACACGCGGCGTCACGCTGGATGCGCGCTCGGCGTTGATGCGGTCAGACCGCGCGCAGCACCGCGACGACTTTGCCCAGCACCACGGCGTCGTCGCCGAGGATGGGCTCGAACGAGGAGTTGCGGGGGAGCAGCCAGGTGTGGCCATCGCGCTGGCGGAACGTCTTCACCGTCGCCTCGCCTTCGAGCATGGCCGCGACGATCTCGCCGTTCTCCGCCGTGTTCTGCGTGCGCACGACGACCCAGTCGCCGTCGCAGATGGCGGCGTCGATCATCGACTCGCCGGAGACCTTGAGCATGAACAGATCGCCTTTGCCGACGAGCTGGCGGGGCAGCGGGAAGATCTCTTCGACCTGCTGCTCGGCGGTGATCGGGATGCCGGCCGCGATCTGACCGACCAGCGGCACCATCGCCGCGTCGCCGACGGGGGTGGCGGAGTCCGCCGGATTCTCGCCGCTCGTGCCCGGAAGGTCGATGAGCACTTCCATGGCACGCGTCTTGCCAGGGTCGCGTCGCAGGTAGCCGCTCAGCTCGAGCTGCCCGAGCTGGTGGGTGACGCTGGAGAGCGACTTCAGCCCGACGGCGTCGCCGATCTCTCGCATGCTCGGCGGATAACCGTGCCGCGCGATCGAGGTCTGGATGACCTCGAGGATCGCCAGCTGCTTCGCGCTGAGGTTCTTGCGCCGACGGGTGCGCGGAGCCTCACGGCCGGGGACGGAGATGTCGCTCATGGGTGCTCCTTCGTGCGCTTTCACGGTGCTGGCGTTCGTGTCCACCGGCGTTCATCTTCGAATGTCGGTGGCCCGTGGTGTGGTGTTCGTATCGAAACCGTATCCGAGAATCGCACTGAAACGGAAGATCTGTTCGAGCGTGTCGGTGAATTCGCTGGATGGGTTTCGAATAAGTCTTGACAGATGTTCGAATTCGAAGATACATTCGGTACGTAGCTTCGCATTCCCCGCTCCCGGCCGAGCGGCGAATGCGAACGCTACGCCAAAGGACGCAAGTCCCGAGGCAGCCAAGAGGCAGAGGAGAAATCACATGAGCACCATCAGCATCAGCGCCCCCGCAGCTCTTCCCGTTCGTGCCGCTTCCAGTGCACCGACGCGACTCCGGCTGACGGCGCGCGGGCGTCGACTTCTGCTTGCTCTTGCAGCTCTCCCTCTGGCAGCCGGCATCGGGTTCGCCGCGATCAGCGGCGGTTCGGCGCTCGCTTCGGGCGACGCCGCTGAGGCGACCGTCTTCGACACTGTGACCGTCATGCCGGGCGACACGCTCTGGGCGATCGCCGAAGATGTCGCCCCCGCCGAAGACCCTCGCACGGTCATCAGTGAGATCCAGAAGCTCAACGCTCTGAACGGTGGGTCCCTGCAGGTCGGGCAGCAGCTCGCGATCCCGGCGGAGTACGCCGGCTGATCTCACCGTTAACATGGGGAGGGTGACTGTTTCACTCAGCGACTTACCCCTCCGCGACGATCTTCGCGGTCTCACCCCCTACGGCGCACCGCAGGCCCCGCTGGCCGTCGCGCTGAACGTCAACGAGAACACCCATCCCGTGCCGGATGATGTCGCGAGCGACATCCTCGACGACATCGCCGTCGCCCTGCGCGACGTGAACCGCTACCCGGATCGGGAGTTCACGGCCCTGCGCGAAGGATTCGCCGAATACCTCGGACACGGCCTCGACGCGTCGCAGATCTGGGCGGGCAACGGTTCGAACGAGGTGCTGCAGCACATTCTGCAGGCCTTCGCAGGACCGGGGCGCACGGTCTTCGGCTTCGCTCCCACGTACTCGATGTACCCCCTTCTCACCCAGGGCACTGGGGGGCGCTGGGTCGCGGGGGAGCGTCAGCCCGATTACACGATCACCGTGGAGGACGCGGTGGCTCAAGTCATCGACGCAGACCCCGACGTGATCATGCTGTGCACGCCCAACAACCCCACGGGCACCCCGCTCGGCCTTGACGTGATCGAGGCCGTCTACGAGGCGTCCCGCGGGATCGTGGTGGTGGATGAGGCGTATCAGGAGTTCGCGCCCCGAGAGTCGGCATCCGCTCTCACGCTTCTCGAAGGTCGCCCGCGTCTCGCCATCTCGCGCACGATGAGCAAGGCGTTCGCGTTCGCCGGCGCACGGGTCGGGTATCTCGCCGCCGACCCGGCGTTCATCGACGCTCTTCGGCTCGTCAGGCTTCCGTACCACCTCAGCGCCCTCACCCAGGCGGCCGCCGTGGCTGCGCTGCGCAATGCGCCGACGATGCTCGGCATGGTCGACGAGATCGTCGAGCAGCGCGACCGGATCACCGCGACCCTGGAAGCGCTCGGCTACGAGCCCCACGAGTCATGGTCGAACTTCGTGCTGTTCGGGGGAGTGGCAGATCCGCAGGCGACGTTCCAGGCACTCTACGAACGCGGCGTGCTGGTGCGCGACGTGGGCATCGCGAACCACCTGCGGGTCACCGCCGGCACCGAGGCCGAGACGACGGCGTTCCTGGACGCGCTGGCCTCGATAGGATCGGCGTCATGAGCGTTTCCCGCACCGCGACCCGCACCCGCAGCACGTCCGAGTCGACCGTCGAGCTCGAGCTCAACCTCGACGGCACAGGGCAGAGTCACATCGACACGTCTGTGCCGTTCTTCGACCACATGCTCACGGCGTTCGCGAAGCACTCGCTCACCGACCTGACCGTGCGCGCGTCGGGCGACACCGACATCGATGCTCACCACACGGTGGAAGACATCTCGATCGTGCTTGGCCAGGCGATCCGCGAGGCACTGGGCGACAAATCCGGCATCTCCCGCTATGGCGACGCACTCGTGCCGCTCGACGAGGCTCTCGCGCAGGCGGTCGTCGACATCAGCGGCCGTCCCTACCTCGTCCACTCCGGCGAGCCTGCAGGATTCGAGCACCACCTCATCGGCGGCCACTTCACCGGTTCGCTCGTGCGGCACGTCTTCGAGGCGATCACGTTCGGTGCGGGGCTGACCGTGCACGTGCGAGTGCTGGGCGGGCGAGACCCGCACCACATCGCCGAGGCGGAGTTCAAGGCGTTCGCACGCGCATTCCGCCAGGCCAAGGCGCTCGACCCTCAGGTGGTCGGCATCCCCTCCACCAAGGGCGCACTGTGACACGCAGGCCCACCGTCGCGGTCTACGACTACGGATCAGGCAACGTCCACTCCGCGGTCAAGGCTCTGATCGCGGCGGGAGCCGATGCGACGCTCACGGGTGATCGCACAGCCGCGCTGGAGGCCGATGGACTGTTCGTGCCCGGCGTCGGCGCGTTCGCTGCGGTGCGCGAGGCGCTGCACGCCAAGGGCGGCGACGAGATCATCGAGCGCAGACTCGCCGGTGGCCGGCCGGTGCTCGGAGTGTGCGTCGGCATGCAGGTGCTCTTCTCGCACGGTGTGGAACGCGGGCAGGACGTCGAAGGCCTCGGCGAATGGCCGGGAACCGTGACGCAACTGGACGCGCCCGTTCTGCCGCACATGGGATGGAACACCGTCACGCCCGATGAGGGCAGCGTGCTGTTCCGCGGTATCGAAGACGAGCGGTTCTACTTCGTGCACTCCTATGCCGCGCAGAGCTGGGAGCTCGACGTGATCCCCCCGTTCCCGCAACCGGCGCTCACATGGACGACGTACGGCACGCCGTTCCTCGCCGCGGTCGAGAACGGCCCGCTCTCAGCGACGCAGTTCCACCCTGAGAAGTCGGGAGACGCCGGTATCCAGTTGCTGCGCAACTGGGTTCAGAGTCTCTGAAGAGCCGCTCCGACGAGGAGCCGCGCCGGTGACGCACAGGTCACCGGATACCGTAGGTCTCCCGCACGACGGGCAGCCACTGCATGTTCAGTGCGGTCTTCGTCCGCGTGCGCAGGGATGGAAACGTCTTCGTGAGCGGCGCGCCGACGGCGAGACGCGCGTCGAAGGGGATGGACACGCGGCCGGCGACGGCCGGGGACCTCCCGAACGCCGAGCAGAGCACCGGGAGGGTGCGTTCGAGACCGGGGGCGCCGAAGCGCTGCGCCACGTCCGAGAGACTGCTCTCGAGCGCGGCGACGCCCTGGGGAGTGGATGCGCCCACCAGGACCAGGCGGCCCTGCTCGATCGCCGCCGCGGCTTTTCCGGCCTGATATCGTCCGCCGTCGACCAGCTCGTGCCCGCTCCCGCGCACCGGCGACGAGAGAGTGCCGAGGCGGAGGTCGAACGACTGCGCATCCTCCGCGACGACGGTCGGGATCCGCGAGCCCTGCTCGACCAGAAGCAGCACGCTCAAAGCAGCGAGGGTCGTCGTGCCGGTGCCTCCACTCGTGCCGAGGAACGTCAACGAGGTCATGGTCTCGCCTCCGCACTGTCGGGCAGATGCGCGACCTGCACGACGAACGGGCTCTCTCCGCGCCGTGCATAGCGTCCGCGCCCCGGCGGGAATCTCTCCGCGTACAGACGGGGCATGATCTGCCCTTCGCTCCGATCGCCGGACAGGATCAGCAGCGCTGCCCCGGTGTCGCGGATGCCCTGCAGGAAGGCGCCGTACATCGCACGCACCGATCCGGCGACAGGACGGGCGAGCACGATGTGGAACTTGCTGTCGCGTGCGGTGGGCAGATGCGGCGCCAGCGCCGACAGGTGCTCCATCCCGCCCGCGCTGATGATGTCGTGGTCGTCGACGAGCAGCACCACTCGGGGAACGCTCCTGAGTTCTTTCGCGGACATCTGCGGTCTGCGGGCGAGCTCCGTCGCGATCGACGACGCCAGGCCGGACGCCTGCGTCGCCGTCCTGGCGTGTGCGGCGAGGTATTCGTCGGGGATGACCTCTGCGACGTGGCCGCGGGAATCCACCACGGCGATAGCGAGCTCCTCCGGCGTGAATCTCTCGATGAGACCTGCGGCGATCATGCGCAGCGTCGCCGACTTCCCGCTGCGCGCATCGCCGAGCACGAGCAGATGCTGATCCGCCTGCTGGAACTCCCAGAACGCGCTGGCCATCGTGTCCTGGCGCAGGCCGAACGGTACGGCATCCGGTTCGTCGACAGCCTCCGGCAGCTGTTCCGGATCCAATTCCTGCGGGAGCAACCGGATGGGGGCGGCAGACGGGCCGGCCCACGACGCCGCCACCCGCCGTCCGAGTTCCTCGATCTGGTCGCCCAGTTCCTCGTCGCTGCTCGTCTCGAGAACGGGCAGCGCGACATGGCCCAGGAGTCCGCTGTCGGCGAGGGCCCGCCCCGGCGTCGACGTGCTGATCGTCTTGGCGAGAGAGCGGTCGATCGTCGATTCGGTCGGGTCGTTCAGTCGCAGTTCGATCTTCGTCCCGAACAGCGACTGGTGGGCGATGCGCAACTCGCTCCACCGGGAGAGTCCGAGCACGATGTGCACGCCGTAGTTCGACGCACGCAGCATCACAGCGGTGAACGCGGCATCGAGATCGTCGAACTCCTGTCTGAGGGCGCCGTATCCGTTGACGAGCACGACCACGTCTGCGGACGACAGCTGCGGCACTTGTCCGGCGGCGTGCCGTGCACGCAACTGCGAGACCGAATCGATGCCGGAGTCCTTGAACACGCGCTCACGCGTGGCGAGCATCGCCTCGAGTTCTTCGATCAGCCGGCGCACTCGCGCGGGATCCGATCGAGTGGCGACGCCGCCGACATGCGGGAACGGCTCGAGTCGGCGAAGTCCCCCGCCGGCGAGATCCATCCCGTACACCGCGACTTCGGCCGGGGTGCGACCGAGCGCGAGGGACACGGCTATGGTCCGAAGCAGCGTGGTGCGCCCTGACTGGGGGCTTCCGACGATGGCGAGATGGCCGCCGCCGCGCGTGAGATCGAGCATCCACGGCTGCTGATTCTGGTGCGCCGGATCGTCGATCAGCCCGATCGGCGTCTCCAGGGCGACCGTCCGCTCCCGCTCTCCCAGGATCTGCCCGAGAGCGAGGGTCTCCGGCAGCGGAGGCAACCACGCCGACGAGACGGTGCGATCGTCGGCGCGAAGTCGCAGAACGGCCTCGTCCACGAGCAGCTGCCCGACCTCTGGCGTGGTGAACGCCGGACTCGCCGATGGCCCGTCATCGTCGTCGTCCCGGCTGATGCCGTTGTACGTCGGCACGCGGAAGACGCGTGTGAGCTCACCCTCGCTGGGTGCAGGCGCGGACCGGACCGGCACCGGACCGGACACATAGCCCGCACGAAATCGCTGATACAGCGACGTGTCGACCTTGAGGATGCCGTAGCCGGGCAATGCCGGAAGTCGATAGGCGTCCGTCGTCCCGAGCACGACCTGCGACTCGCTCTCGCTGAATGTCCGCAACCCGAGACGGTAGGACAGATACGTGTCGAGTCCGCGCAGCTTGCCCGCCTCGATGCGCTGGCTGGAGAGAAGCAGGTGGATGCCGATGGACCGGCCGATCCGGCCGATCTGCAGGAACAGGTCGATGAACTCCGGCTCGGCGGTGAGCAGTTCGCCGAACTCGTCGATCACCATGAACAGATGAGGCATCGGCGGCAGATCGGGCCGAGTCTTGCGGAGCTCACGATAATGCGTGATGGAGGGTGACGCATCAGCGTCCTTGAGTAGTTGCTGGCGCCTGACCACTTCGCCCTGGAGCGAGGCGCGTGCGCGAGTGGTGAGCTGAGGGTCGTCGGCGAGGTTGTCGATGAGTCCGGCGACGTGCGGCAGCTTCTGGAAAGGCGAGAACGCCGCGCCGCCCTTGTAGTCCACGAGGATGAAGCTCAGGTCCTCAGGCGGATGCGCCAGGGCGAGGGCGAGCAACAGGGTGCGCAGCATCTCGGACTTGCCCGAACCTGTGGCGCCGACGCAGATGCCGTGTGGGCCCATGCCCTCCTGCGCGCTCTCCTTCAGATCGAGGAAGACGGGGCGGTCATTGTCGTCGAGCGCGAACGGCACGCGCAGGAAGGCGCTGGGCGAGCGGGGAGTCCACAGCTCATCCGGGTCTATCGCGGACGCATCCGTGATCCCGAGAAGCTGGGTGATGTCGAAGGCCTCGGTCGTGCCGCTCTGCGGCCGAGACGCGTGAACCGTGCGGAACGCGGCCATCGAGCGAGCCAGCGTCGTCACCGTCCCGTCGTGTGTCCGATCCGGCGTGAAGGCGACATGCGCGGGAGCGGCCGAAGACGCCTGTGAGGTGATCACCGCACCGTCGTCGTCGACGGTGACGCGGATGTCGACGTCGTCCGGCTCATCCAGACGGTCTGCGAGCAGATGGACGACGGTGATGTTGAGGTCACGAATGCGCAGGTGCGGATCCGGGCTGTTCAGACGCGACGCGGCCCGTCCGTGGTCATCGAGGAAGACGACGAGGCGTCCGTGCGGATTCTCGCCTCGGCCGTGGCGCTGCACGCCTGCGGCGGAACCGGCACGCTTGCCGAGGTCGCCCGCGAGGACATCCGCGAGGGAACGGATGTCGGGAGCGATCCGGCGTGCAGGGACAGGGCCGTCGAAGAGACCGGGATCCTGCACATGGGGCAGGAGATCGAATCCGTTCCACTGATCGGCGTGCTGCGGCGCGTAGGCGGCGGCCAGGGTCAGATCGTCCGGAGTGTGCGCGGTGGCCAGTTGGGCGACCAGTGAGCGGATCACCGACATGCCGCGGTCACGGTCACCGACCACGGACACGACCCATGCGTCCTGCAGATCTGCCGTCGCAGGCATCTCGGGTACGGCGTCGAGGCTGCGTGCGACGATCTCCGCCTCGCGCAGCAGGATGGGGTCTGCGGGCTCGAGCGGGGAATCGCTTCGAGCGACGGATAGTGAGAACCACGGACGCGATGCGACGCCGATCCGTGCGGATAGGTAGTCGTCATCGGAGCGGCGGCGTTCCCATCGGCGAGCCGGATCGCGCATGATGCCGACGAGGGCTTCAGGGGCGGGATGCACGGCGATCGCAGAGGCGCGCTCGCTGGCGCCGCGTTCACGCAACTCGGACCGGTAGCGCTCGAGGTAGTCGAGGTACAACTCGCGCTGAGTGCGGGCCTTGCGTGCCGCCCGACCGCGTGCGGACAGGGCGAAACCGAGTCCGCCGACGATGGCGACGACGAAGATCACGGCGGCCAGAACGAGGAACAACGGCTGTCCGTTGCGCAGCACGACCATCATGATGACGGAGGACAACGCCCCGATCAGCGGAAGCATGAACTGCAGCGGCATGCCGCCGCCCTGATCGGTGAGCGCCGGGGGCGGCGGGATGAGTTCGGGCTCCGGTGGAGTCGGAGGCGCCGTCACCCGTGTGGGGCGGTGGAACAACGTCCGGGTCATGCGACCAGCACCTCCGTCGAGGAGCGTCCGCCGAGGCGCACGACCTCTGCGCTTAGCGTCGCGAGGGCGAAGGCGCTCGCACTGCTGCGGGCGCCGGGCTCACCGAGGCGAACGGTGCGGTCGAAGGGCAGGAGGAATACGGGGACCGGCGACGATGCGAGCATCCGTCGCGCCGCGGGCGTCGCCCTCCCGCGCACGGACGACGCCACCAGTACCGTCGGCGTTCCCGATGCGATCACGAAGGATGCCGCGTCCAGGGCCTGTTGCACCGCCGGCCGTTCGGTCGTCGACGTCAAGCACAGCACGTGAGATGACGCCGAGATCGTGGAGAGCCGTGCGGCGTCGATGGAGCCCCAGTCGGTGAGCGTGAGTTCGGGGGCGCGCCCTGTGCCCGAGTCCGAAAGAGGGGACCGGATGGGGCTGGCGTCGGCCGCGTCGAGGAGCAGGACACCACCGCTTCTGCGCCCGTCGAGCGTCGATGCGACGCCACGCGCTGCGGTGGAGCATCCGGTTCCGCCCCGAAGCGATGCGAATCCGATCCGACGCACCACCGGGAGGGGTGCGCGCAGGTCGCGTTCGTCGGAGATCGCCTGCTCGTGCCGTGCTGTCGACCAGACCTGGAGCAGCCCTCCCCACCTGCTCACGAGAACGCTCCGAGAAGATCGTCGAATATTCCGAGGATGCCGAGCAGGAGTGGGATCAGTGCGATCGCGGACAACGATTCGAGGACGCCGAGGAAGCGCCGCAAACGCGCCTGCGCTGCCGCAGACGGTCGCATGACGGCGACCAGCACGAGAAGGAGGACGACAACCCCGCTGATGAGGACGGGCCACGGCTGGGGCAGCATGTCAGTGGTCCACAACCAGTGGGCGGCCGGAAGCACAGTCGCCGCGAGCAGGGCGATGCGGGCGGTCGCGAAGGGGAAGAGTCTGCTGCGCACCAGCACAAGGATGACGAGGGCTGCGGCGAGGCCGGCCTGCCAGGCGTCACCGGCGCCGAGGATCATGGCAGTCGATGCGATCGGGGGCGCCAGTGCGAGTACGAGAGCGGTCTGCGAGGCGAACGCCGTGGCCAATGCCGAGTCGATGTCGGTGCGTTTGACCGTATCGCCGTCCATGGCGGTGTCGTCCAGCCTGGTCACACCCGCGCTGCTGAGGGCGAACGACGGTGCGAGTGCGAGGACGACAGCCGCCGCGATACCCGAGAACGCCGCCACGAGCGGGATCGACGCCGCGCTCAGCGTCGCCACAAGCACGACGGCGCTGCTCAGGAGGGCCAGCGTTGCGCCCGTCAGTACTCCGGGATGCCGGCCGCCGATACCGACCACGACGGCCACCGCGGCCCAGATCAGTGCCCAGGTGATCGCGAGTGAGACCGGGATCACCGCGGCACCCTGCGCAGGCAAGGAGACGGCCGTATGGAGTCCGAGCGGCAGGGCGGCACCGATGCACAGTCCGAGCAGGCCGTGCTGTCCTGAGATGTTGTCGCGCCGGGAGAGCACGACGCCACCGACGGCGGCGAGCAGGAAGACGGAGGACAGAAGGATGATCGCGGCCGTCGCCGGCAGCGGAAGCAGCAGACCGGCCGTCGTGGTGACCACGGCGATCGTCGACGCGACCACGATCGCCGTGAGTCGGCTGTTCCAACGATCAGGACGACCGACCGACGCATCGGCGACAGCCTCGGTGACCTCTGCGACGTCGGGCGGACGCGGTGCGTCATCGGCGGGGAGGAGGCGGAGCAGCGCACCGTGGTCGATGCCCTGATCGGACAGAGCCGCGCGTCCGTCGACCGGCTGCCCCAGCAGCGTGGAAAGCACGAGCGGGGAGCCGGCCGAGGCGGGCTCCTCGAGCAGGTCGATGATCTCCGGGAGCAACTCGTCGACGGGGTGGTCGTCCGGCAGCACGAGGTCCGCCTTGCGGCGGCTGCCGATGACTGTGACGCGCGTGTATTCCATCATTCCTTCTGATCTTCGACCGATTCGATGACCTCGAGCGTCTCGGGATCGATGGTGACGTCGGTGTCCGGGTCGGTGTAATAGCCGGTCTCGGGGTCGATGTACCAGCCCGTACGCGGATCGATCGTGCGTCCCTGCGGGTCGGTGGCCCATCCGGTCGTCGGGTCCACGATGAATCCCGTGCGCGGATCGATGAGTTCAGAGGTCGCGGTGTCGATCAGATAACCGGTCTCCTCATCCTCGATAAGCCCGTCACCGGCTTGCAGCGGACTGGAGGCGATCGCCGAGCGGAATGCGGCGATCGCCTTGTCCTCGCGCTGCGTCTCGATGATGTTCAGCACGAAGCCGGTACCCAGGCAGCCTGCGCAGATCACAGCGCCCAGGATGATGGATCCGGTCAGACGCCTGAGGTTGTTGTTGACCTTGCGCCGGTCGCGCTGCGCGCCGTGCACGAACGCCGCGGTGAGTCGATCGCGGTGCGTGCGCGTCGACTCCAGCAGGGTCTGGTCGTAGTCGATCACGAGACCTCCGTCGAGCGTCGTCGCTGTTCCAGGGTGACCCGACGATCGCCGAGAAGGAGCGCGGCTCCCCACGGCACGACGGTCGCGAGGTGCGGGATCAAGGGTGCATCCGCACCCTCTACGTATGTCCCATTCGATGAGCCCAGGTCGGTGACGGACAATCCGTCCGTGCCGATCTGGACGAGCATGTGCACCTTCGAGATCGTGCGGGTGAGATCGGGGATCGCGACGAGTGCGTGTCGGGGATCGAGCGGAACGGTCGGGTCGCGCCCGATGAGTGCCGAATGCTGCACCGTATGGGTCGTGCCGTCATCCACGACCAGACGGAGGTGCGAGCGCGTCGGTTCCGGGCGGGAGTCGGGCCGCGGCGGTGCCGCGATGGATGATCGCTGCGGACGTAGTGCGAAGGGGTCGTCCTCGCTGCCGCGTCGTGCGACGCGCGAAGAGCGGAAGCGGAATGAGGGAAGCCCCGAAAGCTGATCCATGCTGCGCAGGCGCAGCAACGAATGCCCGATGCTGCCGCCCAGCATCCCGCGCCAGATCACGAGTGCCACGACCGCCGCCGCGCCCACCGAAAGCGCCCAGGCGAGGGGCGCCGACGGGGCGATCGCAAAGCCGACCGCACCCGCCAGGATCACCGTCAGCACATCCATCCCCACGGAGGTGAGGACCGCTGCACGGGACGGCACGGCAGGATCAGAGGACACGTCGGCCATCGTACACAGCGCACCGGTTCACCTGATGTTCGCCTGTGACCTTGGGGCATGGGGACTATTACCCATGGACTTCCGCAGCAGTTTCCCTAGCATTGAACACGTCTCTCGGAAGGAGTGCGGTATGAACATGAAATTCGCTATGGAGGCGGAGACGCTGGTCCGTCTCGGCCAGCGTTCGGCGACCGAGTCCGAAGATCTCGGCACGCTCGTCCGCTCGCTCGTCGAGGCCGCTGAGCCGCTTCAAGGGGTCTTCAACGGTCCCGCACGTGCACGATTCGACAACTTCAAGCTGAACACCGACGCGATCGCGAACGGCCTCAACGGCGCACTCGCGGGAATCGTCGGTGCGATCTCGGGGCAGAACATCGCGTTCAACACTGCCGGTGAAGACGGGGCCGCCGCGCACGACGCCGGGCAGTCGTCCGCCGATTTCAGCAGCGAGGCGACACTCGCTCGCATCTCGGGTCAGTCCAGCGCCTGACCTGTCAAGACTCAGACACATCACGGAGGGTATGTCATGCCACTTGAGAACCAAGCAGATCGCAACGACTACAACGTCGGTGCATCCCAGTCGACGCAGTCGAACTTCGAGACCGTCGCGGGTCGCCTTGAGGCGGCTCTCGAGCGCCGGGATCAGGATGTCAAGGCCGCGATGGCCGATTACCAGGCCGATGGCGTCTCGGACGAGTACGCCGCCCTGGAGAAGCAATGGAACGATGCGGGCGTGCAGGTGCGCGGTGTGATCGCTGCCATCCGAGGTTCGCTCGAGCAGAACGATGATGTCGCCATACGTGCGCTGCAGCGTGCGCGGGCGGCGCTGCCGATCTGATGGTCGACGCCGTCCATCCCTTCGCGGATGAGTGGACGGATGACTACGCACTCTTCAAGGTCGAGCACGACCGGGTCGCCTATTCACGGCCGCTGAGGCATTTCCTCGCTCACTGCCGCGCGGACGGTCTGCGACCGGTCCTCCTCACCGGGGAGGGTGCGCTCATCAGCCCCCACCTCTACACCGCGATGACTGAGAGCGGTGCGCTCTGGGCTTTTCGCAATGCCAAGGGAGTGTTCGACGCGCGATCCGGACTGCGTATACGGAGCATCTCAGAACTGTGGACCGGATCGGATGCTTCTGAGCGCCACACCGACCTGGTGTTCGAAGGGCTGCCCGTACCTGTCGTGCTCTTCGACATCTATGCGACGGAACGAGCAGTGGATTCGACGCTCGTCGGCCCGCTGGCTGACCACGCAGTAGCGACGCTGGGCGGCGGTTCGCTGACACGCTACGGCCGCGATGAGCCGTTGACATCGCAATGGGATCATCGCGAGCTGACCACGCATGTGCAGGGTCAGATGCCGGCGAGCGAGGTGATCCTCGCAGCATCCGATCTGGGCGCATGGTGCTCGCTCACGGTGGCGCGCACGCGCGACGGACTGATCCAGCGCGTGCACGGCGGCGTGCCGCTGCCGAGTCTGAGCTCGACGCCGGTCGAAGGCCTGCGCGATCGGGTGATGCCGACCGTGACTCGCATGCTGTACGGGCTGGTCGACGAGTTCCGTCCGCGGGTGGCGATGGTTTCGGCCGGGATGCTGAGGCACAACGCCGCGGGCTTCGGATTCAGGGTGGGGGCTCAGCCGGTGGATGCGCCGTTGGCGGTGCTGATCGGTCCGCGCGCGGTCAGGGACCTTCGTCTCGACTTCACGAAGCTTGCCGAACGTCACGACCTGACCACGCTCGGCCCTGGGCGCGTGCCCAGCGCGCTGGTGCGGATGACGGGGCGGGACGCTCTCTGGGCGCAGTTGCGGGCCTTCGCCTACGACCTCGATCAGGAGCGGCTTGGTGCTGTGCTCGCCACAGAGCTCGGGGGGATGTCCTGATGGCGATGGAACTCGTGCTGTTGAGCGATGTGCCGCTCACCGCCGATCTGATGGCGGCGACAGCGGCGCAGGTGATTCCGGACGGCGTGGGGATCGAGTACCGCGATGGCGAGGTGACCCAGTTCGTCGACGCGAACGGCGCGCAGGTTCTGACGATCTTCGATCCGGTGTCGGTGCATGTGCCGGATGAGGCGCGGGCGATGCTGAAGGATCCGCCGCTCTCGTTCGCGCTGTGGACGGAGATGACAGTCCCGTTCGAAGCGAGCGCGGCTGCACGGCCGCTCGCGGAGGCGCTGGCGAGGTCTGTGCGAGGAGTTGTGAGGGAGAAGCTGTGATGCGAGACCGGAGAGGTGTGGGAAGTGTCTGAATGGAAGATGGATCCGGTGCCGGTGACGACGGCGCTGACGAACACGACGACGGCGTACGATGCGCTGTCCAAAGTCGTGACGGAGGATTCGATCACGACGATCTTCAACGGGCTCACGTGGGGGAGCTGGGTTACCGCGTGCGTGCCACAAGCGCTGAACGAAGTGCTCGCGGAACAGCAGAACGTCAACCTCGAGAACATCGCCAATCACATCGCTGCGGGGATCAGCGGGGTCGGCAATTCGGCACGAGCGCTGCAGGAGGGGAATGAGGACATGGCTCAGACCTTCCAGACCGAGATGTACGCCGCCGCCGAGGACGGCGATTTCTCGTACTTCGAACAGCACGGCTACAGGTCGGAGTAGGTGAAATGGGTGGCGAAAGCACTGCGCTCGTCTGCACCGCGGACGACGGCTTGATCAATCCGGCCGGCTTCCCGTGCAAGTCGGCTGATCTCGACGTCGAGGTCATCAACGGTGCGGCGGACAACGTCGCGGCGATCGGCACGAACGTGCTCGCGGCAGCTGAGGACGCCTCGACGGCATGGGCCGGTTTGAAAGGACCGGGCGTCTTCGAGACACCCGACCGCGACGCCGTGTACGCACTGATGGACCCCGCTGTCGAGGGTGCGACCACGATGAACGGCGTGACTTCACGCATCTCGACGGCGATCGAGACCTATGCGACAGCGCTGGCGGGGATCAAGCCTGACCTGCAAGATCTGGAGGTGCGGGCGGCAGAGTTCCGCGCCAGGGCTCTCGAGGGCTACGAGGTGAGCAGTTGGGAGGCAGATGGCTTCTTCGGCACGCTGGTCTCGCCCGGTGACTGGGATGAGACCAAGGAGATCGGTTGGCGCGAGCACGGTCCGGCGGTTGAAAAGAACCAGGGATACGTCGACGAGTACAACGCCATCATCGAGCGGATCTCGACCGCAGCATCCACCTGCGCGACGGCGATCCAAGCGGAGTTGACGATGGTGTGCGTCGCACCGCCAACTGTGATCACGGCTGAGGCGCTGGCGAACACTCCCGAGATCTCGACGTGGGGTTCGGGCGTCGATGAGGACCGCAACTGCACGGAGTCGGTGGGCCACGGTTTCGCGAACTTCGGCACAGGTCTCTGGGATGGCGTGCAGAGCCTCGGCGGTTTCGATCCGGAGACGGGTGATCACAGCTGGGGTCTGATGGGACGCTCGTGGCTCGGTGTCGGCGACTTCCTGTTGTCCACGGTGATCATCGCCAACCCAGCGCTGGCTGTGGTCGCGACCCAGGATGATGGGCCGGTCGGGAGTTTCCTCGAGGACCGATTCAACACCGCCTACACCGGTTGGGGAAGCCTGGTCGGATGGGATCATCAGGCCTGGATGGCAGGTGAGAACGGCTGGCACAAGTGGGAGGAGGACGCCGTCGCGACAGGCACCGAGACCGTCGCCAATATCGGCACGTTCTTCATCCCAGTGGCCGGGTGGGCCGGCGGTGGGGCGAAGGTGGTCCTGTCGGGCACCAAGGTCGGGTCGTTCGTGGTGCGTGTCGGCACCCATGTGGCGGAATTCGCGATCCCTGGCGGCTCTCACGCCCTCGCAGCCACGGTTCGCATCGTCGATCTGAGCGCGAATGGCCTCAAGGGCGGTTGGCGTGCGCTGGTGGAGGGCATCGGTACCGCGCCCACGCGTCCCTCGCCGCTTCCTGGCGTGGCGAATGCGGCGACGGATATTCCGACGCTGCCGCCGCGGACTCCGGTGTCGGAGTCGCTGGGACTCGACCAGCCGCCCTCTCAGGCCGGCACACCGGGAACGAATGCGGTGACGCCCGAGACGCCGTCGGTACCGGAATCGCCCGTCATGGGAGAGAACCCAGCTGGTTCGCGCAACCCGGACCTACCTGACACGGCACCTGGGCAGCACGGTGTCGATCCGGCACCCGCACAGATGCCAGACGGCGGACCGACGCATGACAAGCACGGACGCCCGTTCGAAGTCGATGCGGATGGCCGGAGGCACATCGAAGGCGATCCTGCTGGAACATACCGCGATACCAATGGCGCGCTGCACGACGAAGCAACCAACTCGTTCGTCCACGACCCGAACAAACCGGAGACTGTCGGCGACGTTCAGACGGCAGAGCGTGGCGAGACCACCCATCCCGTGCTGGACGAGACGACTCAGGCCGAGCATTCGGCACGCGTGCAGGAGCGTGCCGAACTGCAGGCCGACTCGAACGCGGCGCATCGGAGGCTGACGGAGCTCGCGAATGCGACCGGCGTCGACCCTGGCGCGTTGCGTCACTCGCAGGCCAAGGTGGAAGCGCACCTTGAGCGACTTGTCGATGCGGGGCAGCTGAGCGAGCGCCAGGCGCGGCAGTTGGAAACAGCCGCCACGCAAGCACGAGATGCGCGTTCATCGCTGTCGGTGGCCTCGCGTGAGCTTGCCGAGCAGATCGCGGATTCGCTTGCGACGACGCGAGATCGGACAACGATGATCGATGCGCTGGATCAGGTCGGGCGTGATCGATTGGACCACGCTGCTATCGGTGTGACTGCGGAGGGGAGGGTGGTCTTCACGGTCACCGAACTCAAAGGCGGCACTGCAGGGCTGGGCACCCGAGTCGTGGACGGCGTCGAGGTGCAACAGGGTACGACGCCGTACATTCGCGACCTCCTGTCGCAGGACCCGCGAGTCGTCGACAGTCTGCGCGAATACTTGCAACGTCCGGATGCGGATCCGCGGATCGCGGAGGCGATCCGTCGTGGCGAAGTTCAGGTCGAATACAACTTGGTCGAAGCGAAGCCGAACGGCACGATCAACGAGACGGACTTCGTCATAGACCCGATTACGCTTCCGCCCCTGAATTGATGTCGATCACGGAGATAGGGTCAGAGAATGACGTGGAAAGTGATGCCTCCAGCCGAGGTGTGTGACGTGATGGATTTCTTGATCGCATTGGAGTGGCCGTTGCCGGAGGCCAAGGTGCAGTCACTGGCTTCGGAACAGTTCGGTTGGACGATCGAGACCGAGGACGGTCAGGATTATCTGATGAATACGGTGACCGGGCTCAGCATCCCGGATGTCACCACGATCGATCCGCGGGGAGCGATGTACGTGCTCCGTTTTCGAGTGACGGATGTGACACCGCCGCCGACGCCGGAATCGACGGCGTTCCTGGGCGATCAGTTCGCTCTGCTGGTGCGTGAGGGCGCATCCAGGTGGGGGAAGCCGGAGATGAGTGGCGGCGACGGTCGTACGAGTGCGTCATGGGACGTACCCGGTGCCGCACGGGTGAGGTTCAACCTGGCGGAACGGTCGGTTTCTGCATCTTTCAGCACGCCGCAGGGCGTGGAGTCTGATCTGAAGGCGGCGCGTTCCGGTGTCTGATTCTGACGTGGCCTGGTCGGAGTTTTCGGAGCGGTTGGTTGCGGCGTTTCGGGTGGTTTCTGATCGTGTGTTTCTGATCGTGTCGCTGCGTGAGAATTCGCGCGTGTATGTGCAGTTCGCAGGCGGCTCGGATGCGTTGTTCGCGGAGGCTCCTGGCGTCGCCGTGGTTGCGGGGATCGATGAGGCTGGGCTGGCGGATGCAGGCTGGGCCGCGCCGAGCGCGGGTCAGCCGAATTGGTCGTTCGAGTTGCCGTTGCCGGCGTTGACCTCGGAGTATTCGGCGTTGGCGGAGCGGTGCGTGGTGGCGTTGAGGGACGTGTTCGGTGTCACTGATCCAGGGCAGCTTGTGTACAGGGCGTGGCGGGAGGCGGAGGCTTTCCCGCAGGGTGCGACGTTGTACCCAGAGCAGATCGAGGCGTTGGACAAGGGTGAGGATCCGCTCGAGATCTCGCAGCTCGGACTGACTGCCGCATCCTGAACGGCGACACCACGATCGTGCGTGCGCTCTAGGCTTGGACCATGCAGTTGAGAAAGATCATCCCCGTGCTGGCGCTCGCAGCTGCGGTGTCCGCCACTACGGTTGCGTGTAGCGCGGCAGCCCCGGAGCGACCTGCGTCCGAGACGACTGACGCGGCAGCTGGGCAGACGACTGAAGGCGGCCCGGAGTTCTGCGAAGTGCTTCTATCTGACACTTCCACCGCAGCGACCGTTTTCGTGGTCATGATTCCCGATATGAACGGCGATGTCGATCTTGCAGGCAGAGCGGAACTCGTCGATCGCATCGAGTCCGTCCCCGATGGCCTCGAAGACGACCTGGAGACGTGGCGGGGCTACCTGGACGCCGTGGCTGCGAATGTCGATGACCCTGCTGCTGTCTTCGCGGCTCACACCGACGAAGTCGAGGCTGCAGGTTCGGCGCTGTTCGATGCGTACACGGACAGCTGCCTGTGAACCGGAGCGGTCCAGCCCACGCCACCCCGTCGAATCAGAGCCCGCGGGCGACCGAGGCGGCAGCAGAGAGCCAGGCTCGCTGAGTGCGCTTCGCGAGCGCGCCATACCGGAGGTGACCGTCGACCATCTCGTGATCGAACGGGATGCTGACCACCTCCCGCGCGAGGGCCCGGTATCCGCCGACGACGTGTTCGATGTCGGCTGCCGAGGCCTTCGGATCGGCCTGCGAGACCACGACGACGGACTGCCGGGCGAGCTGTGCGGAACGATCGTCGCGCTCCTCGAGGGCTTCGAGAAGCAGCGCGCCCGCCTCGGCGTGGTCGGCGCGGGTCGTGGTCGCGACGACGATCTGGTCGGCACGATCGATCATGCGCAGCCACATGGGATCGGACTCGTCATTGCCCGAGTCGATGATGATCAGCCGGTAGAACTTCGTCGCGACGGCATGGATGGCATCGACATCCTCAGGGCGCAGACGGTTCTCGTGCGCGAGCCTGATGGGCTTCGAGCGCAGCACGTCGTACTTCTCGCGGGGCTGGTGATGGACGAAGTGCGCGAGATCTGCCGACTGCGCACCGGTGCCGAGCAGCCGCTCCGCCTCGGGGATCATCTCCAGCAGCGTGCGATCGTGCGCACCTGCTTCGGTGCGCCACCCCAGCGTGCCACGCGTCTGGTTGTTGTCCCATGCGAGAACACCTGCACCGCCGTAGCGGGCGAAGACCGCGGAGAGCAGGATCGTCGTCGGTGTCTTTCCCGCGCCGCCCTTGCCGTTAACGACGGCGATCGTCCTGGGACCGGGCCAGTGCTGACTCACCGCGAGCTCGTCGTTGCGCGCCGACTGCTCCGCCGCATTCGGTGCGAGCTTGAAGCCCATACGGTTCAGAGCACCGCGCGCGCCTTCGCTGGCGGGCTCTTCCGGACGTTCCGTCTGCAGGAATGACTTGCGTTCTTGCTGCTCGCGCTGCTGCCGTCGAGAGGGCAGGTCCGCGCCTGTGGCGGGTGCATCATCGATCTGCGCTGCGAAGCTGCTGCGTCGATACTGCGGCGGATCGGCCGGAGTCGCGGGCGCCGCCGCGTATGTCTGCTCGAGGTACTCGTCCCGCGATGCATCGACGGCTTCAGCAGATGTCGACGGGAGCGGCGGAACCGGTGGGATGGCCTGCGCCATCGGCGGTATCCCGCTGATGATCGGCTGCGCGTGGTCACCGCTCATGGCCGGCACATCGGCCGAAGGCGTGGGTTCCTCGGTTGCTCCAGACATCACGTAGAGCCTAATGGCATTTGAGGCTGACCGACCTCGGAGGTACTCTCAGTTCTCGTGCCCTCCCATCGGAGCACTCCACCCCTTACAGAGGACGAGATGAACGACTTCGCGTCAACGCCCAAGCTCACTCTTCTCCCGGCTGTCGATGTCGCCGGGGGCAAGGCGGTCCGCCTGACCCAGGGTGAGGCAGGCAGCGAGACCAGTTACGGCGACCCGCTCGACGCCGCGGCCGAGTGGGTCGATCAGGGTGCCGAGTGGATCCATCTGGTCGATCTTGATGCCGCGTTCGGTCGTGGATCCAACGCGCCGATGCTCCGGAAGGTCATCAAGCAGTTCCGCAGCGTGAACGTGGAGCTCTCCGGTGGCATCCGCGATGACGCGAGCCTCGAAGCCGCACTCGAGACCGGCGCTTCCCGCATCAACCTCGGCACCGCTGCTCTGGAGAACCCGGAGTGGGCCGCTGACGTCATCGGCCGCTACGGCGAGGCCGTCGCTGTCGGCTTGGACGTGCGCGGAACGACTCTCGCCGCTCGCGGCTGGACCAAGGAGGGCGGGGACCTCTGGGAGGTGCTCGCTCGTCTCGAGGATGCCGGATGCAGCCGCTACGTCGTCACGGACGTCACCAAGGACGGCACGCTGCGCGGCCCCAACCTCGAACTGCTGCGCGAAGTGACCTCCCGCACACCGAAGCCGGTCGTCGCATCCGGCGGAATCTCCAGCCTCGATGACATCGCCGCGCTGCGCGAGCTCGTGCACCTCGGGGTCGAGGGCGCGATCGTGGGCAAGGCGCTCTACGCCGGTGCGTTCACGCTGGCTGAGGCGCTGGATGTCGCGGGGGACTGACGGCGCCGGCGATTCCGCAGGCGTCCCCTGGGAGGGTCGCAGTTTCGAGTCGAACGCTCACTCGGGGGATGACGGCGCCGCCGACCCCGAACTGCTCGCCGCGCTGATGCGTTTCCGCGCGGGGGAGGGCAGCCAGGTCGAGGTCATCGATGCGTTCCGCTCAGCTCGCGTGCTGATCCCTCTCGTCGCGGAGAAGGGCGAGGAGGGCGTGGCGCCCAGCGGCCTCACCGTCGACAAGACCCAGGAGCTGTCGATCGTGACGGTCGCCGCTCCGGACGGTCGTACGGTGCAGCCGGTGTTCTCATCGGTCACTGCGATGCAGAAGTGGGATGCCACGGCTCGGCCGATCCCGGTGGAGGCTGTGCGCGCGGCGCTGGCCGCATCGTCGGAGCAGACCGACCTTATCGTGCTGGATCCGACATCCGAGACCGAGTTCGTGATCCGTCGCCCCGCAGTCTGGGCGATCGCTCAGGGCCAGAAGTGGGAGCCCAGCTTCCACTCTCCGGAGGTCTTCACGGCTCTTCAGGAGAGCGTCGCGCGCGAGCTCGCCGTGATCGACGTCGCCGTCGACTCGGGCGATCCGGATGCGCGGCTGAGCGGCCCCGAACTGGTCGTCATCCTCGAACTCGTCGACGGTCTGGAGCGCGATGTGCTGGATGCCGTACTCGGGCGCCTGGCTCAGCGCTGGGCGGCCGATGACCGCATCGCCGTCCTGGCCGACTCCCTGACGGTGAAGCTCCGCCGCTCGGCCTGACCCCGCCCGACCGCGAGCCTCTCAGTTGACCGGCCCGGTCCACTTCTCGCCGGGCCCCTTGCCGATCGGGTCGGGAATGGCGGATGCTTCGCGGAAGGCGAGCTGGAGCGAGCGCAGCCCGTCGCGCAGTGAGCGCGCGTGCATGTCGCTGATCTCGGGGGCACCGGCCGTGATGAGTCCGGCGAGGGCGTTGATGAGCTTGCGGGCCTCATCGAGGTCGAGTTCGGCGCCAGGGTTGTCTGCGAGGCCGGTCTTGACCGCTGCGGCGCTCATGAGATGGACGGCGGCGGTGGTGATCACCTCGACCGCCGGCACGTCCGCGATATCGCGGGTGGCTGCGGATGCCGCATCCTCCTGTTGCTGCCAGCGCTCGTGGCGCTCGTCGTGGCCGTCATCCTGAACCGGAATCGTCACTATGCCTTGCCTTCTGTTAGACTTTGTCGGGCTTCGGAGCGTAACTGCTCCGGAACGAAAGAGGATTCACTTCCCACCCGCGCTTGCCGTTCAAGGCTACCGGGTCTTGCACTCCACCGGCTCACGTCGGCAGATCGGACGCAGTCCGATGTTCAGGGTGCGAAGCCGGCGTCTGAATGCCGGTGGGTGGGGGACGATTCCGATTTCGCCCGTGTCGCAGTCAGCGTCACGGTGGCTTAATCCATCGTCTAAAAGGAGTTCCGCATCAGCGATCCCCGCACCAATGAGCGCATCCGCGTCCCCGAGGTCCGCCTCGTCGGCCCCGCGGGTGAGCAGATCGGCGTCGTCCGCATCGAGGCAGCGTTGCGCCTTGCGCAGGAAGCCGACCTAGACCTCGTCGAGGTCGCCCCAAACTCGAAGCCGCCCGTGGTCAAGATCATGGACTACGGCAAGTTCAAGTACGAGGCCGCGCAGAAGGCGAAGGAAGCTCGTCGCAACCAGGCGAACACGATCCTCAAAGAGGTGCGCTTCCGCCTGAAGATCGAAGCACACGACTACACGACGAAGCTCAAGCGCGCCGAGGGCTTCCTCAAGGCCGGCGACAAGGTCAAGGCCATGATCCTGTTCCGTGGTCGTGAGCAGTCGCGCCCCGAGCAGGGTGTCCGTCTGCTGCGCAAGTTCGCTGAGGACGTCGCCGAGCTCGGCACCGTCGAGTCGAACCCGACGATCGACGGTCGCAACATGGTGATGGTCGTGGCGCCGCTGAAGAACAAGTCGGACGCGAAGGCCGAGCAGAACGCCCAGCGCGACGCGCAGCGTGCGGCCAACAAGCAGGCGTCGCATGCGACGCGTGAGACAGCGGATACCACCAAGGAATCCGCCGCGGAGTAACAACCGCCCCCCAGACTCCCGCAACGCGGGTTGAACCGTCGCCTGAGAAGGCGCCATACGAAGGAAGAGAAGATGCCGAAGCAGAAGACCCACTCGGGTGCTAAGAAGCGCTTCAAGATCACCGGCAGCGGCAAGCTGAAGAAGCAGCAGGCCGGGATGCGCCACAACCTCGAGCACAAGTCGAGCCGTCGCACCCGCCGTCTGAACCAGGACCAGGTGCTCGCCAAGGGCGACGCCAAGGTCGCGAAGAAGCTTCTCGGTCGCTGAACGCCCGAACGCAGGAATAGGAACTCAGGAAAATGGCAAGAGTAAAGCGGGCGGTAAACGCCCACAAGAAGCGTCGCGTCATCCTCGAGCGCGCCTCCGGTTACCGGGGCCAGCGTTCGCGCCTCTACCGTAAGGCCAAGGAGCAGGTCACCCACTCCCTGGTCTACGCGTACCGTGACCGCCGCAAGCGCAAGGGCGACTTCCGTCGCCTCTGGATCCAGCGCATCAACGCCGCTGCACGCCAGAACGGCATCACGTACAACCGCTTCATCCAGGGCCTCGGCCTTGCCGGCGTCCAGGTCGACCGCCGCATGCTCGCCGAGCTCGCGGTGAATGAGCCCGCGACGTTCGTCTCGCTGGTCGAGACGGCCAAGAAGGCCCTGCCTTCCGACGTCAACGCTCCGAAGTCGGCTGCGTAAGCATCCCTCACGAAGACGGGCGCTTCCCCTCGGGGAGGCGCCCGTCTTCGTATGTCAGCGCCGGCGTCGCCGCGCTCGCCGCGACACTGCGACGTCGACGATCATCGCGAGCAGCACGGATGCGGGGTACACGAGCAGGTCGCGCTGTGCGAAGCCCGAGCCGAGCACGAGCGCGGAGGGCGGGAACGCGAGAGCCCACGTGCGCGGCAGCTCCGTGAGCTGCAAGAACTCCACGGCGGTGCAGAAGATGATCGCGAGTGCCGCCGGCAACGACCGCGCGCTTCGCGTCAGCACGATCGCGAACAGCAGGTAGACGAGCACCGCGTACAGGGCGTCACCCGCGATGTCGCCGATGTCGCCGGAACCGAACCGGTGCACCAGCAGACCGGCGACGAGCACGGCGACCGCCAGCGCCACGAGCGCGGTCCTGCGCCGGGCGGTGGAGCGTGTGGTGCGATCGGTCACATGTGCACAGTACGAACTCAACCTGCGCGCAGGCTCGACGCCTGGATGTGTTCCGGGCCGGGTCTGGTGTCCCTAGACTGGGAGGGTGCTGGAGAATCCCCGGTCCCCGCGTGTCCGAGCCGTCGCGAAGCTGACGAAGCGCAGCGCGCGAACGGAGACGGGGCTCTTCCTCCTGGAAGGTCCTCAGGCTGTTCGGGAGGCGCTTGCATATCGCCCGGAAGGGATCGTCGAACTGTTCGCGACCCCGACCGGATGGGAGAGGCATCCTGACCTGCGCTCCGCGAGCGCGGCGCACTCGGTGAAGGTCGAGTACGTCACCGAGTATGTGCTCAACGCCATGGCCGACACGGTCACTCCCCAGGGCGTGATCGCCGTCGTCCGACAGGCGCCGACGTCGGCGCGCGACATCTTCGCAGCATCCCCTCGGCTGATCGCGATCTGCGAAGAGGTTCGCGACCCAGGCAATCTCGGCACCATCATCCGTGCTGCGGATGCCGCGGGTGCCGATGCGGTGATTCTCACAGGCCGCACGGTCGATCCTCACAACCCCAAGGTCGTGCGCGCGACGACGGGATCGCTCTTCCACCTGCCGGTGTCGGTCGGCGGGAACCTCGAAGACGTCGTCGAACGCGCTCATGCCGCCGGGGTCACCGTGCTCGCCGCGGACGTCAAGGGCGACGATCTTCTGCAGGCCCGCGCGGAGGGCGTGCTCGCGCAGCCGACGGCCTGGTTGTTCGGCAACGAGGCACGCGGACTCGAGGAGTCTGCTCTGGCGCTCGCCGATCACGTGCTCAAGCTTCCGATCTTCGGCCGTGCCGAGTCCCTGAACCTCGCCACGGCCGCAAGCGTGTGCCTGTACGAGAGCGCCTTCACGCAGCGGGCCGCTGACGGTCGCTGACCTCCGTTCTCCGCGTCGATCGTCTGTTTCCGATCGGTTACAACTCGATAACCCGCCGACGTGGATGCTGGTTCCTGTGCTCATGCACTCACTAGTGTGGGGACATGACCGAGACTGGTGCACCCCTCGTCGTGGTGGAGAACGTTCAGAAGCACTACGGCGACTTCCAGGCGCTGACCGATATCGACCTCACCGTGAACAAGGGCGAGGTGGTCGTGGTGATCGGGCCGTCCGGGTCCGGCAAGTCGACGCTGTGCCGCACGATCAATCGTCTGGAGACGATCACGAGCGGCAAGATCTCGATCGACGGCGAGCCGCTCCCCGCCGAGGGCAAGGGGCTCGCGAAGCTCCGCGCCGACGTCGGAATGGTCTTCCAGTCCTTCAATCTCTTCGCCCATCTCACGATCCTCGAGAACGTGACCCTCGGGCCGATCAAGGTCCGCGGCCTCAAGAAGGCGGATGCCGACAAGGAGGGCATGGCCCTTCTCGAACGCGTCGGAGTCGCCCAGCAGGCATCCAAGCTTCCCGCCCAGCTCTCCGGAGGCCAGCAGCAGCGCGTCGCGATCGCCCGTGCTCTCGCTATGCGTCCGAAGGTGATGCTCTTCGACGAGCCGACCAGCGCCCTGGACCCCGAGATGATCAACGAGGTGCTCGACGTCATGGTCGGCCTGGCGAAGGACGGCATGACGATGATCGTCGTGACGCACGAGATGGGCTTCGCGCGCAAGGCGGCGAACCGCGTCGTCTTCATGGCGGACGGGAAGATCGTCGAAGAGGCGACGCCCGAGGAATTCTTCACGAACCCGAAGAGTGATCGCGCCAAGGACTTCCTCTCGAAGCTCCTCACACACTGACCTTTTCTGTACACACAGCACACAAGGAGACGAAAATGCGACGCACACGGACACTTGCAGGGATCGGGATCGCGACGGTCGCGCTGCTCGCCCTGACCGCCTGCAACAGCGGAAGCCCTACGGATCCCGGCGCCGGCGACGGTGGAGGAGAAGCCGAAGAGCCCGCGACCTGGTTCGAGGTGGCTTCCGACGTCTCGCTGGAGGGCAGCCCGACATTCGACGCGATGACAGAACGCGACAGCGTGGTCGTCGGCGTCAAGGAAGACCAGCCCGGCCTCGGCTACCTCGACGTCACGACGGGGGAGCGCACCGGCTTCGACATCGACATCGCGCGTTGGATCGCCGCATCCCTCGGCTTCGACGAGGACAAGATCGAGTTCAAGCCGATCGCTTCGGCGAACCGCGAGCAGGCGATCACCAACGGCGACATCGACTACTACGTCGGCACGTACTCGATCACCGACAAGCGCAAGGAGCAGATCAGCTTCGCAGGTCCGTACTTCATCACCGGACAGGGCCTGCTCGTCACCAGTGACAGCGACATCACCAGCGAGGCAGATCTCACCGCTGACACCACAGTGTGCTCGGCGACGGGGTCCACGCCGATCCAGAACATCCGCGACAACTACCCTGACGTGCCCACGCGCGAGTTCGACCTGTACTCGGCATGCGTGGAGGCGCTCCTGAACGGTGAGGTCCAGGCTGTCACGACCGACCAGGCGATCCTGATCGGTTACGCGGCGGCTGATCCCGACAACCTCAAGGTCGTCGGAGAGCCGTTCACCGAGGAGCGTTACGGCGTCGGCCTGGCCAAGGGCGATGAGGCGCTTCAGGAACACATCAACACCCTCTTCACCGACGGCGGCGACATCTGGCAGGCGATCTTCGACGAGAACCTCGGTTCGTCCGGGATCACCGTCGAACAGCCCGCAGTCGACTGACTGACTCGGGGGCGGTCCGGTAGGGCCGCCCCCTCTCGATCTTCAGAAGGGGAGACGGCGTGGACGTCATCTTCGGCAACCTCGACCTCTGGGGCGAGGCGATCAGCAACACCCTGCTGATCTTCTTCGGCGGAGGCGTGCTCGCCCTCCTGATCGGCGTGATCATCGGCGCAGCACGTGTCTCGCCGGTCCCGATCGCCCGCGGGGTCGGGACGCTCTACGTCAACCTCGTCAGGAACACGCCGCTCACGCTGGTCTTCTTCTTCTTCATCTTCGGGTACCCGCAGCTCGGCCTTCCGAGGCTCAGCCCCATCATCTTGGGGATCCTGGCGATAGGCATCTACACGGCCACTTACGTCGCAGAGGTGCTGCGGGCCGGCATCAACACCGTTCCGGTGGGTCAAGCCGAGGCCGCGCGCGCGATCGGCCTGCCGTTCGGGCAGGTGATGACACTCGTCGTCCTGCCGCAGGCGTTCCGCTCCGTCGTCCCGCCCATGGTGAGCGTGTTCATAGCGCTGCTCAAGAACACGACGGTCGCAGCGGGTTTCTCGGTGCTCGAACTCGGTGCGATCCGCTCGTACCTCAGTGAGCGTGGCGAGAACGCACTTGTTGTTCTTCTCTGGGTCGCGGTGATCTTCGTCGCCCTCGTCATGCTTCTCAGTTGGCTGCAGCGATATCTCGAGAACAAGTGGAGGATCGCGCGATGACTTCCGTGCTTTTCGACGTCCCCGGACCCAAGGCCGTTCTCCGCAATCGTCTGATCGGAGTGCTCACGGTCGTCGTCGTCCTCGCGATCGTCGCCTTCATCGGCTATCGGTTCTGGGAGTCCGGTCAGTTCGACGCCTCACGCTGGTACATCTTCACGTTCTCTGCGGTGTGGGGGCAGATCCTCGAGGCGCTCGGCAACACGCTCGCCGCTTTCGCTCTGGCCGCGGTGCTCAGTCTCGCGCTCGGTTTCGTCCTGGCGATCGGTCGCATGTCGGAGCACGCATGGGTGCGGATCCCTGTGACGGTGGTGACCGAGTTCTTCCGCGCCGTCCCCGTCCTCGTCTTCATGATGCTGCTGTACTACGGCCTCCCCACGCTCGGTGTGAGGATGGACCCGTACTGGGCGGTCGTGCTCGCCCTCATGATGTACAACGGCTCCGTGCTCGCGGAGGTGCTGCGCGCGGGGGTGGAATCCCTGCCGCGAGGGCAGAAGGAAGCGGGCTACGCCATCGGTCTTCGTAAAGCGGGTGTGATGCAGCTGATCCTGCTGCCGCAGGCGATCCGAGCCATGCTCCCCGTGATCGTGGCGCAGCTCGTGGTGACCATGAAGGACACCGCGCTCGGGTTCATCATCACGTACCCCGAACTGCTGTACTACGCGAAGCTGCTCAGCTCGCAGCAGGGGCGCCCGATCCTGCAGTCGGCGTTTATCATCGGCGGCATCTACATCGTCATGTGCCTGATCCTGTCCGGCATCGCGAAGTACCTTGAGATCCGCACTCGACGTTCTCCGAAGCTGAGGGCGATCGCGGCGGACAACGCAGCTGTGATGCACGAGGGCACGGACACCGAGATCATCGCTGCGCAGAAGGGCGCGGGCAAGTTCGATCAGGGCGGCGGTCGCTGAGCGCACCGTCGTCGGCGCACGGCAGCAGCACGCAGCGCCGGTAGACTCGTGTCTCGTGTCAGACGCTCCAGAAATCACGCCCGAGGCGGTGGAATCCGCCGTCGCTGCAGCACTCGAGGCGATCGGCGCCGCTGCCGACACCGCCGAGTTGAAGGCCGCGCGCACAGCGCATGTCGCCGAAGGATCGCCCCTGGCTGTCCTGAACGCCTCCATGCGCCAGGTGGCGCCCGAGCACAAGGCCACGTTCGGCAAGCTCGTGGGGCAGGGGAGAGGCCAGGTCACCAAGGCGCTCGCCGCCCGTGAGGCAGAACTCGCCGAGGCCGAGACCGCAGCGCGGCTCGAGGCCGAGCGCGTCGACATCACCGCGGTGTCCTCTCGCACGCGCGTCGGCGCGCGGCATCCGCTGTCTCAGTTGCAGGACGACGTCTGCGACGTCTTCGTCGGTATGGGGTGGGAGATCGCGGAAGGACCCGAGCTCGAGCACGAGTGGTTCAACTTCGATGCACTGAACTTCGACGTCGATCACCCCGCGCGTCAGATGCAGGACACGTTCTTCGTGGACCCGGTCGATCGTCATCTCGTCATGCGCACGCACACGAGCCCCGTGCAGGTGCGGTCGATGCTCGACCGCGAGCTGCCGCTCTACGTGCTCTGCCCCGGACGCGTGTACCGCACCGACGAGTTCGACGCGACGCACCTGCCGGTGTTCACGCAGTTCGAGGGTCTCGTCGTGGACAAGGGCATCACGATGGCGCACCTCAAGGGCACCCTCGACCACTTCGCGAAGCAGCTCTTCGGCTCTGAGGCCAAGACCCGCTTCCGCACGAACTACTTCCCGTTCACGGAGCCGTCCGCCGAACTCGATCTGTGGCACCCGACTTTCAAGGGCGGCGCGCGCTGGATCGAGTGGGGTGGCTGCGGCATGATCAACCCGAACGTGCTGCGTGCGGCCGGCATCGATCCCGACGTGTACAGCGGATTCGCCTTCGGGATGGGGATCGAGCGCGGGCTGATGTTCCGCAGCGATGTGCAGGACATGCGCGACATGGCAGAGGGCGATGTGCGCTTCAGCGAGCAGTTCGGGATGGTGGTGTGATGCGCGTCCCGCTTTCGTGGTTGCGTGAGTACGTCGATGTGGCGCCGGATGCCACGGCAGAGGACATCCTCGAGTCGTTGGTGACCGTCGGTTTCGAGGAGGAGAAGATCCACCGCTTCGAGATCTCCGGTCCTGTCGTCGTCGGGCAGGTGCTGTCCTTCGAGGCCGAACCGCAGTCCAACGGCAAGACGATCCGTTGGTGCCAGGTGGATGTCGGCGAGGCCGAGCCTCGAGGAATCGTCTGCGGCGCGAGCAACTTCGCCGTCGGAGACAAGGTCGTGGTGACGCTGCCCGGTGCTGTGCTGCCCGGCCCGTTCCCGATCGCTGCGCGCAAGACCTACGGTCACGTCTCCGACGGCATGATCGCGTCAGCACGCGAGATCGGACTGGGAGATGAGCACGACGGCATCCTGGTCCTGTCCTCGCTCGGCATCGACGCGCCCGTCGGCACTGACGCGATCGAGCTGCTCGGTCTGGACGACGTCGCCGTCGAGATCAACGTCACTCCCGACCGCGGCTACGCGTTCTCGATCCGCGGCGTCGCCCGCGAGTACGCGCATGCGACCGGCGCGGACTTCCGCGACCCCGCAGAGCACGAATGGTCGGAGGTCGAACCGGGCACCGGATTCGCGATCGCCGTCGACGCCGAGCCTCTTCGAGACGCCGCGGCCGTTCAGGAGTTCGTCGTGCGCGTCGTGCGCGATGTCGACCCGTCCCGGCCGACGCCGCCGTGGATGATCGCACGGCTCTCGCTCGCCGGCATCCGCTCGCTGGGTGTGCTGATCGACATCACCAACTATGTGATGCTCGAGCTCGGAAATCCGATCCACGGTTACGACCTCGACAAGCTCTCCGGCGGCATCACGGTGCGTCGCGCGCAGCACGGCGAGAAGATGAAGACTCTCGACGGCCAGGAGCGCACGCTCCACGTCGAGGATCTGCTCATCACCGACGATTCGGGGCCGATCGGCCTGGCCGGCGTGATGGGCGGCGGCACCACCGAGATGAGCGGCGAGACGCACAACGTGCTGATCGAGGCTGCGATCTTCGATCCGATCTCGATCGCCCGCAGTGCGCGCCGGCACAAGCTGCCCAGCGAGGCGTCCAAGCGCTTCGAACGCGGAGTCGATCCTCTGGTGCCCTTCGTCGCCGCGCGTCGGGTGGCCGACCTGATGGTCGAGCTCGCCGGCGGTCGCATCGACGAGATCGGCGGGGCGTTGTTCAGCGACGTCTCCATCGACGGCATCGAACTGCCCGCCGAGTTCGTGCCCGATCTCATCGGCGTCGACTACACCGATGAGGAGATCGTCGACGCGCTCGAGACGATCGGTGCAGAGGTCGCGGAGACCGCTGACGGCTGGCAGGTCATCCCACCCAGCTGGCGGCCCGACCTCACCGACAAGTGGACCCTGGCTGAGGAGGTCGCGCGTCTGCACGGACTCGACCGCATCCCTGCCGTGCTGCCGACGCCCCCGTCCGGGCGAGGACTCACTGCGCTGCAGCAGGGCCGCCGCCGCGTCTCGAATGCTCTGGCAGCCGCCGGACTCGTCGAGACACCGGCGTTCCCGTTCACCACCGAGGCGCACAACGACCTGCACGGCTCGGCGTCCGGCGCGCACCTGCCGAGTATCAAGCTCGCGAACCCGCTCGATGGGCAGGCCCCCTTCCTGCGGCGATCGCTGATCCCCGGGCTGTTGCAGATCGCACACCGCAACATCGCGCGTGGACTGACTGACCTCGCGATCTTCGAGACGGGAGTCGTGTTCCTTCCGGAGCCCGGCGTCGTCTACGGCACGGACGACGTGCCGCCGCTGGGTCAGCGACCGTCGGAGGAGAAGCTCGCAGAGCTCAACGCCTCGATACCGCCGCAGCGCCGTCATGTTGCCGCGCTGTTCACCGGAAACGTCACTGCTCGTCAGCCTGGACGCGCCGCCGAGGCCGCCGGGCTCTCCGATGCGCTGGACGCCGTGCGTGTGATCGCCGTCGCGTCCGGAGTCGAGATCGACGTGGTCCAGGGCGAGCGGGCGGCGCTGCACCCCGGGCGCACCGGCGTGCTGCGCGTAGACGGCACCGACGTCGGCTACGTCGGCGAGCTGCACCCCGACGTCGCCGACGACGCCGATCTTCCCGGTCGCGCTGTCGTACTCGAGCTCGATCTCGACGGCATCCTGACGCTCGCCGGAACACGCGTCGTCGCCGCATCGCTGTCGACGTACCCGGCGGCGACGCAGGACGTGTCACTGGTCGTTCCCGTGACGGCGACGGCGACCGAGGTGCGTGCCGCGCTCCTCGAGGGGGCGGGTGAGCTGCTCGAGTCGCTGCGGCTGGTCGATGACTATCGCGGCGAGGGGGTGCCCGAATCATCGAAGAGTCTGACGTTCGCACTCCGATTCCGTGCTGATGACCGGACGTTGACGGCCGCCGAGACGACCGAGGCGAAGCTCGCCGGTGTCGCTGTCGCCGCTGAGCGGTTCGGGGCGACGTTGCGCGAGTAGCGTCCGACTGTTCGTGAACGCCGGTGTCTCTTCGGGGATGCCGGCGTTCTGCATTCTGGGTTCTGGATCTTTTCTTCGAATAAACATACGAGAAGTGCTTGCCAGTATCGAAGATACAAACTAAAGTGGATTCATGGAACCTTGGTTCGATGATGTGGATGATCGGCCGCGTGATGCCGCGTTCTTCGTCGAGTCTGCGTTGGATGATCTGCAGTGTGCCGACATTGATCACAACCGGTATGAGGCGAGGCGGTCGTGTCGGATTGCGGATGCTGTCGCGTTGGCGCGTCGTAATCCTGAGGTGTATGTGCACCACACCGCGGATAAGGATGCCGTGGATCAGGCCGAGCGTGCGGCGATCTTCGATATCGCGTTGCGGCTTCGGTGTTCGGAGGAGTACGTGCGTGGGGTGCTGTTCACGGCGGAGCAGGCGATGGCGCATCTGCCGTTGCTGTGGGCGCAGGCCAGGGATGGGTTCGTGTCGATGTATCTCGTCGGCCGCACCGTGGGCGCGTTGGCGCGGGTGCGTGCCGATGTCGGCGTATCAGAGGAGGAGCTCGACCTCGAACGTGAGGCGATGCGTTTGATCGACGAGGCGGCGTCCGAGTGGGCGCTGTCGTGTCCACCGGCGATGTTCCTGCGCCGGCTGCGCACCCTGGTGGATCGGCTGGATTCGGTCGGGGTGGAGAAGCGCCACGGCCGGAAGGTGCGGGAGCGTCGGGTGGTGGTGCAGGAGGATGAGGACGGCATGAGTTGGTTCATGGCGTACATCCCGACCGTTGAGGCGATCGCCGCGAAGCGCCGGTTGACGTCCACCGCGAAGCACCTGCAGAAGCATCCGGACGAGTGCCGTACCCGGGATCAGATCCGCGCGGACTTGTCCTCGGCGTGGTTGCGCGGGGTCGGGACAGACACGGCGGTGAAGACGAAGATCTTCGTCACCATCCCTGTCGAGCTCCTCCACGCCGAACATGCGGCCGGTGCTGCTCA
>Ga0308157_10000179_pt1 | contig 261501 bp, 266 predicted proteins | sample PhyBR1_FD_201035 | JGI IMG/M metagenome (GOLD analysis project Ga0308157, IMG submission 201035) | Phyllosphere microbial communities from UC Gill Tract Community Farm, Albany, California, United States - DLSLB.R1 | ecosystem: Host-associated > Plants > Phyllosphere > Unclassified | place... | reverse complement strand
CTGATGCTAACGGATGTACAGGTACAGTTAATGCAACTGTAACGCAGCCAGCAAGTGCAGTAAGCGGAACAACAGTAGTAACCAACGTAGCGTGTAACGGAGCTTCCAACGGAGCTATCAACTTAACACCAGCAGGAGGAACAGCACCTTACACATTCAACTGGGGTGGAGGAATCACAACAGAAGACAGAACAGGGTTAGCCGCCGGAACGTATACCGTAACCATTACTGATGCTAACGGATGTACCGCTACAGTTAACGCAACTGTAACGCAGCCTGCCAGTGCAGTAAGCGGAACAACAGTAGTAACAAACGTAGCTTGTAACGGAGCTTCCAACGGAGCCATTAACTTGACTCCAGCCGGAGGAACAGCACCTTACACATTCAACTGGGGTGGAGGAATCACAACAGAAGACAGAACAGGGTTAGCCGCCGGAACGTATACCGTAACCATTACTGATGCTAACGGATGTACAAGTACGGTTAACGCAACTGTAACGCAGCCTGCCAGTGCAGTAAGCGGAACAACAGTAGTAACGAACGTAGCATGTAACGGAGCTTCCAACGGAGCCATTAACTTGACTCCAGCCGGAGGAACAGCACCTTATACATTCAACTGGGGTGGAGGAATCACAACAGAGGACAGAACAGGGTTAGCCGCTGGAACGTACACGGTAATCATTACTGATGCTAACGGATGTACAGCTACAGTTAATGCAACTGTAACGCAACCAACAGCTCTTAGTGCTACTACTTCCCAAACGAATATCGCATGTAATGGCGGATCTACAGGAGTAGCAACAATCAACGTTTCAGGAGGAACAGCACCTTATACGTATTCATGGTCACCATCAGGAGGTACCGCTGCAACGGCTACAGGCCTGTCTGCCGGAACTTATACAGTGACTGTTACTGATGCTAACGCATGTACGTTAACAAGAACATTCACTATTACCCAGTCAGCTCCGGTAGCTGCTCCAACAGGAGTCGCAGTGCAGAATTTTGCTCCGGGAAGTACATTGAGTGCTTTAGTAGTAACAGGTCAGAATATTAAATGGTATTCTTCATCTGTAAATGCACAGAACCATGTAAACAGCCTGCCGCTAAGCACAGCTTTGGTAAACAATACCACTTACTATGCTACGCAAACAGTAGGATCATGTGAATCAACGGCTTCTCTGGCAGTATTGGCTATCAATAGTACACTTGGTGTTGCTGATAATACAAAATCAAAATCTCAGCTTCAGATTTATCCTAATCCGGTAAGAGATATTTTGAATTTCAGCGGACAAGAAGTTATTACCAGAGCTATAATTATTGCTGCCGATGGTAGAAAAGTAACTGAAAAGAAAATGCAGTCAGGAGAAAGAAGTATTGATGTTCATGCATTGCCTCAGGGTATGTATCTGATTCAGGTATTTACAGATAATGGTATGCAAACTTTCAAGTTCATTAAAAAATAATTTTAAAACTTTTTTTAATAGATCTTATTACAGGGACTGTCTAATTTAGACGGTCCCTGTTTTTATTTACAGTTTAATTCCAAAAGATAACTGACGATTACGATATAACAGTGAATAATCTTGCTCCGTACAAAAAACAATTGCTAACTTTAATCATCTATTATTTGATATGACTTACAATATACCTGAAAACTTAAAAGGACTTACGGAAGCTGAAGTTGAAATCTCCAGAAAAAAATACGGATACAACACTTTGGGAGATGTTCGGAAGGAGACATGGATCAATCTGCTTATTGGTATTTTGAAGGAACCGATGCTTATTTTATTGATCTGTGTCTCCTTTATTTATATTCTGATAGGTGACTATGGGGAAGCCTTATTTATGTTTGCCGCTATCGTTGCTGTGACAGCTGTCTCTTTTTATCAGGACAACCGCAGCAAGAAAGCACTCAAAGAACTGGAAAAGCTTAATGAACCTTTAAGTAAAGTAATCAGAAATTCAAACATTATAGAAATTCCTACTTCTGAAATCGCTGTGGGAGATTTATGTATTACTGAAGAAGGAAGTCTGATTAATGCAGACGGAAAAATAGTGCACAGCAATGATTTTTCGGTCAATGAATCTTCGCTCACCGGGGAAAGCTACTCCGTATTTAAAGACGGCAGCTCGGAAGATAATGAAGTCTACAGCGGAACGGTTACCATTTCCGGTCTTGCAGTCTATAGGGCAGAACATATTGGTAAAGAAACTAAAGTAGGCAAAATAGGGCAGTCTATCATCAATATTAAAGAAGAAGAATCACCGCTGCAGATACAGATCAGGAACTTTGTAAAAGGAATGGCGATCATCGGAGTCATTATTTTTCTGGGTGTCTGTATCTTCAGTTTCATTAAAACGGGAAATTTTCTCAGCAGCCTGCTGAACGGCCTTACCCTGGCTATGTCTGTACTTCCTGAAGAAATTCCGGTTGCTTTCACGACTTTCATGGCGCTGGGAGCCTGGAAGCTGATGCGGAGCGGCATTATTATCAAACGCAGCAGTATTGTGGAAACACTGGGAAGTGTAACGGTAATCTGCACGGATAAAACAGGAACAATCACCGAAAATGCCATGCAGCTAAAATACCTGTATGATTATAAGTCAGACACAGTGTACGATCAGGAAGGGTTTAATTCGGAAAAATTAAGCCGGCTCATTAATTATGCCATGTGGAGCAGCGAACCTGTCCCGTTTGATCCCATGGAAATCACACTCCATAAAACCTATGAGCAAACCCAGTCTACTGATGAAAGAAAAAACTACAACTTGTTTCATGAATACCCGTTGGAAGGCAAACCACCGATGATGACGCATCTTTTTGAAAATGAAAACAAAGAACGGATTGTTGCTGCTAAAGGAGCTCCCGAAGCCATCATCAGCGTTTCCACCCTTTCAGAATCCGAAAAAGATAAAATGCGCAAAGTGGTTAAGAAATTCGGAGAGGAAGGATATAGGGTGCTGGGGGTAGCGATGTCCCGCTTCGAGGGAAATGATTTTCCCGATAAACAGCAGGATTTTATCTTTGATTTCCTTGGACTAACCGTGTTTTACGATCCTCCTAAAAAAGAAATAAAAAATGTACTCAAACACATTTACGACGCCGGCATAGAAGTAAAAGTCATCACCGGAGATAATGCTGATACAACGCGGGCCATTGCCTTGCAGGCCGGAATAAGAAACAGCACTGCCGCAATCAATGGAAGTGATATTGCAGAAGTTCCAGAAGAAGATTTAATAAAAATTTCTGAAAAGACAACCCTATTTACAAGGATGTTCCCCGAAGCAAAACTAAAAGTGATCACAGCACTGAAAAAACAAGGGCATATTGTTGCGATGCTCGGAGATGGCGTAAATGACGGGCCTGCCTTAAAAGCTGCCCACATTGGTGTAGCGATGGGTAATAAAGGAACGGAAATTGCAAAATCTGCCGCCGCATTGGTGATAATGAATGACGACCTGGAAAAGTTGGTCATCGGGATTGCCGCCGGACGAAGGATTTATGCCAATATTAAAAAAGCAGTTCAGTATATCATTTCCATTCATATTCCTATCATACTTACCGTTTCCCTTCCTCTGTTCCTCGGATGGGCATTTCCTTATATCTTCACTCCCGTGCACGTTATCTTTCTCGAATTGGTGATGGGGCCCACCTGTTCCATTGTTTATGAAAATGAACCCATGGAAAAAAATACCATGAGAAAACCGCCAAGACAGCTTACAGACACGTTCCTGAACTGGAAAGAACTTGCCATAAGCATTATCCAGGGATTGGTAATAATGGCCGGGATAATATGGATCTATCAGTATTCCGTATATCTTGGGAATGATGAGATAAAAACCCGCGCACTTGTTTTCAGTACCCTGATTTTTGCCAATATACTGCTCAGCCTCGTGAACAGATCTTTCTATTACAGCCTCATAGAAAGCTTTAAAAACCGGAATTTACTCCTTACCGGAATTTCCGTATTGGTATTAGTGCTGCTGGCCGTTATTTTATATATAAATCCTGTTTCCATGTTTTTTAAGGTGACAGATCTTACCATTCATGAACTTGGTTTGGCAATAAGTACAGCTGCAATTTCAGTACTTTGGTTTGAAATCTATAAGCTTTTTAAAAGAAAGTCTGATAATTTCTAAACACCATATTTGTTTGGTTAAAATTTAATACTTAAAGATGATAATTTTCAGATGTAAATCTTTGGCTTGTTGATATTTATTGCAGAAATTTGATATATGAAATTGATGGTAAATAGTAATCGAAAGATTATGCAAATAAGGACATCAGTTTAAGATCATCTGCTCTCATCAATAAAAGTACCCGTTACAGGTTTTGTGGTTGATATTTTTATAGAGAAGTGTGCTCAACGTAATTAATAAATAATCATATCATGAGAACAATTGTTGTGCCTACAGACTATTCCGACCCTGCAAAAAATGCTGCTTTGTACGCTCTTCATCTTGCAAACGCACTCAAATCTGATCTTCACCTTTGTCATGCTTTCGGAATACCGATTGAAAGTCCTTTGTTGGGACAGACAGCATGGGCACTGTACGAATATCCTGCCCTTCAGGAGGAAAACAGCAGGCAGCTGAAAAAACTGGGAACAATGCTTGAACATCAATCTAAACTCCTTTGGGGTGATGAAGCCTTTCCGTTTCATCCGGGCATACATTACGTATGTGAAGGCCGGGATGTTGTTCAGGTAGTCAATGATACGGCGGAAGAACAGAATGCTCTGCTTATTGTCATGGGAATGCATGGTACCGCGCCACTGACCCGTTTTTTCTTTGGAAGCACCAGCATTGCCATGATTAAAAATGCAAAACACCCTCTTCTTCTTATTCCTCAGAAACATCAGTATAAAGGTCTCAGAAAGATTGCTTTTGCAACAGAACTTCACAGGAAAGATATCAAAACGGCTCAGGCATTGTTGAATTTTGCCGCGTATTTTGATGCTGAACTTCTGATTACCCATATTATCCAAAGCAATAATGACGTAGTACAGGACCAAAAATATGAACATGAAAAAGAAGCGTTTCTAAAAGACCTTAACGGCAGGTTCTGTTATGACTGTATCTACAGCGAGAATGTCGATTATGGACTTGACATACTTAAAAATAAAGATATTGATATGCTCATTATGGGTCATCACTACCGAAGTTTTTTTGAAAGCTTCACCACGAGCAGCCATGCCGTAAGACAGGCTGGGGAAATGGAAATTCCGTTAATGATTATCCCTGAAAACGGAGCCCTTAACTTTTAAGCCTTATCAATGTATGCTTAACCTGAATTGGCTTTTAATGAATTGATCCTTATTAAAAATAAAAGATTCGGGAGGAACCTTTGGTTCCTCCCGAATCTTTTTGAGATTTTATTTCCCGAAAAATATTTTATCCTGTTTCCGCTGATCATCGTAGATCTGCTGAAAACTTACCGGCATATACTGATAAAGAAGCTTCCAATGATGTATTTTAGCATGTTTCTTAAAACTTTCAAAAGAACGTACAAAAAGATTTTCAATAATATCCCTTACATAAGAATTGCCGTTTCGGTAAATCAGGTGCATGAGTTTCATGTGGTGGGAAATGATGTTTATTTTTGCCTCCAGCAGAAGACTTTTCAAATAATTGATAGTGGCCTGAATAATGCCTGCGAAATTATCCTGTCCGGAAAGCTGGGAGATTTCGGTGCGCAATGGCGGGTAAAAAAACTTTAAATATTCAACAGCTATTTTTTGATCAATAGTTTGCATCTGTGCATTCATCATAATTAATCTAAGTGTTTTTGTTTACGCGAAAACTGTACCAAAGTTTACAGACATGCTGCAAAAATAAATACTCCGATAATCACGGCAATATGAGTTGCCAAAATCTCGAAATTATGTCTTTTTATCGTAGTTTTGCAGGTTTTCCAGTCAGATATTCTTCTTATTTTTGATTTCATAAATACTTGATTTTTAATAAATTGTTTTTCAGTGATTTTTGATTCTTTTGTAACGAAACAGCCTAAAAATGTAATAAATCAGATATTATGACTGTAAATCTGACGTACATACACTTCCTGAAGCGCCGGCGAAAGGTGACTGAAGATTAGATCACGGTATTCCTGACCGGAAAAAGCGGTGCAGCTGTCCAGTGAATACACAAAAGAATTTTCAATCGCATTCTTTATCATCTCATCACCGTCACTGTATAATTCATTCATTTTTCCGAGACATTTAAATAAGCATGTGGTATTATTCTGGCGGATCATGGTTTTCACCTTATCAGTTAAAAAGCCGATGATGTGATACGAATTCTGTATTTTCGTTTGCTGCAGATCGTTGCATATTTCCGGAATTGCAACAGATATTTCCCGGGTAGCTTGTAAATAGTTCATATAATTAGTGATTTGGTTGTGTTGTTTTAATTAATACACTTAAGTCCTCTGCCTCTGATTCCTGTTAATCTATTAAGGTTTTTAAGTCTATTGTCTGTCTGTAAATATTCACAACCATAATGCCAAATTCTGTTCCCGTGTGGGATGCTGGTGGTTATATTTTTGGTTATCAATATTTTATTTATAAGCCTTTAATAATTCAGAAAGAAAAATCATCTCATATTGATGCGCTATTTATCAGAATGAAGCGGTTGATTGTCTGATATAATTAATATCTTTGCAGTCCAAAAATATTCAGGAGATGTTTTCAAAAATTGTAGTACACAGAGTAGGAAATAAAATCAACGGAGAATCATTAATGCTTTCTCAGGAAGAGCTGCAGCTGGATGAGGGAATGGCAGAGCTGTTGGAAAATTATTTTCTGGGATCTTTCAAATCCGAAGAAACATTCCATTTTTACAGTGATTCTTACTTGGTAAACAATCCGGTGTACAGTTCCGTATCGGAAATTTTTGATGATAAGGCTAAATTTCTCTGGGAAGCGGAAAATATCGCGAAACATCTCTTTGAAGCAGCCGAAAATCCAAGAGTTCAGGGAGGAGAATTATTTATCGTTTATTTTGAAGACGAAAGGGAAGGCACCGAGAAAGTAGATAAAATCGGGATATTCAAAATGGAAAAAAGAGAATCTTTCCTTAAGATTTCTCCTCAGGATGACAGTTTCATAATCGAAAAAGATCAGGGAATCGGCCTCTCCAAAATAGATAAAGCAGCTCTGATTTACAATAACGATAAAGAAACCGGGTATGTACTTTCAGTAGTCGACAACAATAAAAATGGCGATATGTACTACTGGTTTGAAGATTTTCTGAAGGTAAAGCAGCGAGACGATGAATATTTTCACACTCAGGAAGCTCTGATGGTATACAAAGATTACATCACCAAACAGCTGCCTCAGGAATTTGAAGTCTCAAGAGCGGACCAGGCAGATTTCCTGAACAAATCAATCAATTTCTTCAAAGAAAAAGAAGAATTTAATCTTGACGATTTTAATAAGGAAGTGCTTCAGGACGAGCATGTTATTGAAAGCTTCGTAAATTTTAAAACCGATTACGAGCAGGATATGCAGATCAATATTGCTGAAGAATTCCCGATTAATGAAACGGCCGTAAAGAAAACCCAAAGGCATTTTAAAAGCATCATTAAATTAGATAAGAACTTCCATATCTATATCCATGGCGACCGCCAGAAATTGGCGCAGGGAGAAGATGAAAAAGGGAAGTATTATATGCTGTACTTCGAAAAAGAAGTTTAATTTTAAACCGGAAATTAATCAATAAACCACATTTTTATGCACGCTAAAATCGTAGATCTTTCAAAACCGATTCAGTATAATGCAGGAGATCCGTGGTTTATGAAAGTGAAAATAAAGCACAAATCCCATAAAAAATCGCATTGGCTGATCCGTCTGGCATTAGGACTTCCGGCCAGGCTGTTCCCAAAAAACTGGACGGGCTGGGCAGACGACAAAATCACAGGCATGGGCCTTCATGCAACAACGCACATCGATGCGCCGTGGCATTTTGGTCCGGTCGTAGAAGGCAAACCTGCCAAAACTATTGATCAGATCCCGCTGGAGTGGTGTTACGGAGAAGGGATCGTAATCGACTGTAGCCATAAGGAAGATTTTGTAGCTATTACCATTGATGACCTGAAAAACGATCTGGACAAAAACGGCATTTCCATTAAACCCGGAAATATTGTCCTGATAAGAACGGACCGTGATAAACTTATGGGCACCCCCGATTTTCCCAATAAAGGTACCGGAATGAGTCGGGAAGCAACAGAATGGCTGATTGATCAGGGAGTAAAAGTAATGGGAATCGATCAGTGGGGATGGGATCTGCCGTTGAAATTTATGGCTAAAAAGGCCAAGGAACTCAACGATCCGGAATATTTCTGGGAAGCACACCGTGTAGGAATTGAGAAAGAATACCTCCACATAGAGCAGCTCACAAACCTTGCTGCACTGCCTCCTTCAGGATTTGACGTATGTGTTTTTCCCTTAAAAATTGTCGGAGGATCTGCTGCACCGGCGCGCGTGGTAGCTATTTTTAAATAAGTTAAATAAAAAGCCTTTACGGCTATAAGTAAATCGATTATATTAAATCAGAGAGAGTTTTTTTAGTTTTTTGATTTTTCGAATATTTTTATTTCAGAAATTTAATAACTTTTATGTGGTATTTGTTTCCCCCGAAAAAATACCACAACTTTAAAATTTTCTTTATATTTGATTGATCAAAGTATAATATGAATTTTGTAGAGTGTCATGAAGAGCCTATCCATATTCCGGGCTACGTACAAAGTTTTGGGTATCTGATTGGCATTGACGCAGAATCTCATTCCATCACTTTTTTCAGTAAGAATATTGAGGATATATTTAATATCGAGAGCCTGGAGCAGCTTTTCGGTAAGAAGCTTATGGATTTTCCGGAAGTTTTCGGCAGTATTATCAGCTCTGATATTTTTAAATCCCTAGCTAACTTTACAAGAAGGGATAACGAAACTTTTTTCGATAAAATCTTCATCGGAAAAGAACAGTACCATCTATCCGCATTCAGAAATAAAGGCAATATTTTCCTCGAATTTGAAAAAGTTCTGATAAATCCCAATAAGCAGATTTCTAATAAATATGATAATTTTTACATCGTAGAAAATGAGCAGGAAATCTGGGATCAGCTTCTGAATATATTATCGAAAATCGTGAATTACGACCGGATGATGATTTATAAGTTCATGATGGACGGTTCCGGAAAAGTAATTGCCGAGAAAAACAATGACAATCTGGAAAGTTATCTGGGACTTCATTATCCCGAGTCGGATATCCCGATTCAGGCCAGAGAGCTTTACCTTAAAAAAAGAAAAAGAATTTTCAGCAATGTGTATGCGGAAACAGTACCCCTGCTAAGCAAAACGCTTGAAAATATTGATCTTACATATTCAACTTCGCGCGGAATGTCACCTATTCACGGGCAGTACATCAAAAATTCCGGGGCTTCTTCAAGTTTCAGCGTTTCCATTATCATTGATGATTATCTGTGGGGTCTGGTAACCTGTCAGAACGCCGAACCGAAACATATTGATTTGGAAGACCGTGTACAGGCCGGAATCTTTACGGCATTGGCGTCCAATGCTTTTTCATCTTTTAAGGCCAAAAATGAACTAAATTACCGGCTTCAGCTTAACGAAGACGCTTTACGCTTAAAGGCCGAATTTTTAAAATATGACAGCCTGCTTGAATCTTTGACTGAAAACAAAACAGAGATTAGAAATTTTCTTGATGCCGACGGTCTTGCAGTTGTGGCGGAGGAACAAACCATAACAGATGGAAGTACACCCGATACAGCTACTATTGAAAAGATCACGAAATGGGCCCACGAAAATATTGAGGATCATATTTACCTGAGCAGAAGTTTCCTGAAAGACCACGGTAAAGAACTGGGACTGGATGAAAAGGCGGCAGGTGTTGTCATTTATTTCATGGAAAGAAACAAAAACAATATCCTGATCTGGTTCAGAAGAGAGTTTGATGAGCACATCAACTGGGCCGGAAACCCTGAGAAAAAAGTTGAAGTGGTAAATGACCATGGAGAAGAGAAGATGATGGTTTCACCAAGAACTTCTTTCAAAATATTTACGGAAGATATTAAAGGGAACTCCAGGAGATGGAACTCCAGAAATATCCTGGCTCTTCAGGCAGTTCGGGATCTTATTTTGGAAGCATTACACAAAGATTATAATACAATTAAAAGGCTCAATGATGAGCTTAAAAAGGTGAATGAAGAACTCGACAGTTTTTCCTATACCATTTCTCATGACCTCGGAACTCCGCTTACGGTAATGAAGCTGAATGCACAGATGCTCCTGAAAACTCTTATCGATGAGTCTGAGAAAAGCCGCAATAAGATCAATTCCATTATCGAAGAGATAGACAATATGGCGGAAATGATGCATGACGTTTTACAGCTGAGCCGTGCCAAGCACAGCGAAATTCAGCTTGAAAGACTTGAAACGGCACAGACTATCGAGAAAATTTGTGAAAATGCAAAAATTACTTTCGGTACTCCGACAAGTGAAGTCATCATCAAAGAATGTCCGGCAGTTCTTGCAGATAAAACCATGCTGCACCAGGTGTTTTTAAATATCATCAACAACGCGATCAAATATTCCTCCAAGCAGGATAAACCGGTAGTGAAGATTGAAGGAAATGCGAAGGGAGATATGGTCATCTACAGAATTTCAGACAACGGAATCGGTATTCCTGTAGAAAATAAACATAAAATGTTTAAAATTTTCAACAGAATGGATAATGCCAAAAAGTTCAAAGGAAATGGAGTAGGGCTATCAATTGTGCACAGAATCATGAAGAGAATTGGCGGAAATGTAGACTACGAAAGTTCCACAGAAGGCACTTCATTTATCCTAACTTTTAAAAAACCTTAATTATTTTAGTGGAATATCAAATCCTTATGACGGTATCAGAATATCTTAAACAAAATACGGCAGTGTATCATGATGCTGCAGAAAAGCTCTTCAACTCAGGTAAAATCTTTAATAAAACATTTACTCTTGAAGATTACAAAAAAATTATCCATACCAATTACCTTATGCTTCTGCATTCTGAAGACAAAATCTTTCACAAACTTGATAGGTACTCAGAGAAACTTCAGCTTAACAACAGGAAAAAGCTTCCTTTAATCGAAAAAGATCTTAAAAGTCTTTTGTTGGAAAAAACAGCAGCCGGTCATGAACTGGAATTGCTCAGCCATCATGAAGCATTGGGAGCCATGTATGTGATCGAAGGTTCTACTTTAGGAGGGAATGTCATTGCCAAACAACTTTCCAGGACAGAAGGCTTTGATGATGTTACATTCAATTTTTTCGGATGTTACCATGAAAATACGGGAGCGATGTGGAAAAATTTCAAAGAAACCCTGGATGCTGAAGTTCATGAAAACAAATATGATGAGGTATTATCCGGAGCCAAAAAACTCTATACTTTCCTGCTAAATGTCAATTAAGCAGCTTTTATATTCTAAATAACATTTTTAAAGATATTTAATTCCTGAAAGATTGCTCAATTTTTCAGGAATTGTTAAATTTGGGAGTTTTCAATTTTAAACTAAACAAATAAATTTAAAAGTTATATTATGAAACGATAAAGTTCCATAATATCTTTAAAAACAATAAATAAATATAAAAATATTATGAAAGTAACTGTAGTAGGTGCAGGCGCTGTAGGAGCAAGCTGTGCAGAATACATCGCTATGAAGAACTTCTGTTCAGAAGTGGTTTTGGTAGACATTAAAGAAGGATTTGCTGAAGGTAAGGCAATGGATTTGATGCAGACGGCATCTCTTAACGGATTCGATACGAAAATTACCGGAACAACAGGAGATTACAGCAAAACTGCAGGTTCTCATGTAGCCGTTATTACTTCAGGTATTCCAAGAAAGCCGGGGATGACGAGAGAAGAACTGATCGGTATCAATGCGGGAATTGTGAAAGAAGTTACTGAAAACTTAGTAAAACACTCTCCGGAGGTAATCATCATCGTGGTTTCTAACCCAATGGATACAATGGCTTACCTTGTACACAAGACTTCCGGTCTTCCTAAGCACAAAATCATCGGAATGGGCGGTGCGCTGGATTCTGCAAGATTTAAATACAGATTGGCTGAAGCTTTAGAAGCTCCGATTTCTGATGTAGACGGTATGGTAATCGCTGCTCACAGTGACACGGGAATGCTTCCTTTATTGAGCAAAGCAACAAGAAATGGGGTTCCTGTAACCGATTTCCTTGATGCTGAACAGCAGAAATATGTAATCGAAGAAACTAAAGTGGGTGGTGCAACACTTACAAAATTATTAGGAACTTCTGCTTGGTACGCTCCGGGTGCAGCTGTTTCTGTAATGGTTCAGGCAATCGCTTGTGACCAGAAAAAAATGATCCCTTGTTCATTAATGCTTGAAGGTGAGTATGGACAAAACGATATCTGCCTTGGTGTTCCTGCTATTATCGGAGCAAACGGTGTGGAAAAAATCGTAAACGTAACGCTTACCGCTGAAGAGCAATTGAAATTCGCTGAAGCTGCAAATGCAGTGAGAGAAGTGAATGGAGATTTGAAGTTTTAATAGATAACTTTACACTGTATATAAGAAATCCGCACCCAAAGGGCGCGGATTTTTTTCAGATTTTATTTCCACGTATTGTAATAAAATATAAGTTTGTTATGTTAATAATCATATTATTATATTATAAAATTATTGTGATTTCATTAATATATAACACAATTTAGCAACTTCTGATATTTTCATGTTATCTGCGTAATTATTATTTCTTGTACCCTCATCAATACATGTTTTTAAATTAATAGCATCATATTTCATGTCTTCAATTGATGTGTATTTTTGATTTTCTGTTTCTTTTAAATTAGCCATAAAATCTGCACACGTTGCCAGTTTATTTTTATCTGAAGCTACTTTCCATTCAGTAATTGTTTTATTATGTAGTGTACCGTTTTTCAACCATTCTAATTCTGGATTATCTTTATGATTACAGGAAATTAAAATTAAGATAATAATATAAAAAAATTTTTTCATATTAATTTATATCAATTGTTTGTGCCGAACTTTCCCAATTATTATTATCATAATAATTAAGTTTACTATATCCGTTGATATTGTTGATTGTATAAACAGCTTTTATATTTTTCAGATCATCTTCTTCTATAAACATTCCTGTAACGGGATTATCTGGAAATCTTGCACTATTATGTTTTTTAAAGAAAACTAAAATTTGAAAATAACCATCAGAATAATTTTGCTTTGCACTTGAACAATATTCTTTTAATTCTTCTAAACTAATATCTTTATTAACCTCAAAAAGCGTCATTTGATTAAAATTCCCGTCAAGTTCTCTTATTTCTTTTTTACTATCAACCATTTTAATGTTATTACGGTCAGATTTCGGTTTTGTTTTTAGTTCAACATTTTGATCTTCTTTTTGACCAAGTAATGAAATACTGTTAATTTCTGTAGGTGTTTCTATTAAATCATTTTTACTACTGCTATTACAGCCTAAAGAGATTAAAGACACTGTTAAAGCAAAAAGATGAAGTTTTGAATTCATGATTATTTCTTTTAAAATATCTCAAAACTAGGGAATCTTTATACCTTATAATTACGGAAAACCATAATTACAAATTGCTTATTTTCAAAACCTCTTCCCATCTACTCAAAATCAAATCAGTATAAATTTCCTTTTCCAAACCATAAGAGCAAGCGTAAAACCGTCGTTACATTCCAAAAGAGCCGTTTCTCCGTTTTTTAGAATTCCGAAGTCTATTCCGTAGCCGGCAGTTTTTTCATTGAAATTTTCAAAATAGTTAATAGCGTTTTCAACGACATTCATATTTAATGATATATTTTCGTCACCGCTGTAATTTTTTATCCCGACAATTTTGACCGATTCAATAAAACGCGATATTCAGAAATCCATTCAACAACTGATGAACAGTATAATTCTGTATCTTTTGCTAAAGTTTCAAGTCTGAAAAGATCATAGTGAGATTCAATAACAAGTCCTGTGAAAAGCTTGGTCTTAGATTTTGGTTTAACGAAATCTGTAAAGTCTCTCCGCCGTTTTCCATCAATCATGATTGAATGATCTCCCACAAACAAAGTTTCCTGACTAATCCTAATCTGGTTTCGCTGTAATCTTTTGGCGGTAAAAAGTTCACATTCAATTCCTCTTGATTCAAAACATCTTTCACGTTCTGATGTTCCGGCTCTATTTGCCGTTGCCGTATTCTTGGATGTAAGCTTTGGAAATCACTTTTTAGGATCTAATTTTAAAGTGTATTGAACGAATCGGTTTCCTTTGTCTGGATGATCTTAATTTTTTTTAAAATTCATAGTTTCATAAACAAAAAAGAGCTGAAAAACAGCTCTTACTATATTGAAATTTTTACTTCATTTAAAATCAGACCCTAAACTTTTTGTCTTCCTACTTCCGATGGCGAAACTCCAAATTCTTTTTTAAATACAAAAGAAAAGTGGGAAAGGTCTTCAAAACCTAGGTCTATATAAATGTCAGTTGGTTTTTGATGTTGCTTATTTAAAAGAAAGTATGCTTCATCCAGTCGTTTTTTCATCAGCCATTTTCCGGGTGTCGTATTGAAAATTGCTTTAAATTCTCTTTTAAAAGTTGATAAACTTCTGCCGGTCATGAAAGCAAAACGTTCCAGACTGATATTGAACTTAAAATTCTGATTCATAAAATGTTCCAGATCAATTTTATGAGGAACATTGAAGTTGAAGAAGATATTTTTAAGATCAGGATTATTTTTAAGTAAGATCATCAGCAATTCCTCCCTTTTAATATCAACAAAAGCATCGTCGAGTTGCTGTGTCCCATTGTAGTAAGGCTCTAAAGAATGTACAAAATTATGGATCAGTTTATCTTCCTCGATAAATAAAAAAGAATCTGTATTCTCTGTCGGTTCTGCCTGATAAGGATGCCGCTCAAGAAATTTTTTTAAAAACTTTTCATCAAAAGCGATAATTACTTTTTCAAACTTCCCGTCATCTTTGTATTTGGTATACCGCACAAGATGATTCTTTCTTGCAATGCAGTAATCGCCGGGTTTCATTTCATAATGTTTGTAGCCGTCGTACGAAACCATTGAGCCTTTAAGCAAAAACAAAAAGAAATGCTCCGGAATAAACTGTTCCGGAGATATTTCGGGACCGAGATGACAGGATTGTATATTGTTGAATTTCAATTTTTAATAATATTATTAATCAAATTTATGATTTTTTCATCAAACTATCCGCGCTGGCCAATAACGCTTCGTCACGGCTTCTTGGGTTCCAGTTGAGAACGGTTTTTGCTTTTTCGTTGGACATTTCTTTGTAGAATTCCTTTTCGATGGGTTCCAGTTTTTGAATGTTTTCTGTGTATTGAGGTCTTTCTTTTCTAAATAATTCGGCAACATCATAGAAGCTCATCACTCCGTCGGAAGTGGCAATAAAACGTTCACCGGCAGCTTTTGGATTCACCATTGCTTTAAGATGAATATCTGCAACATCTCTTACATCAACAACGCCCATTGTGAAAGTCGGAGTATAGTTCAATGTTCCGTTCAGAATTCCTGTAACGGCAATATCTAAAGATGCAGAGGTAATTCCGCCAAGTGCAGGACCGAATATTCCTACAGGATTGATTACTGAAAGTTCCAGTCCGTTTCCTTCTTTTTCAATAAATTCCCAGGCTGCTTTTTCAGCTAGGGTTTTCGATTTGATATAGGCAGGAAGTTCCGCATTTACATCTGTCCAGTCCTCGTCTGTAAAAACATGATTTTCTACATTGATGCTATAGCCGACTGCTGCAAAAGAAGACGTAAGAACCACTCTTTTTACACCGGCATCACGGGCAGCTTTCAGTACGCGCAAAGCACCATCTCTTGCGGGAATGATTAATTCATTTTCATCTTTCGGATCCTGAGCCGGAAATGGCGAAGCAACATGAAGCACATAGTCACAGCCTTTTACAGCTTCACCCCAATTGTTGTCACGGGTAAGATCTGCTTCAAAAAAAGTGAGCTTCGAAAAATCTGTAATTCCGCCTTCTTCAAGCGCTTTAATGATGTTGTCCTTTTTCGAAAGTGAACGAAGGGTTGTTCTCACTTCATACCCCTGCTGTAACAGTTGCAGAATGGTGTGAACTCCTAAAAATCCGGTTCCTCCCGTTACCAGAACTGTTGTTTTTGTATTTTCCATTGTATTTAAATTTTACAATACAAAGTTGAGGTTTATCTAAAGTTTTCACTTTGTTGTAAAGTTCAAATTTTGTTTGTTGAAAAGTCCGGGTTTTTTAATGAATTAAAATATGCATGCATTAAAAATATTCGGAAAAACTTTGGCGGAAAATATGAAATAAAACTTCGATCACGAACAATAAAATTAGTTTCCAAAAGGCAAAGCGCTTTCAGACTAACAAAGAAATTGTTGCATAAGTTTTATTATATGGATTAAGAATTAATTAAGATAATTCAATACTCTTTCAAACTCAAGATCCCGGTTATCTAGAATATCCTGATCCTTATATTTTATCAATTCGTTGATTCTGATCCCTATTTGCTGAGTTTGTGTATTATCAGGATAAAAGATTCCATTTCCGGTAAATTCCAGAAGGTAGTCTCCGGGAAGATTGATTTTAACCACATCTCCATCTGCACCTGAAGTTTGCTGTCCAATTGTTATAGATTGTGGAAAAATTTTCTGCAGGCTCATAGAATACCATTCACTAGCACTTCGCGTATCGGGATTTACAAGTATGAAGACTTTGCCGGAATAGGAATGTACGGTTTTATCTTTAATTTCAGGATAGTTATATTTTGGGTCCCTGAGGCTAAAGGTTCCTAAATTTTTCAAATTAGGTTCATAATATTTATAGAAATAATTTTCGACAGGCGAGAAGTATTTATAAACATAATGAAAAATAAAGCCACCCCAATCCGGATAACCACGCATATCAAATACAATAGCCTTATTACGGGAGGCATCTTCTAAAATACTGTCCATTTTGGCATCTAATTTATCATCATCAACATTCTCCATGAAATCCATAGTTGCATCAGTTTTAAAATAGGCAATATCCTTATTAATTAAACGGCGGTTTTTTATTTTATTGTATTTATTGTTGACATATTTAGAAATTACAGAAACTAATGATTTATCTGTAGCATTAATCAATTCAATTTGTGTGGAAAATCGTTTGGAACCGGATTGTACAGTTAACGTTTTTTTTGGAAGATTATCCGGCCAGATTAAATTGTATTCGTAGGTTGACAGAACGTATAGAAGCTTTTGATGATTGGAAACCGAGATCAGTTTACTTTTTTCCTTAATAATATCAGAGATGCTTTTTCCATTAATTTCCGTTATTTTATCTCCTGTTTTTATATGGGCCTTACCACATATCTCAGGAAAAATAAGATTCGTCACCAAAAGATGATTGTCTACAATCTGAAAATCAAATGGTGAATAATAAGAAACGTTGAATAATATCTTGTCTTTGTAATTCAGCTGACGGTAAAAAGAAAAAGCGTGACTGTCCTGAAATTGTGAAACTGCTTTGGCAAGAACAGTCTCAAAATCCTTTCGTGTCGGTGATTTTACAGCTTCCTCCAGTAAAGTATTAAAATAAGAGTCAAAATTTTTATCCATTAAATATTTGTGTGGGAAAAGATAATCAACAGTGCCCTGTATTTTTGCCATTGTCAGCAGCCTGTATTTCAGCGGAAGATTTTCTTCTTTTGAAAACGGATATTTTTTCTCATCATTTACTGATTTTCCTTCTTCTAAAAGCCCGTAATCAAAACGGTTCTTATAGATGTCATTCAGTAGTTTCTTATTTTCAGGACTGATTTTCTTATTTTTTTGAAACCAGTCAAAATTTTGATTAACGGAAAGTATATCTTTTTGATCTTCAACAATAGGTTTTGAAGAAGTTTTGGTATCTAAATTTCGTGTCAGTAGGGTAATAATTTCGTTGAAATTTTGTTTCGGGCTTACGTTCTCTATGTTTACCAAGAATAAACTATCGGCATCTATTTTTCTGCTGGCAAGATCATGATGATAATATTTGATGAAATTCCATGTTTTAATGAAATCTGCATATTGATTTTTCTGGGCGAAAATAGATTGCTGAATTATTAAAAATAGTATAAAAAATGTTATTTTTTTCATGATAATAAGTAGTTTATAAATATAACATATATTTTTTGATTAAAAATATTTATTATCATTATTGGCTAACAGTTTCTATATCAATATATCAAAGCTCATGAACAAAGCAGTTTCCACAGAATCATTATACAGCTTAGTGTTAATACCGGTTATTGCAAACCCTGCACGCTGAAAGAATTTTATAGTATGGAAATTGGTGTTCTGAGTTTCCAGTTCTACCAGCCTGCACTTAAGATTTTTTGCTTCCCGGTTGATTGATTTTATAAGCATTTTACCCATATTCTGTCCCCTGAATTCTTCACGTACCATAAAGCTTTCAATAAACAGGCTGTTGTTTTTCGGTCTGAAGTCGCAGATTGCCCAGGCTACAAGCAGATCTTCATGATAGACTCCGAAAGAGTGCCCCTGATTGATAATGGAATTCAGCCGGTCGAAATCTTCCTCACTGGTATGCCAGATTTTACGGTAGTGCTGTTTTTTCTCTCTTAAGCTGAATTCAAAAACGTTTCCGGTTTCAATGGCAGATACTACAAATATTTTGTCGGTATGGTAGCCGTTCAGTTCCCATTCAGGAATAAAATTGAGTGACAGTTTTTCAAGTTTTCGGATTTCCATTGATATCTTCAGGAATAGGTTTCTAATTTATGATTTATGCGAAGAAGAGCCGGAAGTTTTGGTACTGAACATATTACCGGCGGTAGCATATAGTAAAATCTGTAAAATAATGAGAACCGAAATAACAGCGACCCTGATCATCGCATTTTCAGCAAACCGATTCCTGATGGTTTCCATGTAATTGATCTTTTCGATTGCGAATTCTTTCAGACGGCTGATTTCTGTAAACTCGTTCACTTTTTCGATCTCTGAGCTGATTTCAGCTTCATTAAGCGTGGTAGCTACATTGATCAGGTTGATATTGCTGATAAAAAGCCAACCGAATAAAATGATGGAGACTAATAAAAGGAAAGGGCGGAGAAGTTTCATTTTCTGTCTATTAATAAGGATTTGATATTTTCAAATTTAAATAATTTGAAACAAATTCCATACAAATAGTATACCTTAAAGTTTTTTAAAACAATTATTTACAATTTCAATATCAGGAAAAATAGATATTATACACAATATTAAATAATCCGGGAATGAAATTTAAATAAAATTTCACATACCAAAAAATCAAAACCCGTAAATTTGCTCACAATAAAATGTTACTCAATGCTTAGGAAAATTTCGATTGCAGCAGCAGTTATTCTGTCTGTCACGGCAATCAACGCGCAGAAGATTAAAAATTCCCGGTTGGAAAGACCGAAATTGGTAGTAGGATTAGTGGTAGATCAGATGAGATGGGATTACCTGTACCGTTTTTACGATAAATACGGCAATGATGGTTTTAAAAGATTACTAAATACAGGCTATTCTCTGAATAATGTTCATATTCCTTATGTACCTACGGTTACGGCCTTGGGACATACCTGCATCTATACGGGATCGGTTCCTGCCATTCATGGGATCGCCGGAAATGACTGGACCGATAAGGAGACCGGCAAAAATGTATATTGTACAACAGATGAGTCAGTAAGACCGATAGGAACGACCAATGCAAAAGTAGGGAGCCATTCTCCGAAAAATCTTTGGTCTACCACCATCACCGACGAATTGAGAATAGCTACCAACTTTCAGGGAAAAGTAATCGGTGTTTCTCTGAAAGACAGGGCTTCCATTTTACCGGCCGGCCATACCCCGAACGGCGCCTTCTGGTTTGACGATTCTACCGGAGATTTTATCACAAGCAGCTGGTATATGAATGATCTTCCGCAATGGGTAAAATCTTTCAATGCACAGAAAATGCCGGAAAAGCTGGTTGCCAACGGATGGTCTACACTGCTCCCGATTGACCAGTATACAGAAAGTTCGCCGGACAATTCAGCATGGGAAGGATTACTGGGAAGCGCAAAAACGCCTGTTTTCCCTTACAGTAATTTAGCCGCAGATTATAAAGATAAAAGAGATAATATCCGTTACACGCCATTTGGGAATACACTAACCCTGAAGCTTGCCGAAGCGGCTGTGGAAGGAGAAAAGCTTGGAGGCGATGATGTAGTGGATATGCTGGCGGTAAATCTTGCTTCAACGGATTACGCAGGACATAAATTCGGACCCAACTCCATTGAAGTAGAAGATGTTTACTTAAGACTGGACCAGGATCTTGCTCAGTTTTTCAGCTATCTGGACTCCAAAGTAGGAAAAGGGCAGTACACGGTTTTTCTTTCCGCAGATCACGGTGGGGCACATTCTGTAGGCTTTTTACAGGAGCATAAAATTACCACCGGCTTTTTCGGTGATGGAATGGAAAAAAATATGAATGAAAAGCTGAAAGAAAAATTCGGGGTTGATAAGCTTATTAATGCTATTGATAACTATCAGATCTATTTTGACAGAAAGCTTCTGAAAGAAAACAATCTTGATCTTGATGCTGTAAGAGATTTTACCGTTAAAGAAATCGAGAATGATCCAACTGATCTGTATGCTGTTTCGGTAGTAAAAGTACAGGAATCTACCATTCCGGAACCTATTAAACAAAGAATCATCAACGGAATCAACAGACAGAGAAGCGGTGATATCCAGCTGATTTCACATGACTCCATGCTGCCGCCTTATTCCAAAACAGGGACTACGCATAGTGTATGGAATTCCTATGATTCGCATATTCCTTTGATTTTTATGGGATGGGGAATTCAGCACGGTGAGAGCAACAAGCCATACTCAATGGCAGATATTGCTCCTACGGTTTCTTCTTTGCTTAAAATACAGTTCCCGAGCGGAAATATAGGAAATCCTATTACAGAGGCCATCGGAAAATAATTTTTTTGAAAAACTGTCTAAGCTTTTTACCGCAAAAGGTACAAAAGGATAATATAGTTTTAAAGCTTATCATTACGTAAGATTAAAAGAATCTCAAAGTTTTAAAATCTTTGGTTTTATTCTTTTGAAAGCTTTATTAGCGAAGATTTGCAATAACTTTTGTCTCTTTTGCGGTTAAAAATAAATTAGCATAAAAAATCCTTAGCATTTTTGTTAAGGATTTTTAATTCAGACAAATATTTTAGTGCCATCTATTTTCAGCATATTCTGTTTTTCCATCTTTTTAATGGCGCGGATAACGGTTTCTATCCGCATTCCCGTGAGTGAGGCAAGCTGTTGCCGGGTATAGGGAATATGAAACGAAAATTTATCGTTAAATCCGAAATGATTCTTTACGTGATTCAGGATAAGGTGAAGCTTTGTCACAGGATCCTGAAAAGAAAACGGAGCAGAGGTAATGTGTTTGTACCGCATACGGTCTGCCGTATAAGAATACATATTAAAAATGAGCTGTGGTTTTTTCAGGAGAAGCTCAATCAGTTTATTCTTTTCCAGTTTTATAATTTCACAGTCGGTAACGGCAATTGCGCTCACCGCATATTTCCTGTCCTGAAAAAGGTAAGTCTCGGCTAGGCAATGACCATCGAAAGGGATCCCGTGGATAAACTCTTTGCCATCTTCCAGGAAGCTGCTTATTTTTACGGTACCGGTTTTTATCTGCAAATAATACTTCGGAGTACTCTCTTCTTCAAAGATATAATCACCGGAATTATAATTTTGTTGTTCAGCGCCATGGGAAAACAAGAGGTTTTCGCATATGATCATAATCTAACTGTTATTTGTTTGAGATAAAATTAACAAATAAACATGTTGATTAAAAATTTATTAATACCACATACATGCCTTATACAGGGAGATACAGAGAATAACTCTAAAATTTATGACAATGATTATTAACGGTATGATAACAGGCTGTTTATACGAAAAGGTGAAAATTAAAAGCAGCATACAAACTTCCAAAGATTCTGTATACTGCTGTTTATGTTGTGCTGTCTAATATCTTCCGAAATGATGTTTTAGACAATTATTCTTCCTGCTCTGCCTCATCCTCATCATCGTCATACTGTTCCAGAAAATATGTAAAAGTAAACTCATCCATTTCATCTTCCGCATCCTCAAGTACCGTAAGAAGATCTTCGAAAATTTCAAGCTGATCTACGGTCATATTGACAAATTCAATATGCAGCGGCATTTCGAGCCCGCCGGTAATCACGTCTGAAAGAGCATCCAGATTATCACCAAAATGATCCGGGAGCGGCAGCTTTTCTTTTAGTTGTGCATAGAAGTCTTCATAATCTCCTATGTCTGTAAAATCAATATATATTGTTTTCATATTCAACTGAATTTCCAGTTTTTATTAATTAAAATTTGCTTACATTTTCACAAAAATCAGTTTCTTCATCCGTGGGGTTTTTGCCTTCCGCGCTTCTCATGAAACACTTTTTTTCAGGGCAATGTTTCAGCCCCTGTGTATGTCCAAGTTCATGTATTGCAACTTTAAACAGCTGTTCATTGCTTTTCTTTTTATCCAGTCTGAAACTTGAAGCAACGCAGGACGTGCCCGGCCTGAACCCCAATCCCATAATACCGAAATCTTTTATATTTCCCTTCGTGGCACTGATATCTTTCGTCGTTAGCCCGATCGTTACAAAGCTTTTCCTTGTATTTTTGCTTAAAAAAGAAATAATGGAATCTGCCCGGTAGCGATTTCTTGGCTTGTAATAACTTTTTGTAGGTAAATCAACAGGCTCAAGTATTTTTACTTTCGGATAAAATTTTCTGATCTCTTTTGCCACCTTAGCTACATCTCCGGAATTTATATCTTTAAAAGGCTGAACCAGGATTGTAATCGCTTCTTCATCATTTATTACTCCTTCTTTTTTTTCTGAACACGAAGATAAAACATATATAAACAACAGATAAATTAAAACAATCTTAAATCTGAGAATTTCATTAACGCTGTTCATTATTTTTATTTGAAGTTTACTGCTTTTCAAAACTTCTGTAATGGTTCTTTGTAAGATAAACATCACCGTTTTCTGTAAAAATAATTCGGTCGGCATTTCTGTTTCCGCAATGATAATTGACGTCGGCCTCGAAATAGGTTTGTCCTTCAGGCAATGCTTTTTCCCTGTTCCCGAATCGGTCTCCGCCAATTGCTTTTCCCGGTAATACTTCACAGAGGTTTCCTTGAGAAGGATTCCAGCCCATTTTTCGGGCTTCATTTTTTGTAATATAATAATCGGGAAGTTGGTGATTTTGTTTTACGAAACGAATCACAGTACTTTGTTCTGTAAGTTGATCTATAGACTGCTGCTGAACGGGTGGCTTATTTACCGATGCCGGTTTAGCACTGCTATACTCAATCACCGGCTTTGAAGCATCTGCTTGTTTATCTTCAATAAAATTCCGGTACACGTACATCACAGACATGCCGAAAAGAAGCCCGAGACAGATAAAAAACAGAGATCTTGTTTTACTGTTCATAGTTTTAATTTAAAAAATACAATAATCTAAGAATGTAACAATCTAACAATTAAAAGAGCTAATAATATTTAATAAAATAACTAAATTTCCTCAGAGTTTGAAAACTCACTTTATTACATTGGTAAACTGCTATATTATTACATTATCAAATTGTTACATTAAATTATCCTCTCCACTCTTCAGGAATATCACAGATCGGGATGGGCACCATTTTATGTTTAGCGGCTTTATGCATTCTGTCAAAAATCATGAATACTTCCTTATCGCGGCCTTCATAATCTTCCGCTGTTTTTGTTCCGTATTCTTTCTGGATTTTTTCCAGTTCAGGATAGGTAGCTCCAATTTGGTCTTCATCAGTTCTGTCTGCATCCCAAAGTCCGTCCGTAGGAATAGCATTCTGAATGCTTTCAATAAGATTCAGGGCTTTTGCCAGCTCATACACTTCAGTTTTATACAGATCAGCGAGAGGAGAAAGATCTACGCCTCCGTCACCATATTTTGTATAAAACCCGATTCCGAAATCTTCTACTTTATTTCCGGTACCGCAGACTAAAAGTCCATGAAGCTGCCCGAAATAATAAAGGGTAAGCATTCTGAAACGTGATCTTGTATTAGCCAGAGCAAGATTATTGCTCCATCTCCCTTCTACATGATCGTGAACGATTCCTTCAAAACTTTCAAAAACGGGTGTTAAATTGATGGTTTTTCCCTGTACGTTAGGGAATTTTTTCTTTAGATCTTCAATATGATCCTGTGCACGGTTTACCTGGTCTTCTTTCTGTCGGATCGGCATTTCAAGGAGTAAAACTTCCAGGCCTGTCATCGCGCAAAGGGTAGAGACCACTCCGGAATCCACACCTCCGGAAACACCGATTACATATCCTTTTACATTCGCTTTTTCCGCATAATCTTTCAGCCAGCTGACAATATGGTCTATTACTTTTTGTGTCTGCATTGTTATATTTTTTAATCTGTTTATTTAAGAATTTTCAAAATTAAATGTTTTGAAAATATTATTAAAGATAATCTTTACGATTCAGCTCGTACCAGAAGCAGATTCCGTCGGGTTCGGAAAATTCTCCTGTTCTCCTGAATCCAAGTTTCTCCAAAATATGATTGGAAGCATGGTTTTCGGAATGAGCATGAGCGTAAATGATATCAATTTTTAAACCATTAAAACCAAAATCCAGCGAAGCCTTTGCAGATTCTGAAGCATAGCCTTTTCCCCAATATTCAGGCAGGAAACGATAACCGAGGTCATAAACATTTTTATAGCCGTTTACTTTTTGGGTGAGCAATTTCAGTCCGCTCCATCCGATCAGCAGTCCGCTTTTCTTTTCGATCACGGCAAGTCTTCCGATGCCATATTCTGCGTATTGATGCCGGATCATTTCGATATTATTTTCAGTCTCGAGAATGTCAGAAAGTGGAGGGACTCCGATATATTTCATTACTTCAGGATGAGAATCCATAAGAAACATACGTTCCGCATCGGTTTTTTTTAATTTTCTGAGGATTAGTCTTTCGGTTTCGAGGTGCATGTTTTATTGTTGTTGAAATCCAAAAATGGTCACGTCTTTAGCTCCTTTTTTAATATCGGTTTCCCGGATGGGATTTTGTTTTACATTTAAAGTTTCTAAATTTTGATTTTGAGAAATGTCCAGTTTTCGGATCTGATTATGTTCCAGGTTTACGTGTTTAAGATTCTTAAGTCCGCTGATATCAATGGCTTTAATTTTATTTAAAGATACGGTTAATTGATTAATTGCAGGAGTAGATTTCAGCGAAATATTTTCAATATTGTTATTATCGAGGTATAAGGAAGTGAGATTTTTGAGGTTTTCGGCAGTAAAGGTTGAAATTTTACAGTTGGTACAAGAAAAGAGTTGGAGGCGATCTGTATTTTTCACGAAAACTACCGGGATATTGTTGTCGTCCAGAACAATTATTTTCGCATTTTTAAAATACCGCAGATCATCTGTTGCTCTGATGCCTTTCCCGACCAGGAAAAGGTTTTCAATACGGTCGGCTTCAGATTGAATGATGTTCCCGTCTTTGTTGAGGTCAAAATTTTCAATAACGGCTTTCTCAAAATTTTTGTCTTTGAATACAAGTTGTTGGGCATTAAGATACAGGAGTCCCCAAAAGAAAACCACAGAGGATATTATTTTATTTTTCATCATCATATTATGTTTAAATCACTATTTTTGTAGACTTAATTTCATGTAAAAATATGAAGATTTTCAGAATTATTGCACTTTCATTAGTATTCGTTTTAGGATTGGATTCCTGTAAAAAAGAGGCTGAAAATAAATGGAAAATTGAAGTGAAAAATCCTGCGGAAAAAGTAGAAATCACTGATATTTCCAAAAAGTTTTATGATCAGAATTTTCCTTTGGCACAGTTTCAGTCGGAATTTCCGTGGTTTCAGGGAACGGTAAGTGACGCTGATTTTGTTAAGCGCAGAGCAGATAAGGAAGAAATAAAAATTTATAAAGAAGCGATTGCCAAAATAGATGAGAAAAAGCTTCAGGCAGATCTTCAGGATCTTTTTTCTCATATAAAATATTATTTCCCGGCATTTAAAAGTCCTAAGGTTTTTCTCTTTTCATCAGCCTTACAGATGGTTCAGGATCCTATTTTTTATGATCCGAAAGGAAATCTTCTGTTCATTGATGTTACAGGTTTTATGGGAGAAGGAAATCTTAATTATAAAGGGCTTGAAATGTATTTCCAGAAATCGATGAACCCCAACAATATCGTTCCGAAAGTGGCACAGATTTTTGCCGAAGGTTTTGTAAAAGAATTTCCCGACCATCAGAAATTTATCGATATGATCATCCTTAACGGAAAAATCATGATCCTGAAAGATGCCTTTCTGCCAACCTATCCGGATTATCTCAAAATGAACTATACCCAAAAGCAATATGAATGGGCGGCAGCCAATGAAGCCAATATATGGAATTATTTTGTGGAGAACAATCTTATTTTCGGGGACGATCACCGACTGGAAGACCGTTTTATCGCTCCAGGACCATTCTCGAAATTTTATACGGAAATCGATAATGAATCTTCACCACAGATCGGAATTTTTACGGGGTGGAAAATATGTAAAGAATATCTGAAACAAAAGCCGGATGTTAAGCTTCAGGATTTTCTGAACACCGATGCTACGGTTATTTTTAATCAGTCCGGATACAAACCGAAATTATAAAAAGCAACATAAACGAAGCCGGCAGATGTTCGGCGCATCAATATAAATTTAGAAAAACAGAACGTTATGAGAAAAACTCAGATTACCATAGATGTTGAACTGGATGAAAACCATATTCCCGAAAATATCACATGGAATGCTCAGGATGGAGGAATTGAAAAAGAAGCAACAAAAGCAACCATGATTTCAGTGTGGGATGATAAAACAATGGAAGCATTAAGAATTGATCTCTGGACCAAAGAAATGCCGGTAGACCAGATGAAAATGTTTATCCATCAGATTTTAGTTTCTCTTGGAAATACCTATCAGAGAGCAACAGGTGAGGAAGACGTTGCACAATGGATGGAGGAAATAGCAGAAGAGTTTGCTGTAAAATCGGCGATAAAAATGTAAGAAAGCTATTAGCATTTGGCAATCGGCTTTACTAAATGCTTATAAGATAATTATAAATTTTTGGTATATGGTTTAATGCTAAATGCCAAAATCAATAAGCTAAAAGCAAAATTATTATGAATTTCAATACAAAAGTAATACACGGTGGGCAACACCACGAATCGGCAACAGGTTCTGTAAACGTTCCTGTATTTTTGACATCCACTTTTGCACAGAAAAGTCCGGGAGTACACTCCGGGTACGAATACTCAAGAGCGGCGAACCCTACAAGACAGGCGTTGGAAGATTCTCTGGCAAGCATAGAAAATGGGGCAAGAGGTCTTGCTTTCGGTTCAGGTTTAGCAGCCATCGACTGCGTTTTAAAATTATTAAATCCTGGAGATGAGGTCATTGCTGTAGACGATTTATACGGGGGGACATACAGAATGTTTACAAGGCTTTTCGAAAAATATCAGCTTAAATTCACTTTCGTGAATTTTGATGATGCTTCAAAAATTGCCGATATCATCACCGATAATACAAAGTTAATCTGGGTGGAAACACCAACCAACCCTTTGATGAAGCTGGTTGACATCAAAACGGTGGTTGAGGTGGCTAAAGGAAAAGATATCCTTGTTGCGGTTGACAATACCTTTGCCACGCCTTATCTTCAGAGACCGATCGACCTGGGCGCTGATATTGTAATGCACTCTGCAACAAAATATCTGGGAGGACACTCTGACGTTATCGCAGGTGCTTTGGTGGCGAAAGATGCTGAATTAGGTGAAAAACTTCACTTTATCCAGTTTGCCAGCGGTGGTATTTTGGGACCTCATGATTCATACCTTGTACTTAGAGGAATCAAAACATTGGCGTTAAGAGTTCAGAGACACTCGGAAAACGGAATGGCTGTTGCCAAATATCTTGAATCTCATCCTGCTGTAGATAAGGTGATCTATCCCGGTTTGGAATCTCATCCTCAATATGAATTGGCCAAATCCCAAATGAAAGATTTTGGAGGAATGGTTTCTTTCACCTTCAAATCGGGCAAAAAAGAAGATTCGATTAAATTTTTAGAAAAAGTAAGAGTGTTCACATTAGCTGAATCATTGGGTGGAGTAGAATCTCTGGCCAATCATCCTGCCCTAATGACCCATGCTTCCATCCCTGCAGAAAAACGTGCAGAACTGGGAATAACCGATGATCTGGTACGTTTAAGTGTCGGAATCGAAGATGCGGAAGATCTTATCGCAGACCTGGAAAGAGCTTTTTCGTAAATTAAATTTTGTAACCACAGGCTTTGTCATCCTGAAAGATTTAATCCAGTGTTTGCACTGAATTTCTTCAGGAGGGCAAAGTTTTAAATTAAAAAAATGACAAGAAAAGCAACCATTCAGGATGTAAGGCAATTATCTGAATTATTCGATCAATACAGAGTATTTTACCATAAAGAATCTGATATTCCTGCAGCCGAAAAATTCATAACGGAAAGAATCGAAAATAAAGATTCAGAAATTTTTGTTGCCGAACATGAAGGAGAAATGGTGGGTTTTGTACAGTTGTATCCTTTGTTTTCATCTACGAGAATGAAACGGTACTGGCTGCTGAATGATTTATATGTGAACGAAAATCATCGTGGAAACGGTTATTCTAAGCAATTAATTGAAGAAGCGAAGAAAATGGCGAGATCAACCGATGCTTGCGGAATTCTTCTTGAAACCGGGAAATCCAACGACATCGGAAATCAATTATACCCATCCTGTGGATTTAAAATCTACGATGAAGTGAATTTTTACGAGTGGACGAATGAATGAATTATGTAACAATGAAATAAATTGCTGCATTGATAAATTATAAACAATGACTGATTTTCAAAAATACATACAAAGATATTTAGATTTAATTCCCTCCGAAAAGTGGTTGGAAGAATTAAAAAAAACCGGAGAACAAACGGTCGAACTTTACGTTCAGCTCTCGGAAGAACAATCTTCGTTTGCTTATGCAGAAGGAAAATGGACATTGAAAGAACTACTTTTGCATTTATCAGATACCGAAAGGGTATTTCAATATCGAACTTTAGCATTCTTAAGAGGTGATCAAAATGAGTTGCCGGGTTTCGATGAAGAACTATATGCGAGCCAGTCTTTTGCCAATGAAAGAACCATAAGCTCACTGTTGGAAGAATATCAGCTGATCAGAAAATCTTCTCAGATTTTACTGGAGACCGCTCATTTATCGGCATTGAAAAATGTTGGTACGGCAAATGGAAACCAAATTTCCGCAGAAACCATCGGAAAGTTAATTGTCGGACACAATTTGCATCACCTGAATATTATTAAAGAAAGGTATTGGCCGGGATTATGAGAAAGTTTTCACCAAAAGATGCATCCATTCTCATAAGCCTGATCATTTTATATCTTCTCTTTTCTTTACCGCATTTAAAGTGATGGAACCTAAAGAAATTAGATTATCATTCTTTAGAACTTTTACTAGTAGGTAGTATTAGTTTTTTAGGCGGCGGGATTTTAGAATTTTTTATTTGGTCTGCAAACATCTGGTTTATCCTGTCACTGACTTTCGCCTTTTTTAATAATTTTTTTATTTCCATTATTACAGGAATAATTGCATTATGTATTTCGGGATCTTTTATATTCTGGAATACAGTATTAGTATCAGAAAGTGGTAGAGAAGCTGAGATTTATAGCTTCGAAATGGGTTATTTTCTATGGTTAGCTTCAATCTTATTTTTAACTATTTCATCAGTCTATTTCAAAATTAAAAATAACAGACCTAAAAGCATCAATAGGGACGGGCTTTAGCCCGTTTTCATTTCAATACAATTCTAAATCGGCTTTAGCCTAAACTTAAAATAAATTTTTATTTTTGGCAAAACAACACAAATGCCTTTTATTAAAGTTTATATCCACGTCGTTTTCTCAACAAAAAACAGGATTCCTTATTTAAATACTACAGCATTAAGACTAAAAGTATGGAAGCATATTAAAGAAAATGCTTCAGAAAAAAGAATTTTTGTAGATGTTGTCAACGGTTATTCTGATCATTGTCATTGTTTAATTTCTTTAGGTTCAGATCAGAATATCGGAAAAGTTATCCAGCTCCTGAAAGGAGAATCTTCTTTTTGGATCAATAAAAACCAACTCACAAAAACTAAATTTGCCTGGCAAGAAGAGTATTTTGCAGTTTCCGTTTCGGAATCTATGGTTGATACGGTACGGAATTATATTATACATCAGGAAAAGCATCATCAAAAGAAAACATTTGCTGAAGAATGTCAAGAGTTTTTAGACAAATTTAATTTTAAATAAGCTTTGGCTGAAGCCAATTGAATTTTTATCTTTGGAAGACGGGCTAAAGCCCGCTCCCTATTCATTATGGAAAACATCATACAAATACTAAAATCAGGCGGCACTATTTTATATCCTACCGATACCATTTGGGGAATCGGTTGTGACGCCACCAATATAGAAGCGGTCAATAAAATTTTTGACATTAAAAAACGCGAAAAGAATAAATCCATGATTATTCTGGTAGAATCTGAAAAGAGACTGCAGGATCTGGTGGACGTTCCTGAAATGGCTTGGGAAATCATCGATTTGAGCGAAAAACCGGTTACCATTGTCTATGAAAATCCGAGAGGTCTTCCAAAAGAACTGTTGGCAGATGACGGCAGTATCGGGATTCGTCTCGTTAAAAATGATTTTTGTAAGAAGCTCATCACCAAACTCAATAAGCCATTGGTTTCCACCTCTGCTAATTTCAGTGGTGAAAAAAGCCCTTTAAAGTTTTCGGACATTTCACAGGAGATGATTGATCTGGTAGATTATGCAGTGGAAGAAGACAGGGAAAAAGTGTCTCAGTATTCAGGCTCTTCGGTTATCAAGATCTGGAGCGACAACAGAATAAAAGTACTTCGAGAATAAGAAAAAAGATTTAATTATCTTTGCAAAATCATTCAGCCATTAAGAAGTCGGAAACTTAGTTTTACACTAAAATCTGGTTTCTTAGTGGTTTTAAATTAAATAATAGTTGAACTTTAATCTATTATTGATCAATATCATCTAACATCTATAAAAATGTTCATTAATCTTAATCAAAATAAAAACCTTAAACTTTTTAAAATAATTTCTGAAGTCGCAGCAGGAAAGGAACAGTCGGTGTACATCGTTGGCGGTTATGTCCGTGATCTGCTGATGAAAAGAAAAGCTTCTACCGATATTGATTTTGTAACTGAACAGAGCGGAATTGAACTGGCCCAAAACATCGGAAAAGAAATAGATCCCAAAATGAAAGTTTCTGTTTTTAAAACGTATGGAACAGCCATGATCAGATATAAAGACCTCGAGCTTGAATTTGTAGGCGCCAGAAAAGAAAGTTATACGGAAAACAGTAGGAAGCCGGAAGTGGAAGGCGGTACCATCGAAGACGATCAAAAGAGACGGGATTTTACCATCAATGCAATGGCAATTTCTCTAAATAAAGATAATTTTGGTGAATTAATCGATCCGTTTAACGGAATGGAAGATCTGGAAAAAGGAATTCTCAGAACCCCGTTGGAACCTGCTCAAACCTATTCTGATGATCCGTTGCGAATGATGAGGGCTATCCGTTTTGCTTCTACTTTGCAATTCAGAATCGAAGAAAAATCACTGGAAGCCATTAAGCAGGAAGCAGAGCGTATTAAAATCGTTTCAATGGAAAGAATCATGGTAGAATTTAACAAAATCATGCTTTCCCAAAAACCTTCCGTCGGGCTCAGACTGATGGAAGAAAGCGGTTTGATGAAACTGATTATCCCCGAACTGATCGACCTGAAAGGAATAGAAGAAGTAGAAGGGCAGACCCATAAAGATAATTTTTACCACACCCTGGAAGTCGTAGACAATATTTCACAAAATACTGATAATCTATGGCTTCGTTGGGCAGCATTGCTTCACGATATCGGAAAAGCACCGACCAAAAAGTTTGTGGAAGGAACGGGCTGGACATTCCATGGGCACGAGTTTTTAGGCTCTAAAATGGTGAAAACTTTATTTCAGAGACTGAAACTTCCTTTAGGTCCGGATATGAAATATGTTCAGAAAATGGTAAAGCTTTCTTCCCGCCCTATCGCACTGATTACGGATGATGCTTCAGATTCTGCGTTAAGAAGGCTCTTGTTTGATTCCGGGGAAGATATGGAAGATCTTTTTACCCTTTGCAAAGCCGATATCACAACGAAAAATTCTAAAAAGCAGGAAAAATTCAAAAAGAACTTTGAATATGTAGCGGTAAAAATTAAAGAAGTGGAAGAAAAAGATCAGGTAAGGAATTTTCAGCCGCCGATTTCCGGAGAAGAAATTATGGCCCTGTTTAACCTGAAACCCGGCCGTGAAATCGGAATTTTAAAAGAAAAAGTAAAAGAAGCGATCCTTGAAGGCGAAATTGAAAATGACAGCGAAAAAGCAAAGCAATTCGTCATTGCAGAAGGAGAAAAACTGGGTTTAACACTTGTTTAAATGTTTTTTGGACCATTTGATTATATCATACTGATAATCATTGTAATTTTCAACATTGTAGTTTGGAAATATGAAATTATAAAGAAACGCAATTGGATATTTTATTTGATTGCGTTTTTTCTTTTCGGCTTTATTATTCCGTTTTTTTCTATTTATTTCGAAGTTCAGAGAGTGATAAAAGATCAGCACCTTGTTGATAATTTTACTTTGTTGTATACATATTTCAGATTTCCGGCCTGGTGGATGATAGGATTGCTTGAGGTAATTTGGTTAAAATATTATCTTAAAATAAAAATCCGGGCGGTTTCGAAGAAACCGCCCGGAAAAAAACACAAATGATGAAAAAATAAATTGTATTAGTATATCAATACAAAGTTGTTAGTTCCAGTATGCTCCGTTGGTACCTTTACCCGCAGTAAACGTTTTCATTAGAGAACCGCTCGTAGAATAAACGCTGATTTTACTGTCCTGAGTAAATCCGTTGGCGTCAGAAACAAAAATTCTGTCATTTACAACGCTGAATCCGTACAGATTAGAATAAGGATCAACGCTGTTGCTTACCGTAAACAATGGAGCAGTAGGCACGGTAGAAGCTGTTAAATCCATCGCATATACTTTTAGCCCTGAAGTAAAGTAAAATTTACCCTTTTCAATTTCAAGATTCGTAGCATCGGTAATTCCTGTTAAAGTAAACGTTTTAGTGATGTTTCCGGTATTGGAAATCTGGTAAATATAAGAATCTGCAGTTCCTGCGGCGATCGCATATACCGTTCCGTTGCTGGAGATCATCTTATTGATATTTCCGTTCGGTATCGTGATCGTAGACTGTATTTCGTTATTAGATGTTGTAATATAAGTGATTTTATTTCCGAAACCGAAAGAAGCATTTTGTACGAAAATATTATTTCCTGCTTCCACAACTCTTTCAACAGCGTCTGTGAAGTTTATTTTCTTAACAAAAGATAAATCGGATGTTTTATAAATGCTTACATATTTGTCACCTCCGTATTTGTCATTGGTTACGTAGATATTATTGTTGGCAAAAGCCATGAATCGGGGCGAATTCAGTTGAGCAGTAATTTCTCCCGTTTTCTTAAAGTTGAATCTGTTGACAATCTGAATTTTATTAGAGTTATTCAGCAACAGATAAGCATGATCTCCATTAAAGCTGATCATCTGTAAAACATCACCAAGGTTAGAATCACCATTGTTGGCAGAAAAAATATTATCCTGCTTCAGGGTCAAGTCAGAAGTAATATACGTTACATCTGCATTTGGTTTTCCGAAATTTCCCTCGTTGCTTAATAAAAATCCGTTTCCGTAATACATTTCCTCGCTTATATTCTCATCACTGCTACAAGAAATATTGAAAAGCAATGCAAAAGCAAAAACCAGGGTCAGAAGTTTAGTTATTTTCATAATATGTTAAATGTTAAAAATTAATATTGATGTAGATGCTGTAATTTCTTTTAGGTAAAGGATAATAAGAAACGGTCTGGTAAACAGTGTCGGTGAGATTATTTACCTTAAACCCTAAAGTATAATGATCTAAAAAATTCGCGGAAACTCCGGTATTCATTACAAAATACGCATCAATAGCATCAGCTTTCTTTTCGTCAGTTGTAGTATACGTAAGTCCGTTGAAAAGCCCTTGAACATACACACTCAGGAAACGGTAGCGGTAATCGATATTTCCGGTGGCTGTATGCAGCGGTACATACATCATCTGCATTCCGGTAAGCTTGTTGGTAGATCTGGAATATGTATATCCGCCGTTAAATGTGAGATGATGATTCCCTAGGTTTTTACGATAAGTGACCTGTGAATCAACTCCATAAATTTCAACGCTGTACGTGTTGAAAGCAGCCCAGTATCCTGCAGCCGTCGGAAGCCAGTTGATATAGTTTTTAATATCCATATAATACGGACTCACCGTCAGTCTGAAATTCCCAAATGTAAACTCATGATCCATATCAATATTCATGGAAGTCTCCGGAACCAGATCAGGATTTCCTCCCTGCCGCCAGTATAAATCGTTAAACGTAGGAAACTTAAAGTTTCTTGAAAAACTTGCACCCGCCTGATACCATTTTACCGGTTGCCATTTTCCTGAAAAGGAATATAAGACAGGGGAGGACAGGTTTTCCACAAAATCTTTTTTGATACCTGCTTCAAAGCGCAGATCAGAAGTCACAAAATATCGTACAAGTCCCGCTGCAGATCCTACATTTCTGCTGACATCGCCAATGCCGGACTGATAGCCAATACCTTTATTTACCTGAAATTCGCCAATGGCATTGACATTGAGCTTCGGAGTAATGAAATAATTAAAATCATTTCTGAAAATATAATTTTTTCCCTGCGCGCCACTTTCTTTCGGCTTTTCAATATCTCCAAAATACTGGAAATTATCTTCTGTGTAAGCTGCTTTCAGACTATTGGAAAAATCATTTCTGGTAATATCCCATGAAATAAGGCTGCGCAGTGTCTGAGCGTTGTATTTAGTTTTATTGCCGTTTTCGGTAAATATGGGGTAGTGCTGCGAACCGTCAAACAGCTGGTTTTGCCACGAAACCGTCTGGTGCGGTGCAATTTTATACGAAGCACCGATATTGATCGACGAATTGTAAAATCTGCCGTTTCTGTTGATATATTCCTTTTCAGCAACTTCATAATCATTTTGGCTGATGACATAATTTCCCGAAACCTTCACGCTGAATTTTTCATTGCTGAAAGACGTTCTCAGAAAATTATTAAAGGTCCCGAACGATGCCGCTTCCGAATAAAGAAAAGCATGAGCACCCTTGTTAAACTCCAGATTATTATTAAGATGAATACTCCCTCCGATGGCAGAACTTCCATACTGTACACTTCCGCCGCCGGCTTTCACCTCAAGTTCATCATACCCGAAAAGCGGAATATTATTTACATCACCCTGTCCCAGAAAAGTGGAGTTAATATTGATGCCGTTCCATACAAAAGCAGTGTGTCCCGCGCTTGTTCCCCTGAAAGAAGGAGATGATACAGCACCACGGCCATTTTCTTTAATATAAAGCTGGGATTGGAAACGCAAAAGCTCGGAAAGATTGGTGGCGTTTTTTTCGAAATCTTTCGGACGGATGGTATTGACGTTGTGAAAAAGCTTTACCTTATTCATCTGGTTGTCAAAGATGTAAACCGTGTCAATGGCTTTCTCCTGGGCAGAAAGAAAGCAGCCGTAAGCCGAAAAAATCAGTACTAAAGATTTTTTTTTATCCATTCTATTGTTACTTTTCCTCCGAAAGCAATGTATTTAGTTACAATTCTGGCAGGTCTCCTGACTTTCGCTTTCTACACCTTCCCGTTTGCACAGTGGTTTGTCGTAGAAATTTTGTTTGCGATCTACAGTTGCGGGGACAGTCCGGGATTTACACCCGATTCCCTTTTCATTCCAAATGATTGGAAACCAAAATTTTTTGCAAAGATAAACTTATTCGTCAAAAAAGCAAAGACAGAGAAATAATTAAAGTAAGATGACGAATTTGTAAAGGTTGTTTTATTTTTCAGGAGCCGGGGACCTGCTTTCCACTGCAATTCCTCATTCCGCGGCTTCGCCGCTCCATTCCGGGATTTTCGTTACAATCAGGGCTAGGTAGCAGGCCAGGTGGCTTCGGCATGCTCAGCCACCACAGAAATACCAGTCTTTTTATGGTAATAGTTTACGGCAAATTCCCCTCACTTGGAGGGGTGGATTAATTTCCAGAGAAAATTAAGACGGGGTGTTTTAAAAAGCTAATTCAAAGTCAATTGTGAACTGTGAATTTGCTTTGCTTGTCAATTTTTTAAAATTCATCATTCACCCAGAACATCTACAAAAACGTCCCGTCAAAATAAAACGGCAGCAGATCCTTAATCGAATGTACCTTCACCACCTCCTCATTCATGCTCGAAAAATAAAGATCAATATTTTCATTCTGCTTGGTCTCAAATTCAATCAAACTTTGCCTGCAGGCTCCGCACGGCGGAATAGGAGGGTTTTTCTCAGGAAATTCCCTGTGGCCCCCCACAATGAAAATCTTTTTAATTTTTACAGCCGGAAAATTGGCAGCTACCCAGAATAAGGTCGTTCTTTCAGCGCAAAGCCCTGAAGGAAATGCCGCATTTTCCTGATTGTTCCCGGAATACATCTCGCCGTTTTCAAGAAGCACAGAACATCCTACCAGAAAGTTGGAGTAGGGAGCGTATGCATTTTCGCGCGCCTGTTTTGCTTTTTCAAATAATTCTTTTTCTATATCGTTCAGCTCGCTGCTATTCTTAAAATACTCGTAACTGATCTGAGTTTCTTTTTTCATATATTGTGGGTTAAAAAAAGGGGAATAAAATTACTTTTTTTTCACGAGGTGGGCAATAAAGGCCTGCTCTTTGCAATTCTCAATTTTTAAAAAATAAAAATAACATGTTATATACTCCAGTTACCTTCAGAAATGTTGAATTAAAAAACCGTTGGGTGATGTCGCCAATGTGCATGTATTCCAGTGAAGATGGACTTCCGAACGATTTCCATTTTGTTCATTACGGAAGCAGGGCACAGGGCGGAGCAGGGCTTCTTATCGTAGAAGCAACCGGTGTGGAACCCCGCGGCAGAATCACCAATCACTGTATGGGAATATGGAATGATGAGCAGGCCAAACAACTTCATAGAATTGTAGAGTTTGTTCATAAACATTCAGAAAGCAAAATAGGAATCCAGCTTTCACATTCCGGCAGAAAAGGATCTACCTGGAATACCAAACAAATTTCTATTGAAGAAGGATGGGAAACCATCGCGCCAAGTCCTATTCCGTATCACCCTACTGAAAGAATTCCGCATGTTTTAACCTCAGAAGAAATCAAGGAACAGGTACAAAACTTTAGAGAGGCCGCCAGAAGAGCAGTAGAGGCCGGTTTTGACGTTATTGAAATTCATGCGGCTCATGGCTATCTGATTCATCAGTTTTTATCTCCGCTTTCAAACATCAGGACTGATGAATACGGCGGAAGCTTTGAAAACAGAATTCGTTTTTTAGTTGAAATTGTAGATGCAGTAAATGAAGAACTGAATGACAATGTTGCCCTGTTTGTTAGAATTTCTGGCACTGAATATGCAGAAAACGGTTGGGAGATTACCGACAGTGTTGAATTGGCAAAGGTCTTAAAGAATCACTCTGTTGATTTGGTTGATGTTTCCAGTGGAGGAAATATTCACGGCGTAAAGATTCCTCTTTTCGATGGCTATCAGGTTCCGTTAGCTTCTCAGGTCAGAAATGAAGCAGATGTAAAAACAGGAGCCGTAGGACTGATTAAAAAAGTTTCCCATGCAGAAGAGATTCTTCAGAAAGGAGACGCCGATCTTATTTTTATTGCCAGGGAAATGTTGAGAAACCCTTATCTTGCAGTCCAGGGATCATTTGAAATGAATGAAGAATGCTTTTTCCCACATCAGTATCTGAGAGCGAAAATATAATCTTAATTTTTATATATTTGATCTACAAAAAATAAAATATGAAAGCAGAAGATTTCATGCTGCCTTGCCCTATCAAGAAATTCTTTGGTGTCGAATGTTTCGGATGCGGTACCCAAAGAGCGATTGTAATGGTTTTTGAAGGCAGATTTGCTGAAGCTTTTCATATGTTTCCTGCGGTATACACACTTTTGCTTTTTTTTGCCACAGTGATTCTGAACTTTGTCGATAAAAAAAGAAATTACGGAAATTTGCTGATAATTTTAGCATCTTTGAATGCTGTAATTATGGTAATTTCATACTTTTATAAACATCATTTTAGCCATTAAACAACATTTAAATATTATAACTATGGAACAAAAATTGCCAAATGCACAAACGGTACTTATTCTAGGAATTATTTCGGTAGTAGGTACCTGCTGCTGTTCAGGACTTGTCGGAATCATTTGCGGACTTATCGGTCTCAGCAAATATAAAAACGATAAAGTGCTTTATGATGCGAATCCCGGACAGTATTCTGATTTCGGGAATCTGAATACAGGACGTATACTATGTATTATAGGTCTTGTTTTAGGATGTCTTCAGGTTGTTTATTTCGTTTTCATGTTAGCAACAGTTGGCTGGGACGGATATATGGAGCAGATCAATTCACTTTCCAGAATGGGAGGAAGAGGATAAAAAAAGAAGACCGCTGATGAAGCGGTCTTTCTATTTAAATTGATACAAAATAAATCCTTCTTTAATCGTAAGAGGGATTTATTATATAAGTGAGATTTATTTTATGATAAACTTCAATGCCGCACCATCCATTTTCAAAATATAAACTCCTGAAGGAAGATTTTTTATCCTGATAGAATTTCTGCTGTTCCTGAATGGCTGATCAAAAGACTGGATCATTTTCCCCTGAAGATTATAAATTTCAGCTTTTGTAATGTTCTTTGTTTCACCTTTTACAAAAATTTCATTATTTAAAATAGGATTCTGAGAAATCTGCAGCTCGTTTTGATGGAAAGCTGGTTCCGAATAAACATTCTGAATCTGTCTTGACGTTCCGGAATAACAGGTCCAGCTGAGGTTGTCGATGGCCACTCTGTTGCCGGACGAATTGTTTTCCAGAGTTATTGCCACGTTTCCGGAAATATTAATATTGCTGATCGTTGTAGTCGTTACATTGCTGCTGTAAGGCACTGTTCCAACTGTTGTTCCGTTTACTTTTACTGTTAAAGTTCCATTTGATCCGGTAAACTTCAATTGTGTGGTCACTGTTAATGATCCGATTCCGTTGGCTGAGCTTCCGGATGTTAAAGCGCCGTCTCTGACCGTAATGGCTTTTGTCGAAATGGTTTGATCGGTTCTGGCGTCAGTTGCCGTCCACGAAATTCCGCCGTTACTCCATGTTCTCGTTAAATAAGAAGCGGAACTTGCTGTCGGAATAGTTTCGAAAGTTTCATTCGCGCAGCCTGCTGAGGTCGGAGGAGGAGTTGTTGTTCCGCCGCCACCTGAAGATGATCCTGATCCCCAAATTAAATTCACATAATTAGGATTGTCAATAAACGGATTTCTGTTTCCCTGAAAAGTATAGGAAGCATTATTTCTGTTGATTTCAGCCTGGGATACCGGATCCTGGTTATGCCATGCCAGCAATACATTCAGCTCCCAGGTTTGTAATCCTGGAAAAGTGGAGCTTCCCAACATATTTCCTGTAGAAAAGGTAGAAAGTTTGCTTTGATAGCGCGTTACAAAATAGAATATCATTCTTGCTACATCACCCTTGAATTCATCAATCGGTTCAAAAACAGTTCCTGAATATCCGGAAGAAACAGAATTTCCAAGTTTAGAACCGTTTTTAGAAGTAAAGGTTGCCGTGCCTACTTTTCCAAATGGATAATTAGAGCGCATACCGTTTACCTTTCCGTCTGTTGCCCTGATAAAATGAATATCGGAAACCATGGGTGATGACTCATTAAATAAACTTTGAGGAACAATGTGTTCTCTATTGTAGCAGTTACCTTCTACAGAATACGTTCCGCATTGGTTTGTGCCCGGAATGTATTTGTAAGGATCGGTACCGGTCGGTTTTTCGGAATAAATATCCAGAATTGAACCGTCATTTTCATAATTTTTGTCAATGTCCGTTGTTTTATAGCCGGTCCACAGTCCGTTATATCCTTTGTCCTGATGTCCGTTGGTAATGATTGAACTTAAAGCTGTTTTTAGGGAAGCTCCCGATAATCCGTTGGCCGAATTGTAATAGCCGGAAGGTGCCTGGGCATTTGCCAGAAGAGACAAAAATGCAAAGATGATTAGTGGTTTTTTCATGTCAATATTTTAGGTGGTAAGATTAAAATAAATTTACGAATAAGAAATTACAGAATTGTTAATTTTAAATCAATAGTAATAAAACGGTGAACTATTCATGTTGATAATGGTTTATTAAATATAATTTAAAAAATATTAATTGATATAAATCATGAAAATATAAATTAAAGATAAATGGAAAAGAACTACATTCGCAATTATTATTTTTATTTAGAATGATTAAAAATTTATATTTAAGATGTATGCCTATATTAGGCATTTTAGGTGGCATTTTCTCTATAAATGCCCAGTGTAATCCGGTAAGCAGCTTGTCTGAAAATTTTGATGCCTATTCCTGTTGCAACATGGGAGTAGTGCCTGCATGCTGGGACAGTGTGATTTTGGGCGGAGCAAGTCAGATTATTTCAAGTACACAGCCGGCTTCGGGAACAAGCCAGATTTATCAGACCGGCTATGGTACAGGAAAAATATCCATTGTTATTTTGCCAAGAATGAGTAATCTTTCGGATGGTACGCACCGTCTTCGTGTAAAAATGAAGTCAAACGGTGCAGGTTACCTTGAACTGGGATATATAAAAGATGCAATCCCTGATACTTTTGTATTGCTGCAGCCGATTACGATTACCAATACATCTTATGATAATACCTCGGAGAGGATTTTTACCATACCAACAACGATTCCTGCAGGAATGAGACTGGCCATCCGTAATCCCGGAACTTCTTTTGCCGGACATTACTGGGACGATGTAGTTTGGGAGCCGATACCCAATCTGGCAACTCATGAAACAGGGGAGCTTTCAGCAATACAGCTATATCCCAATCCGGTTCATGATAACCTGCATATTTCTGATATTAAAAATGTCGTAACAGTTAAATTAACAGATGCGGTCGGGCGAATCTTAAAAAGTATTGATAAGCCCTCCAATACCATTTCGTTGGGTGATCTTGAAAAAGGAGCTTATTTTGTCTCATTACATTTCAAAAACGGAAAAGAAATATCATATAAAATAATCAAAGATTAGCCAATTTTTTTAAACTCTTCAATAGTAGATTTAAATAACTATTTCAGCATCAGTTTCACTGTATGCTGCTTTCCGCCATTGATGACCTTCAGTAGGAATATACCGTTTCTGGCTTTTTCGGAAATATCAATCTGCGTTTCATTTCCCGAAATAGATTTACTGAATATTTTCTGTCCGGTCATACTGTATACTTCTATTTCGGAATTTCCTGTAACCTGAGGAAGTTTTAGATTAAAAACACCGTTGGAAGGATTCGGATACGAATAGATATTATCTGCTTTTATTGTTTCTTCCTGCGTACCAAGAGTTGAAGTGAAACAGGTAGTTCCTGTAGAAGGAATCGTGATGGTAGTTCCCATTGTGATGTCATCTGTTTCTGGGGCACCATAGTATTCAACGCCAATATAGTAAGGAAACTGCGGCGTTCCGCTGGCGTCAATGGTTACAAAATAAGCATAGGTTCCGCCGGGGAATTCCGGAGTTAAACAGTATCTGCCGTTATATTTATCAAGATCTCCTCCATTGGAAGCAAGCCATTCGTAATCTTCAATATACGTCCCTAAAGGATACGTCGTGCTTACAGCAGGGCCATAGTTGGAAGAAGTTAAAGATACTCCGTAAGGTAAGGAAGTTCTTGTTGTTATATTTCTGAGGCTGTACCCTGTTTTCATTCTCGTAACACTGCTTGATGCATTGAGAGGGCTGCTGTATCCATAAGGTCCGTAAATAGGATATCCGTCAAAAGCCCAGCCTACGATGGGAGAGTGAACGGTAGATGAAGTGCTGGAATACAATCGGTAAGGTTTTGCATGACTGTGATAGGCTCCCTGCTGTTGAGGATGAGCGCCCAAAGTAGCATCCAATACGAATCCTTCAGCCAAATATACTTCTACGTTCCAGGTACCTACACCGTTGCCGTTGTTTCCGCTTCCGTTATAATAATGGGCATTAGACAATCCATATACAGGAACTCCATTCGTTAATAGCCCGATAGATCCCACTTTTGGGGAAATTGTTTTGGTTGTCGGTACGGTCTGTGTACGGGGAAATCTGTAAGTGTATCCCTGTGCTGAAGGAGCTCCGGGATTAAGGAACTGTCCCATATTGGTAGTCATCCCTTCAGACTTCGTCCATACATAAGTAGAATTATAGCATACTTTAGTTACATTGGCTAATGCTGTTGAAGTATAGAAAACAAAGGTCGGACTGGTAGGGCTGCCGTTTGTATTCTGCCAATAACTGGCATATTCACCGGCATTCATAATCCAGCTGCTTAAGACAGATTGTGAAAAAAATGAGTTTTGAATCACTAAAAAGATCAATAGTAATAAATTTCTTTTCATAAAAGTTCTTGTTTATATATTTAGACGAAAACTGTTTCTTAAATCCTTCGCTTTTATATAAAAAGTTTTTATTGAGGGTAGGAGAATTCGGGGTTTCTAATAAATTTCTCGTCGGTCAGTGTTTTTAAAAAAGCAATAAGATTGTTTTTGTCCTGTTCATTAAGGATGATTTTTTTCTTCAGATGTTTTGACAAAGTTTTGCTTTTGTAGATGGTATTCGTGTAATGAAATAAAACCATCTGCAGGTTTTTAAACCTTCCGTCATGCATGTAAGGATAAGAAAGTTCGATATTCCGAAGAGTAGGCACTTTAAATTTAAGCGAATCATTTTTGCTCCGGGTAATCTTTATTCTTCCGCCATCTTTAAAAAAAGAATCAGGTTCCAAGCCGTTATTTTCAAATGATCCGTTGGTAAAAAGAGGTTCTGTATGGCATACTGCACAGTTTACTTTGAATAGTTCATAGCCTTTCTGTTCATATTCGTTAAATTTTTCCTCTTTGCGCATTACCTTATCGTATTTAGAATCGGAACTTACAAGCGTAAGCAGAAACTGTGAAATGGACTTTAAAGTTCTTTCACCTGTTGCTGTACTGTCTCCATACGCCTGATAAAAAAGCTTCCTGTATTTTTGAGAATGGTTAAGTTTGCTCACGACATGACTTAACTTTTCATCCATTTCCAGTGGATTTTCGATAGGAGAAATAGCCTGTGCATCAATATGGTGAACAGAACCATCCCACATTAAATTTCTGCTCCACGCCAGATTTATGAGAACAGGAGAATTTCGGTTCCCGATTTTACCTTCAATTCCGTGGCTGGTTGTATGATCGATATGTGTAAAAGAGGTATATTGCAAATGACAGCTTTCACACGAAATAGTGCCGTCCCTGGATAAAACAGGATCATAGAACAAGGTTCTCCCAAGAAATATTTTTTCTGCCGATAAAGGGTTCTTTTTGAAATCATACACTGGTTTCGGCCAGTTTTCAGGAACCTTGAATAAAGGATCTATTACATTTTTAAATCCATAAAAAATACAACAGACAAGAACCAATAGGGGATAGTATTTTTTCATCGCTCCGTTCTGAAAATGGTGGAAAGTATGCCGGAGAGTGCTACAGCTTCTTTGCCCGGAATCATTATGCTGTTTCTTTCGGCAAGATTTGCTTTTAAAATAAATTGATCCAGATCCATATTCAACAGTATGTTATCGGATGAAACCGGAAGGCTGATTTCCTGAATAGCGTAAAAAGGATCGGAATACCCTCCCAGATGAAATCTGAATTCATGATTTCGGTCCGGAGAAAGACTGCTTTTGCCTTCGAGTTTAAAATTGATGTATCCCGTCTGCCACGCCCAGTACATTCCTTTCGTGGGATCAAGATCGCCGCCGTGTATGCCTTCATTATTGGTTTTTCGGTCTATTCCCATATAAAATTTAATATGGTTGAATTTCAGATTCTCAGGAATTGAAAACATTATTTTCATTGATCTTTCATCAGATGCATCAATCAGGTGATAACTGTTTTCTTCTGAAAAAACCAGCTTATCATCACGATAAAATTCAAAATGAGAGAGATAAAATTTAAGTTTTGAAATTTCTAATCCTTGTTGTTCATCCACAACAAATGGCTTATCCTCAGAAATAGTCACTGGTTTTTCTTTGTATAAAGGCAGTACTTCCAGATTTACTGGTTTCATACTCTGAGGAAAAAAGGATACTGAGAAAAGCAGAAAAAAATATGAAAATATCTTAAGCATTTTACCTGGGCCTTTTATGTGAAAATAATCTTCCAAGATCATGTGCAAGCGCTTTGAAGTCTTCTTGCTGATTACCTTTACAAAGCTTTTTAATATCCATAAAATGATTATAATTGATCATTTCTGCCTCTTCCTGTTTTTTTCCGATAAGTTTCACAAGAGAGTCTTTTTCTGCTGCATTTTCATTCAGGAGTGTTTCATATAATGCTGATTTTAAGGTCATCATTTCCTCTTCATTCCGCTGAATATTATTTCTGTGCTCATCAATCAGCTGCTGATACTCATCAATTTGTCTCTGGTCAAAATGCAGTCTTTCAATAATAATATTTTTCGGACCTTCTGGCCGGGGCGGCTTTCTCAGAAAAATAAAAAGAACGAGCAGGATATTGGAAATTACCAGCAGGATAATAATGAACTGTAGATATTTGAGATTCTTCATTTTTAGTTATATAAAGAATTATTCGGAATAATATTCATGTTTTCGGCCAGCTGACTGATGTTGCTTTCAGTCTTAAACTGATAAAGTATCGTGCCCACACTCAGCACCAAAGCGCAGCCGGCAGCAATTCCGTACGTCCATAGCTGACGAATGGAGGGCTCATTCTTTTTCCGGCTTTCAATCATGGATAAAATATTTTCATACACTGCATCAGAAACTTCCGTTTTCTGAATGGATGAAAGGAGATCGAGATTATTTTGTGAGTGTTTCATATTCAGTTAGACGACAATTTTAATAATTTCCTTTGGTTCTGATATTATTTTTTGCTCTCTGAAGCAGAGATTCTACTGCTTTCGGCGATACATCCATAATTTCAGCGGTTTCTGAAACTGACTTTTCTTCTATTTTGGTAAGGATGATAACGGTCTTTTGCTTCTCATTAAGGGTATTTATAATCCCGAAAAGTTCCTGTAACGACTCTTTATGTTCCATCAGGACTCCCGGATGATCAAAATTTACCAGTTCACCTTTCGGAAGGTCAGGTTTTTCATCCCACAATGACGTGATGAAGCCAAAACGCTTCTTTGCTTTTTTAGCCTTAATAAAATCCAGACACTTATGAATCGTGATTTTATAGATCCATGTTGAAACTTTTGATTTGTTTTGAAAGGTATCCAGCTTGTCATAAACACTTAGAAAAACATCCTGCGTAATTTCTTCCGCGTCTTCGATATTCTGCACATATTGTAATGCAAGATTGTAGACGAGGTTTTTGTTAGATTGATATATTTTTTCAAAAGTCAACTTGTGCAATAATTCCTGATTTATTAATTGCAAATTTGAAAATAATTTCTTAAAAAACGAATTTTTATATTGAATTTTTAATAAAATAATTTGTTTGTTGATTTATTTAAAAAATATAATTAAAAAAGCCGGTACATTTCTGTATCGGCTTTCATATATAATGATTAATTTAAATCTTATTTTCTCTGCGGCGGATAATTCTTCATGATTTCACCCATAATCTCAGGAATTTGTTTTTGCTTTGCTTGCGGACGGTCTACCGAAATTCCGCTTCCGATTCCCTGCCAAACCAATTTGTTGGTTCTTGCATCCACCATGTCTACAATAATGGCTCCTTCATTATAATTGCTGGTCCACGTTCTGTTCATACCGATTCCCCATCCGAACGGTCCGCCCCATCCCCAGGCTCCGTAAGGGGAACTGGTGGTAATGTCCGTGATTTTCTTATGATTGGCTTTCACATTGATGATCACATCAGGATTTTCTCCCGACTGAAGACCTTTCATCTGAAGCTGTTTCGATAGTTCGTTCAATACTCTGTCTTTGTCGATGTCATTCAGTTTCAGATCATCGATTCTGAGTTTATACGTTTTGTAGGTAGTAAAGTTTGCAGTATCTGCATAATCAGAACGTACATTAAAAGGACTGCAGGATGTTAAACCCATCGTAGCCGCGGCTAACAAAATAAAAATATATTTTTTGCTCATATTTTTAATATTTAGTCTATTGTAATCGCGAATCAGTGATTTCATTTTATTTATTTTTTTTATCGTTTTTAATAAATGTGTCCGTCTTTTTATCGTATCCGTAAGGACAGTGTCTACAGCCACTTTTACAGCAATGCCCTCTTTTCAGATGAAATTTTTCTGTAAAAACCTTATACCCCTGTTCGTTGTAGTAAAAATCTTCACCTTCTTTGATGTCAAAAAGTGCCATAGGTTAAATCGCTAAGTCAAAAAACTTTATATTTGTTATCATGATAATTGTATGCCAGAAACCTTTAAAAATATTAAAAATCAGCGGCATTACGCTTTTTCCTTTTATCTTCATAAGGAACTCCGAAGATAAGAAAAATAAAATATTGATTAATCATGAAAAAATCCATTTAAGACAGCAAATGGAAATGTTAGTGATTTTCTTTTATATTTTATATGTAATCGAATACTATTATTGGTTATTGAAAATAAAAAAACCTTATCAGGCCTATAGAAGAATTTCTTTTGAAAGAGAAGCTTACGCCAACGAGCATGATCTTAATTATCTCAAAAAAAGAAAATTCTGGAGCTTTAAAAAGTATCTTTAAATTACTGTAACATTTGGAGAAGAGGCAAAATTTAAAGAATTTTAACGGTGTGGTTACATATATCATAAATTTCGGTGAAGGAATCTAACTAAAAAATTTAAAAGCAGTACTTTTGTACAATCATATTTCAGGCTAAAATGGTATTACAGCTTCCCAAAGAAAAGATCCCGATTCAGGAAATTCCCATTGATAAAAAAATAAGGCTTTTCATCAAACGAGAAGACCTCATTCATCCGCAGATTTCAGGGAATAAATATTGGAAACTGTTTTTTAATATTAATAAGTATTTAGCCGAAAAACCTGAAAAACCGTATATCATTACTTTCGGAGGAGCTTTTTCCAATCATATTGCTGCCGTTTCCGCAGTAGGAAATCTTGCCGGCATTCCTACTTTAGGTGTGATCAGGGGAGAAGAACTTAAAGACAAATGGCGTGAGAATCCAACCTTGGTTTTTGCCAGAAGAAACGGAATGAATCTCCGGTTTGTCAGCCGCGAAGAATATCGGCACAAGGAAAAACTTACTGAATTTTTAAAGGCTGAATTTCCTCATGCCCTTGTTGTGCCCGAAGGCGGAACCAATGAAGAAGCAGTAGAAGGGATAAAAATGATGCTCAATGAAGATACAAAAGATTTTGATTATCTTTGCACCGCAGTAGGAACCGGAGGAACTATTTCAGGAATCTCAAAATTTTGTGAAGAAAATCAGAAGGTTATCGGTTTTAAGGCTGTGATGGATAATTCATTAGAAAATGCCATATCAAAATTAACCAAGAGAAGAAATTTTCATCTAATAGATTCTTCCTTCGGAGGTTATGGTAAAATAAATGATGAAAATATCCGTTTTATCAATGATTTTAAACTGAACTACGGAATTCCGCTGGAACCGATCTATACAGGAAAAATGATGCAGAAGATTTTCGAGTTGATCGAAGAAGGGTATTTTCCTGAGAACAGTAAAATTTTGTGCTTCCATACCGGTGGATTACAGGGGATTGAAGGCGCAAATGTATTGTTGGAAAAACAGAATAGAAATTTAATTATATAAGTAAATTGAAAACATGAAACATTAAGTGTTCCATCTTTCATTTTAAAACAATAAAAATTATAAGATGAAAAGACTTTTCTTACTTGTAAGCCTTTTAGTTTTATCAAAATTCTCGGCTCAGACCTGGGCAACTGAAGATCAATACATCCAGAAATTTGCCAAATACGCTGTAGAAGAAATGGAAAAATATAAAATTCCTGCTTCTATTACCCTCGCTCAGGGACTCCTGGAAACGGGTGGCGGACAAAGCCGTCTGGCGCTGGAAGGCAAAAACCACTTCGGAATCAAATGTAAAGAAGACTGGACCGGAAAAACCATGAAGCATACCGATGATGCTCCCAATGAATGTTTCCGGGTGTACGACGATCCCCGCCAGTCTTACGAAGACCATTCTATATTTTTATCAACAAGAAAATACTACGCCAATCTTTTTAACCTCGATATGAAAGATTATAAAGCGTGGGCGACCGGGCTTAAAAAAGCAGGATATGCCACCAATCCGCGCTATGCTTCCATACTGATCGGTAAAATTGAAAGATACAGATTATACGAATTCGATAATACCAGTTCTAAAGAAGTACTGTACGCAGTATTGAAAATGTATCCGAATCTTAAGGACGACAGAACTTTCATGGCACAGCTGGAGACGGAAAAATATACCAAAAAAGTAAAAGATCCCGTAACGGTTGAAGTACCCTACAAGCAAACTTCTTACGCGCAGCAGCAGAAAAGAGTGGAAAGAATCAAAACCAAAGCGGAGGTGCTTAATTCTATACTTATTAAAAGCCATCCAAACGACGGGTTGAAATATATTGTCATTCCTGATGATACCAATGTAGAATATATTGCTAAAAAATTTAAAATAAGCGAGAGCAAGCTTATTAAATGGAATGAGCTGGATGGCGAGGTTTTACATAAAAACGACATCGTCTTCCTCGAATCTAAAAACTCTGACGGAAATACCGCAACTTATAATGCCGAAGCCGGGGAAGATATGCATGACATTGCCCAAAAATTCGGAATTAAATTAAATAAATTGTACGCTAAAAACAGAATGGATGAAGGGCAGAAGCCTTCCGCCGGACAATTGATTTATTTAATTGATAAAAAACCCAGAAACTAATCGTTGACGGTTGATAGTTGTTGGTTGATTGTTAAACTGGCAACTATCAACTGGCAGCCAACAACTATATATGAAATACCAAAGAAGTTCAGCTTTATTTGATGAAGCGTACCAATACATTCCGGGAGGGGTAAACTCTCCGGTTCGTGCATTCAAATCCGTAGGAGGAGTGCCTGTTTTTATGAAATCTGCTAAAGGGGCCTATCTTACCGATGCCGACGACCATACTTATATTGATTATATCAATTCCTGGGGACCAGCTATTTTAGGCCATACGCATCCTGAAGTTTTAGAAGAATTAAAAATACAGGCAGAGAAAGGGTTTTCTTTCGGGGCACCCACAGAACTGGAAACCGAAATTGCAAAATTCATCGTGAAAAATGTTCCGAATATCGACCAGATCAGAATGGTTTCTTCGGGGACGGAAGCATGCATGAGCGCTGTAAGACTCGCCCGAGGCTTTACGGGTAGAGATAAAATCGTGAAATTTGAAGGCTGTTATCATGGACATTCAGATTCATTTTTAATAAAAGCGGGCAGTGGTGCTGCCACCTTCGGAAATCCAAATTCTCCGGGGGTAACTGCGGGAACGGCAAAAGATACTTTGCTGGCAAGATATAATGATTTTGAACAGGTAGAAGATCTTTTCAGACATAATCCGGGTGAGATTGCTGCGGTAATTATTGAGCCTGTAGCCGGAAATATGGGATGTGTACTTCCTGAAAATGAATTTCTTCAGAAACTGAGAACCATCTGTGATGAAAACGGAGCTTTATTAATTTTTGATGAGGTAATGACAGGTTTCAGGCTTGCTTTCGGAGGTGCTCAGGAACTTTTTAATGTAAAAGCAGATTTAGTAACATACGGAAAAGTAATCGGAGGTGGCCTTCCGGTAGGAGCGTTTGCAGGAAGAAACGAAATCATGGATCACCTGGCCCCGAAAGGAGGAGTTTATCAGGCAGGAACATTGAGCGGAAATCCTTTAGCCATGCGAGCCGGATTGAAAACCCTTCAGTTAATTAAAAATGATCCTGAGTTTTTCAGCAGATTGGCAAAAACAACCGAAACCTTAGATTTTGAAATCGGGAAAATTTTAAATGAAAAAGGAATTGCTCATAAAATTAACCGTAAAGGATCGATGATGTCTGTATTTTTCCACACCAACCGGGTGTCTAATTTTGATGAAGCCCAGGAAGCCAATCATGCATTGTTTAATAATTTCTTCCATCAGATGCTCACCAACGGAATTTATCTTCCTCCAAGCGGCTATGAAACCTATTTCATCAGTGATGCCATTAAAGATAAAGAAATTGATATGACGCTGGAAGCCGTGAGAAAATTTGAATATTCTTAAATTATAAAATGTAAAAAGGTGAAGTAAATACTTCATCTTTTTTATTTTAGCATGTCTTAGTTATATTGGCCAAAGATCTTACTATATCAATAGTTCTAATCATAATTCTTTTTTAATACCTCTCTGTTAAAGTATTGTACGGATTCCGATAGGTTAATGAACGTATATTTTGGCGTCCGGAACGTCACGGTTGGGGATAATCACCACTTTGAAGAGGTATCTTACGTATCCGGATGGATAAATGATAAATCCGGATAGGTGTATTACGGATGAAACGGGGTGCAGAACCTCACTGATGAGGTGTGCTATGGGTTTATATACGTCATTCAACGTGTATTTTGCCGTGCGGAACGTCACCGCCTGGGTTCATTACCGCAGCGAAGTGGTGTTTTACGTCTCCAGAGTGGTAAATCATAGGTTCGGATCGTTGTTTTAAAGGTCTGGTGGGGTTTATGACGTCTAAACCGGCGTTCTTAACGGATCCCGAGAGGTTAATCTACCTATATTTTGACGTTGGAAACGTCCCTTCTGGAGTTACTTATCTCTTGAGCCAGTTGTTTCACGTATTCTGAAGAGTATATTATAAGTCTGGTGTAGTTTATTACTTGTTGTATGGCGTATTCAACTGGTTTTGAAAGGGTATTCAAAGCAGCGGCACCGGATTTTCCGGTGCCGCTGCAGTTATCATTTAAATTAACTTACTGTAAAGTAGACCATCCGGTTGCCCAAGTCGGATTTCCCAGCTTGTTTCCAGCGCCCGTAGCATCTGATTTTTCGGTGTAGGTAGATGGCAGAATGGTTACGGCCGAACCGTCGGTTGCCTTGGCTGTCATCTTATTGGTAACATTGGTATCAAAAAATACATCTTTTATTTTGCTTTGACCGTTGATATAGGTTACTGTAGAATTACTTTCAAGACTGAAACCCTCTGTCCAGTTAGAAAGGACTACATTTTCAAAATTAGCATACGTTCCCGAATACAGTCTTATAGCCTGTGATTCTCCGGAAGTTCCGCCAAGAAGGGTAACATTTTTAAGGGTTGGGTTGGATCTCGGTGAAGCATCGGCATTTGCATTGTTGATTCCTTTAATCCCGGTATTTCCCGTACCGCTGGTTCTTCTTTTCGTAAACATATTAGTGGCTGTCCCGATCCATCCGTCTGTCCATACGAAAGCATCATCTGCATTGCTTATAGAAACAATATTGGAAATATTTACCGTTCCGCCATACATCTGGATGCCGTCTTCCGCACCGTTTACCACAGCGATATTTTCTACTTTGGTATCACTTCCGACTCCATAGAATGACAGACCGTTGAAGTTTTTATCAGTCGCAAAATTAATCCCTGCATTTTCAATTCTTACATAGGTTAATGATCCTGAATTATCAGAAGCTGAAGTTCCTCCGTAGGCTGCATTTCCGACTTCGGAAGTAGCTGTTGTGCCGGTATTGATGGGTGCTTTACCGCATATCATAACTCCGCCCCAGCTTCCCGCAGTGGCAGCAGATGAATTGAACGTTACGGGCGAGGCCGGTGTTCCGTTGGCATAGATCTGGCCGCCCTGTTCTACCAAAAGGTAAGATTCTGCACCGGCGGTTGCTACAATTCTTGTTCCAGCCGGAATAACAAGCTTGCCGCCGGATTTCACCCGCACTGCACCGTTGAGCACATATACTTTTGTCGCGTCAAGCGTCACCACCTGTCCATCGGTAACTTCTCCTTTGAAATTAGCAGGATCCTGTGCAATTCCTACAACTGCAATAGTCGCTGTATCTTCATCTTCCGAACATGAATGTAAGACAAAAGGAGTACTTATAATGACAGCTGCAACGAAGAGCTTCAGATATTTTTTTCTCATAATATTCACATTATTATGCTTAATAGAATTTTTAAATGCTGTTTTTGTTTCAAAAGACCAAATTACCATTTTTTCATGTATTTTCCATAATTAAAGATGGGGTGAGTGTATTATTATTTGATGAAATGCAAAACGGCACCGGAAAAAAATTCCGATGCCGTTTTTTAATTTGATATGAAGAAACTAATTACTAATTCATAGCGTCTGTAACGTCGAAGCTTGAAAGACCAGTCCATCCTTTAGCCCAATCTGGTAAAGCTGTTCCGCTTCCTGCACCTGTAGCAGAAGTATTTTCAGTATACACTGAGCTGATATCTACGGCTGTACCGGCAGTGTTTTTAGCTTTAGATTTTGTAGCAACGTTTACAAATCTTAAGTTTTTAAGATAAGAACCACCCTGGAACCACGTTAAGGTTCTGTCTGTTTCAAAATCAAGCCCTGTTGAAAAGTTTGCTAAAACGATATTGTCAAACTGTCCATTTGATCCGGCTCTTACTTTCATTCCCTGAGACTCGGATCCTCCTGTGTTTCCTAAGAAAGTTGCATTGTTGATTACAGGATTAGAAGCTCCGTTTCCGAAAGTAGTATTCGGGTTGGTATCCTGAGTATCTGCTTCAATACCTCTGTTTCCTGGTTCTGCAGCTGTTTGATAGGCTTTCATTCTTGCCGCATAGATATAATTTACAGTACCTCTGTATCCTTCTGTCCAGTCGAAAGAATCGTCACCAACACCAGTTACCACCACGTGATCAAGATTAACGTTTCCTCCGAAACACTCAACACCATCATCAGCACCTACAGTTACATATACATAAGAAATTGTAGTTCCGCTACCCACTCCGAAAAGAGAAAGTCCGTTGAATTCTTTTTCAGGATTATATTTGAATCCACTGTCTTTGATAACAAGATATTTAATAATACCTGAGTTATCACCAGTATTTGTTCCTCCGTATGTTAAATCCCCTAATTCAGAAGTTGATGTTCCTGATGAAGTTCTGTTGGTAGGTGCGTTTCCTAAGATAACGATACCTCCCCAGTGTCCTTGTTTGTGAGAAGTACCTTCAAAAACCACCGGGCTTGAAGCTGTACCGTTAACAAAGATTTTTCCTCCTCTGTCTACGATCAGGTAATTGGCACCTTCTGCTACAGTAATTCTTGTTCCTGCAGGAATGATAAGGCTTGCACCGTTCTCCACCATTACTTTACCGGTGATTGTGTATACTTTTGACGGATCTAGTGTTACGGTAGTTCCGGCAGCAATATTTCCCTTAAAGTTGCTTGGGTCGATTGTAGAGATTGTATCCGTTGAATCGTCGTCATCAGAATTGCTACAAGAAACGGCAACTGATGAGAATGCTCCAACTAGTGAAAAGAAAAGAGCTGCTTTTAAGATTGTTTTTTTCATAACTTTTTATAGATTTTTATTTTTATTAAAATTTATATGACAGGTTTAATCCTAACTGACGACCTTTTGTATAGTCTTTGTGAATAAAAGTTTTAGTGGTATTTTCCTGTTCGATTTTGAAGTGAGGATTCAGTAAATTCTTTGCAGAAATTCCGATACCGATCTTGTTTAATGTGAAACTTAAGTTCATATCGAGTATTTCTCTAGGTACTTCATAAAAGTTTCCGATAAATCCTGTTCCTACAGAATAAAGGCTTCTGCCGATATGTGAATAAGAAACCACGAAATCTAAACTGTTTACATTATTCCATTTGTAATTGTATCCTAAGTTTACGTTGGCAATAAGGTCTGCAACTCCTTGGATTTTATCTTTTTCAGTGTTGAATACAATGGTTTTGCCTCCGTTTTCTTTTGCGATTTCGTTTTCAGATTTAAATTCCTGTTCAGAATGCATATAAGTAGCGTTCAGGAAAGTATAAACTTTTGAATTATTCCATGAATAAAGATCTTTTCTGAATTCAGCTTCCGCTCCTACAATATATCCCCAATCTGAAATGTTGAAATAGGTCATATCACTTGGAGCCGAACTCGCATAGCTTGTTCTTGCAATGGCATTTTGGATATATTTTCCAAAGGCCGTTACTGACATAACTTCACCGGATTTCGGGAACAATTCCCATTTTAGATCTGCATTGTAGTTGTCAGACGGATTAAGAAACTGGTTACCATAGGTATTAGTAGTTACATCATAATAAGCGATAGGAATAATCTCCTTTGCCTGGGGTAAGGTATATGATTTAGAGAAAGCGAGTCTTAAATTCTGCTTATCATTAATGCTGTATTTTGCATTTAAAGCAGGCAAGAATTTGTTGTACTGCTTATTCTTTTTACCATCCTGTGCAATTGGATCCAGCCATTTCATCTGCATGTCGATGTAATCAAAACGACCACCCACCTGAATGATGAATTTATCAGAAAGCGTAATATCTACATTGGCTAAACCGGACTGAATATTCTGTTTTGCGGTATAGTAAAAAGGATTGAATAATTTATCAGTCGGCTGGAAGGTGATATACGAGAATAATGAATTATTTCCAGCATTGATGTAGCCGTCGATATTATTAGGATCTACCGGTACTACATTACTGAAGTTCATACCAATCGTTGTATTCTCAAATTTTCTGTCTTTGTATTGCCCATCGTAACCTACCGTTACTTTAAATTTTTCAAAAGTTTTAGTAAGGTATGCGTGTCCTAATACCGTATTATCTTTCAGTTCATCAAAATATCTGTGGTTATTGATAGCACTTCCTGCAATAAGCTGTAAGTTGGTAGCATCAATCGTGTTCTGAAGACGGTCTGGTCTTTTACTGTTTAGCATATTATAACCTAAAGCCCAGTCAGCTGACCATGTATCTCCCAGTTTGTGGGTTCCTAATAACTGGTTTACCCAAGTGGTTGTAATCTTATTGTCTCCTCTGTTGATGATCACATTTCTGTCTACATCATAAGAATATCCCTGGTAAATCTTTGCCGACTGATCAGAAGAATGGATGTAGTTTGAGGTAAAGCTTATTCTGTGATTAGAATTGATTTTATATCCTAAATTAACTAAAGCCGTTGTGTTCGTCTTATAATTGAAACGTTCTACGTTTGTATAATTTTTGCTTGGTGTATTATCAAAGAAGTAGTATCCTTCCTGCCCCTGGCTGTATTCATAAGAATTTTCAAATCCGGCATAGGCAAATAATGACAGCTTACCAAAAGTTGCCCCTCCTTCAATATTCATATCTGTATTGAAAGGATTTTGTGCATTCTTAAAGTTCCACTTAGTTTGGAAAGGATATTTCTGATAAGGATTTCCTTTTGTGAAAGTAGTTTCTTTATATCCAAAGAATCCCGGTGCTCCGTCCTGTACCTTGAAATCTTTTTTGTCGAATGTCTGAAGGTTGATGCTGCTTCCCAGGCCTATTTTAAAATAAGGTTTTCCTGTATGCTCTCTGGAAACGATATTCACATTCGCTCCGCCAAAATCTCCAAGCATTTTAGGATTGTAGACTTTATCTAAGGAAATATATTCAATCATTGAAGTCTTGAAGATTTCAAGATTAATGTTCTTGTATTCCGGATCGTCAGAAGGAATGGGCAATCCGTTTAATGTAGTGCTGTTATATCTGTCGCCAAGACCTCTTACGAAAATTTGTCCGCTACCTTCTTGTTTAGTGGTTCCTGTAGCCTTTGTTACAGCGGTTGCCGCATCTCCGACCCCTTGTTTTGCAAGCTGTACAGAACCTACACGTTCTATTACCTCTACAGATTTCTTTTGCAAATTGATAAGGTTTGCTTCGGTTCCTTTTTTAGTAGATCCTTTAATGACTACACCTTCGATTTTTTTCTCTTTCTTTACGGTGTCGTTCTTGGTCTCTTGAGCGTAAAGTACAGTTCCCGATGTTGTTAAAAACAAAACTGCGATACTCAGTTTTCTAAAATTCATTTCTTTTTTACTATATAACTTTCGGTGCAAAGGAAGAAAGAATCTGTGGTGTAAATGGTTTAGGGAAATTTAATTTTTTCTTAACTAAACATTAAGAAAAGGATATAATTGTTAACTTTATGTGAACGATGTCCCTTTTATTAAACTGTGATTAAAATATTATTAACTTTGACTCGTAAAAATTAGAAATGAACCAAAAGAAAATCCTCTTAATAGACGATGAATTGGATATTTTAGAGATTCTGTCTTATAACCTGGAAAAAGAAGGCTATGATATCTATACAGCTACAAATGGCAACGAAGGTATCGACAAAGCAAAAGAAATTGTTCCGGATCTTATATTGCTAGATGTTATGATGCCGGAAAAAGACGGTATCGAGACATGCCAGGAACTCCGTAAGATTAAAGAACTTCAGAAAACACTTATCGTTTTTCTTTCTGCAAGAAGCGAAGAATTCTCTCAGCTGGCAGGTTTTCAGGCGGGAGCCAATGATTATATCGTTAAGCTCATCAAACCGAAAATCCTTATCTCCAAAGTAAATGCTTTATTACAGCTTACTTCGCAGGTTTCCGATAACTCCAAGCTGATCGAGATCGGCGATCTGATCATCGACAAGGACAATTTCCGTGTATCGAAAAGCGGACAGCAGTTCCTGCTTCCCAAAAAAGAGTTTGACCTTCTTTATTTACTTGCTTCCAATACCGAAAAAGTATTCAAAAGAGAGGAAATCCTGGAAAAAGTCTGGGGAAATGACGTGATCGTGGGAGAAAGAACAATAGACGTGCATATCAGAAGATTGAGAGAAAAATTAGGAATCAATACGATTCAGACATTAAAAGGAATTGGGTATAAACTTATTGTTTAATACTCAATTTCAATTTCTTACCTTTACATATCAACCCATAAAAATTGTAAAATTGAAATTTTACAGACTTACCCTCGTCGCCTCTTGTCTGCTGACATTGGTGATGTTTCTTTTAGTAATCATTTTCGATTCACTAAAAGATATTTATTACAGAACCCCTTTCTTTAAAATAGGGCTTTTCATTTGCCTTGTTCTTATATTTATCATTAATTATATCGTGTTAGAGCTGTTGTTCAATTACTACGGTAAAAAACAGGTTCGAGGTCTTTCACAGCTGTTGCCTCAGGAAATTGTTCATGACAATGACGAGAATATTACCATTAAAGAATTGGGAGAAAGATTTTCAGATCTCAACCAAAAGAAAGTTACCGAGCTTGATATGATGAAAGAAATGGAAAGTTACCGGAAAGAATATATCGGGAATGTATCTCACGAGCTTAAAACGCCCTTGTTTTCCATTCAGGGATATGTAGAGACCTTACGCGAAGGTGGGGTAGATAATCTCACCATCCGTGACAAATATCTGGAGAGAATCGATAAGTCGGTGGAAAGGCTCATTGCCATCGTAACCGATCTAGATATGATTAATAGGCTGGAAGCAGGAGAAATAAACCTTACTGTTTCAAGATTCGATGTCAATCTTCTGATCAGGGAAATTTTTGACCTTCTTGACCTCGAAGCCGAAAAACACAACGCTACCATGCAGATCCAAACGCTGCATCCGCAGATTTTTGTAGAGGCAGACAAGCAGAAAATTTCGCAGGTCTTTATTAATCTTATTTCAAACGCCATTCATTACGCCAACAGGCAGGAAGCCAAAGTCGTCGTAAAGACAAGTGTCCTGAAAAATAAAGTACTGATTGAAGTAATTGACAACGGTATGGGAATAAAAGCCGAAAGCCTGCCAAGAATCTTTGAAAGGTTTTACCGCGTAGAAACCAGCCGCAGCAGAAGGGAAGGGGGTTCTGGATTAGGATTGGCCATTGTAAAACATATTCTTGAAGCCCATAACGAAAACATCACCGTGGAAAGCGTGTACCTTGAAGGCACGAAATTCAGTTTTATGCTTGAAAAAAGTAAATAATTTCTGCAAAATGTATGAAAAAAAAATATTTTAAAAAATCCTGAAATATTTTTTTGTCACATCTCATTTATTTTATATTTGCAACAGAGATTTATCATAATAACAAAGGCAAAAAAGTAATTTTAAACTGATGGTTTACAAAATCCGCGTAATATTAGATGCGAAAGAAGATATTTTCCGGGATATCGAAGTTAAAGGAAAACAGACGCTATGGAACTTACATTTAGGAATTAAAAGTGCGTTCAGCTTGCAGGGAGACGAGCTTTCAGCTTTTAATTTGCTGGAAGAAGACGGGACGATCGTAAAAAGTGTTCCGTTGGAAGATATGAGTGACGATGGCGATGGAGAGATTATGTCGGATGTGTATATCGATGAAGCTTTCGATAGCACCGGTGATAAAGCTCAGTTTCAGTATGGACTTCTTGATCTGTGGGAGTTTTTCTGCGAATTGATTGAGATTATTGATGAAACAAAAGGCGTGAATTATCCGATTACTGTATACAGATTCGGAAATGTTCCTTTAAAAGCGCCAAGCAAAAGCGGAACGGGAGGATCTAAAAGAAAATCTGCCATGCCATTGCTGGATGATGATTTCAGTTTCGAAGACGACTTTAATGTTAGCGGAAACTTTGCGGATGAAGACGATGACAACTTCGATGATGAGGAAGAAGAAGATTACAATGACGATGTCTTTGATGATGAAGAAGATAACGAAGACGAAAGATAATTAAAGCAAATATTATACAACCCTGAATGCCATTCAGGGTTTTTTTGTGCGGTGCTGCCAGAAATTTAGTGTCAGAATGATTGATGTTAAAATTAATTTTTTTTCAGGAGCTTTTTCGCGCTTTCCGCACTCGCTATTTTTAGTTTAGGTTTTGCGGCGGCGAAGCCGCCGCAAAACCTAAACTAAAAATGAGCTCAGACAATTGCTGCAATCGCGGCTAGGGTCTCAGACATAGAGAAATGTCAGGTATTAAAAAATCAGTGAAGCATAACAGAAACAGCCAGGTATATTAACTTAGATGCTCAGCATTTTAAAATTAAACATTCACAGTTCACTTTTTCCAATCACAATTCCTATTTTTGTTAAAAGAGAAATATGAAAAAATTAATTTTATTAGCGATAATGGGCTTGGGAATTATTTCCTGCGCCACCCAAAATACAACAAAAAAAATGACGGAACAGCCTAAAGAATGGAAGCACACCACTAATATTTATGAAGTTAATGTAAGACAATATACAAAAGAAGGAACTTTCAGAGCGTTTGAAAAAGAAATGCCGAGGTTAAAATCGATGGGTGTGAAAACCCTTTGGTTTATGCCGGTTACTCCTATTGCACAGCAAAATAAAAAAGGAAGTTTGGGAAGTCAGTATGCCGCTGCAGATTACACTTCCATTAATCCGGAATTCGGAACGATGGATGATTTCAAACATATGGTCAACGAAGCACATCGTTTGGGATTTAAAGTCATCATCGACTGGGTGGCCAATCATACCGGATGGGATCATGTCTGGACAAAAACACATCCTGAATTTTACCTCAAAGATCCTGACGGAAGCTTTCACCGTGCTTCCGGAATGGATGATATTATAGAACTGGATTACAAAAATCAGGAAATGCGCCTTGCAATGATCGATGCCATGAAATTCTGGATCCGGGAAACCGGTATTGATGGATTCCGATGTGATCTCGCTTCGTGGGTTGAAGTAGATTTCTGGCAGCAGGCGCGCCCGGAGGTAGAAAAAATAAAACCACTATTCTGGATCGGAGAATATGATGAACTCGAAAACCCGGAATATGGAAAAGTCTTTGATGCAAGCTATTCATGGAAGTGGATGCACAAATCAGAAGACTATTATAAAAAAAATCTCCCCATACAGGAACTGAAAGATCTGCTCATACAGTATTCCAATATCGGGGACGGATCGATGAGAGCCTGGTTTACCTCAAACCACGATGAAAACTCATGGAACGGAACGGAATATGAAAAGTATGGAGTAATTACTAAACCAATGGCAGTATTTTCAGCAACATGGAACGGAATTCCTTTGCTCTACTCCGGACAGGAACTTCCGAATATGAAAAGACTCGAATTTTTTGAAAAAGATCCCATACAATGGACCAACAATTATCAGATGGCAGAGTTTTACAAAACTTTATTAAACCTGAAATCATCCAATCCGGCTTTAAGAGGCGGAGATCCCAACGTAGGAACTTACCTCCTGAATACGACTGCCAACGATAAGATTTTTTCTTACTTGAGAAAAAACGGCAATCACGAAGTTTTGGTTGTATTAAATATGTCAAAAGATTCTGTTGATTTCAGTATTGAAGATGAACATCTGTCAGGATCCTTTAAAAATGTTTTCACCAAAATGAATCGAAACTTTGGAGAAGAAAAGAACTTTAATTTCAAGCCCGGCGATTATGCTGTCTTTGAAAAGTAAATGTATAAAAATCTCCGCCTAAGCAGGCGGAGATTTTTATAATGTTTTATATGTAATTATGGAGCTACTAACTTAATATCATCAACTACCCAATATTCATCTTGTGCTGCAGTTTGATTATGTTTTAAAGTTATTCTGAATCTTAATTGAGAAATAGTGTTAGGAATTCCTGTAATTGATAGTGTTGAAGGTCCTGTTGTTATATTGTTACCGGAACCAGAGTTTTGGTTAAAATTGGTTCCGTAAGGTGTAGTTGCGGTTCCTGTTGCAGTAAATGCCCAATTTGCATTACTATTACCACCCTGTAGTAAGGTGGTCGTATATGTAGTGCCTCCGTCAGAAGAAACTTCTATCAGAATATTATCGTTTGTTCCTGAATCTAAACCTTGTCCTGAACTTGTTCCAAAAGCAGCAACTCTCATAGAAAATGTCATATTGTTAGTATACAGTGTTGCATTAATGACAGGAGAAACAAACACCACATTGGCACCATTTGCACTAGCGGTTCCACCAAACTGATACCCTCTTGTACCCGAAGCAAATTTAGGACTGTTGGATGGGCTCCATGCTGCCGCCGAATTACCACTTACAATACCTGTATTTGCATTAGCTAGGGTTGTAGTCACTGTAAAATAACCATTTGCTATACCCGATTCAAATCCTTCGTTGAAGATGTCTCCTGAAATCAAGCTTGGCGACGTTACCGGGCCTATGTATGAGGAACCAGTCTCTGTACCCGTTATAGTACCTGAAATTGCAATAGGTGTAACATAAAACTTAATATACTTATTAATATCTGCAGCAGCTAGGATATAACTGGAACCTGTTGCTCCCGGTATAGTAGTTTCATTAGCTCCCGATGCATTATCAGAACGGGTCCATCTGAAAGTGGAAGTTCCCTGCACATTTCCTTCAGCATCATTATAAGTATAGGTTCCGGTAAGAGTTTGTCCTTGTATTGCAGTTCCTGTAATCGACACTCCGGAAGCGGTAGGAGCTTGGTTTGCGCCGACGGGTCCGCCCCAGGCAGAACATTTTTGTAAACCCGGTGAGGCACCAACTAAAGACCCAGGTGTTACACAGAATTGAATGTATTTATTCAGGTCTGCAGAGGTTGAAGTATAGTTTTGAGCTGTCGCAGAAGCGATTGTTACCATATTGGTTCCTGATGCATCATCTGCTCTTTTCCAGATTAAAGCAGTTGCATTATCCGGATTACTCTCCGCATCCGAAAACGTATAATTCCCTGTGAGTACAGAACCACTTGTATAATTCCCACTAATTGTGACATTGGTTGCAGAAGGAACGGTATTAATTTCTTCATAACCCAGATTTTGCCACTTTGTGCCGTCCCAACCGATAAAGACTTTTCTGTCCTTATCAAATATAACAAGACCTTCACTTGCCGTTGCAGCAAGGGTATTAGCTGCTGCAGTGGTCAATCTTGGTACAACCAATCCTTTGGTGTCGGATTGTATGTCTAGAACAGAAGAAGGATGTGGAGTTTGTGTATTAATCCCAACTTGTGAAAAAAATAATATAGGATAAGTCGTTAATAACGTAGTAAATAAATTTTTTTTCATAGTGTTTTTTTAAATTAAAAGACAAAATAGATGATTTAGACTTTTGAAATTAAATAGTTTGTTAAATCAACAGTCAAATTTAGAAAATTTTCATATAATGGTGATAAAAATGTTTTTATGTTAAATTGTGATCTGTTTCAATAATAGCATCTAGAATAATAATAGCAATTAAATTATTAATACATTTGGAATGATTATGTTAAATGAATGTAGTATGGACAAATCAAAATTACTGGACACCGTAAAAACCAAACTTTCAGAGAAAATTCAGAAATTTGAAAAACTCATTGAAGATACCCGCGCTTCAAATAACGATACCAAAAGTTCAATGGGCGACAAGTACGAAACAGGAAGGGAAATGCTCCAGCAGGAAATTAATAATCTGCAGAGACAGTTGAATGAAGCACTGAGTCAGCAAACATTGTTGCGGAAAGTAAATACCGAATCTTCAGTAAAAGTACAGAACGGAGCGTTAATAGAGACAGACAAAGGGTTATTTTATATCGCTGCTTCCATAGGAGAAATCATATATGACAACCGGAAAGTGATGACTGTTTCCACAGAATCTCCTTTAGCAAAAGCTATGACAGGATTAATAACAGGACAAAGCTTTACAATCAACAATACATCTCAAACCGTTAAACAAATTTGGTAAAAAGATTTTCAATTTTCAGCCTTTTTTCCTGCAATACAGATGAATTTTTAACCAATATTTAAGAAAACTTTATTGCTTACTTTAGAAGCAATACGGAATATTTATTGTAAATTGTGGTATCCAATTAATAAATATAATATGGGAATTTTAGACAACAAAGTAGCGCTCGTAACAGGAGCAGGATCGGGTATCGGCCTGGCGGTAGCTCATTCGTATGCCAAAGAAGGTGCTAAAGTTATTGTATCGGATATCAATGAAGAACACGGTAACAAAGCAGTCGAAGACATCAAAGCACAAGGTGGGGAAGCGTCTTTTGTAAAAGCAGATACTTCAAACCCTGAAGAAGTGGAAGCTTTAGTAAAAAGAACAGTAGAAATCTACGGAAGACTTGATATTGCATGTAATAATGCAGGAATCGGTGGCGAACAGGCTTTGACAGGAGATTACAGTCTTGAAAGTTGGAGAAAAGTTTTGAGCATCAATCTGGATGGGGTTTTTTATGGCTGTAAATATGAGCTGGAACAAATGAAGAAAAATGGAGGAGGAATTATCGTTAATATGGCTTCCATTCATGGGGCCGTTGCAGCACCGCTTTCATCAGCTTATACTTCTGCAAAACACGCAGTGGTAGGACTTACCAAAAATATTGGTGCTGAATACGGGCAGAAGAACATTCGCTGCAATGCCGTGGGACCCGCATACATCGAAACACCGCTTCTCGAAAATCTTGACAGCGAAATGAAAAAAGCGCTCGTTGCAAAACATCCTATGGGAAGATTAGGAAAGCCTGAAGAAGTAGCCGAGCTTGTATTATTTCTGAGTTCAGAAAAATCATCCTTCATGACGGGAGGCTACTATCTGGTAGATGGCGGCTACACAGCAGTTTAATTAAAATTGATTTCAACTATAGGAAGCGTTCATCAAAATGGACGCTTTTTTCATATAATTTTCAGAATAGTTTCTTTAAATTTGAACCTTAAAATCTTTTTCAGATGCAGAATTATTTAGACCTTTTACAGCATATTTTAGATAACGGAACAGACAAAACCGACAGAACCGGAACCGGCACAAGAAGTGTTTTCGGATATCAGCTGAGATATGACCTCTCAAAAGGATTTCCTTTGGTAACGACCAAAAAAGTGCACCTGAAATCTATTATCTACGAACTTTTATGGTTTCTAAAAGGAGATACCAATATTAAATATCTTAAAGATAACGGAGTTTCCATTTGGGACGAATGGGCCGATGAAAACGGAGATCTCGGACCTGTTTACGGAGCGCAGTGGAGAAGCTGGAACGGTGCCGACGGTAAAGTGATCGACCAGATTACAGACGTGATTGACCAGATCAAAATAAATCCGGATTCCAGAAGACTGATCGTTTCTGCATGGAATGTTGCAGAAATTCCGAATATGGCGCTTGCCCCTTGTCACGCTTTATTCCAGTTTTATGTGGCCGATGGAAAATTATCTTTACAGCTCTATCAGAGGAGTGCTGATGTTTTTCTGGGAGTTCCCTTCAATATTGCCAGTTATGCTTTGCTGTTGATGATGGTGGCGCAGGTTTGTGACCTTGAAGTTGGGGATTATGTGCATACTTTCGGAGATGTTCATATTTATAACAACCATTTTGAACAGGTGACAAAACAGCTTTCCAGAGAACCGAGACCACTTCCTACGATGAAACTTAATCCGGAAATAAAAGATCTGTTTGATTTTGATTTTGAAGACTTTACGCTGGAAAATTATGATCCGCATCCGGGAATTAAGGCACCGGTGGCGATTTAGTTTTAAAGAGAATTGATTAACTTTGATTTAAATTCATAAATTATGGAAATTAAAATCAGCTTAGACGAATATGCAGATGTTCCATTTATAAAAAAACTGTTATCTCAAATAAAAGGCGTTACAAATATTGAGATTTCTGAAAATGAGAAGCTATATTCCTGCAAAGAAATTGAAGATTCAGAATATTTTGCAAAAGTAATGGAGCAAAGTGAGAATGACTATAAAAATGGTAAAACACAGGAACTTACAGATGATGTACTGAATGAAATATTTGGAAGAAAATGAAAATAACAATTTCGGAAACTGCGAAAATATCGCTGAAAGAAATTATTGATTTTCTAAATATCAAATGGACAATAAAAGAAATTACTGTTTTAGAAAATGATATTAAAAAATTCAGACAAACTTTAAAAGATGATATTGTAAAACATCCATCCTTAGAACAATTTCCAAACATCAAGTATACACTGATCGGAAAGAAACAAGTACAGCTGATGTATGAAGTCAAAACAGATGAGATAGTTATTAAGTTATTTTGGCATTGCAGACGAGATCCAATAAAATTAAAACAAATTCTTACTGAAAATAAGCAGTAAAAGTGAAGCCTAAAACTTCACTTTTTTTTGTAACATCTCTTTAAAATTTTCAACTTATTCCATAAATCTCAAAATATGTTTAAAAAACTACTTTTCCTTTCAGTAATCGGTATTTCAGGCATGGTATTCTCGCAAAAAACAGTGAAAGATAAAATGTCTAATTACCTGGACTCTCTGTTTATACACCATAAAGTAATGGGAAGCTTTGCTTTAGCAGAAAATGATCGTCCTACTTTTATTAAAGTTATCGGATTTTCTGATGCCGAAAAACAGCAGAAAGCCAATGTAAACACTCAATACCGCGTAGGTTCTATCAGCAAGACCTTTACTGCAGTTCTGATCATGAAAGCTGTAGAAGATAAAAAAGTCTCTTTAGACAAAAAACTGTCAGATTTTTATCCTGAAATTCCCAATGCAGAAAAAATCACCATCGAAAATTTGCTACAGCACAGAACAGGAATTCACAATTTTACCGATGAAGCAGAATACGGAGAGTATTATACAAAATCTCAGACAGAAGAAAGTTTAATAAATATCATTAAAAAATACAAGAGTGATTTTGAGCCGGGGTCAAAACATGAATACAGCAATTCCAACTATGTTTTGCTGGGGTTGATTCTTGAGAAAATATATAAAAAGTCCTATGCAGAGCTGATTAAAGATAGAATTTCAAAACCTCTGAAATTAACGTTAACCGAAGTTGGGGGAAAAATAGACACTTCAAAAAATCAGGCAAAATCATATCAGTTTGTCAACGGAAAATACATCGCTTCTTCCGAGACGGATATGAGCATTCCTATCGGTGCCGGAAATATCATTTCTACCCCAAGAGATCTTTTAACTTTTATTCTTGCCCTGGAACAGGGGAAAATTATTAAAAAAGCAAGCCTTGAAAAGATGAAAAACTTTGTGGATGGTTACGGATACGGGCTGGTAAAAGTTCCATTTGAAAAAGAGTGGGGATTTGGTCATACCGGAGGAATTGATAACTTCAGCTCCGCATTGTATTATTTCCCGACGCTGAAAGTTGCCATTGCTTTTACGACAAATCAGTCGGCTATGGATACCAATGACATTTCGATTAAATTGATAGAAACAGCATTAGGAAAGGACTTTGAAATACCATCTTTCAAAACTGTTGAAATTAATGAAGGTGAACTGCAGAAATATACAGGAACCTATTCTTCTCCGGATGTGCCTATGAAAATTAATATCTTTATCCAGGATAAAACGCTGATGGCACAGGCAACCGGACAAGGAGCATTTCCTCTCGAAGCGACTTCTGCTACCAGCTTTAAATTTGATATGGCAGGAATTGTCATCGACTTTTATCCGGAAAAAAAGCAGTTCATCATCAAACAGGGAGGAACAGAAAATACCTTCACAAAAGAAAAATAATATGAAATATTTAAAAATAAATATTGAAAAAAATGCAGACATTGAAGTCCTCAAAACGGCTATACTTCAATTGAAAGGCGTTGATTCGGCTGAAATCATTGACGACGAAAATCCGGAAAGTGAACTTAAAAAAGCTTTTGCCAAAACAAAGGAACAGTTCAAAAAAGGGGATTACGAAACGTTAGTTAATGATATTTTTGATATTTTAACCAAGAAATAATTTTTAATCATAATGAAAAAAGCCATTTTATCGATCGCTCTTTTGGGAATTTTCTTTTCCACCAATGTAGCGGCACAAACTGAAACTTCCGGTAGAGAAAAGGTCTACAGAGCAACTCATACGAAAGTGACAGAACTTAAACATACCAAGCTAAAGGTAAATTTCGATTATCAGAAAGAGCAGATGAACGGGGAAGAATGGCTCACCGCATCACCGTTTTTTTACCCTTCCAACGAACTCACACTCGATGCCAAAGGAATGCTGATTCATGAAGTAGCTTTAGAGGGCAACGGTAAAAAATCTCCCTTAAAATATGATTATAAAGACGATGTTCTTAAAATCACTTTAGATAAAACCTACCAGAAAAACCAGGATTACACAGTTTACATTAAATATACCTCTCGTCCAAATGAAGTGAAGCAGGAAGGGAGTGCCGCCATCAATGATGCAAAAGGACTGTACTTTATCAACGCACAAGGCAAAGATCCCGATATGCCTACACAGATCTGGACGCAGGGCGAAACCGAATCTTCTTCAGCATGGTTTCCTACCATTGATAAACCGAATCAGAAAACAACACAGGAAATCTACATGACGGTTCCTGATAAATATGTTACCCTTTCCAACGGAATCCTGAAAGATTCTCAGAAAGAATCCAACGGACTGAGAACCGATCACTGGGTGATGGATAAAAGACATTCTACTTACCTGTTTTTCATGGGAGTAGGAGAATATGCTATTGTAAAAGACAAATGGAAGAATATTCCGGTTGATTATTATATTGAAAAAGAATATGAGCCGTATGCAAAGCAGATCTACGGAAATACGCCGGAAATGATCGAGTTTTTCTCTAAAAAACTGGGTTACGATTATCCTTGGGCCAAATACGCGCAGATTTCAGGAAGAAACTACGTCAGCGGCGCAATGGAAAATACAACGGCCACCCTTCATGGCAGCGATATCCTGCAAAAACCTGGTCAGCTGATTGACGAAAATACCTGGGAAGATACCATTGCCCACGAATTATTCCACCATTGGTTTGGTGATCTTGTCACAGCGGAAAGCTGGAGCAATCTTACGGTAAACGAATCATTTGCCAACTATTCTGAGTATCTGTGGAATGAATTTAAGTATGGAAAAGATCAGGCCGATTACCACCAGATGACTGATGTCAATATGTACATCCACAATCCAACTGATTTCAAAAAGAATCTCGTACGGTTTGATTATGCTTCCCGCGAAGATGTTTTCGACCTCGTGACCTACCAGAAAGGAGGCGGAATTCTTCATATGCTCAGAAACTATCTTGGCGATGAGGCTTTCTTTGCCGGAATGCAGGATTACCTTAAAACCAACGAATACCAAAATGCGGAAGCGCACCAGCTGAGACTTTCATTCGAAAAAGTTTCGGGGAAAGACCTTAATTGGTTCTTCAATCAATGGTATTTCGGAAGCGGAAACCCGAAAATCAATTACTCGTACACTTTTGAACCCGTAAAAAAGCAGGTTGCAGTAACCATAGAGCAGACTCAGGAACAACCGTTCCAGTTTCCACTTGCAATCGATGTTTATGAGAACGGAAAACCTAAAAGATACAACGTATGGGTAAATGCGGAAGCGAAAAACACATTCAACTTTGATGTTTCCAAAAATGCAGATTTGGTAAATATCAATGCAGACGGTGTTTTGCTGGCAGATATCAATGATACTAAAACTCCTGAGCAGTACCTGATGCAGTTTACCGGTTCCAAAGAATTCAAAAGCAGATACAATGCCTTAAACGGGATTAAAGATCAGGTAGGAAAAAATCCTGCAGCAACAAAATTATTATCTGCAGCTATCAAAGATCCTTATTTCAGAACAAGGATAAAAGCATTGCAGCTTATGGATCTGTCCAATGCAGAGCAGCTGAAGGCTTTAGGCTCAGATGTTGAAAAATTAGCTTCCAATGATCCTAAAACACTGGTACAGGCAGCCGCAATTTCAGCATTGGCAAAAACAAAGGATAAAAAGTACATGCCGATTTTTGAAAAAGGAATTAATGCGGTCTCCAACGCCGTAAAAGGAAGTTCTGTGGGAGCTGTTGTTGCTATTGATCCTTCAAAAGCTGCGGCATATGCTGATAAAATTGATTTAGAAGGAGCTTCGGAAACACTGGCTGCACAAATGCTTCCGATTATCGTGAAGAATAAAGTAGCTTCCCAAATGGGCAATATTGCACAATTTGCTGCATTTTATCCCTTCATCAAATTCCAGAACCCTGAACTTGGAAAATCTGCAGAAGAAGGATTCAACTGGATTATGACTTCCGATAATATAAAAGCTACGGAAAGCATTACAAAAATTCTTGGTCAGGCAAAAGGACAGATCGGGGAAAATCCTCAGGTAAAAATGATGATAACCCAGATGCTGAAGGATGGTCTGAATAAAAAAATGGAGCTTTTAAAACAGAATCCTCAAAGTGCGGCAAGCATTAATAAACAGATCGATCTTCTAAATAAAGCGATTGAAGATTTTAAATAATTCTCTACTAAAATCCTATAGTATTAAAAATATGATAACCGTTATTTTGAATAACGGTTATTTTTATTGGTTAAACGATTTAAGTTATTTTTTTAATATTAATATTTGAAAATATTTGATTTATTTGTTTTTATATTATAATTTTGTTGTCAAATTAATATTAATATAATTGCCAATGAAAACAAATCTACTTTCTGAAAAAATTAAAAACCGATATGTATTTTCGGCTTTAACTATTTTTTCTGCAATCGGGATTCATGCCCAGGTTTCAACATTTCCCTGGACGGAAACTTTTGAAGACAATTCTCCCACACGATCTGCCTGGACACAGGTTTATGAAGCAAACAATATGTCATGGACATTTGCATCTTCTGCGACCACGGGAAGTAATGGTGTAACAGCTTTTGCGGGAACAAAATTTGCCAACTTTCCGGCCAATACTTCCGGTGCAGAAAAAACCAAACTCGTAACGCCGCCACTAAACTCTGCAGCACTTTCTTCACCCAAACTAAGCTTTTACCTTATCAATCCCCAACAGGGATCTAATGCAAACTGGGTGAGAATTTACTACCGGATGTCAGCTTCTGACCCATGGAGTACGGTAATGGGCTTTCAGCCGCCTTTCAGTTCGTGGTATTTCTTCGGAAATATCAATCTGCCACCGAATATTTATCAGGTTGCCATAGAGTGTGAAAATGCACAGGGATATTCTACATTGGTCGATAATGTGACGATCAGCAATGACGTTCTAAGTGTAGATGATGCAGCAGCTCCTTCAAAATTATCGATCACCTATTATCCCAATCCGGTTAAAAATGTTTTACATTATAATGCAAAAGTAAAAGTGAATGAGATGACCGTTTATGATGCGGCTGGAAAAAGAATCCAAACACATAAAGTAAATTCACAACAGGGAAATATAGATGTTTCAGCTCTGAATAACGGTTTATATATTATTTCAGGCAAAACGGAAAGCGGAACAGAATCCTTCAAAATAATTAAGAACTGATTGAATCCGAATCAGCTAAGAATTATTTATTTAATTTAATAATTTACACGAAGACATCTTTTTAAAAGATGTCTTTTTTATTAGACATATAAAAAATATGATGAAATTTAGCTGACTTCATTATTGATTAAACGTTTACATTTTTTAAATTCGTATAAAATTAAAGAATTATGACTTTTGGAATTGAGGCAGCAAATTACTATGTGCCGTCATTATATTTGGAAATTAAAGAATTAGCGGAAAACAGAGGAATAGATCCTGCAAAGCTTGAAAAAGGGCTGGGTCTGCACAAAATGGGATTTCCCGATGTGCATGAAGATGCCGCAACTTTTGCGGCAGAAGCGCTTTTAAAATTAATTGAAGATTATCAGATCAACCCAAAAGAAATAGCAAGAATTTATCTAGGAACAGAAAGTGCCCTGGATGCTGCAAAACCCACCGCTTCCTACGCGATGCAGATGGCAGAAGAAGTTCTGGCAGCAAAATTCGGAGAAAGATGTTTCAGGAACTGTGATGTAGTAGACATGACTTTTGCATGTATCGGAGCAGTTGACGCGCTTCATAATTCACTGGATTTTGTAAGAGTAAATCCGGATAAAAAAGCAATTGTTATCGCAAGTGATTACGCAAAATACGAATTGGCGTCTTCCGGAGAATATACGCAGGGCGGAGGAGCGGTTGCCGTTCTGGTTTCTTCAAAACCGGATTTAATCGAAATTGAAAACAATTGGGGAGTGGCGACAGAATCTGTTTTTGACTTCTTCAAGCCAAGGCGTCATTTCAAAAAAGAAGATCTTACGAACGCTCCGGAAAATTTCCCCGACAAAATTGAAATATTTACTGATGAACCGGTGTTCGACGGGCAATATTCCAATCAATGTTATCAGGACAGGATCAAAGAGGCGTACAATCATTATAAAGAAATTACCGGAAAAAATAAACCTTATGAAGACTGGAAATACTTAATTTTCCATCTTCCGTATGCCTTTCATGGGAAAAGAGTGTTTACTGAAATTTACAGCCTCGAAAACGAACTAAGCTATACAACTCCGGAAGAGCAAAAAGCGGTTGCAAAATCTGAGGAGTATATTAAGTTTATTAATGATAAAATTGAAAAATCCCAACGCGCTTCCTCAGAAATCGGAAATATGTACACGGCTTCCATTTTTATGGCCCTGCTTTCTGCATTACAGACTTCTTTCAATGAAAATGAAGAACTGGCAGGAAAGGAAATTGGCTTTTTAGGCTACGGAAGCGGTTCAAAATCAAAAGTTTTTGCCGGAAAAATTTCACAAAACTGGAAATCGGTTGTTGCAAAATGGAATCTTTTTGAAGGATTAAAAAATAGAATGCCCATCACCTTTGCAACCTATGAAAAACTTCACAGAAAACAGCTGGAAAATTCTGTTAATGAAAACTACAAAGGATTCGGATTAAAATATGTGGAATTGGAAAACCCGGTCTTAAAAGGAGCAAGATATTATCATTATCAAAAATAAATTGACAAAAACACTCTATCTTTAGGGTGTTTTTTTTATTAGTATGCAATTAATCAGAGTTATAGAAGAATTTAGAAAAGAGGATGAATGCCTCGTTAAAGAATATATTGTAAATATTAGTGCGGAAAAGATTTTAGAAACCTTGGATGATCTGGTTTTATATGATGATGACTATCATGATGAAATATACGATTCTTATTTTCTTAGCGAAGATCAGCTAAAAAGAATATCTCCTTTTTTAACAGAAGAAATTAATGCGGATTTTAATACATATATTTATCAGCTTTCATGTTACGAAGATAATAAATGATGCTAAAGAAGTTAATCCAGGAAAGTATTTCTATCCTGATAACTTTTCGGCGTAACCCCTACCAGCTGCTTAAAAACTCTTGTAAAATAATTGGTATCAGAAAACCCCGTCTGGTAAGCAGTTTCTTTAATGCTGCTCCGGTTTCTTAAAAGTTCCTTTGCCCTGCTGATCCTTTCCTGAAGAATAAATTCATTCGGTGAAGTTCCCAGCTCGTCCTTAAACATCCTGAAGAAATTCGATTTGCTTACATATGCCATTTTTGCAATACTTTCGATAGACAATTTCTGATGAAGATTCTTACGGATATAATCCACTGCAAAACCTATTCTTGATTTATTCTTGACGATGTTTTTCTCCACCATGCTTCTTGCCTGGGTCTGCATCAGCCGTATGAGAAGTTCTTTAAGAGCAAAGTCGGCCATAATATCTTTCTGCGAATTATCATCCATGGCAATACGCATAATATTGTTTGTGGCTGAAGCTAAAGATTGATTGTTGAAAAGAAAATATTCGTCCAGCTCAATATTCCATTGTGACGTTTCATCTGCTTTTGGAAGATGGTAATTAAGATGGTTTAAAGAATTTTCAATAAACTCAGGATTCAGGCTCAGTGAGATGCATTGCGAAGGTGTTTCATCCGCTTCAGGAAAATCGATGATCATGGTTTCGCCGGGAGCTACCAGAACAGATTCTCCGGGATAGTAGTCAAAATAGCCGGTTTTATTATCAAGCTTCATATGCTTTTTTCCGCGGAGCATTGCCGTAAAAGCAATTGTTTCGAAATGAAGTTTTACATCAAAAGCCGCTTTATGCGTTTCATAAATACTGAATTCACAATTGTTTAGATTGAATTTGGTCTGATTTTCAACCATGCTCAAAAGCTGGTTTTCCCTTTTCAGTTCAGGAGTTTTCAATAAAAATTTATGATCATTCATTTCTAAACAATTTATGTTTACACGTATCTCAAATATAAGAAAAATATGGTATTTGCTGACTGTTAATGAATTATAAAATTATTATTCTGTACGATTTTGAAGCTTTTTTGTACGATAATGCTATTCGAATATACAGGATAAATCTAACTTGGCTTTAGGAAAATTAAAAAATTGTACAAATATGAGCACAACAACACAACAGCAATCAGCCACGTTACTTCAGTGGCCTGAATTCAAAAACAGATATGATAATTATATTAACGGCCAGTTTACACCACCTGTAAACGGAGAATATTTTGATGTGGTTTCACCCATTGACGGCAGGAAGTTTACGCAGGCTGCACACTCTTCAAAAGAAGATCTTGAGATGGCTGTCAATGCTGCGGACAAAGCATTCCAGACCTGGAAAGACACCTCTTCAACAGAAAGAAGTATTATTTTAAATAAAATTGCCGACAGAATCGAGCAGAACTTAGAATATATCGCAACCGTTGAAACCATTGATAACGGTAAGGCAGTAAGAGAAACATTAGCAGCAGACATTCCTTTGGCGATAGACCATTTCAGATACTTTGCTTCGGTTATCAGAGCTGAAGAAGGTTCGCATAACGAACTGGATAAAGACACCGTTTCTCTTATTGTTCACGAACCGCTTGGCGTAATTGCACAGATCATCCCATGGAATTTCCCGATTCTTATGGCAGTATGGAAACTTGCTCCGGCCCTGGCTGCAGGAAACTGTGTCGTGCTGAAACCTGCAGAAAGTACTCCGATTTCAATTATGGTTTTAATGGAGCTCATTGGTGATCTTCTTCCCCCAGGAGTGGTAAATATCGTTAACGGTTTCGGAGCAGAACTAGGGCGCGCGCTTGTTACCAATCCAAAAGTTTCTAAAGCCGCTTTTACAGGATCTACCGCAACCGGTCGTCTCGTTATGCAGTATGCAACGGAAAACATTATTCCGGTAACCTTGGAATTAGGAGGGAAATCCCCGAATGTTTTCTTCAGTTCCGTGATGGATGCCGATGATGAATTCCTTGATAAAGCCATTGAAGGAGCCGTTCTGTTTGCACTGAACCAGGGAGAAATCTGTACATGTCCTTCAAGACTGCTTGTTCAGGAAGATATTGCTGATGCATTCATCGCAAAAGTAATCGAAAGAGTAAAAGCCATCAAGGTTGGAAATCCGCTTGATAAAACCGTTATGATGGGTGCTCAGGCATCACAGATCCAGAAAGACAAAATACTTTCCTATATCAAACTCGGAAAAGAAGAAGGCGCAGAAGTACTTGTAGGAGGAGATGTTAATAATGTAGGCGAAGGGCTCGAAAACGGATACTACATTCAGCCGACAATCTTCAAAGGCAATAACAGGATGAGGATTTTCCAGGAAGAAATTTTCGGTCCGGTACTCGCTTTTACAACCTTCAAAGACGAAGAAGAAGCCCTTAAAATTGCCAATGACACCATTTACGGACTGGGAGCAGGAGTCTGGACAAGAGATGCCCATCAGCTGTACAATATCCCGAGACACATCCAGGCAGGAAGAGTTTGGGTAAACCAATACCACTCTTATCCGGCAGGAGCACCGTTTGGAGGCTATAAACAATCAGGAATCGGCAGAGAAAACCACAAAATGATGCTCGATCATTACCGTCAGACCAAAAATATGCTGATTTCCTACAACAAAAACAAATTAGGTTTCTTTTAGGCTAAATAAAGCTCGATCTAAAAGAAATCATTCAAAGGAAAACGACATAGGAAGCGAAGGCGTTAATAAAATTAAAACTTAATTCGTTAAGAAATTCCCACTGTCTGAAGCGCGATAGAAATTTGAACCGAAGAATACATCTTGAATTCGCGCAAGTTTGGGGATTTTAGGATTAAGATTTAATTTTTAGCCGTAGTTTCCAAGTCTTGAACTTTTGGTTCTTTTGTTTCAAGACAAAAGAATATTGAAGAAGAATGATAGTAATTAAATATCAGGGCGTGCCCGTTTTCCCCGGCCTTGGCCGGGGAAAACGGTCGGGCTATCCAGGGCTGCACTTCGTTTCGGTGCTCCGCTTCGCTCCGCACCGGCTCGTTCCTCGCCGCCCTTCCTATCCCTTACGCGACAACGCAGCATTGATATTATGACAGAGATTCAATTGTCAAAATAAATATTACAAATGGGTGCGGAACTCTTTTAAAAAAATATAATGATCCGTGAAAATCTGCGAAATCTGCGGGAAATAAAAATATACACGAAAACAAAAGATTTGAAAAATTGGCTCCCGCGGATTTCACGAATTACACAGATAAATTCATTTGAATAGAAATTGAAGCAGACCAAGCTTTACTAATCATTTTTTGTCTTTTAATTTTTACAAATAAATCTTTGTGCGAGATTTTAGAATAAGCATAATAATATGCGAAATCTGCGCAATCCGCGGGAAATAAAAACAACATTTCATTACAAAATATCACAATATCCTTTCGCAGATTTACAACGATTTCCAATAAAAATAAAAACTAATTCAAAACTGAGAATATGATACCAAAAACAATGAAAGCAGCAGTTGTTCAAGGCTACGGACAACCATTAAAAATACAAGAAGTTCCCGTAAGAGAACCCGGAAGATATGAAGTATTGGTAAAAGTAATCGCTTGTGGCGTTTGTCATACAGATCTTCATGCCGTTGATGGCGATTGGCCGGCCAAACCCAAGATGCCCTTAATTCCAGGACATGAAGGCGTAGGAATTGTGGTAGCCTGTGGTCCGGAATCATACGTGAAAGAAGGTGATGCGGTAGGTGTTCCGTGGCTCTACTCCGCATGCGGATGCTGCGACTATTGCATTACGGGATGGGAAACCCTTTGTGAAGCACAAAAAAATGGCGGATACAGCGTGGACGGTGGTTTTGCAGAATACGTTATTGCAGATTCAAGATATGTGGGACATTTGAAAAGTAATGTCAACTTTTTGGAGATCGCACCCATCCTTTGTGCCGGAGTTACCGTGTATAAAGGATTAAAAGAAACGGAAACAAAACCCGGAGAATGGGTAGCTATTTCAGGAATAGGAGGACTGGGACACGTTGCTGTTCAGTATGCGAAAGCAATGGGAATGCATGTGGCTGCGATTGATGTGGCAGATGATAAATTGGAACTAGCCAAAAAGTTAGGCGCAGATCTGGTAGTCAATGCCAGAAATACAGATCCCGGAGAATATTTACATAAAGAAGTTGGCGGAATGCACGGCGCGCTCATTACGGCCGTTTCTCCTATTGCTTTCAAACAGGGAATTGACGTCCTGAGAAGAAAAGGGACTATTGCGCTGAACGGTCTTCCGCCCGGATCATTTGAACTCCCCATTTTTGAAACGGTACTCAAGAGAATCACAGTGAGAGGTTCCATTGTCGGAACAAGAAAAGACCTTCAGGAAGCTCTGGATTTTGCCAACGAAGGTTTGGTAAAAGCAACCGTGACCCCAGCGAAATTGGAAGACATCAACGATGTTTTTGATAAAATGAAAAAAGGACAGATCGATGGAAGAATTGTTCTCGATATAGCCGGAAAGGCAAGCTGACATATTAATATTGGTTTCGGCGAAATGAAATTTCGCCGAAACTTTTTAAATTTATAAAAGACTTAGAAGGGTAGGCGTTAAGAAAATTAATGCTGTGAACGTTAAGAAAATTCTAGTGTTTGAAGCGCGAGAACAATATTGAGCCGAAGAACAAATCCTGAATTCGCGCGAGTTAGAATTTTTAAAGAACAGAACTCATTTTTAGCCGCAGCTTTCAGGCTCCGAACTTTTGGTTCTTTTGTTTGACTACGTCGAAATAACATTCATCGACTAAAAGGAGATAATCTTCGATTTCAAGACAAAAAGCAACTAATAAAAAAAAGAAATTATGACATCCAAAATAACAAGACTCTCAGCTACAGAAAAAGCCTTAGAAGTCATCTGGGAGCTGGAGAAAAAATATGGGGACCTGATGTTCTACCAGGCAGGAGGCTGCTGCGAAGGAACACAGCCGCAATGCTTCGAAAAAGGCGGGTTTTACCCTAGAATGAACGATGCCATGATAGGAACCATCAATGGCCATGAATTCTGGATCGACCGTGATCTGTTCGAATACTGGCAGTATTCACATTTTACATTGGACGTTACCGATGGTTTCGGACCTGGAGGATTTTCTTTGGAAACTCCACTGGGAAAAACATTTAAAGTTATTTATACACTTTTTACACCGGAAGAGTTGGAAAATTTAGAGCCGGTACAGCGTAGTGAATAGTCGTTACTGAATATTTTTAAATTGATTATTCTTTTGAGAAATAAAATATAGTTCTCTCTCAAAATCATATTTTGATCTTTGAATATTTCTTTTCAAGGTAAAATAATGTGCAATATTTATAATTACAGGTATTATTAGTAGAAAGATAAACTCATTGTTCTCTTTTTCACGATAAAATGCAATAATTAGAAAAGAAATAGATAATAGCAGAAGCATCAGAATATGAAATTTTAAAGGAAATAATTCTATAAATATTTCCATCTTATCATTTTTCTCTAAAAATTGACCTTTAATAATTGATGCTGAAATATTTGAATCAAAAAAGCGAGCCCTTCTTTTAATTGTAAAGGTACTCTGAGTTACAATTCCTCGATATTCAAACCTTGTAGGAATTCCATTATCAGGAACAAGTGATATGAAGCTCGTATTAGTTTTATAAGTAATTTTTCTAAGACTTTCGATGAATTCAGATTTATTTATATTCATATTAAAACTGAGGTGTTCATAAAGCCCGATACTTTTATAAAAAGAATTCATAGTATATTAGTGATATCAGACTTTCACAAATCGGCTCACAAACATCGAAGCCACCAATTGTCCTACCGCATTCAGAACGGTTGCTAAAGGATCAACCAGAGTGCCGATAATCATCACTGCCGGAATAGCTTCCTGCGGCAGTTTGTAAACTGAGATCATCAGCATTTCCCCGATATAGCCGCCATTGGGAATTCCTCCCGCTACGATACTCACAAAAACCGTAATGCCTAGAGCTAAAATAAGATTCACAGGATCGAAAAAATCTCTTCCGATAATCAGAAACGCAACATAGATCTTTATAATCGAAGACATGGAAGAACCATTCTTATGCAAAGTGGTCCCGATCGGGATCACAATATTTGAAATCTGACTGGGAATTCCGATTCTGGAGGCAGCCTGTAAGTTAGCAGGCATGGTAGCGAAACTGCTGCACGTACTCAGTGCCGTGGCTGTAGGATAAATAGCATTTTTCCAAAAACTTTTAACACCACTTGTTCCGGCGGCCATAAAAGCATAAATGGAAAAAAACAACAGGAAATAAACGACGCCTGCAATATAATAAAGTCCGAGTGGCTTAGCGTAAAATCCAAAAAGCTGTGGTCCCAACGTGGCGACCTGATAAGCAAAATAGGCCCCCAAACCAATGGGAGCAGCTTTCATAATCAATAATAAAAGCTCTTTCATCACTTCATACCCGGAAGCAATAAACATTCTGAATGGATGCCCTTTTTCTCCCGCCTTCCTTGCAGAAAATCCCGTCATAAAAGCAAAAATTAGAAGCGCAAGCATATTTTGCCGTGAAAAAAGCTGGGTAAATTCGCCCACCGTAAAAAAGCTCACAATTCTGTTGCCCCAGCTCTCTTCCGGGGTAACTTCCACCAGCTCCTTACTTGCAGTAACTCCCGAAACCGGAAACAGATAGACGGCACAAATGGTGAAAACAGCTGCTGTTAAAATAAAAAATAAAAAAGTAAACGCCATCGTAACCATGATTTTTCCAAACTTCGACTGTTGCTCCAGCGAAGCGATAGAATTGGAGACCGCAAAAAAAACAAGGGGAACAACACTTACAAAAAGTAAATTCAGGAAAATATCTCCTAACGGTTTTATATAATTTACAATCTGGGGTGCAACAATTCCGATAATACTTCCGATAATGATTCCGAAAAGTAAAAGCAGAATTCCCGAGTAATTTTTCAATACGTCTTTCATAGGGCGCTTTTTACTCAAAGATAGCTTTATTTTTAACACTCCGTTATATGAATTTCCTTTCAAAAATTCTTAAATTTGAGTAAAACGTTTCTATGGCTTATATAGACTACTATAAAATTTTAGGCGTAGATAAAACTGCAACGCAGGAAGATATTAAAAAAGCCTATCGCAAACTCGCGAGAAAACTGCACCCCGATCTGAATCCCAATGATAAGGAGGCTGAGCGCAAGTTCAAAGAAATCAACGAGGCAAATGAAGTTCTCAGCAATCCTGAAAACCGTGCTAAATACGATAAATATGGCGAACACTGGAAACATGGTGAAGAGTACGAAAAAGCCCAGCAACAGCAGCAAAGACAGTATCAAAATTACGGAAATGATCACAATGGCGGATTTTCCGGAGCAGACTTCGGTGAGGGTGAAGATTTTTCAGACTTTTTCCAAAGTATGTTCGGGGGAACAGGAGGTTTTGGAAGGAGTTCCAGGGGAAGTTCTTCAGGGAAATTCAAAGGACAGGACGTTCATGCAGAACTGAACCTAAGCTTGCGTGACGCTGCAACTACTCATCAGCAGACTTTTGACATCAATGGGAAAAAGGTGAGAATTACCATTCCGGCAGGAGTATATGACGGACAGCAGATTAAACTGAAAGGACACGGCGGTCCGGGCCATAACGGAGGACCGAACGGTGATCTCTATATAACCTTCAATATTCCGGCAGATCCTAACTTTGAAAGAATAGGCGATGATTTAAAAACCAGCGTTACCATCGATCTTTATACGGCTGTTCTGGGCGGCGATGTAAAAGTAAATACATTAAATGGGAATGTAAACCTGAAGGTAAAGCCTGAAACACAAAACGGAATGACTGTAAGGCTAAAGGGAAAAGGTTTTCCTGTATACAAAAAAGAGGGCCAGTTTGGCGATCTCTTTGTGACCTACGATGTGAAACTGCCTGCCAATCTTACCGATAAGCAGAAGCAACTTTTTGAACAACTAAAAAATTCCTAAGCCATGAATGAAAGAATATCACGCGAAGAACTCGTAAAGATTTACAATATTGAGGTTACTTTTTTTGATGAACTTGTAGCTTCCGGTTTGCTGAATATCCATACTGAAAACGAGATCCGTTATCTCATGTATGAAGATCTGCCGTCTTTCGAAAGGTTTACCAACTGGCATTATGATCTGGAGATCAATCTCCCGGGACTTGAAGTAATCCACGACATGCTGAATAAAATGGAAGAACTGAGGCAGAAAAACCGCGAGCTGATGAAAAAACTTTCCATGATCGCCAAATATGATGAGGGTAACGTTAGAGAGTAAAAAGAGTTTTAGAGTTTTGAGGTGACCTGTAAAAGTGAGATGATAGAATGAAAAACTTATCTTTGCTGTAGAATTAATAAATATGACTGAAGAGAAAATAATCTTTCTGAAACCGAATAGAAAGGATTTTGAAGAAATATATTTTACAGGAAATCAGGGAAGCCTGTTTTTTTCGCCTACCACGCGAGGGAAAACGGTGACTACAATTATAATCGGTCTTATTCTGGTGATTTTATTTCTTTTCAAAGATGACTTCACAAAAGAAAAATCGGGAATCCTGTATTTTGTGAGCTTTCTGTTTCTTCTTTGTGCTGTTTTTCTTTCCGTTAGCATTAATAAAGTTTCCAGATGGAAAAAACAGGTGGCACATTATTTAACTAAACTTGAAAGCTGCAAAATTTACGAAATCAGAATGGATGAAAGCTTTTTTACTGTAAATATCGACGGTGATAAAGAAACCAGTGAATGGAAAGATTTTGATTTTTTCGACAGCAATAATGAGTTCATAAGCATTGAAGGGAATTATAACTACATGTTCCCCAGAAAATCAATGAGTGAAAAAGATTACAGTTCTCTAAAACAGGTTTTAAAGAAAAAAATTAAGGAATAAGAGTAACAGTAAATTTTTAAATTCAATATAAAATAAAAAACTCAGAGCAAAAATGTTCTGAGTTCTTTATTATTTAAGGGTGACCGATTAATCCAGCCATCCCATTTCTTTCATCCATTCGTCGTTGTAGATCTTTCCAACATATCTTGAACCATGGTCATGAAGAAGTACAACGATCACATCATCTTTTGTGAACTGATCTTTCATCTGAACCAAAGAAGCAATCGCACTTCCTGCAGAATATCCGCAGAAAATTCCTTCTTCTTTTGCTAATTTTCTTGCATAAATGGCACCGTCTTTATCGGTTACTTTTTCAAAATGATCGATTACAGCCATATCATAGTTTTCAGGAATGATATCTTCACCGATTCCTTCCGTAATATAGCTATAAGCATGATCGTAATGAAGCTCGCCGGTTTCATGGTATTCCTTCAAAATAGAACCGTATGTATCTACACCAATCACTTTGATATTGGGATTTCTCTCCTTAAAGAATGTTCCGCAGCCTGTGATGGTGCCTCCTGTTCCTGCTCCCACCACAAAATGTGTCAGCTTTCCTTCTGTCTGTTCCCAGATTTCCGGAGCCGTAGATTCGTAATGTGCCGCTCTGTTGGATAAATTGTCGTACTGATTAACGTACCAGCCGTTTTCAGTTTCCGCAGCCAGTCGTTTGGATACGGAGTAGTACGAACGCGGATCGGTAGGTTTTACGTCTGTAGGACAAACTATTACTTCAGCACCCACAGCGCGCAGAATATCACATTTTTCTTTTGATTGTTTTGAATTGGTTACAAAAATGCATTTGTATCCTTTGATGATCGCTGCCAGAGCCAGCCCCATTCCCGTATTTCCCGAAGTCCCTTCGATGATGGTTCCTCCAGGCTTCAGTCTTCCGTCTTTTTCTGCATCTTCAATCATTTTCACGGCCATTCTGTCTTTTACGGAATTTCCTGGATTGAATGTTTCCACCTTTGCCAAAACCATTGCCGGAAAATCTTCACCTAAAACTTTATTCAGTTTTACCAGCGGAGTATTTCCTATGGTTTCGAGGATGTTGTTTGCGTATTTCATAAATGTTTTTTAAGCACGGCAAAGATACGGCTTTAAATTTTATCAGGATTAAGATATGGTCAATTACATCCATTGTAATTTAGGTAATTGACAATTTGCCGTTCACTTTCCAATTAATTATATTTAATGGCTTTTACCGGAGAAATCTTGCTGATAAGATAGCTCGGAATAATAAGGGCAAGTCCTGAAATGATCAGAATACCTAATGAAATGGAAATGATCACCAGCGGATTAAGATCTACCGGAACAGTGCTTACGTAATAATTTTCAGGATTAAGTTTAATAATGCCGAAGAATTTCTGGATCAAAATCAAGCCCAGACCGATTAGGTTTCCGTATAAAAGCCCGGGAATCATAATAATCAATGTGTAATTGATAAAGGTTGCCCGAATCTGGCCATTGCTTGCGCCCAGGGTTTTAAGAAGACCGATGGAATTGGTTCTTTCGATAATCAGAATTAAAAGAACCATAATGATATTTATGACAACAACAATCAGCATGATAATGATAATGAGCGCAATATTGGTGTCGAAAATACTGATCCAGTCCGTAATCTGCGGAAATTTTTCAGTCGCTTTTTCAGCATAGTTTTTATAGCCGATCAGCTTTTCAATTTCAGGAAAATCAGCATCCGCGTCATTTACGTTTTTAAAGAAAATATCAATTCCGCCAATTTCATCCGGCTTCATATCCTGTATTTTACGCACATGGTTAATATCTCCAATAACGAACTGATCATCAATCATCTTAATATCCGTCCTGTAAATTCCCAATACTTCAAATTTTCTGTAGATTGGCTGCTGGTCGGCCTTTGAAAATACCGTAACAATGCTGTCTTTTACTTTGAGGTGAAGATCCCGCGCTGTTTTTTCAGAGATAACGACACCGTTGTTGTAGCCTTTCTCAGTGACCTGCGGCGTGGTTCCGGCAATCAGAAATTTCTTAAATCTAAGGCTGTCGAAATCTTTTCCAATACCTTTAAAAATAATTCCTGCAAAATTATGCTCGTTTCGCATAATACCGGTAATCATGGCGTATTTCTGTACCGATTCCACATCGGAAATCTGGCGTATTTTTTTGACATCCAGGCCCTGGTTGTCGAGTACAGAAGTGTTATATGAAGAGTTTGATCTTGTGGATCTTACGGTAATATGGCCGCTGAAATCTGCCAGTCTTTCTTTGATTGCTTTTTTAGAACCAAATCCTGTAGATACGGTAATTAAAGAAACAATAATTCCAAGCGCTACAGAAAGTCTGCCAATGAAGATGATAACCCTTGAAAGGTTATTTTTGTTATCTTTGGAAAACGCTATTTTTCTAGAGAAATATAAAGGAAACTTCAAGCTTATGAATTTAGATTTCAAAATTAAAAATTTACTTCTGATTTGCCTAATTTTTTTAGGAGTATTCCATCAATATTATTCTCAGACTCAGGCTCCGAAAGGTTTTAAAACGGGGGCCGACCAGCCGGAACTCTATTTACCGTTGTTAAAAGGTAAAACAATTGGCGTGGTGACCAATCAGACAGGATTGATGAGTGACAGAACCCATGTTGTTGATTTTTTAGTTAAAAACGGGATTAAAATTAAATCTATTTTTGCTCCTGAGCACGGTTTCAGAGGTGATGCCGATGCAGGTGAAAAAGTGAAAAACGGTATCGATATAAAGACCGGAATTCCTATTGTTTCATTATACGGAAACAATAAAAAACCAAAACCCGAACAACTGAAAGGAATTGATATTGTGGTTTTTGATATACAGGATGTCGGAGTGCGTTTTTATACTTACATCTCTACACTGACTTACCTTATGGAGGCTGGTGCGGAAAATAACGTTGAGGTTATGGTGCTCGACCGCCCGAATCCTCATGACGGCTATACTGACGGTCCTGTTCTGGATAAAAAATGGACAAGTTTCGTCGGTATGCATGAAGTACCCGTAGTGTATGGTCTCACCATCGGGGAATATGGAAAAATGGTCAACGGGGAAAAGTGGCTGGAAAAAGGAATTCAGGCCAAATACACATTAATCCCGATGAAAAATTATCATAAAAGACTAAGGTATCCGATGCTGGATAAACCTTCACCCAATTTGCCTAATGATAAATCGATCAATCTGTATCCAAGCCTATGTTTTTTTGAAGGAACACAGGTTTCTGTAGGACGGGGAACCGATCTGCCATTTCAGGTTTACGGCTCGCCCTGGACCAAAAGTTTGCCGTATCAATTCACACCAAAACCTAATTTCGGAGCAAAAGATCCATTCTTAAACGGAAAACTCTGTTACGGAGAAAACCTGTCAGGCTATCCGAAAGATTTAAAAGAACTCAATATGGAATGGGTTATTAAAGCTTATCAAAGCTATAAAAACCCGGATCTTGACTTTTTCCTTAAGCCTGCATCAGGTAAAAATTTCTGGTTCGACACCTTAGCCGGAAATGATACGCTGAGGAAGCAGATTGTTGCCGGAAAGTCTATTGCCGAAATCAAAGCCTCATGGAAACCCGGACTGGAAAGGTTTGAGAAAATCAGAAAGAAATATATTATTTATGAAAACTGACAATTGGATCGTCAATAGTAATCAGTTTTAATTCACAAGTTTAGCGGCTTCACGCTTGACAATTCACATTTTAGTCAAAATCCTGCGGCGGCGTTTTATCATTCTTGCCTTTATTCATAATCAATAAACCAAGAGTCAGGCCGATAGCTCCTGCAGCACCAATCATTAAGGCTCTTTCCAGCTTATCAGCCTGGTCATTGCCCAGGTAATTCATAAGAAAAAGGATCATGAAAGTGACAGCACAAAGGATCAGGTGATTTTTTCCGAATAATTTCATTAGAATTTATTTTAATTTGTAAGAAATCATGAGACCTCCTCTGTAAGGAAGGATTTCACCACTTCTGTTGAACTTGTTATCTTTTCTGTCGTAGCGTTCTCCGGTAGTTCTGTCATACCCTTTGTAAAAGTCCTGTGAGCTTCCCAAACTTCCGTACACATCAATATTCCATCTGTCGGAAATCCTGAACTGATACCCTAAAGTAACACCTAATATGATTGAGTATCCTTTCTGGTAGAGATTAGAACTTGTAAAAACTTCTCCATAATCATTATAATACGGTTCATCCGGCCAATAATTCCATTTTTGCAAGGTAAAAGCTGAGGTTGCAATATTAGCTCCCACATAAAAATGTCTGAATGCTTCGTTGAAATAATATCTGCCTTCTGCCGATACCGAATAATATTGCAACTCGTGTCCGTCAAAAGATTTCCATGGAGATATAAAAACATCTCCCTGTACGGTAAATTTCTTGCTAATCTGATGCTCAACTGCAAGATTTACGATTCCGATAGGAATGAAAAGTGCATTGCCTTTTATATAAACGCTTTTTTCATTACTGCTTGCCTGCTCCTGGGCATTTAAAGTTCCTAATATAAAAAGAGTAAGAAACCCTGCTAATAGTCTGATCTTCATTATTTCTTATTAATTTCTTGTAACAATGCATCTGCCAACGCAGAATCTTTCTGTGCCTGTGATGCTATATTTTTGGACATTTCTGCATATGTTTTTGCCTGCTCCTTATTGCCGGTCAGGAAATAAATTTTTGCCAAAATGTAAGTGTTTTCAGAGGTCTCACCTCTCATTACAGACTTTTCAGCCCACTCAGCTGCTTTTTTCAATGATGAGGGAGTGGTGATATGCTCGGAAAATATCCATGCCGCTTTCAGCAGTTCATTAGGTTCAAAAGCTTCTGAATTTCTATAGTAGGCAAGTGCCGCTTTTTCGTATTCCGGAAAATTGGCGTTCTGCTCATAGTAGCTTAATTTGGTCTGGTTGAGTTTTATTTCTGCATCATGCTTTCCTACAAGAGGTTCGGCAGTCTTCATGAAATAATCATCATTAATTCTTTTATTCTGGTTGTCAATAGACTGTTCAACAATTTTTCCCAGCTTGATCTGGTTATCAAACTCCCGGTATGTTTCTTCAGGTAAAAATTTAATGATTTCTGATTTTCTTTCGGTGAATACTTTATAATTTTTGTCTTCAGGCGATTTAAGGAAATAAAGTAAAAAACCCACATCATCTTTAGTAAATTCGGATGTTTTGCTTTTATTTTCAAAATATCTTTCCGAAGCTTTTTTGGCGAAATTAAAATCCGAAGAAGAGTTAAGTCTCATAATATTGATCAGGAATTCAGGGTCTTTTTCCCCCTTTTCAAAACGTTCTTTTAAAGAACCCTTTTTATTGTTGGGTGAACTTACGCCCTGTGCCATGGTGAGAAACATGCTTTCTTCCATATATCCGTAATTTTGGGAGACAAGCTCTCCGTCACCATTCAGGAAAAGATAAGTAGGATAGGAGCGTACACCAAATTTTGCAGCAATTTCTCTTCCTTCGCCCTTTTCCATATCGAATCTGGCATTAACAAAATTAGCATTAAAATAATCTCCGACTGATTTTTTAGTGAATGTATTCTTCTCCATCATCTTGCAGGGACCGCACCATGAAGTGTATGCATCAATAAATACGAGTTTGTTTTCTTTTTTTGCCTTTAAAATAAGATCTTTAAACGGCAGTTCCTGAAACTGAATGGCCTCCTGGGCAAATGCTGTAATGACTGAAAATAAAAATAAAACGGAAACAATCTTCTTCATTTTTCAATAAAAATTTGAGAAGCGAATATACTTATTTTCAGCGTAAGAATGGTGAGAAAACAAAAAAGTCATCTCAATTGAGATGACTTTTGTTGTGGTTTCTCCAGGAATCGAACCAGGGACACATGGATTTTCAATCCATTGCTCTACCAACTGAGCTAAGAAACCATTTAATTTTTGCTTCTTTTTTTGAAGTGGTGCAAAAGTAATAATAATTATCACATCCTGCAAATTATTTAAAACATTTGGAAAATAAAACCACCTTTTTTTGAAGGTGGTTTTTGTGGTTTCTCCAGGAATCGAACCAGGGACACATGGATTTTCAATCCATTGCTCTACCAACTGAGCTAAGAAACCATTCTTTTACTTCGTTGTTTTAAAGTGATGCAAAAGTAGTAAGTTTTCGTATATGAAGCAAGTATTAATATTACTTTTTTTAACAAAACTTAAAAACCTATTGATTTTCAACCGAATTATTTTCCTGTTCCCTTCTAATCTGCTCGCTCATCTCCTCCAATACCGGTTTTATCGTGTTTTCAGGAAGATCGCTGATTCTGATGTACATCAATCCGTCGATCGCATCATTGAAGTTGGGGTCTACGTTGAAAGCAATAACTTTCGCATTTTGCTTAATATATTTCTTAATCAGCACGGGCAGCCTCAGTTCAGGTTCCAGATCATCGATGATTTTATCAAGTTTATTTAAATCCGATTCCATTTCTTCAAAAAAAAGATGCTTATCCCTGTCGCGAAGTTTTACTTTATATTCATTTCTCGGGGTAATGTACTGAGCTACGGCAGAATCATAATAATTGGAACGCATAAACTCAATCATCAGTGATTTTGAAAATTCGGAAAATTTGTTGGAAATACTTACCCCTCCCATCAGAAATTTATGATCCGGATTTCGGAGGCATACATGTACAATTCCTCTCCAAAGAAGGAAAAGAGGAAGCGGTTTCTGCTGATATTCCTGGCAGATGTAAGCACGCCCCATTTCAATCACTTTTTTAAAGAAAGGATGAATGTCCTGTTCAAATTCAAATAAAGAGCTGGTATAAAATCCTTTGATCCCGGATTTTTTCATTACTTCTCTTCCTAACGCCATTCTGTAGGCGCCCACAAGCTTTTCTTCGGCATTGTCCCACAGGAAGAGGTGATGATAATGTTTGTCATATTCATCAAGATCGAAGGGAAGGTTGCTGCCTTCTCCTACGGCCCGAAAGGTAAGCTCCCGCTGTCTGCCGATTTCCCGCATGATAGAGGGGATTTCTTCGTATTTGGTAAAATAGACCTCATAGTTTCCGTTGCTGAAGAACATTTTGTCGGTACCCTTCAGTTTTCGGATGTCTTTTAGAATATCTTCTTTAGGTGTTTCGTCGATAATATTCTGAACAATATTCTCTTCCTTCAGCAATGGAAATTTTACCGAAAGATTTTTAAGATTAATGCTTTGGGCAAGTGATTTTCTTTTCTCATAGTAAGATTTCATCATATACACCTTCCGTTTCAGAAAATCACCAAGCTCTTCAGTGTTTTCCATATCTTCCATTGCTTTTACGGCAATAGGCCTTCCGATACGTATTCTGATAGGTTTTTCCCTGTCGTTCATCATTTCTGCCGGAAGCATAAGGGTCTGTAAGCTCGGATGGATTTTGGCCATCTGGTAAAACATTCTGCTGTTCTTGGCATGGAAATACATAGGAACGACCGGCACTTTAGCCATCCTGATGAGCTTAAGGGCCGGTTTTTCCCATTCTTTATCTAAAATTTCTCCGTACGGATTGTTTTTATTGGATACTTCTCCAGCCGGAAAAATACCTACACAGCCTCCATTTTGTAAATGCTTTAATGTTTCCCGCATTCCGGATGAGCTGCTGTATGCGTCTTTCCTGTTTTCGAAAGGGTTTACGGAGATGACATACGGCTCCATGGGTTTTATTTTTTCCAGCAGGAAATTCCCCATAACTTTAAAATCCGGACGCACCTCTGAAAGAATTTTGCACATCAAAATGCCGTCTATGGCACCAAGCGGATGATTGGAAACAAGAATAAACGGACCCGTTTTAGGGATTTTTGCCAGATCTTCTTCAAAAGCTATATAACTGAGGTTCCGCTCTCTCACAAATGAATCGAAAAAGTCTTTACCTTCCTTATCTTTTAGCTTATCGTATAGTTTGTTTACTTCATTTATTTTAGCAATGCTCATCACAGCAGATGCCACAGGATTTTTCAGAAATCCTATTTTATGTAAGCCGGAAGCCTTTATCAAATCGTTTTTCGATATTAAACTCATGTGTGTTTAGTCGCAATTAGTTTTATTGTGTTACCATTTGAAGCGTATTCTTCGAAATTTGCTCCAATAATACACTTTTTTCCTGGTAAAATTTATCAATATGATCCATCTTCGCATTCCTTACCGTAAATAAAGATACATTTTTTATCACTTCTGTACGGAATACTTTCTGAAGTTCTTCGTTCAGTTCATCAATATTGTGGAACTTATCTTCCAGACACAGAGCCAGTGAAATAGCAGAATTCTGCATCAGAGAAACCTTAATCTTATTTTTGGATAAGTATCCGAAAATTAAGCTCATATGATCTTCCGCGATGAATGAGAAGTCTCTTGTTGATATTTTTAAAAGTGTCTGATTTTCCTTTAAAATGTAAGTTTCTTCATTCTGATTTTTCTCGGAAGCGCCCACTTTAGTCCCTTCTTTAGTAGAATCTACAAAAGATTTTACATAAAAAGGAATATTTTTTTGCTGAAGAGGCTGCAATGTTTTTGGGTGAATGACACTTGCTCCATAATAAGCCATTTCAATAGCTTCTTCATAAGAAATATTGGAAAGAAGCGTTACATCTTTGAATTTTCTCGGGTCTCCGGTCATTACCCCCGGAACATCTTTCCAGATGGTCATGGCTTCTGCGTTTAAGCAATAGGCGAAAATAGCAGCCGAATAATCCGACCCTTCTCTTCCCAATGTTACGGTAAAATTATTTTCATCCGAACCGATGAAACCCTGAGTAACGTAGCAGATTTCTTTATTTAAATTTGAAATGAATTCTTCGGTTTTTACCCAATCTACTACACCTTCCCGGTAAGAATTGTCGGTTTTTATATAATCTCTCGCATCAAGCCACTGATTGGTAAACTGTATTTCGTTCAAATATTCGCTCACAATTTTTGTAGAAATCATTTCTCCACAACTTACTACCTGATCGTAGACAAAATTGTAATTTGGAGATTTGTTCCTTCTTAAAAACGAATCAATATCATCAAAAAATAAGTTGATTTCCGAAAATACGGCATGATTTTCAGAAAAAAGGCCTTCTGCAATTTCGATGTGTTTTCGTTTTATTTTTTCAATTTCAGTTTGATAGTTGTCTTTCCTGAAATAAAGTTCCACCACTTTTTCCAGCTCATTTGTTGTCTTGCCCATTGCTGAAATTACCAGCAGACACTTTGCAAATCCCTGGCTTTGTAATACCATGGCTACATTTTTTACGCTTTCGGCATCTTTTACCGATGCTCCACCAAACTTGAAAATTTTCATTAAATTGTTAATAATAAAATTGTTAGATAAAATTTGTGGGAATATTTTACGGGTGACAAAATTATAAATTTACAACGAGATATGAAATAGCGTTGGATCACAGAGAACTTAAGATTTCATTAAAATCACCAATTGGTAGAATTTTTAATGATATCCTTCGGTAATTCGGGAGCTGTTTTTTATGATAAGATACGGATAATAATATGAGGTGACGCTGTATGATGCTGATAAACAAATGATAAGCTCTTTTCTTAATAATTCTTTCAAATTGTGATAAATTTTACGAAATTTGAGGAAAACGTAAAAAGGAAAATATGTCAGAAAGACCATTACAGACTTTAGGAGAATTTCTTATTGACAGACAAGATGATTTTCAGTATTCTACCGGGGAATTTTCTCGTCTTCTGAGCGCGATAAGATTGGCTTCAAAAGTAGTAAACAGAGAAGTAAATAAAGCCGGGATTGTAGACATTGCAGGTGCTGCCGGAAACCAGAATATTCAGGGAGAAGAGCAGCAGAAGCTTGATGTTATTGCCAACGAAATTTTTATTACCGCTCTGTCTCAAAGAGAAGTGGTTTGCGGAATTGCCTCTGAAGAAAATGACGATTTCATCGATATCAAATGCGGCGAAAATGGTCACTTAAGTAAATATGTTGTATTAATTGATCCGTTGGACGGTTCGTCAAATATTGATGTCAATGTTTCCGTGGGAACTATTTTTTCTATTTACAGAAGAGTTACCGAGCCCGGAACTCCGGTACAGCTTCAGGATTTTTTACAAAAAGGAGTCAACCAGATTGCTGCCGGATATGTGATCTACGGATCTTCGACAATGATTGTCTATACTACCGGAAACGGGGTTAACGGTTTTACACTTGATCCTTCTTTAGGGACGTATTATCTTTCTCATCCGAATATGATGTTTCCTAAAACGGGTAAAATTTACTCCATTAACGAAGGAAATTACATCAAATTCCCGCAAGGGGTAAAAAATTACCTTAAATATTGCCAGATGGAAGAAGGCGACAGGCCCTATACCTCAAGATATATTGGTTCTCTTGTAGCTGATTTCCACAGAAATATGCTGAAGGGCGGGATTTATATTTATCCATCTTATTCTCAGGCACCGAATGGAAAATTGAGATTATTATATGAATGTAATCCTATGGCATTCCTTGCAGAGCAGGCCGGAGGTAAAGCGACAGACGGATTCAGAAGAATTCTCGAAATTGAACCGACAGAGCTGCATCAGAGAATTCCTTTTTTCTGCGGAAGCGTTGATATGGTAGAGAAAGCGGAAGAATTTATGCGAATCGACAGTGTAAAATAATGACAGCAGAATATTTTAAATATATATTAGAATTCAAACGCCCGAGTGGAACATCTCGCGGCGTTTTGTTTGAAAAAGAGACTTTTATTCTCGAAATTTCAGAAAATGGAAATAAAGGAGTAGGAGAATGTGCGGTATTCCGAGGATTGAGCTTTGACGACAGACCGGATTATGAAAATAAGCTTCAATGGCTTTGCGAAAATATTGATCAGGAATATGATTTTTTAAAGGAAAATTTAAAAGAATTCCCATCAATTTGGTTTGGTTATGAGCAGGCGGTGCTCAATGTAAAAAATGGTAAAAACCTTTATTTTCCGGGTGAATTTACGGAAGGTAAAACTCCGATTGTAATCAATGGTTTGATTTGGATGGGAGGTGTAGGGTATATGGAAGAACAGATTCAGGATAAGCTGGATCAAGGATTTCATTGTATCAAATTAAAAATTGGAGTCGACTGGAAATCAGAACATGAAATCCTTCAGAAATTAAGACAGAAATTTTCAAAAGAGATGTTGGAGCTGCGTGTTGATGCCAACGGAGGCTTTTCAAAACATGAAGCCAAAACTGTTTTGCAGCAGCTGGCAGATTTACATATTCATTCGATAGAACAGCCCATAAAAGCAGGAAACTGGCACGATATGGCAGAATTGTGTGCGGAAACTCCTACACCTATTGCTTTAGATGAAGAGTTGATAGGAATTGTTGATTTGGATAAAAAGATCAATCTTCTGGATAGCGTAAAGCCTCAGTATATTATTTTAAAACCATCGCTGATCGGAGGATTTTCAGGTTCTGACGAGTGGATTTCTTTAGCTCAAGAGCGTAATATTGATTGGTGGATCACCTCTGCGCTGGAAAGTAACATTGGACTGAACGCTATCGCGCAGTACACTTTTACCAAAAAAAATCCGATGCCACAGGGTCTGGGTACCGGATCATTATTTGTGAATAATTTCGAATCCAATCTTGATTTGAGAGGAGAATTATTATATTTTAAAATGTAGTTGTAAGATTGGAGCCAGTCAGATTACTCTTTTACATTTATCCTTCAAATAATGTTAGGATAAATAACATTGTCCCTGAAATTTCTTTTTTCTAGATAACATCTTCTACGAAAATTGCCTTTCTGATGTATTCTAAAAATGAAGAAAACGTTCTTTTAACCTTTTTCATAATAATATTATTTAGTATTGTGTGCGCTTAGTTGTTTGCAATCTTTGTGCCATAACATGGTATCTCCGGCATCTTCGGATATGATATATTTCATAGAATATTTTAAATGCCTGTTTAAGAAGAGATTGGCTGTTTTTGCTCTTTTTTCCTTAACAGAAAATTAAATTACGGTTAATCTTAGACTTGGAAATTAAATATGAATTCTTTTAAAATAGAAGTCTCTTTGAATATAGAAGAGTTTGGACATAATGTATAATTTTAGCTCTGGTTTTAGTTAGTGCGAAGATAAGTTAAAATATCGAATAAGCAGTCTTATAAACCTTTAAATTATAATTTCCGTAGAACTTTAAATTTTCCTAAATTTGCAAATTGTCGTATATACGGCATTATAAAGCGAATTTCAATGGAAGAAGAAAAAAAATCACTCAATTTTATTGAGCAAATTATCGAAGATGATTTGGCAAACGGTCTGAAAAGAGATCAGATCCGTTTCCGTTTTCCGCCTGAACCCAACGGTTATCTGCATGTAGGTCATACAAAAGCAATCTGCATCAACTTTGGGCTTGGCGAAAAATACAATGCTCCCGTGAACCTTCGTTTCGACGATACGAACCCTGAAAAAGAAGAACAGGAATTCGTAGATTCTATCATGAAAGATGTTGAATGGTTAGGTTTTAAATGGGATAAAGTATTGTATGCTTCCGATTACTTCCAGCAGCTTTACGATTGGGCTGTTCAGATGATCAAAGAAGGTAAGGCTTATGTAGATGAGCAGCCATCTGAAGTCATTACCGAACAGCGAAAAAACCCTACTGAACCAGGTGTTGAATCTCCATACAGAAACCGTCCGGTTGAAGAATCCTTAGACTTATTCGAAAGAATGAAAAACGGAGAGTTTGAGGAAGGCTCTATGTCGCTCCGTGCAAAAATAGACATGACGTCTCCGAATATGAACATGCGTGACCCTGTGATGTACAGGATCTTAAGAAGACCGCACCACAGAACGGGAACGGCCTGGAAGATTTACCCGATGTATGATTGGGCACATGGCGAATCAGATTATATTGAACAGATTTCGCATTCTTTGTGTTCTTTGGAATTCGAAAATCACAGACCGTTGTATGACTGGTATCTGGATCAGGTATATGATGAAACAAAAGTAAGGAATAAGCAAAGAGAATTCGCAAGAATGAATGTCTCTTACATGATCACTTCTAAAAGAAAACTTCAGAGGCTGATTGCTGAAAAAGCAGTGAACGGCTGGGATGATCCCAGAATGCCTACCATTTCAGGAATGAGAAGAAAAGGATATACGGCAACAGCGATCAGGAATTTTATTGAAAAAGTAGGGGTTGCCAAAAGGGAAAACCTTATTGAGATTCAGTTGTTGGAATTCTGCGTTCGTGAAGACTTAAATAAAGTAGCAAAACGTGTCATGACCGTTGTTGATCCCGTAAAACTGATTATTGAAAACTATCCGGAAGGAAAAGAAGAATGGCTGGAAACGGAAAACAATCCGGAGCAGGAAGATGCAGGAACAAGAGAAATACCTTTCTCAAGAGAGCTGTATATTGAACGTGAAGATTTCAAGGAAGAAGCCAACAATAAATTTTTCAGACTGAAACTGGGAGGAGAAGTCCGTTTAAAATCTGCGTATATCATTAAGGGTGAAAGAGTAGAAAAAGATGAAAACGGAAACATCACCACCATCTATGCAACCTACGACGAAAAGTCCAAGTCGGGCAGCGGAACGGAAGAAAGCTTAAGAAAAGTAAAAGGAACCATTCACTGGGTTTCTGCCAATCATGCGATTCCTGTAGAGATCAGGAATTACGATAAACTGTTTACCGTAGAACAGCCGGATGCAGAAAAGGATGTTGATTTCCTTAATTTCATTAACCCGGAATCCGTAACCGTGGTAAAAGGATTTGCAGAGCCAAACCTTAAAGATGTGGAAGTAGGAGCACCGCTTCAGTTCCAGAGAATTGGCTACTTCACGAAAGATCAGGATTCGACTGAAGACAATTTGGTCTTCAACAGAACTGTGACCTTAAAAGACTCTTATAAGCCGGAGTAATAAATTATTTATATTAATATAAATGAAACAGGGCTTAATTTTTTAAGCCCTGTTTTTTTGTTTAACAATGATAATAGTAAAGAAAAGAGTCCCGAAGGGACGATATAAACCAAAATAGGATAAAGTCCTATTAAAATATAAAATCATGAAAATTATATATTTATATACAAACTCATTCAAAGGGCTTTCCAAAGAAAGCTGGATGCTGGCGCTGGTGATGCTCATCAACCGGGCCGGCTCGATGGTACTTCCTTTTTTGGGAGTTTACATGACCAATCATCTGCATTTCAGCATAGAAAATACAGGAATTGTGCTGAGCTTTTTCGGAATAGGCTCCGTTATCGGTTCCTGGTTAGGCGGATTCATCACAGATAAGATCGGCGAGTATAAAGTGCAGTCTTTCAGCTTATTGCTGAGTGTTCCTTTATTCTGCCTGATTCCTATTTTCAAAACAGAAATAGGTGTTGCAGCTATTATATTGGCGCAAAGTATTGTGAGTGACGCTTTTCGTCCGGCTAACTCCGTAGCCATAACAAAGTATGCAAAACCCGAAAACATAACGCGGGCATTTTCATTAAACAGGATGGCCGTCAATTTGGGATTTTCCATTGGCCCTGCTTTGGGTGGAATCCTGTCGGCAATTTCTTACGAATTCCTGTTCTTTGCCAATGCTTTAACAGCTTTATCAGCAGGTATTTTATATATTGTATTTTTTAAAAAACGGAACAAAATCGCCAGACTGAAAGCTAAAAAAGTAAAAGAAATAATCGAAATTAAAAAAGACAGTTCGCCGTACCGTGATGGCAAATTTTTAATATACTGTTTTTTCTGCATGCTTTTTTCCATCTGTTTTTTCCAGTTATTCAGTACATTAACTATTTTTTATAAAGACACCGCTCATCTCAGTCAGCAAAGTATTGGTTACATTCTTGGCTACAGCGGATTCCTGGTGGTTTTGCTGGAAATGGGTCTCGTTCAGGTTGCCGAAAAGTATTTCAGTCTTGCGGTGACCATGTTTCTGGGAACTTTTATCTGCGGACTTTCCTATGCAATGCTGGGATTTGATCATAGTATTATTACGCTGGTTATTTCCATGAGCCTGCTGTGTGTCGGTGAAATCTGGGCATTGCCGTTTATGTCAACCATTACCGCACTGCGATCCGGGAAGAACAACAAAGGTGCGTACATGGGACTGAACGGAATTTCCTTTTCAATCGCATTTATCGTTACCCCTTACTTGGGAACTTTAATAGCGGAAAAGCTCGGATTTACAACATTATGGATCGGGACCGGGATTTTGGCAACAGTGATTGCTGCTGCATTTTACTTTATCGTTCCATGGATGGTGGGCGACAGAAAGCAGGCTGACTAGATTTTGGGCGTGTCCCTCATTCCAAAGCTAAACCTCATAGGTTTTTAAAACCTATGAGGTTTCCCCTGACAATTCGGGTCTGGCTGCTTTGGGGTACGCTTCGCTTCCGTACTCGCTCGTTCCTCGCTCGCACCGGCTCCTTCGTCGCCGCCAGCCGCATCCCTCACGCGAAGGTGGTAATTCAAAAAAAGCTTTTCAGATATAAATTTGATAACTGTGAACTATTTTATAATTTCCCACAGATTGCACAGATTAAACAGCCCACACAAATAATTATGTATTATTTCTTCCTGCGTGTAAAATACAGTATAAAAAATCTGCGCCATCCGTGAAATCTGCGGGAAAATCAAAATATTACATCATCAACCCAACACATTTCATTCCTAAGCATCTCAACAATTTTTAACATAAGCTTTTAGGATAAAATAATCTGCGCCAATCCGTGGAAATCTGTGGTAAAAAAATCACAAGGCCACCATAAAATTTTAAAAATATTAGAATAAAAAGAACAATTTTTGCTCACACAACAGCAATGAAAAAAATCTACATTCTTCTGCCAACAATTTTTACAGCTTTATTATCGGCACAGAAAAAAGACTCTGCAGAACTGATCTCAGAAGTTCAGATTGATGCCTACAAAAAACCGGCGGCTTTTATTTCTTCCACTAAATCAGTGTCTGTCGTTTCACAAAATCTGCTCAACCAGAATCCACCGGAAAGAATGCTGGAATCCATCAACCAGATTTCCGGTGCAAGAATGGAAGAACGCTCTCCCGGAAGTTACCGCATTTCTCTTCGCGGTAGCACCCTCCGTTCTCCATTTGGTGTGCGGAATATAAAAGTATATCTGGATGATTTTATTTTTTCGGATGCTTCGGGCAATACTTATTTCAATGTGATTTCTCCAGAGCTCATCAAAAAAATGGAAATTTATAAAGGACCTGAAGGTGGCGATTATGGAGCCGTTACAGGCGGAACCGTACTCCTGAAAACCACAAGTTCCGAAAATACGTCCGCTAATCTCGCGGTGGGAAGCTATGGAACTTTTAATCAAAGCTTTAACCTTTCCAGACAATTGGGAAAACATTTTGTTGAAATTTTTCAGAATTATTACCAGACAGATTCCTACCGCGAACAGTCTAAAGTTTTACGAAAACAAATATTCCTGAAAGATAATTTTCAATATTCAGAGCAAGGTCTTTTAAAAGCCATGATTTTGTATGCTGATCTTGATTACCAGACGCCGGGCGGACTCACTTTAGAGCAGATGGAACTCAACAGGAAGCAGGCAAGACCCGCTACAAAAACTGTTCCCGGTGCTAACGATCAGGATGCCGGAATCCGTAATAAGATGATATTGGCAGGAATTTCACATGACTATAATTTCAGCCCTGATTTTTCACATTTCATCCTGCTTCAGGGTTCGTCTGTAGATTTTGAAAATCCATTTATTACCAATTTTGAAAACCGTTTTGAGAAAAATTACGCTCTGCGTACTCACTTTAATTATGAGAAAAATTGGAAGAAGATATCATTGGCATACCGTATCGGTTTTGAAGGTGGTATCAATGATATTCAGGTCAAGAATTATGATAACAACCGCGGAACAGAAGGAAATCCTCAGAATTTCGATAAGATTAAAAACACTTCAGGATTTTATTTTATTTCCCAAAAATTAAATATTGACGAAAAACTTTTCACTGATATTTCTTTAAGCCTGAACTCAAATGCTTATGAATGGGAAAGAACATTTCCCCGTGCTGAAAACGGACGGGTTCAGTTTAAGAATCAGTGGCTGCCTAACTTTGGATTAAATTATCTTATGGGAAAAGGCTTTTCAGTGCGTGCAAAAATAGGGAAGGGTAATTCTGCGCCAACCAATGAGGAAATACGTGCATCCGATCAGCAGTTTAATGCAGATCTCAAACCGGAATATGGTTGGAATAAAGAATTCGGAATCCGCAAGCAGTTCGGAAATTCAATTTTCTTGGAAGGAAGTTATTTTGATTTCAGGATGAAAGATGCTATCGTTAGACGTCAGAATGATGCTGGTCAGGAATTTTTTGTTAATTCCGGGGAAACTGTTCAGAAAGGTATAGAGTTGTTGCTGGAATCTAAAAGTTTTAACCTTAAAAATAATATTTTCAGCTTTTTTAAATTCAGAATATCGGGAAGTTTTTACCGGTTTACCTTTGAAAATTACCGCCAGAACGATGCGGATTATTCAGGAAATGATCTCACCGGTGTTCCACGGACGACAGTAAATAGTTTAATTAGTTTTATCCTGTTCAAAAAACTCTCTGTTGATTATTCACACTTTTATACCTCAAAAATACCGTTGAATGATGCAAACTCTGTCTGGTCCCACTCAAGCGTTGTTGGCAATATCCAGTTCAGATTTCCCGTAAAACTTGACAAAACGACTGTGAATCTTTTTCTGCAGATCCAAAATTTATACAATGAAGAGTATGTTTCCGGTTTTGACATCAACGCGTTCGGAAACCGCTATTATAACCCGGCTGCTAAAAGGAATTTCATTTTCGGAGTAAAGATGGATTTTTAATTACACAAACAGTTTTAAGTCAGAAAATCTGAGTGATTTGTGTAATTTGCGGAAGCTTTTGCTTGCACTACTTTGAGAGAATATCCCCAATAATCATTTCCGCATGAATTCTGGAATTTTCAATAAACCAGAGATGCGTGTCTTTTCCTCCGCATACAACCCCGGCAAGATAAAGATTTTTCACATTTGTTTCCATGGTTTCGCTGTTGTATAATGGATTCAGACAATCTCCCTGTAATTCAATCCCGGAATTTTTTAAAAAATCAAAATCAGGAAGGTATCCTGTCATGGCCAAAACAAAATCATTTTCGATTTCATGAATTTTACCCTTTTCGTCTTTAAAAATAACCGTTTTTTCCTTGATTTCCATTAATTCAGAATTGAAATGAGCGCGAATGCTTCCTTCGGAAATCCTGTTTTCAATATCAGGCTTTACCCAATATTTTACACTCTTGGAAATTTCAGAATGCCGGATAATCATCGTTACTTCAGCGCCCTTTCTGTATGTTTCCAGGGCAGCATCAACCGCAGAATTGCTGGATCCAACGACAACGATTTTCTGTTTTGCATACGGATAAGGTTCAGTATAATAATGTTTTACGTTAGGAAGGTCTTCTCCCGGAATATTCATCAGATTCGGAATATCGTAAAACCCTGTTGAGATGATGACGTTTTTTGCAGTATATTTTCCTTTGGTAGTTTCAATATTGAAAAAGCCTTCTTGACGAATTATTTTTTCTGCTTTTTCATAAAGTCTGATGTTGATATCCTTTTGCCTTGCAATGCCCTGATAATATTCCAATGCTTCCTGTCTTCCGGGTTTCGGGGCGGGAGAAATAAAAGGAATTCTGCCGATTTCAAGCTTCTCGGCAGTGGAGAAAAACCGCATATACAAAGGGTAGTTATATAGCGAGTTAACAATTGTTCCCTTTTCGATAATAACATAACTGAGATTATTTTTCTGGGCCTCCAGCGCACAGTTCAGTCCTATCGGTCCACCTCCGATGATGAGAATATCCAACGTTTCCATCATACAAAATTACAAAAAACGAAGCAGGAAAACCGTTCCAGAGTTCACAAAAAGCAATACTTCCGATATTTAATATCTATCCGAATTTGTATAATGAGAAACTGCCCTAATCTGAAATGTGGTATTGTTTTTGGAGAATTCAGAAAGACATTTTTAAAATCATGAAAAAGATATTCTTTTCGATCATTATCCTAAGTTCGGTAGCCTGTAAGAAAAACCCTGAGAAATTTGTCAATGATCATACAGATTCTTCCAGAAAAGTTACTGACAGTGCCAAAAACACAATCCTGAATAATGCCTTGGTAAGCAAAGAAGAATCGCTCAAAAAGTTGAATGAGGGAATTATTCATTCTCTGAAAGAGAAAAATTACAACAATTTTTCAGAATATATACATCCTCAGAAAGGAGTTCGTTTTTCCATGTGTGCTTTTATAAATCCTGCAGAGGATAAAAAATTTTCTAAGGCTGATTTTAAAAAATATCAGCCTGGCAAAACCATTTTTACGTGGGGCTCTATGGACGGGAGCGGAGATCTGTACAAAACCACCATTAATGATTATCTCGGAAAATGGGTCTATTCAACAGATTTTGCGATGGGACAATTTTCATTAAACGAATTTCAGGGCAGTGGAAACTCACTGAATAATTTAAAGAAAATATATCCTGACGCTGATTTTACGGAAAATTTTATCAAGGGTTCCGAAGCAAATGCAGGCATGGACTGGAAATGTCTCCGTCTTGTTTTTGAAGAATATCAGGGCAAATATTATCTGGTCGGGGTTATTAATGACCAGTGGACGATTTAAAAATTAGGTATAACTTTAACCTTAATCTTAGCCTTAATTAAATCTTAGCCTTATTCCAAAATCTCAGCCAGCCTCTTCGTAAGATTCCTTCTGGAAAACTGCTCAATGTTTGTTGTATTTTCAGAAAGATTCCCATTTTTCCAAAGCTTGAATTTTTCCAGTATAAAATCTTTGATTGTATCGGTATCATCATAACTGAAATGCATTCCTGCCTGAGTTTCATTTAATATTCTTGAAACATCCGCATCATCCGGACCAAAAGAAATAATCTGTTTTCCGGTTGCAAGATATTCAAAAATTTTCCCCGGAATGATTCCCTTAGATGATTCGTTCGGGAAATTGGTAATCAATAAAATATCGGAGGTCTGCATTTCTTCGATTGCTTTATCGTGCGACAAATAACCAAGATTCAGGATATGATTTTTTAAGGCTGAATTTTCTATATCAGTTAAAATTTTATCATCAATTCTTCCTGCAAATTTCAGGACAAAATTTTTGGCAAAATCTGCATTCTGACACACAAGATCATTAAGCGCTTTCCAGAGATTTTCCGGATTTCTCAGTTGTTCGAGCACACCGATATAACTCAATGTGAAAGCTGAAGTGTTTGAGGGGCAGATCGGTTTAGAGTCTGAGCTTATTGTTTGTGAATCGGTTTCATCAAATCCATTCGTAATACAAAACGAATTGGCTCCGTTTTTCCTGAAATTTTCTGCGTCGGTGTAACTTGTAGCCAAAGTAATATCTGCATTCCTGAAAACTTCACTTTCCAGTTGGCGATGCTTCCGGTCGGAGCTTTTGGTTAATTTCAAATGTTTGTAATAGGAAATCTCGGTCCACGGATCTCTGAAATCGGCGATCCATTTTAGATGGGGAAGCTTTTTTTTGAGGTTTAAACCAATCAGATGAAGCGAATGCGGCGGTCCCGAGGTTACAACGACATCTATTTTGTTTTCTTTTAAATAATGTTCTAAAAATTTAACGGAAGGTTTCACCCAGAAAACCCTTGCATCCGGAATGAAAAAATTACCTCTTACCCAGATCGAAAGCTTAGACTTCCAACTCTGGTTTTTACCGACGTCAAATTGCCCGGCTTTGAATTTTTTATTGCTTTTGTTGAGTTTTTCGGCAAGCTGGTAAGGCTCCCAGATTTTTGTTTTTACGATTTCAAGATCTTTTGGAACATCCTTCATTAAGCTGTCATCCAATAAAGGATAGCTCGGGTTTTCCGGAGTGTAGACCACTGGTTTCCACCCGAAATCAGGGAGATATTTCGCAAATTTCAACCATCTTTGCACACCAGGACCTCCCGCCGGCGGCCAGTAATAGGTGATGATGAGTATTTTTTTCGGAGAGTTCATTTATAATTATTTTTAACCGCAAAAGATGCAAAAGATGCAAAAGATGCTTGTTGTTTTAGTGTTCAAAAGAGAGCAAAACTCAAAGAATACATTTTGCAAACTTTTGAATAAACTTTTCAATATTATCTTCTTTTGTTTCTTTTGCGGTTAAATGATATATTATTTTTTAGTCATATTGATCAAAGTACTTATTTATAAATGTCTCCTGACCAAAATGATAAATATTTAACATTAAAATTTACAAGAATTCCTTTTGGAGCTTTTAATAAATTGATGTAATTTATAACCTGAGCTTTATGTATTTCCAAGATAGATGATACGGATTTTATTTCCAGAACAATTAAATCTTCAATTAAAAAATCGCATTTAAAATCACAATTTAAATTTTCATTTTTGTAAACCACAGGAATTTGAAATTCAGATTTGTATTCAATATTTCTTAATTTAAATTCCTTTTCCAAAGCTCTATGATACACAATTTCTGCCAGTCCTGCACCCAAGATCTTATGAACCTCAATGCAGGCTCCGTTAATTCTATAGGTAAGATCGGTTATGTACTTTTGGGTAATCATCAATATACAGCTTTTCAGAATTTAAACCTCTAAAATACTAAATAGCCTCAACTTGTCTTTTGTCTCTTTTGTTGTAAAGAACATAAATTCCGACTCCACTCAAAAGAATAAACAATCCGAAGCAAATTAATGAAATCCACTTACCTTTTTCTATGACTTCCGGTTCGAAAAACATCCTTATGTTGTGGTTTCCTGCAGGAACATGTACCGCACGGAGAAGATAATCTGCCTTGATATACGGAACTTCTTTTTCATCAATTAAGAATTTCCATCCATGAGGATAATAAATCTCTGAAAATACAGCGAGCTGCGGTGTCTTTGATTGAGATTTAAATTCCAGTTCGTTCGGTTGGTATTTCGTTAAATTGATATAAGCTGTAGAGTCTGGCTGAACCGTTTTTCCGTCAAAATATTTTTTATCAGATGAAGCAATAACTGCGGTTTTCTTACTGTCGATTACACCAATTGATTTGATTTCCTGATTGGGCGATTCTACAAATTTAAGGTCGCTTACAAACCATGCGTTGCCGTTGGCCTTCGGGTTTGGAATGGCCTGTGGCTGCTCCGGACCACCCAACACCAGATATTTTGCATTCAGAAGATTCAAGATATTCGGAACTTTTACAGAATCCATAATCTGGAAATATTCATTGATCACATCATCATACCTTCTCAGTTTCACTGCGTGATATCCACCGATGGAAGATTTAAAGTAAGAGGTATTGGTTTCGCTGAACGTTCCTAAAATATTATTGAAAATTCTGTAATGCGTTTTGTCTTTTTCAGCAATGGTTTCCAGTGTCTTGTTGACGTTTACATTTGCCAGGATCGGTTCAAGATTCGGATTTCCCTGAACTTTGTCTGCCATAAGGTCTGAGCTTTCCGTCTGAAAAGGATTTTCTGCAAATATTTTATCAACATAATTATCATCATTAAGGTAACGTTTGTTGACGGTCCAAAGATCAAATAAACTTACGATTCCAATGATTACCAAAGCAATATTCTGATTGAGTTTCTGCTTTAAAACCATAAATAAAGCACCTACAGCAATTGCAACATAAATAAAGGCTTTAATGGCATCAATCCTGAATAGTTTGAACCGTTCTTCAACCAGATAATCCAGTAGGAAAGGGGGAAGATATGTTTTTTCATTCTCGGTATGGAATCCTAATAAAGATTTACCAAAAATTAGTAAAATCAGTACAAAACCAAGCGTTCCGCCTCCAACATAAAGAAGAATTTTCTGCTTATATTCTTCGGTTAATTCATTGTCTTTAAAAAATCTGTACAATCCGATAATCGCAATTAAAGGGAATAACAGTTCTACAACGACAAGAATAGATGAAGGTGCTCTGAATTTATTATAAAAAGGGACAAAATCAATAAAAAAGTCGGAGAGTGCCATAAAATTGCTTCCCCAGGCTAAAAAGATCGTCAGAACCGTTGCTCCAAGAATCCAGTAACGGTATTTTTTCCAGGCAAAGAAAAAACCTAAAAGCGCTAAAAAGCAGACAATTGCTCCCTGATAGGCAGGTCCTGAAGTTCCCGGCTGGTCCCCCCAATAGGTAATGCTTCCGAAACCTTTGGAAATTCTGTCCATCTCAGCCTGAGAGCCGACATTTTCCTGAACAAGCTCCTGTACTCTGGTCATCATTTCCTTTCCTTCCGGCTCCTGGCTTCCGCCGCCCATCAGTCTCGGGATGAAAAGATTCAGGGTCTCCAGTTTTCCGTAGCTCCACATCAGCATACTTTCTTTATCCATACCCGAATTTCCTCCGGTATGGCTGTCGTTTGTTAAGATCTGCTTTCCTCGAACCGTTTCTTTCACATATTCGGAGTTGGCCATAATTCTCTGGGAGTTCATTCCGACACCGATAATGCATGCAGCAGCGATAATTCCTGATGAAATCAGAAAATGTTTCATCGGAATTTTTTTCTGAATGGCGCGAATTAATTCAGACAAGAATAAAAATCCTAACGCCAGGAACAGATAATACGTCATCTGTGGGTGGTTCGCTGCAATCTGAAGTCCAATAAAAAGGGTAGTTACAATGAATCCCCAGATATATTGTCTCCGGATGTAGACGAGTAAAATTCCGGCAAGAAGCGGCGCAAAATATTCAATGGTATTTATTTTACCGTTGTGTCCTGCCGCAATGGCGATATAAAAATAGGTGGAAAGACCAAAAAAAGACGCTCCCAAAAGAGCATATTTCCAGTTTCTGACGGCAACCATTCCTAATAAGAAAAAGCCGGCGAAAAGCATAAAAATATAATTGACCGGCCTCGGGAAAAAGTTGAGGGCAGAATCTATATTTTTAATAATATCTCCTTTAAAACGGCTTCCCATCTGATAGGTAGGCATCCCTCCAAACATAGAGTCGCTCCAGTAGGTTTCTTTTCCGGTGTCGGCTCTGTAATCAATAAGTTCTTTTGCGCCACCTCGATATTGCACGATATCATGCTGGAAAAGCTGTTTTCCCGTAAAAACAGGAGTGGAGTATAAAAATGCTAAAACTATAAATGCAATTATTGAAATCGCAATATAAATCAAGTTTTTATTTTTCGCCATGTGATGGTTATTATCTTTTATTTTCGGAATTACCTTTATCAGTGCTGTCTTTTACTTCTTCGTAATCTACGGTTTCAGCATCCCAGTTGATATTGTTTTTATTTGAGTTTTGTATATCCTGCTGCTTATTATTTTGATTGTTATTATTAAATCTATAACTATAAAATGTTTTAAAGAATATCCTTTTAAGAATATTCCATACAAAGAAAATAATAATGGCGGCCAATACCAGCTCAAAAATATATTTCATAATAATTAAATGTTTTGGGTTCAAGGTTTAAAGTTTTATTTTCAGAATTGAAAACTTAAACCTCGAACCTTGAATTTGAAACTTTTATTTTGCAGACGGATTTACCATTACAGAAGAATTGGAAACACTTTTCATGGATTGGGATTCTTTACCGTTTGAAATGGTTTCGATCTGTGTTGTTTTCACAGAAATATTCTGATTGCTGATCCATCCTGTATTCTGGTCAAACTTTATGGTTCCGCTCTGGCTGAGCTCGCTGCTTAAACTGTGCATTACCTCACCCTGATTCTGCTTTTCTACTTTTTTAGGAATTCCTCCGGTTACGGCAATTTCAGCAATACCGTTGCCTACGCTTTTTAGTACATAGTTGGAGGTTACTTTTATTTTGCCCTGTGCATCGGCATTTTCACTGTTGGTCCATTTTTCTCCAACTTTTACTCCTTTTTTCGGAATGATAGTAAGGTTTTTATTGAACTGGTCTTTCAGAACCTTTTCGTTGAATGATTCTTTAAGACTTTCAATAATGCTTTCTTTCTGGTTTTTATCTTTTACAAGTGTTCCTACAGAATTACCTACTTTGTTGTAAACCGCATCAAAGCCTGTGATTGAAATAACGTTTCCTTTGGTATCCATCTTCATGCTCAGCTTATTTCCGGTAAGCGCTCTGTTGATATTCCAGATCATTTTCAGGTCGTCTTCTTTCGGTATCGGCAATTTGGTGTCGACAACGATTGTTTTTCCCTGTGAGGTCTGAGAGTTTCTTTTTGAAATCAGGTTCAGGGTAATATCATACACATTTCCTTTGATATCGTTTACGGTAAAAGACATTTCATCTGTTGCCTCACTGGTTCCGTTCAGCGTTTTCCCTGTAGGATCAGTCATGGTTTTTGTATCTCTCTGGTAAGTAGTCAAAGGATAAGTTTTCCCTTTTTCCAGTTTAAACGTCTGCTTGTAAATTCCTGCAGAATCTTTTATCGCCGGATTTTCTTCCACTTTTGCAACCGAATCGGCAGGAACTTCCACTGTAATTGTTTTCCCGGTTTTAGGATCTATTTTCGTGATTTTTGCCGTTTCTTTTTTATTACAAGAAACCAAAGCTATTGTTGAGATCAGCGCTAATGCTGCTATATTTTTCATTGAATTTTTTTTAAATTTTACTACTTTCATATAATTTGCTATAGTCCTGCTTTTGCAGTCATTTTCTGTCTTACCGCTTCATACAGGATCGCTCCACAAGCCACGGAAACATTCAGCGACTGGGTTTTTCCCTCTATCGGTAATTTTATTTTCTCATCTGAATGATGAAGTACTTCTTTTGAAATTCCTGTTTCCTCATTACCCATCACGACTGCACAAGGCTCTGTAAAATTAACATCATAAATTAATTTTTCTGCTTTTTCACTAGCTGCAAATACCGATATGCCGCTCTGTTGAAGAAAATCTACCACATGAGCAAGATTGGGTGCCTTACATATTTTTACGTTGTAAAGAGCTCCTGCAGATGTTTTTATCGCATCGGAATTAATTGGTGCTGCTCCTTTTTCAGGAATGATTACGGCATCTACTCCCACACATTCTGCCGTTCTGCAGATGGCCCCGAAATTTCGGACGTCCGTTAACCGGTCTAAAATCAATAGGAAAGGCGTTTTCCCTTCTTCAAATAATTGAGGAACAATATCTTCCACTTTATGAAAAGGCACATCTGAAATAAAAGCCACCACACCTTGATGGTTTTTTCTGGTAAAACGGTTCAGTTTTTCAACCGGAACATAATTGGGACGGATTTTATTTTTGGCTAAAATGGCTTTAAGCTCAGCATAAATAGGCCCTTGAAGTGCATTCTGCACAAAGACCTTGTCAATTGTTTTTCCCGCTTCAATAGCTTCAATTACGGGACGCAGCCCGAAAATAAAATCGTCTTTTTTATCTGTCATTTTGATATTTTAAATTGTGAAATGTCATTGTCAATCTGCTTCTTAGTCGGTGTTAGAAAAAATTCACTATTTACCATTCACTGCGAAGCAATTCACCTTAACTATCTTCCTTTTTCTCCTAAAATTGCTCTTTTTTGTGCCATTGTATAGCCGTAATGCAGGCTTTCGTGCATATTGTTGAAAATGATGGCATCCTGAATGCTTTTAAGATCCATTCCGAAACTTGTGGTGTACGGAGTGTAATCCGAAAAGAAATCGCTGTCATAATCCCTCATTAAAATCTTTGAAGTCTCTGTCAAAAGAAATTCAAGATCTTCAACTTCCGACTTCTGAACATTCAGATTTGGTAAAGTTCCTTTTTTGTAGGTTTCGATCCAATATTTATCAATTCTGAAAGGGTTACCGCTCAGGTAGTAATGCAGAAGCTGCTGAGTAGCAACGGTATGCGCAATGTTCCAGTAAATATTGTTGTTGAAGCCGTCCGGAATCAGCAAAAGATCTTCATGAGAAGTATTCTGTAAAATATCCAGAAGGTTCTTCCGCACTTGTCTGTGGGCCTGAAAATGATAATTCACTTTGCAAAATTTTTAATCACCAAAAATAGTTTAATAAACTGGAAATGACAATTTTTGAACAGATGATTCCTCCAAAATTTATATATTTTTATGAAAATCTATTTTATTATTACCTCTAATTACGGTTTCATTTATTTTCAATCTCGCAGTAATGCCGGAATATTTAACAAACTTTAACTCAAAAATAGCATTGTTTGGGTTGATTTATGCAAGTATTTATTAGAAATTTACCAATTATTTTAATTAGACTATGTCAGATACATATCAAGCAGAAGATATCCGTCAGCTAACCGAGCAGGTAAGAGAAGCCAACTTCCATTTTTCCCGTCTCCGCGAAGAAATCAATAAAGTAATCATCGGTCAGGAATATATGATAGACCGTCTTTTGGTCGGTCTTTTAGGGAATGGACATGTTCTTTTGGAAGGGGTTCCCGGATTAGCGAAAACACTTGCCATAAAAACACTTGCAGATGCTGTTGATGGTGAATTTTCAAGAATTCAGTTTACTCCGGATCTGTTGCCTGCCGATGTGGTGGGAACCATGATTTATAATGTTAAAGAAAATGATTTTTCCATAAAAAGAGGTCCTGTTTTCGCAAATTTCGTACTCGCAGATGAGATCAACCGTGCACCTGCGAAAGTTCAGTCGGCTCTTTTAGAGGTAATGCAGGAAAAGCAGGTAACCATAGGTGACGAAACGATGAAGCTGCCGAAGCCGTTCCTGGTATTAGCAACCCAAAACCCAATTGACCAGGAAGGTACTTATCTTTTGCCGGAAGCACAAAGCGACCGTTTTATGCTCAAATGTACGATCGACTATCCTAAATTTGAAGATGAAAGAATGGTAATGAGAATGGTATCAACCTCTCATCAGCCTACCGTGAAACCGGTTATTTCACTTGAACATATTGTTGCCGCAAAAGAACTGATTAACCAGATTTACCTTGACGAGAAGATAGAAAAATACATTCTGGATATGGTTTTTGCAACCCGTTTTCCTGAAAATTATGGTCTTTCGGAACTTAAAAATTACATCAGTTTCGGGGCATCGCCGAGAGCATCAATTAATTTGGCTATCGCTTCTAGAGCCTATGCATTCCTTAAAGGAAGAGCTTTTGTCATTCCTGAAGATGTAAAATCCCTGGCAAAAGATGTTTTAAGACACAGAATCGGTCTTACCTTCGAAGCGGAAGCAGAAGAAATTTCATCAGAAGAAATCGTCAACAGAATCTTAGCGAAAATTCAGGCTCCGTAATGGATGAAGTGATTATTAAAAAGGCAGTTCCGGAAGATTGTCATTCTATGCTGGAACTTATCAAAGAACTTGCGGAATATGAAAAAGCATCGGGTGAAGTTATCCTCACACTAGATCAGTTCATCGAAGATGGGTTTGGGGCATCTCCTGTCTGGGGAGCTTTTGTGGCTGAATATAATAGTGAAATTATCGGAATTTCTTTGTTTTACGACCGTTATTCAACCTGGAAAGGACGAAGACTTTATCTTGAAGATCTGGTGGTGACCGAAAGGTGCAGAGGAAAACAAGTCGGTAGAAAATTATTTGAAGCTACGATGGAATATGGAAAGTCCGGTCGCTACAGCGGAATGGTCTTTCAGGTTTTAAACTGGAATGAGCCGGCGATTAATTTCTATAAAAAATACAGCCCGAAATTTGATGATGAATGGTTGAATGTATCTATTGAATTTAAAAATTGATTTGTGAACTGGGAATATTTAAAAGACAATATTTATTTTTCGGATGGCTCTTTAAGAGATATTTATGTTTTAAATACTTCAAGAATCGACTGGGAGAATTTTATAGATTTTGTTAACAAAAACTATAAAATTGAATTTAATTATTTTGAAAAGAATGGCGAATTTTTTTCAAGTAAAAAAATTATTTCTGAAAAAGTTTTTGAACGTTGGGATGGAATAAATGATTTGGTGGTTGATGCCACTCTAAATATTAGTGGAATCCTAATAAAATGCTATTTTTTTTCAGAAGATGAAATAGAGAATGATATCACGCCACTAGAAGTCAAAACTTTGGAGCATCATCATCAATTAATGGATTATTTATCATCTGTTTCCAAAATTTTAGATAAAGAAGTTATATTAACTATTGAAAACTATTCTTCATCAGCAGAAAAATTGGTTACAATAAATAATGATCAGATTTTAGTACATCAAATATGCAGATAAAAGATATTGTAAAAAAAGTCAAACAAATAGAAATCCGTACCCGAAAGAAGACGGAAGCTACTTTGATGGGGCAATATCACAGTGCTTTTAAAGGACAGGGAATGACTTTTTCGGAAGTGCGCCCTTATCAGTTCGGAGATGAGATCCGCAGGATCGACTGGAACAAGACAGCCCGTTTCCGTGAACCTTTCGTGAAAGTAATGGAGGAGGAGAGAGAACTCACCATGATGCTTTTGGTTGATATTTCCGCTTCAATGGATTATGGAACCAAGAATCAGCTCAAACGTGAATATGTGGCAGAAATTGCGGCAAGTCTTGGCTTTTCAGCCGCGGGAAATAATGATAAAGTAGGATTAATTCTTTTTGCTGATAAAGTATACAGGGTAATTCCTCCTCAAAAAGGGAGAAAGCATATTCTTTCGATCATCAGTACGATTCTTACAGCAGAATATATTCCGGCCACAGCAAAAATCGATAAAGCGTTAGAATATATGATGGGTATTTTTAAAAGAAAATCACTGGTTTTTATGTTCTCCGATTTTGAAGATGAATATGATTCCAAAATGCTGAAAGCGGCCTCCAAAAAACATCAGCTGCTGGGCATGAGGATTTTTGATCAAAAAGATAATGAAATTCCGGATGTGGGATATACTCTGTTGTATGATGCTGAAACCGGGCATCAGGTCTGGGCGAATACATCAAATGCAAGATGGAGGTATAATTTCGCAGAGGCTCAGAAGCAGAAACTGAGAGCTTTGGAAGATGATTTTGCCAACAGCTCAGCCAGTTTTCTTAATATCGATACAGGTTCCGATTATTCGAAATTACTGTACAATTATTTTCAGAAAAAATAAATTAAAAGCTAAAATTAAATGTCTATGAACCTTTAATTGAACTTTAAACTTTGAATCATTAAATTGAAATTGAAAAAATTATTATTTATATTTTGTTTTTTACTCTGTGCAAGCGCTTTTTCACAGATTCTTTCTTCCAGTGTGGAGAAGAAAACCATTGCGCTCGGGGAGGTAGATCATATTGTAGTGACCATTAATGATCTGAAGAGCGAGAAAGTTTCTGCAGCTGCGGAAAATGAGTTGCTGCCTTTTCATTTTGAAGAAGTGAAAGACAGTATCTCGCAGACTCAGGATGTGTATTACAGAAGGATAGAATTTGCTGTTTTTGAAGAAGGAAAATTTACTATTCCTGCGCTTGAATTCAAGGTCGGAGGCAAAATACTGAAGACAATTCCTTATGAAATTGATGTCATCAATACCGCTCAGAAAGATGATCCGATTAATGATATCATGAATAATAAAGAAGTAAAGCTTGAAGTTACCGATTATTGGCAGCTCTATAAGTTTTATATTCTCGCAGCCATTGCGGTTATTGCGCTGATCATTGCTGTGGTGATGTTTATAAAATACGGAAGGAAATCAAAGGACTCTCCGGTTGTAGCAACCAATCAGACGCTTAAGGAGCTTGATTCTCTTCAGAAGAAAAAATACGTGGAAACCGGAAATTATCGTTCTTTTTATGTAGAATTGATCGATATTTCGAGAAAATTCATTGCAAAACAATACCGTTTACCGGCAGATGTTTTATTAACGGATGATCTTGTGGACCTTATGAAGAAAAACAATACCATTTCTCAGGAAAATGAAAGGGTAGTAGAAGATGTATTTGTGAGAGGTGATCTTGTGAAATTTGCGAAAACATTCCCGGATAAAGAAACAATGGAAAAAGACCTTGCTGATATAAGAGAATTTGTAAAGCGCTCATCAAAAGATTTGGAATTCGAAAATTTGAGAAAAGATGTTTGATTTTGAGTTTTACAGTCCGTGGTTTTTGCTGCTTTTCCTATTGTTGATCCCTATTCTGATCAGGGATATCAGTACCCAGAAAAGAAAAGGAATTAAAGTTCCAACCGTTAAAAATATGGGCGAAAGCGGAGGAATCCGGGTCGTAATGTTTTTGCTGAAAATTTCAAAGTATATTATTCTTTCTGCATTGATTATTGCAATGGCAAGGCCGAGAACGTTTACCATCTCTCAGGACCGCGACGATACAAAAGGAATAGACATCATGCTTTCCGTGGATGTTTCCCTGAGTATGCTTACAAAAGATCTTACTCCGGACCGTATTACAGCTTTAAAAGATATTGCCGTTAAATTTGTCCAGAAAAGACCGAATGATAGAATCGGGCTGGTAACCTATTCGGGAGAGGCTTTCACAAAAGTTCCGGTGACTTCTGATCATCAGGTGGTTATCGATGAGCTGCAAAATCTTAATCTTCAGGAGCTGGAGCCGGGAACGGCCATTGGAGAGGGGCTTTCGGTAGCCGTAAATCACCTGAAAAACAGCAAAGCCAAAAGTAAGATCATTATTTTGATGACCGACGGAGTCAATACCATTGAAAATGCAATGCCTCCTCCTATTGCTGCAGAGCTTGCAAAAAATAACAATATTAAAGTATACACTATCGGAATCGGAACCAACGGATATGCATTGATGCCTACACAGATTGATATTTTCGGTGATCTTGTTTTTACCGAAACCGAAGTTAAGATCGACGAACCTGTTTTAAAAGAAGTAGCGCAGATGACCGGCGGAAAATACTTCAGGGCAACATCAAACACAAGTCTGGAAGAGGTTTACGATGAAATTAATCAGTTGGAGAAATCTGATGTTAAAGTGGCTAAACTGTTTAATTATCAGGAATATTTTAAAATCTTTCTGTGGATTGCATTGGGAATGCTGTTTCTGGATGCATTGTTGAGATGGGTATTATATAAAATTTTAAGTTAATGGATTGGTATTTAGGGAATTATTGGTATTTATTACTGCTGCTGCTGTTACCGCTGCTGGCAATTTTTCTGGTCCGTTACTTAAAGTGGAAGAAGAAAAAGAGGGAACTTTTTGCAGACAGTCAGTTCCATCAGCATCTTTTTGAAAAAAGCTCAGGTTTTACTAAGTTTTTTCCGGCGTTGTATCTGTTGGGAATGCTTTTCCTGATTTTTTCCATTATTGACCTGCTGAGTGGTTCCGAAGAAATCAAAACCAATCAGAAACTGAATAATGTAATATTCATGCTGGATGTTTCCAATTCGATGAATGCTGAAGATATTGATCCGAGCCGTCTTACGGAAGCAAAAAATCTGATAATCCAAACCATGCAGCGAATGAAAAATGACAAGGTGGGAATTGTAATGTTTGCAGGACAGGCGACTTCTATTATGCCGCTTACCACAGATTATACTTCGGCGGAAACGTATGTTGGCGCCATTGAAACCAATTCCATGCAGATTCAGGGAACCGATTTTCTCAATGGAATGAAAGTCGCTGTTCAGAAATTTAAAAATGTAAATAAAGATGCCCGGAAAGTCGTTTTATTAAGTGATGGAGAAGATAATGAAGGGAATGATGACGCAGCAATAAGACTGGCTAAAAAAGAAGGGATCATGATCACTTCCGTAGGAATAGGTTCCGATGAAGGGGCTCCGGTTCCGGAATATGCATTTGGGCAGCTGATGGGGTATAAAGCAGATATGTCCGGACAAACGGTAATATCCAAAAGACAGACTGAAGCTCTGAAAAAAATGGCAGAATCTACAGGTGGAACGTATATCGACGGAAATAATATTAATGAAGCTCCCGAAAGAATCATCGATGCTCTGAAAAAGAAAACGGGATCTTCCGAAACGATGGTAAAATCACAGAATGCCAATCACTACTATCAATATTTTCTGGCAGTTTCGCTATTTTTCTTCTTTTTGATCTATATGTTTAATCCGAAACGAGACTTCAATGTGTAGACCAAAAAGCAAAGCTTATCCAAACGCCTACTTTAACCCAATTTTAACAAATAAGGCGCTGTTTATTAACATATAAAGGAATAATTTTGCATCTGATGAATACTAAAATCATTTTTTTGTCGTTTATTACTGCCTTCTTAAGCTCAGGACTTCTTTTTGGGCAGAAAAATTACCGTACACTCGTGTACGAAGGCAATGAAAGATTTAACGGCAAAGATTATGATGGGGCATCCGCAAAATACATGGAAGCCATAAAATCTAATGATAAAGATTTTGCAGCACATTACAATTTAGGTAATGCACTTTATAAAAGTAAAAAATACGAAGAAGCAAAAGCGGAATTTGAAAAAGCCCAGAGACTTTCTCAGACAATTCCCGATAAAGCAGCGGCACTTCATAATTTAGGTAATGCTTATATGCAGATGAAACAACCGGAAAAAGCAGCAGAATTTTATAAACAATCTCTGAAACAAAATCCTTACAGCGAGGCTACTAGAAAAAATTATGAGATAGCCAAACTGAAGGAAAAAGAAAACCAGCAAAAAAAACAACAACAAAATAACTCCGGCAAAGGAGGCGGTGGCCAAAACCAGCAGAAAAATGATGATCAAAAAGGTCCCAAAGATCAAAAACAGGATCAGGGGCAAGGGCAGCAGAATCAGGGAAAAGGACAGGGCAACAATCCTGATCAGAAACCTGATAATGAAGGAAAAATCCCGAAAGGACTTGAAAATCAGATACTCAATAAAGTAAGCGATAAAGAGAAAGAAACCGCCAGAAGAATTTTAAATAAAAATTCTTATTCGATGCCCGAAAGCAACGAGAAAGATTGGTGATGCAGAGCAGACTTACCTACATATTGTTCCTATTAATATCCATAATCTCTTATGGACAGGTAAATCTTAGTGTTACTTCCGATAAAGCCTCTTATACTGCAAAGGATGTTATCAACCTCACCATTGTCCTGGAAATTGAAGGCAGTGAATACAACAGCCAGCAGACGAAGCTGAGACTCCCTGATTTCTCGAAATTCAATCTTATCGGTACAGGTTCCATAACCAATGGTTTTATGGACCCGGAAACCAATACAGTCATTTCCCAGTCTGTGACCCGTCTTGCCTTGGAGCCGAAGCAAAAAGGAAAAGTAAAAATCGGTTCGTTCCTGATTACCATTAATAATAAAATTTACAAAACCGAGCCTTTCGATATTCTTATAAAAGATGTCGATAAAAAAGCAGCCGTGGCAGCTAATATCTCTAAGGATGTCTACCTGAATATGGAGGTGGAGGACCGTGAGGTTTATCAGGATGAGCCTACCATTGCTGTTCTGAAAGTGTATTCCAGGAATATGGACAATCTGAGGAGGGTGAAAAATATACATCTTCCTGAAAATAATAATGTAGATGTATACCCGGTAAGTTTTGCGAAATCTGAAATAGACCCTTCCGATTACGGAAATATGTCCTCTCAGGTTCTTGCGGTCTTTATGATTTTTCCTAATGAGTCCGGATATGTGGAAGTACCGGGAGCTTCAGCTTCAGTAAGTTCCTATGCAGGTAAAAATAAAATTGTTTCAAACAAAGTTAAAATCAATGTTAAAAAGCTTCCTGAAGGTTCGCCCGAGTATTTTAAAAATGCGGTGGGAAATTTTAAAGTAAGCATTTCCAATATTTCCAAAGAAAAAGCTGAAGTTAAAAAGCCGATTAAAGTTCTTGTAAAAGTAAGCGGTGAAGGTAATCTGAAAAATATGGAATTGCCTAAACTTGCCGAATCTCCGGATTACGAAGTCTTCGCTCCTAAAATAACTTCTAAGGTATCAACGGAAATGACAGGAATGAAAGGTGAAATTCTTGCCAATTATCTTGTCATCCCCAAAAAAGCCGGAGAGCTTTCTATTAGGACTGAAAATTTTGCTTTTTTTGATCCTTCTAAAAAAGAATATGTAGACCTTGGTCAGGAAGTACTCAAAGTCAATGCGTTTTCTCATGATCAGATCCTGGAATCGCGTACTGCCGTTGAAAAAGTAAATGAATATACGAACACTTTCCTGGAAACAGTAAATACACCTGTTTTAAAAACCACGTCTTTTAAAGTAAAAGAAAAAAACAGGCTGCACTGGAATACCCTGTTCGTAAATATTGCTATCTTAATTGCTTTATTTATAGTGTATCTTCTGTTCAAAAACTGGCAGAAAAGACGTCGCTTACCTAAAGAGGATGAACCTGTAGAACCACTTGGTTCTGTAGCTGAAACCGAAAAAGAAATCAGAGAGCGACTGAAGACGGATGTCAATGATTATTTCAGCTATTTGGAAAATCTCAAAGATAAAGAAGATTATCAAAAGTTCTTTCAAACCTACGAAGAACTGGATTCTGAAGTAAGAAACCAGTATTTCCAGAGTTCGGCAGAAGATTTCGCTTTATTTCTTGAAAATTATAAAGGGGCTGCCATTGCCGAAGAATACAGAAGTCTTACACAGAAAATCCAGATCGAGAAGTATGCTCCCGTAAAATCTTCGGAAGGGATAGATATGCTTTTAAAGTCTATCGTGAATTTGTACTCACAAATTAGCAAATAGTTAATTTATTTTCATATTTTTGCGAAATTAATAATTCTAAAGGCATGGAGATTTTCAATGATTTTTCTATTAAAGAAATCGTTACCTGTTTTATGGTTCTTTTTGCTGTGATCGATATCATAGGATCTATTCCCATTATCGTAAGTCTTCAGCAGAGATTCGGTAAAATTGAAGCCGAAAGGGCAACAATTACCGCAGGTCTGATTATGCTTGTTTTCCTTTTTGTAGGAAATAAAATCCTGAAATTTATTGGGGTAGATGTCAATTCATTTGCTATTGCCGGTGCTTTTGTGATTTTTATCATTGCCTTGGAAATGATCCTGGGAATTGAAATCAACAAAACTTCCGAAGCGAGATCTGCATCCATCGTTCCTATTGCTTTTCCTTTGGTAGCGGGAGCGGGAACATTGACCACCACATTATCTCTTAAAGCTGAATTTCACGATATTAATATCATTTTTGGGATTATTCTCAATACAATTTTCGTATATTTGGTGCTGAAATCTGCTAACTGGCTTGAGCGGAAAATAGGTGATGCCACACTGGCAATCCTGCAGAAAGTTTTCGGAATCATTTTGCTGGCAATTTCAATTAAATTATTCACCGCAAATTTTGCCGAATTGGTAAAGACATATATTAATTTTTAAGAATCATGCAGAAGTTTTATAAAGTATTTTTAGTAGTATTTGTAGTGTTCATCGCCATTAATCTGTATGCGCTGGACTGGCAGACAGACTTATTGTCAGAAGATAACCTGAAGTTTGTATTTTCAGCAGCTTCAGCTTTCATTGGTATTATTTTACTTTTCGTAATGAATACATGGAGTAAAATAGGCGTTAAAAAATAGGAATTATATTAAACTATATGAACCTCTTTCTTTATTGAGAGAGGTTTTTTTGTGGAATTTGACGGCGCTGATTACAAATAAATCTAGTCAGTGATAACCGCGAGATTTTTCAGAATCGCTTCTGATTTCAGTTCTGTTTCCTGCCATTCTTTTTCAGGGCTGCTTTGGGCAGTAATGCCACCACCTACAAAAACATGTACGCTATCCTGATAAAGCTTGCAGCAACGAAGGTTAACAAAATAAAGAATACTTTCTTCAGTTTCAACTTTGATATAGCCCGCATACAGCTCACGGGGAAATTTTTCAAGCTCCCTGATTTTTTCTTTACAAAAGTCTTTCGGAATACCGCATACTGCCGGAGTCGGGTGAAGCTGCTGAATGATGCTGCCAAGATTTTCAGGATTAATTCTGGCTTTAAAATCTGTCCTCAGATGCTTAATGTTTCCGGAAATATGATCGTAAGTTTCAGATTCTTCAGGATATTCTGAATAATTTTTCAAAATATTTCGGATATATTCCGTTACAGGTTTTTGTTCTTCAATTTCCTTTTCCGACCAGCTTTCCGAGACCGGAAGCGTGCCGGCAAGGCTCATTGTTTCAAACTCGTACGTGTTTTTATTGAACTTGCCCAACACTTCGGAAAATGCACCCATCCAGGAAGTTTCTCCATTGATAAAAATATACCGGAATGCATTCTGATAGGAATTACAGAGATTAGTAAAACTTTTTTTAAGATCAATCTTTCCGAAATCCGTAATTATTTTTCTTCTGGAATAGACCAGTTTGGGAAGTTGATTTTTGTTGATCACATCAATCACACCTTCAAGATTCTTAAGGTATTCGTCCTTGGTTTCAGCGATATAATGATTACTGTCGTTTGGCAATAAAGTATTAATAAGTTCGCTGAAATCTGTTTCTTCGGGCTTAATTGTGATAATTTTCCCATGATGTTCAACGGTTTCCATGCCTTCGAAAGGATGAAAAATAATATGGTTTTCATTGGGTTTACGATCTGTAGAATACAGATTTTCGTCGAAAGGAAGTTTGAAATAGATCATCTTATGGTACTTTTTCGAAGATCAGCGTCCGGAGATAGCATAAGAAATTCCGAAGTTTACTTTTCTTTCTGCAAAGGTATTATTAGTCTTAAAAATGTCAAAATCAAACGTGTTATTTTTTAAGGAAACATTTTTCATCTTGTATTGCTGATACTCTAATGATAAAAGCAATTTTCTGAAAAGCCTGTACTGAACTCCAAAGGAAAATCCGATATTGGTCTGCTTGCTTTTAAAGTCATCCAGCTTATTAAGCACATTGTTTTCGGGAACTAAAAACTGCATTTTGTAGGTGTTCCGGTTAACTAGAACTCCGGCAAAGGGACGGATATTTTTCCATTCGTAAACAAGTTTCATTTGAAATGCATACTCAAAATGTTTATTGTTAAACCTTTGAAACAGCAAAGGCTGATGATCTCCTGCAAAATAAAATCCGTTGAGGATTGTGTCGTCTTTACCGGCATCAATATCGAACGTCGAATTCCAACGATAAATACCGGCAGATAGCATCATAAATACTTGTGGAGAAAAAATATTTCTTGAAACCCAGATACTCACATTTTCCCCAAACTGTACTCTTTCAGTGGAAACAGCTCTTGTCCAGCCACTATTTTTTATTCCGAATCCTGCCTCAATTCCGTACTCGAAGATACCGGATCTTTGTTTCCTGATTCTGTTTTTTGTGCGCTGTTTTTCCAATTCTTCGTTATAAATATTGCAGACTAACTTTTCTTCTACTTTAGGCTTTAATAACATTAATTCATTGGGTTTAATACGGATCGGCTTAAGAAGATATACCGTATCATAAACGACAACGTTTTCGTAAACATAGACAGTATCTACTTTCTTCCGCTTTTGCGCATGAAAAATGCTCATCAACAGTATAAGAAAAAGAAAAAAAATCTTTTTGAAAATCATGGTCTCCGTTTATTTTTCAATAAATATTGTGTCTCTTCTGATCACTTTTTTCACTACAATTACCTTTTGGCGGCTATCATTCAAAGAATCCCTGATGATTAATTTCTTATTGTTTTTTGAGGTTTTCATGACTTTCTGCTCATCAGGGTGTTGTTTTTCTGAAAGAAGATTTACTTCCTGGATTACCGTATTAGTATTGGCTGCATTTTGAACTGTGGGTTTTGCAGGGACTGGACCTACTGATGTCACATTTTCATAATGTAAAGTATTTTCATTTGTGTTTTTATTCACATCAGTTGATCCGGATGAAGAACCTGTAAAATTTTTAAGGGACAGATCTTTTTTACGATTTACTAAGAATAAAGAAGTTATGATGATGAGAAGAAAAGTAATTCCAATCACCATTTTATTTTTTGAAGCTCTGTTTGAAGAAGAGATCATTATGCTGCCGGGTTTTGTATCCGAAGGGATCTGCAGTTTTTTGGAAGGGGATATTTTAAAATTGGCAAATTTACTCTGGAAAGTCTGCGCCCACAACAAACCGCCAAGTCCGAAAATAACAAGAACCTGAGCAATTTTATTTTTCGGGGTATTCTGATTTACAAAATTGTTCAGTAGATGATTCTGAACCGATCTTTTTGCTCTGAGCAGATGCGATTTTGAAGTATTGACCGTAATTCCCAATAAACCGGAAATTTCAGCATGAGAATGATTTTCAATGAAATATAAATTGAAAACAGATTTATGGTGAGGCGGAAGGCTATCGATCGATGACAACAGCTGCTCGTTGGTGAAATCGTAGATGAAGACGTTTTTATCTTCCAAAATAGGGTAGTCCATTTCTGTGGAGGTATCTGGAATTTCTGAGGGTTCTGTAGAGATAAAGGTATCTTTGCTGTGTTTACGGATGTGTTGAAGCGCATTATTGACAACAATTTTTTTGAGCCAGGCAAATAATGCTTTTTCGTCATTCAGCTGACCGTTCTTCTGGATGGCCGTAATGAAACTGTCGTGTACAATATCTTCTGCAGTATAAATATCCTGTATATATCTGCGGCAAATCCCCAAAAGTTTTGGGGATAGGCCTGAATAAATTTTGTTCCAGTCCGGCTTTATTTTAGACATAGTTTTTAGTTTTCTACAACATATATTGAATTGAATGTTGAGGTGTAATTTACAGTTCCGTTTGGTGTACCGTTGATACTCTGTGTTTCCACACCATTGATAAATACTTTGCCAAGATACGCATTATTTGTTGCGCTGTACTTTATCATATACAGATTGCTGTCTAGCACAAATAGATCCTGAATAAGTGGTAAAGATGAAAATGAAGGAGACACAATGCTGCTGTTCTTGAAATAATTGTAACCTGCGTTGGAATAGATTGTATAAAGATCGCCTGCATTCGCGTCAGCGGTAATTTTTCCGTAGAATGGTACAGGTAAATCGTAATTTCCAATAAGCGTTTCCGTATTTGCCGTAATATTTTTGGAATAATATTTATTGTTATTCTTAAAAAGAAGCTGCAATCCGTTATTATTTTTAGCAAAATTGAATACATACTCGGGCTGTCCGAGAGAATTAAATGTTGTGTTTTTAAAATATCCTCTGTCGACATTCTGATTGTTGTCAACAACGCGCGCTGATACGTAAATGTCTGAACCATTGATAAAAAGTCCTTCTGCGGACGGAATATACGGACTTTGGTGAAGCAGTGTTTTTACTCCGTTTTTCCAATAACACAGTTCATACCGTTGATTGGGATTGGCAGGAGATAAATTTTCAACATAACCGGCAAAATAGAGATCTCCGTTTTTTACGCCAAATGCGGTGATGTCATTTTGTGCACCGGATGGAATCCCAAGGTATTGCTTAATCTCATTTTTGGTGCCGTTCTTCCAGAAATAATGGATCGATTTAAAAGAAGTCGGTGTAACACCCAAGCTTCCCGTAACATATACATTATTGTTTTCTTCCGTGATTTCAATAGCTGCCAGATTCTCACCACCGGTAAGATCCGTTTTAATGGTATTTTTCCAGTAGCAGGCTTTATTGTTTTCTCTTCCCGCAATGTAAACATCGTAGGATTGTGGCAAATTATTAGCTGTTTCGTCATTAATGCTGGTAGTATTAGTACAAGAATTAAAAACCCATAAAACAGATACAAAAAAAGGTAAAAGTAGTTTTTTCATAGAGAATTGTTTTTTAAGTTTGTACCTATAAGATGCGGTATTGTAAAAAGGTTGCAGCTAAAATAAAAAAAGCTCAAAATTTTTTGAGCTTCTTAATATTATTTGTTGATAATTGTATTGGTCATGGTAGTATGGCTGATGAGCTGGCCTTTTTCATCCCGTATTTCAATTTCGGAAACGTGCATGGATTTTCCTTTCCGGATAAATCTTGCTACACCAGTTACCATTCCGTCTTTTTTGCTTCGTAAATGGTTGGTATTGATATTGGTGCCCACTCCGAAATATTTTTCGCCGTCGATAAAGATATTAGAAAGGCTTGAACCCATTGTTTCTGCCAAGACACAGCTTGCACCGCCGTGCATAATCCCGAAAGGCTGGTGAATTCTCGGCAAAACAGGCATCGTTGCCGTCAATGTTTCATTTTCAACGTCAATATCGGTAAATTTAATATCTAAAGTTTTAGCAAAGGTTTCTCCGCCCCAATCATTGATAAATTGCAATAAATCTTCCTTGTTTTTATCTTTAATGTACATGCTGATTATAGATGATAATTGATGTGAATAGTAAGTTATTAATGATGATTAATAATTTTGTTATCTCTAACGTTAATCTTTACTTTCGGAATCATTTCCCATGATATTAGGATTCCAGTTTGCCGGAACCTTAGGGACAATATCGTTTTTAATATAATATTCCTGAATTTCGGTCATAATTTCTGCAAAAGTTGCGGAAGCTATTCTTTCATAAGGAATGGTATAGCCCAGATAAATAATTTTGCGTTTAAAATCTCCTGCCGCGAGAACGATTGGTACCTTAGCCGCCAATGCCATATGGTAAAATCCTTTCCTCCATTTTGGGACCCAGCTTCTTGTTCCTTCAGGCGTAATAACGAGACTGAAATCATCCTTTGCGAATTGTTTTGCCACAAAATTCACCAGATCGTTCTTCTGGCTTCTGTCGATCCCGATCCCGCCAAGACCTTTTACAAGCCCTCCGTACCAGGATTTGGTATGAGCATCTTTAATGATTATTTTCAATGGCTTTTTAAGCGACCAGTAAGCAAGGTTTCCCAAAATGTACTCCATATTGTGAGTATGCGGGGCTACCACAAGAATACATCGGTTAAGGCTGTTCTCATCGCCCTGTAGAACGACTTTCCAGCCCATTAATTTTAATAGTATTTTGCCCAAAAGCTTTCTCATATCATCTGAATTAAAAACAAAAAAGTATAACCAAAATGGTTATACTTTACAAATATATTGAAATATTATCGCTCTTAAAACAAACCGCTGATTAAATCTACGATTTTCATTACAATTTCTAGTGCCAGTTGTATCATGATTAGTTAATATTTTTTGAGTGTTTTTGGTTATAATTTTATTTACACAAATGTAAAGCATTTTATTTACATAACGAACTAAAATTTGATTTTTTTTGCCTGTTCGTGAGAGAAGAAGGATGTGAATTTCAAACGGTTGGGTTGTCCATTCACACCTTCTGCCACTCTCTGCAGTTTAGTTATTTAGTTTGTATGGAAATTTCATTTTTATCCTCATCAACTTTGAAGTCGATATTGGCACCTTTCATTTTTTTGATATTCTGCTTTATAGAATCGATAAATTTATCTGCTTCTTTTTTAGGAACCTTTTTACCATTTACTATGATGCTGTCTTTATCATCAGAATTATATTCAATGGTAGAACCGTTAACCGTGATTTTATTATTTTCGATTCTAATGTTTCCGTCATCGTCTTTTTCCTGATCATTATCACTGATTCCATCTGCATTAAGGTCTCCATCAAAGTTAATGATGTCATTTTTAGCAGGAATTACTACTGTTTTTAATGGAAGTACCAGTTCATAATCAATATTATAGCTTCTGAATCTGTGTTCGTAAGGATATTTGATGTAATTCGGAAGGATAATTTTGTTATCTACCACTTCTACAGGAACACTTACGTTAAGCGGAAGATTATATCCTTTAGCTTCTTTTTTGATGATCAGGTACGGTGTTTTAACATCTGCTTTTCTAGTAACATCTACATGGATCCAGTCTTTTCTGTACACCGAGATTTTATCAGAATAAATATCGTCATCGTACCCTTTGAAATTCTGAGGAATAGTAACCTGCTTATAATCCACATAAATAGTATCGGACTTTGTATCAATAGAAACTTCTTCCGTATCTTCCTTATGACCTTTCAGGAACATTTCTTTTTGAGCCATGCTGAATCCGAAATAACTGCCGAGAGCGATCAGTGCAAGGAATAATGCTCCGATTACCCAGCCTGTATTTCTTAATTTTGTTTTAGGAGAGATAAGTTTAATACTTAATAATCCGAATAACATGGCAGGCAATAAGCTTCCGATGGTAATCAACGCCATGATTACGTATTTCATATTATCATTGTCAAAATAGAAGTTCATTTCGCTTACAGGAGGAAAATCACTGTCGGCTCCCATGAATCCGAATACTACGAATACTCCGATCAGACAGGATAATGACATGAATGCAAAGATTCCACCTAATATATAGCGTACAACGTTCCATAATCCGCTTCCTGCATTGTTGATATAAGGTTTGTTTTCGATATAGATTTCTCCGACCCTCTGAGTAGATTCGTTGGCAAACTGTACCAATTTGTTAGACTCATTCTTAAGATTGTCGAAGTTCATAGGCTTTCCCTTCATTTTCAGGAAATCTGCTGCTGTTTCTGCTTTTGGCAATACCGCCCAAAGGATGATATATAATAAGAACACCAATGTGGATGATACCGCAGCCGTAAAGATTCCCAGGATGAAGATTCCCAGCCAGATCGCTCTCATGGCCGTAATATCCATTCCTACATAATGAGCTAATCCTGCACAAACACCTGCAATTTTTTGTCTTTCAGGATCACGGAAAAGCTGTTTTTTATCAGAATATTCGGTCCCGGCAGTACCTGTTTTTTTGGTATTCTTCTCAGAATAATAGGCTTCTTCCTGTTCTTCAATGGTTTCAGGGCTTCCGATCTGGGCGATTACTCTTTCCACATCAGAATCATTGATTACTTCACGTTTTGCCATAGAATCTTTAAAGATTTCTACCATCCTGATTTCTATATCGTGCATTACCTCATCCGCTTCAGAAGCATCCAGAGAGCTTCGCAGAGCGTTCAGGTAATCGCTGAGCTTTATATATGCGTGTTCTTCTATAGTAAAAGAAAAACCTGCAAGTCCTATTGAGAGTGTTTTGTTCATAGCTTTGTTTTTTAATTTTTTTGAGTAATTTGGTTTACTGAATCTGTTAATTCGTTCCAGGTATTCTGAAGTTCATCTAAAAACAGTTTACCTTTTTCAGTGATCTGGTAGTATTTCCTTGGAGGTCCTCCTGTGGATTCTTCCCATCTGTACGAAAGAAACTCGCCGTTTTTTAATCTTGTTAAAAGAGGGTAGAGTGTTCCTTCCACTACATCCAGTTTTCCTTTTTTCAGTTCATCTATTAGATCGGAAACATACATTTCGCGATGATTGATGAGACTTAAAATACAGAATTCCAGAATTCCTTTTCGCATTTGCGCTTTGGTATTTTCGGTATTCATCTTTAATAAGTTTTGTTAATTAGTTACATAATTTTCGAATTCGGAACCTAGCTAGATGAACCTCTTTCGATTTTACATTACAAAGATATGTAATTAAAATGGTATTATGCAATACAAAGTAGTGGGATAATTTTATAATTATATTTAACTAATTGAAAATCAGTTAAATTATTTTTAGTGTTAAATAAAAGACGCGGAAGTTATCGGTTAATTACAGCTGATTTTTTATGATTTTACCTTTTAAGCTTACGGCTCTTAACGTAACCAATGCTTTTTTTTGCAGTTCTTTCTGGTAAGATATAAAGCTGTAGTTTTTGTAGAATTTACGGATAATAAGAGTCATTTCCATCATCGCAAAATGTTCGCCGATGCAAAGTCTGGGACCTGCCCCGAAAGGATAATAGGCAAAGTTTTTAGCACTTTCATCATCGAAGCGATCAGGAATAAAGGAATCAGGCTGCTCCCAATATTTTGGATTTCTGTGAAGTCCTGAAATGTAAAGGATAATTAAAGTACCTTTTTTCCATGAGAATTCTTTAAAGCTGTCGTCTTCTAAGGCTTGCCGGTCAATAGCCCAGGCCGGAGAATGCAGTCGCATCGCTTCTTTAATGACATTGATAGTGAAAGATTTTTTCATTAAGCTTTCTGCGGTAAATACATTTTCGTCTTCTGTTGCAATTTCTTCTTTTAATTTTTTTTCTGCTTCCGGATTTTGACTGATTTCGAAAAGAATAAAAGTTAAAGCGTTTGCTGTTGTTTCATGGCCGGCAATAAAGAGAATCAGCATCTCATCCACAAGCTGTTCGTCAGACATCGGAAGTTGTGTATCTTCATATTTTGCGTGAATCAGCATATCAAGCAAATCGTTCTTTTCTAACTTTGAATTCCTTCTTTTATCCAGAACACCTTGAATAATATGCTTTGCCTGCTTACTTTTTCTTATGTTTTTATCTGTTATTCCCAGAATATTTAAAGCCTGGGTATAAAAAGGGATTCTTACTTCTTTTGCAAAAATTTCCTGAATTTCGGTAATTATCTTCCCCAGTTCCTTTACTTTTTCTTCATCAATATCTGAACTGAAGAGGGTTTTGGCAACTATATTGAAAGCCAGTGTATGGAAAAATTCATATAAATCAATTTCCGTTTCATTATTAAAAGACAGGAATGCTTTATCAATTTCCTCTTCCATAATAGAAACCAGGTTGGTGATTTTTACCTTGCTAAAACCGGGCTGGATCAGTCTTCGCTGTTTCAGCCAGTCTTTTCCGTTGTTGGTAAGTAAACCGTTACCGAGATATTTCCCTAAAGTGACCGATTGTATTTCAGATTTGAAATAGTTTTTGTGGTTTTGTTTTAAAATATATTCTATGAATTCTTTATCCTGAGAAAAAATAAAATGCTTATTGGTAATGGCAGTTCTTAAATGATAGCTGTCTCCTGCAATGGCATGATTTCCATTAATAACACCCAAAGGATCCTTTACTCCGTTAACGAGAGAGTAAAGTTTCCTTTTTCCCGTTATTTCTGGTGGATAATTATATTGTACTGCCATAAAAAATATTTATAATAAAAATAATACTAATCTTCTAATAAAGAAAACTTTACTTTTAAAGTTTTAATTTTGTACTAATGAAATTAGTCATTTTTTAACATAAATAGTTTGAATTAATTGCAATTCAATACATATATAATATACATAGACCCATGAAGATCCAAAAGGAAATTGATTTTATCCTCGCAGTGGATGCACTTAAAAATGTACAACGGAGAAACTTTAATGCCGACGATTCCAGAAGGGAAAATACTGCGGAACATTCCTGGCAGATTATTATCCTTGCCCAAATCTTATATCCCTATGCTAAAAACAGAGCAGATATTGATTTGCTTAGGGTTATCAGAATGCTCTCCATTCATGACCTGGTAGAAATTGAAGCCGGAGATACCTTCCTGTTTGATGAAGCGGCGATGGCCGGAAAATTTGAAAGAGAAAAAGTTTCCGCTCAAAAGATATTCGGAATTTTAGATGAACCTTTACGCTCTGAATTTTTTAACCTCTGGCTTGAATTTGAAGAAGAACAGACTCCGGATGCTATTTTTGCCTGCGCGATCGACAGAATCATGCCTTTCATACTGAATTCACACACCTCCGGCAAAAGCTGGACGGAAGCAGGGGTTACGGAAAAACAAATTCGAAATATGCTTGAGAATGCGATCAGCAGGGCATCTGATGAACTTGGCGAAGCTTTTCAGTTGCTTTTAATTAAAAATCTGGAAGCCGAAAAGGTGTTGAAGTAAGTTTAAAGCTTCGGCGGCCAAAGGCCGCCGAGGCTCAGAATAGTATTTATAGTATCTGGATTGGTTTCTTGAATTCATCAATCGCTACAAAAGTAAAATCCCCCACAATGGCTCTTTCCCTTTCGTAAGAATACATCTGCTCGGTGTAGATTTCCACATTCACTTTCATACTGGTTTTCCCGACATGTACTACTTTCCCGATCAGCTCCACAATCGTACCGGCAGGAATTGATCTTTTAAAGTCGATCTTATCACTGCTTACCGTTACCACCCGTTTTCGGGCAAATCGTGTTGCGGCAATGAAGGCGACTTCGTCCATAAGCTGCATGGCGGTGCCTCCGAAAAGAGTATCGTAATGGTTGGTCGTGTTGGGGAAAACGGCTTTGAAAATTCTGGTTTCCGAGGTTTTAATTCTTTCTTCTGTAGTCATATTTCATTATTAAATTAAAGCGAAATGAAAGTTGAAAACAACAGAAAAAGCAGAGCATAAAATCCCTGGGTTCTATAGATCAACAAACTTCAAATCGCGAAAGTTTTATTGTAAGAAAAAGGCAGGTCTCCTGACTTGTAACATCTTTATTTCCTTCCCGTAAAATTTTACAGTGGATTATTAATAAAGACTTCGGTTACTTACAGTTGCGCGACAGTTCGTGATTTTCACACGATTCCCTTTTAATTTGCAGTTAAGCAAAACCAATTTCCTGAAAGCCAAAAGCTCGACTTTCGGCAGCAAAAATAATGAATATTACTGAATTATTCCGGGTTTTTGTAGATGATCTGGCTTTGTACCTTCCCCTGTTTGATGGTCCAGATCGTCGTATATCGGTTTTCACCGGCACCATTGGTCATATAAAGAAAAATATGGTCGTTATCAATGGCTGTTACGCCAACGTTATTGAAATCCATGGTCGGCTGAAACATATTTTTAATAGCATCTCTCACAAAAACAGAACCTCTTCCGGGCTGCTGAACCCTTACTGATTTTATTTCTGTTATTCCTTCAGGGATTTCTTTGCCTACACCCCAAGATTTTACTTTATCGATTTTGATGATGTTTCCATCAGCATCTTTTTCCTGCTTTTTAAGCTTGGCATACGAAGGATAAACGTCGATAATCACTTTCGTTCTCTGATTTCCCGGAATTTTAGGATTGGTATCATCCGTGAAAATAAGCGACTTTCCGTTTTTAGATTTTGACGGAGTGAATGGTGGAAGTTTATCAATGAATACCACCCGGTTTTTATTCACCATACCTTCTTTAGTAATGCTGTCGTAGCGTACAAAAGGTTTGTCGGTATCATCTTTTTCAGGATATTTGATCCAGATCCATTCTGTTTCTCCCGGAGCGGGTTTCACATAAATAAAAACATCGCCGGTTTTCATACGGATCTTATCGATGATTTTACGATAATCGTCTTTATGAACACGCACCATGGCGTAACCTTCTTCTGCTTTTACCACTCCGAAAGGAACTTTATCCTGGGCTTTGGCAAAAAACACAAAAAGAAAACTGAAAACGGATATATATAATGTTTTATGTATGGACATCATGAATTTTTTGGATTGTCAAATATATAAATTAAATGTTTTTCGGAAGATAATAATGGAGCCGCAATTCTCTTAAATCTTTAATCTGTCTTAAGTAAGCATCTGAAAGCAGGTAAATTTCATCTGAAAGCTCCAGTGCATATTCAGTCATAAAATTAGATATAATAAACCCTTTCTTTCTGGACATTTCTTTTATCATTCTCATTACCTTTTCCGTAAGAATAGGTGACAGGCCGCTGTAAGGTTCCTCCAGTAAGATAAAATCAGCTTCGGAATGTATTATTGTTAATACTTCCACCATTTTTCTTTCACCTCCCGAAAGATTTCTCATCGTTCTGCTTAATAAAGGCTGAATAAGATCTGAATTAAAAAGTTTCTGAGTGTTCGCTTCATTACAGAATAAAGAAATCAGGTTTTTAATTTTAATATCTTTTGGAAACACGGGTGTTTGGGGAAGATAAGCAATCTTATTTCTTCTCTCAGACTGTTTGGTGAGAACCTGATTATTGAATTTAATAAACTGAGAGTCTCCTTTCAGAGTCCCAAAAATAATTTGCAGCAATGTAGATTTTCCGGATCCGATACCTCCCAACAAAGCCACAATTTTTCCTGTTTCACAGCTTAAGTAAATATCCTTCAGAATTGTTTTTGAACCGTACGATTTTGTGACACTGTCAACGTGAAGCTTACTCATAACAATTTGGAAATAAGGTTGATTATAAATCCGATTGAAACGGTTGTGATCCAGAGAAGCTGCCTTGAAAATCCAAAATTAGCAAAAAACAAATATTCTCTTTTCAGTCTTAATTCATAAATCAAAACGTGAAATGCAGGTAACATCACCAGAAAACAAAATCCGAAATTGCCTATGCTAAATCCTGTCTGAAAAGCCAGCAATACAGAAAATAGTACCGCAGGGATCAATAGTTTTATATAGAAAATCCAAAGAATTTTTAGGGTTTTGATCATATTTCAAATTTAGTAATATAACAGAATACCTTGCTAATTTAGAATAAAAAAAAGAGTGCTTTTACGACACTCTTTACTATTTTATTTCAATCATTCCTGAGCTTTGCTTTTATATTATTCTTTCTGATTACATTTCTAAGCTCTGAAATCTGGTCTTTTGTGAAAAACTTTTTAGGAACCATATTCATGGTCTCGGCACTTTGGTAGATCAGAAACCATTCTTTGTTTTCCTTTACTTTATAAATTGAATTCCATGTAAAATCCTCATCAAAAGTTTCCCCTTTCATCTGGATTTTTTCATCCGTAAAATTGTAGGAAATATATTCCTGAATCTTTTTATTGGATTTGAACGCAAATTTTAAACGAAAAAATGACCGGATCACAACAAATACAAACATGATCACAAGCCACATCGAAGCTGATAGCCAAATCTCTTTTTCAGAATAATCATCCGCATACTGCTTCATGATGAAAAACAACAAAATCATCAAAGGAAAAGCAATAAGCCTCACTAGTGAACTTTTTAAATGAAATATCAAAAAATCCTGAAAAGTAATATGCGTTTTTACTGTGATCATTAAATTCTCTCCAATTCATCCGCATCAATGGTCGTTTTGAACGTACCATAATTCACCACCACCTTTTTCTTGGAAATTTTTTCAATGGTTCCCACACTTGTGCTTCCAGCGATACGAACTCTTTGTCCCACTTTCATCCAGAGTGAACGGTCAGTTTGCCTTTTTTCCTCCAACTTCTCATTGGTTTCGGCAATTTTCTCAATCACGTCTTCTTTTTTCAGCTGCTGCGTTATTTTGCGCTTCACCACCTGCAGCCGCTTGCTTTCGTCTTTATCAGCCCCAATCTTACGGAATTTTTCCTGCTCCAGGAGTTTCACAAAATCTTTCACCACATCTTTTCTCGATTTGCCTTTGGTGTAGCTGTCGATAAACGTTTCAATTTTATTCCCGAACTGCAGTTTACGGTGTTCCTCTTCATACAGTTTCTGGAAATTATACAATTTTTGCTGAAGCTGCTCATTCAGCTTTTGAAGGTTGTCGCGTTTGTCCTCAACAGATTCCTTTCTTTCTGCAAGATCAGATTTCAGTTTTTCAACCTCATACTTTTCCTGCTGAAGCTTTACAATCGTTTTATCAAGATTTACAATATCATGTTCCACCTTTTTCTTGGCAGAATGAATGATGAACCTTGGGATTTTATTTTTCTCTGCAACTTCAAAAGTAAATGAGCTTCCGGCCTGTCCCACCTCCAGTTTATACATAGGTTCCAATGTATCTTCATTGAAGAGCATGGCTGCATTTTGTGCGTTCGGAAGCTGTTCTACCACCAGTTTGATGTTGGTGTAATGCGTGGTGATAATTGCAAAGCTTTTTTTATCATAGAAAAACTCCAGAAAACTTTCCGCTAAGGCACCTCCCAATTCAGGATCAGAACCTGTACCGAATTCATCGATCAGTAAAAGTGTATTGGCATCGGCTTCACGGATAATGCCTGACATTTTCCTCAGTCTTGAAGAATAAGTCGATAAATGGTTTTCAATAGATTGGTTATCGCCAATATCGGTCATGATCTTTTCAAAGAAAAACATTTCGGATTTTGGATGCACAGGAACCAGGATTCCGCTCTGGATCATCAGCTGAAGCAATCCTACGGTCTTCAGGGTAATTGATTTTCCGCCGGCGTTCGGTCCGGAGATACAGATAATCCTGTTATGTTCCGTAAAGGTAAGCGTCTGAGGATAAATCGTTTTATTTTCTGCTTTATTTCTTAAAAACAACAAAGGATGAAAAGCATCTCTTAGCCTCAGTGTTTTATGGCGGTTGATTTTCGGTAAAATACCGTTAATAAGTTCGGCAAATTTGGCTTTAGCTCTCGTTAAATCAAGATCAAAAATATATTTCTGGTATCTCCACAAATGAGGTTGGTACTCGGCCAATTCTGCAGTAAGCTGTCGTAAAATTTTATCAATTTCCTTCTTTTCTTCCTCTTCGTTTTCTTTAAGTTTAAAATAATGCTTTACCACAGAATCCGGCTGGATATAAGTAATAGAACCGGTCTTTGATAATCCCAGCACTCTTCCCGGAACTCTTTTTTTGAATCCGGATTTTACGGCTAGAACCCTCTGGTCATCAATAATCGTTTCGCGAATGTCATCTAAAAATTCACTCTGCCCGTAATTAAATAGAGCGCGGTTAAAGTTTTCCTGAATCGCTTTTTTAGCATGCTGGATTTCAGTTCTCAGAACTTTTAAAACCGGTGAAGCTTCACTTTTTACCTCTCCGAAACGGTTAAAAACCTTATCTACTTTATCAATAATTTCCTTTTTGAATTCCAGTACAGCAACATCATTCATCAATGTAGGGAATGTTTCTGGCATGGTTGGGAAAAACTTCTGAAGTTTTCCGATCTGTTCCGTGAGGGTTTTTATTTTGATAAAAGCGCTGTTTTCAAGGCGGTAATTCTCAATCAGCATTAGTTTCAGTTCGCTTTCGATATCTTCATACTCGTCGAAAGGAACGGCATTGGAGCTTTCAAAACTGGATAAATATTCTGAAGTTTTCTTCAGGGAAAGTTCGGCCTCATCAATTTCCATCGGACGAAGCTGAAGAATTTTTTCTCTCGTCTTCGGAGAATATGCAAAAGGAGAGATCTCCGCGAGCAATTGCGGAAACTCTAATTCATTTAAATCTTCTTTATTTATAAACACAGTGCAAATTTAGTGAGAAAATGTGAATTTTAATTTGAAAATGAGCTAATTTGAGGATTTGAAATATCTATTAATCATGTTTATTATATTTGACCTATGAAACTGGAAACCGAAAGACTGCAATTAAAAGAAATCAATGAGCACCACGCCGAAAATATTTTAAAAATCAGGAGCAATGAGGTGATCAATCGATTTATTAAAAGGAATTCTCCCAAAAACAATTATGATGCACTGCAGTTTATTCTCATGATTAAAGAAAGAACGAAGAATAATCAGACATTCTATTGGGGGATTTCTTTAAAAGATCAGCCGGATCTTATCGGAACGATTTGTCTCTATAATTTTTCGGAAGACCGCAAAACGGCGGAGGTCGGTTACGAACTGCTGCCCGATTATCACGGTAAAGGAATGATGTCTGAAGCCTTGAAAGCTGTTGTGGATTTTGCTTTTACGGATTTAATTTTGGATGAAATCGTAGCCATGACACACAGAATGAATGATGATTCCAAAAAGCTTCTTCTACGTCAAGGTTTTATTTGGGAAGAGGATAAAAAAGATGAAGGTTTTCCGGATAATCTTGTATTCAGTCTGAAGCGCAGCAATAGCTGAAATTAAAAATAAAAAAGTCTGCAGTATTTTTTTCTGCAGACTTTCATCAATCTCTAAACATTTCCTTATGAACTAAACGGGATTTTTTTTATTGAGTATTTGCTGCCAGCGCAAAAACGAGATTAAGATCGTCTTTTACTACAATCATTCCGCCCATTTTTGTCGGTGGCAAAATATTAAAATCACTGAATTTCACGCTTCTTTTTCCGGTAAGTTTTCCGTTTTCAAGGCAGAGCGTAATATTGTATATCTTGCTCCGGTTGATCATCTTTACTTCAATCTGTGCATTATACACTGCTTTATTCTTGTCTAAAGAAAGAAATCTGATATTGAGATAAGGATGGTCTTCTGCGGAAAGGGTTTTCTGAAAATCGGAGGTCATCATTTTGTTACGGCAGTCGAAATCATCAACTTTTAATGCAATGTTCGGAAGGTTTCTTTCGCTGATGCTAAAATTTCCTCCCGGCGTTCTGAATGTATTGTTGGTGCATTTAAATGTATTGATATTGGTGCTTCCGCTGATCTGAATATAGTTGTCCTGAGCGCTCATGAATATTCCGAATAAGAGCGGAACAACTGTTAAAAAAGCTTTCATAATTCAGGTGGTATTTTGAAAAAGGCTCTATTTGAGCTTTTCTTACATTAACATTTAGAAAGAAATTGCAGCTTCCAAAACAAATCCGTTGAATTTGCCGTCATACAGAATGCTTGAAGCAGGATAGCCGTCATATTTCTGATTCACATATTCCACTTTGGTGAGGATGTTTTTGGTCATGAACCATCCTCCGCCGATATTGTAACGGGTAACATCCACTTTGTCTCCCGTGGCAAGCTCGCCTTTTACAAGATTGTATCTTCCTCCTACATACAGATTATCGTTATTTCCGAATCGGTAGAGAAGTTCTGCAGCATACTGGTTCCAGGTTCTGCGGTCGATTTCTGCAGTATTTCTGCCGGATGCATTTTCAAAAGTTCCGAAGAATTCAAGGCCTTTGTATCTTACAAACGGGTTGATCATAATGGAGGTAACTTTGTTTTTAAAGTCCGGCACTACCTGGCCTGATCTGAAGTTGGCAGAAGAAGTGGCCGCTGCATTTTCCATTACATAGTAATATCGTGATCCGGCTCTGTCGCCGTCATAAAAGTCGAGTCTTTGGGTATTGGCAGTGTTGTAAACGGAACCGGTAATGCGTACTCTCAGATCGCTGTTTAACTGCTTGTCATAGCCTATTTTAGCATACAGAGAAGGGCTGGTTCCGCCGTTGGCATTCTGGTTGAGTCTACCGTTGGTAATACCTCCCATTCCGATAAAGCCGTCTCTGCGATAGTAATATTCAGCAAAAACCATTGTTGCATAAGCGTCCATCAGGTAATTTCCTACAAACGGGTTTTGGGTAGTGTAGGCGTTGTCGCTTCTTCTGAAGTGCACATCCCCGTAATTAATTTCGTCATGACCGAATTTTATGGTTGAATATTTCATAAAGTCGCTCAGAAAGTCTTTTTTGATGAAATCAAGCTTATCAATCTGAATGTAGCCTCCTTTTACGTAGGTTTCATTATGGTGGCGGGAGCTTAAAAAGGTTCTTAAGTGTAAATTGATACCGTCATATAAAGCCACATCAATATCAAGGTTGGCTGTAGCGAGGTTAAAGTTGTTTCCGATGTCGTAAAGCTGGGTTGCCGGTACGGTCTGGTCGGCGCCGCTTTCATGTTTCAGACCCTGGAATTGCAGTGCGAACGCTCCACCGATTCTTACTTTAAGTTTTTCAAAGGTTGTTACAGAATCTTTAGGGTTTTCAAAAATATTAATGCCTCTCTGGTCTCTCGGTTTAAGGTTGTCTAAAGGAAACTGCTGTGCCTGTGCGGCACCGGCAAGTAAAATGGTTCCTAATAAAGCTGCTTTTATATAAATAGTTTTCATAACGTTTTATTTTTTTAATGTTGATTGTAGTTTATTGTGCCGTAATATTTACTTTGATGGTAACTTCGTCTCCCGTTTTGATGCCCATGAATCCGGGTCTGCTCATTCCGAAATCTGAAAGTTTTAAGGTTTCGGTTCCATAAATGGTGTAAGTGTTTTCATTTTTAGCAACGCTTACGGGAAAAGAAACATTTCTGGAAACTCCTGCAATAGTCAGTTTTCCGCTTACATTACTTTTGCCGAAATTGATGGAAGCTGCCGAAAAGCTGATGGTAGGATATTGTGAAGATTTCAGGGCTTCGTAGGCTTTGTTATCCATGGTGCTTCCTTTTTTACTTTTCAGGTTTTTTACGGGCATGGTAAAAGTGGCGTTGGAAATACTGTTTCCGTTGACAGTTCCTGTAAAATAAGCTGCTGAAGAATTCATTTCCCAGTCGTGTAAAGGAGAAGTTCCGTTAACGGCAATTACTGTTGTCTTCTGATTTATTTTTTGAGCTTCTGCATTTTGATAAAAAAATAATGTTCCGCATAGCACTGTAGCATTCAAGAAAATTCCTAAAGTTTTCATATCGACAAATATTTATTAATTATGTTATGTAATATTCCTTTGTTTTATGATATAAAGGTAGAGTTTATGTTAATTTTATCATAATTTTTGAATATGATATAAATCTTTACCGTAGGTTTGATTATATAATTTTTATTGAAAACAGTACTTATGTTGAAAATTGTTAAAGCCTGGGCGATAATTGTGATTTTTCGTCCGTTTATTTGCTTAAACGTATCAGAAAAAATAAATCATGTAAATAGCAGGACGGTAAATGATGATGAAAGTCAGGGGTAATTTCTTGCTCGTAATACAAGAAATAATTAGTTTATACATATGATGCAGAACCGCATTTCGAGATGTCACGATATATTTTTATATTTGAAAATAATACCAGCTTGATTTTTACAGAGTATTTCCTGATCAGGAACGGCAGAAGGTACTAAGCTGGCAATACTTTTGATCTTATCAATCAGCTTTGGAAATTCAATAGAAATAAAATCATCCGACAAATTATTTAGAATATGACCTGGACAGAAATATTAGCCCCGATAAAAAACACTGAATATTTTACCAATCTTTGGGAAAAAGTAAAACAGGAATACGCAACAACAAAAGTTTTTCCTCCCAAAAGCCAGATTTTCAGGGCACTTGAAATAACTCCTTTTGATGAGGTAGAGGTCGTGATTATAGGGCAGGACCCTTATCATAATGACTATCAGGCAAATGGTCTTTGTTTTTCAGTTTCCGAGCAGGTTTCTGCACCGCCTTCGCTGAAGAATATTTTTATAGAGCTTAAAAATGATATTGGTGTAGAACGAACTTCAAAAGAACTGGATGACTGGGGAAAACAGGGAGTTCTGCTTTTAAATGCAACGTTAACCGTACGTGCCCATTCTCCGAATTCTCATAAAGATCTGGGCTGGGAAAAATTCACGGATTTTATTATCAAAGAAATTTCTGATAAAAAAGAAAACGTTGTGTTTGTATTGTGGGGTGCTTTTGCACAAAAAAAAGCCGAACTCATTGATCCTGCTAAGCATTTTATATTAAAGTCTGCGCATCCTTCTCCATTTTCTGTTCACAGGGGGTTCTTCGGAAGCAAACCTTTTTCGAAAATTAATGAATATCTGAATTCTAAGGGAAAGAAACCTATTTCATGGTAGAGTTAGTGTCGGTTTTTTTAATCGTGATACCTATTTTATATTTTCCTTTAAGACCTTTGGATCCTTCTGCTGATTCGGGGTACGGATTTACTTCCGTTAAGGTGATGGTGTATCCGTTAAAATCAGCCGATTGATGATAATTTCTTCCCTTATTGTCCAAACTTGCAAGAGATAGGGTCATCGGTCTTGTTGCGGTTCCCATGACTTCCACTTGGGCTACGGCAACCCCGGCCCAGATACAGTTGACATCTTTCGGGCAACGGCTGTCTTCCGAAATACCTTTGAATGTTACGTTCATCTGGTATTCGTCCAGAAATCTGTTTTCTCCTTCATTGAAGTAGATTACAGATCCGTCGACGGCGCCTTTTGTAAGATTTCCTGAAGTTTCCACGTTGTCTTTTGGCGGAACCTGCGCTCCTTTTTGTGTTTTGCAGTTGATTAATAATAATCCTGCACTTAATATAACGGCTTTGTATAACATTTGTTTGTTTTTTAGATAATAGCAAGCATATCCAGTACTACCACCAAAAACATTGCCACACCTACTACAAAACTAAATCCTGTTCCGTATATAAAACCTATGAAAGCTCCTTTTGTGGATCTCAGAGCCTTGTTCATATCTTTACTGTCATGCAGGAGTTCTCCGATAAATACCCCTGCAAACATTCCCACTAAAAATCCCAAAGGAATCGGTAAAAAGATTCCTACAATTGTCCCTATTACTGAGCCGATGCTTCCCCAGCGTGTTCCTCCGTATCTCTGATTCGTTTTCGCCGGAATGACATAATTAAGAATCACGGAAGCGATCGTAAGAACTACAAATGCCCATATGTAGATCATGCTAAGATCTGCGTCAGTACCGAATTTATAGATCAGAAGTCCGCAGATGCTTAGAAGCAAACCGGGTAAAACGGGTAGAAAAGTTCCTAAAATCCCTAAAAACAAAAGGATGAGGCAGAGAATATCAATTAAGGCTGTGTCCATTTTTTTAATTTAATGAAAAGATATAAAAAAAAGTGGCTTCAGAAAAGCCACTTCCATGTTTAAGATGAAGTTTTATTAAAGGTTTAGAATTACATACTGTAGAATAGTGCCGGCATTACCTATATTTCCGGAAGCGTGATTGTGGAAAGTGGTATAGTAAATATAACCGCTGTTTGAAGATCCTGAACAAGGCCCTACCGTTGCACCTAATGCCACCAGGTAAGGAACTACCGCTTGAGGAACAGAAAGGCTGATCTGGATATTTCCCGGAAGCGTAACGCAAACCGTTACAAATGTTGTGTTGGGAGCGTTTCCGATAGGAGTAACAGGAATTCCCGTTGCTGCAAAATGATTGGTTCTGATCATTAAAGCGTCATTGGTAGAAGACTCTTTAACCAGAACTTCCCAGTAAGCAGGATCGTAGTTGATTATTTTTTGCCATGTTCCCAAATCATAGTCAATGTTGAGGTTGTTAAATCCTAAAGCAGAGGTAAGTCCGGCATTGTTTACCGTAGCACTTACGTTGCCTGAATTTCCGATATTTTTAGAACACAGTTTTGAGTCAGGTACAAATCCTCCCGGCAATGAGCAGTTGTTGGTGTTGGTGGTTCCGCCTACTAAATAAGCAACATCCCAGTCTGAAGCGTAAATACTTCCTCCGTTGGCAACAAAGATCGCCAAATTGGCATCAATGGCAGCGTATAGCGCAGGGTTGGTAGAGTAGCTGTTTCTGGAGCCGCAGTTGAGAAATATGATGTCGTACTGCGCAATTGTGTTCATGTTGGCAAGATCATTATTGTTGATCTCGGTAGCCGTATATCCTAAAGTCTGAATGATGTCTTCTATCTTATCATACGTTCCTTTTACATAAGCGATTTTTGCAACCTGGTTAAGTTTTGTCTGGCTCGCGTCTAGCGCAACCGTTTCGTTGTGTTTTACCATTGCAGAAATTTCAGTGCGGAAATTGGTACCGTTACCGGTCTGGATGTAGATGGTGCGGTTTCCGGCCGGAGCGTCAAGTGTAAAATTACCTCCGGAATCAGAAGTGGTATGATAGATTTTATACTTGTCATCAAAAGTAAAAACAGAAGCCCCGCCGATAGGTTTGGTTCCGTTTTGTGACATTACTTTACCGGTAAGCTTTCCGGTTTTTACGGCCGTATTTGTATTTTCGGTAATTACCGGGGCATCTTCTCCTCCGGAACAGTTAGCTAAAAGTGTGAATACACACAGTAAAATAAAGAAGTAGTGTTTTCTCATATGTATCAGGTTTTGATTTGTTTAGTTTATATCAAATTTAAAAATAAATTGAATATAAAATCATAAAATAGCGACTATTTTTAAAATAATTTATTGATATTGTGTATTATATTTAAATTTTTCATTTATTGAAGCGAGTTTGTGGACAGGTCTTAATTTTAAAAAAAATTAAAAAACTTCTGTCAAATTCAAACCGGAAGTTTGTTTTGGGATAAAAATTGCTGCACTATATTCTGTTAAAAATCATACTTATTTTCCTAAATTTGCTGTAATGAACGACCAACTAGAAGAAACAAAAGATCTCATACAGGGATTAAGCGAGCCTCTTTACCGATACATCAGCCGCATTTCACCATCCGGCTTTGAGTTTGTATTTCATATTATTGTAAAGATTCTTTTGCTTATTGCTATTTTTCTGGTTTTTGATTTTATTTTTAAAATTATAATCAACAGCGTTTTCAGGATTTTTCGGAATAAAGAAAAATATCCGGTAGTAAACTCCATCTACGAATCAAAAATTACCAATTCTATTGCTCATCTTTTCGCGCTCCTCATTATCGGAAGTATTCACGAATCTATATTCTACGGAGCTTTAAAGAATACGACCATATTCATCATCAGATGTGTAAATCTGGGTCTGGTAATGATCTTTGCCGGAATGTTGTACAGAGGTCTGACCGCTTTCAGGAATTATTTCGTCATCAAGCAGGATTTTTACAAAATCATGGCACTCAATGCTATTTCTGAAACAGTGAAGATTCTTGGGATTTTCATCTTTTCGGTACTTGGGATCTGCGTGATTTTCGGGATCAAAGGAACTACCATTGTCGGTAGTTTGGGAGCGATTACTGCTGTTCTGGTTCTGGTTTTCCGTGATACGATTTTAGGATTTGTTACCGGGCTGCATGTGGCAACTTCTAAAAACCTTAAAGTAGGGGATTGGGTAAGCATTCCGAAATACAATGTAGAGGGTAATATTGCTGAAATCAACCTGTTGACAACAAGAATCAATAATTTCGACAGAACATTTTCCACTATTCCTACCTACGATTTGCTGACTACGGAGATCAAAAACCTGCAGGTTATTTCCGAAACTAATGCCCGAAGAATCAAGAAATCTATTTTCTTTAATATCAACTCGTTTAAATTCCTTTCGGAAGAAGATATAGAACGTCTTAAAAGTATTAATCTTATTTCTGACTATCTTGAGCAGAGATCTGTCGAGCTGAAAAAAGAAAAAGAAAATATGGCGCATAAGGAAGAGATCATCAACGGCAGGCAGCTTACCAACATCGGAGTTTTCAGGTATTATGCCCAAAAATATATAGAGCGTATTCCGGAGCTTGATAAAGAAGGCCCGATTATGGTCCGTCAGCTGAACAGCACGCCGCAGGGTCTTCCTCTGGAGATTTATGCCTTTACCAACGATACCGAGTGGGTACGGTTTGAGGAAATACAGTCTGATATCTTTGATCATCTCCTGGTTGCTTCAAAAGAATTTGATCTGGAAGTAATGCAGGTAAAAGTTTAATTTTTCAAAAATAATAACGCTGTAGCTGTTTATTATTTGGTCTTTTCGTTTCTCAAATCTGGATTTTATCAATAGCTTTGTATCTGTAAAACTTATCACAGATCTGACGGTATTATCGGGAGCATGCTGCGTCATTTTGAATTTCTGCTAATTGCTTTATCCTTAAGAACTGTACTTCAAAAACTTATCAGTAAAATGACAAAACTTAGTGTAAACATTAATAAAATTGCAACCATAAGAAACGCAAGAGGAGGCGAAACGCCAAGTGTAACGGAAGCTGCAATAAAAATTCAGGAATATGGAGGGCAGGGAATTACCATTCACCCAAGGCCGGATGAGAGACATATCACCCGAAAAGATGTTTATGACCTTAAACAGATTGTAACAACAGAATTCAATATCGAAGGAAATCCGCACAGGCCCTTCATCGATATGGTTTTAGAAGTGAAACCTGAACAGGTAACCCTGGTTCCTGATGCCGATGATGCCATTACTTCCAATGCGGGCTGGGATACCAAAAAACATCTTGATTTTCTTACGGAAATTATTGCTGAGTTTAAAAATGCAGGAATTCGTACCTCAATTTTTTTAGACCCTAATCCGGAATTGGTAGAATATGCTGCAAAAACGGGAACCGACAGAATTGAACTCTACACGGAAGCGTATGCAAAAAACTATACGGTAAATAAAGAATTAGCTTTAAAACCCTATTATGATACGGCAGTGGTAGCGGCAGATTTTGGTCTCGGACTGAATGCCGGCCACGATCTGAGCTTGGATAATCTCAAATATTTTGCAGACAATATCCCTAATTTACTGGAAGTTTCTATCGGTCACGCTTTAATTTCCGAAGCTTTATACATGGGGTTGGAAAATACGGTTCAGGCTTATCTGAAGAGACTGGCAAAATGGTAAAAATGAAGACTTGAAGCAGCTAGACGGACCTGCAGTTTGTATACTGTTGTTTAAATTTTTGATACCTTCAATGCTTTGTCCTAAAAATTAAAAATTATGGAAATTTTAAATTCAAAAATATTCGGCGAAGAACTTTCGTCAACACCACTTCTGGTGTTCCACGGATTATTCGGAATGCTTGATAACTGGGGTACTTTCGGAAAAGATATGGGTGAATTTCTGCCCGTACATCTTATCGATCTTCGCAATCACGGAAGAAGCTTTCATTCGGAAGATATGTCTCATGATGATCTCGCAGAAGATATCTTGAGGTATATGGACCATTACGGAATCGCTAAAGCTCATATTTTAGGACATTCGCTGGGTGGAAAAGCGGTGATGCAGTTTGCTGTAAAATTTCCGGAAAAAGTGGAAAGCCTAATTGTAGTTGATATATCGCCAAAAGCGTATCCTCCGCACCATCAGGGGATTATTAAAGCATTGGAAACGGTTGATTTTAATACGGTTTCCTCAAGGAATGACGTGGAAGCTGTGCTCAGTCAATATATTCCTGAAAAATCTACCATTCAGTTCCTGACAAAAAATTTGTACTGGGACGATAATAAAAAACTGAACTGGAGATTCAATCTGAAAACCCTGTCCGAAAAGTATAATGAATTTGTATCCAATGCTATAAAATTCGGTGTTTTTGAAGGCAAAACTTTATTCATTGCCGGAGAAAAATCAAACTACATCCTTCCTCAGGATCATTTTGCGATCAGGCAGCAGTTTCCAAAAGCTGAATTCGTAACAGTAAAAAATGCAGGCCATTGGGTTCAGGCAGAAAATCCCGTAGATTTTGCTAAGGTTGTCAAAGAATTTTTGCGTATTAATTAAAATAATTTTGTTATTTGTTTTAATTTGTTAAAATTTTCTTAAAAATTATTTTATTCTTCTTTAGGTGATTTTTTTTTAATACTTTAGAGCCATTCTAAATCATTAAATATTAATACGATGGAAGGTAAAAAATCAAAAAAACCGTTCTTTGCTTCATTCCTTGAAAAGCAAATTCAGGATCCGGAAACAATAAAAGGAGGTACTGTAACTTCTGTATTACTTGATAGTACAACAGGAGTATTGAAGGACAGCGGTACTTCAACCACTTTGGATAATGTTACGAAACCGGGAGGCGATCATGTGACCATGAAATATCCTTCAGATGGTGACGAAGATGCAACAGCAGTTTAAAAACTAAGCAACCCACAAATTAAAACTCTAAATTAATTATTATGAAAAACAAAAATTCAAAAAAGAAACCTTTTTTCGCTTCTTTCCTTGAAAAACAACTTCAGGATCCCGAAAAAATCAAAGGTGGAGGTGATGTTACCATTGCTACACAAGATGGCGTAATTACGACAAAAGAAGCTGATACTGTAACTAAGCCGATCTATGACATGGCCCATACAATGAAATATCCGTCAGATGGTGACGATGATGTTCCTACTGTATAATAAACTTGTTGATACAGAATACATTAACAAATCAATAATTAAAAGGAAACTTACACTATAAGTTTCCTTTTTTAATAAAAAGGCAAATGATTCTTTGCATTACACATTCCCGGGATTTTTATAATATTGATATCTTTTTCGGATACCTTAAGGAAAAAAATATTCCTTATTTCAGGCTGAATTCCGATCAACTGAACCATAGTCAGAAGATCAGCATTGGTCAGAACTCATTTGAACTCACAGACGAGTCCGGAAATAACATAAAATCGGAAGATATTACAGCGGTATGGCACAGAAAGTCCTGGCAGATTAATATTCCTGAAGAGCTGGATGAGGCTTACAAAAATATTTTTCTTAAAGAATATTCAACCCTGAGATACAACCTTTTCACAGCACTTGAGCATGTTCCATGGATTAATCCTTTCGAAATTGAAAACAAAATAGACGGCAATAAGATGCTTCAGCTTAACCTTGCTGAAAAAAACGGTTTAACAGTGCCTGAAACCTTGTTTTCTAACGATGCAGACGCTATTACAGCATTTTTCCACAGCCATTGCAATGGAAAAATGGTGGCCAAGCTTCATGGTGTCATTTCAAAATCCATGAGCGGAGAAAACTTTCTTTCAACACAGATTATTGATAAAGATTCAATTGAGGGCATTGCGGATATCGAATATTGCCCGATGATCTTTCAGCCATACATTGACAAAGAATATGAATTGAGGATTGTTTATCTTGACGGAGAATTCTTTACCGGTAAAATCAATAACAGTGAAAATGCCGACTGGAGAATTGCACACGGAAATTACTTCTGGTCCGCATATCATCTTCCCGAAAAAATACAGGCAGGCCTTACTGCAATGATGAAGGAAATGGGTCTTTGCATTGGAGCCATAGACATGATCCGAGGAAAAGACGGGAAATATTACTTTCTGGAAGTAAATCCGCAGGGAGAGTGGGGAATGCTGCAGAAAGATCTCAACTTTCCTATCGCACAGAGAATTGCCGATAATCTTATAAAAAGAATGAAAACCAATGAATAAAATTTTAATAATTACCCATACCGCAGATAATTTTTCAGTCGAAAAAGTAACCGAATATATTGACAAAAACGGATGTGAAGTTATCCGTTTTAATGTAGACGAATATCCTTTAACCAACAAACTATCTTCCACTTTTCAGGATGGAAAATGGACCACCATTCTTGAAACACCTGAAAAAAAGCACCGTCTTGATGATATTTCATCAGTCTGGTACAGGAGGGCTTACAATATCGGTCAGGGTCTTAGAGAAGAAATTGATGGGAAGTTTTACGGCGCAGCAATGGGAGAGATCAGAAATACCCTGTTTGGCTTTTTAGAATCAGTAGATGTTTATTCACTGGGAAAACCCAGTGTTTACAGAAGGCTTGACAGTAAAGAAGAACAGTTGAAAATTGCAGATAAAATAGGCCTTAAAATCCCGGAAACCTGCATTACCAATAATCCCGAAGAAGCAAAACAGTTTATTGTAAAACACCGGAACGTCGTAGCAAAAATGCAGACCGGTTTCGCCATTTATGAAGATGGGGTAGAAAGTGTGGTGTTTACCAACGTTGTCAATGAAGACAAATTGGATGAACTGGATACCCTTTTATACTGCCCGATGCAGTTTCAGAAAAAGATTGAAAAGAAAAAAGAGCTTCGGGTAACTGTTGTAGGAAGAGATATTTTCGCTTTTGAAATTGATTCCCAACAGTCGGATGCGGCAAAAATCGACTGGAGAAAAGATGGGGTCAACCTTATTGACAAATGGGTTCCGACAGAACTCCCCTCTGATATTGAAATGAAATTGCTGGAGCTTCTTGATGTCTATCATGTAGATTACGGAGCCATCGATATTATCGTTTCTCCGGAAGACGAATATTATTTTATTGAAATTAATGCAGCGGGAGAATTTTTCTGGCTGGATAATCTTACTGAGGAAAACCTGATTTCCAGGAGTATCGCAGACCTTCTTTGTGATAAAGTTCCCAGAAGAAGCAATGCCGTTTTAGCATAACATAAAAATGATTTTTTTTAATTTTGATAGAGCGGGCATTGCCCGTTTTTTTTATCAGCAAAAAATTTTCATTATTCTTATTTTGGATATTGTTGAAGATAATATAATTTAGAACGAATTAAAAATGGAATTCTCCGTTAAAAATCGCAAATTTGCAAATACGGATAATGTGAACATAAATGAGTCAACCAAGTAAATATAACGGATGGTTTTTGTAACGGGTGCTACCGGGATTCTCGGCAGGGTCATCGTTTTGGAACTTCTTAAAAAAGGGAAAAACGTTCGCGCTGCAAAGAGGGCCGCAAGCAATTTAGACGATGTAAAACATTCCTATTCATTTTATACGGAGAATCCCGATGGTTTTTTTAATAAAATAGAATGGGTGAATGTAGATTTTGATGACATTCAGTCGATTCAGGATGCACTGCACGGTGTTGAAGAAGTTTACCATTGCGCTGCCAAAGTAGGTTTTAACCCAAAGGATGATAAGGAAATGTATCATACCAACGTAAAAGGAACCCAAAATCTTTTGTACGCCTGCGAAGGATCGCAAGTGAAGAAATTTCTTTTCGTAAGTTCTATCGCTGTTCTCGATCTATACAATGAAAACGGTGAACTCGACGAAGATTCTGATTTTAATCCCAAAGAAGACCATTCTGCCTATGCCATCTCAAAACATCTTGCCGAAATGGAAGCCTGGAGAGCCTCTGCCGAAGGAATGAATATTGTTATCGTAAATCCCGGAATGATCGTTGGAAGCGGAAACTGGGGAAACAGCAGCGGCGACATATTCCCTACGATGGAAAAAAACAGTTTTACTTTTTCCGGAGGAACCAGCTATGCAGATGTAAGAGATGTCGCTGAAATATCAATTGAACTGATGGAAAGGAATATTTTCGGAGAGCGGTTTATTATTATTTCAGAAAACAAAAAATATGCGGATCTGGCAAAACAGATCAGAAAAGAGCTTGGCCTGAAAGAAGCAAAAATACTTTCAGAATTCCAGCTTAATATAGGAATAGTAGCCAATACGCTTTTCGGATGGCTGATTCCACAACTTAAAATGGTCACCAAATCAAATGTGGAAGCGATTTCCCGGATGAATATAATATCAAACAGTAAAATAAAGGAAAGGCTGAATTATACTTTTATCCCGTTGGAAGAAACCATAGACTTCCACCTTAAGAATTATATTAACGATAAAAAGGCTAAACAATGAATCTTGCGGAGGCAATCATTCAAAAAAATATAGAAAAACATCCCCTGAAATCTGCAATCGGGTTTAAAAAAAAGAAGGAGGGATGGAAAGAGCTCAGCTGGAAGAAATTCTCGGAAATTATTTTTAAAACAGCCAATGCTTTAAAAGAAGCCGGGATAAAAGAAAACGATAAAGTTTCTATCTATTCCGACAACTCTTCGGAGTGGATGATCTTTGATCTGGCGGCGTTGTCATTGGGTGCGGTTACGGTTCCCATCTATTCAACCAATAATGCAGAGCAAGCAGAGTATATCATCAAAGATTCCGGGTCAAGAATTATTTTGGTAGGAGATCAGGCTCAATACGATGCCTGCCTGGAAATTGTACAGAAAAAAGAATGCAGTCTTGAAACCATCATTGTTTCTAAAAAAGCAGTCTGGATCAAGAAAGAATTCAGCAGTTTTTACCTTGAAGATTTTATTGCAAAGTTGCCGGCAGAAGCAGAATTTTGTGCTAAAGAAAACGATGATGTCGCAACCCTTATTTATACTTCCGGAACTACCGGCACGCCGAAAGGGGTGATGCTTACCCACGGAAATTTCATCAAAGCTTTTGATGCGCATTTTGAATTTTTTAAATTTAAAAATTTTGAAGAAGAACTTTCACTCGCATTTTTACCGTTAAGCCATGTTTTCGAGCGAAGCTGGAGCCTGCTTTGTCTGTATGGCGGTGCAAAAGTATATTTCCTTGAAGATCCTAAAAATATTGCAAACACATTAGAAGAGGTAAAGCCCACAATGATGTGTGCCGTTCCGCGGTTTTTCCAGAAAATCTATGCCGGTGTGCTGGAAAAGGCGGAAGAAGGCTCGGCATTAAAGAAAAAAATCTTCGACTGGGCCGTAAAAACAGGTTGGGAGACTGCAGAATTGAAACGGAATGAAAAAACAGTTCCTTTCAGTTTACAAATAAAACAAACTCTTGCTGAAACGCTGGTTTTCAGCAAAATTAAAAATAAAATGGGAGGCAGGCTCTGGTTTTTGCCTTGTGGCGGAGCTTCTTTATCTCCTGAAGTTACCCGTTTTTTTGAATCGGTAGGAATTCATGTTACGGTAGGATACGGACTCACGGAAACTACGGCTACGCTTACGCTTTTTCCATTCACCCATTTCGAACACGGAACAAGCGGAAAGCCGCTTCCGGGAGTGGAAATCCGCATTGGAGATCAGGATGAAATCCAGGCCAGAGGAAACGGAATTATGAAAGGGTATTACAATAACCCCGAAGACACCCGGAAAGTTTTTACCGAAGACGGCTGGTTCAAAACCGGTGATGCCGGAAAGATCGATGAAAAAGGAAATCTTACCATCACAGATCGTCTGAAGGACCTTATGAAAACATCCAACGGGAAATATATTGCTCCGCAGCAGATCGAAAATCTCCTCACCAACAATAACTTTATCCAGCAGATCGTAATGATCGCGGAAGGAAGACAATTTGCTTCGGCACTTATCGTACCCAATTTCGAGTTTTTGAAAGATTACCTTAAAAAGAATAATATTCCTTTTACCAGTTGGGAGGAAGTGGTGAAAAGCAAAGAGGTGAACGATTTTTATAAACAGAAAATCAAAGAACTGCAGGAACATCTGTCTGATTACGAAAAAGTGAAGAAGTTTACGCTGATGCCGGCAGAATTTGAGATCAACACCGGAGAGATCACGCCCACGCTGAAAGTGAAAAGAAATGTGGTTCTTAAAAAATACGCAGACCTCATTGATGAAATGTACTGAAAACAGGATTGAATATTGGCGCTTATTGACAAAAACAGAATTATGACAACACAGGAATTTTTAGGAAATAACGAATTTACCATACACAACCAGACGGTTTCAGATAGCTGTCCGTCCAATATTGCACTGATCAAATATTGGGGCAAGTACGAGAATCAGATTCCTGCGAATCCGAGCATTAGTTATACATTAAGCCATTGTAAAACCAATACCACCATAGAATTTTCAGCAAATGAACCGTTTTCCGTGCAGACTTTCTTAGCAGGTAAGGAAGAACCTAAATTTGCAGAGAAAATTGAAAAATATTTCAGCAATATCGAACAATATCTTCCCTGGATTTTAAAAGGAGAATATATTATCAGGACAGAAAATACCTTTCCTCACAGCTCAGGAATTGCCAGCTCCGCTTCCGGTTTCGGGGCGATTGCTAAATGTCTGATGCAACTGGACGAAAACTTTTCAGAAAAAACTTCTGAAGAAGAATCTCTGAGAAAAGCATCTTTCCTGGCAAGACTGGGGAGTGGAAGCGCCTGCAGAAGTCTGTACAACGGACTTGTTGTCTGGGGAGAATGTCAGATAAAAGAAAGCTCGGATCTTTTTGCGGTTCAGTATCCCAACGAAGAAATTCATGAAATTTTTAAAGATTTTAATGACTGGGTTCTGCTGATCCATGAAGGACAGAAAAGCGTTTCCTCAACAGTAGGCCACGGCCTGATGAACACTAATCCCTACGTCGATAGGAGATTTCAGGAAGCAAGAGAAAATTTTGGACCCATGAAAGAAATCCTCGCCGCAGGAGATTTACAGAAGTTTATTAAACTCGTAGAGCATGAAGCATTAACCCTCCATGCGATGATGATGATGAGTGATCCTGCATTTATCCTGATGAAAACAGGAACCCTGGAAGTGATTAATAAAATATGGGAGTTCAGAAAAGAAACCGGTCTGCCTTTATTTTTTACACTGGATGCAGGAGCCAATGTTCACCTGTTATTTCCTAATAACGGCTCCGAAGAAACAATAAAATCATTTATTGAAACGGAATTGCTGCAGCATACGCAAAACAACGGGGTTGTAAAGGATGTGATGAAGTTTTAGATCAATTAAATAATAAACGGACTTTTTGAAGTTCGTTTTTTGTTTATAAACTTGTTGACGAAATTAACCCCATTTCACCATCCGGATTTAAGAAACGCACTTGAAATAATATTTTCTTTAAAACCTTATAAAATTTAATGTTAAATAATTTTGGTTTAAATTAAAGTTTTTAGGGTGCGGTGTATTTAAAACATCAGTGTAAAATTGCTCTTACAGATTGAAATGCTGAAATTTGTCTTCCGAAATCTGAAATCTAATTTGTACTTTTGCAAAATGTTTAAAAACGCCATTTTTATTTTTATTGCACTGGTAATGGTGTCCTGTTCCAAAGACCCGGTTCCGAAGCCTTACGGCGAACTTCGTCTGGAATATCCTGCACCGAAATATCAGAAGTTTGAAAACAACTGTGCCTATACTTTTGAATATTCTGATTTTGCAAAAATTACAGATGCCAAAAGACCGTGCTGGTACTACCTGAATTATCCCAAAATGAAAGCCAAAATCTTTGTAACATATTACCCGATACAAAACGATTTTGCCGCCCACATTCAGGAAGCTGAAAAAATGGTTTATGAGCATACTATAAAAGCAAGCGCTATTGATACCAAATCATTCGAATATCCTGACAAAAAAGTCTACGGAAATTTCTATGAGCTGAAAGGTCAAAGTGCTTCAAACCTTCAGTTTTACATTACGGACAGTACAAAACATTTTGTAACGGCCTATTTATATTTCAACACAAGACCGAAGCCGGATTCTCTGGCACCCGCAGTAGATTATATCAAAAAAGATATGAAACATCTGCTCGATACATTTGAATGGAAAAATTAATTACTCTTAAATATACTTTGAAAAAAATATGAAACTTTTAGTTGTAGGAAGTGTTGCATTCGATGCAATCGAGACACCGTTTGGTAAAACAGATAAAATTTTAGGAGGTGCAGCAACATACATCGGGATCACTTCTTCTGTTCTTGGGGTAAAATCAGGGATTGTTTCAGTAGTGGGAGGAGACTTTCCGCAGGAACACCTGGATATGTTTACCGGAAGAGATATAAATATCGAAGGCATTGAAATTGTAAAAGAGGGAAAGACATTCTTCTGGTCCGGTAAATATCACAATGACCTTAATACAAGAGACACATTGGCAACAGAAGTGAACGTTCTGGAAAACTTCGATCCTAAAATTCCTGAGTCTATGCAGGATGCGGAGATTTTATTATTAGGAAACCTTCATCCGGGCGTACAGCTTTCCGTATTGGAAAAAATGCACAACCGTCCGAAACTGGTAATACTTGATACCATGAATTTCTGGATGGATACCGCATGGGATATCTTAATGGATATGATTGCCAAAACAGATGTGATCACCATTAATGATGAAGAAGCAAGACAGCTTTCAGGAGAATATTCGTTGGTAAAAGCAGCCAAAAAGATCCACGAAATGGGACCGGAGTATGTCATCATTAAAAAAGGGGAGCACGGTGCGTTGCTTTTCCATGACACTAAAGTATTTGCCATTCCGGCGCTTCCTTTGGAAGAGGTTTTTGATCCTACCGGAGCGGGAGACACTTTTGCAGGAGGTTTTGCAGCTTATTTGGCCAAAAAAGGAAAAACGGATTTTGAAACTATGAAATCTGCACTTATCGTAGGTTCTGCAATGGCATCATTCACTGTTGAAAAATTCGGAACGGAAAGAATCGAAGAAGTAAACGAAGCCGATATGTTCGAGAGATTAAGACAGTTTAAAGAATTGACCACTTTTGATGTCGAACTACAATAAACAGGTCTTTTTTAAGAAATATTTATAATAAAAAATTTAGTGTAATTCATTAAGAATTCTAAATTTGCAACTTGTTTAAAATAGTAAAATGATAAATAAACTTAAGATCACTTTTCTTTTTGGAATTTTCATCATCTTGTTTGGTGCAAATACGATGAATGCTCAGCTGAAACAAGGAGATTTAGTGGATGGTATTGCTGCTGTGATCGGTGATGAAATTGTTCTGGAGTCAGATGTAAATGAACAGATGAACTACGCCAAGCAGCAGGGAGCAACCAATATAGATAAGTGTGAGTTTTTGGAAAACCTTCTCAACAATAAGCTTCTCGTGTATGAAGCAAGAAAAGATACGTTGATCGAAAACCGTTCTGCTGCCATTAAAGAGCAGGCCAACGCAAAATATCAGCAATTGGTGTCACAGTTTCCTGATGAGAAAACAATGCTGGCTGCCTACAAATTCCGTAACGCATATGAAATGAAAAATGCCATAGAAAAAATTGATACCGATCAATATTACGGACAGGCAAAATACCAGAGAATTACGGAAAAGGCAGACGTTACACCTAATGAAGTAACGGATTTCTATAACATGTACAAAACCCAGCTTCCGGAAGTGAAAGATGAGGTTTCTCTGTCGCAGATTATGATGTTTCCTAAACTTACGGAGGCTCATAAAGAAGATCTTATCAACCGTCTGAAGAAGATTAAAAAAGATATCGAAGGAGGCGAAAGCTTCGAAAGCCAGGCAAGAATTTATTCCGAAGATCCGGGATCTGCCTCAAACGGAGGGCTCATGAAAAATATTTCCAAAGGCCAGATGGTAAAACCTTTTGAAGCCGCCGCCCTGAATCTTCAGGAAGGCGAAATTTCAGAACCGGTAGAATCGGAATTCGGATATCATATTATACAGCTGGTAAAAAGATCAGGAAAGATTTACGACGCAAGGCATATTCTTTTAATGGCAACACCTACCGATGAAGAGATCAAAACGGCAAAAGTAAAATTAGACAGTATCAAAGGATTAATTACCAGTGGGAAAATAACTTTTAAAGATGCTGCGTTCAGATTCTCTGACGATAAAAGAACAAAATTCAATGCCGGAGTTATTCCAGGGGCAGATGGTTCAAGCAAAATAGAAAGAGAATCGGTTCCCGGAACTATAAGCTATGAGTTGGCGGGCCTCAATAAGGGCGATATTACCAACGCATTTGATGATAAGGATGAAAGAGACAGGAAAGTTGTAAAGATCATTAAGATAGAAGATGTAATCCCTTCACACCAGATCACTCTGGAGACAGATTATGACAGAATCAAACAAATGGCACTCAACAGAACAAGAAATGAAATGGTTGAAAAATTTGTAAATTCTAAACTCACTACAACATTCATTTCCATAGACGGCCGTTACGACAGCTGCGCTTTTAAAGGGAACTGGAAGAAAGATTCAATCAAAAAATAATACAAAACCTTCAGAATTTTCTGGAGGTTTTTTTATACTTAAAACTCCCGCTAAATCTTAGTTTTTATTATTTTTACAGCATGAGCAATTTTATAGATTTCGATTCGGCAAAAAAACTTCATGATATGCAGAAGGATCAAAACAGAATTACACAACTTTTTAATATTCAGTATCCTGTTATCCAGGCAGGGATGATCTGGCATTCGGGGTGGAGGCTCGCCTCTGCAGTATCCAATTGCGGAGGCCTGGGACTTATTGGTGCAGGAAGTATGTATCCCGATATTTTACGTGAAAATATCAGGAAATGCAAACAGGCAACAGATAAACCTTTTGGTGTGAATGTTCCGATGCTCTATCCTAATCTGGATGAGGTGATACAGATTATCCTCGAAGAAGGTGTAAAGATTGTTTTCACATCAGCCGGAAATCCCAAAACCTATACCGAAATGTTACAGAAAGAAGGGCTAAAGGTGGCTCACGTAGTATCATCCACCAAATTTGCGATCAAATGTGAAGAAGCCGGTGTTGATGCTGTAGTTGCAGAAGGTTTTGAAGCCGGAGGCCATAACGGACGTGATGAAACCACAACATTCTGCCTTATTCCGAATGTTAAAAAACATATTTCAAAACCATTGATCGCAGCCGGAGGTATCGCTTTGGGTTCCCAGATGAAAGCAGCCATGATCCTCGGAGCAGACGGAGTACAGATCGGTTCCCGCTTCGCTGCAACTACCGAAGCGAGCGCCCACAATAACTGGAAACATAAAATAACCGAGCTGCAGGAAGGAGATACGCATCTCACCCTGAAAGAGCTGGCTCCCGTAAGGATGGTTAAAAATAAATTCTTCAACGAACTTGAGGAAATCTATAATACCGGAAGAAATAAAGAATCTCTCATGGCCTCCCTGGGACGGGCTAGAGCCAAAAAAGGAATGTTCGAAGGTGATATGGATGAAGGCGAGCTTGAAATCGGGCAAGTTTCAGCGTTGATTGATGAGGTGCTTCCTGCAGAAACCGTATTCAATAACTTATTGGAAGAATTCAGAAACACAGGAAATCCGGTGATATAATTAAATTCATGGAGGAAAGAATTATTGATGTAAAAGGTAAAAAGCTCTATGTAGAATACAATGATTCATTCGAAAATCGGCCAACAATTGTTTTTTTACATGATTCACTGGGATCAGTACAGCTTTGGAGGGATTTTCCTGAAAAGTTGGCTGCAGAAACAGAATGTAATATTTTAATATACGATCGCTTAGGTTATGGTAAATCCTTCCCGATGTCTACTCATGAAAGGGATAATGATTACATGGAAACCGAAGCAGATGTTTTGAACGATTTGCTTGAAATACTAAATATCACGGAAGCGATTCTCTTCGGGCATAGTGACGGCGGAACCATTGCCTTAATAGCAGCTGCAAAATTCGCGGAAAAAATAAAAGCCGTCATCTGTGAAGCCGGGCATATTTTCGTGGAAGATATTACCGTAAAAGGGGTGCGGGACGCCTTCGATGCCTATACAACAACTAATCTTCCCGAACGTCTTGCCAAATATCACGGTGAAAAAGTGGAAATGCTGGTAAAAGCATGGACGGAAATATGGCTGAGTGACAGGTTCAGGTGCTGGAATATAGAATATCTGCTGCAGCATATTCAGGCGCCCTTATTATTTATTCAGGGTAAAAATGATGAATATGGAACCTTGCATCAGGTTGAGAAAACACTTTCCGGTGTCAGCAGAACTTCAGAAAAATTCATTATTCCCGATGTTGGCCACACACCGCATAAAGAAGTTCCTGAAGTGGTGTTGAAAAAATCGATGGAGTTTATATGTGAAGTTAATACAATTCAGTAGACCGGGTAGGATTGCCAGAATCTCAACAGGAGCGGGCTTTAGCCCGCTTTAATTTAAAATTGCAACTTTGGCTTTAGCCAAAATTTAAATATTCGATTTCCGAAGTGATATTTCTTCTGGCCTGTTCCTCATATTTCTCTTTAAAATATTTCGTTTTAAAAATACTTTCTGACTCCAGAAAATGCTGCAATACTTTTTTTCTCCCCGGATTATAAAGAAAATCAGGATAAATGGAGTATTCCTTTCTTACTTTTTGAGTATAGTCCAAATATTTTTCGGGTTCCTGGCCGAGAATCGAGAGATCAGCATCCACTAAATAATTGGTGTCAGCATCTCCGGATTCCTGATGAAACTTCGTAGCGATAATCTGCCGTGAAATTTTTTCAATAAATCCTTCTTCTGCGTCAATTTGCTGCAAATGTTTCTCTGCAAAATCCGCGCTTTTTTCTTCATTGGATTTTGAAGAAGCATTATAGATCACGTCATGATAAAACACCGAAAAGGCAATGGCAGTATAATCTTCTAAAGCGGCTGTCACGTTATTGAGTTCACGAAACATGTTTTCCAGATGTTCAGAATTGTGATAATATCTACCCTTTTCGGAATATTTTTTCTCAATTTCCATCCATAGACTTTCAATAAGATGTTGATCCTGTGTGTAATGTGAACAGAACAGTGAAAATCTTTCTTTTAGTTGCATAGATAAAATTAAAATAAAAAAAGGAACTTTAAAAAGTTCCCTGATTTGCTTCTATAGCCTGCTTCAGCTCTGCCCAGCCTCCGCCGTTATAGCCTTCTTTCAGTCCTTGAGAATTAAGATATTCTAAAGCCTTTCCGCTTCTGTTTCCGCTTCTGCAGAAAATAATCACCGGCTTTTCGATAGACAAAATCTCTTCTTGCCTGTCTTCTACTTCTCCCAAAGGAATATTTTTAGCACCATCAATGCTTCCGTCCATTTCCAGTTCCATAGGTTCGCGAACGTCGATTAATGCATAATTTCCTGATTTTAAAACTTCTGATAAAGACATGATCGTTTATTTTAATTAAATATTAAACGAAAATACGTAAAATATTGATAAATAGCCAGAGTTTTAGAATAAAGTGTAACCGAGAATTAGCGAGGCGGTCTGATATTTTGTGCTGAGATAAGAGCTTTCTTTCACAAGGTCTCTTTGTGTTGCTACCCGAATCTCAATCAAAAACTTATCATTGTACTTATATCCTGCGCCAACAGCCAGATTGCTACCGGAAGTAATCTTATTGTCTGTAGAATAAACATTGAGTGTAGAACTCAATGGAAGGTCAAGTACAAAAGCAGCGTTAAAAAAAATCTTAGACTTATCATTGAGAAATACGTAATATCTAATTCCAATGGGAATTTCTATAGATTTATAATCAATACTGTTTGAATATTTTAAATCGGAATATTGTTGTTCCGGATATATAGAAGATTCGTTTTCGGCTTTGTAATACTGATAAGTTGGCTCAGCAAAAAGTGACCATTTATTTTTATTAAAAGGCAATGTAAATTCAGCTTCAAGGCCAATTCTGAAACTTGATTTACGATCAAATTTAGTAGTTCTGGAAGAAAAGGAAGATGAACCTGTCGCTTCAAGCGAAGAAAAATTAATTCCCGGTCTTATGTTAAGATGAAATGTTTCTCCTTCCTTTTGAGCTGCACTGTACTTATTTTCAATATTATTATCTGCTTTACACGAATTATAATTCGAAAACAAATTTGATAAATCTTTTATCTGATATTTTGCAGCTTCAATTTTTTTATTGTCAACACCGCAGTCCAGAATTTCGGCAATCTGGTTTTTGTAATCATCATTGTATGCAACCTGACCATTATTAACGAAATAGGGCTTGTATACTAATTGTTTTGGTTCGGAATCATCAATACTGAAGAAAAACTTTTGGGTATTTTCATTTTCATAATATAAAAGATCAGCCTTCCCATCTAATATATATTTCAGAAACACTGTTTTTTCGGAAAATTCAGGTTTACGATCGTAAGATAGATTGTCTAGTTGATTAGGCGAACTGTCTATCATCACTGTTTTTCTTATATACTTTTCTGTATTTTCAATTCCAAACTCCTGAACATTGCTGATTTTTTCCTTTTTTATATCTTCAGAACCTAAATCTTTATAAGTAAACTCTGTAGGATTGTTTTTCCAACCGATATTTTTGATTAAAACTTCAGTCTTTTTGCCCGAATTATTAATAAAATATCCTTTTTCGAATTTGATTTGTGCATTGAAAAATCCTGCTGCAGCAAGAAATGTAGATAGAATGATTTTCTTCATGGTTATAATTAGATTCTATAGTGAATTTTGAATGCGCAAATTTATAAAATAATCTTAGTTTTGCAAGGTAAAATCATGAATTCAAACGCTGAAAAATATTCACAGTTAATAAAAGCCAGGGCAAAAAGTTTTGGCTTTCAGAGCTGTGGTATCTCTAAAGCCGATTTTCTGGAAGAAGATGCAAAACCTCTGGAACAATGGCTGAAAAATAATTTTCATGGCGAAATGAAATACATGGAAAATCATTTTGATAAAAGATTAGATCCGAGGCTGCTCGTTGAGGGTTCAAAATCGGTGATTTCTCTTTCTTATAATTATTTTCCGGAAGAGAAAATTTCGACACTGGACAATTTTAAAATCTCAAAATACGCCTATGCGGAAGATTACCACGAGGTTATTAAAGAAATTCTCCGGGAAATGGTTTCCGGGCTGCAGGAAGAGATCGGCGAATTTGCCTTTCGGGTTTTTGTAGATTCTGCACCGGTGCTGGAAAGAAGTTGGGCCAGGAAGTCAGGAATTGGCTGGGTAGGGAAGAATGCCAACCTCATTACCAAACAAAACGGATCATTTTATTTCCTCGCGGAGATTATCTGTGATCTGGAACTGATTCCCGATCATCCCACAACAGATCATTGCGGAACCTGCAGAAAATGCATTGATGCCTGTCCGACAAGCGCTATTGTTTCCGATAAGCTTATTGACGGAAGCAAATGCATATCTTACGCTACGATTGAGCTGAAAAATGAAATTCCCGATTATTTTAAAGATAAAATGGACGACTGGATGTTTGGCTGTGATGTCTGTCAGGATGTCTGTCCGTGGAACCGGTTTTCAGTACCCACACAACAAAAGAAGTTTGCTCCGAACGAAGCACTGAAAAACTTTAAAAAAGGAGAGTGGAAAGAGCTTACACAAGAATTGTTTTCGGAAATCTTCAGGAAATCACCCGTTAAAAGGACAAAGTTTGCAGGACTGAAGCGGAATATCGAATTTCTGGAAAACAAGAATATTCTGGATAATTTTTAGAGACAATTTCCTGTCTGGAATTATTGAGGTTCCAAAGTAAAAAGGGTAAACGGTCAATCCTTAAATCAGTATTTAAAGAGGCAAGACTTAATAAATAGAATAGTTTCTAAAAAAGAAAATTGACTTCCTGAGATTATTTTATCCCATCGAAAATCAACGTTTTTTTTGAACTCTTTTTGGAGCTACTTTTACTCTTATTTTAAATCTTTTGTTGGATTTAGCGTTTTTCTGCATATTTGTGAACATTTTGTACTTAAATTTAGAGAAAAATTTACTTACATCCAATACTTTTGTGAAAATTATTATTAAATTTTATTAACTATATTTATAAGCATGACTGCGAAAAAAATGGTGTTTATCATTCTGAAAATTGTAGGGATTATTGTAGGAATTGTTGTTTTGTATGTGGCATCAGGATATTTGATTCCCTTTATCGAAGTTTCGGAAAAAGAGGATGGGCAAAAGAAAGAGATTCCTATTTATATTTATACCAATGGCGTGCACACCGATATTGTAATGCCCGTAAAAAATGAGCTTCACGACTGGAGCTCCAAAATTCCTTTTACCAATACAAAATCCGGAAAATCCGATTTTCAATATGTAGGTATTGGCTGGGGTGATAAAGGGTTTTATCTTGATACGCCTACCTGGGCCGACCTTAAATTTTCAACTGCTTTCAAAGCTGCTTTCTGGCTCAGCGAATCTGCCATGCATTGTACTTATTATAAGAAAATGAAGGAAGGAGACGACTGCAAAATGATCATGATCAGCAAAAATCAGTATAAGCATCTGGTACAATTTGTAGAAAGTAAATTTGATACAGATGCGAATGGAAACTATATCCTGATTCCCACCAATGCGGTCTACGGAGAAAATGATGCATTTTATGATGCTAAAGGCAGATACAGCTTCCTTGATACCTGCAATACCTGGGCAAATAATGCACTGAAAGCGGCCGGACAAAAAGCTGCATTGTGGACGCCTACTGACTACGGGATATTTCTGCACTATAAAGAATGAGAAAGATCTTTTATTTTGGGATTGTATTTTTGAACGCATCTCTTTCCTGCCAGAAAGAACAGCAGCAAAATAGCTCCGGAACTTCTTTAACTGAACAAAAGACTGTTGCATATAAGGCTGAGGCTGATCTTAAAAAGATAAGTCTAAAAGCCCGTGAAGCTCTGCAATTCTGTAAAAAGAATCAACTGAATACCGATTTCTGTATTCTGATCGACATGAGTATACATTCGGGACTGAAAAGGCTTTTTCTCTGGGATTTTAAAAAGGAAAATATCATTGCATCTTATCTTGTAGGCCACGGTTGCGGAAACAATCGCTGGAGCAGTGACGAATCAAGGGATCAGCCGCAATTCAGTAACGAAGACGGAAGCCATCTTTCCTCTTTAGGAAAATATAAATTTGAAGGAAGAGGGTATAGTAACTGGGGAATCAATATTAAATATCTCATGCATGGACTGGAAGATACCAATAGTAATGCTTTAAAAAGAGTTATTGTATTTCACTCTTGGGAACTCATGGGCGACGAAGAATCCTTTCCGAAAGGATCTCCCGAAGGTTGGGGCTGTCCTACGGTATCCAATAATGCTATGAAAGAAATCGATCCGCTCTTGCAGCAATCAAAAACTCCTGTCCTGATGTGGATTTATAATTAATATGAAGAATCATGTGTTTCTCTTGATTATTGCTTTGTTTCTTACAGGCTGTGGCTCTGGTAAATTTACCGTAAAGAGAAGAATCATAAAAGTTTACGGAAACGACAGCGTTAAAGTCCTCGTTGCTGACAATGATGATATTATTGAAACTTTCAAAGATAGAAAAGGAAAGCAATGCAAAGAAATCGTTTTAGGCAAAAAATATAGATTCAAAGTATACCCGGTAAGTGATCTAATTCAGGGATGTTATTTTGAACCCACTTATTTTCTGGATAATGATACAGTTACCATTAAATATGCCCGATATTTTACTGCTTCTCAATTCAAAAATTACTGTATTAAAAAATAATATATTAAATTTGCAATATTAGTAATTTATTTTACTTTTTTATTCTGTAATTTAATGTTGTGGTACTTTAATTGTATTTGATTGAAAAAAATATGAGACATACATTATTCCGCGAGCAGCAGCTGCATTGTGATATAAAAACCGCGTGGGAGTTTTTCTCCGCGCCTGGTAATCTTTCTAAAATTACCCCCAAAGACATGAACTTCGTGGTACGCACAAAATTTGAAAATGATGAAATATACGAGGGAATGATCATTGATTATTTCGTTTCACCCATTTTGGGCATTAAAATGAAATGGAAAACAGAAATTACTCAGGTAGATTTCAGAAAAAGCTTTACCGATTTTCAGAAGGAAGGACCTTATAAACTCTGGAATCATCATCATGAATTTATTGAAAATGAACAAGGCGTCTTAATGAAAGATTCGGTTGATTATGAACTTCCTCTAGGCTTTCTCGGAGATATAGCGCATGTATTGTTTGTAAAAAGCAAACTCGAACATATCTTCGATTATCGTTTCAAAGTGCTCGAAAAATACTTCAATCAATAAAATATTTATGTCTGAAGTAAAGGATAAAGTAAATGTATTCTGGTTCCGCAGGGATCTTAGGCTGCAGGACAATTGCGGTCTTTATCATGCTTTAAAGAAAGAGCATAAAGTGCTTCCTGTTTTTATTTTTGATAAAGAAATCTTAGATCAGCTGGAAAACAAATACGATAAAAGAGTAGATTATTTCCACCAGGCTCTGGAAGAAATTCATCACGAGCTTGAAAAGCATAGTAGCGGAATCACCGTTTTCCATGAGAAACCACTCGATGCCTTTAAAATACTTATAAAAGAATATCAGGTTGATACGGTTTTCTGTAATGCAGATTATGAGCCTGAAGCAATTAAAAGAGATCAGGAAATAGCGGGTTTTCTCAAAGACCATCAGGTCAGCTTTAAAAGTTACAAGGATCAGGTAATCTTCGAAAAAGATGAGGTGATGAAAAACGACGGTACGCCGTATACGGTTTATACGCCTTATTCAAAAAAGTGGAAAGAACTGTTTAACAGAACCAACATTGAAAATTTTGAAACAGATTTTTCTAACTTTCTTTCGTACAGACCTGCGAGGTTTCCTGGTCTTGAGAATCTCGGATTTAAGAAGACCGATCTGGATTTTAAACATCCTACGTTAAATAAATCGATTATTGACGATTACGATAAATACAGGGATTTTCCGGGAATGGAACATACGACTCATTTAGGTGTAGCCCTGCGCTTCGGAACCATATCGGTACGCAGTTGCGTTCAGTTAGCCATGAAACACAATGAAACCTGGCTGAATGAGCTGATCTGGAGAGAATTCTTCATGCAGATCCTGTATCATTTCCCGAAAGTCGTTAATAAATCTTTCAAAGAAAAATATGAAGCCATACAGTGGCGAAACAACGAAAAAGAATATGATCTCTGGTGCAAAGGAAAGACCGGATATCCCATGGTTGATGCAGGAATGCGTCAATTGAACGAGACCGGTTTCATGCACAATAGGGTAAGAATGGTGGTGGCAAGTTTCCTGACTAAACATTTATTAATCGATTGGAGATGGGGTGAAGCGTACTTCGCAGAAAAGCTGCTGGATTATGAGCTGTCTTCCAACAATGGCAACTGGCAGTGGGCGGCGGGCTGCGGATGCGATGCAGCTCCATATTTCAGGGTTTTTAATCCGTCTGAGCAGGCGAAAAAATTCGACAAAGATCAGAAATATATTAGAAAATGGCTTACTGAAGATGAAATCAACGCAGAGGAAATTGTAGAACATACTTTCGCCAGGAAAAGAGCACTCGAAGTTTACGGAAAAGCGGTAAAAAATTAAGAGCTTGTTTTAAATTTTATTTAATACATTTCTGATAGCTTTTTCTTAATTTCGAAATTAAAAAACTTTGTCTATTCTTAAGTTAACAGTAAGAATTTTAGTGCGTTAAGCTTAAAGATTTAATTCCTTAATGTTTAAAAATTAAAATTTAAAAAGGCTCTAATTCTTTTTACTTTTTAATAATATTTATGGGCGTAAACCAAGTTTTTTCAACGCATTCGCATTTAAAAATATTTCATCAAATGACGTCAGTGATTCCACATTGCTGAAGCTCTGAAATGTTTTATCATTTTTATTGAATGAAAGCTCAATGGAAGGATTGTATGTCGCGGTAATACGTACTACGGAATAACCGTTATACGCAATTGTAAATCCCTCGAAAAGGCATTTATCTTCTGCCTTTCGGTATATTTTATATTCTTCGAATACCGTGCCGTCAGTTTTAGTTCCTTTTTTGTTGTGCTCAAGGGATTTCCATGAAGAATAGTTTTTAGGCTCTTTAAGGATGTTTCCTTTAGCATCTACCGGCACAAACATGCCCAACGTCAAAGGCTTTTTAAGAAAAGTTGCATAATTATTCATCAGTTTCAGGGTCTGAAGATCTGCATATCCTTCATGGGAATAATATTCTATAACAAAATCTGTCATAGGAATTAATTTATGAGAACTGACTGGCATATGTAAAGTTTCTTGCGGCAAAATTAAAATATTATAGTTGAAAAAACGAAGATAAATAAATTGCTAAAAACAGGAAAACTATTTTATCCCACAATAGAAAAAAACAAACCTCCTACATTTCTGCAGGAGGCTGATGACATATATAAATAAGATTAAATCAATTCAATAATGTCGTTTCAGGTAATATATTCAGGATGAGAAAAATCGATAAAATCGGATATTATCTAGATTTGGCTAACTGAGAAAGTTCGTCAATACCTTTTTATCTCACTGTCAATACCTTGACATTCGGCATTACGCCAACTTTACGTTCACTGCGTTTAAGCCTTTCTGGCCTTGCTGAACTTCAAAAACTACTCTGTCATTTTCCTGGATAGATCTTGAAATTAATCCGGATGAATGTACGAAAACATCTCTGCTTCCGTCTGCAGGAGTGATAAATCCGAAGCCTTTTGCTTCATTGAAAAATTTTACTGTGCCTTCTTGCATTGTAAATGGTATTAAAAAATTATTGGTAAGTCAAAAGCCTTGTGCTCTGACTTGATTGTTAAAAACTAAATGGTGGCTGAAAAAGTAAACTGAAAGAAAATATTATCTATGCTCTACAGAATAGCAAAGGCAGAAACCTGTTTTGTTCTGCAAATATACAAAAAATATATATACTACAGTTAATTTAAATGATTGATTATCAAAAATATATTTTTATATTATAAAACTGATACAATTCTCAATTAAAATTTATAAACAAGCGCATTGATATTCATGCCCGCTCCTACGGATGCAAAAAGCACAACATCACCCTTTTCTATCGTGTGGGATTCCAGTTCATCCTTCAGGATCATGGTAAGCAGAGAAGGGATCGTTGCAACGCTGCTGTTACCCAGTTTGCTGATTACCATTGGCATAATTCCCGGAGGCGCGCTCATCCCGTAGAGTTGGTAAAATCTTTCCACAATCGCTTCATCCATTTTCTCATTAGCCTGATGAATAATGATTTTACTTAAATCATTGATTGAATATCCGCTGCTGTCAAGGCACTTTTGCATTGCAGTCGGCACATTGGAAAGCGCAAATTCATAGATTTTCCTTCCGTCCATTTTGATATATTTCGTATCCGGACAGCGCTCATTATTATATGATTTCCCGAAATACAGAAAATCTTTTTCGTTCAGCGTATGAGAAGCCGACAAATGGGACTTGATTCCGGAATCATCCGCATCATTGGCATCAAGAATGACTGCTCCCGCTCCGTCTGCATAGATCATGCTGTCTCTGTCATGAATATCAACTACCCTGGAAAGCGTTTCAGCGCCTATTACAAGACACCTTTTAGCAATTCCCGAACGGATGAAGGCATTCGCCTGGATTATCCCTTCAATCCACCCCGGACATCCGAAAAGAACATCATATGCCACGCAGAAATTATTCTTTATCCGTAAAGAATGTTTTACGCGGGAAGCAAGGCTCGGAACCGTATCAGACTGAATGGTGCCAAAACGCACATCGCCAAAATTGTGGGCAAAAATAATATAGTCGAGAGTCTCAGGATCAATACCCGAATCTTCTATTGCAGATTGTGCCGCAATAAGACCCAGATCAGAAGCTACCTGCGTGCTGCCTGCATATCTTCTCTCTTCAATACCTGTGATTTTTTGTAACTTTTTTGTAATAGATTCATTACTGTCTTTCAATAAGATGCCCTCCTCATCTAGAAATACATGATTACCGAAAAATAAATTGCTGATGGTTTCTGAGGGTATGTAATTCCCTACACCGATGATTTTGCTTGTCATACCAAAAAAAAGATTCTAATCCTTAACTAAAATAAAATAACTGAAATAACTGTTCACTCCGAAATTCATAAACTTATGATAATACATGAAGTTTACAGCGTAGCCGGCGAACATTCGCCTGAATACCGGAATCCTGATTACAAATCTTCTGATATATTTGTTGAATCCTGATCATTAAAACAATAGATATACAAAAATGTAATACATAATTATAAAAAATTGTAGTTTTTTTCTATATCACGATAAAGGTAGTTCATTAAAAATGAAAACTACTATAAATGCTCTTAATTTACTAAAATTTAACATTCATAGAATAATAATTTTCACAATTAGAAAACTTTGACAGGTAAATAAGCCGGCCGGGAAGATGTAACCAGCTTTACATTTTGCATTCGCTACAGGCGCATCATTTTAAAGCTCCTTCTCAAGAATTTCCACAATTCTGTCAATCACATCCTGCTTCTTCGACTTCTTATTATATGCAGACTTCGGTTCAGAAACGATGCTCGGCTGGTTTTTATTGAACAGCGCATACAGATCCAGCTCAGGATGTTTTTCAATATACCAAACCAGAAAATTAAGAGGCATTGCATTTTTTCCCGAAAAATAAAGCTGAATCGACTGAGGTGTTACGCCATAAGCGTCTGCGATTTCCTTCATGGTTTCACCTTTACTCTTGCTGTATTCGCGGATCTTTTCGTAAATTTTCATATTGAGTTTTTTTCTTTAATAAAACAAAACAATAAAATATTGTTAAAAATTCAATAATTTGTTGTTTTTTAATATATAATTGTATATTTGCTTTTAAAATGTCTATCCCGACAGACACAAAACTACGAAAAAAGGTTAAACAAAATTTTATTCATTTCTATGAGCACATTGATGAATCTCTCTCATCAGGAGAAAACCGGCGAAAAGCTCGATTTTATTGAGCAATGGCTACCAGCACGCTATACCACATCAGTCAATATCATTCTGAAAGAAGAACCGAAAGATCCCGCATATATAAGAAAAGTAAGAAAGAAAAAAGTAAATGATAACAAAGTTATCGACGCACTTTACAAAGTATCCCTTATCAATAAGCTTCAGACTGAGAACTAATTGATCACAACCATTATCCTATTGAAAAAAATATTATATTTATCACGAACACATAAAAACTAACACAATAACTATGGAAAAAAACGAAACCGTAATTACCGAATGCTTTAAATGTGGAACACGCTACGAAAACCATTTCAGTGCATCTCCCTGCTGCAAATCCATTGTGATAAAAGTAGACAAAAACGGTACCCGAACAACCATCACTTTTCTCAGTACACTCTCCAAATCGCATTCTCAATCTGAAGAAAAGGAAGCTATGGTAAATGCAGTATAATCCTGCAAATCCCGCAGATTCCTTGGAATCTGCGGGAATCTACACACTCTTCGGAGCCTTCCGGTATAGAAAATACAGCCGTATAAAAGCAACTTAAAAAAAATTAAAATGTTAATTTAAAGTCATTCTAAACGAAACATTTTATAAATTTGAGTGGTGAAAAAGTTGATTTCCATACTGTTCCTCTCATTATATTTGGTTTCTACAACCGAGTTGTATCAGCTTTTGAAAATCCCGACCTTAATAGAACACTACTGTGAGCATAAAAAGCTCAATCCGGAAATGCCGTTCAGCGCATTCCTGAAAACCCATTACAACCATCCGGTGAAAGACGGAGATGACGGCAAAGATCAGAAGCTGCCTTTCATCATTCATTCCACACCGCTGGCTTTGGTATTTACCGTAATCAATCCGGGATTCAGCTTTGAACCCAGGAATTCTACCTTACAGCAGTTAACGTTAAATAAAATACCGGCAAAGGACGAAGACTTCCGCTACAAAGGATTTGCGGGCTCCGTATGGGAACCTCCAAAGTATTTTTTATAATTCCGTTTAAAATTTGATTTAATCTAAATCAAATCCATCGTCAATTCTAAATTATTATAACATTAAATAATGAAAACATTATTATCAGCCATGTTAATGGTTGTATTTTCCGTTGGTTTCCATGCGCAGAGCAGACTGGAAACCGCCAAAAAAACAGCAGCAGAAAACAAAGAACTTATTCTGCTTAACTTTTCAGGCTCAGACTGGTGTATTCCGTGTATCAAACTGCATAAAAATATCATTGAAACCGAAGACTTTAAAAAGCTTGAAGCTGAAAACGTCATTCTTTACATCAATGCAGATTTTCCCAGAAACAAAAAGAATCAGCTCTCTGCCGAACTGAAAAAAGAAAATGCGGCGCTAGCGGATCAGTATAACCCGAAAGGACTTTTTCCCTATACAATTCTGTTAAATGCAGAAGGAAAAATTCTGAAAAGCTGGGAAGGACTGCCTTCTGAAAATGCATTGGCCTTCAGTAAAGAAATCCGTTCGGTAAAAGAAAATCAAAAATAAATTGACACGTATGCTAAGAGAATTCAAAAGACCTCAAAAACTTATGGGGAACGCTTTTGAAATTACCGTGGTAGAAAATGATGAAAAAAAAGCTGAAGATCATATCGATGCAGCCATTCATGAAATACAGAGAATCGAAAAACTTCTCACCACTTTCAGTGACGAAAGCCAGACCAGCCTTATCAATAAAAATGCAGGCATAACTTCTGTAAAGGTAGACCTGGAAATTTTCGACCTAATTGAAAGAAGTATAAGAATTAGTGCGGTTACAGACGGGTATTTTGACATTTCCTATGGCGGAATTGATAAAAGCTTCTGGAATTTCGACCGTGAAATGAAAAAGCTTCCCGATCCTGAACTCATTAAAGATCATCTGAAACTCGTTAATTATCAGAATATTATTCTTGATCATAACCATCAGACCGTTTTTCTGAAAGAAAAAGGAATGCGGATCGGTTTCGGAGGAATCGGAAAAGGATATGCTGCTGAGATGGCAAAAAGGATTCTTCAGAAAAGAGGCGTGGCTTCAGGAATTGTCAATGCTTCCGGTGATCTTACAACATGGGGAAATCAGGCGGACGGAAAACCCTGGACCATAGGAATTGCAGATCCTGACCACGCCAAACAGCCATTTTCCTATATGAATATCACCGACATGGCGGTTGCAACATCCGGGAATTACGAAAAATTCGTCATCATCAACGGAAAAAAATACTCGCATACCATCAATCCCAAAACCGGAATGCCTGTTTCAGGCGTCAAAAGTGTTACCATTTTTTGTCCCAATGCCGAAATTGCCGATGCCATGGCAACGCCCGTAAGTATTATGGGAATTGATGCCGCGCTCAATATGATCAATCAGATCAACCATTTGGAGTGCATTATTATAGACGATCGGGACAAAATTTATTCATCTCAAAACATTAATTTAAAATGAAAAACCTTATAAAAAATAGTCAAAAGCTTATCAAATATTTATTTGGGCAGCTAAGAACTTCGTTCATAAACTTCGAAAAAACATTCGTTTTTGCTTCATTTATGTCTTCCACTCCCGCTTGTCACTCTGAGCTTGTCGAAGAGTCCGTTCAAGCCGGGCTGCGAAGATTCAGCGCTTTAAATTACAGAATGATTGCTATTCTTTCAATATTAACAATTCCGTTTTTGAACTCCTGTACCACCGTAAAAGAGTACGAAAAAAATAAGCTCAACGACGCCGAAATGGTACTCGGAAACAGGCCCGTCGAAAAAACTGAGCTCAGCTTCCAGTCTTACAGAGAAGGCTCTTCCGGAGCAAACGCAGGAAAAGTGGGCGGCGGCTGCGGATGTAATTAAAAGGAATTGTAAAATTTAAAGTGATCTAAAATGAAAAAATTGATTATAAGTGCAGTTGCCCTTTTCGGAATTTTTAATGCAAAAGCACAGGAAAACACAAATAATGAACAGCCTAAAAAACTGACATTTGATGAAGCCAACCTGGTTTCAAGCTACTATAAACAGGACGGCAATAACTCTGCTGTTACAGGTGGTACAGGTACTGAAAAACTTACCGATATCTCTAATACCATTGACGTAACGATGGTAAAATACGATAAAAAAGACAGAAAAAACAAATTTGGTTTCAGTGTAGGAATAGACCATTACACCTCTGCATCATCCGATATGATCGATCTGAAGGCCAATTCATCCGCATCTCATGCAGACAATAGGATTTATCCTGCTTTAAGCTGGAGCCGCGAAAATGAATCCAAAGGTACCACTTTGATGGCGGGAGTTTCTACCTCTTTCGAGTTTGATTATCAGTCTTACGGTGCCAATATCGGCTTTTCACAGAAAACAGCAAACCGGATGGGAGAGTTTACGGCAAAATTCCAGGCGTATCTGGATCAGGTAAAGCTTATTGCGCCCATCGAATTAAGAGCCAATGAAAATTACGGGACAAGTGGAAGAAACACTTTTGCGCTTTCTCTGGCATATTCTCAGATTATCAATCAGAATTTCCAGATCGAGATTCTGGGAGATGCCGTTCAGCAGACAGGCTATTTAAGCCTGCCATTTCACAGGGTGTATTTTAATGATAATTCGGTGCATCAGGAAACACTGCCGGATAAAAGGTTTAAAATTCCTGTAGGTCTGAGAGCTAATTATTTCCTGGGAGATAAAATAATTCTAAGAGCTTACTACCGGTATTACACTGACGACTGGGGATTAAAATCCAACACATTCAGCCTGGAAACACCGGTGAAGATTTCACCTTTTGTTTCGGTAAGTCCTTTTTACAGGTATTATTCCCAAACTGCAACAAAATATTTTGCACCTTACCAGCAGCATACGGCTTTCGATGATTTCTATACGAGTAATTATGATCTGTCAAAATTCGACAGCCATTTTTACGGGGCCGGGATCCGCATCAGTCCGAAAAACGGATTATTCGGTGTGGAACGGCTGAACATGCTGGAAATAAGATATGGGCATTATACAAAATCGGTAGGTATGAAATCTGATATTATTTCCTTAAATTTAAGGTTCAGATAATAACCTATGAAACCACCACTTATCACAATTTTTTCTGCTTTGATCTTTTCTTATTCTTTGAACGGACAGATCAAAGCAGATTCTTCCGCGTCCGCTGAACAATTTAAATATCAGGACAGAGCCTATCAGCCAAGCTATAAAAAGCTCATCGTTCCGGCCGTTTTTATCGGATACGGAACGATAAGCCTTACTTCTGATGCCTTGAAAAACCTCAACCGGTCTACCAAATATGAAATCGGGGAGCATCAGCCGCGACATATTAAGCTGGATAACTACACCCAATATCTTCCGGCAGTAATGGTGTACGGGTACAATCTTGCCGGAATTAAAGGAAAACATAATTTTAAAGACCGGACAATTATTTACGGGACTTCACAAGTAATTTCAGCAGCTTTTGTTCTTCCGTTGAAACATATCATCAGAGAAGAAAGACCGGATGGCTCCAATCATCTTTCATTTCCTTCGGGACATACAACGGCCGCTTTTTCATCGGCTCATTTCCTTTTCAGAGAATATAAAGACGAACATTTCTGGCTGTCTCTTTCCGGTTATCCGATTGCAATTTTTACAGGAGTTTACAGAACGCTCAATGACAAGCACTGGGTGGGCGATGTTGTGGCTGGCGCAGGATTCGGGATTTTAAGTACAGAATTGGCCTACTGGCTGTTTCCGAGAATAAGTACATTATTTAATAAAAAAGATTCTAAAAGTTTTACCATGATTTATCCGGTTGCGGATGGTAAAAATTTTGGGGCAGGAATGGTTTTAAACTTTTAATTATGCATCATCTTTTAGAAAAACATTATGTAAACAGAGTAGGGTGGCTTCGTGCAGCGGTTTTGGGAGCCAATGACGGATTACTCTCCACCACCAGTATCGTTATTGGAGTTGCTGCTGCGTCACCGGAAAGAAATACCATTATTCTGGCTGCTCTTGCCGGAATGATTGCCGGCGCGATGTCTATGGCAGCAGGAGAATATGTTTCCGTAAGTTCGCAGGAAGACACCGAAAAAGCAGATCTTCTGAGGGAAAAGCGCGAACTTGAAGAAATGCCGGAAATCGAACTCCAGGAACTTGCTAAAATCTATGAAAAACGTGGTGTAAGTAAAGAAACAGCTTTGCGCGTGGCCACTGAACTTACGGAACATGATGCTTTGGCAGCGCATGCTCACGATGAATTGGGAATCAATGAAATTACGCAGGCCAAACCGTTACAGGCAGCCATCGCTTCTTTCGGTTCTTTTGCGTTGGGTGCTTTGCTTCCTTTTATTGTTTCGCTGGTGGCACCCATCAAAGAGATGGTGTATTTCCAATATGGGTTTTCAATTGTTTTTCTGATGATACTCGGGGCCATTTCTGCCAGGACCGGAGGCTCAAAGACCGGTATTGCAATCCTTAGAATATGTTTCTGGGGAACTGTGGCGATGGGTGTTACAGCATTGATCGGGCACCTTTTTGGAGTAAGTGTTTCTTAAATTATATAAAAAAAGAGCTGTTTCAAACAGCTCTTTTATCATTATTCTGCTTTGTTCTTCAGCAGCATCAGAAGGCTGTAAGCTCCTTTCTGTACTATTCTTTTATTTTTAAAATGATCTGCTTTTACCACTTCGGTAAAATGGTCATCCGATATTCCTGTATTAATGGGAATCATTTTGTATTTTTTATTTCCGAGATCTTCAAAAACATAGTTTTTATTCTCAAAAGAAATTACGGATTCATTAGGCAGAGAAAGTGTGTAGAGGCTGCTTACGGTAACTTCCGCATTGATGTACATTCCTTTCATGAATTCAGGATTTGGGGCAGAAAGCTTTGCTACTGCGATTGACGAACCTCCGTCTTCGATATTCGGAACGATACTTACAATTTTTGCGTTGGCTTTTTTATCGGGGTTTTGGTTGTTGTAAACCAGAATTTCCTGTCCGTTTTTTATATCATTCACATCATTTTCAAAAACTTTTAATTCAAGCAGTAAGCCGGCAGGATTGATGAGTTCAAATAACGTATCCGAAGGATTGATATATTGTCCGTTATTCACAAGGATTTACTTACAAAACCACTGAACGGTGCATAAATATTGATTCTGCTCCTGATATTTGATGAAGTTAATCCCTGAGCATTAATTCCGATGATTTTCAGCTTCTGTTCAAGACCTTTTAATGTAGCGGCAAAGGTTGCGTATTCTGCCTGGGCGGTTTGAAGTGTTTTGTCGCTGCTTGCTTTGCTGGCATTCAGTTCTTTTTGCCGGGTAAAGTTCAGTCTTGCGGCTTCAAGCTGTGCTCTGGTCACAAGATAATCCTGCTGAAGCTGAATGAATTGGGGATCTTCCACTACGGCAAGAACCTGCCCTTTGCTGAAACGGCTCCCGCTGATTACGTTGATCGATTTGATATGCCCGCCCATAATGCTGGAGACGGAACTGATGTGGGAGGGCGCTATTTCCACTTTACCATTCAGCCGGATGAGCTTCTGCATAGTTTTCTCCTGAACGGTGGTCGTTGTTACACCAACAGACCGGATCTGCTGATCGGATAGCTGTACAATATTATGTTCTTCCTCTTTGAATTTTGTGTTTTCATACACTGTTTTTTCTTCATCCTTTTTTCCGGAACATGAAGATAAGGCCAGGATTGTACTTACACTGAAGATTATGATATATTTTAAGTTCATTTTGTTTTATTTTAATAATAAAAAATTAAGCTCGGATGCGATCCCGTTTAGTTTTTCGATACTATCGATGTAATCAACCTTTGTTTTAACCGCCTGATTGGTAAGAATGACCCAGTCCAGGTAATCGATTTCTCCGGCTTCCATTTGTCTTTGGGCTGTTTTTAATATTGTTTCCGACTTAGGAAGCTGTTTTTGCTCATAATTTTCAACAATTTTCATCTGGTTGGTATACGTATTCATTTGCTGGGCAAGACTGGTTTTAAGTTCAATTTCTTTTCTCTGGTATTGATTTTCAGAAATCGCCACTTTTGCTTTCGCAGCTTTTGCCAGCATTCTCTGCCCTTTTGTAAACAGGGGAATTCCCACACCGATCTGAATGGTATTAAAACGGTTGCTATTGACGTTTTTCATGCTTTGGTTGGTATATCCCACCAAAAGATCAGGTAAAAGCCTGGATTTTTCGAACTGTGCTTCAGCCTCGCTGATGGTAATCTGCTGATTGAGATATTCCAGTTCAGGGTGTTGCCGGATCATTTCTTTTGAAACCTGCAGATCAATATCCATAGTAGGCTTATCGGAAACCGGCTGGTATTGTTCTTCAGACTGTAAGAGTAACTGCAGCTGAAGTTTTGCGGTATTGAGATCATTTTCAAGAATATTCAATTGGATTTCCGCCTGTTGCTTCTGAATCTCTGCAGTAGATTCTTCCAGAATATTGGTTTCTCCTTTTTTCAGTCTCAGCGCTGCTTTATCTGCGAAATTATTATACAGCCCGCTGATATAGACAATTACTTTTTTCTTTTCCTGAAGGATAAGAATTCTGTAGAAAACGTCAGTAATTTCCTTTTTAAGCTGAGCTTTCGTAAGCTTTTGGTTAATGATACTGGCAGTCCATTCTGCATTCAGTAACTGTTTTCTCTTAGTATAAACTGTAGGAAAGTTAAAACGCTGTGAAATAGAAAAAGAATTATCAGTTTCTACACCATTCATCTGTCCGATCTGCGTACTTAGCTCTGTCTGTGGGATGTCCAGGTAGCTTTCTTTTAATTTTTCCTGATATTCGGAAAGCAGTCTGGAGTTTTTTAAAGCACCGTTCTGCTGAAAAGCTTTTTCCAAAGCCTGTTCATAGGTAATATTTTCCTGAGCGCTTAGTATTCCCGAGATAATTAAAAATAATATCGCGGTAAATTTTTTATGATAGTTTGAAAATTTCATACTGATGTAATTAAAATTGATGAGATGAAGATTTCTTTTTCTTTTTACCGATTTTTTCAAAGAGCACATAAAGAACCGGTAGAACGAATAAGGTGAGAAAAGTAGCCAGCATCAGGCCGCCGATCACTACCGTTGCCAAAGGCCGCTGAACCTCCGCTCCGGCACCGTTGCTCACTGCCATTGGCAAAAATCCCAGTGATGCCACAAAAGCGGTCATCAAAACCGGTCGCAGACGTATTTTTGTGCCCAGAAGCACAATCCTGCTGAGATTATTGATTCCTTCTTTTTTCAGTCGGTTAAATTCGGAAATCAGGACAATCCCGTTCAGAACGGCAACCCCGAAAAGGGCAATAAAACCAACTCCGGCACTGATGCTGAAAGGCATTCCCCTCAAAGCGAGAAAGTAAATGCCGCCAATGGCTGATAACGGGATTGCTGTGTAGATTAACAAACTGTGTTTTACAGATCCGAATGCGAAGAAAAGCAACAGGAAGATCATAACCAGAGAAATGGGGACTGCAATTCCCAGCCTGGCTTTCGCTTCATTCAGGTTTTCAAAAGCACCGCCGTAGGAAATGCTGTATCCCGGAGATAATTTCAAATCTTTATCAACCTTCTGCTGAACTTCTTCTACAATACTCTGAACGTCTCTTCCACGAACATTGAAGCCCACCACAATCCTTCTCTTGGTATCTTCGCGCTGAATCTGGTTCGGACTTTCCTTTAATTGTACTTTTGCCAATTGTGATAATGGAATTTGCTTTCCGCCAGGCCCCGGAATAAGTACATTCTGAATATTGTCTACGTTTTTTTTATAAAGGCTATCCATCCGTACCACCAGATCAAATCTTTTTTCTCCTTCATATAAAACGCCGGCCGTCTGTCCTGCGAAGGCCATATTAATTACCCTGTTTATTTCTCCAACAGAAATATTGTAGCGTGAAAGTTCAGCCCGATTGTAATCGATCACAAGCTGAGGTGCACCGACAACAGGTTCCAGATAAAGATCCTGTGCGCCGTTAACGGTTGAGATAATTCCGCCCAGCTTTTTAGCATAAGAAGACAGGCTGTCCAAATCTTCACCATAAATTTTACACACGACGTCCTGCCTTGCTCCGGTCATCAGTTCATTAAACCGCATTTGCACCGGAAACTGAAAACCGGTGGTAAGACCGGGAATGACTTTTAATGCATTGCTCATTTTCTCAGACAGTTCCGGGAATGTGTGTGCAGAAGTCCATTCTTTTTTAGGCTTTAAAACAATAATCATATCACCCGCATCCATCGGCATCGGTTCCGTAGGAATCTCAGCACTTCCGATCTTAGTGACTACTTTCTGCACTTCCGGAAATTGTTTCATTAAAATATGCGAGGCCTGAGTGGTTACTTTTTTGGTTTCTTCAATATTGCTGCCCTGCAGAATGCGCATTTCTACGGCAAAGTCTCCTTCTTCAAGGGACGGAATAAATTCTCCGCCCATTTTGGAAAGCACAAAAACAGCTCCGGCAAACAGAATAAGTACTGTCACAATGATTGTTTTTTTAAATTTCAAAGCTTTTATTAAAAGTTTCTGATGGCCATTTTCCACTTTTGCCATTACTTTATCAGAGACCGTATCTTTTATTTTTTTCTTCCTGCTGAGTACCAGGGCACTCATCATCGGAATGTATGTTAACGAAAGTAAAAATGCCCCGATTAACGCAAACGCCACGGTTTGCGCCATGGGCTTAAACATTTTTCCTTCAATTCCCTGTAGGGTAAAAATGGGCAGGTAAACAATAAGAATGATAATCTGTCCGAAAACCGCGCTGTTTACCATTTTCGTAGCAGATCCTGAAACCTGCTGATCCATTTCAGCTTTGGAAAGCATATTGTCTTTTCCGAAATGCTTTTTGTGGGCGAGCTGATGCAGAACGGCTTCCACGATAATGACAGCTCCGTCTACAATCAACCCGAAGTCCAGCGCTCCGAGGCTCATCAGATTTCCGCCGACTCCGAAAATATTCATCATGATGACTGCAAAAAGCATCGACAAGGGAATAACCGATGCTACCAGTAAGCCGGCCCTGAAGTTTCCGAGAAATAATACCAGAATAAAGACCACAATCAAGGCTCCTTCCATCAGGTTTGTTTTTACGGTACTGATGGTGTTATTCACCATTTTGGCTCTGTCGAGAAACGGTTCGATCACCACACCTTCCGGCAGGGACTTCTGAATTTTTTCTAATCTTTGCTTGATATTAGTGATAACTTCATTGGCATTTTCTCCTTTCAGCATTAAAACAATGGCTCCCGACACTTCTCCGGTATCATTGTAGGTCATCGCTCCATAGCGTGTGGCAAAGCCGATATTTACCTTAGCAACATCTTTTATACGGACAGGAATTCCTTCTTGTGTTGTAGAAACCTGAATATTTCCGATATCTTCCAGGCTGCCTAAAAGCCCTTCACTGCGGATAAATAGTACGGTCTCTCTTTTCTCAATATAAGCACCTCCCGTGTTTTGATTATTTTTTTCCAAAGCGTTGAAAACATCGTTGATGTTGATGTTAAAAGCCTGAAGCTGATTGGGATTAATTGCAATTTCATACTGTTTTAATTTGCCCCCGAAACTGCTGACATCGGCAACACCTTTTGTTCCCAGAAGCTGCCGCCGGACCACCCAATCCTGAATGGTTCTCAGTTCGGTGGCATCATACACGTTTTCATATCCTTTTTTAGGTCTCACCACGTACTGGAAAATTTCTCCCAGACCTGACGAAATGGGTCCTAATTCCGGCTTGCCGATACCTGCCGGAATATTTTCCTGCACCAGCTGCAGCCGTTCCTGTACTTGCTGGCGGGCCCAGTATACATTCGTATCATCGTCAAAAACGATTGTTACGAGAGACAATCCGAAACGCGAAAAGCTCCTCAATTCTGTAATTCCGTTGATATTACTGGCGGCCTGTTCAATAGGGAAGGTTACCAGCCGTTCAATATCTGCCGCCCCGTAAGATGGAGCCACAGTAATTATCTGAACCTGATTATTGGTAATATCCGGCTGTGCATCAATGGGAAGCCTGGTGGTTTCATAAATTCCAAAGAGAATCAGCCCTAATGTAAAAAGAGCGATAATGAGTTTATTCTTTACAGAAAACTCAATGATTTTATTTAGCATAAAAATTTATTAATTGAATGAAATGAAAATAGCTGCTTCGCGGAAGATCCTGAAGCATAAAATTTTAATTAAACAATTAACAAAACCGTGGAGGCTGGAAAATAGTGGAAAGATAGCTGCTGGAAAAATCTTTTTCCTGGTATACAGCCGGTTTATGAGAAATGATTATTTCCTTGATTTTTTCAAAATGAAAAGTAGTGTCGGGAAGTTTGGCATATACCATCATGACGATGGGAGGATTGAAAAACGGGAGTTTCTGGTCTGTGCTCCAGTCTGCATCTTTTGGGTGGTTGTCATAATGGTCTGCTACAAACTCTGCCAGGTTTCCTTCATAATCCATAAGATGCTCTATGAAGACAGGTACTTTCAGTACTTCTGCGACATTGGTCGTTGCAAGCACATAAATCATTGAACATAGTATGGAGAACCATTTTAACATCACTGCAAAGATATTATTTAAATATCAAATCTGGAAAATGATTTCTGAATTTGTATTGAGAATAAATTAATAATGAAGGAACTTGGAACTTCTACCCTGCAATGCAATATATTTTATTTAAATACGGATACACTGGAACTTTTGACGTTTATTTTAGATTAAAAAACCTCAACAAATAAATGTTGAGGTTAATGATTGATATACGCAATGTAACTTTTAGGCAGTATCGTTTTGTTTTATTTAAACTTTGAACTTTGAACTGTTCTAATTATAATACCGTTTTTTTAGCCATAAACTTACCCTTACAAGCAAAATAAGGACCGGGACTTCTACCAGCGGACCAATTACGCCTACAAAAGCCTGGCCGGAACTGATACCGAATACGGCAATGGATACGGCAATGGCAAGCTCAAAATTGTTTCCCGTAGCCGTAAATGCAATGGAAGCATTTTTGTCATACGGAATGTTACATGATTTGTTGATAAAAAAACTTACAAAAAACATCAGCACAAAGTAGAAAATGAGCGGAACCGCCACTTTTATAACATCCAGGGGCAGTTTTACAATAGTATCACCTTTAAGGCTGAACATCAATATGATCGTAAATAATAAAGCATATAATGTTAGGGGAGAAATGGCAGGGATGAACTTTCTGTTGTACCATTCGGTTCCTTTTAATCTGGTTAAAAAATAACGGATTACAAAACCGGCCAGGAAAGGAATTCCCAGATATGTCAAAACACTTTGGGTAACATCGGCCATCGATACGGTTACATTAAAATGTGAAAGTCCCAGCTTTTCCGGTAAAATATTGATAAAAAGCCATACCATAAAGCTGTAGCTCAATACCTGAAAAATGCTGTTCATTGCCACCAGCAATGCGCCATATTCGCGATTTCCTTTTGCCAGATCGTTCCAGACCAGCACCATGGCAATACACCTCGCGAGACCAATAAGAATAAGCCCGATCATGTAGTCCGGTTCATCTCTTAAAAAAATAACGGCCAGGATAAACATTAAAACAGGTCCGATCACCCAGTTTAAAGCCAAAGAAATTCCAATCGCTTTTTTATCCCGGAAAATTTTAGGTAATAATGTGTAGTCCACTTTAGCCAATGGCGGATACATCATGACGATCAGCCCGATGGCCAAAGGAATATTTGTGGTTCCTACGGACAGAACATCATTAATTTGGGCGATACCGGGAAAGAAATATCCTAAACTTATTCCCAAAAACATAGCCATGAAGATCCAGAGGGTCAGGAAGCTGTCGGGAAATTTTAATTTTGGTTGCATAATATTGTTACTCTGTTCCTACAATTGTACTTCTTCTTTCCATGATTACACTGTCTTTCCAGACTCCGTTCAGCTTACCTATTTTTTCACGATATCCGATAATTCTGAATCCGAACAGTTTATGTAAGGCTATGGTTGCTTCATTTTCAGGAAACATTCCCGACTGCAGGGTCCAGATTCCATTGTCTTCACTTTCTCTGATAAGATGTTCCATCAGGATTTTCCCGACACCTTTTCCTCTGTGGTTTTCGGCTATATAAATACTTACTTCGGCCACCCCTTCATACACGCAGCGGCTGCTTGCTTTCGACAAGGCGGCCCATCCCAGCGCTTCGCTATTTTCAAAGGCTATGATCCTGCTGTGCTGTAATTTATTTTCATTCCAGCTTTCCCAGGAAGGAGCGGAAGTTTCGAAGGTTGCCATTCCTGTATTGATTCCCTGCTGATATATTGCAGCGATATCAGGATAATGATTTTTATTGATTGACAGAATCTCCATTTTATTTTTTTATTTGTGAAAAGACATACAACATTTCGGCTCCGATTTCTAAACTTCTTTCATAATATACTTTTGTCTGCTCCGGAGTACCGTCAGAAATCTTCGGGTCTTCAAATGTAATCGAAATGCGTTTTTCGGCGCCTGAGATAAAAGGACAGCCACTGTCAGCCTGGGAGCAGGTCATCACTGCTGCGAATGCACCAACGGGATTAAAAGAACTGTCGTATTTTTTAGAAAAGCCAATGACTGGATGACTATTTTCATCGTATTTAATGACATACACCGGGTTTTCGGAATCAGAAATTTTTGAAATTGAAAAGCCCTGTTCTGCAAGCGTTTCTGCTACTTTCGGAAACAATGCGGTTTCTTCCGTTCCTCCGGAATAACAGATGACTCCCGGAACGCTATAATAAAAGCTGGCTGCCTGCGCCCAAACTTGTGACAGATGGCTTCTTCTCGAATTATGGGTACAGATAAAATTAATACGTATTTCTTTGTTTTCATCCACCTTTTTCTGAATAAAATCAATTAATGGAGCAAGTGTAATTTTTCTTTCTGCGCTTATTTCATGCTTTTCCAGCAGCTTTACTGTTTCTGATAGTTTGGAATACATCGTTATTATTTTTGAATAGTTTTAAAATTTTAGCAGCATCCTGAGTCTGGCGTACAGCAGGAAGACTTATTAACAGTAAGTTCAGATAAATTTATTTTTTGCTTTTCTGCAGGGATTCCGCAGGAGTCCTGAGCTAAACAGGCAGTGGTTGTATTGATAAGGACGAAATTTTTTCCGTTAAATTCCAGGTTGTATTTTCCTATGGTCGTATTCTGGTATTCCACTTCAATTTCGCCGTCTTCAAGGCCCAGCTTTTCTTCAGATAATGTAATGATATTCAAAAGCTTTGCAGGTTTCAGGCGGTGCTCAAAGTCATTGGCATTCCATAACTGGAAGCTGACGGTATTCTCTTTCCGGATTGTGCCGCCGCAGTCAATAAAGTGCTTGATAACGCTTCCAACTTCGGTTACATGGAAATGTTCCGGAACAAAAGATCCGTCTTCCAGCTGAAATTCAACGTTTTCTAATGATGATAAGATCTCTTTAATTTCTGATAACTTCATAATGTATGTTTTATTGGTTAAATGCAATATTGCGATAATTAAAAATAAAAAAATGCTCAGCAGCACTTTTGGTTGGCAACCGTGACAATGATCTTTGAAAAATAATCTTTCAGTACGGCAAACGTCTTCTCATCAATGCAGTAACAGATCGCTGTTCCCTCAATATTTCCTTTGATAAGCCCTGCATTTTTCAGCTCTTTCAGATGTTGGGAAACGGTTGCCTGCGCCAGCGGTAATTCGTTTACAATATCACCGCAGATACAGGTGTCTACTTTCAGCAAATATTCAATAATGGCAATCCTTGCAGGGTGTCCTAATGCTTTAGCGATAATGGCTATTCTGTTCTGTTCGTCTGTAAAATGATCTGTTTTAGTTGCTCCCATCGAATAATTGTATATTGCAATATTACGATTAATGTATTTACGATCCTATTAAATTATATTATTTTTAAATATTTGAATTTTAATACTTGTTGTGCTTCTGAATATTAAGACCAATTGTTGTCCCGGTCTTCTCTTTTAAGCTCTCTTTGTACCTCATCAATTTCTGTGAGCGGAAAAAGAAAACTGTCATTGATGTATTGAAGAATACTTTCGTTGGTGGTATGATTCACTTTCCTGATAAAAAGCTGATTGCTTTTTTTAAGCGATTCAATAAGATGGGTATAATATTGATTTTTATTAAAAAAGTTTTTTTCGATGGACGCTCTTTTATCATCATTTACAATAATATCTTTAAAAACGGTATTCATCAGGACCGTCTGAAAAAATGATTCTGCCGGTAAAAGAGTATGCAGGTAATAGTCTTCAAAGTCCATCACCCGTTTGTTATTGATAAGAAAAGTACAGGTTTCTCTGGTAAACATAAACCATTTTCCTCCGATATAGGGAATGACACCATCCATAAACTCTCTTTTATAAATTAAAGAAGAAATTTTATGTGTCAGTTCCGTAAAATGATTTTGTATTCTTTGAAGTGTATCTGGTCTGTAATATTTCTGGTCGTAGTAAAAAAGATAATTTCTGCCGTTATTGGCTGTAAGAAACTGGCGGATGATATTTTGAGATTTCAGCGGATGATCTTCTCCGCTTAGATTAATGAAATAATCCCAGTCTCTGCTTACATTCAGCAGGTATTCCATTGCATTGAGCTCTGCCTGTATCATGCTGAAACCTCCCGGAACGATATTCATGCTTTCCAGGATGAATGCATTAGGATATTGCATCAGGTATACCTGAATTTCTTCTGTTATTTCCGGTTTTGCCTTTCTGTCGATATGGATAAGGTAAAACTGATCCCGGGTATAGATCTTTTCGAACATTGCCCTGAAAACATCAGGCTTATGGTGTACCATAATAAAATAGGCGATCCTGACCTGCCGGGGAGAATGCTGATCCTGTGTTTCGGATTGGGTTTGCGGGAAGTTCATATAGGTTTGCATCGGTACGGAATTTAAATCATCCGCATTTTTGCAAACAATTTGTTTGAGTTCTAAGCTACGAATAAAATTTTGATAATCAATTAATTATATTTGCTATTTTATACTTTGTTTTACCGTACCTTTGCCATGTGTTCATAAGACAGGTTCCTGCCTTCGCTAAAACTGGCATCGTTTAAATCATATTTAGATCTCTCAGTCTTGCTTCTACAGCTGCCCAATTATTAATCCGATTTCGAATTAACAAACGGAACTTCAATTCCCAAGATGATAAGAAATGCCACGTTATTGCAGGCTGTCTGATATTTTTGAAAGAGTATGGATGCCAAGCAAAAGCTGATAAATGGAAAGAGTAGAACTTAATTTATTTATCCTTACAATATTGCCTATTCAGATCCTCAGATCGGATCTGCTCACAAGATACCGGGAACTCCCGAACAATTATGATCAGTTTTAAAAATCTACATTTAATTAACCCCATCATCCGTGCTGTAACAGAAGCCGGATATTCCAAGCCTACCGAGATACAGTATTCTGCAATTCCTCATATTCTGGCTGGAAAAGACATCATCGGATGTGCGCAGACCGGTACCGGAAAAACTGCCGCATTTGCAATGCCTATTCTTCAGCTGTTGAAAAAACATACTCCGGACCACAACGAAATAAGAACTTTAATACTAACTCCCACAAGGGAACTTGCTATACAGATTGAAGAAAATTTTGCGATATACAGCAAATATCTTCCTCTTTCCCAGCTTTCTATTTTCGGAGGCGTTTCCACAGGCAGTCAGCTTGCTGCTTTAAGGAAGAGAGTGGATGTTCTTGTAGCAACGCCAGGAAGGCTTCTAGATCTTGCGGGACAAAGACATATTGACCTTTCTAAAATAGAAATTCTGGTACTGGACGAAGCAGACCGTATGCTTGATATGGGTTTTATCAATGATGTAAAGAAAATCCTGAAGATGATCCCACAGAAAAGACAAACCCTGTTTTTTTCTGCGACCATGCCCGGAAGTATCCGGAAGTTTGCAGAAACGATGCTTCAGAACCCTGTTGAGGTAACGGTAAATCCGGTATCGTCAACCGCAAAGAGTGTACAGCAGTCCGTTTATTTTGTAGAAAAACATAACAAGACCGGCTTGCTCATCAACATCCTTCAGAGTAAAGATGTACAGCGCTCACTGGTTTTTACCCGTACAAAGCATATTGCCAACAAACTGGTTACGCAGCTGGAAAATGCAGGAATTTTTGCAGCGGCCATTCATGGGAATAAATCGCAGGCTGCCAGACAAAATGCACTGAATGATTTTAAAAACAGCAAAATCAATGTGCTGATTGCTACCGATATTGCAGCAAGAGGAATTGATATAGATGATTTGCCCCGTGTCGTAAATTATGAACTTCCGAATGTTCCGGAAACTTACGTCCACAGAATCGGAAGAACGGGAAGGGCGGGAGCCGCAGGAACGGCAATCTCTTTCTGTGATGCAGAAGAGCAGGCAGACTTAAAAAACATTCAAAAACTGATAGGCTTTACCATGCCGGTCAGACATTTTCAAAAATAAGATCTGTAATGTGTACAGATAACATACTATTTAATTTTAATAATAATTACAATGCAAAAAGGCACCGTAAAATTTTTCAATGAAGCAAAAGGCTTCGGGTTTATTTCTCCCTCAGAAGGAGGTAATGATATATTCGTACATTCAACCGGACTTAATACCAGATCGATCCGTGAAAACGATCAGGTTGTTTTTGATGTACAGAAAGGTGACAGAGGTTTAAATGCTGTCAACGTAAAACTTGCATAATAAAATCAGTATATTACTTTTTTTTCGTTATATCAACAGCCTCTCGCTCTATGCAGGAGGCTTTTTAACGGTTTAGGCAACGTACAGGCGAAAATGGGGCGTCTTAGCTTTTAATTAACAATTAAAATAAAAAACAATGGTTATCATCAACAATTACGAAGAATATAAATTGCTGGAAGGTACAATGGTAGGCAGTTCTTCCTGGCATACCATCGATCAGGACCAGATCAGCCGTTTTGCGGATGCAACGCTGGATCATCAGTGGATTCACGTCGATAAGCAGAGAGCGGAGACCGAAGGTCCTTATCAGTCAACAATTGCACACGGCTACCTGACACTTTCTCTGATACCTTATCTTTGGAAACAGATCGCGGAAGTACGTAATGTAAATCTTGAGATCAATTACGGAATAGAAAATTTCAGATTCGGGATTCCTGTAAAAGTTGATTCCGAAGTTTCTCTTCAGGCTACTGTAAGATCTGTGATTGACCTTAAAGGAACGGTTAAAGTAATTGTCGGGGCCAAACTTCTTATTAAAAACGAGCTTAAACCTGCCTATACCGGCGACGTGGTATTTCTTTATCAATTCAAATAAATATTTTCATTTAAAAATAAATTCTCATTAAAAACTTTTATAGGAAGCACAGTAAAAAAATCTTTATGTTTAAAAACAAATACTTGCGGACATGGACAATCATTGTTCCGCTTTTAGCATGGCTCTTGTATTTTGGAAGTGCTTTCATCTCTTCGGGCTATTATTCGGTTATTCTTACTCTATTGCTGCTGGGAAGCGTTCTGTCGGCAGTTTATCACTCCGAAGTTATCGCTCACCGCATTGGCGAACCTTTCGGAACTTTGCTGCTTGCATTTGCCATTACGGTGATAGAGGTCGGACTTATCATTTCCATTATGATGGGAGCGAAAGGTCTGGAGACAATTACCCTTGCGAGAGATACTGTTTTTGCGGCAGTGATGATAATTCTTACCGGTATTATCGGGATCTGTATTGTCATCGGTTCGTTGAGGTACAGAGAGCAGTCTTTTACTCTTAAAGGGGTAAGCACGGCTTTAATCACACTTACCGCGGTAGTTGTTTTTCTGCTTATATTACCCAATTATACAGTAAGCCACAGCGGAGGAGAATATACCTCTTTTCAGCTGCTTTTTATTGCGCTGATCTGCCTGTCGCTTTACCTCGGTTTTACTATGGTTCAGACGATAAGGCACCGCAGCTTTTTTATTTCGCCCCAAAACAAACTTTTGGAAGATCATGCAAAAACAAATAATCATAAGAAGGGTTCTCATAAAAACATCTATATCAGCAGCTTTTTTCTGATGCTCTGCTTGGGAATTGTGGTGCTGATTGCAAAACTCCTTTCTAAAGATGTTGAATATATCATGATCGCTGTAGGAGCTCCCAAATCAGCAGTAGGAATTGTAATTGCCGGAATCGTACTTTTGCCGGAAGCTTTATCGGCGTTCCGGGCTGCAAAAAATGATCAGATCCAGACCTCTCTAAATCTTGCATTCGGTTCTGCGCTGGCAAGCATCGGGCTAAGTATCCCCGCTATTGCCATTATATCGGTGATTACCGGCATACGCATGACCTTGGGTATTGATATAAAATCAACCGTCCTTCTGGGATTGTCGCTTTTTATTATTACGGTATCGCTGGCTACCGGTAAAACGAATATTATGCAGGGTGTGGTGCTTGTCGGGATCTTTTTAATGTATTTATTTATAAGTGTTGTGCCTTAATTACTGAGGAATAAATGGTTTACGCCCGCAATTGTGCCGAATAGTAATCGATTGCATGATCGATTATGGATTTTGTTGTACAAAAATTGGAATAATTATCGCGGTAAACCTCCAGCTTATTGAGTTCTGTGGTAATGCTAAAGCTAAACGAACTTGTAAGATCTAAATCTGCTAACACCTGCTTGATGTGAACAATGGTTCCAATCGTATAGTCGATAGATGTCAGGGAAGAGAGTGATGATCTTAACTTTTTAAGTTCATCTATTTTTTGTTGTGTAATTTGTTTAGCCATAGAATAATCAGTTGAGCCATATGCTCATTTAGATTTCCAAAAAGTGTACCACTGTATTTAACATAATAGCTCACACTTTTAAATTTAGCTATATTACTGCTGTTCAAAAGATTTCAGCGTACCGTCTTCGTTATATTCGATATCATACCGGTACCGCTCACTATTAATGGTTCCCGGATGCCATACAATCTTATTTCGCCGTAAGCCTGCATTGATTACTTGGTTTTCATTATTGCTTCCTATTTCTTTTCCTTTTTCTATAAGGATTTTGTATACATTGTTTGCATTTTTAAAAGGAATTTTGTCTAAACATATAAGATCTGCCTGTACATCATCATTTTTGGAAAGAAGCACTGGTTCCGGCTGCTGCCACTGTCCGTTGCTGTAAGTATATTCATCTACGAAATTCGGATTTTCAGGAGTCTGAAGCTTGACAATGATTCTTCCGTCTGCATAAAAATGAATATCCTGATAAATGTATATGGGTTTTCCTTTAAAACGCGGCAGATCACGGAGCTGTTGTTCGGCGAGATTAAGCTTTTCCGGTTGTGAGGCGAAAGGAGCATCTTGTTCTTTACTGTTATTTGTATCTTCCAGGTTAACGGAACCGTTTTCTAAAGTTGCGGTACCTTGGAGAGAATCTCCGGCAGAACGGTTAGCACTAAGCGTATCATCAATACTTTTCTTAAAATCTTTGCAGCCTGCCAAAATAAAAGGCAGCATCATTATTAAAATATTTTTTTTCATGGTCTAGTCGTTATTGATTTCATCATAAAAAACGAAATTTTCAGGCCGTTCCGGCAGATACATAATCTCCCTCTGTTTTAAAGCCGAAACTTTAGCAATATCAAGCAAAGACACAATTTCTTTCTTGGATATATGAAATAACTTCCCGTTTTGATCGGCAAATTGCAGGGTATATTCAACCTGTGGCTGCTCATTGATGTACGTTCCGGTCTGCCTTACCTGTACAATTTCGGCAGTTGCCTTTTTTCCTTTGAATTTCAGTTCCAGAAGATCCCGTCCGGTTTTATTTCCCATAATGAATATCCTGAAAATAAGATAAAACACACCTGTAAACAGAATAAAACATGCCGGAATAACAAGCAGGGGATGGAAAAGCTCAAGAAAACGCCATCCTAAGCCACCGCTTTCCGTAGAATAAGCATACTGGTAGTATGCAATGACTCCGGCTGTGAAAACAAGCCATATCAGAGGCAGAATATAATTTACTTTAGATTTTGACCCTTCAATCAGCAAATATGGATTCTTCTTAAAATCGGGATCGACCTTTAGAAAAATAGTCTTTCCGGCTTCAAATCTCTTTTCGTTGGGGCGTGTGTCATTCATGATCATGGTGTGATGAACGGTTTCCCCGGAAAAATTGCTCATCTCAAGACCGATTTGCCGGGATATCCAGGATTGATGTTCTTTAAGCACCTGCGATTTGATGATCACCGCCTGGATTCTTCTTCCGTGGCGGTCAATATAGATAAGATTTCTTTGGGCTAAAATGCCGTTTTTCAGGATAAGCCATAACGTGCTTCCCAGTACAATGGTCCACAAAGCAAAGCTTAAACCCAGATAGAACAGGGCAAGCATGCCATTTTCAGTGTTATTGCTGGTATGGTAAGTATTGTAATAAATGATGCTCGGATGCACAAATATAAAATAGGCTATGAAAAGACCCCAAAATCCGATGAATCCTTTTTTCATATCAAATTAAATTCTTCTTGTTGAATGATCCGGATTGAGAATGGTGAGGCCGGCAAATAGAATCTATAGATTTAAATAAAAGTATAGTTCTACAAATACAGTTGCTGATCATAATAATATCCTCAGAAACGGACTGTTTAAAAAGCAAATCATGTAACAAATATTATGCCCTAAGCAGCAGGAAATACTGTTGTTTGGCGAAAATTATTTTACCTGCCCCGGATAAACGGTGGTGATGACACCGCTTCCGATGGTTCCCGACTGATCGGCCATCTCAAAATCCATTCCTTCATAAAGTTTATCGTTTAACATTTCGTCGCCGATCAGGGTAATTTCAGCATTGATAACATCTCCCGGAAATACCAGTTCCGTCTCCGGAAAAGTTTGGCTGGCGATGTACATCCTGTTTTCAAAAGGAAATATAAAAGAAGCTCTGAACCCGGACGAAACTGGCGTAACGATACCGCCGTCTTCGGTTTTGTTATAGGTGATCAGTGCTTTAAAGTGGGGTCGTTTTTTCATTTTAAAAAATTTAGACAAAGCAACCGTAGTGTTATATTTTTTAATGATAAGCAAACTGTATATTAATACATTTTTTACGGTTCTTCTATTCCTCTTCCTAAGGTAATAAAATATCATTAAACTATTGCTATTATAAATCTTAGCTGAAGCAGGAACTTCTGTTATCTAAAGGTAGCTGTTAACTGAAAATGTCTTGATTTTCGTTTTCTTACAATTTATCGTTCATGAGGGTATCTACATTTGCATCATAAAAGAACGTAAAAATATTTCATTATGAACTGTTTATACAAAAAATATTTATCCGAAAATAAAAACATCCGGGTCGAAAAGGGGCTCATAATTATTCCTGACATCAGTGGCTATACGGAGTTTGTAAACGGTATATGTATTGAGGCCGGACGTTACATTACCAGAGAACTGCTTTCCACGATTTTACAGGCCGATACAATCGGGATGAACGTGTCAGAAATCGAAGGCGATGCCATCTTGTTCTATAAATTTGGCAAAAAACCTCCCGTACATAAAATTTTAAAGATGTATGAAACAATGCTTAATGCTTTTAATATAAAACGTAAAGAGATTGAGTCTGTGGTGGGATATACACTCAATTTATCATTAAAATTAGTAGCGCATTACGGATCTTTCTCAGAATATACGATCGGACCTTTTAAAAAGCTTTATGGAGAGCCGGTTGTGAAGGCGCACTCGCTTTTAAAAAACAATATAGAAAGTAAGACGTATATATTGCTGACCAGTGCTCTCGTCGGCAAGCAAATGTCTGAAAAAGAATATTCTTTTATCAATTACCAGTCTGAAAATATTTTTACAACAACCATAAAAAACGAGAAAAATGGAACAAACAACAAAGGTAAAATTCGACCAGTCAGCTTACAATCCGGTATTGTTTAAAAGCTATAAGACCGTTAAAAAACTAATTAAGTATAGTTTTTATCTCGCTCTGGTTTATTTCCTCTATGAAGGTTTTATGTCTTGGGATTAATTGCTCACAGTATTACCTGATCGCCGTTGATGAGAAATTCATCAGCGGCTTTTTTGATGGTGCGGTATATTATAAAAATTTAAATACTTTTGTATAGGTTAATCATCTATAACCAATTGTATCATTTATTTTAAAATGATAACGGTTTGATTCCAAAACTTATACATATGAATGGCTATAATAGTTACCGAATACCCGTGCCAACAGAATTTGAAGAAGTTTTTTCGCATTTTTATTATGCTGAAAACAAATCGGAAGCGCTGGTGGAAAAAACGCTATTGCCTTCATACCAGACAATCCTGATTTTTAGTTTCGGTACTTCCGCATCTTTTATTTCTAAAAATAATACCGAAATTATTGTTGAAAAATGTATAGTGCTGGGTCCTATAAAACAGGCCTTTGATTATATTCTGCCGGACGGCGCAGAGATTCTGGTCTGTAATCTCAAAGATGATGCTTTTTTCAGATTTTTCGGAAATACAGCTTTTGAAGATGATTTAGGAGCGAATCCGGATGAACTGCTTGGTCAAAATTGCTTTACAACACTTTGGTCAGAACTGAATAAGATCAATACTGCCGAAAGCCGGGTTCAGGCATTGCTGGATTTCTGCAAGCCTTACTTACGGAGCCGTGACGAGATCGCAAAACAAATTGCTGACTTCGACAGAGCAGTCTTCAGCCCTATCAAAGAAATTTCAAGGAAAAATAAATTATCAGAAAGGGCACTTCAGATGAATCACAAAAAGCATTTTGGTTATACATCGAAGGAATTGTACCGCTACCAGCGTTTTTTAAAAGCACTTCAGATTATTCAGACCCATTCTTCCCGAAATATGAAATTAGATTGGTTTGAGGTAATCAATGAATGTGGCTATTACGATCAAAGTCAGCTTATTAAAGATTTCAAACATTATATTAATCTCAGTCCTTCCAAGTACCTGAAATTTCAGGAGTCAATATGTGACCCTAAAAATTAAGGTCATATCCATTAATTTTTAAATATTCCATACCGTCCGATTCTTGAATTGGCGGCTTTTGTTATTGCTTTACGTATGCTAATCTGTAAAGAGGTTTCGTTTTCTTACAATTTTAGCTCCTCTATTAGACCGAATTTTGGGTTATTAAAAAAAACAGTTTTATGAAACAGACAAACCTTTTAATTACAGGAGCAACGGGAAGTGTAGGTACACAGCTTGTTAAAGAATTAGTGAATATGAATGTGTCTTTTAGAGCATTAGTCCGAAACAATGATCAGAAAGATTTGATGGCCAATTGGCCGCAGGCTGAAACAGCAATTGGTGATTTATCGGATCCCGACAGCCTTGCTCATGCATTGCGGGGAATTGAAAAAGCATTTTTGCTGACAAACTCATCAGAGCATAGCGAAGAAATTCAGCTTAACTTTGTTAATGCAGCATATAAAGCAGGAGTAAAGCACATTGTAAAATTATCCCAGCTGGCTGCTGAAGAAACTTCACCGGTCCGTTTCCTAAGATATCACGCCGCTGTTGAAAAAAGAATTAAAGAACTGGGCATGGATTACACGTTTTTACGTCCCAATTTATTTATGCAGGGTCTTATTGCATTCGGACATTCGATTAAATACGAAGGAAAATTTTACGGATCATTGGGAAATGCAGCTGTTAGTGCAGTTGATATTCGGGATATTGCAGGAGTAGCTGCAAAAGTACTGACGGAACCGGGTCATGAAAATAAGATCTATAATATAACAGGACAGGAATCCATTACACATTTTCAAATGGCAGAAATATTTTCCCGTGTATTGAATAGTAAAGTTACTTACATTGATTTAAATTCCGACCAGATGCAGGAAGCATTAACCGCTGCCCGTTTTCCGGAATGGCAGATAGGCGGCCTTATTGAAGATTATGCACATTATGCAAGAGGAGAGGCTTCTGAGATTTTTAGCAGCGTTCAGGATGTAACCGGAAGTCTGCCGGTAAGCTTTGAACAATTTGTTCACGATTATCAAAAGTTTTTTAAATAATTATTAATCTCTAAAAATTAACGAAATGAAAATATTGGTTTATAGTCTGCTTTTAATAGCAGGAGTCATTGCAATAGCCGTTACCTGCCTGGAAATGTTCACTTCATATACTGTGTCAGAATCTATTAATAAGGAAGCTCCGGTAAAGACCTATCAGCAAATTACGATAAATGCCCCTGCGCAAAAAGTTTACCAGCTGATGAGTGATATCAATCGTTGGAACGAGTGGCATACTGACGTTAAAGATCCTAAACTGAACGGACCATTTAAAAAGGGAAGTTCTTTCGACTGGAAAAGCGGGGGATTAACGATTCATTCAACCTTGCATACCGTATTGCCCGGACATAAAATTGGCTGGTCTGGTAAAGCTTTCGGAGCATTCGCCATACACAACTGGTCCTTTGTTGAACAGAATGGAAAAACAACCGTGAAAGTCGAAGAAAGCATGGAAGGATGGCTGGTATCCCTTATGGGTAAAACATTTCAGGAAGGTCTGGAAAATTCATTGCAAGTCTGGCTGCGGAATCTTAAAAGCAAAGCAGAAGAAAAATAGATTCTGATGATCTGAAGCTGAAGAGGTTTTCCCGAATTACCATTATACAATAATCATTTTATTAAAAACTTTCTATATTTGATGAAGCTGAATAAAACTATTCACCATTAAATCATCAAACGGATTATGGTAAATGATTACAAAAAATATGAGCTATTCGGGAAAACCCTGATGCAGAGAATTGAGTTGACGGGGCCTTTCAGGTATGATTTTCCAGTTGCTGAGCAAGCCTGTTTTATTTACGTTTTAAACGGAGAGCTTCAATACAGGACGGATGAAACAGCTTTTGATATTCCTGCGGATTATTCTTTATTTCTGAATTGTATAAGTTCAGGAAAACATGTTCATAGTTCAGGGCAGGAGGAAAATTATCACATTGTTATTGTTACCTTTTATCCGGATATTTTAAAAAAGATTTATGACCGGGAATTGCCTTCGCTTTTTCAAAAACCGGAAAATGTAGTCTCAAATAAATCCAATCAGAAGATCAATAACGACTTTCTGATAAAAAAATATGTTGAGGGACTGCTTTTCTATTTCGAAAATCCGTCACTCGTTAATGAAGATATTCTGGTCCTTAAGCTGAAGGAGATTATTTTATTATTGGCGCAGTCTCAGAATGCAGATTCCATTCAGCTGATTTTGTCACAGCTTTTTTCTCCGGCAACGTATACTTTTAAGCAGATTATTGAAGCTAATGTATTTTCACAGCTCACCATTGAGCAGCTGGCCGAACAAAATAATCTCAGTGTATCTTCTTTCAAAAGAGAATTTGCAAGACTTTATAACGATACGCCTGCAAATTATATCAGGAATAAAAAACTTGAGAAAGCAGCCGAACTGCTCCAGATATCCGATAATAGAATTACCGATATCGCCTATGACTGCGGCTTTAATGATCTGGCTACTTTTACGAAGAACTTTACGGATAAATTCCACAGCAGTCCTTCAAATTACAGGCTCAATCATAAAGAAAAGTCGAATTAATAATATATTACAGAGCCTTTTTGAATTATAATTTATTTTTAATATTAGAAGTTGTCTTAAAAAACTTAATAAAAACAATTTATTGATTTCTTAATTCATTTCAGCTTAATTTGCTGAAATTCTTAATGTTAACCTTAAGTATAAACAAGTTTATTTAATTTAGAAGATTAAGAACAAACTATAAAAAATTATTTAGTAAAATTTAAACAGCTTTTTCAATTAAAAATAAATTCCACAACTCTGAATAATTATTTCTGAATACATCGGCGATGCTTTCTTGAACTAAAATCTCAAATATCTGAACCAAATCACAAAACCATTCTTGTCTATCTGTTGCAACTTTGTCCTGTTATTTCAGGGAAAAAATTCTCTGTCTGACAGAATTTTTAGTTAAACAAATATTAAACAAAATGAATTTATCAGGTTTAGGACTTTTTCATACCATCATCGGTGTTTCAGCAATTGCAGCGGCAGTAATCGGGTTCATAAGATATGGCAAAATCAATCTTGCCGGGCTTTCAGGTAAAGTGTACTTTTATGCAACGCTCATCACTTCAGTTACGGCATTAGGGATTTCAAAACATGGCGGTTTCAATGCGGGACATATTTTTTCTTTATTTATTATTGTTTTGATTGTTGTTGCGTATTTTCTGTTTTCAAGTAAAAAAGAAAGCCGGAAAGCTGCATATTTTGAGAACTTTTTATTATCATTCAGCTTTTTTCTATCGCTCGTCCCTACGGTTAATGAAACATTCACCAGAGTTCCCATCGGGCATCCGCTTGCGAAAGACATTAAAGATCCCGTGATCGGTCAGACACTTCTTGTTCTTTTTATTCTTTTCATTGCAGGTTCTGTTTTACAGTTTCTGAAACAAAGAAAACTCAACAAAAAAGCAGTTCTATTAAAAGCAGAAGAGAATCCAGATGGTTTTTAGTGACTTAAATATCCAAGATATTGAAAATGAAGGGGACGTATTAAATTGATGTTTCTTCAGTAAGTAAAGGCTCTATCATCAGCTCGAAGCAAAAAACGGGAAAACAATCCGTAAAATTTTATTAAAAATAAAACATTTAATGCAGCAAGCACTCACAAAAATGTGGGTGCTTTCTCCATATAATTACAGATTTCCGAAATTGATTCTGTTCCATATTATTAATATGAATAATAAAAAAATGTGTATTTCTATATCATCTGTTTGATTGTCAGTTAATAATAAATTGTTAACTTTAAATGTTCATAATGTTGATCCTTTGTTAATGAACCTTAACAAATAAAAATGGAAATGCTTTGTTTTTTTAGATAATTTTGAGCCGTTAAAAGTGAAATATTCCTGAATTTAATTACGTAAGGAATTGACAAGATGATTATTATATATAGTGTGTAATTTTTGAAAAAAGAGTAATGATTAAGGCAACAAAGGATGATATTCCCAAAATGATAGCAATACTGACAGAGTCTTTTGAAGACAACCAATCTGTAAATTTTGCTGTAAAAAACAAAAAGTCACTTCCCGGGCTTTTTGAGTATTCAATCGCTAAAGGATTTCTTTTTGGTGATGTCTGGATGAATAAAGATAAAACAGCCTGTGCGATTTTACTGGATCCGAAGAAAAAACAATCGGGTTTACGATCAAAACTGCTTGATCTTAAATTGGTTTTTCAGGTTGTTGGGCTGTCCAGAATGAAGAAAGTCCGTAAGAAAGAAATGATTACCGAGCAAACGCTTCCTCAGGATATAAATTATATTCATTTATGGTTTTTGGGGGTAGCACCTGAAATGCAGGGCAATGGAAAAGGCACTTTATTTTTAAAAAAGCTCATCGAACATTACAGACCTTCAAAAGAAGCCATGTGTCTGGAGACTTCCACACTGGTAAACATTCCTTTTTACGAGAAACAGGGTTTTTTAAGATATGCAACAAAATATTTCGGATTCGAGTTCTTTTTTTACATTAAGCAGCTGCAAAATACAAAGGAGTTTATGTACTAAACTCCTTTGTGTTGATTTGTGATTATTCAAAGTCCGGAACAGCTCCGAGAGTAAATTCTATATTTCTTTCCTTGTAAACATTAGGATTTTCTGCAGTAGGTACAATTAAGGTTAAATAGGTTCTTTCATACGGTTCGTAATTTTTTAAAGCGTCTGAAAAAGACTGTATGTCATACACCGGATGAGATCCCACCGATTTAATGAGTGTTCCCGGTAAAATATTGTTGCGGTGTAAGGCGCCGCCCACGGTGATGGGTCCTGCCAGCAGGCATTTTACATTTTGTAAAGGGGTGCTATATCCGTTAAACATATAAAGCTGGCCTTCCCACGGCATGGCATCAATCATACCTATTGAAGGTTTGTATTTTGCTTCTTCTTTAGCGATAACCGGCTGCGTAACCGCATGCTGTACAGATATTGTTTTGACGCTACTGTAGTCTTTTGCCATTTTGGTCATTTCAGTGCTGTTCAATACTCTTTTTATGGATGTTTTACCACTTCCGCTGTTATTTCCCCATCGTACACCATTGGCAATAAAGCCCACATAATCTTTTTTACCCAATGCTGCTACTGCCGCTTCAATATTAGGGGTAAGGTTAGGGTCATTCTTGGATAAAGCCTCCGCATACTGGAGATGGAAATTCTGTAGTTTTTCGTTACCTTCAGCTTTAGCTTTTTCAGCCGCAGCAAGATGATTTTGGATGGCCTCCGTTGCAGATATTTCAGGAAAAAATATTTTTTCAAATGCATCAATCATCTCTTCATCCGCATCATACATCTCTATTCTTGTACCATTGATAGTTTCATTTCTGTACTGAGAGTTCACTTGTTCGTTAAAAGAAGATTTCATTGATTTTTTACTGCTTCCGAATCCGAGAAATGCCCATCCGCTGGAATTTTGGCTGGTACTGCTCTGGTAGGCTTCATCCAATACCTGATTTATAACTGCAGTGGCATCAATATGAGCGCTGATTGAGCTTACTTTAGAATTCTTAAACTTATAGCTCACCGATATATCTGCATTTCCGTCTGCTAATACATTCTTGGTATATTCTGTAGGATTTTCTATCCTGATATTTTTGAAAGTACCGTTCACAATGTAGGTGCCGGGAATACTTTTGTTATAAACCGTTTGTCCTCCGGCTTCCACCATAAACTCCACCTCATTCGGAGAAATAATCTGGCTCTGGAAGTTGGTGTTAAAATCAGTAATGAGCTGTTGCTGCGGTGCAATTACCGCTGCTTCATATTGACTGGCCAATGAAAATAAGTAATTGACAAGGGATGGATTTGAATTTACCAAGGGGCTCAGCAACGGCTGTCCGTTCATGTTTTTAACAATAGGAGCATAATATGCCGATAGGGTGGTGCTTCTTATTGCTGCGTCGATGGATGCCTTCTGGCTTTCATTGGGTAGCGCCAGTTCCTGTGTGACAGGGATCACCAATGTTCGGATGTCATCAGAGTTTTTATAAGTCTCTTTTCCTTTACTGTCTATATATTTAATATTATTCACATCAAACTTCAGGATCGGCAAGATATACACTCTTCCGATACTGCCTTTTGGGACACTCTCATAAAAGCCGTGAGTTGTGTAGGGTATGTATTTTCCGTTTCCGTCTAAGGCAATGTAATTGACTACGGCAAACCTGTTCGTATTGGGAGGGATTGGTTGTGAATAAGCATTTTTGGTACTGGCAATAAGTATCAAAAAAATAATTAGAAAATTTTTCATGATGATTTTATTTAAAGGTTACGGTAATGTTTTTATTGGGCGTGCTGTTGGGATCAGAAGTTCCGTAAAATGCTTCCTTCAGTTTGGTATAAGCAACAGCACTTTGTTGAACACTGCATTCCGAAAGATTAGCTCTCATTCCTACCAATACACATCCTTTAATTTGCTTGGTATAGTTTCCCATATGAATCTGTACCCCATCCCGGTCGGGTACATTTTCTAGCTGTATTCTCCATCCGTCACTTTTATCATATCGTAAAATTCCTTTATAAGATCCCGCAGGAATACAGCTGATGTTTTTTGCATTGTTTTCCCAGGGTAATTCTAAAGTATAGCAAACCGTTTTATTATTAATGCTCAAGTATCCCATGGTACAGGCATCAGATGATATTTTTCTTTCAATCGTTATCTCGTAATTATTTTGCGCAGAAAAATAAGTGAAAGAAAATGTAGCTAAAAAGACGAGCAGGAATGGTGCTTTCATGACTTTATTTTTTAAGCCGGAAATTATTATGCTTACAGCCGATGCATGAATCTTATAAACATGGTTTATTTGCATAATATTCCCCGAATTATTTATTGGTAAAATTATTCGTTACCTGAATAACAGTCTATAGCACTTTTGTGTGATTTTAGCTCCTGTTATATTTTGCACTTAAAATTAAACAGAGTCATAAAGAACTTTTTGAGGTAAAGATTAGATAAAATACTACAGAAATAATAGCATGACATAAGCCCTACTGTAAATTGCCGTTAAATTAATGTTAAAAGATAGGTTTCCTCGCAGAATAAACGAGATGAAGTGATATTAAATTTTAAGAAATATGATAATCAGAAAAAGTAGTTTTAAAATGTTCCCTGATTATCCTATAGGAAGGGTGAACCAGAATGTACTTCCTTCTCCTTCAGTACTTTTTACACCTATTTCTCCACCGTGTTTTTTAATGATATCAGCGCTGATATAAAGTCCCAATCCAAGACCTGTAAATCTTTGTCCCTCATAATTGGTTCTGTAATAGCGTTCAAATAAATGCACCTTTTTTTCAGGGGGTATCCCGGGCCCCTCATCCTGAACGCTTATTTTTATTTCGTTATTGCTGATTTTCTCTGCTCCAATAATGATTTTTTCAGATTGTGGCGCATACTTTACGGCATTGGTAATGAAATTCGTCATCACTTGTCCTATTTGTTGGCTGTCCGCCGTGATAATTTCATGAATATCCCCTTCCAAAATAATTTCCTGATCGGTAATCTGCGCAAAGTTGCTACAGCAGTCATCAAAAAGTTCGGATACCGTAAAGGACTTCTTTTCCAATTTGATATGTCCATGCTCCAAACGGCCTGCGTCAAGTAATGTTGTTATTAAAACTGATAATTTTTCGACACTTTTAATAGCCTGGGTCAGCAAGCGGCTTCGGGAGTCAGCCGGAAGTTTATCATGAGACCTTTCCAACAATTGTAAGGAAGCCTTGAGCGCTGTAACCGGTGTCTTCAGCTCATGACTGGCAATGCTGATAAAGTCTTCTTTTCCCTGCATCACCAGACGTCTTGCCGTTACATCCATGAATGTGCCGATTCCGCCCGTTAATACACCGTCTTCATTAAATAAAGGCGCTGCATTAATCGAAATATACATACGTTCTCTTCCCGGAGCCTGCACAGCGATTTCATGATCGAAAACAGGTTTTCCGGTTGCCAGCATAATAGACATCGGATGTTCCTCGGAAGGAAGCAGGGTGCCGTCAATTCTAAGATTTTGCCACTCTGGGGCGTCATAAGCTCTTTCCTTAATAGCGCTTTCGTTCAGGCCCAGGATCTGCTGAGCCATTGGGTTGGCATACACCAGCTGTCCGGTAGCATCGATCACTCCTACGCCTTCTGCCATGGTATCAAGAATACCCTGAAGGCGCTGCTCGCTTTTTTTCAGAGTTTCTGCCAAAACACTCTTTTCATGGATAGTCGCATCACGTTCCTGAACTGCAAGCACTTGTGGTGTGACTTCTACCGCCATATCAATAACTCCGGTAATCAGACCATCTTCAATAAATGGGGTATAGTTAAAATTAAAATAACGCTGCTCCAATTGGTCGTTGCGCTTGAGCTTTACCGGATTTGAATGCTCGGAATGAGCTTTGCCAATATGAAAAGTTTCCATCAGCATATCGGCGGCAGGCTGCCCTTTAAGTTCGGGGAATTCTTCAAATAAATTCTTGCCTATGATCGAGTGATCTTTTCCGATAAGCTCCAGCATGGCATCATTAATCATGGTTACCGTCAAATGATTTCCCTTTAACAGCATCATGGCAACGGGGGCCTGAGCAATAAGGTTGCTGAAACTTATATCGCTTTCAGAAAGTTTTCTGTTTAATATTGAAATTGTATTGTTTAATGCAATTAGTTCTTTATTCTTAACTTCCAAGTTTCTGTTGGAATGGTCCAGGTGTGCAATATCATCTTTAAAGACATGATTATCAGAAATCAGGTCTTTATTTTGCTGTTCAAGAGCTTCATTCAGCTGATGGATATTTTTGCTGGAATCATCTAGCTCGGTGTTGGCTGTCGTGTACTTTTCATTTAAAGCATTGAGTTTCTCGGTAGAGTTTTGCAGCTGTTGATTTACCTGTTTAAGTTCATTAATCTGCCTTACCAGATCCCTGTTCCGAACACGCTCGGTGACATCATTTCCTGTATGTATAATGCAGATTACAGCGCCGTCTGCACTCATAATGGGTTTGTACGTGAAATCAAAGAAAGAACTGACTGTTTTCCCATCCTTTTCCAACGTTACGGGAATTTCTTTTGCTTCAAAAGTTTCGCGTGTATTCCAAACCTTCAGCAATATATTATAAAAAGAAGGTTCTTTCGTTTTAGATAATGTGTCTTGGAGTGTCTTGCCGATAACCGAATCATTCTTTCCCCAGATTGTAAGCATCTCGTTATTTGCCAGCTCAATGCAGAATTCTATTCCTGTATAAACTGCTATAGCCTGAGAGGATTGCTGTAATATTTCGACAATCGAATTGCTGTCCAGAGGAAATGAAGGTTGGGGCATTAGTGATTAGGCATTATGAAATGATACAAGATTGAGCTTACAAAGTTACAATATTTATCATAATAATGAATGAAAAACAGTTTTCAGCGTGGCCTACCGAGTTATTTGATTGACAGCATTAATGTGCAGGACACGCGTGGCCATGTGTTACGGATGCTTTTATCCCTTTTTTTTAAATATTAGCTAGTTGTAGAATAAATGTTAAGTTCACTGGCGAACCCTTTGTTGCTGCTAATGATTTACATTAAAAATATGATATCAGATTCATTACTTGTGATAATAAATTTTTCCGCCCTCAATTTTCAGAATGTGCTGCTTTTCCATTTTTTTTATAGTTCTGATAACAGTTTCAATGCGCAATCCGGTTAATCCTGCCAATTGCTTCCTTGAAAGAGGAATAGGCCTCGGTTGCCTGCTGTAAGTGCTGTTGTATTCTTTAAAATACTCCATTACGGTTTGTAGCTGATGGGAGGGGTCATTAGAAGAAATGGTAAAGAGCATTATCGATTTGTAATATAATCGTTCCGCTAAACATCTGAATATATTAAGGGAAACTTCGGGATTGAGTAACAGGAGCTTAAAAAATGCAGGTTTCGATAATCTCAGGATGACACAGTAAGACTTTGCCACTGCCGACATCGGATACGGCTTTTCCGTAAAGAGCACAGACTCTCCAAAACATTGCCCCGTTGAAAGGATGTTTTGGGTAAATTCCTTACCGGACTCGTTGTAATTGGTAAGTTCTACGGTGCCTTCCACAATCTGATAATAGAATCTGGGAGCATATCCTTCCTGAAATATTTCCTGATTGATTTCATAGGATACGTATTCTGCACCGTTTTCTAACAAAAGATTCTCATTAATAATCATATATTGCATTTAATGGTTGTGACGAAAATCTTAGTATCAATTGGTAAATTTTCCTCTGCAAAGATTATTCCATCGTATTCATATACATATATTTACAATATGTAAGTTTTAATAAATGGTTAAATAATACACTATAAAACAAAAATTAGTTCATATATAAACTAATTTTGTATTTTAGTACGGTTAATTTAACTAAAATGGAACTTCCGGAAACAGGCAGCTGTTGCAAAGATTATAAAGCTTTAGTAGACCAGTATTTGTTGATGAACGTTAGGAATACATTCGGCATGGAACTTCCAATTGCAGACGAATATGTTGTTACGCTTAATATGATTTCTAAAAAGATAATTGTAGCGAAAACATTCTCCGATACCGTGATAGAAAATCAACCGCTCCATTATTTATTGAATTCATTGATTCATGCCATTAATAGCGGACTTGTAAAATCGGATGACATGATTGCCGAACTAGCAGCAGAAAACACACCAGTCATTAATTTATAAAAATAAAAAAGCGGCTTATTTGCCTAATTAACTTTTTATTTTTGTCCGGAGATGGATTAAAATTTTCACACCCTCATTCTTTGGTGATTTAAATTTAATTTTTTTATGCCCAATAATACGAGTAAATAAAGCAATTTTTAAGTGTTAAAAAATATATCGCTATTAGTAGAGTTATTTTTTTTATTTCAGGAAATTAAATTTTGAAATTTTCACAACAGATAGACTTATATATAGCTTATTATCAGCAATAAAAAAGTACAAAAGATTCGTTTTTTTTCACAAGAAATGTTTCGTGGCAAGTCTATACATTTGCACCATAAAAATTAGAATTAATTTAAAAAAGATACCAATCGTTTATGAAAAAGTGTATTCTTGCTTCTGTTGCTTTATTAGGGTTCATCACAATCGGAGCACAACAAAACGTTACGTTAAACGTAAGACTAAAACCAATCCAGACTTTGGTGGTTAACAATTCTCAGAAAATCGTAAACTTAGACTATGTAACGAAAGATGATTACGCAAACGGAGTTTCTTCACTTAATGCGGATCATTTAACCATCTTCAGTACCGGAGGTTTCCAGGTAAAAGTAAAAAGCGCTAACGCTGTTTTACAAAATGGTGGTAAAAACATCCAGGCGAATACCATTCAGCTTAAAGCCAGTGCAGGTACAGATGCTGTAAACGGAGCACAATATGCACAGGGTGCCACCCTTTCTGCAAACGAAACAACCTTGGTAACTTCTACCGTAGGAGGTGTTGATAAAAAAATCAGTATCGAATACAAAGGTGCAGGAGCAAATGCTTACCTTGACAATTATATCGCAGGACAGGATCCTACCGTATATACAACTGAACTTACCTACACGATTATTGCACAATAATAAGTATTGTAGATTTATTTGTCAAAATTAAAGAGGCTGTTTCACTTGAAACAGCCTCTTTGATTTAATAGTTATTTCGCTTGGAATCTTAAATTAAGAAGTTCTATTAAAGCTTTTTTCAAGACTTAGGTGGTACTAATTAATAATGTCGTATCATAACCCAATATTCATATCTAAAAGCGTCTTCATTTATTAATTTTCTGTTGTGGTACGCTTTTCAACAAAGCAAAGAGAGAAATCGTCGCTATTTTTGTATTTTCGTGAACCGAAACTTTAAGCAACGATGAAAGATCCTGTACCACCCTTAGATTTTGAACAACTTATCAATGTGCTTTCTTTTACAAACACCGCCACTGCTGTGCATGTTGGTGAAGATGCAAGGATAGAATTTGCAAATCAGGCAATGTTAGCCATTTGGGGTCGCGGCCCGGAGGTAATCGGAAAAGGTCTTGGTGAGGCCATGCCTGAACTGTCAGATCAGCCGTTTATTGAAATGTTTGCAAAAGTATGGCGTGAAGGTATTATTATTTCGGGAAATGACACCCCCGCAGAAATATTGGTGGATGGTGTATTGGATACGTATTACTTTGATTTTGAATATCGCGCCATAAAAGACTCAGATGGTCGGGTAATAGCCGTATTGCATACCGCTACTGATGTAACCGAGCGTTACCTGAACAGGCGTGAACTGGAAGAAGCCAGCCAGAATAAAAAGCTTCTTATCCGGGAGCAATCGCTCAACGAACAGCTTGCAGCAGCCAATGAAGAATTGAGTGCAATTAATGAAGAGCTTCAGGCAAGCCGGGAAGAACTTTCACGAATGAATGTTGAGCTGGAAAACATCGTTCAGGATCGCGTAAAAGCACTGGTAGAAAGTGAAGAACGCTTCAGATCTATGGCAGACAATACCGATGTGCTTATAGGTGTCCGTGATGAGACGGGGCAACTGATTTATTTTAATAAAGCATGGTCACAGCTTAGCGGGCGAACTGCAGATCAGCTGATCAGCAGAGGATGGCATGATTTGATTCATCCAAATGACAGACAAAAATTTTTAGATATGCATCGGCAGGCATTTGCGAGAAGAATTTCTTACAGTGCCGAGATGCGTTTGCTGGGATCTGACGGATCTTATCATTGGCTCTTAAAGAAAGGAACGCCAAGATTTCTTTCTGACGGAAGCTTTGCCGGCTATATCAGTTCCTGCGTAGATATTACCCAGCTAAAACTGAGTGAACAGCAGCTACAGGATTTAAATGAAGAATTAGCAGCTTCCAATGAAGAGTTTGCTGCGCTTAATGAAGAGCTTGCAACAACCAATGAAGAGCTTGCAGAATCCAATGAAGAACTGCTGCGTAGTGAAGCGCGTTTCCGGAATCTCATCAGACAGGCACCGGTTGCCATCTGCGTGATCCGGGCCGAAGATCTTATTGTTATTGAAGTTAATGACGGTTATCTTGAATTGGTGGGCAGATCCAGGGAACAATTGGAAAAACGCTTTATCTGGAGTGGAGTAGCCGAAGCAGCGGAAGTATATTCTCCGATAATGCAGCAGGTAATTAAAACGGGAATTGCTTTTCATGGAAGAGAACATGAACTTGTTCTGAACCGAAATGGAGTAGACGAAACCGTGTTTGTCGATTTTGTTTACGAACCCGTAACAGACCTGAAAGGAAAAGTTACCTCGATTATGGTAGTAGGAAATGATGTGACCGACAAAGTAATGGCCAGGAGGCAGATTGAAGACGTTGAAGAACGTAACCGTCTTGCTATTGAAGCAGCAGAAATCGGAACCTATGAACTTAGCTATGAGGAACAATTAGTTATTGGCTCAAAACGGTTTGATGAAATCTTTGGTGTTACCAGTCCCGCTTCAAGAGAGCAGGTGCTTGCTACGTATCATCCTCTTGATGCACATCTTAGCGACCAGGCTCATGACATTGCCAGAAAAACCGGAAAACTTTTCTATGAAACCCGTATTGTGCTTGCCAACGATGCTGTAAAATGGATTCGCCTGCAGGGGAATGTTCATTATGATAGTGAGGGTAATGTAAAAAAATTACTTGGTACTGTGATGGATATTACTGCTTTAAAACAAATCCAGCAGCAGAAAGACGATTTTATTTCTATCGCCAGTCACGAGCTCAAAACACCGCTTACCAGCCTGAAAGCTTCTTTGCAGCTGCTGGAAAGGATGAAGAGCAGCCCGACAGCATTGCTTCCGCGGTTAATTGACCAGTCTAACAGAAGTATGGAAAAAATTTCTGAACTGGTGGAAGAATTGTTAAATGTAACCAGAATAAATGAAGGCAAAGTCATGTTAAACAAAAAGAAGTTTAATCTGACAAATATGGTAGACGAATGCTGTTCACATGTCCTTCAGCTGGGAACGCATGAACTGGTAGTGGAAGGTGAAAGAAACCTTGAAATCATCGCAGATGAAAACCGCATACAGCAGGTAATCATTAATTTTATCAATAACGCCATCAAATATGCTCCCCAGAGCCGCGAAATATTCCTGAAGATTGAACAGGGGGCAGGCTCGGTAAAAGTTTCGGTGATAGATACCGGTCCCGGTATTCCGGCGGATAAATTGCCCTATCTGTTTGAGCGCTACTACAGAGTTGATCCGAAAGGTATACAGGCTTCCGGGCTTGGATTGGGACTGTATATCAGTGCCGATATTATCCAGCGCCACGGCGGCAAGATTGGTGTTGAAAGCACCGAAGGCACGGGAAGTACCTTCTGGTTTACCCTTCCTGATCAGGCTGAATCATCTTCCGAACCTGTTTTTTAACACAAAATAAATTAGTCTAAAGTCATCAGCGTACCGAATTGTAATTTTAATTAAGCTTATTCTTATCGGGAAGAGTTCTTATAAATTCTATCTAAATTAATATGAAAGTTATCTTTCATAATGATTATATGGTGTTGATAATCTATTATTTGCTGGCATTTTATTTGTTTATTATAGTTAAAATAAAATTATGGCAGATAATAAATCAAAAAAAGATCAAAGGGACCGCAGTAAAGTAAGTGGTTCGGAAAACTACGAAATTCAATATTTCAAAGACAAGCTTGGCGTAACATCGCAGGCAGTAACCGGTGCAATGCGTGCAACGGGTTCAAACGACAGAAAAACACTTGAAGTCTACTTAAAAGATAAGCACAAGAAATAGTAAAATACGCTCAACATCAGGGAGCATTTTTTGTTTATGATCTTTCTGAAGCGGAAAGATCATTTTTCATCTAAAAATATTTCTAATGGATTTATCAGACTACAAAAAAAAGAGATCCGCAGAAAAGACACCGGAACCTTTTGGAGGAGTTTCGTCAGGAAAAGAACTGCGATTTGTCATCCAGAAGCACGATGCCTCTCACCTGCATTATGACTTCCGTCTTGAGATGGATGGTGTATTGAAAAGCTGGGCTGTTCCCAAAGGGCCTTCACTCGACCCGGCCATCAAGCGCCTGGCCATGATGGTGGAAGATCATCCCTACGATTATAAAGATTTTGAAGGAATCATCCCCAAAGGGCAATATGGCGGCGGAACGGTGATTGTATGGGATGAAGGAACCTATACAGCAGCAGAACCTGTCGAAGGCGATTTCAAAAAACAGGAAAAAAACCTTCTGCATCAGCTTTATTCCGGTAAACTTAAAATAAAACTAAAAGGTAAAAAGCTTAAAGGTGAGTTTGCATTGGTAAAAGCTTATGGAAGAGGAGAAAACGGATGGCTGCTGATGAAGCTGGATGACAAATATGCCACTGCTGATGATGTCACCTTAAAGGATAAATCTGTAATTTCTAAAAAAACCATAGAACAAATGGAAAAAGCGCCTGATCATATATACGGTAAGGATAGTGCTAAAACCGATCATGCCGCAAAAGATGAGCAGGCCGGTAGAGAAGAAGCCAAAGATAATCACCCTAAATCAAATGAAAAGACAAAAAAGAAAAAGGTATCCGGAAATACAGTTGAAACCCTATTAAAAAATACTCCTGACCAGGCATTTTATCACAATGTTGAGCCGATGCTGGCTACATTGGTAGACCAACCTTTTGACAGTGATGACTGGCTGTATGAAATTAAATGGGACGGTTATCGCGCAGTAGCTTTTATGAACGGTAAAACCGTGGAACTGAAATCCCGTAACGATAAAAGCTTCTCAGAAAAATTTTATCCGATACAAAAGGAGCTGGAAAAACTGAATCTGAACGCAATTCTCGACGGAGAAATTGTTGTATTGAAAGAAAAAGGATCGGCAGATTTCGGGGCACTGCAAAACTGGCGCAGTGAAGCAGACGGAGATTTGGTTTATTATGTATTCGATATTCTCTGGTATGACGGGAAAGATTTAAAAGATCTGCCCTTAACGGAACGCAAAATGATTCTGGAAACCATATTACCACAAAATGAGTCTATTTTGATCAGCCAGGATTTTCATACTTCCGGTCTGGAATTTATGGAAGCGGCAAAAAAAATGGGCCTTGAAGGTATCATGGCTAAAAAGAAAGACAGCTTATACCATATTAAAGACAGAACCAGGGATTGGCTGAAGATCAAAGCGAATAAGAGACAGGAAGTCGTTATCGGAGGCTTTACCCTTAATGATGATTCAAAAAAACTGTTCAGCAGCCTTCTGGTCGGTGTTTACAAAGATGGAAAATTAGTATACACCGGAAAAGTTGGTACCGGATTCAACGCAAAAATGCAAAAAGAAATGATGATGCAGTTCAAACCGCTGATTACCGATAAAGTACCATTTTCTGAGGAGCCGGATGTTAACAAACCTTCACGATTTCGTCCCAATCCGCCGCACGCAACAGTAACATGGCTTAAGCCCGAACTCATCGGTGAAGTAAGCTATACGGAACTTACCAGTGACGGAGTGATGCGTCATCCTTCATTTGAAGGGATGAGGTCTGACAAAAACCCTGAAACCGTAATTCTCGAAAAAGAAGCCGGAACTGAGGATATCGTTGGCGAAAAAATGCTTATCCAACCCCGAACAGGCAGGAAAAGAAAAACACTGCTTAATCCTACAGAATCTACACAGGTTAAAAAAATCAACAGGCACGAGCTGAAGTTTACCAATCTTAATAAAATATTCTGGCCGGATGAAAAAATAACAAAACGTGACCTGATCAATTATTATTATCAGGTGGCGCCGTATATATTACCGTATCTAAAAAACCGCCCCCAAAGCATGAACCGGTTCCCGAACGGTATCGCTGAAGAAGGTTTTTATTTTAAGGATATTACAGGCAAAGCTCCGGATTGGATAGAAAGATATGCGTATCACAGCGATACCGATCATAAAGAAAAACAATATCTGGTAGGAAGTGACGAAGCAACGCTTCTGTACATGGCGAACCTTGCCTGTATTGAGATGAATCCGTGGAACAGCACAATAAAAAAACCTGACCATCCGACCTATTGTATTATTGACCTTGATCCTGATAAAAATACTTTCGACCAGGTAATTGAGACGGCGCAGGTAACAAAACAGATTCTCGATGATTTGGGCGTTCCCTGCTACTGTAAGACAAGCGGCTCTACAGGACTGCATATCTATATTCCTTTAGGGAACAAATACACTTATGAGCAAAGTAAAGAGTTTGCAAGAGTGATTGTGAAACTTGTTCATGAAGAATTACCGAAAATAACTACTATTGAGAGACATATTTCTGACCGTAAAGGAAAAATGTATCTTGATTTTCTTCAGAACAGACCACACGCCACCATTGCATCGGTATATTCAGTTCGTCCTAAGCCGGGTGCTACCGTATCCATGCCGCTGGAATGGGATGAGGTTAAAAAAGGGCTTAAAATGAATGACTTTAACATTTTTAATGCATTGGAACGCTTGGAAAGTGTTGGAGATATCTTTAAACCGGTTTTAGGAAAAGGTATTGATATGATCAAAATTATTTCTAAATTTTCAGAAGAATAATATTTCTGGGAAAATAAAAAAGAACCCATCCCGGTTTAGAATGGGTTCTTTTGTTTAATATCATCCTGTGTCCGGCTTTTATTTATTTTAAATATTACTGTACTAATTCTGTAATTACATTCTTAAAGATTAAAACTTAAATGTGGTACCGGATATTCCCTTAAAGGTCTGGTATTTGTATTTTACCGTTACAGCAAAACACTAACACTTAATATTATGAAAACAACAGAAAACCAAAACGGCCGTGGTGCCGGAAAAGTAGCTGCCAAATCTTCTGCAGCTGACGGACTCAGAGAACTTTTTATCGATGAGCTTAAAGATATTGTTTATGCGGAAAGAGCCTTAGTGAAAGCATTACCGAAAATGGCAAGAAATGCAACAGAGCCAAAACTTATTGCTGCTATAGAAGAACATGTGTCTGTTACCGAAGGACAGGTAGAACGTCTGGAAAAAATATTCGATTTGCTTGGAGAATCCAACCGTGGTAAAAAATGCGATGCTATGGAAGGCCTTATCAAAGAAGGAGAAAGCATTATGGAAGAGACCGAAGCCGGTCCGGTGAGAGATGCAGGAATCATTTCAGCATCACAGAAAATCGAACATTACGAAATTGCTTCCTACGGAACTTTGGCTGCTTTTGCCAAAACGTTGGGCGAAACCGAAGTCGCGTCACTACTCGAAGAGACACTGGCGGAAGAAAAGCAGGCCGATGCCCTGCTCACAGAGTCGGCATATAATTCTATTAATTTTGAGGCTTCGGAAGAATAGGAATAAAAACAATTTATAAGACTGCCAATGGCAGTCTTTTTTATTTAAATCAAAGATAAATACTGGGTAATGAATGCCAGGTTTTCTGAAATCACAGACAGTACTTCTGTTCCTTCACAAAAATTTGCCATTAAGCATGCCAGGCTGATGCCTCTGCCTGGAAGTAAATAAAAAAAGGCGCATTGATTATACGATAAAAATGCTACAAGGAATTTGTGGCATTTTTTGCGTTTACATCAATTCTGCAATGGAAGTTTTGAATGGTTTTTAATAACACTTACGGATATTGGGTTCATACTTATTCAATTTTTTGTATTTTTATTTAAACAGGGCAGTAGCCTAAAAAAGCAATAGAAGTAACGAATGCAAAAAAAAGATAATGTTATACTCTTCAATGCAATGGACGAAGCAGATTCTAACGGTATATCCATTGAAAGAATCAGTTTTAAAGAGAACGGATTTCCACATTCTCACCGTGATGAAGGATATACTTTTCATATCCTGGAAAAAGGAACCGTAGATATGGAAATCGATTTTAATAAATATTCAATTTCTTCGCCATCTGTTGTTTATATTCATCCCACTCAGGTTCACCGCATCTTACATTTTGAAAATATTACCATCTGCTCTCTGTCTGTAAAAGATGAATGCCTGAATCCTGATTATCTTAAGCTGCTGGAGCAAATCACACCCGTAAAACCTCTGAAACCTGAAGATACTGCCAATGCTGTTCTTACCAACATTTGTGATCTGTGCCTTAGTTTTTCCGTTAAAAAAAATGATACGCTTCAGCATTCATTATTAAAAGACAGCTGCAATATGCTGGTTGCATTTATGATCCGGCAGTTTTTAGGTAAAGAAAAGCCAGAAGCCCATCTTTCAAGACCTGAAATCATTACAAAATCATTCAGGCTGCTGCTAGAAAAAAATTACCGTATAAATAAGCGGCCCGGCGAATATGCTGATCAGCTGCATATTTCTACCGCTTATCTCAATGAGTGTATAAAGAATACAACGGGTTTGCCGGTATCCCGGCATATTCAGGAGCGGATTATCCTTGAAGCAAAACGATATCTCTATCACACCCGCAAATCCGTAAAAGAAATATCCTTTGAATTAGGATATGATGATCATACCTATTTTTCAAAGCTTTTTAAAAAAATAACGGGAATGTCTGCGCTCTCTTTCCGCAGAAAGAACCACGATTAATCCAATCTTTACCGCGTTTCCTTATTTTGAGGATGTATTTTGTTTAAGAATTTTGTATTACAATTTAAATACAATAAAAAATGAAACAAAATAAAAGTGTGCTGGTTTCCGGGGCGAGCTTCGCGGGGCTGGTAACAGCTTACTGGATGAATAAAATGGGCTACAATGTTACGGTTGTGGAAATTGGTGACCATCTTAAAATGGGCGGTACTCCTGTAGATATTAAAGACAGAACGGTAGGTGTTGTTAAAAAAATGGGGCTTTTTGAGAAGATTAAAGCCCATAGAATAGGACCCGAAAAATGGGAATTTAAAAATGCTGATGACATAAGCGAGCTAACAGTTTCATTGAAAAAATCCGATAACGAATTCGAGATTGAAAGAGATATTTTGCTGACCATGATGTTTGATCTTATTGAAAAAGATGTATGCTTTATGTTTAACAACAGTATAACAGCTTTGGAGGAAAAAGAAGACGGCGTAAATGTGAAATTTAAAGACGGTACTGAAAATCAGTTTGAACTCGTTTTTGGCTGCGATGGAATTCATTCGGCCGTTCGGAGAATCTGGTTTGGCGAAGAATCCAGATACGCTCATTTTCTCGGGCAGTATTTTTGTGTTGCTATTGCAGACAGGTTGTTGGTGGAAGAGGGAACCTATCAGCTGTATGCTGAACCGAACAAAGGTCTTGCACTGTATGCTTACAACAATAAAACCGATATTATCTTCTCTTTTCGTTCCGGGAATGAGATTCCTTATGATTTTCGGAACCGCGAGCAAATGAAACAGATCGTTGTTACACACATGCAGGGTATGGGTTGGAGAGCATCTGAATTGAAAGAAGAACTGATACATTCCGGATCCTTTTACTTTGATAAATTCTGCCAGATAAAAATGCCATCATGGACAAAAGGCAGGGTCGCACTGGTGGGTGATGCCGGATATTGTGCTTCCCCGGCGGCGGGAATGGGCGGTTCGCTGGCAATCATAGGTGCTGCTGCACTGGCCGATGCTTTTGAAAAACACGATTACAATTTCAGAAAGGCTTTTGATCAGTACAACAAAGATCTGCGACCTTACATAGACGAAGTACAAAGCGCTGCGGTACAGACTCTTGATAAGCTGCTTCCTAAAACGCAGGAGGAGATTGACTGGAGAAACAAGAATGGATTTGAGCTTTAAGTAGAGAGAACTTATTTTGTAGTAAATTTTTTAGGCGTCCCCGGAATATAGAATTACCTTTTAAATTTACCGATTAGTCAGCAATTTTTTTTATAGTAATTTTTCATAAGTAAAGTTTCAGTGCGGCATATTTTTGGATAGCCCTGATCTATTAATATTTTATTACATGGATCATAAATCAATACTGCTTGAAGCTAATAAGGCAATAACAGAAGGGGATCATGAAAAATTCCTTTCCTATTGCACAGCCGATACCCGATGGATTTTTGTAGGTGACCAGACATTAAAAGGGATAGATGAAGTCAGAAAATACATATCTGAAGCCTACAAAACTCCGCCAAAATTTAAAGTTGACCTCATGATTGAGGAGGGCGATTATCTTACTGCCATGGGAACCATCAGCTTATTGAATGAAAATTCAGAATGGCAGGATTTTGAGTATTGTGATGTATGGAAATTTGAAAATGGAAAAATGGCAGAATTAAAGGCCTTTGTTGTATAAAACTCTTTAAAGGCTTAACTGTTTTAATATTGCCTGATGTGAAGGAATATTATACCGAAAACACCAAGTTCACTCTTTCTAAATATTCCATATACCGCGGTTCAACACCGATTTCATCACGGATTCCACCTGCTTTTCCATATATTTGTAGAATTATGATTATCCAAGAAAATTTGTCTGATATCAGCTTCAGTACGGATTTAATTATCCAGGCCTTAACCTCATCTCCCTCACCGACATCCATTTATTCAGGCGAAGATATGATCATCCGTTTTGCAAATGAAGGCATGCTGGCGCTTTGGGGTAAAGATTCATCAGTAATAGGCAAGCCATTAATGGAGGCGATTCCGGAGCTGGAAGGGCAGCCTTTTCTGGATATTTTGAGAGAAGTCTGGTATTCCGGTAAAACATATTCGGTATCCGAAGCTCCTGCAAAACTGATAAAAAACGGGAAAGAAACGCTTGATTATTTTGATTATGAATATAAAGCACTGACGGATCATAATGACAAAACATGGTGTATATTGAATACGGCACTCAATGTCACTTCAGACCGTGAATTTTTACAGCAAATACAAAAGAAAGAAGAAAGGGAACAAATCCATAATGAGGAGATGGCTGCAACTCTTGAAGCGTTGAGTTTTACGAATGAAGAACTCAATAATTCTGTAAAGCAGCTTGCCCAAAGCCGGGAAAATATCCGGACAATCATTGAGCAGGCTCCTGTGGGTATTGCCATGTTAAAAGGCCCGGAACATATTATTGAAATTGCCAATCCGGCGATTCTTACAATATGGGGGCGAACAGAAGCGGAAGTCATCGGGTACCCTCATGAGAATGCCCGCCCGGAATTGAAAGATCAGCCTGTAAACGGATGGCTTAGAGAGGTTTATCATACCGGAAAACCGAAAATAAATACGGAGTTCCTTGTCAAATTAAGACACAACGACGGATTGAGGGATGCTATCGTAAATTCTATATATCAACCTATATTTTCTGATAATGGTGAGATCTCCGGTGTTCTTATTATTCTTGAAGAAATAACTCAACAGGTTCTCGAACGGCGTAAAAATGAAAATGACCAGCAAATGTTGGCCTTGGCAATTGATGCGGGAAAACTTGCTACTTTTTATTATCAGCCCTCAACAAACCTGTTTTCGGGAAATGCTTTGCTAAAAACCTGGTTCGGACTTTCTTCTAACGAAGATTTGGACCTGTCGTTGGCATTAGCGATGATTTTGCCCGAGGATAGGGAACGGGTTATTGCCGCTATTAAGAAATCGCTTAGTATAAATTCAGACGGAAATTACTTTATAGAATACCGGATCAAAAATAATACAGATCATAAGATAAGGCTCCTGCAGGCCAATGGCAGGGTTTTTTATGATACTAAAGGCAATCCGCTTAGTCTTAACGGAACGCTCCGTGATATTACCGAACAAAAGAGAGAGGAAGAACGAAAGGATGATTTTATGGCAATGGTAAGTCATGAGCTTAAAACGCCGCTTACGTCGCTTAAAGCATACCTTCAGGTTTTACAGCGTATGGCAACAAAGGATCAAAATCTTTTACAGCAAAATACACTGGAAAAATCTCTAAAACAGGTTGATAATATGACGGGGATGATCAACGGTTTCCTGAATGTTTCCAGGCTAGATTCAGGGCAAATGTATATTGATAAAACACGCTTTGATTTTCAGCTGTTATTTTCTGAAATTGAAGATGAGGTACTTTCAATTACACATACCCATCATTTTCTGTTTAAAGATTCGGGACCTGTAGAAGTATCGGCAGACCGTGATAAGATTTCTCAGGTACTCCATAATCTTATTGGCAATGCCGTAAAGTATTCTCCTACAGGATCATTAATTACGATAGAATACTTTACAATAGGCAACAGCTTAAAAATTAAGGTCCACAATCCGGGGAAAGAAATTTTAGCAGAGGACCAGCACCGCATCTTTGAACGCTACTACCGGGTGAAGGATATTAACACGACATCAATAGCAGGTTTTGGTATAGGACTGTATCTTTGTAAAGAGATTATTGAGCTTCATAACGGTACTATTGAGGTGCAAAGTTCCCAAAACGAAGGCACTGTGTTTTCATTTGTTTTGCCCATTGATACGCAGAAAATCAAATGATCGCCTTTAATTTAATCCATTAATATCAGTTCATATTATAATTCTGCGCTATAATGTAGCGGCAATATCAGAAAATATTGACGCGGTATTATATTTCTCCAGAAAATTTTCCCGGCAACTTCGGCAAAACACCAGTTTTTGAGATCCGCTGAAAGAATTTTGCTTAATTACTAAGTTTTTTAATCACTTTTTCAACAGTTATACCCTGGATAATAATCGAGAAAATCACGATCACGAAAGTAATAGAAACAATTATATTTTTAAAAGGACTTGGGGGCAGAGACAATGACAACGCGACTGATATTCCTCCACGGAGACCTCCCCATGTCATGATAAGCAAAGACTTGGTGCCCAACGATTTTTTAAAGCTGAAAAGCAGAGATGGAAAATAAAGTGAAAAGAAACGTGCTAAAATAATCACGAATGCCATAATCACTCCGATGATCAGATAATTGATATCAAAGGCTACAACCACAATTTCCAGACCTATTAACATAAATAAAACTGCATTGAGCACTTCATCGGTTACTTCCCAGAACTTCCCCAGATAATCACGTGTGATATCGCTCATCGCGAACTCTTTTCCACGGTTTCCGGTCATGATACCTGCTACAACCATGGCAAGCGGACCAGAGACGTGTAGAGAATGACAGAGGCTGTAGCCTCCCATAACCATCGCTAGGGAGATCAGGATCTCAGTCTGAAAATGATCTATAGATTTCATAAGGCGGTAACCGATATATCCGATAACAAGTCCCGCCAAAATTCCCCCGGCTGCTTCCTGCAGAAAGAGCTTTGTAATATCGGCCGGTCCGAAGCTCTCGGTTCCTGCAACAGCTATTTTCATTAATGTTGCAAAAATAACGACTCCGATACCATCATTGAAAAGGGATTCTCCCACAATATTGGTTTCGATTTTCTTGGAAAGCCCGGCTTTTTTGAGGATGCCCATCACGGCGATCGGATCAGTAGGAGAGATCAGTGCCCCAAACAGCAGACAGTAAATAAGAGGTATATTCTGGTTGAATATTGGTAAAATATAAAATAAGGCAAAGCCTACGGCAGCTGTTGAGATGAGAGTTCCCAACGTCGCAAAGCTGATGATGCTTTTTGCAGATTCGCGAAGGTCGGGAATCGATACATGCAATGATCCCGCAAATAGCAGAAAACTCAACAAAATGCCCAGCAGGAACTCAGAAAAATCGATCAGCAATAATTTTTCTCTGATAATTTCAGTAAATCCCGTGGAAAAATAGCCGGCAACAATAACGCCCAATGCAGCGATGACCCCCATCAGCATAAGGCTGATCCCGGAAGGAATCCTGAAGAATTTTACATTCAGATAAGAAAAAAAAGCAGCCAGCGTTATTAAGCTGGAAAATAGTATAAATAGCTCCATGTATTGGTATAGTTATGTACAAAAATAATTAAATTAAAATGATAATAAATTGCAATAGCAAGCTGATAAAGAAAAAACTAACTGCACAGATGTGCAGTTAATCTATAATATTTACTCGTTATTTTTCAAAACATCTTTTATTCCTTCAAGACCTTCGCTGAACTGAGCCAGCAGAGCAATCACTTGAGTCATCCGGTCATTTTCGCCCAGACCTTTGATGGTTTTGTTTTTAATGAATGTCTTTTTGATCTCTTTCCAACGGAAATTTTCATCTTCTGAAATGAGATTCATTAATTCTTTTAGCTTCAGCATGTTTGCTTCAGCTCCGGTGGTTAAAGTCTGAGATTCGTTCTGATAGTGATTTAAAACTATCTGAGTAACTTCTTCATCCTTCAGAATGGGCTGAATTTCAGAAATAAGCTTATTCATATTCCGGTAAGAACCCTGAAGCTTAAAAGCCGGCTCATTTCTGTATTCCTCTGACATGGCAGCAGAAGCAATATACTGTTTGTTAACTTTTAAAACAATATCTCTCACTTTCAGCGTATTTTCAAGCACTTTTCTGAAATCAGAAATTTCATTTGAACTGAAGTTTCCTGCCAGATCCACATTTGCGGAACCGGACAGGATGCTTTCGTACAAATGGTAAAGATTTTCCATTCCAGCTTGGGTCAGCCGGGTAAGATAATCGTTTGACATCAAAGCATTTTCAATTAAGCTTAGATCAAACAACTCCGTTTTACTGCCCGAAATTTCACCTAAATTGTAAGTGTCGGAACGGTTGGCCAGCATGTCGGGGATCCTGAATTTTTCACCACTTTCCGTGTATGGATTTCCGGCCATGACAAGACAAAAACGTTTAGACCTTAAATCATAGGTTTTGCTTTCACCATTATAAATTCCTTCAATTTTTCTCTGTCCGTCTGCCAGTGAAATGAATTTTTGTAAAAACTCCGGGTTGCAATGCTGGATGTCATCAAGATATAACATCACATTGTCACCCATTTCAAAAGCGAGATTAAGTTTCTCGAGTTCCTGTTTTGCGCCTGCATTTTTTGCTTCGTTCGGATCGGTAGATACAATATCGTGGCCGATTGACGGACCGTTGATTTTCATGAAAACCAGTCCCATTCGGTCTGCCATGTATTCCATCAATGTTGTTTTACCATAACCCGGCGGCGAAACCAACAGCAGCATCCCCATTCTGTCGGTACGTTTGTCATTTCCTACGGTTCCCAGCTGCTTGGCAAGATTGGCTCCAATCAATGGAAAATACATATCATTAATCAATCTGTTTCTCACAAAAGAACTTAGCACCTGAGACTTGAAAGTGTCGATTTTCAAAGCTTTCTTCTTGTCGTTTACCCATTTTGCTTTCATCTCCTGAAGCTTTTTGTACTTAGGAACCACGGTTTCATTAAAATGAGATAAACGGGAGGTAAATTCATAATAATTTAATACATAATCAGCATCTTTTTCCAGTGACTTCAATCCTTTCAGGATCGTTTCATAAGAAATATGCAGGATATTTTTAGCATCAAAACCCTGCGTTACAAAAAATACTGCTGCTTCTTTTTTAATATCATCTTCAAAATTTGATTCTGAATTAAACAGGAATGCATTCAAAGCACTTTCTGCAATTGAAAAACAAGCTGTAGGATAATGTTTCAGCGCATTCAGCTGGTCTATAAATTCTAAATCTTTTCCTTTTTCTTTTAAATCTTTCAAAAATAATTCATAGAGCACACCAGCTTTCTCCGAAACCAGAAATGCCGTTTTATTTTCTTTTTTAAGATAAATTGCTGCATTCAAATGATTTACATCAGCAAAAAAATGATCGTTCTGAGCGAATAATTGTATTTCATTCGACAGTTCCTGATTGAGATGTTGGAAACCTTTGTCTGTTGCAAAAGATTTTGAAATTAGATGAACTGCTTCAAACTGCTTCTGATAATTGTCTTTTTTTTGCTCATCCAGGAAATACCAGAACAGCTGCGCCAAAGCTCTTTCTTGCGGTGTAAACTGCATCAGTCCCAATTCATTATGCATCTGCTGAAGTTTTGAAACAACCGTTAACGCATCTTCATCGTGGATTCCTTTTACCAGACCTTCGCCAAAATGTTCTGTCATAAACTGCTGAATGGCAGTTCCGTTTTGTTCGTCAGTATTGATATTTTTATTGTCTGAAAAAACATTCCATGCCAGATATTCAAAACGTTTTACCGTAGAATTCTCTGAAATGTATTCCTGATTCCAGACTTCTTTATAATCTGAAATGGCTTCAAAATGTAACGGTTCATAAAATGAAGTTCCTGTAAGATGATAATAATACTGTGCATTTCTCATCACCAGAGTCAGGTCTAATTTCTGACGGTTCACTGCAAATTTATAATCGCCCAAAGCAATTATATTGTCTCCGTCCGCATAGATTTCCTTTTTATCTTTTAGTTTTCTAACCGATTCCTGCTGAGAAGTTTTCAACAAAGTCTGGATTTCTTCTGCTTTTGCAGAATCTTCCATTTCCATAAGCTGCCTCGCAATATCCCGAACTTTCTCTACCATCAAATCGGTCGCAAAATAGCCGTTGATTTCATTTTCAGAGTCGAATGACTCGGATTTTGTCTGAACTGATTTTAAAATCCGTTGTGCAGAATCATATAAACTCTGCGTACGCTTGTTCCTGGATTCGGTTAACTGAACTCTTTTATTTTGAAAATGACCGTAAACTTCTTCTCTTTTTTCTTCAATTTTCCGGATAAATTCTTCAAAGTCAACAAACTTTGTTGCCATTTCCTCCAGTTGGATGGAAAGCTTCGTAAGATAATCGTCACATTTTTCCGGCGTCTGAGACAATTCAAGGAAATTAATCACCGATTGGTCAAACAAGGTCATCTGCGCCTGAAAATCTGCAGAAAGCTCTTTCCCCGAAATTTCTCTTTTTCTTTTCGAAAGCTCTAATCGTTCCTGGTTTAATCTCGCAAAAATCACCGAAATATTTTCAATGATCTGTGTGGACTGTGAAGTGTCTTCAATCTTTAAATTATTAACAATATCCACCAGAAGCTCAAGCTGTCCCGAGAGATTATTGATTTCTTCCTCAATAGATTTCGCATCAATAGCTTTCTGTAAATTGATGATGTTTTCGGAAATCTGCTGTGCTCTGTTTTGATAGGGGAGCAGCGCATCATCCTGAAGAAGGAAATTGACACACGCACCGGAGAGTTCTTCCGATCTTTCCGTTAAAGATTTTTCTAAAGAATCAAGAGTTGCAGCATCCACATATTTCAAATCCCTTGCCCCTGTAATTTCTCCCCGCAAAGCCCTGATTCGCGAAAGCATATCAATATAATCTGTCAGCTGCGAATAGTTGATTCTTTTGGTATCATCCAAAATTTTCTCACAGGCAGCTTTCAGTTTTTCGACCGCTTCACCGGTGCTTTTTTTCTGCTCAATTACTTTTTCATATTCATTGATGGCAGAATGTGCGATATTCCTGATTTCCTTTAAAGGCTGATCGAGATTTTCGACTTCATTATCACCCAAAAAGTAATACGCATCCAGAATGGTTGTGGAAAGCTTAACGATATCGTCATACAGTCCACTGTAAGAGTCTTTTTTGTTTAAAAGTGTAATCAGCTCCTGACTTTCCGCCATTACTCTTACAATATCTTTATTCCCGATTTTGTAAAGAAGTGTGCCTGACTTTTCGGTATTCGGCTGTAATTCTTTAGAATACGGTGTCTGCCAGATTTGAGCTAAATGATGTTTTGTCGTTTCTACACTTTCTCTTAGATAAATAAGTTTTCCTTCGTTTAACAGAGAATATCCGCTGCAGCGAATCGGGGTTTCAATCGTCTGGGTAATAATGTTGTATGAAATGAGCTGATAATTATTGGTTTTATCATCATAGAAAACATACATGAAATTTTCGCCATTCGGCTCCTGAATGGTTTTCAGATAGTGAAGCCGGTTGGCATCCTGAGAAATTACCTTCAGACCTCCGGTCTGCAAAGCATAACCGTTCGAGAACAAAACACCCTGATTTTCCGGAAGTAAAACCGCCGAATATTTCAAAGTATCAACTCTTGAAACTGTTTTCTCCTTATGATTGTATATGAAATATCTTTCTGTTTCCTGGTAAGGTTTAATTTTAAATAAAACCAAATTATCAAGATCACAGAAGTGAATTTCCGCATCATCCAGGTTCTGATCTTTATGAACAACATCTTCGGAGTAAATCCCTTTTCCGGTATCGGTATTGTCTTCAATTTTTATGGTAAGATCTCCGTGAATAGATTCCACAAAAACTTTATCAGCTAAAGAAACGTGCGGGAATTTTCCGGTTCGCTGCATGTCTCTTGTTGCTTTTGTCCATGCAAAGCCATGTTGGGGCGGATAAGAAACTTCGGAAGCGCTCCTTGAATCGACATAAGTCAGCTGGCTGTCTTTAATAAGCCATTTGAATGCTTTGATGTCCGACGTGCTTTCAGAAAGCTGGAAAACCATATACAGATAGTTTTCGGTAAAGTAAAAACGTACGAAAAAAGTATTTCTGTAGTACTTATACAGGTTTTTGAATTCTTCAATAAAAGTTGCATCCGAAATGAGAGAAGAATCCTGTGGTTCAAAACGGTTGTTATTTATCGTATATATTGAAAAAACATCTGTAATGTTGATTTCTGTCTGTAAACCCAGATGTGCATTGGAACCGAAGATCAAAGCGTTTTTCAGCGAAAAAATATCTTTGGCCACGCAGTTGTGGTCCGTAGAAATTCTTTCGTTGGCGATAAGCGAAAAATCTACTCCGCCGAAAATCTCTTTACGATTTTCGTTCAGCTGCTGAAGCTTTTGAATGAGATTGTTTTTCTGCTCATTCAGACGGCTTTGTATGATTTCGTATGTCCCTGAATTTAATTGTTCTGACATAGGTTTTTATATGTTTGATAAATGATGATAGATCATTGATCTTATTCATCATTCTGTTATGAATATATTCTTTCGTTTGCAAAGGTTTTAATACTCAGCAAATTTTTAATAATGCTTTTTTATTTTGAACGGATTAAAACCACCTGTTTCTATTGAATTACTTATTCAATAAAAATACTATTAGAAAAAACTCTCAAAGGATTAATAGAATCAGACAATGAGAGTTTATCATATATAAGGATGGTTATTATTTTTATTGTACCGGTTTGTGATCTATTCCCAGGCTTTTTGCCATGTCCAATGCTCTGTCGAGCAGTCCTCTTTCCTGCTGGTTGGCAACGCTGTTCAGTTTAAAAATAAGACCTGCAATGCTCATATTTTTGATATCTTCGGAAGAAATGTTGTATTTATCAACCATTCCCATTACTTTCCCGATGATATTTTCGCCGTCGCCCAAAAGGTTTTCCTTAACCAATGTTGCATTTTCGCTGTGGCTGATAAATTTATCCAAACCTTTACCTGCAGAAACCTGCCGAACAACATTGTCAAAGAATGTGCTGTCTCCGCCTACAATGTCAATTTTTGCAGATTTGAAAGCTTCGGCCAGAACGTCGGCCTGTGCCTGTGCAATATCTTTCTGAATAGCAATCTGAGCCAGTTCCACTTCTTTTTCTTTAGCCAGTGTCAGTCTGAATTCTTCATGGTCTTTTCCTGCGTCGTTCAGTTTCTTCATCGCTTCAGCTTTTTCGGTGATTCCTGCGGCTTCGGCCAGTGCTTTTTCTTTGATGACTTCAGCCTGGGCAATTCCTTCTTTTTTAATGGCATCAGCTTTTTTCTCAATCACAACAGCTTCTACAATACCCTGTCTTTCTGCGGCATCTGCTTTTGCGTGAAGAACCTGAGCTTCAGATAAACCTACCGTTGCTTCTTCTTTTGCTTTCGCATCGGCGATGATTTTACGGGCTTCAGCTTCTTTTTCTGCGGCATCTCTTTTAGCCTGAGCTTCAATTACATATTTCTGAGCGTCTTTTTCTGCCGCCAATTTTCTGGCTTCTGCAGCTCTTGTTTCTTCGATCAGTTTCTTTTCAGCTTCCTGTGTTGCCAGGGTAATTTCCACCTGCTTATTTCTGTCGGCTGTTTTGAACGCTTCAAGATCTTTAATTCCCTGCTGTTCTTCCACAACGGTTTTTTCCATGGTTAGGCGCTCGCGGATCGCATCCTGAATATTTTTCTTTTCCAGCTCGATGGCTTTTTCTTTTTCAATCTGAGCCAGAGAAACAATTCTTTCTCTTTCGGTTGCTTCCAGCATTTTGTCCTTTTGTACTCTTTCAGTCTCTACCAAATCGGCACGTTCTTTATTTTTAGCGGCAATAACCACCTGTCTCAGCTTATTTTCTTCAGCGATCTGAAGTTTTTCTTCCGTTGCAATACGAACAGTTTCATATTTCAGCCTTTCTTCTTCATTTACTTTCAATATTTCTGCATTTTCTCGGGCTTTAATATTGGCAACTTCTCTTTTTTGAGATTCTTCTTTTTCAGCCAACTGTTTTTCCAATTCTAAAATCGCTTCACGGGCCTCAACGTTTTGTTTTGTAATCGTTTTTTCCTCGTCTCTGCGAACCTGATTGGCTTTAATGTTTTGTGTTGCTGTTAATTCAGTTATTTTTTTGATTCCCTCAGAATCCAGAATATTGTCTTTATCTAAACTGTCGATGGAAGTCTGCTCCAGATAATCAATTGCACAGTCATCCAGAACGTAGCCATTAAGATCTGTTCCGATAATATCAAGGATTTCCTGACGGAACTCGCTTCTTGCTTCGTACAGTTCGATGAATTCAAATTTTTTACCAACTGTTTTTAGCGCTTCCGAAAATTTAGCTTCAAAAAGTTCTCTTAGGGTATGAATATCCGAAGCTCTCTGGCAGCCGATCGTCTGGCCAACATTGACAATATCATCAACCGATTTATTAACCCTGATAAAGAAAGCTACCTGAATGTCTGCCCGCATATTGTCTTTGCAGATCAGGCCTGCTTTTCCTTCTCTGGCTATTTCCAGTTTTTTTACGGAAATGTCCATAGATTCCATTCTGTGGATGATAGGAATTACGATTCCTGCATTAAAAAATACCTTTGTTCCTCCGTATCCGGTTCTGAGAATAACGATTCCCTGTACTGTTTTTTTGTACATAGACAGAATCCAGAATATTAATCCAACTGAAGCTACTACAGCAACAATTATCCCTGCAATTAGTGGTAAATTCATAGTTTTAAAGTTTAATTATTGAAATGTGTTTTTTTTATTAATTATATAAGCATAAAGCATAATGGATGTTCATAATGTCTGATCACCATCGAAAAAAGTAGTCCAGAATATGATTAAAAGCGTATTTCTGTGGCTACATAGAAATATTTTCTGTTGGGGTCTTCGTCTACGATAAATACCGTTTCTCCGTATTCTATTTTCTCGCCGTCTTTGCTTTTTACCATCAGGGTCATCGGATCGCTGCCGATAAAAACTTCGAGAATTCCGATTTTGTTTCCGTGAATCGTAGATTTCAATCTTCCTGTACGACCCAGAAAATCATGCGGTCTTTCTCCTTTATGATTGATTTCCCTGAAAAAAGGATTCAATGGTTTTAAAAGCAGTTTTGTTAATAAGATACTTCCCAGAAATATCGGAAAAACCAACATCGCAGATACCCAAACCTGAAAGGAAGCAAATACTTCGAGGTAAAACGAACCCAGCCAGGTAAAGAAGAGCGATATCGTCAGAAAATACGTAATCGGAACAATATCAAGATCCAGGAATGTTAAAAACTGAATCCAGGGAGAAGGATTTTCCGGAACATGAACCTGACCATCCGGAGCATCTATGTCTACATCCATATCAGCATCTAAACCGACATCGATATCCAAGCCCGTAACAATAGTGAAAAGCCAATATAGAACAGCCAGAATCAGCAGTATGCTCAAAACGGTGTTCACCGGTGAAAAAGCTGTCTGCAAAAATTCCTGAAAGGTCATATTAGTCTTTTTTAAGTGTTTCTTTTAATTTTTGTAAAGCTTCTTCAGCCTGCCTGTCATTATTTTTTATGATCGCATCAATCTCATCATCAATTGTTTTTCCGGCACCTGAAACATCAGAATATGCTTCCGCGAGTGCTTCCTGTTGTTCTGCTCTCTCTTTTAGTTTTTCAAGCATGGTTACTGTGCTTCCTGTATCCATAAGGGTCATTTTTTTATTAATATCCCTGGTTGCTTCACTGATCTGGACTCTTGCTTTCAACGTCTGCAGCTCATTTTCCCATTTCGAAATGCCGGATCTCAGATTATTGATGTTAGCCTGCATTTTTTCGCATTCGCCATGTAGTTTTTCATACTCTTTTTCGAGGTGTAGAGCGTTTTCCTGAGCAATCCCCTGCTTTTTCAGGGCTTCTTTTGCCAGCCGGTCTGCTTCTGTTGCCTCAAATTCTTTGTTTTCAGCTTTCTGGACTAAAATCACCGCTTTGTTGTAATAGTCATTTGCGGTTTGCTTTTCTGTTTCCGATTCGTTTTTCTTTCGTATAGACAGGGCTTTCAGCTGGGCGAGTGCCTCAACGCTTTTGGCGAGTTGTTCTTTCATTTCCCTGATTCCCTGTTCGGTCATATTAATGGGATCTTCGAAGCCTTCGATCACTGAATGGATCTCGGCTTTTCCTATTTTGAATAATCTTGCGAAAATGTTCATGATAATTTTTTTTGTGATTTATTTACTCATTTCGATCATTTCATTGCTAAATTCGCCCACCAAAATTCCTAATGAGTTGATGGAGGCAATGACTTCATTCTGCGCCATATTATCAGTAGGAAGAGTATCGCGGAAAATAACCCTCTTGCCGGTATTGTCCAGCGCGAATGCTCCGTGCACAATATCCCTGTTTTTTCGTAACAGTGAACGATAAATGGCTTCCGAAGGGGTTTTTATTTCAAAAAGAAACTGTTCCATAATAAGTATAGAGTCTGAAATAATCAGAATCATATTCTTTATTCCGCTGGATTCTTTTTCAATGATTAGAATTCTCTGAGTTTCATCTTCCAACGTGATGTTGAACTCATAATCTAACAACCATTCTTTAACCGTTCTGAATATTTGATTTCTCATGATCGTAAGTTTGCTTCAAATTTTGTTAGACAAATATAGAGCAAATTTTTAAAATTGCAAATATTTTTAGCATTATTTTGTTTTAATTCTTATATTTGCTAAAAAAATAGGCTTATGAGTTTTTTCGGAACCAATATTAAGAAAATAAGACAGGTTAAGGGCTTAAGTCAAAAGGCTTTTGCTGATTTGTTTGATCTGAACAGGGGAGTTATAAGTTCTTATGAAGAAGGAAGGGCTGAGCCTAAGATTGAAACCATTCTGAAGGTTGCCAATTATTTTAACCTTAATCTGGATAAGCTATTAACTGAAATATTACAGGTTAATCAGTTGGTAAGTGTTTCTGATATTGACCATCTGATGTTTGAATCGGATAAAACTAATGAAAAATCACCTGTTGTCAGTCGTTATAAGAATGGAAATATTGTTCAGGAAAATATTTTGCAAAAATTATTAGCAAACGTTGATTTGATTTATGATTATAAAAGTAGGCATAACGTACAAAATTTTTATCAGGACGGCGATTTGTTGTTCCTAAGTGTGGAGAAATCCGGTTTTTCAGCAGATTGTGTTTTTTTGGATAATGAAGGCTATCTGCAATTCGCAGGTGATAGTAAAAAAAATGAAAAACTGCCTTTTTACAGAATTATCGGGCATGTTTCAACAGGAAGTAAAAATGTTTTTGCGGATATTTTATCACGACTTGAGCGTTTGGAAGAAAAGGTTTTTGACGGTTTTAAAAATAGCAAGAATTAACATTGTTTAATCTGCAATACTGACCGTTATACCCTTTTAAATTGTAATTGTATTGATTTGCAGTATAATACGATTTTTTAAAGGACTATTTTTTTACCTCCTTATTTATTTAAACAACTATTACATTTCCGAATAAGATCACTCGGCTGATGAATTTTAATATTCATTGAATTCGATAATTTAGCTTTTTAAAGTTTTTCATTGTATTTTTAAGGAATGAACTTTACCGCAATGAATAAAATAAGAAATACCCTGAAACCGGGGATTACCATTCCGAGTTTGATCTTTATCATTGGAGTTTGTTTAATCTCAGCAGTATATCCGACTGCAACTGAGAATCTTCTGAATATTGTTAAAAATTTCATCTTTATCAACCTCAATTGGGTATATGTCTGGTCGGTGACCCTGTTTGTCATATTCCTGATCTATATTATGGCCAGCAAATACGGAAATATACGGCTTGGGAGAAATGACAGTAAGCCGAACTACAGCTTCTTTTCATGGTTGTCGATGCTTTTCGCTGCAGGAATGGGAATCGGGTTGATGTATTTCAGTGTTGCCGAGCCGATGCAGCATTATTCCAATGAAATTTTTGCTTCCAGGACACCTGTTCAGAGAGCTCAGAATGCGCAGCTATACACCTTTTTTCACTGGGGAATTCATGCATGGGCCATCTACGGAGTGGTGGGGCTTGCACTGGCATATTTTTCATACCGTTACCGTTTGCCTTTATCCTTAAGAAGCTGCTTTTATCCTTTGCTTAAAGACAAAATTAAAGGAAAATGGGGAAATCTTATTGATATTTTTGCGCTGTGCAGCACTTTTTTTGGGATTACCACAACCTTGGGGTTCGGTGTTGTACAGATCAACTCCGGCCTGGTGACATTGCATATTTTACCGGAAACAAGTTTTCCTTATCAGGTTCTTATCGTAACTGTTTTGGTCTCGTTAGCAATATTTTCTGCAGTATCAGGATTGGATAAAGGCGTCAGAATATTAAGCAATATTAATATCACAGCAGTAGTAGTACTGTTACTTTTTGTACTGATATTCGGGCCGACAGTGTATCTGATTGGGAGTTTTACAGAAGGTATAGGAACCTACATCAATAGCTTTTTTAGCCTTACTTTCAATACCCATATATACGAGGAAAACACCCAAAGCTGGTTTCACGACTGGACGATATTATACTGGGCGTGGTGGATTTCATGGTCTCCGTATGTGGGACTCTTCATCGCAAGAATCTCTAAGGGAAGAACAATAAGAGAGTTTGTAGCTGCCGTATTGATATTGCCTACACTTTTCAACTTTATATGGATGTCGGTTTTTGGAAATAGTGCGATCTGGTTTGATATGAATATTGCTAATGGCTATTTAAGTAAAATGGCCAACGACCCGGATGGTCTGATGTTTCAGTTTCTGGAATATCTTCCTTTCACAAAGGCAATCAGTTTCCTTGTTATCGGTATCATTATTATTTTCTTTGTCACTTCTGCAGACAGTGGTATTTTCGTGATGAACAGCATCGCAACCAAAAATGCCAGAGTATCCCCGAAATGGCAGACTGCAGGGTGGGGAGTACTTCTCGCGGTTTTGGCTTTAATGCTTCTTAATGCCGGAGGTTTGGCGGCTCTGCAAAGTATGACTCTCATTACTGCTTTGCCTTTTTCAATCATTATGCTTTTATTTATTGTAAGCCTTTCCAAAGCACTGGTTATTGACAAAGGTTACTATGAAAAAGATTTTTCTTCAACTACCGTTCCTTGGTCTGGAGAGCACTGGAAAGAACGGCTGCATCAAATCGTATCATTCAATGATGCGAAATCGACAGAATTATACATAAAAACTACAGTTCAGCAGGCGTTTGAAGAATTGGCAGAAGAATTTTCCAAAAATGGTATCGAAGCTAAGATCAATTCTCAGAATAGTCCGCAAAGTATAGAAATTGAGATCAAGTACGGTGTAATCAATAACTTTAAATATGGAGTAAAAAAGGAATCAAAAATGGTATCGGAATATCTTTTAAATGAAGATAACTTACCCGGTTTGGAAGAAGAGCTTATATATTATCCTAAATCCTATTTCGGTGACAACAGGGAAGGATATGACGTCAAGCTGTTTACGAAGAATGAATTGATCTCGGATGTATTAAAACATTATGAACGTTTTGTAGATATCGTTTCCGAGGAAAAGAATACGATGTTTATCAGCAGTGATGCCAATCACCGTTTTAAGTAAAAGAACAGTGATTATAAAATTTCAAGTGTCTCAATAGAGTAGTGAAAGAACAAAATAGGTAATAGTATATTAAAAATTCTTTCTTAGGAAGATTCACGGCATTCCGGTAATTTTAAGATAATTAAAATATTTTGTTTTTAAACATGGTGAGATGTTTGCAGGTATATTCAGAATATAATAGAATCAACCTGCACTAAACCATACTATGACCAATATATTTTTTGAAAGCTGGGCCGGCATCTGGCATGTAACATTGCTTACCATCATTTCTTTCATAACACTTTTTGTATTCATTAGAATATCAGGAAAGCGTACACTCGCCAAATTCAACGCTTTTGATTTTGTGGTAACCGTAACGCTTGGATCTGTTTTGGCCTACATGATGCTTGCTCAGATTAACCTTGCCGAAGGCGTTGTCGTATTGTCGATAATCATTGCATTGCAACTGTTATTTGCTAAGCTTTCACGCACATCAGAATTTATGGAAAAAGTGTTCAATGCTTCACCCACATTATTATTTTATAAAGGGGCTTACCTAAAAGCTAACATGAAAAAGGAGTTGGTCACCAAAGAAGAGATTCTCGCGGCTATTCGCGGGCAGGGAATAGGTAATACCGAAGAAGTGCTTGCAGTGGTAATTGAAGCAAATGGAGACATGAGTGTTGTAAAAAAATCTGAAAGTGACAGCAACGCCAGTTCATTGGACAATATTAAAATATATGAAAATCAGAAATCACAGAAATAAATTAAAGGACATGTAAAGAAGTGATAGATTTTCTGTTCCAATTTTTAGATCAGTAAGCAGATGTTCTAATTTATTTCATCTTTGATTATTCTGACGTTTTTTTCATGAAGTCTTTTTTGCAGCCACTGCGAAAGTTGTTTCTGATCAATTTCCCGACCTGAATAAAGTAAAGTAAACTGCAGTTTTGCACTGTCTGTGCGGGGATATTGCTCAATTTTTCCGTAAGAAACATTATTAATGTCAGGATAAAGGATTTTTATCTCTTGCAAAAGGGTAGAATCAGCAACCCTGTATGTATCAAGTTCCTGTCTTAGTTTGGAAATGGCAATATCTTTTTCGGAAATATTGCTGTCAAATTTATTGATTTCGCTGAGGATCTCAGATTTGATATCGGTATCGTTCTGCCTTATGGTAAGCTTGGTATCCAGAAGACCATTGTCTGCAAGCATCTTATTAAAAGAAATAATTTCCTTTTCTGTAAATTTCTTGTTAAGAAAAGCCAGGTCGATTGTCTTTGGACTTACGTTGTAGTTTATTTTTTTGTAGATTACCGTATAGCCGTTGTTTTCAAATTCCTTTTGGACAAAATGCTCCGCTGTTTTTGTAAACTTCTTTTCGTTATACAGGTTGTAAGCCAGATAAAAACTTGGTACAATCATAACAACAATTAAGATCGAAATCCCATATCTGATTCTTTTCTCATATTTGCTTTCAATAAGCGAAGACGGGTATTGAAGAAACTTTACCACGAAAAAGGTAGCAATACAGATAAAAAAGCAATTAATGGTATATAGATAAAATGCTCCGAAAAAATATGAAAAATTAAAGGTCGCCAATCCAAAACCTGCTGTACAGAGCGGGGGCATCAATGCGGTTGCAATGGCTACTCCCGGAATAGGATTTCCTTTTTCAACTCTGGTAATGGCTATTACACCGACCAATCCACCGAAAAATGCAATCAAAACATCATATATATTGGGGGCTGTCCTTGCCAACAGTTCCGACTGGACATCTTTGAAGGGACTTACATAAAAATAAATCGCAGAAACCGTAAGACTTACAAAGGTTGCAATCAGAAGATTCTTAAATGACTTTTTAAGCAATGAGAAGTTGTAAGTTCCGAGAGCAAACCCGGCACCGACGATTGGTCCCATCAATGGTGAAATCAGCATCGCACCAATGATAACCGCCGTTGAGTTAACGTTAAGTCCAATGGAGGCAATAATAATGGCACAGGCAAGAATCCACAGATTTGAACCCCGAAAAGAGATATTGGAAATTACATTCTCAAGAACCTTATCTTTTTTTTCCTCACCATTATGAAGAGTAATAAAATTGAATATATTTCTGATCATCTTTTAGTTATTTTGAAGATCGGTTGAGAATCACATATCCTAAAAGTCCACCAATGAGTGATGCGGCAAATATACCTATTTTTGCCTGAGTCTGGTATTCCTCATGACTGAAGGCCAGTGACGTTACAAAAAGTGACATCGTAAATCCTATAGAGGCTAAAAATCCAAGTCCGAAAAGGTTTTTGATCGTCATTCCTGAAGGAACTCTGGCAATTTTCAGTTTAATAAACAGAACGCTGAACCCTACAACGCCGATTACTTTACCCAGTAAAAGACCTAAAGCAGTACCCACTGCAATATTATTGTTAAAAAGACTCTCTATATCAATACTTAGCGAAACGCCGGCATTCGCTATAGCGAAAATAGGAATAATCAGGAATGAAACGGCGGGATGCATGGCATGTTCAAGCCTCTGCAATGGAGGAGTGGCGGCCAGGGTTGCCTCGTTCATTTTTTCCAGGACGTGTAGCTGTTCATTGGTGAGGGTAGGTGTATTTTGATCAGGATCAATATTTTTAAATCTTTCAAGGTAAGAATTAATCTTAGTAATAAAAACACTTTCCCGGATCTTCACATCGGCCGGGATCGTAAATGCAGCTAATACGGCGGCTATCGTAGCATGAACTCCCGATACAAGAAAGCAGGTCCAGACCCCACCAATTCCCAGCACTGCGTAGAAAATAATGGATCGTATGCCAAGCTTGTTTCCCAAATACATTAAAGCAAGAATGAAAAGCCCGGCCAGTAAAAACGTCATATTGATTTCAGCGGTGTAGAAAAATGCGATTACCAGTACTGCCCCAAGATCGTCAACAATAGCAAGGGCTGTTAAAAAGACCTTGAGAGCCAACGGTATTTTATTTCCCAGCAGGTAAAGAACTCCCAATGCAAAAGCAATATCTGTAGCCATCGGGATTCCCCAGCCTTGGTGAGGTTCACCTGAAGGATTGAAAAGAAGATAAATAAGGGCCGGCATAACCATACCTCCGACTGCGGCAACAATAGGTAAAAGAGCCTTTCTGACATTGGAAAGCTCTCCCCCGATGATCTCCCGTTTCAGTTCCAACCCGACTACAAAGAAAAATATGGACATCAGACCGTCATTAATCCAGTGGTGAATGGTATAGTTAAAATAGGTTTCATTGTTCCACCGGAAGCCAAAAGATTGTTCCAGAACTTCATGATAGCTATGAGACAAAGGTGTATTTGCCAAGATAAGGGCCAGTATAACGCTGATTCCCAATAACAGTCCTCCAGACTTTTCCTGCTGAATAAATCTTTGCATAGGCTGCACGATCTTGTCTATCGGTTTCTGATTGTAGTTATTGCTCATCGTTTCTTGTTTATATAATTGTAAATTTACGATTTTTGGCTGTGATTTCCGCTGCAGCCCATTTTAACGGGTCTGCTTGATATCCAAAAGATTCAGTGAATAATTTGATTTTTAAAACGTTGCGTATTAAAATTTAAACAATAATTTCGAAATAAAAAATAGCATTGGCAATAAATTAATTTATAATATTACAGATCAAATATAAATTAAAGATAATGTCTACAAAAAAACTTGGCGAATGGTATGCCACCGCAATCTGCGGGAATGATATCACTTCATCCTGTTTATATGTTTCTGCTTTGGCAATTGTTTCAGCTGGCCAATATGCCTGGATTGCCCTTTTACTGGTAGCCGCGGTATTGTACTTATTCAGAAAGATCTATGGGGAAGTCGTAGGTGCGCTGCCTCTGAATGGCGGGGCCTACAATGTATTGCTGAATACGACATCGAAGAGCAATGCATCGGTGGCAGCATGTCTTACCATCCTGTCATATATGGCCACGGCTGTTATCTCCTCCAGTGAAGCGATGCATTATCTTCATCACATTCTGCCTTATTTCAATGTGAACATTGCTACATTTGTGCTGTTATTGATATTTCTGGGACTTACCATTCTTGGAATCTCCGAGAGCGCAGTTGTTGCATTGGTCATTTTTATTTTTCATCTCACGACGATGGCCCTGCTTATCGGCTCATGTGCATATTTTGTTTTTGAAAACGGGTTCTCCATATTGAGGGAAAATTTCCACCTGCCGGTACGGAACGGAAGCATCATGACAGCTATCTTTTTCGGATTTTCAGCTGCAATGCTGGGAATCTCTGGTTTTGAAAGTTCATCGAATTTTGTTGAAGAGCAGAAGAGAGGAGTATTTACCAAAACATTACGTAATATGTGGATTGCTGTTTCCATATTAAATCCGCTGATTGCATTTCTTGCCATCTGCATTATTCCTATATCACAAGTCGAATCACATCAGAATTCTTTTTTAAGCTATGTTGGTACACTTACGGGTGGTAATTGGTTGGCCACTGTTATTTCAATCAACGCAGTATCTGTTTTAAGTGGAGCTGTTCTTACCTCTTTTGTAGGAGTAAACGGGTTGATTAAAAGAATGACTCTGGACCGAATTCTTCCCAATTATTTCCTGAAAGAAAACGGAAGAGGAAGCACATATAGGATTCTCATTTTATTTTTTCTTCTCTGCTGTTCGGTATTGTTGGTTACCCGTGGTCAGCTTGGGCCTTTAGCAGCGGTATATGCATTATCTTTTTTAACGGTGATGGCTTCGTTTGCTTTAGGGAATATCTTGTTGAAGCTGAGACGCTCACGCCTTCCGCGACCTGAGAGTGCAAGACCCGGAGCTGTAATCATTGCTTTGTTTGCCATTATTATTGCTCTCTATGGGAATATTAAGACCAAACCCCAATATTTGGTTACCTTTCTGCAATATTTTATTCCTTCTGTGCTGATTATTCTTGCGATGCTGATGCGAAAAGATATTATGCACTTTGTGGTCGATATGCTGGAATCTGTATCCCGAGGATATAAAAAATATACGGTTACAAGACAACGGTTTCTGAACAGGAAACTTAAAAAACTCTATGAGCAGAATTTTGTGTTCTTCTCAAAAGGAGATGATATTGCTACCTTAAATAAAGTGATGATGTATCTTCATGAGAATGAAGTGACTAATAAAATGAAAATTGTTACTGTTCTTGAAAAAGAGCAAAATCCCGATCCTAAGTTTCTGGCCGATTTCGAAGTTCTGGATCGGGCATATCCGGATGTCGATATGGAATATATAACTCTTGTAGGTCGGTTTACCCCCGAACTTGTGGAGGAACTTAGCCAAAAATGGAATATCCCAAAAAACTTTATGTTTATAAGCAGTCCCGGAGAAAGATTCAGCTACAGAGTTGACGAGCTGGGTGGAGTGCGGCTTGTTCTATGACAGATGTTATTTTTGATGAATGCGTTTATATTACTCAACAATAACCATCTTTTTAATAATTAGTTTTGAAAATTGTTTGATTTATTCAAAATTACTGTATAATTTTCATTGGTAAGATGTTTAAAATTTTCTTGTGAAGCGGTGATTTAATTATCGTGAACAACAATTATGTCTCTGTTGACTATGTCGTGAACAGAAGTTAACGGCATATATACCTGATTTTTGGGCAAAGGAATATCGAAGATACTCAAAATGTAATATCTTACTTAAACATAATTTTTAGATTCTAAATATAAAGTGTATTAAAAACTAACATGAACTGCAAAGTAACATGATAAGTCAGTTTTTCGTATTAAAGATTTTTCGGTTGCTCAAGATGATAAAGCGGGAAATAATAGAAGGTTTACTTATTGTACAGCCTGAGAATTTCTACCAATTCGGGGACGGATCGTATTTTCAGCTTCTCAAACAGCCTGTTTTTATAAGTACTGACCGTTGAAGAATGGATGTTCAGTTGATTAGAAATTTCTTTGAGGGGAAGACCTTCTGCAAGCTTATTGGCAATTTGCAGTTCGCGGTCTGATAACGCTTCAAAGGGCGAATCTTTTGCAGCACCATTTAATGATTCTAAAAACATCGCTTCCTTTACCTGGTCACTGAAATATCGACCCTTGTCGAGCATAGCCGTTACAGCAGTCTTAACTACTTCAGAAGAGCTTTGCTTGCTTAAATAGCCACCGGCACCCATCTTTAGGTAACGCATTGCATACAGCTCTTCATCCTGTGAAGAAAATATTAAAATTTTTAATTCAGGTTTATGAATTTTTATGTAATGTATTGCTTCCTGAACAGTACCATTAGGCATATTAACGTCCATAATGACCAGATCAAACTCTTCTTTCAGAATTACTTTGTAGAGTGATTTATAATCTTCTACTTCTGAAATTACTGCTTCGGGACTAAGTCGTTTGATCGTTTGTACCAGACCCATCCGGACAATACCATGATCATCTGCCACCACAATCCGGGTATTTAATTTTAAATCCTTCATGCGGTAAATTTAGGCAAAAAAAGAGATATGATTCTATTACTTTCAGACGAAAGAATACCACATTTCTGCGCACTAAGGATATAAAACTTTCACATTTTTTTTCAAATTTAGTCCAGATTCTTTCCCGCAATAGTTCCCGGAATTTAAAATGATCAAAAATGTAAATCGCTCATAAATGCTTTTCGTTCATTCCTATTATTGCTGTTAAAAAGGCAAAAAAGAGCTTTTTAGAAGTATTGTTAAATTGCCGTAAAGCTATAATAAACATTGATAGAGTACGTGGTATTTTCCTTTCCTACCAAACTTTGGGCACCCGCAGGTGGTATGGTGTACATTACGTCCAGTTGCCTGTCCAGGACCGGGGTTCCGTTAAAGAGTATTTTTTGGGGCGTTTTGGATAAGGGAGCATTTACAGAACTTCCATCCACGCCTATTTGTAATATGTTGGAGTTAATGTCAGTCTGCAGACCGCCTTTCTTAAAATAATTTTCGTCTGATTTTACGTACAATTCAAAACTTTCATTATTAGACAATATAATTTGGCTTGGTATGACCTGTGACTGGCCATTGGCGTAATGTGATGCGGTATTAAAATTGAAGTTTACATTTCGCCCGGAACTGGGAATGGTGATCTCCGACCGGGGAAGCACCTTTAGCTGAACCGCCGTATTTTGCAAACTGTTAATTGAGTTATCAGTACTTCTTACACTGAAGTTCAATTCAAACGTATACGTTCCTGCTTCAAAAAAATAGTTTTTAAAATCTTCTGCAGACACATAAAGCTCCGGCATGAAGCTGTTTCTGTTTCCCGCTCCCACACTGAAGCCGGCCGGGGAGAAATTCTGAAAATCAGCAGATAGGGCTTTGGTTGTGAGTGCGGATCCACTACTGCCCAATTTAATGCTTGCTATATTTCTGGTTCCAGGAACGCCTTTGGAAGAAGTAAACTGAATATTAGCAGCAGCAGCTTTTGCCCATAAATTAAAATCGACGGTATGCGCGATCTCCGCATTATCCAAATTCAGAACCCGAGTGCCTGTAATTCGGTAGTCACTCAAAGAAGATATTTCTATGTATTTTGTTAACGATGTTGTAAGCCATCTGATGGATTGGGGAATGACTAAAATTGTTTTAAAATTACGCGGCGTGAAATCATTATAATTCTGAGTGATATCCATAGAGTAATTCCCGGCCCGGAAGGTATTGGCAGCAAACTGTGCGGCAGGGATTTTAAACGTGAAATTGATATTTCCCTTGTTGAATCCTCCTCCAAAAATAATGGACCCGGGCGGTTCAAACCATCTTACAGCGCTTGTACTGAATGATTGAAAACCTGGTAAAGAACCCGAATATCCGGTAGATGGCAGCTGCCCGCCCATACTTTCCAACTGCCACAGAAGAGCGGAACTGGGTAAAGTAGATGAAGACGAAGAGTGCGTAAAAGCTGGTCCCGACACAGAAGTAAATGTAGGAGCTATCGGCGCCAATCCAAAAAAGGCATAATCCCAGTTTGTTCTGTAGGCGTTCACCATTACCCTTGTCGGTACTGAGGTAAATTCACTCCTGTTAAAAATATTATTTTCAGGAATCGTCAGGTACACATCCTGAGCGTTCGTGAATGCTGACCCGCAGAACACGGTAAAAATTCCTATTAAAAATGCCCTCATCGTTTTCATACCTTTAAATTTAAAACTTTTTCACCTTAATGGTGGTGTCTTTCTTTTTATATTCAAAAATCACGGTTTCTGAATAACCTTCTTTCGTCACCTGAATAGTTTGGGTAGGTTGTGTATAGCTGTATTTGTCGTTTTCAATATAGAGGTCGTACTTTCCATCTTTAAGGAAAAACTCAAACTCATTTTTTTGGTTAACCACGGCAGTATAGATCATCCCATCTTCACTTTTTGCATACACCACGATTCCGGTTACATCCGTTTCCACGACATCATAATCCTGTTTGATCTCTGTTAATTTCCCGCTTACCCTGATGTTTTTTACCAAGCCCACTTTGCGGTTGATATTGTTATTTACCATAATTACAGGATCCATCATCAATCGGGAACCCGCACTTTCGTTCACCTTTAATTTGTAAATGCCTTCAGGCACATTTTGGAAGACTACTTTTCCGTTCTTATCCGTCATCGCTACATAATTGTCCAGCTTCACTATTTCATTCGCAAGAACCAATTCACCCGTATCCAGAAGTCCATTGAAATTTTTATCTTCAAATAACTGGAACGTCACTTTATGATTTCCCAAAGCCGTTGCTGCGGCAAAATATTTTTTTATTCCCACTCTGAACTGGTAATAATTGCCACTGCTGGCATAAGCAGCCGTAGATTTATAACCGGATAAATTAAAATAACCTGTGGTGGACCATGAAGGTGAAATCTTATATTCCAGATTACCGCTCACATTGCTGTTTAAGTTTTTATAAAGTTGCGAATAGGACGTTCCGGCTGAAAAAGATCCCGTCAGGTTATTATTAAGCATATGGAAATTATACGAAGCGTATAAATTGTAGTTGGCGAAATTACGGTCTGCATCATAATAAGAATTTAAATCAAATACACTGGTTGCATTCCATTGGGCTGTTCCGTTGAGGGAGAAAGATTTATATCTGTAAGATAAGGTTGCTTTCAGACTGTTGAACCAATCGGCCTTATTATTCTCTTTGGAATAAGAATATTCCGCAGTTAAATTCAATCCGTGAGCACCCAATGTAGTGCTTATGTTGGCCTCAATACGGTAAGAAAAAAGTTCCTGTGAGGTATAAAAATTAGCTGTTTTTTGTCTTTCAACCTTTGGAGCAAGTAGAAAATTCCAATTATTTAAAGAAAACTGGTACCCTGATCCCAATGCCTCTGTACTGTTGAAATAATAACGCAGATTATCGGTATTCCCCGTTTCGATAGGCGCACTCTGAATACTCAGGAACTCCGGATCTATCTGCGAATTCTGGTATTGTATAAACGCGCGCTGCGTAGGAGAAAATTGGCGGCCGATCCGCTGATTTAAGAAAAAAGATCCCCGTTTGATTCCTGCATAACTTTTGGTGGCAAAAGAATTAACAGATTGTATATCCCATTTTCCTACTTTTCCTTCGTAATTGGCTCCCATTGAAGCGCCTGCATTTTCATCTTTGTTCAGAAGGCCTTTTTCGTGGCTCAGGCCCGCCTCCGTGCGGATGGTATGCTTATCGTTAATTAAAAATGATGTTACCGCATTTGCCACCTGTGTATCTACGTTAAGGCGCGGATCATGGTCAAATAGATAAGACACTTTCCCACTGAAAGATTTAGCATTCCCAAAATTATATTTTGCGCCCGCTATGGTGGATCCTTTTGTTTGTTGGAAATATGTACCATACAGGTTATAATTATTTTCCAGCGCAAGAATTTCAATCTGATTATTTTTACCGAATTTGGTAGAAACTTTTCCGCCTCTCCCGAAAACCGGATAATCGTAATCGTTGCTGTTAACATTTCCCAACCGTAATACCGTATTCTTTCTCTCCAGCTCCAGCCAGGTATCATACAGGTTATAGCGGCCGTCTTCAAGATAGTAATCCGCACCAATATTGAAGCGCGATTTTAGATTTTCCGTCATCCGGAACGCTGTGTTTCCCCTCAATTGAAGAAAATTGAAACCTGAACTGTTTTCGTTATAGCTAAATTCTGCAAAATTACTTCCGTTTGACGCTTCATTTCCGCGAGCAATTTGTCTGTTGTTCGATAAAATGACTAAGTGAAGCGTATTGCCTCCCACAATTTCATTATTAAGCAGATCTGTGGCGTTTGCATTAATATTAAATTCTGGAAAAAGCATATTCTGTTTTCTGACCACAATTTTGATCTCAACCGTTTGCTTTTCTAAACCTTCCAGCGATACGGTCTGTTGTTTTGGTATCATTTCCAAACCGTCAGGAATGGATTGCAAATCAATCTTTACGGTTCGTTTACTATAGCCTTGGTTTTCTACTATCAGCAGAATTGAGGAGTCCGGCGCAGCAGGATTAATAAAATTCTCGTAGGCTGCCGTATAAATTGCGATATTATTGTTCTCTTCTTTTTTAATGAAGAACGAGGCACTTTCAATTCTGGTGACCGATGGAGTAGTGTATGAAATCTGGAATCTGATCTCATTGGATCTCAGTTTCATAAAATCTACGTTGGCGATCAGTTTTACTGGAAGATTTTTAGACTGGCCCGCACCTAAGGTAAAGTCATTTTTAGGATAGAAAAGCAAACCCGGGTAATTTTCCTGAGGCATGATATTCTGAATCGTAATTCCTTCAGAGCTTTTATTCTCAACAACCAGGAAATTAGTAAAAGTCGAACCCTTTTCAACAGCTACACTGTCATTTTCAAAATGGATTTCAACATCCTTCTTTTCCTGCGCAAAAGCTAACGAAAAGTTCAGAAGAACAAATGCAAAAAGTAAGATTGTTCTTTTTATGATTGACATCGACATTCCATTTTGGGGTTTCAAGACTTAATTTTTAAAATTTAAAGTTTTTTTCGCCTACGCGTAAATCGTTGGATCCTGCCATTTTGATAATAGCCACACCAAGGAAGTTCCCGGAAATGTTATCCGGTAAAGAAAAGTGAACCACCTGATCGGTATTGGGAAGCATGGAGATGGAAATTGCGGGTAATTTTATTTCCTTACCATGATCTGTGTCGGTTAGTTCAAGCTCAACGGTGGCATCATTGACGGTGTTTCCATCGTTATGGATGTTTACGGCGACTTTTCTGTTCGCTGCACCTGCATTACTCACCTCTGAAATATTGGTAATATCCAAACTTTTAACATTGTTCCCTGGTGGAGTATAAAAGATGTGAAGTCCCACCTCGAATAAGGTGATAATACCAATCCCGTTTTGAGCCCGTACCTGATCTGCCTGCTGGGGAAGCTGCGTAAAAAACAACATGCTGTTCGTCACGGCAGACTTTGATGCGTTTGTCGGAATCTGCATGGTTACTACAATCTCCTTTGTGCTTTTCGCAGGAACTGTGATAGCGTTTTCTAAGGTGGATACCCAAGAAGCATTTGAGGTTTTTGAACTGCCTGCATCAAGATAAACCTTATTTCCATCCTCATCTCTAACCCAGTCTTTATAGTTGAGATTAAAAACATAATCCTTATCCGAGCTGTTTTGAAGTGTGACTGTCTGTGTTACTTTTTCTCCTGGATTACCGGTAAAAAATAAGCGTGTAGGCGACATAGAAATACTTTGTGCCAGAAGTGAAGAAGACCCTGTAAGGATGAAGAAAATGAAAAGGTGAATAAACTTGTGCATGGTGTAAATTGTTTAAAAATAAAGATTCCCAAAACTACTGAAACTTAACTAAAGGAACCTTCACAAACTAAAGAAATTATTATAAAGCAGTCGCAGTATAGGTTACTGTTTGTGTATATGTCCCTGCTGGTTTTCCTAAAATATCAGAAGAAGATGATTTTGCTGCTGGAATTGTGTAGTCCAGATTCAATGTCAATGCACTTCCAAGAGGGGCATTTGCTACTAAAGTCTGATCAGCTGCGGATAACACAACCGCGTTTTTCGTACCACCCATGGTTCCAGCCGCTGCTGAAGTTTTAATGGTCAAAACATTTACAGGAATTAAGTTGGTTCCATTGATAAAATTCGCACCCCCTGCTTTTACTTTTACATCGAAGCTCTTGGTTGAAGTCACTTTCAAAGCGTTGGCTTGGGCCACTGTTTTTTCCGAATTATAGTCCGCTGCAGTAACATAGTTAAAAGCAACTGCACCACCACCTGCAGTACTTCCGTTATCGATAGAGATTACATCATTCAGGGTAATGTTTACAGTGGTTGTTGCCGTAGTATTCTGAGCCTGGATAGTGTTTGTTCCTAATACGAATGCTCCGATAGTTAATGCTGCGATTGCGATTTGCTTTTTCATAATGATATTATTTTATTTTTTATTCTTGTTTAATTGTTCTCTTTTGAACATTACAAATGTACATCGGCAATACATTTTTCTCTGTAGTGGAACATGGAAGTTGATGTAGTGAAATCGCCACAGATATTTCGTTTATTCGTTTAAAAATATAAATCGTCATTAAATGATAATTCTTTTTAAGGCACATTTCTCTATATCAATTAAGACATACAAAAATCAAAGGCCTCCCGTAGGAAGCCTTTGAACACCAAATCACAAAATATTAATATGATAAAATTTACTTTTCAGTCAGGAAATAATTTTGCTAGCATCCTGAATCCGGATCTGCAGAAAAAATTCAGCAATTTATAAAGCAGTCGCAGTATACGTTACTGTTTGTGTATATGTTCCTGCTGGTTTTCCTAAAATATCAGAAGAAGATGATTTTGCTGCTGGAATCGTGTAGTCCAGATTCAGTGTCAATGCGCTTCCCAGCGGGGCATTTGCTACTAAAGTCTGATCAGCTGCGGATAACACAACCGCGTTTTTCGTACCGCCCATGGTTCCGGCCGCCGCCGCCGCTTTAATTGTCAGAACATTTACAGGGATTGTGCTGGTTCCGTTCATGAAATTCGCACCTCCTGCTTTTACTTTTACATTAAAATTCTTTGTTGAAGTCACTTTTAAAGAGTTGGCTTTAGTAACCGTCTGATCAGAGTTGTAATCTGCTGCAGTAGCATAGTTAAAGTCAACTGTATTGCCGATTGCCGTACTTCCTGCGTCGATAGAGATGACATCATTCAGGGTAATGTTTACAGTGGTTGTTGCTGTAGTATTTTGAGCCTGGATAGTGTTTGTTCCTGATACGAATGCTCCGATAGTTAATGCTGCGATAGCGATTTGCTTTTTCATAATGATATTGTTTTATTTTTTATTCTTGTTTAGTTGTTCTCTTTTGAACATTACAAATGTACATCGGCAATACATTTTTCTCTGTAGTGGAACATGGAAGTTGATGTAGTGAAATCGCCACAGATATTTTCGGTATTCATTTAAATAAGAAAGCCCTCAACACTTTTAAGTGTTGAGGGCTTTCCTCTAAATCGTTGTTTGATATAATTATAAAGCGGTCGCTGTATAAATAACTGTTTGTGTATATGTTCCGGCAGGATTTCAAGAGCCGTCAGCTACAATTACGGCAATAAGAGGATAAATCACGCTGTATCAGCAAATTTTTAACTGGCTTTACGATTTCGGCAAAATGGTTTCAAAAAATTGAGCAATATTTTTTTTCAATTTCTCAAAAATGCTTGAATTTGCAAACTCTTTATTGTCATATCCTATCGGAAATCCTTTCTCAACATATTGATTATTTTTCTCAACCGTAAGATTTTGAAATTCATTGTTGACCATTCCGGTTTCATCAGTGTGAATATCTAAATATTTCACAGCAGTATTTTTGGAAAAATCCAGCTTTCTGATGTCGATGGTCTTTATCTCTTTTTTAAGATCTGATCTAAAATACAGATTCATTGTCTTGGTATCGATAACGGTCTGCCATTCGCCCGGATGTATCGAATTTAAAATATTCCAGGCATAGTCTACAGGCTTTTCATCATACGTATAATTTTTCAGCATGTAATAAGCACGGTTGTAGCGATCTTCCCAGTTTTGGTTTTGTTTAACATCAAACTTTTCAGGTCCGCCGAGAAAATCAAATTTTTTGGCCGCAGTTAAATCCTTTTGGTATTGATTATTGCAGAGAAGCGGCATTGGCATTTCCTTATTGGTCAGAACCGTATACTTACCATTCAGCAAAGCTATCGTTGCTGAGTTTCCTTCTGCATCGGTGAGGAAAAAGTGACTGCCGGCCGCATTAGGCCACCAGTCGATATTGGGTCCGTCATTAAGGTGGTCGATTACTTCTTTCACCGTTTTGTAATTATCCAACTGGTATTGGATCCATTGCGCCCAGAACATATTGGCTTGTTTTGGATTATATACCTTACTGGTTTCTTCCAGATATAATTCAACTAAGAAAAGACCTTTTTCATTGACTCCATAGCAGGGAAAATCGTATCCCAAAAGATTAAAGGTAACAGACCCGAATTTTGAGGTCCACTGTTGATGAGGCTGAAGCTGATCTGTTGTTAAATTCTGCCAGCTTATATTCCTTTTATAAACATCACGTTTATTGACCACGATCATTCCCGGCATTGTCTTCCAGTTTTCATTGAAGCCAACGATGTTGTAATTTTTACCAGTCAGCAAAAAAGCGGAACATGCCTTACTTTGAACTGAGTATAGCATAACACAAAGCATGATATGGCGGAGAAAGAAAATTTTCATAAACAAATAATTATATTGATTAATGGCCCTAGCAATAGGAAGATTCACAGACTTTATTTCTAAGAACAAATATATCATAATCAACCACAATAGGTCAATGGTTATTTCTAACCAAAATGGATAACTATCCGGACTTAAAGCTCATAAACCTCGAGAATCAAATGATTAACTGACCATAATTACTAAAAATCCCGGCTTTGTTTGCCGGGATTCTAAATTTTTGATATTATTTTTTCTAATTTTCAGAGAAACTTTCCCTGATATTAGAAGAAATATTGATCCAGTTCTTCAATAAAACTATTTTCAGAAGGCTCCCATCCTAATTTTTCTTGAGTCTTCACACTTGTTGCCGGACAATCTGCCCCAACAAAAAACGTCATCCATGTGAAATATTCTGATGCCTCTTCCTGAGACAAAGATTTAACAGGAATATCAAGTTTTTGACCGATTAATTCTGCAAAATCTTTCATTGATAAGGGCTGATCATTATTAACGGCATTATATCGCGCTCCAACTTCTCCTTTTTCAAGGGCCAGACGAAATAGTTTTGCGGCATCTGTACGATGAACAGAAGGCCAGACGTTATTTCCCTCTCCAATGTAAGCTGCTAGTCCTTTAGTCTTCGCCTGTTCCGCAAGCATCACTCCAAAACCTCCTTTGAAACCCGATTCAGAATTTCCGTAAACACTTGGCGATAGACGAACGATAGATGCCCTGACACCAGATTCCGATAGACTTACAAATGCTTTTTCAGAAAATCTGATTGATTCTGCCGGTGCTTTACTTTCCTCCGTGACTTTTCCATTGATAAGGGGAAGCCCTAAAGTCCCGCCTGTTACCACAATGGGTTTGTCGGTTCCTTTTAACACTTCGCCCATTGCTTCAATAGCTTTCTGATCTTTGAGCGCATTGCTTTGATAATCTGAAAAATCGTGTATAAAAGCGGTATGAATGACACCATCCGTTTCTCTTGCTCCTTTTTGCAAAATATCGAGAGTCTCCAAATCTCCTCTTAAAACTTCCGCTCCGGCTTCTCTGATGGATTTTGCAGATTCTTCCGAACGCGCCAGTCCAACTACCTGATGTCCGTTTGATAACAACTCTTTTACAACTGCTGAGCCTACAAATCCTGAAGCTCCTGTTACAAATACTTTCATATTCTTAAATTTTGTTTTTGTAATAATTTCTACTGCAAATTTAGTTGTGAATAAATCCCGAAAACGAGGTCATTTGACACAATTTTCATATTAATTCAATAAAAAGAATTAATTTTAAATATAATTTCAGTTTTTTGAAAATGTCAGAGATTCTTAAAAATTACTTTCAGAGAGTTCTTCCCGATTTCACGGATGAAAAGTTCAATTTCATCCTGTATAAAAGTGAATTGATAAAACTTCAACGGAAAGAGATTGTATGCCGGCAAGGCGATATTTGTAATCTGAAAATCTTTGTTGCCAAAGGACTTCTTCGAAATTATTCAACCTCTGAAGATGGCAATGAACATATTCTCCAGTTTGTTAACGAAATGTCATGGACAACCGACCCCGAAAGTTTCTACAACAATACACCTTCTAAGCTGACGATTGAAGCAATGGAATCTTCGGAAATCTTCGCTTTTAATCTTGAAGATTTTGCTGAACTGCGAAAACAAATCCCTGAACTCAATATTTTTGTAGAGAACATCCTGACAAGAAAGTCCATGGAAATCCATAGACGGCTTTTAATGAATATCAGCAGCAGTCCGGAAGAGAAATACCTGGATTTCATCAATACGTATCCTGATATTTTCAACCGGGTTCCCCTGCATATGGTAGCTTCTTATCTTGGGCTTTCTTAGGGAAACATTATCGCGTGTCCGCAGAAATATTCTGAAGACAGTGATTTGAAACTTTTATAATCCAGTCACCAGGATTCGTTTATAAGAATTACGAAATGGAAATTTCTTTATTTTTATATCTAAATATTACCATCTTTAATGTAGATCTTAATACCATTTCTTATAGTGATAATACATTTGCATTCTTTCTTATAGGTATTTTATAAGGAAGTTCGTTTAAAAAAGAAAGCCCCCAACACCTTGAAAGCGTTGGGGGCTTATATAAAATTCCCTTTTTTTTATTATAAAGCAGTCGCAGTATACGTTACGGTTTGTGTATACGTTCCTGCTGGTTTTCCTAAAATATCAGAAGAAGATGATTTTGCTGCTGGAATCGTGTAGTCCAGATTCAGTGTCAGTGCGCTTCCCAGCGGGGCATTTGCCACTAAAGTCTGATCAGCTGCAGATAACACAACCGCGTTTTTTGTACCACCCATGGTTCCGGCCGCTGCTGAAGTTTTAATGGTCAAAACATTTACAGGAATTAAGTTGGTTCCATTGATAAAATTCGCACCCCCTGCTTTTACTTTTACATCGAAGCTCTTGGTTGAAGTCACTTTCAAAGCGTTGGCTTGGGCCACTGTTTTTTCCGAATTATAGTCCGCTGCAGTAACATAGTTAAAAGCAACTGCACCACCACCTGCAGTACTTCCGTTATCGATAGAGATTACATCATTCAGGGTAATGTTTACAGTGGTTGTTGCCGTAGTATTCTGAGCCTGGATAGTGTTTGTTCCTAATACGAATGCTCCGATAGTTAATGCTGCGATTGCGATTTGCTTTTTCATAATGATATTATTTTATTTTTTATTCTTGTTTAATTGTTCTCTTTTGAACATTACAAATGTACATCGGCAATACATTTTTCTATGTAGTGGAACATGGAAGTTGATGTAGTGAAATCGCCACATGTATTTTAGTTTGTTCGTTTAAAAATATAAATCGTCATTATAAATGATGATTCTTCCTAAGGCGCATTTCTATATCAAATTAAGACATACAAAAATCAAAGGCCTCCCGTAGGAAGCCTTTGAACACCAAATCACAAAATATTAATATGAAAATTAATTACTTTTTAGTCAGGAAATAAATTTTATAAAGCAGTCGCAGTATACGTTACTGTTTGTGTATATGTTCCTGCTGGTTTTCCTAAAATATCAGAAGAAGATGATTTTGCCGCTGGAATCGTGTAGTCCAGATTCAGTGTCAATGCGCTTCCAAGCGGGGCATTTGCTACTAAAGTCTGATCAGCTGCCGATAACACAACCGCGTTTTTCGTACCGCCCATGGTTCCGGCCGCCGCCGCCGCTTTAATTGTCAGAACATTTACAGGGATTGTGCTGGTTCCATTCATGAAATTCGCACCTCCTGCTTTTACTTTTACATTAAAATTCTTTGTTGAAGTCACTTTTAAAGAGTTGGCTTTAGTAACCGTCTGATCAGAGTTGTAATCTGCTGCAGTAGCATAGTTAAAGTCAACTGTATTGCCGATTGCCGTACTTCCTGCGTCGATAGAGATCACATCATTCAGGGTAATATTTACGGTTGTAGTTGCCGTAGTATTCTGAGCCTGGATAGTGTTTGTTCCTAGTACGAATGCTCCGATAGTTAATGCTGCGATAGCGATTTGCTTTTTCATAATGATATTATTTTATTTTTTATTCTTGTTTAATTGTTCTCTTTTGAACATTACAAATGTACATTCGCAATAAACTTTTCTTTGTAGTGGAACATGGAAGTTGATGTAGTGAAATCGCCACAGATATTTTCGGTATTCATTTAAATAAGAAAGCCCTCAACACTTTTAAGTGTTGAGGGCTTTCCTCAAATCGTTGTTTGATATAATTATAAAGCGGTCGCTGTATAAATAACTGTTTGCGTATACGTTCCGGCAGGTTTACCCAGAAGTACCTTCGATGCTTTTTCCGCCGGAATAGAGTAAGCAATATTTAAAGATTGTTTGGCGCCTGAAGCTGCATTACTTACCAGTACCTGATCATTTGTAGACAAGGTAACCTCATTCAGGGTTCCCACTAAACTTCCGCCCGGTACTGCTTTTACCTGTAATATATCTACCGGAATTACGTTCGCGCCACTTACAAAGTTTGCGCCTTCAGATTTTACTTTGACATCAAAATTTTTGGAGGAAATGATGACCAAACTGTTGGGAACCGTCACATTTTTTGATGAATTATAATCTTTCGTACTCCCATAATTAAAATCTATAGTGCCTCCTGACGCAACAGTGCCTGCATCCAATGCAATAACATCTGCTAAAATAATATTTACTGATGTAGTTGCCTGTTCAGAATTTTGTGCCAGAACCTGGTTGGTCCCTAAAGCGATTGCTCCCAAAGACAGTGCAGCGATAAAGATTTGTTTTTTCATGATAGAATAAATTTAAAGGAACTGTAATTAAAATGATGCCATTCAAATAAATTATACTGACAAATATCATTAAAATCAAATCTAGTAACATTATTTGATATTACCAAGAGTTATTTTATATAAATTAAAACGCTGTAAATCTGATTTTTATAAGTATTTTTCTCTTTATTCAGGTAATTCTTGCCGTGATATTTCACCCTAAAATGATAAACAAATGTTGATTTTCTGAATTAGAACAATTATTTTCTCATTCAGCAGCTACGATGTCTCCTACACCTGACCGGTGTAGTTTATGAATAGGAATCGTTAAGCTACCAATATATTAATTCCTATATGATTCTTGATTTTGCAACAACCGTAGAAGGTTTTACGGTAAAATGCTGACGGGTAACTAAGTATAAGTGGTTACAAAATAATCACTGGGTCATGGTGAGATTAAGATCATGTTGCAGATCGATCCAGGCTCCTCCGTTGTACACATGCTTAAAGCCTCTTTCTTTTAAAATCTGCTCTGCCTTTACACTTCTTAATCCATGTGAACAGACCGTAATATAAGTTTTAGCAGGATCAAGCTCAATATATCGATCCCGGATCGTACCCAGAGAAATGTTTTTTGAACCTTTTATGTGTCCTGTTCTATATTCTCGTTCAGTTCTTACATCGAGGATTACAGCTCCTTTTTCCACCAGCCGGTCAAGTCCGTTGTCCAGCGTTTGGAATTTATAAATTCTGTAGGCAATATATAAGACGATAATGATTCCGCAGCCTAATAAAACGCTCTTCATAGCCTGCTTAATATTTTCCGGTCAATATAAAATGTGCCAAACGGTATCATGCAGGCGAGCAGTACGATCCAGGTTGTCTGTTTAAATTTCCAGTTTTGTTCGACGCCTACACTCAGCGTACTGAACAGAAACAGCAAAAATAAAGAACCGTGAATAGGCCCCATTGTTTTTACCATGATCGGATTACCCAATCCATATTTTAAAGGTACTGCTATAAACACAAGCATCAATAGAGAGATGCCTTCAAGAATGGCGATCAATCTTAATCTTCCGATTTTAGTTTTTAATAAATGTATCATATTATCTTAAATAAGATCTATTAGCTAAAGGCGAAAATGGCCAGGGAATGGCAATAAATATAATGACCAGAGCGATACCATAATAGAGGAGTATGGTTCTAAACTTTTCTTTATCAGAAACTTTTCTTTTGGCAAGCGCAGATCCAACGGTGATTAAGGTAATTGAAAAGAGCATTAAAATCATATGAATCAATCCAAAAAAAAGAAGGTCGAGTGATTCTTTAGCTACTCTGAAATTTTTCCAGAAATAAGTTACCAATGGACTTTGGGAATACAGGATAATACCAAGAATCAACTGGAAATGGGCAATCGTGGCAGTCCAATGTCGTAACGTATTGTCATTTCCTGAAAACTTCTGATTATTAAAATAGCCCTTGCATGATCTGAAGATAGAGAAGGCTATGCTTACAAGAACTAACCAACGTGTAATAGAATGTAAAAAAATCAGTGTCTGATACATTATTATATTTTAATAATGAGACAAAGGTAAATAAAAAAACATACTAACTAGTATGTTTTTAAGTAAAAAAATTATCTCTGACTGTTAAGATATGATTTAAGTCCCTTAAGGAAAACCAGATACAGCGACTTGGACGTTTCCAGCTTTCCAAGGTTTCTGATGCCCCAATAGCCTGACAATACAAAAACAGTAATCTCTTTCGGATCAGCATTGGTATTGATGAGTCCTTTCTCCTGGCTGTTTTTGATGGCTTGGATCATGGCCTGTTCCCAGTTTTGCGAGAGTTCGTTTAAAGTCCTGGTAAAATCCCTGTTCCAGGGTGCCATTTCCTGAGTCAGGTTGGACGCAGGACATCCGCTTTCTAATGTCATCAAAGGATCATTAATCAAAAGATGATAGATTAGGTTATAAATAGTTTCCAATGCGTCATCTGCACGTTTTAAGGGTTCGATAAAGTTGGTTGAAAAAATAGGTTTTAACAGTTCGTTCAGAATGGCAAGGCCCATCTCATCCTTAGTCTTGAAATGATAATAGAATGCTCCTTTTGTAACGTTAGTTTTTGCAATGATCTCATCCACACTTGTAGTTTGGTAACCATTACTGTAGATGAGTCCAAAAGCTGTTTGAAGAATATGAAGCCGTGTTTCCTGTGATTTTTTCATTTAAAAGTATCCTGGCACGTTTGCAAAGTAACAAATTATATTTCGTAGAATACAGCAATTCCCCAACTTGTTTTTAATAATTTTCTAAATATTTAACGTGTTAAAATTATTAAGATTACAATTCATAATAATAACATTTTTATTTTTTAAATCTTTGAAATTTTTAAATTTTCCGGTCGAAAATTCTCAGCAGTTCATTTATAATATGCAGTTATTCAGGTTGGATGATGACAAAACGAACGAGTGGAAACTCACGTTTTACCGTCTCGCGGATGCGCTGTATGGCTTGTGTAATCTCTTCCGTATCAAGATCGTCCTTAAAGTCGATGATGAGCATCAGAACCACTTCTTCGGGAGACTGATAGGTGGATAAAATGTTCCGTGTTTTCACCACAGCGGCATCCTGTTCGCTAAGCTTTATAATCTTTTCCCTTGTTTCGGGTGCGATGCCTTCTCCCATCAGCAGGCTTCTGCTTTCCCTTGCAAGGATCAGCGAGACAAACACCAGAATCAATCCCACAATAACGGAGGCGACACCATCCAGTTCAGGGATATGGAAATAATAGCCGATTCCCATTAAGATCATAACCACCACCAGACCCGCTACGGCTGCGCCGTCTTCAAAGACGACCAGAAAGCTTGCAGGATCTTTGCTTTTGACGATGGAGTCCCACCATCCCTTACCATTACGGGTCTTGTTGAACTCCTTTAAGGAAATCAGCAGCGACGTACCCTCAAACACAAGAGAAAGGATGAGAACGACATAATTCCAGAAAATATTTGTCACGAGTTCAGGTTCCCTGATATGTAATATTCCTTGGTAGACAGACAGTCCGCCGCCCAGCCCGAATATCAGGATTGAGACCACAAAACACCAGAAGTAGAGCTCTTTCCCGTATCCTAAAGGATGAGACTCATCCGGCGCTTTTTGGCTTCTCTTTAATCCATAGAGCAGCAACAGCTGGTTGGTGGTATCAACGGTGGAGTGTATTCCTTCTGAAATCATCGAGGAGCTGTTGGTAAATGCTCCTGCTATAAACTTTGTCAAGGCGATCAGCAGGTTGGCAGCGAGGGCACTGTAGATAGACTTGCGGTTATTGGCCATTTTGTATAAAATTTAGCATAAAGTGAAAATTATATCATGAATGCACTTAAACATTGATCTATAGATTGGTGAAAAGATAGCCGATCAGAAAAATGCTGACAGACATGATCAGGACTGTCACGGTCAATATCAGCGTATTATTTCCGACAAAAATGTTCTCTTTGATCTTCCTGTGAGTGCTCCGGTAGTTGAGGTAGGAGAGGAACAGGGTTACCATACCCGCGGCAACCAGGACCATGCCGGTCAGTCCGGAATAATCCCTTTGAGTATGGATAATCACCCGGTTCGAGTCTAGTAGGGTGATTTGTTTAAGGAATACGGAAAACTTCACGAGAATCAGCCCGAAACCCATTAGTGCTACTGAGGTCCTGAGCCAGGCAAGGAAGGTCCTTTCATTGGCGAGGTAGTCGCCGGTCTTGTTTTTATCGTCATTCATAACGCTGTTGTATGATATTCTTAAAAACCAATGCAAACCGTAATCCATTAAAAGCTAATACGCATAATTTCTGTTCTTAATACCATAAGCTCGGCTGATATAGTTCATTTGTACTAAATATTTCTGGCATTTCAGCGGCTCTCTCCGGTCTTGCTCACTTTGGCAGATAAAACAACCTACTGCAAATTGACCTCATCCGAAGTTTACAATTAGTAATGATCGTAACTATAAGTCGTGCTTCACATGACAAAATCCTCAATCTGGCTTCATATTTCCTCAATTGGGATACATCAATTGTTTTTTATGGACGCATCTTTGTAATGTAAATTTAAAATAATTCGAAAAATGGTAAATAGAGATGAAGCTAAAATAGCTCTGGTATCGGGTGCCAATACGGGCGTTGGTTTTCAGATTGCAAAAGCCCTTACAGAAAACGGTTATATCGTGTATTTAGGGTCTCGTGATGTAAAAAAAGGAGAAGCTGCAGCAGCTGAATTAGGCGAAAAAGCAAAAGCTGTTCAGCTGGATATTACGGACACAGAGTCGATCAGAAGGGCAGTGGAAACCGTTAAAAATGAATATAATTACCTGACGTTGTTAGTCAATAATGCAGGGATCTCCCATGTTGGTAAAGAAGGGCGAACTATGGAAGAAGTTCTTGGTTCACAGCGTGCAAGCATTGCATCCATCAGCGAACTGAAATCAGTCTGGGAAACGAATGTTTTCGGAACACTTGCATTAACACAGGCCTTTTTACCGCTGCTTCATAAAGCGCAGGGCGCACGCATTGTAACGGTTTCCAGCGCATTGGGCTCTCTTGGAATCAATGCCAATCCGGAAAATCCGTACCGGGAAAATTTTGATGCGGTGTATGGTGCTTCTAAAACAGCACTCAACGGAATTTTTCTTTCATTGGCGATAGATCTGGAAAAAACCAATATTAAAATACATCTGGTAAGTCCAGGATTTACCGCAACAGCACTTAATAATTTTCAGGGAACAGATTCTGTGGAAGAAGGCTCAAAAGAACCGATCCGTGTAGCACTGGCAGAAGATCTCCCGAATGGAAGTTTTACAGGCCCGGCTGATTTTAGCGGAAAGGATCATGTTCTTCCCTGGTAAATTTTAAACTGAAACCTGTAATCTTTGATCATGGGTTTTTTATACATTTAAGTCATGAAAAATAAAGAGGATAAAATAGTGCGTTTTATATCCATATCGGAAAGTCATAGAGCTTTCGGGTTGCCTGCGCCGCAGCATCCGCTTATCAGTCTCGTACATTTCAATCAAGACAATCCTTTCAATACGGACATGGCGCCCATCTACGATATCCTAAGTTTTTATAAAATCACTTTTATCACAAGAAATAAGGGAAGACTGAAGTACGGACGGAGTTATTATGATTATAATGAAGGCAGCATGCTGTTTCTTGCGCCCAATCAATTAGTTGGCAGCACCGACTATAACAGCGAGACATACTGCTATATTTTGCTTATTCATCCTGATTTTCTGTTGGGTTACCCTTTGTCCAAAAAGATCAAACAGTACGCTTATTTTTCATATTCATGGAACGAGGCACTGCATTTATCCGATCCGGAGAAAGAGATCATTCTTTCCGTTTACAAAATGATGGAGCAGGAACTTGGAAGCCGAGTAGATGAATTCAGCCAGGAAGTGGTAATTGCGCATCTTGAATTGCTGTTGAGCTATGTCAATCGGTTCTACAAACGGCAGTTCATAACGCGAAAAGTAATGAACAATGATATACTCCATAAATTAGAAACGATTCTTGATAATTATCTTAATGATCAGAGCTCTTTAGAACTGGGACTTCCTACCGTACAGTTTCTTTCGGATCAGTTGGGCATCTCGCCGGGTTATCTTAGTGATGTTTTACGCTCAGTGATCGGGAAGAATACACAGCAATATATTCGCGAAAAGCTTACTGAAAAAGCAAAAGAAAGATTGGCTTCCACCAATCTGACAATAAGCCAAATAGCATATGAACTTGGATTTGAACATCCGCAGTCATTCAGCAAAATGTTCAGATCACAAACCGGTCTTTCTCCAATAGAATTCCGGAAAAATACGATTTCTTAATGTGTTGAGTATGCGTGCTTAATTTTTTGTATTTGTTCAGGAACGATCAACGCTATCTGCTTTACCCAACCTTTAATTTTAAGGAATGAGTACTTTACTTGTTCAGACTCCTTTTAAAATAAAAAACCTCTGAAAATCAAATGATTTCAGAGGTTTTTGTACCCAGGACCGGGATCGAACCGGTACTCCTAAGAACTGGTGTTTGAGACCAGCGCGTCTACCAATTCCGCCACCTGGGCAAGTGTGTTACCTTGTTTTGAATCGGTGTGCAAATATAGAAACTTTTTCTTAATACCGAAAAAAAATCAGGAAAAAAATTAAAAATTTATCTCCAGACCATCGTAGGCAAGGTGCATTCCGGGCGGAAGTTGTTTTTCTTCAACATCATGCAGACCCAGATGGTGGCTGATGTGTGTCAGGAATAATTGTTTGGGCTTCAGTTCTTCGAAAATTCTGATTACATCGGGAAGAATAAAATGCGCAGGATGCGGATCAAATTTTCTGATGCAGTTCAAAATAAGTATATCGAGATTTTTTAATTTTTCTTTTTCCGTGTCAGAAATAAAGCCGGCATCCGTAATGTAAGCAAGATTTTTAAATCTATAACCGAAAACAGTAATCTTATAATGAACCACTTCAACCGGGGTAATTTCAGTACCCAATACAGTAAAAGGCTTATTCTCAATTTCATGTAATTCAAAAGCCGGAGCGCCCGGATATTTTTCATCAGCAAATGCGTAAGGAAAACGTTTCTTTACTTCATTTCCCACTCTTGGATGGCAGTACAGCGGCATATCTTTTCCGCTTTTAAAAATTAATGGACGCATATCATCAAGCCCGATTACATGGTCGTTATGCTCATGGGTAAGCAATGCAATATCAACCGTATTCTCATGCTGGGAAAGCATTTGCTGCCTGAAATCGGGACCGCAGTCGATCAGTATTTTTTTATTTTCATCCGTGGTGACCATGACAGAAGATCTGAGTCGGCTGTCTTTTGGATTTTCCGAAGTACATACCTCGCAGGTGCAGCCAATCACGGGTACACCCTGGGAAGTTCCCGTTCCTAAAAATTTCAACTTCATTTCTTTTGAGGTTGTTTTAATTTTGGTAAATTTACGAAAAATTTAATGTCCTAATGTATCAGAAACTAACTCCTAAACAAAAAGCATTAACAATTAATCTAGATCCTACTATTTATGGTACTTTCGCGGAAATTGGAGCAGGGCAGGAGACTGTTCGGCACTTTTTTAGAGCAGGGGGAGCTTCAGGTACAATCGCTAAGGCAATGTCGGCTTACGACAAAGATTTTAGTGATGCCATCTACGGAAAAGAGGTTAAAAACCGATACGTAACCCAAAACAGGCTTCGAAAAATGCTTCGCTACGAAGTAGCATTGATTGAAGAACGGATTTCCAGGGAAAACAACCCGAACAGGAAGTTCTTTTCATATGCAAATACCGTTACAACCATTAATTTTGACAAAACGGTTAAAGGCCACGGTTGGGTAGGTATCCGTTTTCAGGTGAAGGAAAATGAAGATTACAATGAAATTGTTATTCATGTAAAATTTAAAGAAAATGATGCCACATTACAGCAGGAAACGCTGGGGAATCTTGGCGTAAACCTCATTTTCGGGGCATTCCATTATTACGACAATCCGAGAAATTTAATTGAATCTCTATACGACGATGTAGCTAAAGACAACCTTGAAATCGATATGATCGACTTCAGCGGACCGGCCTTTACCTATGTTGATAACAGGCTGATGTCATTACAGCTGGTAAAAAACGGAATGACGGATGCGGTGATCTTCAATTCCGAAGGAAACAATATGCTTCCTGCAGATATTTTATATAAAAAAAATATTTTTGCCGTAAGAGGAAGCTTCAGACCCGTAACGAAGGTAAATATTGATATGCTGAAAAACGGACTGGACATGTTTCTTACAGATGCCATATGCACACCCGACGAAACGGAAGTTCTTATCGAAATTACCATTTCAAACCTTCGTGCAGACGGCGATATTGACGAACGAGATTTTCTCGATCGGGTGGATATTCTGGGTAAACTGGGATATACTGTTATCGTATCCAATTACTCCGAATATTACCGTCTTATCGATTATTTTGCTTCCTATACAAGCGGAAACATAGGTGTTGCCATGGGAGTGAATAACTTACTTATGGTCTTTGATGAACGGTATTATAAAAATCTCTCCGGAGGAATACTGGAAGCTTTCGGAAAGTTCTTCAGAAACGGAATGAGGGTATACCTTTATCCTTATAAAGATCCAGAGACACATGAACTGCTGGATTCTTCCACCCTGAAAGTAGAAGAAAACCTGAAAGAACTATATAAATACTTCAAACACAACGAACGTATCGTAGATATAACCAGCTACAATCCGGAATATCTGGAGATCTATTCAAGAGATATTCTGAAAAAGATCGCATGCAATATTAAAGGCTGGGAAACACAGGTTCCCGAGGGAGTCGCAGAAATGATTAAAGAACGCGGAATGTTCGGATATAAAGAAGAATTTTCGCTAAAACAATTCTCTTAAACAATATAAAAATGTCAGAATTAAAAAAAAGACTTTTATCCATCCTGGAAAGTCCAAAACATAATACGGAGGAAAAGCTTGAAAAAGTTTGCCATCTTTTAGATCAGGAAATTTCTTATTTCAACTGGACTGGTTTTTACTTTAAAAACGGAGATAAAGATGAACTGAAATTGGGTCCTTACGTAGGAGCTCCTACTGATCATACTATTATCCCTTACGGAAAGGGGATTTGCGGCCAGGTAGCTGTTTCCAATGAAACTTTTGTAGTTCCTGATGTGAATGAGGAAAGCAATTACCTAAGCTGTTCCATCGATACAAAAGCGGAAATTGTAGTTCCTATTTTCAAAGACGGAAAAAACATCGGTCAGATCGATATCGATTCTCATACTGTTGATCCTTTCACAGCGGAAGACAGAGAATTGCTGGAATGGCTTTGTAATGAAGTTTCCAAGATTTTGTAATCAAATTTAGTTTGTTTAAAATATTGACTCCGGCCCGAAGGGCCGGAGTTTCTTAGTTTTCGTTCTTTTTTCTTTCGAATTTTTACCTTACTAATTTCTATTAATATTATTATCTGCGTAATCACTGAAATCCACGGGAGCTAAAAAAAACAACACAAATCATACGTCTAAGATAATCCGTGTAAATCAGTAAAATTCGTGTAAATGCTATTATAAAGCATTATCGATTATAAAAATAAGTTAAGCTACCCTTATATTTGTGTAATTCGTGAAATCTGTGGGAAATAAAGAAACAGCTGCAATTTTACCGATTACATTTAATTGCTTCTACTTCAGCAGTCAGCTCTTTAAAGTAATTTTCACATTTTGCAATATGCGTTCCGTACCAGGAAAAAGCTTCACCATCAACAATCATTATTTTCTTATCAGGATAAAAAGCTTTCAGTTCTTCAATATGTTTCTCTTTAAAAGGAAAAGGCTCTGAAGAAAGCATGATGACTTCGGCATCGCTTAAATCTTCAACGGTAATTTCAGGATAGCGTTTCCGATCTTTAAAAATATTTTCAAAACCGATCTCATCCATGATTTTATGAATAAAAGTATCTGATCCTATCGTCATATAAGGGTTTTTCCAGATAAGATAAGCTGCTTTTACAGAAGACTGAATTTTTGTTTCATTCAGAATCTCATAAATTTTGAGGTTAAAACATTGTGCTTTTTCCTCTTTATTAAACAGCTTGCCTAACGTTTTCAGCAAATAATAATTGTCCTCTATATTTTCAACATTCGTAACAATTACCTTAAAGTCGTCCATTAACGCTTCAACCTGCTCTTTTACATTTTCTTCCTTGTTGGCCAAAATCAGATCAGGCTGCAAAGCTTTTATTTTATCAATGTTGATATTCTTTGTACCGCCTATAACAGATACATTTTTTACTTTTTCAGAAGGGTGAATACAGAATTTTGTTCTGCCGATGACTTCATTTTCAGTTAAACCCAGATCAAAGAGAGCCTCGGTAATGGAAGGGACAAGAGAAACAACTTTCATAACGATATTTTAGAGGTTGCCTAAAATTACAAAAGTTTGCCCGTTAAGAAAAGCCCGGCAACTGAAAAATAGATAATAAGTCCGGTAACATCCACTAACGTTGCTACGAATGGAGCTGAAGAAGTTGCGGGATCAAGCTTTAATTTTTTAAGAATAAACGGAACCATAGAGCCGGAGAGTGTTCCCCAAAGAACAATCAGGACCAGGGAAAATCCTACGCTTAATCCTACAAAAGCCCAGTGCATCCCATAATCAAAAAATCCTGCTTTGTGCCAGATCATAATCCTCAGAAATCCTATAATCCCCAAAATACCGCCAAGAAATAACCCGGTGAATATCTCTTTTCTCATCACATACCACCAGTCTTTCAGTCCGATTTCCTGGAGCGCCATCGCTCTGATGATCAGTGTAGCAGCCTGAGAACCGGAATTTCCGCCGCTGGATATAATCAGAGGAACAAAAAGTGCCAGAACAACTGCCTTTTGAATTTCATCTTCAAAATAGCCCATCGCTGAAGCAGTGAGCATTTCGGAGAAGAAAAGGATAATCAGCCACATTCCTCGCTTTTTTACCATTTCGATTAGTGAAGTCTGGGTATATGGAAGATCCAGTGCTTCAAGACCCCCAAACTTTTGAATATCTTCCGTGTTTTGCTGTTCGATCTGGTCGAGAATGTCGTCAATCGTTACAATGCCTACCAAAACTCCGGCTTCCGTAACAATCGGGAGAGCTGCTCTGTCGTATTTTTCAAAATACTGAACTGCATCTTCCTTTGAAGTCGTGGTAGTGATGGCAACGAAATGGTTATCGGTAATTTCAGAAACCAAAGTATCTTCTTCGGCAAGAAGTAAACTTCCTAACGCAATATCATCAATCAGCCGGTTTCTTTCATCAACGACATATAGGTAATTCATCGTTTCCACCTTGCTGCCCACTTTTTTGATCTGCTGAAGACATCTTTTGATCGTCCATTCCTTACGGATCTGAATATAATAAGGCGTCATCAGCCGGGCAATGGAATCGGAATCATATCCCAATAATTTCAGCGCTATTCTTCTTTCCTGCGGATTCAGATGATTAATGGAATATTTGATAAGCTCATCCGGAAAATCTTCAAATAACGCCGTTCTGTCATCGGGAGTCATGGCATTGAGGATCTCGGATACTTCATCACTTCCGATGCTTCGGATCGTTTCTTCCTGAAAATCAGGATCAAGGTGGGAAAAAACTTCAGCTTTGTATTCTTTCGGAACTTTCAGGAACGCCAAAAGCCTCTCGTCAGCGTGCAATTCGCTAAGAGTTTCGGCAATATCGGCGGGATTGAAGATAAGTTCGTCTTTAGAATTCAACACGTTGTTTTTTTGGATATGCAAAAATAACTCAAATTTTTAAAACAAGGCAATACTGCTATAAATTTAAGGATTTATTAAACTCTTGCAATTGAAAATTGCAAATTCCGATTAAATAAAAAACACCCACAATACTGCGAGTGTAAGAAGAATTTTGAATTGAGATAGTTTGAAATGAATTGTATAACTAAAATAATAAAATATATTTAATTATTCACTAAATGTTGAATATAATTTAATGAAATTCAATGATGTGCATACTATTTATTGTAATCGGTTCAGGTAAAATTTAATCGGATTGAATTAATCAGAGTTAAAAACCATTCTCAGAAGAAGGTTTTATCTTGCGTAGCTGCTTCAGGATATCTTTAATCGCTCCGTTGGTGCCGATTTTTACAGAATTCACCGTAGACCCTAAAAGCCTCATGTTTTTCCTGTACGTGTCGTAATCGGTCTCTGTAATAAGATTCCCGTGGGCATCAAAAAGTTTCATGCTTACGACTACCTGATTGGAAAAAACATATTTTCCGATTCCCACTTTGAAATATTTTACTTTCGGGATAACGGCAAAATCAGCATCATTATTCAGACAGTAATCTGCGATGGTTTTTTTATCAATGCTGTCAAAAGAAATCTGGGTTTCAGTTTTCAGCATTCTGTTTTTTCTTTCGCTTAAATTATCGGAAACAGCACTGAAAAATGCCGTATTGGTAGGTTCTTTAATCTCCTCGATATCAGGTTCAACCTGCGGATTGAAGTATAAAACTTTTTTTATCTTTGTTTCATGGTTGTTCTGCGCTTTCAGCAAAGAAGAGCCTGAAAAGATAATAATGGCGAGTAGTATGAAAGCAGTAGATTTTCTCATCATGAAATACCATGCAAAATTACTGCCTTTTAACAGAATTACATAATTTTTTTAAGAAATATTTAACATTTTTTTCTATCAAAATCAATTTATGAAATCAATAATGTTTGCAGAATTAAAAAAATGTCGTACTTTTGCAGCCGTTACATAATAATCATTTAAATAATATTGGAATGTACTTAAATACAGAAAAAAAGCAGGAAATTTTCGCAAAACACGGAAAATCTGCACAAGACACAGGAAGTGCTGAAGGACAAATTGCACTTTTCACTTTCAGAATCAACCACCTTTCTGCTCATTTAAAGAGCAATCACAAAGATTACAACACAGAAAGATCTTTGGTGAAATTGGTAGGTAAAAGAAAAAGATTATTAGATTATCTTAAAAACAAAAATATCGAAAGATATAGAGCAATTATTGCTGAACTAGGTTTAAGAAAGTAATCTACAAAGATTTCAAAAGAGCAGCTTCGAAAGAAGTTGCTTTTTTTTGCTCTGTAATGAGCCGCAAAATGATGATAACGCTGCAAAATGTAATTCCGGTCTTCCGAAATGTGTTTTTCTGAAATCCGTTTTAATGAATATAGTTATTAAAACATAAAATTAGCCGCCATTTTCATACGGATTTTGGCTCAATGAGGTGCTATATCCAAATAATTACATTAAATTTGCATCGAAAATTTAAAAAGTTTAAATATTAATCGTACTCAATACGGGGTACAAGAAGACAATTTTTATGAGTATACCTCAAGCGTTTACAGAAACGATTACTCTTGCAGACGGCAGAGAAATTATTATTGAAACGGGGAAGCTGGCAAAACAGGCCGACGGATCCGTAGTTGTAAAATGTGGCGGAACAATGCTTTTAGCCACTGTTGTTGCCAATAAGGAAGCAAATCCGGGAGTGGATTTTTTACCATTAACAGTAGATTACAGAGAAAAATTCTATGCAGGAGGGAGAATCCCAGGAAACTTTTTCCGCAGAGAAGCAAGACCTTCAGATCAGGAGATTTTAACGATGCGTCTTGTAGACAGGGTATTGCGACCGCTTTTTCCTGAAGATTTCCATGCTGAAGTTCAGGTGATGATTTCACTTATTTCTTACGACGGAAAAACAATTCCTGATGATCTTGCAGGGTTGGCTGCTTCTGCAGCTATTGCCATTACCGATATTCCTTTCAACGGACCGATGTCTGAAGTGAGAGTGGTAAGATTTGACGGTCAATTAGCCATTAATCCAAGCTATGAACAGTTAAAGGATTCTGAACTGGATATCATGGTTGGTGCTACCAAAGATTCTATCGTAATGGTAGAAGGGGAGATGAAGGAAATTTCCGAGCAGGAAATGCTGGAAGCCATCATCTTCGCACACGCTGAAATCAAAAAGCAGATCGAAGCTCAGGAAAGACTTGCCGAGAAGGCTGGAAAAGCTTTCCCTAAGAGAGAATATTCCCATGAGGTTCATGATGAAGCGATCCGCGAAAAAGTATGGAAAGAATGCTATGACAAAGTATATGAAGTAGCAAAAACACCATCCGGAAAAGAAGAAAGACACGAAAAATTCAAGGCGGTGTTTGACGAATTCCTGGCTCAGTATGTTGAAAATGCTGAAGAGCTGGAAAGAGTAACGCCTTTCGCCAAAGTATATTACCACGATGTAGAAAAAGAGGCTATGCGCCAGATGATCCTTGAAGACAATATCCGTCTTGACGGCCGTGATCCGCAAACGATCCGTCCGATCTGGTCTGAGATTGACTATCTTCCGGGAGCTCACGGTTCTGCGATCTTTACAAGAGGGGAAACCCAGTCTTTAACGGCTGTAACCTTAGGTTCTGTAAAAGATGCCAACATGGTAGACAGTGTAATTTCTCAGCACGATGAGAAATTCTTCCTTCATTATAACTTCCCTCCATTCTCAACAGGAGAAGCAAGACCTTTAAGAGGTACTTCCAGAAGAGAAGTAGGACACGGGAACCTGGCTCAGAGAGCTCTGCAGGCTGTAATTCCTGAAGAAAATCCATATACCATCAGAATTGTTTCCGATATTCTTGAATCCAACGGTTCGTCTTCCATGGCAACGGTTTGTGCAGGAACATTGGCATTGATGGATGCAGGGGTGCAGATTACAAAACCTGTTTCCGGGATTGCAATGGGATTGATCACCGATACGAAATCCGGTAAATTTACCGTACTTTCTGATATCTTAGGAGATGAGGATCACCTGGGAGATATGGACTTTAAAGTAACCGGAACTGCAGACGGTATCACAGCTTGCCAAATGGATATCAAGATCCAGGGGCTTTCTATGGATATCATGGAAAAAGCGCTGATGCAGGCAAGAGACGGAAGATTACATATTTTAAATAAAATCACGGAAACGATTGCTGAACCTAGAGCAGACGTAAAACCACACGCTCCGAAAATGGTAGTAATGGAAATTCCGAAAGACTTCATCGGTGCTGTAATCGGGCCTGGTGGAAAAATCATTCAGCAGATGCAGAAAGATACGGATACGGTTATCGCGATTGAAGAGATCGGAGAAATCGGACGTATTGAAATTGCAGGTACCGACAGAGAGAAGATCAATGCTGCTGTGGCGAAGATCAATGAGATTACTTTTGTACCGGTTGTAGGACAGGTATACAACGGAAAGGTAGTGAAGATCATGGATTTCGGTGCTTTCGTAGCGATCGCAAAAGGAACGGAAGGACTTCTTCACATCTCGGAAATCGAGTGGAAGCGTCTGGATAAGGTTCCTTATAAAGAAGGAGATGAAGTGGAAGTGAAATTTATGGGTTATGACGACCGTAAGAAAATGAAGCTTTCCAGAAAAGTATTATTGCCTAGACCTCCGAAGCCGGAAGGGAAACCAAGACCGGAAGGAGAAGGAAGACCAAACAGACCGGAAGGACAAAGACCTCAGGGTGAAAAGCCTGCGGAAAACAATGATCCTTCAGCTGAAGCATAAGACGTTATGATCTTAAATATAAAAATCCCTCAGAAGTATTTTCTGAGGGATTTTCTTTTGCCATACGGCGTTATGAAACGGTATGGATGAGTAAGATTATTTTCGTTGGGAGAAATAAATTTAACCGCGCAAGAATATTAATTCACCATACAAAAATATTCCACCACAGTGGGAAAATATAGCTTTACCCTGTGCCAATATAAAACGTCATAGCAAAAAAGTAAAGTTACATTGCAAGAATGTAACTTTACATAGGAAAAATATAAGATGTTATCGATCCAATATTCTTCCACCATCACACCATATTATTACTTGCGGGTATATAAGATACCTGAAACTGTTGTATATTCAGGGGAAATAGCTCCGTAGAGGCTCTTCATGTATTTTTTAACGTTCTGGGTAATGGAGTAGAGACCGGTTTCTTCCGTATACAATATTTTATCTCTTTCTATCAGTTTAACATTCAGTTCCGCCTCGGTCTGGTCTACCGCCTGCGTAGTGCTGATTAATGAGTTCTTATAATCATTAAGGTTGTTCAGCTGCAGTTCTTCTTCTTGGGATTGTAAGCCGGAATGGTAGCGAGCAGCTGCAGAAGAATCCCAAAATTATCGGTCTGTTGGGTGAAAGAATGGTGGGAAGCAGAGATGGTTTTTAGTACTGCTTTGCCTTCTCCAGGTGCAGCGGTGGCTTTCTTTTTCCCGCCTTGGATGGTACGGTTTAGTGATCTTGCTTGCTCTAATGTTCCCAGTACCAATCCCAGGATCTCCAGACGGTTGATAATGCGTGTGCAGGTTGCCTTCAGGTTTCGAAGGCATCCTGGCGTAGGGCAATGGTATTTTTATCGGCGTTTCTTTTCTCTTCCACTTCGCTCACTTTGGCTGATGCAGTGGTGTAGAGGGTCTGAAGATTAGCTACAGAAAGCTCCGGAACGGGCGGATTATAAAGGCTGTACAAGGAAACCTACTGGATGAGCTTTTGAAGGTTGGCGACATTTCGGGCATGGCCGACTTCGCTCTCGGTTTTTGGATTGTTTTTCTTTGATTCAGGATTGTCCTGCAATTCGTGTGTTGTTGCCATATGTATTTGTGTTTTATGTTAATGGAACAAATATAAAATTTTATTTAATTTTAATTGGGAGGCTGTTTTGTAGGGAAGTATTTGGTTATCATGATTTTATGTTAAATGAATTTGAACGGCACGCTCAGCTAACTGTGGGAATGGCATTGTTGTAACCGGCATCCAGCCTGTAAAATTTCGTTATTTTTATTTTAAATCCAATACTTTTTATACGTGTATAATTTTCTTTAAAAACGTTTTTATACATAACGAACACCAGGCTGTTATGAAAATAAATTAATAATTTTTTTAAGTCTTATACGGGTATTTTTTTCATCATATTAAATTCATTTCATTTTCTTTGTCCGGTGACATAATTTTTCTAATTTCGCCCCGGATTTT